>JABLTH010003499.1_pt1 | contig 143510 bp, 131 predicted proteins | sample 7875711 | NCBI WGS metagenome assembly JABLTH01 (sample SAMN14941262, study PRJNA633318) | bioreactor metagenome | isolation source: bioreactor | place: China | collected 2019-03-05
AAGCGCTGGCCGGACAAATGGGCGGAGCCATTCATTTGTCCTTGATCTTTTGCTTCTTTTGCATCAAGGCAAAAGAAGAGATAAAAGATTTAAGGGTGGTTGATTTATTCGTTAGCTCTTTTAAGTGTATTGTTCTTTTTTGCTTGTCCAAAAAAGAACCAAAAAAGGACCCCCGGGAAGGATTACATCCCCTTCCCGGGATGGTTCCCTGATGCGGCTTTCGTACTACTGTAGCCTCAACTTCTGTAATCCTATTCTTAGGATTGTTACACTTCAATAACAGCGATATAGTATATTACTGCCACAGTAACTATTAACCAATACTGCAACTTCAACGGTACGACTTTTTATGGTGCCGCCAATTCCTTGAACTGCCACACCAACAACCTGCATCAAGCAACTAAATAAATTTGTATTCAATAATCATGGATCACCTAAATACACTAACTGCAGGTGCAGACTCTTCTTGAAGCGCTGGCCGGCTAAACGGCGGAGCAATTGTTTAGCCTTGATTTTTTGCTTCTTTTTTATCAAGAAAAAAGAAGGGATAAAAGTTAAAGCGTGTTTGATTTATTTGTTAGCTCTTAAATACACTGTTCTATTATTAGCGATAGATGAAGATCCGCAGGATCATTTACATCATCCATCCACTTCCACCCAGGTATGATCTGCCAGCAGTTTCACCGAACTCACAAAGGCCTTAAAAGGCCCGGCGCCGCCCCATTCCGTTGGAGCCACCATGCTCAGTAAAAAACTGTCGTCTTTACGCTGGTACAGGTGATAGGTTTGCCCTATCTGTGGCTTAAATGTAAGTTTGCTTTCGTAAATTTTTAAGGAGAGTTCCTTCCGCTGCTGCAGTGCCGCTGCCTGTTTGGCCAGCAGCTCAATTTGCTGCCGTATTTGCTGCAGCTGCATATTGGTTTGCTCTTCCATGGCGCTAAGGGCCTTGTGTTTGATCATACCTTCCTTTGTGGGGCGTATGGCCACGCTGCTGGCGCTGGCGGCATAAGGCAGTATGCTTTGCTGTTTGTAATAAATATCGGTGTTGCTGCTGCTGCCGCTGTTTTGCTGCAGCTGCTGGGTAACTTTTAACCAGCCGTTGTGCAGTATTTGATGGCTTACCTCCAGTGTTGTGTTGCCCGCTGTATCCATAAACGCAATTTGCAGCAGCCCGCTGTTTACAAAAAAGGCTTTGTACTGTGCCGCCAGTGCGGGGTTATCAAATGCATGTACCTGGCCATTGGGAATAATGCGGAATGCGGCAGTAAAAGCTGCATCCTCCACCGTAACCCAGTTATTGGTAAATACGAGGGCATCGCCCGATGCCTCAATACTATAAGTGCCGCTTTTGGGTGCAATACCGTTTTGGTACACACATTTCTCCGGGAACAGCTGCCAGCCGGCTAAAAAATTATATGCTTCCACCATGTTTGTATAACAGGGGGCAAAGGTAAAGGTTTGAAAAAAATATTTTTGTTACAGGCATTTGAAATACTATCGGGCATCGTTGTGTCACTCACTTCAGCGGCAGGACGTTAATCGTACTTAAAAAGTGCTTTATATTCAATGGCTACAACTATATGCGTTTCTTTAGAAAGTTGCTCGTCTGTTAAATCCTCTTCGTAGGAATTGTCAATTTCATTCAATACATCCCATGTTTGGGTGTCAGGATAATAAGTAATTCTCTTACTACTTTTTGCGCCATTGCTAAGCTGAATAAAAAAGTCAGATACATGCGTATCACTATAAGCAGCTTCCTTTTTTAACTCATCTATTGAGGAAATAAGTTTCACAATTGCAAATATAAAAAATGACCCTTAAAGTCCGTTGACTTAAAAGCCACAAAGTTTGATCTTTCCATAATGGATATTAAGTTAAAAGTTGGACAGCGAATTAAAGAGCTTAGAAAGGAAATTGGTCTATCTCAAGAAGCGCTTGCCTTAAAAGCAGAAGTTGATAGAACTTATGTTACTGATGTGGAGAATGGTAGGAGGAATGTTTCCTTGGAGATATTAGAGCGATTAATAAAGGCTTTAAATGTATCTATAAATGAGTTCTTTACTTCTAAAGAGTTTAAGAAATAATTTCTATATGAATCGAAGTTACTACTCAAACTCAATTAAAAGTTTTATAGATGAAAGTGAAGAGAGTATTCTTGGTAAGCTTAGTATGCATCACAGTTTTGCTCTTGAAAGTCTCCAAAAAAATGCATGGCTTAGTCAAATTCGGATATTAAAAACTGCATTACTTCCATTTCCGGAAGGGCAGATTTATTTTGAATTTGCAATTCCTAGAATGGGGAAAAGAGTTGACAATATTCTCTTGATAAACGATTTGATCTTTGTCATTGAATTTAAAGTTGGAGAAATGTTTTATACAAAGCATGCTTTAAATCAAGTGACAGATTATTCTTTGGACTTGGCAAATTTTCATGAAGGGAGTCATGGAAAAAAAATTATCCCTATACTATTAGCTACAAAAGCGACAGCGGAAATAAGTGACATGAATTCTAGGGATAATATTTTCACTCCAATAAAATCGAATAAAGATAATTTTAGTAAAAATTTGCAGGATTTAGTCTCAAAAAATTCTATTGGTAAAATTGATGTAGAAAAGTGGGAAAATTCAATATATAAACCAACTCCAACTATAATTGAAGCTGCACAAGCTTTGTATAAAGGACATAATGTTAAAGAAATTTCGAGAAGTGATGCAGGGGCAATTAATCTCTCTAAAACGGCAGCATGTATTAAAACGATTATTGAAGCCTCAAAAGTGAATCATAAGAAATCAATTTGTTTTTTAACCGGAGTGCCAGGCGCGGGTAAAACTTTAGCGGGATTAAACATAGCTAACGAGCGAATGAAAGCTGATGAGAATGAACATGCAGTGTTTCTTTCGGGGAACGGCCCTTTAGTTTATGTTTTAAGAGAAGCGCTTACAAGAGATGAAGTCGCATCAATTAAACAGCAAGGCGGTATAGCAACTAAAAAAGCAACGGCCGACAAAACACACGCTTTTATTCAAAACATACATCATTTTAGAGACGATAACTTAAATTCCGAAAATGCACCTATTGAAAAAGTGGTTGTATTTGATGAAGCACAAAGAGCATGGGAAAAAGAACAAGTAAGTTCTTTTATGAAAAGAAAAAAGGGGATTGAAGACTTTAATATGTCGGAGCCAGAATATTTGATCGGCGTTATGAATCGACATCCTGATTGGTGTGCAATCATTTGCTTAATTGGCGGTGGACAAGAAATTAATACAGGTGAAGCTGGAGTTGCGGAATGGATTAAGGCATTAAAAAACTATTTCAATAACTGGGACATACACTACTCAAATCTTTTTTTAACAAATGATACATATTTGTCTCAAGAAGATCTACGGATATGGTTAACGGAGAATGGAATTAGTCAAACTCACTTACATCTTTCCGTTTCTGTTAGATCATTTAGATCTGAAAATGTTTCAATGTTAATGCATGAAGTTCTAGAAGCTAATAGTGTTAAAGCTGCGGAAATTTATTGTCAAATAAAAAATGATTTTCCAATATTTTTAACACGAAATCTTGAAAAAGCTAAGACATGGCTTAAAAATAAGGCAAGGGGTACTGAACGATTTGGTATTATTGCGAGTTCTGGGGGTAAGAGACTCCGACCTTGTGGTTTAGATGTAAATAATACTATCGATGCTCCTAATTGGTTCCTCAATGAATCTCAGGATGTACGATCTTCAAATCATTTGGAGGATGTAGCAACAGAGTTTGATATTCAAGGTCTAGAAATTGATTGGACGTGTTTGGCATGGGATATAAACTTTTATTATGCTAATAGTGAATGGAAATATCAAAAATTTAAAGGCACATCGTGGCAAAGAATAAAAAGCGAAGAAGATAGAATTTTTTTGAAAAATACTTATCGAGTCTTGCTTACAAGAGCAAGACAAGGTATGGTGGTTTTTGTACCGGAGGGTGATAATGATGATATTACACGACCTACTGCCTTATACAATGAAACATATCAATTCTTGAAATCTTGTGGGTTTGATGATTTGCCATAACTATACTGCTGATAAATCTCTTGGTTTTATGCAAACCGAAATTCGAGTATTACTTAGCAAAGAAAAACATGCGCACCAGTATTTGCAGTTTGGTATTGGTGCTGCGTATGCGGCTCATATTGTAGCTGCGCCGGGCTTTGGTGTGTACATCTGCCAGGGGGATAAAGGTAGTTGATCTTTCTTCTTTGTTTTAAAATGCGGCGGTGTTTGCTTTATTCGTTAGCTCTTTTAATTGTATTGTTCTTTTTTGCTTGTCCAAAAAAGAACCAAAAAAGGACACCCGGGAAGGATTACATCCCCTTCCCGGGTTGGTTCCCTGATGTGGCTTTTGTACTACTGTAGCTTCGGCTTCAGTAATCCTACTCTTAGGATTGTTACACTCCAATAATAGTGTTACAGTTTTTTAGCGCCACAGTAACTGTTTTCAAATACAGCAACTTGAATGGTACGTTACTTTTTCGGGTACAACCTATTACTTGAACTGCCAGGCAAACAACCTATGCAGTGTAACTGAATCAATTTATGCGACAAGTACGGAACATTAAAAGAAAAATAACTATTGAAGCAGACTCTTCGTGAAGCGCTGGCCGGACAAATGGGCGGAGCCATTCATTTGTCCTTGATTTTTTGCTTCTTTTGCATCAAGGCAAAAGAAGGGAAAGAATATAGATGATGCGGCAGAATATGAAAATGCTCACACAAAAAGTGCAAGGAATTTTAAAGAAAACAACCCATTTGCTTGCATTTGCCGATACTTCGCTTTACCTTATCCTTTATTACTCCGTTAACTGCGAAACAGACTTCCTCCCGCAATTTTTTTTTAGAACACTTTTTTCAAACCCAAAACAAAACCTTTTTTACATGAAAAGACTTTTCTTATTTGCCTGCACGGCACTGATGGCCGCAGGATGCAACAACAGCTCCGACAGCAAAGACACCAAGACAACCGACTCTGCGGGCAAAGCCGCCCCGGCAACAGCCGCAAAAATGGACTATCCCTACACACTGGATGAGCCGTATAAAAACTGGCAACCCGGCGACCAGCAGCATGCGGTAACGGTAATGAAGAGCCTGAAGGCTTTTGAAACCGGTGATATTGCCGCCTGCATGGCCGGCTTTGGCGATTCGGTGGATGTGCGTTTTGACGGCTACCGTGCCAGGCTGAGCCACGACAGCCTGATGAAACAGTTTACCGCTCAGCGGGCCAATTATGCCAGCATTGTGATTAAAATGGGCGACTGGGAATCGGTGATATCGGAAGATAAGAAAGAACAGTGGGTAACCATGTGGTACAAACAAGTGGAAACCGATAAAAAAGGTAAAGTGGATTCCATGAGCGTGGTGGATGATGCGAAAATTGAGAACGGGAAGATCGTGCTGCTGGATGAAAAGATCCAGCACTATCCTGCGAAAAAATAGGACCGTTTTTATCCGGAGCCCTGCAATTTTTTGCGGGGCTTTTTTGTGTAGTGGAAAATCTTTTCTAAGCGATAAAATATTTTAGAAAGGGCTTTTGATTTATTCGTTACCTCTTTTAGTGTGCTGTTCTTTTTTGCTTGTCCAAAAAAGAACCAAAAAAGGACACCCGGGAAAGAATACGCCCCTTTCCCGGGATGGTGCCCTGATGTGGCTTCTTTGCTACTGTAGCTTCAACATTGGTAATTCTATTCTTAGGATTGCTACACTCCAATAATAGTGTTACAGTTTTTTTAGCGCCACAGTAACTGTTTTCAAATACAGCAACTTGAATGGTACGTTACTTTTTCGGGTGCAGCCTATTACTTGCACTGCCATGCAAAATTTTTGCATGATGCAGCTGAACCCGGTTGTTCAACAATCATGAAACATTTAAATAAAGTTACTTTCAACGAGGACTCTTCGTGAAGCGCAGGCCGGCTATCGGGAATGCTTCTTTTGCATCAAGGCAATAGAAGAGATAAAAGTTGAGGAGAATTTGATTTATTAGTTAGCTCTTTTAATTGCCTCTTACTTTTTTTGCGGAAAAAAAGTAAGCAAAAAAGCCGCCCGGGAAGGATTACATCCCCTTCCCGGGGTGGTTCCCTGATATATCTTTTGTACTACTGTAGCTTCAACATTGGTAATTCTACTCTTAGATTCGCTACACTTCAAAAAAAATCGTTACAGTTTTCTTATCGTCACTCTCGAAATTTTCAAATACAGCAACTTGAACGATACGTTACTTTTCGAGTGCAACCTATTACTTGAACTGCCAGGCAAACAACCTATGCAGTGTAACTGAATCAATTTATGCGACAAGTACAGAACATTAAAAGAAAAATAACTATTGAAGCAGACTCTTCGTGAAGCGCTGGCCGGACAAAAGAGCCGGAGGCATTTCTTTTGTCTTGATTTTTTGCTTCTTTTGTATCAAGACAAAAGAAGGGATAAAAAATTGAAGAGTGCCTGCTTTATTTGTTAGCTCTTTTAAGTTTATTGTTCTTTTTTGCTTGCCCCGCGGGACAGGTGTAGCTTTAACGTTGGTAATTCTACTCTTAAGTTCGTTGTTGTTGATTTTTTCTGACTTGTTTTTTAAAACATTTCTTTTGTCTTGATTTTTTTGCTTCCTTTTTATCAGAACAAAAGAAGTAGAGAAAAGAAAGATGTAATTTCATCCCATGATCACACTGCAAAACGAAACCCTCACAGCAGTTATTGCCAATAAAGGCGCCGAACTGCAGCAGCTTAAACATAACCATACCGGCATAGATTATTTATGGAGCGGTGATGCAGCCTACTGGGGCAAGCACAGTCCCGTGCTTTTTCCCATAGTGGGTGGATTGAAAGACGATACCTATTTTTATAACGGCCACCAGTACCACCTGCCGCGGCATGGTTTTGCAAGAGACCGGGATTTTGCTGTGCAGCAGCTGAGCAGCAGTGAAGCGGTATTCAGCCTGCAGGATGATGAGCGGACATGGGAAGTATATCCCTTTTCCTTTCACCTGAAGATCCGTTACCAGCTCAACAATAACTGGCTGGCCTGTACTTACGAAGTGTACAACAGCGGTAACAATGTATTGCTGTTTTCGGTGGGGGCACATCCAGCCTTTGCCGTGCCTTTGCAAAATAATTTGCAGTACAGCGATTATTACCTCGAATTCAATAAGCCCGAAAATTTACAGCGCTGGAAACTGCTGGGCGGGCTGGTGAGTAATGCAGCCACCACGGTGCCGGCAGCGAACAACCGGTTGCCCTTAGCCGCTTCATTGTTTTATGAAGACGCTGTTGTACTGAAAGGATTAGAGAGTAACTGCATCACCCTGGCAACAGACCGGGATGAGCACGGACTGAATTTTTATTTCAATGATTTTCCTTTCTTTGGCATTTGGGCTGCAAAAGATGCACCCTTTGTTTGCCTGGAACCCTGGTGCGGTATTGCCGACAGTGTGCATCATAACCGGCAGCTGGCAGATAAGGAAGGTATTAATGCGCTGGAACCCGGCGGGCATTTTGAAAGAACATGGAGCGTGGAAGTTTTTTGATGGGTTTTTATGACACGAATTAGGCGAATTTCACTAATTACACGAATTACATCTCTGCGTTCTCAGCGCCGCTGCGTGCGTTTTTTTATGACACGAATTAGGCGAATTACGCTAATTACACGAATTAAGTCTCTGCGTCCTCTGCGCCTCTGCGTGATTTTTTATGACACGAATTTGGAAAACACGAATTAGGCGAATTACACTAATTATACGAATTATATCTCTGCGTCCTCTGCACCTCTGCGTGCGTTTCTTCCTCACAGCAGTTCTTCACAATAATATCCTGCATTTAAAATCATATTCTCCACTTCGGCGGGGGTGATGTTGCGGCTCACAATGCGTAAAATATAATCGCAGTCGTTGAGGTCAATATTCCATTTGTAAATTCCGGGGTGTATATCGAGGCTGGATTCCACATCGGCAATACGGTTGGGGTTGCTTAAATTGGTTTTAAAAACCAGCACTTCTATTCCTTTGCCGGCAGAAAGTTCGATGGTGTTGTTGCTGTTGTTAAAGAGTTGGTTCATGGCATACAGTTTAGCAGTATTTATAAAATCAATGGCCTGTTGTTTCAGCAAACATCAGGCCATTGTGTCATTCGGCACTCATGGAAGAGGCGGTGTCGTTCTCACCTTTCATAGCCCAGCGGCCACCGCAGCGGTGCTTCCATTCTGTTTTAAATTTCTCCCTTTCTTCGGGAGTCATCGCATCCCAGCGCTGTTTCATTTTCTCTTTCCATTGGGGTGCGCCCCTCCAGCGCCTGCCGCCTCCAAAACCGCCAAATAAGATCTTGCTCAGGGCCATAATGCCCAGCGCCTGCCAGAAGCTGATTGTTTTTACACCCAGCACCGCGGGTAAAATGGCGTTCCATAAACCCATCACAATAAAAGTGAAGGCTGTTACGGCGGCTACAAATATTACAAGGAACATCAGTCCTTTTTTGATCCAGAATTTTTTCATTGTTTTAAGTTGATGGCACGAATGAAACGAATTACACGAATGCAGTTTTGCTGTTGGTGTTCATTATTTCATCCCTGGCCGGTTATTTTTTATACCGCAGTTACAGGTATACCTGCGGTATTGTTTTAATCGTAGTTTAATAATTCATTTTTCAGTTTGCTCAAACGCTCCCTCAAATGCAGTACGGCATAGCGCTTACGGCTGATGAGTGTGGCCACACTTTCTCCCGTTTTTGCCGCAATATCTTTAAAGGAAACATCTTCTATTTCATGCATGATAAAAACCGTGCGCTGTTCTTCGGGCAGTTCATCCAGTGCCGCTTTCAGTTCTTCCCAAAAAAGGCTGCGCAGGTATTCTGTTTCGGGGTTACTGTCGGTGGGCATCAGCATCTCCCGCCAGTTAAAGCCTTCTTCATCATCCCCGCCGCCACTGTTCAGCACATCATCGGCCAGGGGCAGTTTATGTTTGCGGTAGCTGTCGGTAATTTTATTGCGTGCCACTTTATACAGCCAGGCACTGGTTTGTTCAATGGGTTCGGTATTGCCTGCAAACTGGTACAGCACATCCTGCAAAATATCTTCTGCATCTTCGGCACTGGCCACCCGCCTGCGTATGAAGCCAAACAGCCGCTTGCTTACCGCCCGGATGGTATTGCTGATATTATTATTCCTGTCTGCAGACATGGGTAATGCTATCGTCACTGCTTCTTTCATTATTTACAATGACGAACCACAAAGATGGATGTTTTAAAATCAATAAAAATTTTTGAGATTCCCTCAAAACCCGCATACATAACGCTTTTGCCCTATTTGTTGAAAAAAGAAAAAGGAAATATTATTTTAGAGAGACAGTTCTTTCCTATTCACCTAAAAACTCTGAATTATGGACATTAAAAAACTCGCCGTTGGCGGTATCGTTGCTGGCATCCTGTTTTTTCTTTTAGGCTGGCTGATCTATGGCATGCTGCTGATGGATTTTATGAAGAATCATCCCGGTGTTGTTTCGGGCTACGATAAAGCCACGCCCGACATGCTGTACCTTGTAATTGGAAACCTGTTATCAGGATTTTTAATGGCGTATATTTTTGTAAAGGCCAATATCACCACGCTGGCCGGTGGTTTGATCATGGGCGCCGTGGTGGGTGTTTTAATGACCGCATCCATGGACTGCATCATGTATGCCACCACCAACCTGGTAAGTAAAAAAATGATGATGGCCGATGTGCTTTCTTCTGCTGCGATGTCCGGTATAACCGGCGCCATTGTGGGAATGGTACTGGGCAAACTGAAATAATTAAATCCTTATGGAAAGCAAAGCCACCTGTATTAGCAGGTGGCTTTTTTCTAACCATTATTCACCTTTTACTTAAACCTTAAATTGATACCGATATTATCGGCATTCAGTCCTGTTGTTTGCACATAATGACCATAACGCAACTCCACCATATTGAAGTACGGAATATGCAGTACGCCTTTTTTAGGTGTGATGCGCACATTCACCCCGGCATACTGCGATGTAAATGCCGACAGGTCGTAATTGCTGGTATAATAAGTTTCGCTGAGCAGGTGTTCTTTATACGGCGCAAAATATTTTGCCGCGGTTTGCACATAATACCTGTAAAACGGGCTGATGCTTACAAAGGGTGAAACCTTGTATGGTATTTCCAAACTGGCCGTATGGGCAGATACACCCCAGCTGTCGGTATAATACCGGTAATAGGTGCGGAAAATAAATTTATCTCCTGCAAAATAATTCATGCGCAGGCCAATGGGCAGCTTTACCCTTGTGGAAGGCAGGTTTTCAATCTTAGCCGTGTCTTTACCGCTGTAATTAAAATATACCCGGTGAAAGGGCAGGCTCAGCAAACCGTTTTGTGCCACCGCATCTGCAATCACCGCCACCTGCATATTTTTATTTACCACCTGCGATATGGTAAGCGATCCTGAAAAAGTATTGCGTGCACTTTTGGGTATACCATCTTCACTGGCGCCAGAGCGGGTGCGTATGGTGCGGCCGCGGGCCGTGGTATAGGTGGATACTGTACCTGCTGTAACCTTGGGTGCAAACTCCGAAGGTTCTATCATGGTTACCCGGTCGATGAAAGCCTGTGCTTTAAAATTAACATCGGTATTGCCGTTTTTGGATGTTTTGCCAAACGTGAAATTGGCACCATAAGAATGGTAATTGAATTCGGAAGAATAAGACAGTCCAAAACCCACCGAGGTTTTATTGGTTTTTTCCACTTTCCAGTTGAGCGATGGATAAATTCTTGTACCACGCGGGCTGGAAGCGCCGGTTTGAGAAATATATGCCTGTGATGCAGCGGTATGATGATCCACACCCAGCTCCAGTCCTAATGTGTATTTATTGTTGGTGATGTCATCGAACTTTATAAATTTCAGGTCCACCACGTTTGAAATATCATTCAGCTTTTGTGTACCAATACCACCGGTAACAGCGGAATGATTTCCGTTTTGATTGTAATAACCCGATACGAGGTTCACTTCTTCCAGCGACAGTTTTTGTTTTTTGTACGATACCGTATCCGGGTTAAAACGCTGCGCCATAGCCGCTGTAAACAGCAGGTAAATTCCAATAAGTGTTAAGCAGATCTTCTTCATGCCGTTTTTTCTTCTTTATAAATTTTGCAGGAACTTTTTTCTTTAGCCGTATTGTTGCCCTTCTGCATGCTCAGGGTGACAATGGCTGCCATGTTTAATTACAGCCGCAGCCGCCACCCACTTTACCACCATTGGCGCCGCTGGCACCTTCGCGGTAACTCATAAAATTATTTTCGGGTTTCTCTGCCTTGCGGCTGCTGAGTTCCATTTCCGAATCGTTGATCTTGCTTTTCTGGTATTCTTTTACCGAAGCACAGCCTGTGGCCAGTGTGATGCTCACGGCGCCTGCAGCTGCCAGGCAAAGGGTTTTGTTTTTAATGGTCATGTTTATTTTTAAGGTTAAGAACAGCGTATATTTTTTGATGTATAAATATTGTTATCGTCGTCAATGATCACACATTCCACCTGGCGCAGCTGGTTGATAAGGTCCAGCCCCGCACCAATGCCCATAATGGTAACCGGGGTGGCCATGGCATCACATATTTCTGCATTGGGCGAAATAACGGTAACACTTTTAATGCCTGTTACCGGCAGGCCGGTGCGTGGGTCAATGGTATGCGAATATTTTTTGCCACCGATCATTACAAATTTTTCATAGTTGCCCGAAGTGGCCACGGCCATATCACTGATGTTGAGATAAGAAAAAGGATATTCCTTAAAATCAGGATGCACAATACCCACCGTCCATGCAGTGCCATCGGGCTGCTGCCCCCAGGTGGTGAGATCGCCGGAGGCATTTACAATGCCGCTGGTAACACCCTGTTGCTGCATTACCTTCTTCGCCATTTCTGCTGCATATCCTTTACCAATACCGCCAAAACCAATGCGCATGCCTTTTTCTTTTAAGAACACGGTGCAGCCGGTTTTATCCAGTTCAATATTTTTATAGTTGATGAGCCGCACCATCTTCTTCGCTTTTTTTGCAGGCGGCAGTTCGGTCATGGACGCATCAAAATTCCACAGCCGCTTATCAATACTCCCATAGGTAATATCAAAAGCGCCCTGCGTGAGTGCAGAAATGCGTATGCTGCGTTCAATGATATTAAAAACCTCTTCGCTTACTTTTACCGGTTGTATACCCGCATTACGATTGATGAGGCTGGTCTCACTTGCTTCATTAAAAGTGGTGAGCAGTTTTTCAATGCGTTTTATCTCCGTTACACCGGCACTGATCATTTCATGTGCCCATGCCTCATTGTGGCCAGCCACTGTTATTTCAAAGCGGTTGCCCATCAGTTTCATTTCCTGCCTGTATAACTGTAATGTGCTCATTATTTATTTTCCGGCAATATCCCTGATCTCGTGTCAAAATTTTTCGGTGCCGTCTTTGTAAAACCCGTCCCATGCCGCCAGTTGTTTACCGTCTTCGTTCAGCAATACTGTGTAGGGAAAGGCGCCCTTGCTGTTATAGCGTTCCGCCAGCGCATCGTTCTGCTCCTGCTGTTCCTTACCCAGCTGGTTTTTCTTTTTACGGGGAAAGTCGGCATTGATGCAAACCAGGTTTTCATTGGCATAGTTCACAAATGCATCGGTATTAAAAACCTCCTGGTGCATGCGCATGCAGGGGATACACCAGTCGGAGCCCGAGAAATTCAGTAATATCAGTTTGTGCTCTTTTTTAGCCTGCTCTTTAGCCGTGCTGAAATTGTTCACCCAGTTGGGGGTGAGGGCATTAAAAAATAGTGCGGCGGCCAGCAATAACTTTGTCATAGTATACTGTAATTTTAAATAGCTTAATGGGGGAGATGCTAAAGATATTTTTTTGGTTAGGCAGGAAAATGTTAAAGGCGGCTTTCTAACGAGCGTTTAACTAAAATGCCACAGTTGCAGTAAAAATCATATACCAGTTTGTTGATTGATATCCATACACACCGGCAGCCGCAGGCCAATATTTGGGCTATTCAAAACCGTTATAACGGATTTGAACAGTTGCCCGTTGACGGTTTTTTTACAGCCGGGCTGCATCCCTGGTATATCACTGCGCAGGGCTGGCCGCAGGAGCTGGCAGCCCTGGAACGCATCAGTAATAGTAAAAATGTGCTGGCCATTGGTGAGTGCGGACTGGATAAATTATGCGATACAGGTTTTGCCCTGCAGCAAACCGTTTTTGCGGCGCAGGTACGGCTGGCCAATGCAGTTAACAAACCACTTATCATTCATTGTGTAAAAGCATTTGACGAAGTGCTGCAGCAACTGCGGCAGAATAAGGTGCCGGTTATTTTTCATGGCTTTAATAAAGGCAGGGCACTGGCACTGCAGCTGCAGCAAAAAGGTTATTATCTTTCTTTTGGCAGGGCGCTGCAACAGCCACGGATGCAGGAGGTGCTGGCAGCATTACCCATTGATAAGATATTTTTAGAAACGGATGATGCCACTGTAAATATTGAGGAACTGTATACTTTGGCCGCGGGCGTTTTTCAAATTGATATAAATGCACTTAGTTTGCAGCTGCAAAAAAATGCAGCCGCTGTTTTTGGCGGTAATTTTCTTTAGTATGACAACAGATTTCAGCTGGCTTGGACGGACACAATTGCTTATTGGTAAAGAAGCGCTGGCCCAACTGGCCCAAAGCCATGTAATGGTGGTGGGGCTGGGTGGCGTGGGCAGTTATGCCGCAGAGTTTATTGCCCGCAGCGGTGTTGGCAAAATGACGATCATTGATGGTGATGTGGTGGACCCCACCAACCGCAACAGGCAGTTGCCGGCACTGGCCACCAATCATGGAGTTTCAAAAGCTGATATCATGGCCGAACGGTTAAAGGCCATCAACCCCGAGCTGGAACTAAAGGTGGTGAAATCATTCATCAATCCCGAAATGGTGGAAGCATTGCTGGCATTACAACCCGATTATACCATTGATGCCATCGACAGCATCACACCCAAACTCACTTTTATCAGCATTGCATACAAAAATAAATTGCGCATGATCAGCAGTATGGGCGCCGGTGCCAAACTCGATCCCACCAAACTGCAGGTGGTGGATATTTCAAAAACCATACTCTGCCCTTTTGCACAGCAGGTGCGTAAAACACTCAAACGCAAATTCAATATCCGCAGCGGGCTGAAAGTGGTGTTCTCCACCGAAGAGCCGATCAAGGAAAGCCTGATGCTCACCGATGGCAGCAACTATAAAAAATCTGCTTATGGCACCATCTCTTATTTGCCTGCAGTATTTGGTGCAGTATGTGCCAGCGTGGTAATAAGAGACCTGATCGGTGTGGATATACCTCCCGGCACTGTGCCAAAGAAACGAAAACTCAAACAACACAAACCCAAACAACCATAAACCTGTTCATCATGAAAAGGAACCTGTTTTTTACAACGCTTATTTTGCTGGCCATTGGCTGCAGTGTGGGCAGGTATGCAGCATCCAACAAACAATATAAAAAACAGGCAAAGGCTTTTGCAAAGGAACTGCGCAAGCAACCGGCAGCGGTAGACAGCGCCATAATGGCCGGTTACTGGGCGGGTACCACCAACTTTGGTATGCGCAAACCCAATTTTGTGATCATTCATCATACCGCACAAAATGCGTGTGACAGCACTGTTAGTTTTTTTGCAAGACCGGCCACGCAGGTAAGTGCCCATTACGTGATTTGTAAAGACGGCACCATTCATCATATGCTGAATGATTATTTGCGTGCATGGCATGCGGGCAACAGCAAATGGGGCAGCCTTACCGATGTAAACAGCAGCAGCATCGGCATTGAACTGGATAATAACGGTTTTGAACCTTTCCCCGAAGCACAGATCAGCAGCCTGCTGCGGGTGCTAAAAAAATTGAAGAAGGATAATAATATTCCTGTGGCGAATTTTATTGGACACAGCGATATTGCGCCCAAAAGAAAAGTGGATCCCAACCGCTATTTTCCCTGGCAACAGTTGGCGCAAAATGGTTTTGGTTACTGGTACGATACGGCTAAAATAACCAGCCTGCCGGCAGATTTTAATGCCATGCAAAGCCTGCGCATTATCGGATACGATACAAGGGATACCGCAGCTGCCATCCGTTCTTTTAAACTGCATTTTGTACAGCAGGATTCCATACCCAAACTCAGCGAAGCAGATAAAAAGATCATTTACGACCTCAGTAAAAAATATTAAAAAAGCGGCTCAGGAACTGAGCCGCTTTTTTTTCAAAAGTTTTATTCTATTGTTTCTTCTTCACATCCAGCAATTCAATTTCAAATACCAGTACTGAGCCGCCGGGTATGGACATATAATCTGTTGCACCGTATCCGAGTGTATAAGGCACATACAGTTTGTATTTAGAACCAACCGTCATCAGTTGCAGGCCTTCTGTCCAGCCCGGAATTACACCATTGAGAGCGAAAGTGATGGGCGCACCGCGATCGTATGAATTATCAAAACCTTTTCCATCAATGAATGTACCGCGGTAGTGGCAGGTTACACTGTCGGTTGCGGTGGGTCTTGCACCGGTACCTTCAGTGATCACTTCGTATTGCAAACCGCTGGCCGTTGTTTTTACCCCGGGCTTTGTTTTATTCTTTGCTAAAAAAGCCTGGCCTTCTGCTATCCTGCCTTTTGACTTTTGCATTTGCGAACGGTTCTGGTAGGTGATGATGGCATTGTTGCAGGCTGCATCATCCAGCAATACTTTTTTCCCGCTCATGCCATCATTAATGGCTTTGGCTACCACGGCAGCATTGATGCTGGTAAAGCCCTGCTGTTTGTAAAAATTGGCCACGCTGATACCAACGGCATAACTGGCTGAATCGCTTAAATTTTTTAAGGGAGATACTGCTTTGGCAGCAGGTTTTGCATTTTGTGCATGCGCTGCAACAACACAGGCAGCTAAAGCAAACAGTACTATTGTTTTTCTCATGATTTTTTTTATTGAGCCGCAAAAATAAGGGATGCCCGGCGATTGCCCGCCGGTTTTACAAATCTTTAAGCAATTGCTGCAGGGGCATTTCTTCCAGTATCATTCTTTTTGATACATCATTTTCTGTAAACCATTTTATAAGGCGGATATCCCCATCTGCAATTTCAATGCCTGTAATATCACCATCATTGAAACAGCAGCAGCCGGTATTGAAATAAGAAGGTTTTAGTTGCCCGTTGCTGCCGGTTTCAATTTTGTGTGATTCCTTGCTGGCATATTTGCCCGAAGCAAAAACGGGTTTATGTGTATGACCGGTAATGAGCAGCAGGTTTTTGCGGTTACTGCTCCATTCATACATCAGCTTGTTGTGTTTATTGCGCAGGTTATCGTCTTTGCTGGGTGTGTTCACATTGATCTGTAAATAGCGTTGCACCGGCGCCCAAATATGTGCCACCAGCCTGGTGCTTAGTGCATTATTATCACTCATTTTATCGCCCTGGTGCCCGTGTGTGCAAAAGATGGTAAGTGTTTCGCCCGCAATATTTGTTTTCATCAGTATGCCTTCATACACCGGCAGTGGCAGGGCGAAATATTTTTTCAGCAGTCTTTCCGCATCCATTTTATTCTTCCACAAAATATCGTGGTTGCCAAATGTTTTATAATAGTTGTTGGGCTGAAAGGCGGCTTCGGCAGCAAATGCTTTTATGTTATTTGGCAGCACTTCGGCGGGTTTGTATTTCCATAATTCTTCACTGTCGCCCAGGTTGATAAAGCTGTAATGCCTGCTGTTATAATACTGCAGTGCTGCCAGGTAATTCTGTTCATTGCCTGCAAAATCATCGGCACTGTCGCGACTGCCCTTATGCTGGTCGCTGAAGATGATGAAGCGGCCTGTTGCGGCATCGGTCACCAGTGAACAAACACGTTTGCCATTTTTTTTGCTGCTGTTGTACAGTTTGCCCAGCGAAGCAAATACTGTTTTCCGTTCAGGTTTTGCACTGAGCGTATTGGCCATCCATGTGAGCGGCCTGCGGAATAAATATTGTAACAGTTTGCGCATGTGGTCAATGGTCAATAGTGAATTGTCAATGGTGAGTGGTCAGTGGTGTGTTGTCAATGGGCAATGGTGAATGGGCAATGAAGGCGGCTGTCTGAATACACCAATACTCACAATTCACAACTCACCACTCACATCTTTGGCTGAAAATATTTTCCCACAAAGGGCAGCTTCACCAGTTCTTTTCTTTCCACCTGTGCAATAAACCAGGTATACAACAGCAGTATCAATGTGGCAATGGCCAGCCCCGCCCATTCGGGTGTAATAAAATACGTGATGCCCTTATGTACAAAAAACAGCAGCACGGCAATGATCATATAGGCCAGCAGTTTTTTCCAGGCATAGGGGATTTTGTATTCTTTTTGTCCCCATACAAAGGAAAGCACCATCATGCTGCCATAACAAAAGAAAGTAGCCCATGCACATGCCATATAACCATAGTATTTTATAAACACAAAGTTGATGAGTACCGTAATGGCTGCGCCGGTAAGTGTGATATAGGCACCTGCCGAAGTTTTATTCTTTAATTTGAACCAGATGGAAAGGTTGTAGTAAATACCCAGGAACATATTGGCCAGCAACAATACCGGCACCACTTTTAAACCGCTCCATAGTTTTGATGCAATAAAATACCTCCATACGGGCAGGTACAGTGCCACCACCAAAAACATAACGCTGATGACAATTACAAAAAACTTCATCACCCTTGCATAAGTGCGCTGCGGGTTTTCGGTGCCCGCCTGTTTAAAGAAGAATGGTTCGGCACCCATGCGGAAGGCCTGTACAAAAAGGCTGATGAGTATGGAAAGTTTATAACAGGCGCTGTAAATGGCCACCTGTGTTTCTTTATAATCATTGCTGCCCGGCACCCACCATTTGAGCATGATGCGGTCCATCGTTTCATTTACCACACCACCCATACCCACAATCACCAGCGGTAAAGAATAGGCCATGATCTGCCGCCATAGTTTTGCATCAATTTTAAACCTGATGGCCAGTATTTCCTTATATAAAAACAACAGGGTAACGATGGCCTGTATGAGGTTGGCCACCACGATATAATACACCGGGTTATTGGAAGTGTTGATGATACCTGCCCAAAAGGATGCCGGGTTGTTTTTTGCTTCCACGTATCCGACAGATAAGAACAGGTAGGTAAAGAAAAGATAGGCCACAATACCGCTGATCTTCGCCATGGCATATTTACGCGGCCTTCCATCATGCCGCAGTTTTGCAAATGGTATGATGGTGAAGGTGTCGATCATGATAATGAAAATGCTCAGCCTTATCAGTTCGGGGTAGCTGCCAATGCCTGCAAAGGCTGCCAGTTGCCGGTGAAACAGCAACAGTGTGGCGCCAAATAAAAAAGTGCTTACGATCACCGAAGTGGCGGTGGTATTGTAAATGCTGTTTTTATTTTCTTCCTTACCCGAAAAACGGAAATAGGCCGTTTCCATCCCGTAGGTGAACAGCACATTTAAAAATGGCAGTACCGAATATACCAGGCTCATTTTGCCATAATCGGCACTGGTGAGCACATTGGTAAGATAGGGCGTAACAAGATAATTGAGAAACCGGGCGGCAATAGAACTCACCCCGTACCAGATGGTTTGACCTGCTAATTTTTTAATGCCGCTCAAAGGTGCAATGATTTTAACACCAAATGTACCGGTATAATTTTGAAAAATGTGCAATTACGCCAGCGCAAAAACCATCTGAAAGATTAAATTTGACAGTAAGACCTTGTTGTTTTACTGCAAGGCGAAACCTGGAGAAATAAACAAGCACCCGGTTGCAACCCTTTGCGTACATCATGTATCTTTATAAATAAAAATTCAAGTTATGAAGTTTGGTACCTTGTTTACTGCCGCCTTATTATTTGCTGTTGCATCCATGGCACAGTCGTCCACCGCCACCGTAGAATATCTGAAAATAAAAAGACAGGCAGTGGTGAATGATATTCCTTTTCCTGAAAAAACCATCCGGGATGCTATTGATAACAAGATGGAGCAAATGGGTTATAAAGGAAAAGAAAGCAAGGGGTTTATGGTGTACAAAGGTGTAAAGCTGGCCGACCTGGGTGCAGACAGCTACGACCTGTATTTTATGGCCGACCGTGTTAGCCGTAAGAACAAGGAAAATTCCACACTTACCATGATGATCACAAAAGGGTTTGACAATTTTGTGGCCGACAGCACCGATGCCGGCCTGATCAATAATGCGAAAAAATATTTAGATAGTATTAAAATAATGATCGCGGCGTACGACCTCTAACTGCAGATCACTTCGCAGGAAGACGCCGTGCAGAAAGCCGATAAAAAATACACCAGCCTGGTGGATGATGGTGATAACCTGGAAAAGAAAAGAAAGAATATTGAAAAAGATATAGCCGATAATAAGAAAGCCCAGGCCGATCAGAAAACGGAAATTGAAAAGCAGAAACAGATACTGGAAACTTTACGGGGAAAAAGAAAGCAATAAGAAAATTTACAAACAACCAACAGGGCCGGCTTGCCGGCTTTTTTATTGCTGCGAAAAACGGGGATCCTTTGTAAATGTGCTGTCGGTAAGCGCAAATAAAAAATAAATAAGGTCATTTTTTTCGGTATTGCTGATGCTGATGCGGTTTACCAGCAGCGGGTCAAGTGTTGGTTGCGTGGTAACAATGCCCGTGCGGTAATGATCTATCACACTGCCCACGCTGTTAAAACGCCCATCGTGCATATAGGGGAGTGATAAGCCAATATTGCGCAGGCTGGGTACCTTGAATTTTAGTGAGTCTGACGCATTGCCTGTAATGCGCATGCGGCCATAATCGTTCAGCCCCGTATTTACCGGGAGGCCGTTATTGCGAAAACTGTTATCGGTAAATAATGGTTCGGGATGGCAGCCGGCACATTTGCTTTGGTACACCGTATAGCCGCTTTGTTCAGATGCGGTAAAGCTCGCCTCGCCGCGTTTTACCTTATCGTATTTACTGTTATTGGAAACAATAATGCCCATGAACTGCGCCAGTGCTTTCAGCATTTTCTGGCTGGTAATTTCAGTGCTGCCATAAGCTTTTGCAAACAGTTTGGGATAGGCTGTATCGGCCTTTAGTTTTTCAATCACATGTTCAATGGTTTCGCCCATTTCTATCGGGTTGGTAATGGGTGCCAGCGGCTGCACCTCAATATGATTTATACCGCCATCCCAATGCATTTGCTGCATCCATGCCAGGTTAAATAAAGCCGGTGCATTGCGGAACGTATGTACATTATTGAGACCATGGCTGAAATCGTGATCGTACGTGGCAAAGGCCGCAAACTGCTGGTGGCAGTTGGCGCATGCAACGGTATTGTCGATGCTGAGCCTTGTATCGTAAAATAATTTTCGGCCCAGTGCAAAACCTTCCTCCGTTACCGGGTTATTTGCAAAAATATCAGTGGGCGGCTGCGGCCAGCCTGCCGGTACCGTAAATTTGATTGGGGTGGTGGTAAATGGTGTTTCTGCAGTGGTATCCTTTTTTTTACAGGCATCTATGAGCAGCAGCGATGCGGCAAACAACACAAGCAATGATATGAGGATGTTTTTTTTCAAGCTTAATAATTTGTAACAGATTTAACCGTGAACATATCGCTGTAATTATCGGCTACTTTTTTTGCCAGTGAGCCGGGTGTGTTACAAACAGGGATGTCGGCAATCTTAATATCGTTGGGTAGCTGCCACCATTTATCAAAATCAGCTTCAATCACTATCTCACTGGTCTTGCCCTCCCTTATATCCAGTATAGTGCTGCCGGGTGTGCCCAGCGTAATATAACGCAGGGCGCTGTTGGCACCGCTGAAACCACCTATATGGTATTCCAGTTTATTATTCACCTGCGTTGATTGGGGTGATGTACCTTCCATCTTTGCCATAATATAACCGCTGTTCCAGGTCCAGAACATATCGTTCAGCGGATCGAGGGCACCGGTTTGTGCGCCGCTCACATTCCTGGTACTGTCTACCCCCAGTAAAAAATACAGCAGGTTATACTTGTTCACTTTTACATCAAAACTAAAACTCAGCGAGGCTGCTTTGCTTTCATCTATCAAATGATAACTTTCTTTTTCTGCTGCACTGGCAATGCCCGGGAAGCTTACGCTGATATTGGACACATAGTATTTGAATTTAGTGATGGTATAGCTTTCACCAAAAGGATTGGTATGCACGGTGGCGCCCATGCCCATGGCATTGCCTTTTACCGTATTGATAAATGTTAGTTTGAGTGTGCCGGTTGGCTCAGTTGCTGTGCTGCTGCTTTTTTTGCAGGTAAACAGCAAACAGCAAACGGGTATACAGAGCAGTGAAAGTATTTTCATCAGAATACAATTTTTTTGCGGTTGGCTTTTACTTCGCCTTTTTGTTTTTTATTGTCCAGCCTTTTTTGTTTTACCGCCTTTGGTATTTTGGTGGGCTTTCTTTTTTTGGCAACAACAAGGGCCTTGTCAACTGCCAGATTCATTTTCTCAATAACCTGCTGCTTGTTACCCAGCTGGCTGCGTTCGGTCTGGCTTTTTATCAGTAAAAATCCATCCGCATTTATTTTATTGGCCAGCTTTTCTTTGATGCGCTGCTTTTCCTCAACCGTAAATAATGCGGAGGCATCTACCTGCCAGTATCCTTCCACCATGGTTTCTACCTTGTTTACGTTTTGGCCACCTTTTCCGCCGCTGCGGGCTGTTTTAAAACTTAATTCTGCACTTATGTCCTTCATGTTAACAAATTTACCAATAAAAACCGCCATTTTGCAGCCATATGTACGTTATTTGACTCTAATATTTCAGTAACACAGTTTTTTTTTGGATTTTTGTAATACTCAACAAGACAGGATAATGACTGCCACCATCTATAATTCTTTAACCGACAGAAAACAGCAGGGTAAAAAATCTTTTGCCGTACTCATCGACCCCGACAAGGTGAATGATCACAGCGTGGGGCAGCTGTTGCAACTGGCCACAGATGCCAAAGTGGACTATTTTTTAGTGGGCGGCAGTCTCGTTATCTCCAATTATTTAGACGAATGTGTGCAGCTGATCAAAAGCAACTGCAATATACCTGTGATACTTTTTCCCGGCAGTCCAAGCCAGGTAAGTAAATATGCCGATGCATTACTGTACCTGAGCCTAATTAGCGGCCGCAATGCCGACCTGCTGATTGGCCAGCACGTGATCAGCGCCCCGGTGGTAAAGCAAAGCGGACTTGAAATAATGCCTACGGGTTATATGGTGATTGACGGGGGAGCACCCACAACCGTTTCCTATATCAGCAATGCGGCGCCCATTCCTTCCGATAAAAATGAAATTGCCATGTGCACGGCCATGGCCGGCGAAATGCTGGGTATGAAACTGATCTATATGGATGCAGGCAGCGGCGCCAAACGTGCCATACCGGAAGAGATGATCAGTAAAGTGGCCCGCTCAGTATCGGTGCCCCTGATCGTGGGCGGTGGTATTGTACAGCCTGAAAAAGCCTATCTCAACTGCAAGGCCGGTGCCGATGTTATTGTGGTGGGTAATGCCATTGAAAAAGATCCCGGTCTTATAAGAGAAATGGCAGCTGCGGTGCATGGAGTAAGGGCTGCGGTATAATTTCCCCCTGTATGAAATATATTTCCTTTATTATTTTACTGCTTGGTTTATCGCAGGGTTTATCTGCACAAACCATTATCATCAGCGGCAAAACTGGCAATCGTCCTTTAACCTGGGATGATTTTACCGGCAAACCCGATATGCAAAGTCCCTTCTCGGCCAATACCTGGTGGAATTTAAAATACAGCATCAGTGGCATGAGCTTTAATGGTGATTCTGTTAGCATGAAAGGTTTTAGCATCACATTGGAACTGAATGCGGAACAGTCATGGGTAAAAAACGGCGAGAAAACAGATGCATTACTCAAACACTAGCAACTGCATTTTGATATTGGGCGGCTTTGTGCCATTGCACTGAAAAAAGCATTTGATGCGGCTGTTTTTTCAAAAGACAATTACAGAACAAAACACGCAGAAATATTCAGTGCTGTGATGAAAGAATACCACGACATGGGCCAGCTGTATGATAAAGAAACAGATCACGGCAAAAACAAACCTGAACAACAACGCTGGGAAACGATGACAGCAGCAAAACTGCCGGCAAACTAAGCGGCATAATACCCTACCCGTTCCATAAAACAAAAACAAGTACTCCAAGCAGGTACAGCAATACCAGGGCAGCAATGAGCAAAGTACGCATAGCAGAACAGTTTTGGGACTGCTGTAAGACAGCTGGGATAAACTAACGGTTGCAAAGAGCCGAAATGTGTAAACAGCTTCAGCACCTGTTCATAAAAAGCAAACGGGAGGTTACCAGGGCGGCTGCCACCTGTATAAAACCCATGGTGATGAAGAGCGCTTCAAATGAAATGAAATGTGTGATGAGGCCGCCAAGCCCGAAGGCAATACCGGTTACAATCTGCGACTGACCGGTAGATAATCCCCAGGCATAGGAATCCATTTCCTCATCAAGATCTTTTGCATACAGTGCGTCCCATGCGGGTGTGCCAATGGCTTCTGAAATACCGAGGCCGGCCTGTACTAAAAATAATTTCAGCGGAGAGTCAACCAGCAGGTAACAAAAGGTGAAAAGGGCATTCAGTATGTAACCAGCCACCATCACTTTGGCTTTGTATGCTTTGTTGTTCAGCAGTTTTCCAACAACAATGTACAGCAGTCCTGTTATTACCAGGTAAGTGGCCCAGGCCCATGTAATATCCAGGATATCGCCGCCGACCTTTTCGGCAAACACGGCAAATAAAGGCCCCATCATTCCTTCACCAAAATACCAGATGTTGGCGCCCAGTAAAAGTATTTTAGCGGTTTTGGTCAGGGTCATCGGGAAAAAGATTTTATTATTTATTCCTGAACAAAGGGCGAAATGAAGTTACAAAAAATTTGCGTTGATGTGATAGCTACTGAGCAATACTTCATCGTTATTGCGAGACGGATATCTGCTGTGTCAGCCTGGTCTGCAAAAAAACAGGCCCAAATCTGGGCCTGTTTTTTATCTGTGAAAAGTATTTTATTGCAGTTTTTCCACTCTTGACGGCGTATCCTTTCCGCTTATGATTGTTTTACTGCTGATGGCAATGGCTTTAATGATCTCGGCCATATTGTTCATATCCAGGGTGCCGATCTCATCGCTTTGTTTGTGATAGTTGGGCTCGTCGTTGGGTGCTTCTTCCATTTTACTGGTGCTGATGGTATGTGCGGGCACGCCCAGCTCGGCCAGCGTGGCATTATCGCTGCGGTAAAATAAATTTTGTTTCGGGTAGGGGTCGGGTTCAAAATGAAACCTGGATCCTTCCAGGTTGGCCTGCAGTATTTTGCCCATATCACTTTTTTCGTAGCCGGTAATATATGCACTGTTGGTGCCCCATTTGCTGGTGGTACCAATCATTTCAATATTGAACATGGCCATTACCTTATCGGGGTTCATTTGTTTGCTGAAATAACGGCTGCCAAAACCACCGATCTCTTCAGCGGTAAAGGCCACAAAGATCAGGGTGCGTTCATTGTTTTTTTGTGCAGCAAAATATTTTGCCAGCATCATTACCGCGGTTGTGCCTGCGGCATCGTCGTTGGCTCCATTGTAGATGCTGTCCATTTTACTGTCGGGTTTGCCAATACCCAAATGATCATAATGCCCGCTGAAAACCACAAACTCATCTTTTTTGCTTTTACCGGGAATAACACCCACCACGTTTTTCAAGTGCTGTTCGGTGAGTTCGTTTTGTATGTGCAGGCTGATGGCTGCCGGGCTGGTATTGGTGGTAAGAATAAAAACCTGTGATACTTTGGATGCGAATTTTGCATTGCCCGCAAAGCGTTGCATGCTTTTAAAGCGGCGTGCATGGGCGGTATCAACCAGTACAATCACATTGGTCTCTTTATCAAAAATGGGGAATACCACTTTATTGAAATTATCATCTTTTTTCACCACCACAATTTCATAATCCTTTAATGAAGTGATATCAATACTGGACGATGTGGTGTTGGCTGCAACATTGTTTTCGTTCAGCGCTTCGTTGTCTAATGTGCCGCTCACTGATTTTACTTTGGCCTTCGTCATTACAAATTCCTGGAAGTACGATTTGCTGCCGCCCCAGTACTGCAGTTTACTTTTTGCAAATTCGCCTGCGATAAAATCAGCGGCCTTATCAATGCCCGGTGTAAATGTTTTGCGGCCCTGCATGTCATCGGCCGAAAGGATGCGTTCAATACGTTCCACTTCGGTGGCATTAATGATCTTGTCGATGTTCTGCGCAAAAGAAAGCAGGCCGGTGCAGCCTGCGAGGATGGTTACAAAAAGTTGCTTCATCATTGTTTTAGTTTCTGTTTATTTGTTCATAGTTCATGGTTGATGGTTGTTCGCAGTCCGTTGCCGGTTGACATATTCACCATTCACAACTGACCATTCACCACTGACTACTCACCACTCACCATCACAAGCTCATCATCTCCTTAAACTTCACAGCCTGCCTGCGGCTTACTTCAATTTTTTCGCCGCCCTGCAGTTCCAGCAGCAGTCCGCCGTTAAAGTAAGGTTCAATCTTTTCAATCATGCGCAGGTTTACAATATGCTTGCGGTTGGCGCGGAAGAACACTTTTTCATCCAGTCTTTCTTCCAGTGCGTTCAGCGATTTTAATATCAGTGGTTTGTTGGTGCCAAAAAATACTTTGGCATAGTTGCCCACACTTTCAAATAAGCGCACTTCGCCCAGTTTTACAAACCAGCAGCGTTCGCCGTCTTTTACAAATACCTGGTCGTTTTCGGTGAGCATGCCGCGGTTGATGCCGGCCATGGTGGCAGCCATTTCCTTTTCTTCGGCCTGCTGCAGTTTTTGCAATGCATCGGCCAGGCGCTTGGGCTCCACCGGTTTCATTAAATAATCCAGTGCATTTACTTCAAATGCCTTTAATGCATATTCATCGTAAGCCGTTGTAAAGATCACATGCGGGGCCCTTTCCACTTCGGTAAGCATATCAAAACCTGTTTTGCCGGGCATTTGTATGTCCAGAAAAATCAAATCGGGTGAAAGGCTTTCAATTTTTTCCAGTCCTTCTGCCGCATTGGATGCTTCTCCTATCACTTCCACTTCTGGAAAATCCTGCAGCAATTTTTTCAGTTCGGTTCTTGCCAGACGTTCGTCGTCGATGATTACAGCTTTGTGCATGGTATATATTTTGGGGTGGTTAAATGGTAACCGGCATGGTTACTTTCGATTCCACCATATTGTTATCAATATTCTTTATCTCAAAAGTTGCTTTTCCCTGGTACATCAGGTTCAGGCGGTCTTCGGTGCTTTTAATGCCAAAACCATCGCCGTTGCGCATGCCGTTGAGCTGTCCGGTATTTTGCACCAGCAGTTCCAGGTTGTCTCCTTTAAAATCAGCAACAATACGCACCACGCCACCGTTCACCAGTTTGCTGATGCCATGCTTGATGGAATTTTCCACCAGTGTTTGCAGCATCATGGGCGGTACAGGATGTGTGAGTGTGTCGGGATCAATATCCATTTCCACTTTTAGTCTTTCTTCAAAACGCATGTGCTCCAGCGCCAGGTAATCTTCTACAATATCCATTTCTTTTTGCAGGGTAACCGTTTCGGCTTTTTCGGCCTGCATGCTGCTGCGCAAAATATTGCTCAGTTCGGTAATGGCCTTGCGGGCACGTTCGGGGTTTTCGTCCACCAATGCCCGTATGCTGTTGAGTGAATTGAAAATAAAGTGCGGGTTGATATGAGATTTGATGGTTTTTAATTCCAGTTCTTTCACGGTGTTTTCCAGCTTTAGCCGGTCCAGCTGGTCTTTCCGGTTCTTATCGAGATAATGGTACACGATATAGATCAGGAACCACAGGGCCACCAGCAGTACATTCTGGTAAATACCCAGCAACTCAAGATTATCATCATATTTCCATTCGCCCTTGGCATCACGGTACCAGCCCGTGCTTTTTTTAATGTCGGAAATTGTTTTAATGTTCACCGAGTCTTTCAATGGGGCAGTACTGTAATACGGTATTTTATCAAGACCGGCCTTGGCTTCTGCATCCTTTGCCTTGTCGAGTTTATAATTCTGGATATATTTTTCAAAAGAGTAGGGTGTGCTTCTTTCCAGCACATCGCCGCCATAATACATGAGGATGGAAGTGCCTGCGCAGCCCACTATAAAAAGAAAGAAGAAACGTGTGAAGGAAAAACGCAGCCAGTGCATGCGTTTGGCCACCGTTCTTAAAAGATGCGTGGCCAGTATTCCTGAAATGAGGAAGATAACCAGGCTGATCAAATATTCATTCTGGCCGCCGTGCTGGGAGAAACGTTCGCTCAGCATTACCAGGTTGATATAAACATGAATGAGGCCAAATATACCCCAGCCCAGTAACTGGCACAACCAATAGCGGATGTTTAACTTTCCCATACTGTAAAACTAGTTAACAAGATAGTGAAAAAGCCGCTTGTTTTGACTAATGGTAGATTGCAGGTGTGAGAGGTTATGTTATTATTATTTTTAACTTTTGCTTGCTTTTACGGGCTTTTTTTACAAAACTTGTACTTCCCTTCCAGCCTTATTCTGCTCTAAAACCGTATTTGTAAAAATTCTAAATCTCTTAACATGTCATTCAATTTAATTGATGCAGCAAAAGGCTTGTTCACCAGTGAGCTGGTAGGTAAGGCAAGCTCTTTTTTGGGCGAAAGTGAAACCGGTGTTTCAAAAGCCATTAGTGGTATTGTACCGGCCTTATTCAGCGGTTTGTTAAACAAAGCTTCTTCACATGAAGGCGCGGGTGCTGTTGCCACGATGGTGGAAGCACAGCAAGGTACCGGCGTGCTAAACGGGCCAGGTGATTTTTTTGGTACCGATGGTGGCGCATTGCTGAACACAGGCGCCGGTTTATTTAGCAGTTTATTTGGCAGCAAGGCCGATGCTGTTAATGGCCTTATTTCAAATTTCTCCGGTATCAAATCATCTTCTGCCGTGGCTTTAATGAGCATGGCGTTACCTGCTGTACTCGGGTTATTGGGGAAAAACACCACAGGTGGGGCAAGCGGTATTGCTTCTTTACTGAGCAGCCAGAAAGAAAATATTGCTGCAGCAGTTCCCTCAGGACTGCACCTGGATAATGTACTTGGTGGCTGGGGCAGCACCGCCAGTCATGCAGCAAGCGAAGTAAAAACAGCCATGTCACATACACCGGTAACGGGTGAAGAAAGCGGTGGTGGCGCCATGAAATTTTTACTGCCTTTATTGTTGCTGGCACTATTGGCAATTGGTGCCTGGTATTTGTTTGGTGGAAAAGGGCCCGGCGTATCTGAAGAAACTGCCGCAGTTGCAGATACGGCCAAAACAACTGCAGCAATTGAAACGCCCGCTGCAATGCCTGCAAGAGAATCGCTCAAAGTAAAACTTGCCAATGGCACAGCAATAGAAGCGTTCAAAGGTGGTATTGAAGATAAACTGGTGGCATTTTTAAATACTGATTATAAAGCGCTGGGTGCAGATTCTTTAAAAAATATTTGGTTTGATTTTGATAACCTCAATTTTAAAACAGGCAGTGCAGAGCTTACACCCGAAAGCCAGCAGCAGGTGAATAATATGACGGCGATATTAAAAGCCTACCCTGCAGTAAAATTAAAAATTGGCGGTTATACCGATAAGGTGGGTAATGAAGCGGCCAATGTAAAACTGTCTGGCGCAAGGGCCCCTGCAGTAAAAGAGGCACTTGCAAAAGCTGGTGTGGGTGCACAGATCAGCGGTGCCGAAGGATATGGTTCACAATATGCAAAATACGCAGCGGATGCACCGGAGAGCGACCGTGTGAAAGACAGGCATGTCTCTGTTTCTGTGCGATTGTAAACAGTATTCAATACAACTTAAAAAAGGCCGCGTACTGCGGCCTTTTTTGTAAGAGAAAATTATTTTTTCAGCAATTTGAATGCATGGTTCCACTGTCCCTTTGTGATGCCGGGGATGCACCACAGTATGCAAAGCGGCTCAATGGCACGGGCGGCTTCCACTTTACCCATATCTGCTGTTTCAAAACCAAATGCCGTTAAAATACCTGTTACGGTTTTTTTAGCATCTTCATCATTGCCGCAGATGAACATGGTGGGTTTTTCTCCATTGAAATCGGGTTTGTACATAAATGCATTTCCAATACAGCTGAATGCTTTTACCACATGCGCACCCGGAATTTGCTCCTGTATATCTTCCATCAGTGAGCGGTTAAGTGATGTGAAAAAATGAAGCACCCCGTTATCGGGTGCGGCCTGTACAATGGGGTTGGTGGCATCTATCACCAGTTTGCCGCTGAAGTTTGCAATGCCTGCCATGTCAATTACATTTTTTACAACAGTACCACCCGCTGCCAGTACAATGATATCTGCAAATGCGGCGGCTTCGGCAAATGTGCCGGTATGTCCTTCCGGGTTTGCTGCTTTCCACATGGCCACATCTTCCTTGGCAATATCCCTTGTGCCCAGCATTACATCATAGCCTTCTTTTAAAAAAGCGCTGGCAAGCACACGGCCCACAATGCCGCTTCCTAATATTCCTGCTTTCATAAAAATTATATTTAGTGATTAATGATTAGTTTTACAAAGTTGATAAAAAATTGTTCATGGCAAACCCCAATTTAAACAGTGATGCTTCGTTTGCAGACAGGGAATTTGAGAATACCATCCGCCCGTCGGCCATTAACGATTTTAGCGGGCAGCAGCAGATCATAGAGAACATTTCCATTTTTATAAAGGCGGCAAAAATCCGAGGTGAGGCATTGGATCATATTTTATTTCATGGTCCGCCCGGTTTGGGCAAAACCACGCTCAGCCGTATTGTGGCCAATGAACTTGGGGTGAATATTAAAGAGACCAGTGGCCCGGTAATTGAAAAACCAGGCGACCTGGCAGGATTGCTCACCAATCTTGAACCCAATGATGTATTGTTCATTGATGAGATACACCGGCTGAGCACTGTTGTGGAAGAATACCTGTATGCGGCAATGGAAGATTACCGTATTGATATCATGATCGACAGCGGCCCCAACGCCAGAAGTGTGCAGATCAACCTGAATCCATTTACATTGATTGGTGCCACTACAAGAAGCGGTTTGCTTACGGCGCCGCTGCTGAGCAGGTTTGGGATTAAATCAAGACTGGAATATTACGATACCACCACCCTGAAAAATATCATCCTGCGTTCTTCAAAGATTCTGGGCACATCTATCAGCAAGGAAGCTGCGGCCGAAATTTCGGGAAGAAGCCGCGGTACCCCAAGGATCGCCAATGGCCTGCTGAGAAGGGTAAGGGATTTTGCCCAGGTACTCAATGATGGCAAGATTGATATTGGTATTACACAGCATGCACTGCGTGCACTCAATGTGGATGCATTTGGCCTTGATGAAATGGACAACCGTATTTTGAGCACTATCATCGAAAAATTCAAAGGCGGACCTGTTGGCATCACCACCATTGCAACAGCAGTGGGCGAGGAGCCTGGCACACTGGAAGAAGTGTACGAACCTTTTTTGATACAGGAAGGTTTTCTGCAACGCACTGCAAGAGGCAGGGAGGTTACAGCAAAAGCGTATGAACATTTAGGCAAGGCAAGACCACATTCGCCCGGAAGTTTGTTCTCATAAAAAAAGCTGTTTGATCAACAAACAGCTTTAATAATTTCTCTTTTACAGATCAGTTACTCCTGCACCACCAGCCTGAAACCGTTACCGTGTATGTTCACGATCTCTATATTGCCGTCTTCTTTTAAATACTTGCGCAATTTGGCAATGTACACATCCATACTGCGGCCGTTAAAATAAGTATCGCTGCCCCAGATCTTTTTCAGGGCAATTTCGCGGCTCAGCAGGTCGTTTTTATATTCTGCCAGCATTTTCAGCAATTCATTTTCTTTGGGCGAAAGCACCTGGGTTTTGCCATTAATGCTCAATTCCCGCAGGCGGGGATTAAAGTGGTATTTGCCCAGGTCAAATTCAGCATTTACTTCTTCTTTATGCATTTCTTCGTTGCGTTTTAAAATGGCTTTTATTTTATGCAGCAACACTTCGCTGTCGAATGGTTTGGTGATATAATCATCAGCGCCCAGCTTGTATCCCTGGATAATATCGTCTTTCATGGTTTTGGCACTTAAAAAGAACAGGGGAACATCAGGGTTCACGTCACGGATGGCTTCTGCCAGTGTAAAACCGTCCATATTCGGCATCATCACATCCAGCAGGCAGATATCAAATTTCTCCCTTTGAAAAGCTGCCAGCCCAAGGCGGCCATCCCTTTCCAGTGTTACATCATAATCGTTCAGTTCAAGGTAGTTCTTCAATACCATGCCAAGGTTGTTATCATCTTCGCACAATAATACTTTGGGTTTAGCTGCTTCCATGTTTGTTAGTTTATTAGCAAATAAAATTAAATCATTTTTAGCAGAGATGCTACAGGGTGTAATATTTTGTTAAACTGTACTTTGGTCATTGAGTCATTGGTGATGGTTTGGGAGAGGCTTTTTCATTAATGACTCAATGAGCAATGTCTATTTACGTAAATACTTCTTATCTGTAAGTGTTTTTAAAAATGCCACTAAATCCTGTTTTTCTTTTCCTGTTAAACCAAGGGGCTTTTGCAGTAATGCATCTGTATTGATACCATCTTTTACAAATTGTGCCGGGTTGTTATAATAGTCCACCACTGCTTCCAATGTTTTAAACATACCGTTGTGCATGTAGGGCGCTGTTACAGCAATATTACGCAGACCGGGTATTTTAAACTTACCCTTATCACTTTCTTTTTTGGTGATGCCAAACAAACCTGCGTCATCCAGGTCTTTTGCATTGTATAAACCAATGTTACGGAATTCGTCTGTGGTGAAATCTTCCATGCGGTGGCAGTCGAAGCATTTGGCTTTATCTCCAATAAACAGCTGCCTGCCGCGTTCTTCCTGTGCGGTAAGATTTTTAAGATTATTGCTCCAGTCATCAAATTTACTGTCAACCGTTTCAAGTGTTCTTTCATAGGCGGCAAAAGCGGCGCTTAAATTTTTTGCATTGGGCGCCTGGCCGAATATTTTTTGAAAAAGATTTTTGTATACGGGAGAATTATTCAGGCGCTGCACTGCTTCTTCCACGGTTAAATTCATTTCATCGGGGTTTTGAATGGGCATCAGTGCCTGTTCTTCCAGCGATGCTGCACGGCCATCCCAGAAAAAATAAGGCCGGTTCTTCATGTTCAGTACCGATGGTGTGTTGCGTTTGGTAAGTTTGCCGCCAATACCGGTGCTGAATGCGGCGGTATCGGCAAATGCAAATTGCGGCTTGTGGCAACTGGCGCAGCTGATACTGGAATCCTTTGATAATATTTTTTCTGAAAATAATTTTTTTCCCAGCGCAGCCCTTGTTGCAGTATCAGCAGTGGTATAAAAACTGAATGAGGCAATAAGGGTGAATATAAAAAGTACAGCAACCGGTATTCTCATATATCAAAAATAAAACAGCCACTCAAATTATGAGCGGCTGTTTATACTTATTTAATAAAAACTAATTAAAATCAGCTTCAGTAACGCCTTCATTAATCTTAATGTCGGAAAGATTCATGGTGAATTCCTGTCCGCCTGCATTTCTTACTATCTGTGTGGGGAGCATGATATTGCCCACTTTCTGGTAATTCTTGTATTCAATGGTGGAAGGCACTTCGGCATCGCCCTGTTTGCTGGTGGTTTCTTCCTGCAGCAATAAACCTGATTTAATAGAGTATTGCTGCACAGAAGTTCTGCCGCTTGGCATCACCACTTTCAAACGGTAGGTTTCTTCATCACCTGCTTTTCCTTTACCCAGGTATTCGGTTTTGTAATCCGCGGTGTTGTAAAATAACTGCGGAATAACACCTTTGTCATCCTGTGCTTCTTTGATCTCATCGGGTGTCATGTCTTTTTTAGACGGTCCCTGCTGTGTGTAACCGGTGGTACCGTTAAATACAGATTTGAAAACAGTCATGGTGCCCATTTTTATTTCTGCAGCACTTTTTCCCGGGGTCATCCTGATGTCTTTGCCGGTAAGTGTTCTTCCCATCATTTCCATGCTGATGGATGAAACGATGCTGTTCACTTTCTGTACTTCGGCTTTGCCGCCAATGGCTTTCAGGTAATCTTCAATAATGCTGTAGCCCGAAACTGCATCGGATGTTTTGGCTGTTTCATTCACGGGGGCTTCTTTTACTTCATCTTTTACTGGCTCGGCGTACTTGTCGTATTTTTTTATGGGGAAACCCAGTCTTGCAAGGTTTGGCAGGATCTTTTTGCCATTACCCACAATCACAATGCGGCTGTTGCTTTCGCTGAAATAATTGCTGGCCACACGTTTGATATCGTCAATGGTTACACTGTTTATCTTTTGCAGGTAGGTGGTGTAAAAATCTTTTGGCAAATTATTAATGAGAATGTTGGATGCATAGGTGGCAGTAATGGCCGGGTCTTCCATACGCAATGCATAAGAGCCGTTGTATTTTGCTTTTGCAATGGCCAGTTCTTCTTCGGTGATCTTTCCATCACGCATGTTCAGTATCTCGTGTACCATTTCCTGTACGGCACTGTCTACTTTTTCGGTACGTACTGCTGCACCGGCTTTAAACAGGCTTTGAAAACGGCCGCTTCCCACGCTTGAATAAGCTCCATAGGTAAAGCCATGTTTCTCCCGCAGGTTCATAAACAGTTTGCTGTCGGCGCCACCACCCAATATCTGGTTGGCCAGCAACAGCGGAAAATAATCTTTCCCGTTCAGCGGGTTCTTCACCAGGTTACCCATACTTAATTCTCCCTGTACGGCTGTTGGCAGGTCCACAAAATCAATTTCTGTTTTATCAGGATTTTTTACATCGCCGGGAGAGGGCAGTTCCAGCTTTTTACCGGTCCATGCACCAAATGCTTTTGTGGCAAGTGCTTTTGCCGTTGCGGCATTGATATCACCCACAAAAGTCAGGTAAGCACGCGATGGGGTAATATAGTTTTTGTATGCTTCCTTCACATCGTCCAGTGTAAGTGCTTTTACGGTTTCTTCGGTGGTAAACTCGCCCATGGCGGTATGCTTGCCATAGTTGAGCGCCTGTGATACGCGGCTTGCAATAGCAGATGCGCTTTTTTCCTGGCTTTTCAAACCGGTAATGGTTTGCGATTTCAGTTTATCAAATGATTCTTGCGGGAATGCGGGATTCTTTAAAGCGTCGGCCATGAGCATAAATGCTTTTTCAAAATACCTGGTTAACGCTGATGCAGAGCCGCCGGATGAAAAAAGATTCACATCGGCACCAATGATGTCGGTGGCTTCATCAAAAGCCGCTTTGGGCATTGTTTTGGTGCCCTCGCCCAGCATCTGGCCCATCAGGTCCATTACGCCGGCTTTTTTATCTTCAAATATGGGGCCTGCATCAATGCTGAGTGTGGCCCTTACTTTTGGCAGCTTGTGGTTTTCCACCACCAGTACGGTAAGCCCGTTGGGCATAGTGAAAATCACCGGTTCTTTAATGGTGATCACGGGTGCTGGTCCGGCCGCAGGTTTTTTACTGCGGTCTATTTTGATTTGTGCAAAGCTGTTTTGCAGCGCCAGCATGGTTAATACAACTATAATTAATTTTTTCATTGCAGAATGATTAGTACTTTTTTAAAATTATTTTTTAGGCAGGTAATACAGTAACACCCGCTGGTTTTTGTTCATGTATTTTTTGGCAACATTCATTATGTCCTGCCTTGTTATTTTGCGCAGTTCTTCCAGTTCGGTATTTATTTCGTTGGTGTTTTTAAAAAATGTATAACCATCGGCAAGGTTTTCGGCCACGCCCAGCATGCGGTTGTTTTTATCCACGTACTCATTCTCAAACTGGTTTTGCAGTTTGGTAAATTCTTTTTCGCTGATGAGTTCGGTCTGCAGTTTTACAATTTCATCATCCATATCTTTTACCAGTGTATCCAGCGGTGTGTCATTGTTGGGCAATGCGTAGGTAAAGTAAGCACCATAATCTTCCAGCGCATAACTGAACGAGCCTACCTGCAGTGAATTCTTTTTATCATCCACCATTTTTTTAAACATGCGGCTGCTGCTGCCCTGGCTTAATACGGCTGAGGCCATTTCAAGCATTTTTGATTCCCTGCTGGTCATGCCCGGAATACGGTAAGCAGCAATTACAGCGGGTATCTGTATGTTGTTGTCATAAGCCGTGTCAATAATTTCTTTGGTGATGGGTGCCTCCACATATTTTGTTTTCACCACTGGTGCTCCGGCAGGCACTGCACTAAAATAGGCGTCCACCAGTTTTTTTGTTTTTTCAATATCAATATCACCGGCAATTACCAGTACAGCATTGTTGGGGATATAATATTTTTTATTGAAAGCCTGGAATTCCTGCAGGGTGGCTGCATCCAGGTGCTCCATGCTTCCAATGGGCACCCAGGTGTAAGGGTGTTTGGTGAAGAGGCGTTTCATTACTTCAGAGAGGAAGCTGCCATAAGGCTGGTTATCCACCCGCAGGCGTTTTTCTTCTTTCACCACTTCATTTTGTGTTTTCACCCCTATTTCGTTGATAACGGGGTGCAGCATGCGCTCGCTTTCGAGCCACAGGCCTGTTTCCAGCTGGGTGCTGGGGAATACCTCGTAATAAAATGTGCGGTCCTGTGTGGTGTTGGCATTGTTCTGCCCGCCATTGGCACTTACAATTTTCATGAACTCACCTCTTTTGATATTATCTGATCCTTCAAAAAGCAGGTGTTCAAAAAAATGTGCAAAGCCGGTGCGTGTGGGTATCTCATCTTTACTGCCCACATGGTACATAACGGATACGGCTACCACAGGAGCGCTTTTGTCCTGGTGCAGTACCACACCCAGCCCGTTTTTAAGTTTATACTCGGTAAAAGCCACTTTTTGCGCCAGCGCAGGCAATGCTGCCGCGGAGAGCAATGCGTACAAAAATCCTTTTTTCATAACTATAATATTGTGGCAGCAAAAATAGGCAGTTAAATCCGCCTGCAAAATATCATGCTGCTTTTTTGATAAGTGGTAGATAAATTAAGCGGTGTCAAATCAAAACTGCTTTGTAACTTTCCTTAAAATTTTATTGCATGCCTAACAAAGAAGCATTTATACAGGCCATTAAAGATGGCTATACATTCAAAGGCGAAAGTGTAACCATTGGAGCGGCGGTTTTAGATGGTGTGCCGGTACCGGAAGCGCTGGTAAACCTGCCGCTGAAAACCATGAACCGGCACGGACTGATTGCCGGCGCCACCGGTACGGGTAAAACCAAAACGTTGCAGATGATCAGCGAATTTTTGAGTGATAACAGTGTGCCTGTATTGCTGATGGATATTAAGGGCGACCTCAGCGGTATTGCGGCAGCAGGTGCGGTGAACGATAAGCTGAAAGACCGTTACACCAAACTGAATATGGAATATAAGCCCGCCTTGTTTCCGGCTGAGCTGATGACGCTCACGGGGCAGAAAGGTGTGCACCTGCGGGCCACCGTTAGTGAATTTGGTCCCGTGCTGTTAAGCAAGATACTCGGGCTGAATGATACGCAGGGTGGTGTGGTGGCCATGATATTCAAATATTGTGATGATAACAAACTGCCGTTGCTGGACCTGAAGGATTTTATTAAAGTGCTGCAGTATGCGGGAGATGAAGGGAAGGCCGATATTGAAAAAACATATGGAAAAATATCCACTACCAGCACAGGTACCATATTGCGAAAGGTGATAGAACTGCAGCAGCAGGGCGCCGATATTTTCTTTGGGGAAAAAAGTTTTGAAGTGGATGATCTGATGCGGATGAGCGATGATGGCAGGGGAATGATCAGTGTGCTGCGGGTGACCGACCTGCAGGACAAACCAAAACTGTTCAGCACATTCATGCTGCAGATGCTGGCCGAATTATATGCGGTAAGTCCTGAAGAAGGTGACCTGGACAAACCAAAACTGGTAATGTTCATTGATGAAGCACATCTTATTTTTAATGAAGCCAGCGAAGCATTGCTGCAGCAGATTGAAACTATCATTAAGCTGATACGCTCAAAAGGCATTGGGATTTTCTTCTGTACACAAAACCCGATGGATGTGCCTGCAAGCGTGCTGGGCCAGCTGGGTTTAAAAGTACAGCATGCCCTGCGTGCTTTTACTGCGGCCGACCGGAAAGTGATTAAGCAAACCAGTGAGAACTATCCTGAAACAGACTTTTATAAAACAGAAGACCTCATTACACAGCTGGGTATTGGCGAAGCACTGGTTACCATGCTCAATGAAAAAGGCATTCCCACGCCGCTGGCGCATGTAATGTTATGTGCACCCCGCAGCCGCATGGATGTGCTGACCGATGCAGAAATAGATGCACTCACTTCCAGGTCAAAACTGGTGGCTAAATACAACCAGGTGGTCGACAGTCAGAGTGCTTATGAAATACTAACAGCAAAACTCAATGCCGCCGCCGAGCAGCAGCAAGCAGAAGTGAAAGAAGATAAAAAAACAGCAAAGGAAGAACCATCCACACTGGAGAAAGTGGCCAATAACACCATTGTAAAAAGTATGGTACGAACTGCGGGGAATACAATCGTGCGCTCATTACTGGGAGCACTGGGTATGGGCGGACGCACCACACGTAAAAAATCCAGCAGCTGGTTTTAACAATATTATTCAAATTGAGCAGGTGCCGGTTGTTTCAGCCGGCACTTTGTATTTTTGCCAAATGATGAACCGGAAGAATTTATTTAAACACCGTTTTGGTCCCGTGGCGGTTGTGGTGCTGCTGGTATGTGCACTGAGTTTGCTCACACGCATTGTACTGTTTATTAAAAGCTGGCACAATCTCGACCTGAATCCACTGAGCTTTGCCGGCATTTTCCTGCTGGGTTTGTTTTATGACCTGGTGGTGAGCAGTTTTTTCGCCATACCCGTTGCTTTATACTGCTGGCTGATGAAAGACAGCTGGTATCAAAAAAAATGGCAGCGTATCCCCTTATTCATACTTTTTTTCATCATTACGCTCATATTGGTGCTCAATGCCGGCAGCGAAATTGTTTTTTGGGATGAATTTAATGTGCGTTATAATTTTATAGCAGTTGATTATCTCATTTACACCACGGAAGTACTCAATAATATCTGGGAGTCGTATAATATTCCGCTGATTGCCGGTGCTGTTTTACTGGTAACCATTATTATACTTTTCCTGCTGCGCAGAAAGCTCACTGCATCGCAACTGGTGAGTATGCGGTTTCAAAAGCGCACGCTTTTCTTTTTTATGTTCCTCTTGTTGCCACTGGCCGGTTATTTTTTGGTGAACAACCGGTTTAAAAATACCAGCAGCAATAATTATGTGAATGAACTGGGAGGCAATGGTATTTACGAATTTGGCGCCGCTTTCTGGAACAATGAAATTGATTATAACCGTTTTTATGCCACGAGAAATGACACTGCAAATTTCAGGATACTGCGCTCAATGCTGCAGGCACCCAATGCCACTTTTGTAAATGATCCCCTGAGTGTGGAAAGGGAAATTAAAAATGACAGTCCAGAACATAAGTGGAATGTAATGCTCATCAGCGTGGAAAGTTTTAGTGGTGATTATTTAAAACATTTTGGCAGCAAGGAAAATATTGCACCCTTCCTTGATTCACTCATACCGCACAGCCTGTTCTTTGAAAACTTTTACGCCAGTGGTACCAGAACGGTACGAGGGCTGGAAGCCATATCACTTGCCATACCGCCCACACCGGGGCAATCTATTGTTCGGCGGCCCGATAATGGTGATATGTTTACCATGGGCAATGTGCTGCACGCAAAGGGATATGATGTGAACTACATTTATGGTGGCAATGCTTTTTTTGATAACATGGGTAAATTCTTTGGCGGCAACGGCTACACGGTGCTGGATAAACGGGATATCCCCGACAGTTTCATTAACCATGTTACGGCATGGGGAGCCGACGATGAGGGTGTGTTTAATTATACATTGCGCCAGTGTGATAAAAGTTATAATGCCGGTAAACCGTTCTTCAACCATATGATGACGGTGAGCAATCACAGGCCCTATACGTATCCTGATGGAAGGATCGATATTCCATCATCTTCTCAATCTGTTCAGGGAGGGGTTAAGTATACCGATTATGCCATCAATAAGTTTTTAAAGGATGCGCAAAAGAAGCCATGGTTTGCCAGCACCCTGTTTGTGATAGTGGCCGATCATTGCAGTAAAAGCGCAGGTAAAACAGATTTACCTGTTACCCGTTACCATATTCCCTGTTATATTTATGCGCCGGCACTGGTACAGCCTTCTGTTGAAAAGCGTCTTACCAGCCAGATAGATCTTGCCCCCACAGTACTGGGGCTGATGAATGTGAATTATACTTCCAGGTTTCTGGGTTATGATATTTTTAAAGTAAAGCCCGGCAATGAAAGGGTCTTTATCAGTACTTACCAGGATATGGGCTACCTCAGCAGCAACGGGCAACTTGTAATATTATCACCACAAAAAAAGGCGGGTCAGTTCATCCCGGATTTTGCAACAGGCAATGCGGTAAAAACATCTCTTACCGACTCGGCTGTTAATGCTGCAATTGCATGGTACCAGGGTGCTAACTACCTATACAAATCAGGAAAATATAAAATAAAAAAATAATTATATGCAATCAGTTTAAATGATTGATTATTATGGTAATAGAACTGCTTTAATATTCCATTACATGCAAGCTTTTAAGGTTTTTTTAGAAAAATTTTTAATAAAAACTTGTTCAGTAGTAATTTCCGCATTATCTTCGTCTCGGTTTTTCATAGGATATTGGATTTTAAAGCGGGACTAGATTTCTATCTTGGTCCCTTTTTTATTTTATAGCCTTCCTCTTTCTCTTCAATCATCAATAACCTATACAGTAAAAACCATTCCATCTTTGTTTGTGGTAAGTTTGTTTTCGGCTTGCAAAAAGCTGATCACTTTTATAACCTTTTCTTTGGGAGTGTCCTTTAAAAGCAGGTAAATGTCTTTTACAGGCATCGGGCAGTTCTTTACTGCATTTAATATGCTGCCGGCAACTGTATCAAATTCTTCCCTGGAAATACTATTATCTTTTTTACTGATACAGTTATCACATATGCCGCATTGTTTATCAAGCGGGGCGTTAAAATAATCAGCTATTACCATGCTTCTGCAGCCGGTTGTGTTTTTTACAAACGATACAATACCGCTCACACGTTCCTCAAATGTTTTTTTGCGCTGTTTATAACCGGTCATGTTAATGGAATAGCTGTCGTTATACATGCGATTTTGCAGCAGGGTTACCTGCGGGGTATCTTTTTGCGGCGCATAACTGATGATGCCATAGTCGTTTAACTGGCGCAGCACCTTATAAACAGTGTCAATATCTGTACGGATGAACTTTGCCAGTTGTCTTTCATTTACAATAACCGGGTAATCAAATATGCCGCCATATGAGCGCAGCAGGCCCCTGATCATTTCTTCCATTTCGGGATGCATGCTTTCAAACTCAGCCAGGTCATTGCGGTTAACGGCAATAAATGCAGTGGAAGGTTTGAACACAGCATCTGAAAAACTCAGGATGTCTTCCTGTTCGAGTGCTTTAATGGCATAAGTGGCAGTAAGAATGTTCAGTTTGAAATTTTTAGAAAAACTGCCAATATCAAAATCATAGCTGATGCCTTCGCCACAACCGGCAGCCACCTGCAGGTTATTCATTAAAGCGGTGTATACTGTTTTAATGTCTGCTTCACTTGGGAAACGGATACCCGCCTGTTGCTGCAGTTCATCCAGTTCTTTATTGCTGTAAAGTAAAACAGCGTATGCTTTCCTGCCATCCCTTCCCGCACGGCCAGCTTCCTGGTAATAATTTTCGAGGCAATCGGGTACGTCATAATGAACTACCACACGTACATCCGGTTTGTCAATACCCATACCAAACGCGTTGGTGCAAACAATCACCCTTGTATTATTTTTTATCCAGCTTTCCTGCCTGGCATTTCTTTCCTCATTGTTCAGCCCGGCGTGATAATAATCCGCATTTATATTATGCATCCGCAGCAGGCCAGCAATATCCATAGTGTGTTTCCTGCTTTTGCAGTATACAATAGCAGTGCCTGGCACTTTTTGCAAAATTTCCAGCAGCTTGTTTTGCTTGGAAGGAACATTAAAAACACTGTAGGATAAATTGGGCCGCTCAAATGACTGGCGAAACCGTTGCTGGTCTTTTCCAAACTCCAGCTTTTCACAAATATCGTCCTGTACTTTTTGTGTGGCCGAAGCAGTGAGTGCCAGCACCGGTACTTTCCGCAGCTGCTCCCGCAGGGCAGCAATGCGCAAATAAGGTGGTCTGAAATCATACCCCCATTGCGAAATGCAATGCGCTTCATCCACTGCAATCAAACTGATGTTGAGTGCAGGCAGGTATTCCCGGAATAATCTTGTTTCGAGCCGCTCGGGAGAAACATATAAAAATTTGAAATTGCCATGAACGGCATTCTGCATGATTTTTTTTACCTCCAAAAAACTCATGCCGGAGTATATTGAGAGTGCCGGGATTCCCCTGCGCTTTAATTGCTCCACCTGGTCTTTAATGAGGGCGATGAGCGGGCTCACCACCAAACACAACCCTTCTTTTGTCATAGCTGGTACCTGGAAGCAAATGGATTTACCACCGCCAGTGGGCAGTAAAGCCAGAGTGTCTTTTCCTTCCAGTACAGCATTGATAATATCTTCCTGTAAGGGCCGGAACTGATCATACCCCCAATATTCTTTTAAAATACTGTGAATGTTCAATCCTCAAAATTTGCAATGAAATTATATCAAATCTGAGTAACAGGCAGCCTAAAAAATCAAAGCACTTTACGGTAATTGAGGCGGATAGAATTGATGGCCAGCACCACATCACTGAAACCCATGGCCAAAGCAGCAATGCCCGGTTGTAAAAAACCCATTGCAGCAATTGGTATGGCAACCACATTGTAAATAAATGCCCAGAACAGGTTGCCTTTAATGGTGCCAAATGTGTGTTTGCCCAAACCAAGTGCCAGCGGTAGATGCTGAATGCCCTTGTTCATTAAAACCACCTGCGCTGTTTGCATGGCCAGCTGCGATGCATCAGCCAATGAAATGCCAATGGTGGCTTTTGCGAGTGCGGGTGCATCGTTGATACCATCACCGATCATGGCAACAGGTGCGGTTTTATTCAGCGATTCTATGATGGTGAGTTTTTCGGCCGGGGATTTTTGTGCATATACTTCATCAATACCCAACATATCAGCAACTTTTTTACAGCGATCTTCGCTGTCGCCACTCAATAAAACTGTTTTGATATTTTTTGTGTGCAGGTAGCTGATCACCTGTTTGGCTTCTTCCCTTATTGTATCATCCATATCGAACCAGCCAGCCATCAAGTCATTTTTTTGAGATATGCGGTATGCTGTTCAGCACCGGCGTCGTCTCCGGTGTAAGTACCCAAATAATAGGTATCACCTTCGGCGCTTTCCGCCTTAATACCCATGCCTTTTATTTCCTCCACTTTTTTCCAGTGTATGGGATTGGGTACTTTCCATTGCTCAATGATGGCTTTTGCAATAGGGTGGTTGGAAAATTTTTCCAGCGAAAAAATAATGCGTTTGAAATCCGCTTCCGTAATATCACTGCTGTGTTCAAATGCGGCAATGGTCAAATCACCTTTTGTGAGTGTGCCCGTTTTATCAAACACCACGGTCTGGATATTTTTAAAGAGCTCCAGGCTTTTTGCATTACGGAACAGGATACCATGTTTTGTGGCCCTTCCTAATCCTACAGCTATGGCAGCAGGCGTGGCAAGCCCCATGGCACAGGGACAGCTGATCACAAGCACCGCAATACTGCGCATGAGTGATGCCGTTGCCGGAATATCAAAAACAAAATAATTCAAAGCAAAACTTACTGCAGCTATGCCCAAAACAGCCGGTACAAAAATAGCGCTGATCTTATCGGCCAGTTGCTGTACGGGCGGTTTTTCTCCCTGCGCCTGTTTAACAAGATCAAGTATATTGCTGAGTACGGTATCTTTTCCAACAGCGGTAACCTGCGCTTTAACGGTGCCATCGGTCACCAGGCTGCCGCCAATCAACGTATCCTTTTTTTGTTTGTGCAGCGGGTTGCTTTCGCCCGTGAGCAATGCCTCACTTACATGCACTTCGCCCCATAAAATTTTGCAATCAGCCGGTACCTGTTCGCCCGAACGGATCAGTACAAGGTCGCCCACACGCAGTTGTGTATTCTCAACAGGAAAAACCTGTTCCTTGTGTTCATCATCAAAAGCGATCATATTGGCCATCACCTTTTGTTTACCTGCAAGCTGGTTCAAGGCTTTTTGCGTGGTGGAAACAGATTTATGTTCCACCCATTCGCCCAGGAATACAAGCGTGATGATGGTGGCTGTGGTTTCGTAAAAAATATAATCCATTCCCATATTGTTTACGGTGCCAATAAGGCTGTAAACAAAGGCAGCTGTTGCACCAACAGCAATCAGCACATTCATGTTGGGTATACCGCGGCGCAGGCTTTTTACGGCACTCACCCCAAAATAGCCCATGCCCACTATAAATACCGGTAAACAAATGGCCAGCTGTATCCATGGGTTCATCAAAAAATGAATATGCCAGGGAAGCATGTGCAGCATAAGCACCAGTGTAAAGGGCAGGCAAAAAAGAAAGCGCTGCAGATGGTTGGAAAAAAGTTTTGTTTTGGGTGCTGCGTTTTCGGTTCGCGGTTTGTTGGCCACATGATACCCCAGGTCTTCGATGCCCTTTGCCAAAGCATCTTTCGACTTGCCGTTGTCAATGCCAAAGCTCACATCGCCACCAATAAAATTCACTTTTACATTTTGCAAACCTTCTTTTTGCAGGTATTTTGTGATGGTAAGCGCACAATTGGTGCAGTCCATACCTTCCACTTTCCATTCTACTTTTTCCATAGTGCAAAATTATCACGTCTTTAAACGGGTCAATTACCAACTAAGGAAAATATATTTGCAACATGGATTTAAATTTTGACCTTACAGGAATCAATGAAGCCGCGGCTCAATTGCTGAAAGCCGCTGGTGATAAAACCGTTTTTGCATTTCATGGCGAAATGGGAGCGGGCAAAACCACTTTTATTCATGCATTGTGTGAAGTGATGGGAATAAAAGGAACGGTGTCGAGTCCTACTTTTTCCATCATTAACCAGTATATCACGGCTGATAATAACATCATTTACCATATGGACCTGTACCGTTTAAAGGATGAACAGGAAGCGCTGAACGCAGGGGTGGAAGACTGCCTTTATTCCGGCAAAACCTGCCTGGTGGAATGGCCTAAAAAAGCGCCCGGCATCTTTCCGGAAAATACCCTGCATATATCCATTATTTCCACTGGTGCAAATACAAGAAAAATCAGTTTTAATTTGTAATTTGGGGGAAGTTAAATTTATTGCTATTCATTCATCACCCATTACTCATCATTCATTACCGTGGCTGCATCCAAACCATTTGTGTCATCCTCCTTCACTTACGAAACGTTAGAAGAAACCCTTGATGTAAAACCAAAGGGCGCCGAACTGTTCATTGGCATTCCAAAAGAAAATTCTTTTAGTGAAAACCGTATTGCCTTAACACCTGAAGCCGTGAGTGTGATGGTGGCCAACGGGCACCGGGTGGTGGTGGAAACCAAGGCGGGTGCAGGTTCCAGCTACAGTGATAAGGATTACAGTGAGGCCGGTGCCAAAATAGCCTACGACCGTAAGGAAGTGTACGAAGCCGATATACTGGTAAAAAGCGCCCCCGTAAGCGAGGCAGAATGTGAATTGCTGAAATACGGGCAGTATATCATTTCTCCCATACACCTTGCCGTAATGAAGAGCGAGATACTGCAGAAGATGATGGATAAAAAAATTACCGCTCTCAGTTTTGAAAATCTCAAAGATGAAACCGGGCACAACCCCATCGTAAGAAGTATGAGCGAGATCGCCGGCAGCGCCGTGATGCTGATAGCAGGACAATACTTAAGCAACGCCAATAACGGCAAGGGCGTACTGGTGGGAGGTATCAGCGGTATTCCGCCCACAAAAGTTATTATCATTGGTGCAGGTATTGTAGGCGAATACGCGGCAAGAACCGCACTGGCCATGGGTGCCAGTGTAAAAGTGTTTGATAATGATATTTACCGTTTAAAGCGGATGCAGAATAATATCGGGGTGCGTATGTGGACCAGTGTGATTGAACCCAAGATACTGGGCAAGCAATTAAAAACCTGTGATGTGGCCGTGGGAGCTTTAAGCGGTGATGGTGGAAGAACACCATTGGTGGTAACCGAAGAAATGGTAAGTAATATGCGCCCCGGCAGTGTGATTGTGGATGTGAGTATTGACCGCGGCGGTTGTTTTGAAACCAGTGAGGTAACCACGCACGAGAAGCCCGTTTTCAAAAAATATGATGTAATACATTATGGCGTACCCAATATTCCCAGTGGTTTTGCCCGCACGGCCAGCCAGGCTATCAGTAACGTGTTAATGCCTTTGTTACTGGAAACTGCAGCGGAAGGCGGTGTTGAAAAACTCATCTGGTATAAAATAAATATCCGCAGCGGTATCTATTTGTTCAAGGGGAGCCTTACCAATTTTTATTTAAGCGAACGTTTTGATCTGAAGTACACCGATTTGAATTTGCTGATTGCCAGCAGGCGGTAAAATATCTTACCATTCTTTAATTGATATTTAACAGTAGGAGACAACTGCTAAAATAAGTTGTTTCATAACTTGATTGAAAAAGTTATGAAAAGCATTTATACACTTATTTTTTTTGCAGCACCCTTTTTATCACTTGCTCAAAAAAATGAAAAATTCTGCCGTGTAAAGATTAGCAGGCCTTTTTTGGAAGATGTTATCGAGATAATAGCCGATAGTGGAATGGTGGATATTCACAACAGGGTATATGTAACTGACTCCAGCGGAAAAAGGCGCAGTTTTAAATCCGAAATTGCAGCCTTGAATTTTATTGGTTCGTTAGGATGGAAACTGGTTGCAGTAAAACCTGAATTTGCAGATATAGAAAGCAGCAAGGGCTGGTATTTGTTTAAAAAAGAAGAATGATTATTTATAATCTCCAATCCTGATAACCTCACTGCAAAATTCATATTCCTGTTTATCATTGCTGCTTACAATTACCAGCTTGCCCGAAGTGTAATTTTTAATGAGGTGATGATACAAGGCAATGCCATCCGCATCTAAGTTGGTAGTGGGTTCATCCAGCAGTAAAACGGGTGTGTTACTGAAGAATGCCTGCGCCAGTTTCAGCCGTTGCTTCATACCGCTGCTGTAATAGCGGATTTGTTTATGGGCGGCTTTTTCCAGTGTAACCACTTTGAGTATTTCGGGGATGGAAGCGGTTAACTCTTTAAACCCCCGGTGAAATTCCAGCATTTCTGTGGCGGTCATTTCTTCCACCAGTTCCAGGTATGGGGCGGCAATGGAAATATGCTTGTAGAGCTGTTCGGTGGTGGTTGTTTGCAGGGTGTTGTCTTTTATATCAATAGTGCCTTCGTTATGGGTAAGCGATCCTGCTATTACCTGCAACAAGGTTGATTTGCCCGAACCGTTGGAGCCTGTAATGGCGTAACTGTTGCCGCTGTTAAATGTATAGGTAAAGCCACGGAAGATCCATTCGCGGTTATATCGTTTACCTGTGTTGTTGAGGGAAATAGTCATTGGTCATTGTACCGGTTCAGTAATGGTATGCCGCACAAGTGAGTGACACAACAATGATGAACCCTGCTGTAAAAGCCCGTTAAAAATTTATTCGTCCTCGCCGCTGCCTTTTGAAAAACGCTTAATGATACCCCGGCCGCTTTCACGGATAAAGGTTACAATCTCGTCGCGTTCATCGGTGGCCGGCAGTTCTTCTTCAATATAATTCAGTGCCTGCGAAGTATTCATGCCTTTATTATAAATGATGCGGTAGATGTCGAGTATCTGGTTGATGCGGTCCAGCGAAAAACCACGGCGTTTTAAACCAACCGAGTTTACACCAGCATAACTCAGTGGTGTCCGGCCGGCTTTGATAAACGGTGGCACATCTTTACTTACCAGCGAACCACCACCCACGTAAGCGTGCTGGCCAATTTGTACAAACTGGTGCACGGCGCACATGCCTGCAAGAATGGAATAATCTCCCATAAGCACATGCCCGGCCATTTGTGTATTGTTGCTTAAGATGCAATGGTTGCCAATGATGCAGTCGTGCGCCACGTGGCTGTATGCCATCACCAGGCAATTGCTGCCCACTTTGGAGGTCCATTTATCTTTACTGCCGCGGTTGATGGTTACAAATTCCCTGATGGTGGTATTGTCGCCGATCTCTGCAGTGGTTTGTTCACCTTCAAACTTAAGATCCTGCGGAATGGCAGAAATCACAGCGCCGGGAAATATGCGGCAGTTTTTTCCAATGCGTGCACCATCCATGATGGTTACATTACTGCCGATCCAGGTGCCTTCGCCAATTTCAACGTTTTGATGGATCACGCTGAACGGGTCTATCTTAACGTTAGTAGCTATTTTGGCATTGGGGTGAATATACGTATGCGGGTGAATCATCTGGCTTTGTTTATTGGTTAATTTGTTTATTGGTTAATCAGGCTTCCGGTGGCATAACGCTGTAACGAAGCTGTAAATTGGCCGGACGCACTGTTAAACGAATCAACTTCTTTTTACTAATTGTGCGGTAAGTTCGGCTTCGGTGCATAATTTATTGCCTACATACACACTGCCCCGCATTACACATATGCCGCGGCGTATGGGCTCTATCAGTTCCATTTTCAGCAGCATGGTATCACCGGGCACCACTTTTTGTTTGAACTTACAGTTTTCTATTTTTAAAAAATAAGTATCGTATTGTCCTTCGGGCATGGCGTTGATACAAAGTATGCCGCCGGTTTGTGCCAGTGCCTCAATCTGCAGCACGCCGGGCATCACCGGGTTGCCGGGGAAATGTCCTAAAAAGAAATGCTCGTTGAAAGTTACATTTTTTACACCAACAATTTGCTTGTCGCTCAGTTCAATGATCTTATCTACAAACAGGAAGGGGTAGCGGTGCGGCAATGTTTTTTCAATTTGCTGCTGTGTGTATACGGCTTCCTGGTTAGGATTGTAAATGGGAATATCCTTTGTGTGTTTGTTCTTTTTGATATACTGTTTGATCTTTCTTGCAAAATCAACATTGGTGCTGTGGCCGGGCCTGTTGGCAATGATATGTGCTTTAATGGGGTAGCCTATCAAAGCAAGATCACCCACCACATCCAGCAGTTTATGCCTTGCCGGTTCATTGGGAAAACGCAGTTCCAGGTTATTGAGATAACCTTCGCTTTTCACTTCTATCTTTTCACGCTTGAATGCTTTTGCCAGACGGCTCATTTCCTCGTCGGTAACGGGTTTGTCCACCACCACAATGGCATTATTGATATCGCCGCCTTTAACCAGGTTATTGTCCAGCAGCATTTCCAGTTCATGTAAAAAACAGAAAGTGCGGCAGGGTGCTATCTCGGCTTTAAAATCCTTGATGGATTTAATACTGGCATGTTGCGTACCCAGTACCGGGCTGTTAAAATCTATGAGCGTGGTGATGTGGTAATGTGTTGCGGGCAGGGCCGTCATGTCCACACGTTTCACATCATCAAAATGTGAAATATTGGTATCGATGGTATACCATATTTTGGCGGCATCCTGTTCCAGCACACCCACTTCTTCAATTATTTCAACAAATGGTTCGCTGCTGCCATCAATGATGGGAATTTCGGGACCGTTAATTTCTATCAGGCAGTTATCAATGCCCATACCCACCAGTGCTGCCAGTATGTGCTCCACGGTGCTTACCCTCACTTCACCCTGCTCCAGCGTGGTGCCCCTGGATGTATCTGTAACCAAATCGCAATCTGCCTTAATAACAGGCATACCCGGTAAATCAATACGCTGGAACTGGAATCCAAAACCAGGATTGGCGGGCCTCAGTGTCATATCTACATTAACACCGGTATGCAAACCCGTTCCGGAAATACTTACTGCGGCTGCCAGTGTATGCTGTTTATCAGGATTAAAATTATTATCCATTCGTTTTTTATTTGGGGGCAAAGATAAGATAGTTCAGGGTTCATAGTTGATGGTTGATAGTTGATAGTTTGGGGTAAAGAGGTTATTGCATTTTTCCATGAACCATAACCATGAACTATGAACCATCCCCGCCTAAAACTGGAACTGGAAACTTCCGAAAATGCCAAAACGCGATGGCCGGTTAGCAGGCAGTGGCCGGGGCAGCAAGCGCCAAACAAGATCCAGGCGGAGGATCTTAAGGATATTATCTATACCAGTTCCCACTTCAACATAGGTGGAACCATTTAAGGTTTTAAAAGTGCCTGCTGTATTGTTGAGTTTGTTGTTTTCATCAGACAAAGAACCCCAGAGTGCTTTTGCGTTCCAGAACTGGCGCCATTTCCATTTTCTTGTAATGGGGATGAAACGGAACAAACCAGAGCCCACATTATGTTCTACATTAATGCCGGCATATTTATCGCTGAGGTATTCAAAACGGTTCATCAGGTTGAAGCTGCTGCTGTTGTAATAGTAAATATCATTGCCGGGATGATTTTCTAAGAAGGTAAAGGGCAGCGTGCCTTTTATTTTGCCTGCATATACTTTATAGGAAAAAGACCCGTAAGGAGATATTTTCATGTAATCCTTAATGGAAGCACTGATTTTTGTATAGCTGTAAGCGCTGTTGAATACACCACTGATGCCTTTGGCCAGCATCAGTTCTGCAATGGGATATTTTGTACCTAATGAATAACGGAAATAATCTCCTTCCACAAATTGCTCCAGGTATGCAAAACGCAGTTTAAGCGCCACTTCAAAATTGGTGAGGCTTTCGCCACTGCTCACCGGAAACTCTTCTTTAAAGGGAAGGTTTTTAAGCGGCGTGTATTTGCGGTGCGATATGAACCATTCGGTGGAAAAGCCCTTGCCCAGCTCGTTAAAAATTTCAAACCTTGCATCTTCCAGCTGTAAATATTTGCGGGTGGTATTGGGCTTGCGAATGGCGAGTGAAAAAATATTATCCTGCCCCACATCACCCACCTGGCTGATGCCGTTATCAATATCATTTGAATAGGAAGCATGCAGCCTGAAACGTTTGGGGTCACGCTTTACAATCCAGAAAGCCTCGGCCTTGCCCTTGAATTTTTTATCGCCCCAGCCATAGGCAAGATAAGTATGCAGGTAAATATGTTTATTGAAACCGGTGGTGGTGCCCAGGTCAAAACGGGTACGGAGTCCTTCCCATCCATTCTTGCTGATCCAGTTGAACCAGGGCCCTATCTCGTAATTGGTAAGCTGCTTATAACCGGTACCAATGAATTTGAGCGTGTTTTGCAGCCGCTGGAATTTGGGCATTTGCAAAAGTTTATCAACCGTTGCATAAATGGCTTTTTCATTTTTTGAAAGCGTGTCATGCCGCAGGGTGTTCCAAACCGAATCGGTTTTTGTATTGCTGCCCGGTTCTGTTTTCACTACTTCTTCAATGGGCTGTTCTTTAAAAATGGCGGTAATGGAATCGCTGTTAATGATGATGTCTTTATATGAGGTTGTTTTGCGCCCGATAAGCGTGAGTGAGTTTTTGCCCAGCACCCTGAAATCAGCAAAAAATTTATCACGGCTTAAAAAATAAATGCTGTCGTTAACAGGAATAAATTCCTGGAATACACTGATTCGGTCGATGTAATTGATATTGGCATCCTTTCCCAGGAAGAGATTTATTTTTTGTACATGGAAAGTGCCGGCAAAAACCCATGCATCACCTTCAAAGGTATTTTGCCCGGGATGTTTTGGTGAGAATAGAAAATGAAATATTTTTTTGCCGTTTACCACCTGTGTGTCGGGTACAAAAAAGTTGTAGTACACATCGGCATTGTCATTAAAGGGGCCAATAAAATCCTTATCCATTACATTGATGTAATTGCCATAGCTGTTCACATTCTGGTTCATCACCCCCATCAGTTTGGTGATGCTTTCGTTGGTGAAGCCTTTGGTATTGCTGGCTTTGATGTTCTCAAAAAACTTTTTAGTGCTGCGCTGGTAAGCATAATCACTCACGCTTTCCAAAAGATAGGCCGGTAAAAAAGGTTCTTTTTCGGTGGTGCTGTCCATATTGTCAAACACAAATGAAAATGGTTTGAGCAGGAAGTTCTTTTTTGCCTTGCCGGGGTTAAAGTTTTTGATATCGATCTCCAGCTTGTTGTAGGCCTCATAGCCAAAATTGGTAAGGGCATACCGGTTGTACTGTTTCTTTTTGCTCATGATCTTCTTCCACAAAAACAGTCCCTTGTTATATTTTGATTTTACCAGCACACCGTTAACCGCCGCACCACGTTGCAGCAGGATCACCAGGTTGCCATTGTTGACCGAATCAGTCAGGGGTAACCGGTATGTTTCGTAGCCCACGTACGATATCACCAGGGTATCGGTTGCAAACTTGCTGAAATAAAAAGAGAATTTTCCTGCGCTGTCAGTCATCTTTCCTGCACCGGAATTTTTAAAATAGATGGAAGCAAAGGGTATGGGTTCTTTGGTGTGCGCATCTTCAATAATGCCGGTAAAGCTGATGCTTTGCGACAGGCATGTCAAAGTAAACAACACCAATAACACCGTAAAAGCGATATGCCTGCGTAAAATTTTCAAATTATAATGTTGGAATTAAGGTAAAGATTACCAATGCTGCGGAATAGTTGGCAGCAAACTCAATTAGTAAAATATTAATTATTGCTTCACGGTAAGTTCGGCAATGATCTTTTCCAGTTCTTTTACCCTTTTTTCCAGCTCGGGCAGTTTACGGCTGGCAGCCTGGCTGCGTAATGCTGCTGTATAATCGTGGGCGGGGGATCCTGTTACCGCCTTTCCTGCTTCCAGCGATTTGCTAACCCCGCTTTGCGCATTGATCTTGGCGCCATCGCCAATATTGATATGGCCAACAATACCTGCTTGTCCGCCAATCATAACATTATTACCAATTTTTGTACTGCCGCTGATGCCAGCCTGTGCTGCAATTACTGTGTTATTGCCCACTTCAACATTGTGTGCAATCTGCAGCAGGTTATCCAGTTTGGCGCCGGCTTTAATGAGTGTGCTGCCAATGGTGGCACGGTCAATGGTGGTATTGGCGCCAATTTCCACACCATCTTCAATAATTACATTGCCTATTTGGGGCACTTTTTTAAAGCTGCCATCGGCCTGCGGTGCAAAACCAAACCCATCGCCGCCAACAACGGTGCCTGCGTGTATCACCACGTTTTTTCCTATCACACAGTCATGATAAATTTTTACACCTGGATGGATCACGCAGTTTTCACCAATTACAACATTATTGCCCAAAAAAACATTCGGATAAATTTTTGCGCCGTTGGCCACCACCACGTTTTCGCCCAGGTAACTGAATGCACCAATAAAAACATTGTCGCCGGTTTTTGCAGTGGCGTCAATATATACAGGTTGCTGAATGCCGGTGAGCTGCTGTTGTTTTATCTGCTGGTATTTATCCAGTAATGTGGCAAAGGCAGAATATGCATCAGGTACACGGATGAGGGTGGCCGCAATCGGCTGTCTCAGTTCCTGTGATTCATTTACAATTATTACCGAAGCTTTGGTGCTGTATAAAAATTCCTCGTACTTGGGGTTGGCTAAAAAAGCCAGCTGTCCTGCCTGCGCCTCTTCAATTTTTCCAAAAGAGCCTACGGCAGCACCGGCATCGCCTTCTACTTTGCCGCCAATAAGCATTGCTATTTGTGTTGCAGAAAATTGCATGTTGTTGATAGTTGATTATTCATAGTACATGGCGGTTGGTTCATAGTTCATGGTACATAAAACGCTTTTAAGTCATATTCCATGCACCATCCGCTACGACCTAACATAACAAATGTAATATTTTTTGACCTTACCTTTTAAATTTTGGTTGATGAGTGCGTTGTCAACCTCAGAAATGTCTTTTACAGTACCGTCTTTAAACAAAATACGGATGTTCTCATCCTCAAAATTATAAGTACTGCTCACCGCTTCACCTGTAAATACCAGCCATTCCGCATCAGCAGGCGATATATTTAATTTGGCACATGCAATGGCGGTTTGTTCTTCCACAATGGCCTCATTCACCGGCTCGCCATAATATTTTACTTTCAGCAGCTGTCGGTTAATGATGCCCCTGCATAAGGTACTCAATACAATATCTTCATGATTGCTCCATGTTTTAATGGCAGCCAGCACATCGTAATCATCCAGTCCGCAAAACTCTTCAATGCTGATATTGTTTGCGGCGTTCGTAATCAGTTTATTGAGCGGGAAGGGTGCTTCTGCTTTAATTTCTTTGGCCCTTTTTATAACGCGTTTCAGCATTTGTTCGGCGCACAACACGGTTTTATGCAAATACACCTGCCAGTACATGAGACGCCTTGCCACTAAAAACTTCTCGATGGAATAAATGGCTTTTTCTTCCACCATCAGCTCGCCATTGTGTACCACCAGCATTTTTAAAATGCGGTCATAACCAATAACGCCTTCGCTTACACCTGTAAAAAAACTGTCGCGGGTGAGATAATCCATGCGGTCCACATCCAGCTGCCCGCTGATAAGCTGGTGCAGGAATTTTTTGGGATGTGTGCCTTTAAAAATATCCAGTGTAAGCTGCAGTTTGCCATTGAACTGTTTATTCAGCTCTTCCATTATCAGCAGCGAAATTTTTTCGTGGTGCATGCTTTCAATCAGCACATGTTCCAGCGCATGACTGAAGGGGCCATGGCCGATATCGTGCAGTAAAATGGCGATTTTGGCTGCCTGCTCTTCAGCAGCCGTTATTTCGGTGCCCTTGCTTTTCAATTCGGCAATGGCATTGCACATTAAATGATAGGCGCCTAATGAATGATGGAGCCGGGTATGCACGGCACCGGGGTATACCAAATATGCCATGGCCATTTGATTGATACGGCGCAGGCGCTGGTAATAAGGATGGGAGATAACCTGGTAAATCAGTTCATCATCAATGGTGATGAAACCATATACCGGGTCGTTGATTATTTTGCGAAAAGGCATTTGATGTTGCTGTTTGTATTTTTTAAGCTGCTTTGTATTTGTTAAAAGATTTACAAAGCTATATAAAGGTTACCATCAATGCGGTAAAAAATTATATTTGCATTCAACCTTAAACGGCTATACTTTTTCATCACCCAACTCCATTGCCTTTGATATAATGCTACATACAGTTTAACATTTACAAGGCAAATGCGTTTTACCCTTTTTCTGATCATAATTTACTGTTGTGCAGGTTTATCATCAGCAGCCCAGCAAACATCTGTTACTTTTGATACAGTGGTATTCCGTATACAGGTAACCGGCAAAGACGGAAAACCTCTTGCCGCAACATTGTATTTTAGTACTGAGGGCAAGACAAAAAAATATGCCTTTGATCCGGATGCACAGGGCCGGGTTGTGGCCAAAGTGCCCACGGGATACCGTTATACTGTTACTGTGGATGGCTCTGCAGATTCATATGAATATGATATACCCAATGTTTCCATTTCGCCAGTTGATGCAGTTTTAAAATTCGTGAAATCGGGTACACAGGATGCTGTGATGGTGGGGCTTTATTTTCTAAATGCCGGCGAACTTAAGCAGGTGGATATTGTGGATGGCTCCAGTAAAAAGCATCTGGTGCGGTCGGTGGAGGGGGATACCATTTTTATTCAGCTGCCTGCAAACAGCACTTATTCTCTGGGAGCGGGTAAAACCACTATCAGTAATAACCTGATCGATACAAAAAACGCCGCCGGTAAAGCGCTTAATTATGTACTCCGCTTCAGCAACAATGGTACCGCCGCACTAAGCAGGGTAGATGCAGACCAGGCGGTTTTCCAGGTTCATCAAACCAATTTATACAATGTACCCGTTCCGTCTTCGGCACTCAAAGTGCACGGTAAATATCGTAATACTGATTTTTCGGCTATCACCGATTCTGCCGGTAAAGTATCGTTCATCCTGCCCTGCAATGATCATTATTTTTTCTCTATACCGCATTTCAGCAACGTATATGATATCGACATCCGTGACCCGCAGGAATATGTATTGGTGAATGAGATCAGGCTGAAATACCCAGGGCTGAAAGAACTGGAGCAAAGACGCAAAGAGGATTCGCTGCGTATAGCAAAACGTGACAGTGAGTATCTTTTGTTCGAAAAATCGAAAGAAAAATCAGCCACAGGGCTCAGCCAGGAGGTGACCGGTTTGGTTGCTGATGCGGTGAAAAATAAAAAGATCAATGAACAGTGGTTTGTTGAGCAGGAAAATACTGTGGGTGCCGTTTTATACCGGCATAAAGATGTATGGAAATCGAGAATGATCGTAACCGATGTTACAGGCAGTATGTATCCTTATATGAAGCAGGTGGCCCTTTGGCATGTGCTGGAAATGATGGAAAAAACACCATCAGATTATGTGTTTTTTAATGATGGTGATAATTTGCCCGATGCTGCCAAAGTAACAGGAAGCACCGGTGGTATTTATTTTTGCATGAAACAGCAGCCTGATAGTGTGATCAGCACAATGTACACCGCAATGTTTAATGGTAATGGCGGCGATGCTCCTGAAAATAATATCGAAGCGATGCTGGCAGCGGTACAGCAAAAAAAAATGCAAACAGAACTGATACTGGTGGCCGACAGTTATAGTCCTGTAAAAGATATGGCCCTGCTGGAAAAGTTAAAAGTGCCTGTACGGGTGGTGCTTTGCGGGTCAGCAACAACATGGCCGAACACCGACTACCTCGAAATTGCCTGGAGAACCGGCGGCAGCATACATACCATTGAAGAGGATATCAGCACACTGTCCAAATTACATGATGAGGACCGGATCACAATAAATGGGATGACCTACCAGTTTATGGGCGGCCGTTTTTTAGCCCTTAATAAAAGGTTATAAGAGGTACGGTTGAAGATTATTTATTTTAAATTTACAGTATGAGTATAGCAAAATTACTTTGGGTGGATGATGAGATCGACAGTCTTACATCGCAAATAATGTTTTTGGAAAATAAGGGTTACGAAGTGCAGACCAAGACCAATGGTTTTGATGCGGTGGAATATGTAAAGGACAATATCGTGGATGTGGTGCTGCTGGATGAAAGCATGCCCGGCATTACCGGTTTGCAAACATTGCAGCAGATAAAGGAATACAACAGCAATTTACCCGTAGTGCTCATCACCAAAAATGAGGCGGAGAATTTAATGGATGAAGCCATTGGCAGCCAGATCAGCGATTACCTGATAAAACCCGTTAATCCCAACCAGGTTTGGTTAAGTCTTAAAAAGATCATCGATAACAAACGCCTGGTGGCAGAAAAAACAACACTCGCTTACCAGCAGCAGTTTCGTAATTTATTCATGGCGCTGAATGATAATCCTGATTACAATGGCTGGATGGATATTTATAAAAAACTGGTGTACTGGGAGCTGGAAATGAAGAAAAGCGACAGCCCGGAAATGCAGGAAGTGTTTCAAACGCAGAAGAACGAAGCCAATACCGAGTTCTTTAAGTTCGTGAGTAAGAACTATGCAAAATGGGTAAATCCCAAAAGCGCCGAAGCGCCCATTATGAGCAATACACTGATGAAGTTTAAAGTATTGCCACACCTTGAAAAGGGCACCCCCTTATTTTTTGTTTTAATCGATAACCTGCGCTTTGATCAGTGGAAAGCCATTCAGCCCATTTTTGCCGAAAGCTTCCGCATACATGAAGAAGAAACATTTTACGCCATTCTTCCCACCGCCACACAATATGCACGCAATGCCATCTTTGCCGGTATGCTGCCGGTGGATATAGAAAAGCAGTTTCCGGTGCAATGGAAAAACGATGATGAGGAAGGCGGTAAAAATTTATTTGAAGAGGAGTTTTTTAAGGCACAGCTTAAAAGGCTGGGTAAGGGCGACCTTAAATATTCCTATACCAAGATCACCAATAACAACGACGGGCAGAAACTGGTGGATAATATCCATAACCTGCTTACCAACGATATCAATGTGATTGTGTACAATTTTGTGGATATGCTGAGCCATGCCCGTACCGAAATGGAAGTACTGAAAGAACTTGCCGGCGATGAAACCAGTTACCGCAGCATTACCCAAAGCTGGTTTGAGCACAGTCCGCTCCATGCCGCATTAAAAAGAATAGCCGATAAAAAGATCAATATGATCGTGGCTACCGACCATGGCAGTGTAAAAGTAAAAACACCGGTAAAAGTAATTGGCGATAAACAAACCACCACCAACCTGCGTTATAAGCATGGCCGCAACCTCAATTACGAACCAAGGGATGTGCTGGCCTTCCGCGACCCGAGGGAAGCCGGACTGCCGGTACCCAATGTACACTCGTCTTTCATTTTTGCCAAGGAAGACCTGTATTTATGTTATCCCAATAATTACAATCATTTTGTAAACTATTACCGTAATACTTTTCAGCATGGCGGTATCAGCCTGGAAGAAATGATTGTTCCGGTAGTGCGGATGACGAATAAATAAGGTTTCTTACCCCTGTAATGGCGGTAAAATGGTATTGGAATACAATGCATACTGAGTTTGGCTCAAACTTTGTTTTTAGTTATCAACGGTTGTTGAAAATTATATTCTGTATTCAACTGCCATTAAAGGAAATTGCAGCTGATTAAATATGCCAAATCCCATAAGGTTTGGAGAAAGATTGGGGTACTATGAAATACAATCAACACACATTAGACAAAATTGAACAGGTAGCAGAAGAGGCCGGTTATATTATCCGTTACGAAAGAGGCAACTTCCAGAGCGGCTACTGCATTTTACAGGCAAAAAAAGTTATTGTACTGAATAAATTTTTCCAGACTGAAGGCCGTATCAATACCCTCATTGACCTGATGCCGCAACTGGAAATCAACTTTGATGCACTCACCCACGAAAGCCAGAAGATGTACGAAGAGATCATGAGCGTGGAATCACATAAATAATTTGAAATTGTCAATTAGGAATTAGGAATGTGTAACCCCTAATTCCTAATTTTACACAGTGCATTGTCCTCCTTTAAAAATAACGTTTTTGGGTACCGGCACCAGCAGCGGTGTTCCCATGATTGGCTGCGGTTGTGAAGTATGCAGCTCTTCCAATAAAAAAGACAAACGCCTCCGCAGCAGTATTTTGGTGCAGAGCGCCGATACTTCCATTGTGGTGGATACCACGCCCGACTTCCGTTACCAGATGCTGCGTGCCGGGGTAAAAAAACTGGATGCGGTTGTATTCACCCACCCGCATAAAGATCATTTGGCAGGGCTGGATGATGTGCGTGCCTTTAATTTTATACAGCAAAAAGCCATGCCGCTGTATGCCAATTCACTTACTGAAGAAGCCATAAAGCGGGAATTTGCCTACGCCTTTGCCGATAAAAAATATCCCGGTGTGCCCGAACTGCAGCTGAACACCATCAGCGATGGCCCTTTTTACATTGGCGATATACCGGTACAACCAGTGGAAGTATGGCATCATAAAATGCCGGTGCTGGGTTTTCGTTTTGGAAAATTTATGTACATCACCGATGCCAACCGTATTGAAGATACAGAGAAGGAAAAAATACGCGGTTGTGACGTGATTGTGCTGAATGCCTTGCGCAAGGAAAAACATATCTCACACTATACACTGGATGAAGCCATTGCCGAGGTAAGAGACCTGGGCATTCCCCGTGCTTATTTTACACATATCAGTCACCAGCTGGGCCTGCACCAAACCGTTGATGCAGGTTTGCCCGAAGGAATATCACTTGCATATGACGGACTGGAAGTTTTAATGAATTAATTACTGTTTGGGGTATTGCAGTTTTCATAACTGCGCTGTATTTTTCGGTAAACCCCCCGTACCATGTTGAAACAAGCACTTTCAGCCTATTTTAATTTTACCAAAAAAGAACGGCTCGGTATTATTACACTGCTGTTGCTGATTATCTTCTTTGCCCTGCTTCCTTTTTTGTATCCCCTGTTCATTAAAAAAAAGCAACCCGCAGATGCGGCAGCATTTAAAAAGGAAATAGACGCATTGCATATACGGCAGGATTCTTCCGGTAATTATGCAAAGAATAAATTGGATGATGACGGCAGTTATCCCAGTTATTACCAGCCCTCCGAAAAAAATTATTATAACCGTAATACAAAAAGCGAGCTGTTCTATTTTGATCCCAACACGGCCACTGCCGCCGAGTGGGAAAGGCTTGGGCTGCGGGATAAAACAATTGCCACCATTCAAAAATATGTTTCAAAAGGCGGGCATTTTTATAAGCCCGAAGACATTGGCAAAATATGGGGCCTGCACGATGATGAAGTGAAACGACTGCTGCCCTGGGTGCGAATTGCAGCAAAAGAAAACAGTTTTACCCAATCATACAGCGAAAACACAAAAAAAGAACCGGCAAAATATACGCCTGCGGTGATTGATATTAATACGGCCGACACCAGTGCCTTCATTGCATTACCCGGCATTGGCAGCAAACTGGCGCAACGCATCGTCAATTTCAGGGAGAAACTGGGTGGCTTTTACAAAATTGAACAGCTGGGTGAAATCTATGGTTTGCCCGATTCCACTTTTCAAAAAATAAAACCGCGGCTGACCGCAAACAATAGCGCCGTTAAACAGTTTAACATTAATACAGCTGCTGCGGATGAACTGAGACAGCACCCATATATCCGTTACAACCTGGCCAATGCCATTGTACAGTATCGTAGTCAGCATGGTAATTTTAATACGGTAGAGGATATAAAAAAGATCATGATGGTTACTGAAGAAATATACAGCAAAGCGGCGCCTTATTTAAAAGTTCAATAATTTTCACAGAAGGCTGCTGCTGTTTCAGTGCAGAGCGGTCAAATCACATACATTTGTCATGAACATAATTGCTCCTGTATGAACTTTCAACCATCTGAATTAACGCAGCATGCTGCACATATTGCCCGTGATTTTGCCCAGCAGTACATTAAGCCATATGTGATGGACTGGGATGAATCACAGGAATTTCCCCTGCATATTTTTAAAGAAATGGGCAAGCTGGGTTTAATGGGTGTGTTTGTGCCCGAGCAATACGGTGGCAGCGGCATGGGTTATTTTGAATACAGCGCCATCATACAGGAAATTGCAAAAGTGTGTGGCTCTGTGGGTTTATCACTGGCTGCACATAACTCTTTATGCACCGGCCATATTTTAAGTTTTGGCAACGAAGAACAGAAACAAAAATATCTGCCCAAACTGGCGTCACTGGAGTATTTGGGTGCCTGGGGATTAACAGAAGCCAATACCGGCAGTGATGCCGGCAATATGAAAACCACCGCTGTTAAAGACGGTGATGAGTGGGTGATCAATGGAACAAAAAACTGGATCACTCATGGAAAAACAGGCGATGTGGCCGTGGTAATTTGCCGTACCGGCGAACCCCGTACAAAAGACAATGCCACCGCGTTCATTATTGAAAAGGGCACACCTGGTTTCAGCGGTGGCAAAAAAGAAAATAAACTGGGTATGCGTGCCAGCGAAACCGCCGAAATGATCTTTGATAACTGCCGTATTCCCGACGCAAACCGGATGGGTGAAGTGGGAGCAGGGTTTAAGCAAAGTATGAAAGTGCTCGACGGCGGCAGGATATCCATTGCAGCGCTGGCGCTGGGTATTGCAAAAGGTGCATTTGAAGCCTCGGTACAATATTCAAAAGAACGGTACCAGTTTGACCAACCCATTGCAAATTTCCAGGGCATCAGCTTTAAACTGGCCGATATGGCAACCGAGATCACCGCTGCCGAGTTATTGATCAATAATGCATGCGATTTAAAAATGCGTGGCTTGCCTATGACCAAAGAAGCCGCCATGGCAAAATATTATGCCAGCGAAGTGGCGGTAAAAGTAAGTACCGATGCGGTGCAGATATTTGGCGGCTATGGTTATACAAAAGATTTTCCGGTTGAAAAATATTACCGCGACAGCAAGCTGTGTACCATTGGTGAGGGCACCAGCGAAATTCAAAAAATTGTGATCGCAAGAGATGCATTGCGGTAAGCTGCCAGCTTTTGCAAAAAACAAAAGCCCTTCTGTTGAGAAGGGCTTTTATATAATTTTCAAGGGGAAATTATTTTTTGTCTCCGCCAAACATACCGCTCAGTTTGTCCTTCATACCGTCAAAAACTTCTTCGGCTTTATGTGCGGCGTTCTTTGCAAATTCTTCAACCTTTTCTCCTGCCTGTCCGGGGATAACATCACTGATCTTATCCATGATGCTTTCGTCTTTCTTTTCTTCAGTTGCTGCTGCAGTTGTTTCGGCAGCGGGAGCACTAAACATATTGTCAACCGCACCTCCCAGCATCGGGAATTTTTCCTTTACAAAATTTTTTATGGTGTCAAGTGCCTTGCCGGCCTGTTCTGTGCTGATTCCTGCTTCCGCTGTAAGGCGGTTAATTAATTCTTGCATAATGTAAGTTTTAAGTTTAGTAACACAAAGATGACGTCTTTTGATGAAGAATGGTTGTACGTAAAAGTAAATTAATCGTTAACGGTATGTGGCGGTGCAACTTTTGCCGGAAGCGTCCGGTGTGAAAAATTATTCTGTATCGTAGCGGTCCACTCTTTCAATACCGGGGAGTTTTGCAAGCCGTTTCACCAGTTCGTCCAGTTCCTCCTTATCATGCACAAATATTTTCATGTTGCCCCTGAAAATACCTTCGGCGGCTTCAATGGTCATAGCCGCAATATTGAATTTCATTTCCCCGCTGATCAGGTTGGTGATTTTGTGAATCACACCCACATCATCGAGCCCCACAATTTTTAACCCGGTGAGGAAGGATATCTCCTTGTTCTTGGCCCATTTTGTTTTTACCACGCGGTGGCCATAATTGGCTAGCAGCCTTGCCGCGTTGGGGCAGTTGGTACGATGAATTTTTAAACCTTCGCCCTGTGTTACAAAACCAAACACGTCATCGCCGGGAATGGGTTTGCAGCAGTTGGCCAGTGTGTATTGTATCTTATCACTGCTTTCGCCAAAAATGATCAGCTCGGCATCCTTGTCTTTTTTACCTGCAGGCTTATGCGCTTCATGTGCATGCTCATCGTGCTCGGGTTTGGCCGGTTTGGGGAAGAAGAGCCTGTCGCCGGATGCGGAAAAGTCTTTCAGTTCTTTCAGGTCAATCTTCTTTGTGGCAATTTCATACAGCAGGTCCAGCGATGAATTGAGTTTGTAAAAAGAAGCCAGCTCTTCCATGTTGTGCTGCGTGGCCATACCGCCAATTGCATCCAGTTTCTTTTGCAAAATTGCCTTGCCATCTTCGGCCACCCTTCTTTTTTCTTCCTTCAGCGTGTCTTTGATCTTTGTTTTGGCCTTTGTGGTTACCACGTAATTCAGCCATTCGGGGTTGGGCTTTTGCTTGGCACTGGTAATGATCTCGATCTGGTCGCCACTGCGCAGTTTATGACTGATGGGCACCAGTTTATGGTTTACCTTGGCGCCAATACAATGGCTGCCCACGGCACTGTGTACCCCAAATGCAAAGTCAAGTGCCGATGCACCCACCGGCAGCATTTTTACGTCACCTTTCGGCGTATACACATATATCTCTTCTGTTAAGAAAGAAGTTTTAAAGTCATGTAAAAAGTCGAGCGAGTTGGAATCCTGGTTACTCAATGCTTCCCTTATCTGGTGAAACCATACATCAAAACGGCTTTCATCATCTTTGCCTTCTTTATATTTCCAGTGGGCGGCCAGTCCTTTTTCGGCAATCTCGTTCATACGCCTGGTACGTATCTGTATCTCCACCCATTTTCCCTGGGGCCCCAGTACCGTGGTATGCAGCGCCTCGTAACCATTGCTTTTAGGATTGCTTAACCAGTCACGCAGCCTTTCGGGAGAGGGGTTATAGGCATCGGTGATGATAGAGTACACTTTCCAGCATTCCTCTTTTTCTTTTTCAAGCGGTGCATTCACCAAAATACGTATGGCAAAAAGGTCGTACACTTCTTCAAATGCCACGCCTTTTTTCTTCATCTTGTTCCAGATGGAATGGATGCTTTTGGGGCGGCCATAAATTTCAAAATCAAAACCAGATTTTTCCAGTTTCTCCCTGATGGGGCGGATGAAGTCGTTGATATACTTGGTGCGTTCCCGCTTGGTATCGTTTAGTTTTTGGGCAATGTAACGGTAGGTATCCGGCTCCATGTATTTCATGGCCAGGTCTTCCATTTCGGTTTTAATGGTGTACAGGCCCATACGGTGTGCCAGCGGGGCGTATACATACACCGTTTCACTGCTTATCTTAAGCTGCTTTTCCCGCTTCATACTGTCCAGCGTGCGCATGTTGTGCAGGCGGTCGGCCAGTTTTATCAGTATCACCCGCGGGTCGTCGGTAAGGGTAAGCAGTATCTTTTTAAAATTCTCGGCCTGCTGGCTGCTGTTGGCATCCATTACCGTGCTGATCTTGGTAAGGCCATCTACTATCTTGGCAATCTCGTTACCAAATTCCCGCTTAATGTCTTCCAGGGAAATATCAGTGTCTTCCACCGTGTCGTGCAACAGGGCGCAAATGGTACTGCGCACACCTAGGCCAATCTCTTCCACGCAAATTTTGGCCACGGCCAGCGGGTGAAGTATATAGGGCTCGCCACTTTTACGACGCATGGTTTTATGGGCCTCAGCCGCCATTTCAAATGCGGTACGCAGCAATTCCTTATCGCCGGGCTTTAGTTTTGGCTTTAAAACACGCAGTAACCCGCGGTATTGCCGCAGTATCTCCTTCTTTTCTTCTTCTTCGTTGAGGTTGTATTTAGGTATGTCGATGGCGGTTTCCATATGTGGAGCGACGAATTTACGGAAAACAATTCGTTTCCTTCTTTACCCAAAATGCCTTAGCTTTGCAGCCCGTTAAAAAAAGCGGTAATGCAGGCCTGAAAAGGGCTTGCAGCCGTAAAAGTTCTTAACCGGATGTGGCGAAATTGGCAGACGCACCAGACTTAGGATCTGGCGGAGCAATCCATGTAGGTTCGACCCCTATCATCCGGACTAATTATAGTTGAATGGTTAATTGGTAAACTAGTATAAAACAAACAACCCAATTAGCCGGTTAACCAATTAACCAATTAATAAAAAAATGGCAACAGTAACAAGAGAAAACATCGGTTTACTGCACGAGAAACTGGTGGTAAAAGTGAGTAAAGAAGATTATTATCCTTCTTTTGACAAGAAACTGAAAGAATACAGCAAAACTGCCAATATTCCCGGTTTCCGTAAGGGCATGGTGCCAGCAGGCATGATTAAAAAAATGTATGGTGCATCCATCTTTACTGATGAAGTGGTAAAAACGGTTGAAAAAGAACTGTACAATTACCTGAATACTGAAAAGCCTGAAATTTTTGCACAGCCACTGCCACTTACAAGTGACCTGGCCAAGATGGACCAGAATAATCCGGCGGATTATGAATTTGGTTTTGAAATGGGTTTGAAACCTGAATACAAAATTGCCGATATCACCAAGGCAAAACTCACCGTGCATAAGGTAAAAGCCACCGATGAAATGGTGGAAGAGGAAATTAACCGCATGCAGATCCGTGGTGGTAAAATGAATGAGCCCGAAACCGTGGAAAATGAAGAATGCGTGCTGAACATCCTGTTCAAAGAAGCAGATAAGGATGGCAATGTTGTGGAAGGCGGTATCTCAAAAGAAAACTCTGTTATTGTAAAATATTTCACCAGCGCTGTACAGAAAAAAGTAATGGGCAAAAAAGCGGGTGATGTGGTTACCGTACAGTTAAGCAAGGCTTTTGATGCCGATAAATTAACGGCTATTGTAAAAGACCTGGGCCTGGATGCTGATGATAAAGAATCTGCGAAAAAATATTTCAACCTCGAAATTGTAAAGATCGGCCTGGTGGATAAACGGGAACTGAACGAGGAATTCTTCAAAGAAATATATCCTGCAAAAGATATTAAAACTGCCGACGAATTAAGGGCCGCCATCAAGGAAGAAGTACAGCAGTACTGGGATGCGCAAAGCCGCAACCTGCTGCAGGATCAGCTGTATCATTACCTCATTGATGAAACCAGTATGGAATTCCCAGCTGACTTCTTAAAGCGCTGGCTGCAGAATGGTGGTGAAAAACCAAAATCTGCCGAAGAAGCTGAACAGGAATATCCTTCTTTCGCCAATTCATTAAAGTGGACACTGATCAGTGAAAAGCTGATACTGGATAACAAACTGCAGGTAAGTGCTGAAGAACTGCGTGAAAGCATGAAGGCAGAAGTGATGCGTTATTTTGGTGCCATGAACCTGGGTGAGGACACTGCCTGGCTCGATAGCTATATCGACCGTATGATGAAGGATGAAAAACAGGTGGACAGCAGTTACCGCCGCCTCATCACCGACAAATTATTTGCATGGATGGAAGCACAGGTAAAACCAAAAGAAAAAGAAGTAACAGGTGAGGAATTAAATGGTATGATGCACAATCATCATCATTAATTGAACCAGATAAATTTAAAAGCGGCGGTTATTTAACCGCCGCTTTTTTATTACCAGCATGGTACGGGTATGTTACCGCTAAAAGTTTATTAGTTTCGGGGATATAACCATCTTGCTATGAATTTTAAAAAGATTGCTGCATTGCTTTTAATGACGGCCGCAATGCAAACACAGGCGCAAAACAATTCAACATTAGTAGTTAAGGCAAACCAGGTGAAAGCTGAAATAAAACCCACCATGTGGGGCGTGTTTTTTGAAGACATTAACCTGGGCGCCGATGGCGGCATTTATGCAGAACTGGTGAAGAACCGTTCATTTGAATTCATTAAACCGCTCATGGGCTGGAAAGTGCTGGGCAAACCAAAAACAGAAGGTGATTTCCTGGTGATCAACCGCAATGATGAAAACACAAACAATCCACGTTTTTTAAGAGTAACACTTCACAATAATACATCGCATACCATTGGCTTAAGCAATGAAGGCTTTAGGGGAATGGGGGTTAAAAAAGATCTCCGCTATGATTTCTCTGCCATGGTGCGCAAAAAAAGCGGTGATGTGAAACTTGTACTGGAACTGGTGAACAGTAAAGATGCTGTGATTGGTACCACCGAAGTAAATATTCCCGCTACGGGCAGCGACTGGAAAAAAATTACGGCCAGCTTTAACAGCACCGCCACAGAAATGAAAGCAAAACTCAACATCTGGATAGAAGGAGATGGCGAACTGGATGTTGATATGATCTCCTTATTTCCTGCCGATACCTGGAAGGGCAGGCCGGGTGGTATGCGTGCTGATATGGTGCAGATGCTGGCAGATATGAAGCCTGGTTTTATCCGTTTTCCGGGCGGATGCATTGTGGAAGGATTTGACCTGGCAAGACGTTATCAATGGAAAAAAACCATTGGCCCCATTGAAGAAAGACAACTTATCATCAACCGCTGGAATACCGAATTTGCGAACCGGCAGGCGCCGGATTATTTTCAAACATTCGGACTGGGATTTTTTGAATACTTCCAGCTGGCAGAAGATATTGGCGCATCACCCCTACCCATTTTAAACTGCGGTATGGCCTGCCAGTTCAACAGTGCAGAAGTGGCGCCATTGAACCAGCTGGATCCTTATATACAGGATGCGCTGGATCTTATTGAATTTGCCAATGGTGATGTTACCAGCACCTGGGGTAAAGTGCGTGCAGGTATGGGGCACCCGCAGCCATTCAATTTAAAAATGATGGGTATTGGAAACGAAAACTGGGGCCCGCAATATGTAGAGCGTTTGCAACTTTTCAGGAAAGCCATCAAGGCAAAATATCCTGATTTTAAAATTGTAAGCAGTTCGGGCACAGATCCTGATGGAGGCCGCTTTGATTACTTGAATGGAGAGCTGCGTAAAATGAATGCCGATTTTATTGATGAACATTACTATCGTAAACCCGAATGGTTTTTGAGCAATGCTGCCCGCTATGATAATTATGAACGTGGTACCACCAAAGTTTTTGCCGGTGAGTATGCGGCACATGTAAACTGGGATACACCGGGCATTAGGAGAAATAACTGGTTTTCGGCAATAGCCGAAGCGGCATTTATGACCGGCCTGGAGCGCAATGCCGATGTGGTGGAAATGGCCTCTTATGCGCCGTTGTTTGCACATACCGACGGATGGCAATGGGCACCCGACCTTATTTGGGCCAATAATCTTACCAGTTATGGTTCGCCCAATTACCAGGTACAAAAAATGTTCTCTTTAAATAAAGGTACACATGTAGTGCCGTTGTTGCAGGATAACAAAGCACTTGAAGGCGCGGACAGTCTTTATGCAACAGCCTGTCTTGATAAAAACACAGGAGAGCTGGTACTAAAGCTGGTAAATGTATCCGCAAAAACAATTACGAAAGACGTGACTGCCGAAGGCGTAAAGAAACTGGCACCGCTTGCAAAACAATTTGTACTGGCATCGGCACCGGGCAATGTGAATTCGTTTGCTGAACCAATGGCTGTGGCGCCCGTTGAAAGTACAATCGCAATAAAAAATAAAAAGATCAGCCTGCAATTGCAACCTTATTCATTTACAGTCATCAGGATTAAAATGCAGTAAGTGCGGAAATATTTTTTTCATACGGCATTGATTCTTTCATGCATGGTGTACAGCAATGCCGGCGCACAAACCGCTGCAACTATCCCGGTTCATGATCCTGTTATGATAAAGCAGGACAGCCTGTACTATATTTTCTGCACCGGTATGGGCATTGCAAAATGGTCTTCGCCTGATTTAAAATCATGGAAAAAAGAACCACCGGTATTTGCCACTCCGCCGGCATGGGCTATAAAGGCAATACCGGGGTATAAGGGACACACCTGGGCTCCCGATATCAGTTATCATAACGGGTTGTATTATTTATTCTATTCAGTATCGGCCTTTGGAAAAAACACCAGTTGTATTGGGGTGGCAACCAGCAAAACGCTGCATACAGGTGATACGGCCTATCACTGGACGGATCATGGTAAAGTTATTGAGTCTGTGCCCGGCCGGGACATGTGGAATTCCATTGATCCAAACCTTGCATTTGACAACAATGGCACACCCTGGCTTGCATTTGGTTCGTTTTGGAATGGCATTAAACTGGTGCAATTGCAAAACGATCTGCTTGCGGTTGCCCATCCCGAAAAATGGTATACGATAGCTTCCAGAGAGCGCAATAAAAATCTTCCGGATACGGCAGCAGGTGATGCTGCTATTGAAGCGCCTTTTATTTTTAAACGAAATGGCTGGTATTACCTGTTTGTTTCCTTTGATTATTGCTGCCGGGGCGAAAAAAGTAATTACAAAATAATGACCGGACGCAGCAGGGATATCTTTGGTCCCTATAATGATCTAAGTGGTAAGCCGATGACTGCTGGTGGCGGTTTCCTGCTAATACAGGGCAACGAAAATTGGTATGGTGTGGGACATTGTGCAGTAGTGGATACTGGCAGCACAACCTTGCTTGTATATCATGGTTATGATGCGGCAGATAAAGGCCGGTCAAAACTGCTTATTTCGGAATTAGAGTGGAAAGATGAATGGCCATACATTAGAACTGCACGATAATACTTATCCAGCCTTTTCTTCTGTTAGCTGCTGCAGTTTTTTAATATTGAGGATGGCAATTCTTTTTTCGGCAAATTTTAAAATGTCCTCATCCGCCATCTCGTTCATCATCTTAAAAAGGGTTTCGTACGTGGTACCGGTATAGGAAGCAATGTCCTGCCTGGTTAAAACAATATTTAAAAAACCATCTGTTGTTACACCAAATTTTTTGTGCAGTGATAAAAGGGCATAGGCAATTCTTCCCTTGGTGTTCATGTGCGCCAGGTTACGCATGCGTTTTTCCGATTCTTTTAATTCGGCTGCAAAAAACATCATCAGCTCGTAGAGATAACCCGTGTTTACTTTTAATGTGGCTGTAAAAAATTCCATATCCACATAACAGATGGTGGTAGGCGCAAGTGCTGTGGCCGATACGGGGTAAATGGTATCTTCTCCCAGTCCGCGGTGCCCAACAATAGCCCCGTTATTGGCAAAGCGCAATATCATTTCTTTTTCTTCGTCCCATTTCTTATGTACTTTAACCAGTCCCTCCGTAATAAAGAACATTCCCTTTACCTCTTCGCCTTCCTTAAAAAGCGTGTCGCCCTTTTTTAAATGGTACACTTTCCTGTTACTGTCTATTGCCGGCAGCCATTCTTTTGCGCAGGAACGGCAGAGTGCACAGCTCTTTAAATCACATTTATTCTTTTTTAATACCATCTTAGAGGCAATGCTTTTAATGTAAAAATAAGTTCAATTTACTTGCTATCAACAACTTAATTCAAAAAGCTGACTTGAAAACATATAAATTATTATTTAAAATATATAAATGTTAAAAGAAAAACACTTTGATTTTTGAATTATAAAGTATAATTTCATTGCATTAATAATATTTTAATAAGTTATTTCTCTAAAAAAGCTGATATTTTATTAAATATATTGTTTTTTAATACGATTGTTTGCTGTGATTCTAAAAATTACAGCAATGAATATAGTAATCATCGGTAATGGTATGGTAGGTTACAAGTTTTGTGAAAAACTGGTAGCCAAAGCCACCTCCTCACAATTCAGCATTACAGTTTTTGGTGAAGAGATCCGGCCTGCTTACGACAGGGTGCATCTCAGCGAATTCTTTGCAGGCAAATCGGCCGAAGACCTAACTATGGCTCCCGCCAGTTGGTATGCCGATAATAATATCAAACTCCATTTAGGCGATCCGGTTGCACAGATCAACCGGGATGTAAAAACAGTTGACTCACACCTGGGGCTTACCGTTCCATATGATGTGCTTATCCTGGCAACGGGCTCATCGGCCTTTGTGCCACCAATTCCGGGAGTGGAAAAAAATGGCGTATTCATTTACCGCACCATTGAAGACCTGGAAATGATGACAGCATGGGCGAAAAAAGCAAAAAAAGGTGCTGTGATCGGCGGCGGTCTTTTAGGACTGGAAGCAGCCAAGGCAATGATCGATCTCGGTGTTACCGATACTTCGGTGATTGAATTTGCGCCACGCTTAATGCCCCGGCAGATTGATGAGGCCGGCAGTAATATGCTGAAAGGAAAACTGGAAAGCCTGGGTCTTAAAATTCTCACCAATAAAAACACCTCAGAAATATTGGGTGCTGATGCTATCAGCGGCATGCAGTTTACAGATGATGCAAAAATTGATGTGGACATGCTGGTGATTTCTGCAGGTATTAAACCAAGGGATGAACTGGCAAAATTGAGCGGGCTTGAAGTGGGACAAAGAGGCGGCATTGTGGTAAACGAAAAACTGCAAACCAGTGATAAAAATATTTATGCCATTGGCGAATGTGCTTTATACAACGGAATGATCTATGGCCTGGTGGCGCCCGGTTATGAGATGGCACAGGTGGTGGTGGATAATTTGCTGGGCGCAGAAAAGCATTTCAAGGGTTATGACATGAGCACCAAGCTGAAACTGATTGGTGTGGACGTGGCCAGTTTTGGGGACCCTTTTGCAAATGGTAATGGTATTAAATCGGTAGCATTTACCGATACCAATAAAGGAGTGTACAAACGCATCAACATAAGTGCCGATGGTAAAACATTATTGGGTGGTGTGCTGGTGGGTGATGCGGAGCAATACAATATGTTATTGCAAACCTGCAAAAATAAAGTGGTGCTGCCGCCCAATCCCGAAGATGTGATACTGGGCGCAAGAGGTAGTGAAGGTGATGCAGGCGCCGGTGTTACTTCGTTACCCGATGATGCACTGATATGCAGTTGCGAAGCTGTAACAAAAGGAATGATCTGCAGCAGTGTGACCGAAGGCGGATGCGAAACAGTGGATGCAATAAAAAAATGCACCAGGGCCGGAACCGGCTGTGGAGGCTGCGTACCCATGCTGAAAGACCTGATGGTGCATACATTGAAAACTGCGGGTAAAGTAGTACGCAATGTTTTGTGCGAGCACTTTGATCACAGCCGCCAGGAATTATTTGATCTGATTAAACTGAAGGGATTAAAAACTTACGACAGTGTTTTAACCGAACTCGGCAAAGGGCATGGCTGCGAGGTATGCAAGCCCGTGGTTTCTTCCATCCTTGCTTCATTGTGGAATGAAGTGATATTGAAAAAAGGGAATGATACGGCGCAGGACAGCAATGACCGTTTTTTGGCCAACATACAAAAAGGCGGCACCTACTCTGTGGTGCCAAGAATACCCGGCGGAGAAATTACGCCTGACAAATTGATTGTGATTGGGCAGGTGGCAAAAAAATACAATCTCTATACAAAGATCACCGGTGGCCAGCGTATAGACCTGTTTGGTGCACATCTCAGTGATCTGCCCAATATTTGGGAGGAGCTGATTGAAGCAGGTTTTGAAAGCGGTCATGCTTACGGAAAAAGTTTACGCACCGTGAAGAGTTGCGTGGGCAGCACCTGGTGCCGCTTTGGCTTACACGACTCCGTTAGTTTCGCCATAAAAGTAGAAGAACGTTACCGCGGGTTAAGGGCGCCGCATAAAATCAAGGGCGGTGTGAGCGGTTGCATTCGTGAATGCGCCGAAGCACAGAGCAAGGATTTTGGAATAATTGCTACCGAAAAAGGCTGGAACCTGTATGTGTGCGGCAATGGCGGCAGTAAACCGCAGCACGCACAATTGCTGGCTGCAGATATTGACGAAGCCACCTGCATCAAATACCTCGACCGTTTTTTAATGTTCTATGTAAAAACAGCAGATCCCCTGTCAAGAACTGCCACATGGCTGAATAAGATGGAAGGCGGTTTGGCCTATTTAAGATCAGTGATCGTAGATGATGCATTGGGCATGAATGCAGCATGGGAAGAAGATATGGAACGTCATGTGGCCACTTATGAATGCGAATGGAAAGCGGCTATTGAAACACCGGAATTAAGAAAGCGTTTCACGCATTTTGTGAATGCGCCCGAAGAAAAAGATCCCACTGCAAAGTTTGAACCCATGCGGGAGATGATAAAGGCAAAGGACTGGAAATAACCCATCAACAAAACAATAAACAACAAAACTATGATAGCTGAACAAACCATTACCTGGATACTGGCATGCAGAAAAAATGATGTACCCGAAAATGGCGGCGTTTGTGTAAAGTATAAAGACCGCCAGATTGCCCTGTTTCATTTTACCCGCATGGATGAATGGTATGCCACGCAAAATGAATGCCCGCACCGCAGGCAGATGGCATTAAGCCGCGGTATGATTGGCAGTGCGGGAGAGGAACCCAAAGTGGCCTGCCCCTTTCATAAAAAAACCTTTTCATTAAAAACAGGGGAATGTTTAAGTGGCGATGAATGTGCGATAAAAACCTATCCTGTTAAAGTGGAAGATGGGAGGGTTTTTATCGGGATTGACGAATCATAATTACCAGGTGCTGAAAAATTGCTGCTGCTGAAATGCTTAATTACAAAAAGTAAAATATTGCCAGGGCCCGGCCTCCTTCTCTGTTGGAGAAGGAAAGAGGATGAGGCACAAATAAAAAACCCCGGCCCGAAATGGAAGCCCGGAGCCGGGGCAATACGATTTCAAATTGTCAAACAATCTAAAACCAAAACAAATTTATGAAGAAAACAACAAAGCAAATGCGAACGGGGGCGCTGCTTTTCTTTGCGGTTTTATCGCTGCTGAAGGCTGGAGCCCAGTTATCGGTTTCGGGGCAGGTACGCACACGCACCGAGTACCGTAATGGTGCCGGCACATTAAAAACATCCACCGCTGATGCCGCTGTATTTACATCACAAAGAAGCCGGCTCACTTTTAATTACAAAACAGGCCGTATCATTTTGCAAACATCATTGCAGGATGTAAGGGTGTGGGGCCAGGATGCATCCACCATCAGCAATGCCGATGGCAGCAGGCTGGGGGTGCATGAAGCATGGGCCGAAATTGCACTGGCCAATAAAAAAGATACTTCGTTTAAAAGATCTGCCGTTGACTATTTTGCTGTAAAGATCGGGCGCCAGGAATTTGTGTATGATGATGTGCGATTGCTGGGAAACCTGGACTGGCTGCAGCAGGCACGCCGCCATGATGCGGTATTGTTTAAACTCTTAAATAAAGGCTGGCAGGTGGATGCCGCTTTTGCCTTCAATCAAAATACCGATGCCTTTAATTATAATGGCACTTACTATACCCCGGCCAATATTGCTGCAAGTGTAAAAGACAGCAAGGGATTTTTGGTGGCCACACCATCGGGGCTCATTCCTTTAATGAACAGTACGGGCGTAAGCAGCAAAACAGGTAGTCCTGCTTTTGTAAATGCGCCATCCACTAACGGGATGAACCAGAATTATAAGGCACTGCAGTTTTTATATGCTGCAAAAACTTTTAAAAACACCAAGCTTACAGGTTTATTTGTAGCCGATCATTTTGGAAGATCTGTGCTCGATTCTGTGCAAACTTCCAATGTTACAGCCCCGGGCTATGTGTATGGAAAACGCTTTAATCAAAAAGGCGTGAACAGCCGCTTCACCACCGGGGTGTATGCCATCAGTCCTTTAAATAAAACAAAATCACTTTCATTCACCGCTGGTGTTTATTACCAGTTTGGAAAAGATAAAGACGGTGCATCATTGAGCGCATATACATCCACGCTGGCTTTTGTATTCACCAAAAAGAAATTCACTTACACAGCAGGCTGGGATTATGTAAGCGGCAATGATGCTTTTTCATCTTCTTCCACCAATCACCGGTTTGACCCCTTGTATGGTACACCGCACCGCCACTGGGGATACATGGATTATTTCTATGTGGGCACCGGTTCTCCTGCAGGCGGACTGAATAATCCGTTTGCGAAAATCAAATATGGCAGCAAGAACAAACGCTTTACTGCAGGTTTGGATTATCACTATTTCAGTCTTGCAAAAGATATGAAAGATGTAAACGGCAACGCAATTGATAAATACCTGGGCAGCGAACTGGACCTGGTAACAAATTATGCACTCAATAAAATCACAACCATTGAGTGGGGCTTTAGCGTAATGGCCGCATCAAAAAGTATGGAATATGCCAAGGGCATTACCCCGGGCACAGCAAGCCTTACCGGTACCTGGAGTTACTTAATGATCAGCATACGCCCTGAGTTTCTTTTTAAATAAAACTGTTAACACTTAAACTTATTTATATGAACACGCTCAATAACCAGCCGCTTGAAAAACTGAAGATCTTTTCGTTAAAAGGTGTGCAGATGAAAACCTTTCATATCACCTGGCTCACCTTTTTCTTCTGCTTTTTTGCATGGTTTGGCATTGCGCCGCTGATGCCACTGGTGAGTGAATCGCTGCATTTGACCAAAGCACAAAAAGGCAATGTGGCCAGTGCCGCGGTAAGTGCCACCATTATTGCCCGTTTAATTATTGGCAGGCTGACTGATAAATACGGTCCGAGAAAAGTGTACACCGCTTTGCTGGTGATCTGCGCTTTTCCTGTGATGTTCATTGGTCTTGCCAACAGCTACACCACGTTTTTATTATTCCGTTTGGGTATTGGTGTGATCGGTGCTTCGTTTGTGCTCACACAGTTTCATACATCAGTGATGTTTGCACCCAATATTAAAGGAACCGCAAATGCAGTTGCCGGAGGCTGGGGCAATACCGGTGGTGGTGCCACGCAGATACTGATGCCCCTGATTGCTGCAGGATTGGTAGGCGCAGGAATGGTAAGCAAGGCCGACAGCTGGCGTTATGCCATGATCATTCCCGGTGTAATGTTACTGGTGATGGCAGTGTTGTACTGGAAATATACCAAGGACACGCCTGCGGGAAATTTTGATGAACTGCCTGAAAGAGGAACTGCAAAAAAAGAGAACACATTTTTACTGGCAGCAAAAGACTACCGCACCTGGATATTAACGGTGGCATATGCGGCCTGCTTTGGTGTGGAGATCACCGTAGACAATTTTGCTGCTTCCTATTTTCATGATGATTATAAAGCCACCTTGATATTTGCCGGTTTGCTGGCAAGCATTTTTGGATGGATCAACATTTTTGCACGTGCCCTTGGCGGAATAGTGAGTGATAAAGTGGGTAAGCGTTATGGCTTTAACGGTAAGGTTTCCCTGCTTGCTGTATTACTGCTGCTGGAGGGCGCCGGGATCATGCTGTTTTCAAATGCCGGGGGGCTGGTAATTGCAATTGTTACCATGTTCTTCTTTGGTCTTTGTTTGAAAATGGCTAACGGCGCCACCTACAGCATTGTGCCTTTTGTAAATCCAAAAGCCGTGGGCAGTGTGGCCGGCATTGTGGGTGCCGGTGGTAATGTGGGTGCTATGCTCATTGGCTTTTTATTCAAGAGCATGAGTTATGGTGCTGCATTCATGTATTTAGGCGTCGGGGTTTTTGCAATTGGCATTGTGGTGCTGGCTGTGAGACTGATAACAAAACGGGCAAAGGATAATCTGATCATACGAAGCAATGAGGGTGATACAGCAATGGCTGCATAATGCTGCATAAAGAATTATTGCTGAAGTGTGCGATGCCACTGCAGCTGAATAAATAACCAATGTCCGTAACAAAAGAAAATAAAATTGAGCGAAGCGAAATCAAATAACGGTTATAAAACAACCTGCTGCTATTGTGGTGTGGGCTGTGGCATTGTGGTGCAGAAAGATGCATTGGGGCGTATTGTGGTGGAGGGCGACAAAACGCACCCGGTAAACAAAGGCATGCTGTGCAGCAAGGGAATGAACCTCCATTACACCGTGAATGATAAAAGCGACCGGCTGCTGTATCCCGAAATGCGTTACGGCCGCAGCCAGCCCCGGCAAAGGGTAAGCTGGGATGCAGCACTGGAACGTACAGCCGCTGTTTTTAAAACCTTTATTGATAAGTATGGCCCCGACAGTGTTGCTTTTTACGCCAGCGGCCAGTGTTTAACAGAAGAGTATTATGTCGTCAATAAACTCATCAAGGGATTTATTGGGAGCAATAATATTGATACCAACAGCCGCCTGTGTATGAGCAGTGCGGTTGTTGGCTATAAAATGAGTTTGGGTGAAGACAGTGTGCCCATCAGTTATGACGATTTGGAACTGGCCGACGTGATCTTTGTTGCAGGTGCCAATCCTGCATGGTGCCATCCTATTTTATGGAGAAGGGTGGAAGCTGCGAGACAAAAAAATCCTGATCTGAAAATTATTGTAAGTGATCCCCGCAAAACACAAACCTGCAGTATGGCCAATGTGCATTTGCAGTTAAATCCGGGAACAGATGTTACGCTGCATCATGCCATTGGGAGATGTTTGATCGAGGACGGCCAGATCGATTTTGATTTTATCAATGATCATACCAATGGTTTTGACGATTACCGTAAAAAGGTTTTTGAAAGAACCGTTGAAGAAGCTGCAGTTATCTGCGGTGTAAGTGAAAATGATATCCGTCTTGCTGCGTTGTATATCGGTAATGCAAAAGGTTTTATCACCATGTGGACAATGGGGCTGAACCAAAGCGTGATTGGTGTAAACAAAAATCTATCACTCATCAATCTCAATTTAATTACCGGGCAAATTGGTAAACCCGGTGCCGGTCCGTTTTCATTAACCGGCCAGCCCAATGCCATGGGCGGAAGAGAAGTGGGCGGTTTGAGCAATTTATTACCGGCGCATCGGTATCTTTCAAATGAAGCACATCGCAATGAAGTGGAAAGATTCTGGCAGGTGCCGCTGGGAACTATTCCCGCAAAGCCCGGTTTAACCGCCACCGAAATGTTCGATGCACTAAACGATGGAAAACTAAAAGCCATCTGGATTTTATGCACCAACCCCCTGATCAGTATTCCGGATGTGCGCAAGGCAGAAGAAGGATTGAAAAAAGCAAAGTTTGTGGTGGTGCAGGATATTACCAATAAACTGGAAACACTGCATTATGCCGATGTGGTGTTACCCGCCGCTGCATGGACGGAGAAAGAAGGCACCATGACCAATGCCGGCCGCTACATAGCACATCTTGCAAAAATTACAGAGGCACCCGGAGAAGCATTGCCTGATGCGGAGATCATTTGCCGCTTTGCAAAAAAAATGGGTTACAGCGGTTTTGACTTTAACAGCTTTGCAGATATTTATGCAGAGCATGCGGCGCTTACAAAAGGTACCAGCATCGATATCAGCGCACTCAATTACGAAATACTGAAAGAGAAGCGGGCGGTGCAATGGCCGTATACAAAAAGCTGGAAGCTGGAAGACGGAAGACGGAAAGAAGATGCGGCGTATTCTGGTACACCACGCCTTTTTGAAGATAAAAATTTTTTCACCCCTTCTCAAAAAGCCAATATCCATTCTTTTGGCGATGCAAATGAAAGTGAGGCGGTGAATGCAACACACCCGTTGATCCTTACCACCGGCCGTATAAGAGACCAGTGGCATACAAGAAGCACGACGGGTAAGGTAAACAAGCTCAACCTGCACATCAGTGAATCTTATTTGGAGATACATCCTGCTGATGCAGCAAAGCGCCATATCAAAGAAAACGATGTGGTGGAAATATTCAATGCAAGGGGCAATGTGCGGGTGAAGGCTAAATTTTCGGACGATATAAAATCCGGTGTGGTGTTTATGCCCATGCACTGGGGCAAAGTGCTGAACAGTGATTTGAACAGGGTGAATAACCTTACCAATAACCTGGTGGACCCAAAAAGCAAGGAGCCCGATTTTAAATTCAGTGCGGTGGAAGTAAAGCTGTACAAAAAACCCAAACAAAAAATAATTGTGGTGGGCGCCGGCGCCGGGGCCTGTGGTTTTGTAAAAAGTTACCGGGCTTTGAATACCGAAGATGAGATAGAAGTGTTCAGCAAAGAGAATTTTCCTTTTTATAACCGGGTATTGCTGCCCGATTATATCAGCGGTGTTTTGCCCTGGCATAACCTGATAAAGATGAGTGATGATGAAGAGCATGATTACCGCATTAAACTGCACCGCGGCATAAGTATTGAAAAACTGGATAAAGAAAATAAAACCGTTACCGACAGTAATGGCATGGTGCATCACTATGATGTGTTGCTGATGGCAACCGGCAGCCGTGCATTTGTATTAAAAGATATGCCTTCACTCAACGGCATTTTCACCATGCGCAGCCGTAATGATGCCGATGCTTTTAAAGCACATGTTAAACCCGGTAATGGTCGCGTGGTCATTGTGGGTGGTGGTTTGCTGGGTATTGAACTGGCCGCTTCATTGCGTGAAGTGAACGTGGAGGTAACGGTGATACAACGTACTTCACGCCTGATGGACCGCCAGCTGGATCCGCTGGGCAGCCAGTTACTCTCTGAAGAACTTACAGATAAGGGGATTGAAATTTTTTATAATGATGAAGTGGACCGTGTGCTGGGTGAAAAAAATATTACCGGTATCAAATTAAAAAGCGGTCAGCTTATCCAGTGCCAGGCAATGGTAATGGCTATTGGCACCGTGCCCAATATTGAAGTGATCAAAGAAGCCGGTATTGATTGCAAACGCGGTGTGGTGGTGGATGAATACCTGCGCACCAGCGATGAAAATATTTTTGCCATTGGAGAAATTGCCGAGTTCAAAGGATTTTTATACGGCATTACCGCAGCCGCCGAACAGCAGGCAGAGATCGTAGCCCGTTATCTATGCGGTGACATTTCGAAATATTACCAGGGCTCGTTGCTGATGAATATTTTGAAAATGCACGGTACCGAGCTGTGCTCGCTGGGTTTGGCCGAATCGCCGGTGAACGATCCTTCCTATGAAGAAATTCTTTTTATCGACCGCTCCCGCCGGTATTACAAAAAATGCATTGTGCATAACGATAAACTGGTGGGCGCCATTTTAATTGGCGATAAGAGTGAATTCCTCGAATTCCGTAATTTGATTGAGAATAAAATGGAGCTGAGTGAAAAACGACTGCAGTTACTGCGCAGCGGCAAAACCGCTGAGCCCGTTATCGGCAAACTGGTATGCAGCTGCAATAATGTGGGCGAGGGCAACCTGGTAAATAAAATAAAAGAAGGCTGCAGGGATCATTTGCAGCTTTGCCAGCTAACCGGCGCAGGCATGGGATGCGGCAGCTGCAGGCCCGAAGTAAAAGCTATCCTCGACTCACATGTGAATGTGCTGAAAAAAGAAGTGCCGGTTGAAACTGTATAAATTATTTTTGTAACCGGCGGCTTATACTTTACCGGGCTTCAGTTGCGTCGCACTCTTCAGCATCATAACTCTATTGAACAATGAACGAAGCGTTTTCCATAAAAAGAACCACCACGGCTGATAAGGATTTCCAGTTACTGGTAACACACCTGGATCATGAACTGTGGAATGAATTAAAAGAAGACCAGGCACAGTACGACCAGTACAATAAAGTACCCGATATAAAAACTGCTGTTGTTTTATACGATGGTAACATACCGGCGGCCATTGGCTGCTTTAAGGCGTTTGATGAAAGCACGGTTGAAATAAAAAGAATGTTTGTTGAAAAGGTATACCGCGGTAAGGGCTGCTCCAAACAAATACTCAGCGAACTGGAGCGCTGGGCACAGGAAGAGGGGTACAGTCACGCTATATTGGAGACAAGTATACATTTTAAGCCTGCCCGCAGTTTGTACACTGCGGCCGGTTATAACATTATTCCCAATTACGGCCAGTATGCAGGGCTTGCCGAAAGTGTATGCATGAAAAAAGATTTGCGCAAAGCATCTGAATTTAAAAATCTCAGCGGTATTGAATATTTCGATTTTGAAGAAGATTTTGTGGAAGAGAATGTGCGCTGCATTCCTATGATCGTTCGATTTAAAATGGATGCTGCCGGCATCAAACTAAAGCTGGCCGAGTGGAGCAAATTTGGAGTGGAGGAGCGTATAGCGCTGGCTGTAAACCCTGCTGCAACAAATGCGGAAGCGCAGCAATACCACGATTACCTGGCAGCACTCATAAAAAAATATACAGATGCTGCTGCCACTGCAATGACTGTTGATGCCCGGCCGGCATGGAGTGTATTAGATGCGATACCCGTTATGCTGCAGGATAAGGCCGCCGAAATGGGATGGCATATCAGTATTGCACAATGGCAGCAACTGAGCAACCTGCAGCGTTTTGCATTATTGAAACTGTGCCGCCCTGGCCATGAAAACAAAAATTTCCCTAAAGCGATGAAGGAGTTCGGGCTTATTTCATAAACCGGGCTGCTTTTCGTCAGGATACGGCAGAAAGAAAAGATTTAATTTTCGCTTTATAAAATCAAATCACAATGGCAAACACTGTATTTATCAATTTCAGGGGCGGCATCATTTCGCCGGGCAGTTTGTACGATATTATGACGGCTGCACAAAAAGTTAAACTGTTGAACGTGCGTTTCGGGCTGCGGCAACAACTGCTGGTGGATATGGAAAGTTACAGTGTGCCAGATTTTACAGCCGCCATGGACCAGCTGGGAGTGCAGTATGAAGTGGATTCCAGCAATCATCCCAATATCATCAGCTCTTATCCTGCCGAAGATGTTTTTATCCGCACCACATGGCTCAGTGAAGGAGTTTACAAAGATATTCTTGAATCCATCGATTATAATCCAACGGTAAAAGTAAATATCTGCGACAGCAACCAGAGTTTTACACCCATGCTCACAGGCAATATTAACTGGGTGGCATCTCCCGGCGCAGCGCATTACTGGTACCTCATCATACGCTTTCCCAAAACAAATGTTATTTACGAATGGAACCAGCTTTGCTATACGAATGATATCAGTAAAGTAACACGTGCTGTGGAAGAGCTGATGGTTTCCAACCCGGGAAAATTTATAGATAACCCTGCTGCTGATGGTGACGAACTGTTCAGCAAACTGAATACGGATGGATTTAATTTAAAAGCTGCAGAACAAAAAGCGGTGCTGCCACAGTTTAACCTGCCTTATTACGAAGGACTGAACCGTTACGACAATAAATACTGGCTGGGTATTTACCGCAGGGATGAATTATTCAGTGTGGCATTTTTGAAAAAGCTGAGCAAGCTTTGCCTCGATACCAGGCTGGGACAGATTTGCTGCACTTCCTGGAAATCGATATTGATAAAAGGCATTGAAGAAAAGGATAAGGAAGCATGGAATTTATTGCTGGAAGAATTCCAGATCAACATGCGCCATGCGGCCAATGAACTCAATTTCCAGGTGGAGGATAATTCTGAAGAAGGGCTGGCGTTAAAAACTTTTTTGGTAAAACACCTGAGCATTGATGATATACGAACCTTTGGTATTTGCATTGGTATTAAAACCCGTAAAAAAAGTGAAGTGTTCAGCAGTATACTGGTGCGGCGCAGGCATGTGATCGATTTTGCCGGCATCAAACTTTTGCCGGTATATGATATTTTATGTGCAAAGGACTTCAACCCCAATGAACGTACAGAAGAGATATTCAGCAGCGGCAACCCCAAATTTGTTTTGCCGGAACAGCTGCGCCGCAGTGTGCTGAAATATTACCAGTACCGTGCGGGGCTTCATACAAAAAAGCCATCCATTGAAGACATTGTAAAACAGCTGAAGGAAAAACAGGCGGATGAATATGTGTACCAGTGTTCCAGCTGCCTCAGTGTGTACAACCCTGTTACAGGCGAACCTGAAAACGGCATTCCTGCAGGTACAGCTTTTGAAAACCTTACCACGGGGTATTCCTGCCCGCTTTGTGACGCAGGGAAAGATAGTTTTAAAAAGATAAAAAAATCAGCACTGGGATTATAAACCGTTCAGTTCGGCATGCGCATTAAAATTGCGGAAATATTTTTTTTGTTCTTCGGTCAGTGCAACGGTATATACATCCAGCAGGCTTAGGGCGAATTTCATGCTAAACTTTTTAAGCTGGTTTTGCTGTATTGCCGTAATTAATTTTGATAAACCCGCTGCAGTGTATACGGCACATAAGGGTTCGGGTTCTTCATTATTCGTGAAGATATAGGCATCGTGTTTTTTATACTGTTCGTAACAGGCAAACAGTTCTTTGAGCATAAAAGATTCCATCAGCGGCATATCGCAGGCCATTACAAAAAGGTCATCGTTTTTATTTTGTAAATGTGCGGACAGTACGCCCAGCAGCGGGCCTTTTACGGCTATTGTTGTATCATCTGCGATCAACTCAGTGGCGGCAAATACTTTTGCATACTCAGCAAACTGTTTTTGGTTCACTGATATTTTTACGGGGATGTTCAATGCGGCTAATTTATCAACAGCAGTTTGTGCCCAGGTACGTGCCTCGTTTACAATAAGCCCTTTATCAGATCCCATCCGCAGGCTTTGTCCGCCGCAAAGTATGATACCCAGCATGTTTATTAATTATGGTGAACAGGTGTCGGTATGGCCGAGGTTTTTGCCGGGAGCCACCACATCCCTTAATAATTGTTTTATTTCCTTTATTTCAGCAAAGCCGCCATGTTCCTTACGGTCAAATACTTTTTTATCACCTGCATAAATGGAGTAGCGGCCGCTCACTTCACTGGGTTTTAAGGTTACAGCACTTACATCATCGGCAAAAGTGGTTAAAATTTCCTGTGCCATATATGCAGCACGCAGTAACCAATGGCATTTGGGGCAGTATTCAATGGTGATGGTTGGTTTCATAATACAAGTTAATTTGCAGTTCAAATGTAACTTTTATTTTAAAGGAATACCATGCTTTCGGTAAGTGAGCTTTTTATCTATCCCGTAAAGTCGCTCGGTGGTATCAAAGTAAATTCAGTACAGTTAACCGACCGTGGCTTTCAGTACGACCGCCGGTGGATGCTCGTGGATGAACAGCACCGTTTTCTCAGCCAGCGGGAGCAGCCGGCAATGGCCTTGCTGCAAACATCGCTGTGTGATGATGGTGTTGTTGTTGCAAAGAAGCAGGAGCCGCAAAATAAAATAACGATACCATTTGCTGCAACCGCAACAGAAAAAATGCAGGTGCAGGTATGGGATGATCTGTGTGATGCATATGCTGTAAGCAACGAACATGATGCATGGTTCTCTGCAGCGCTGCAAATAAAATGCAGGCTGGTGCATATGCCGGATGAAACATTGCGAAAGGTGGACAACAGGTATGCTTTTGATAACGAGATCACTTCTTTTTCTGATGGCTACCCGGTTTTAATCATTGGTCAGTCATCGCTGGATGATTTGAATAGCAGGCTTGAAGAAAAAATTTCTGTCAACCGCTTCCGGCCAAATATTGTTTTTACCGGCGGCGGTGCATATGGTGAAGATGAGATGGAGGAGTTTGAAATAAACGGGATGTTGTTTTATGGCGTAAAGCTTTGTGCAAGATGCGTGGTTACAACTATTGAACAGTCAAATGCAGTAAAAGGCAAAGAGCCTTTGAAAACGCTGTCGGCTTACCGGCAGCGGGATAATAAAATTTATTTTGGACAGAATGTATTGTACAGGGGCAATGGTACAATCAGTATTGGTGACAGCATCACCATTATTAAAACAAAGCCCGGTTTACTAAGTGAACAATTTTAAAACATCCCTTTCCGGGGCAGGTGTTGTAACAAGAGTTACAGCTTTATGGGCTTTTTCCGAAGCTTTTTTGGGCGGCATATTGCATGGGTTTAAAGTGCCATTTGCCGGGCTGGCTCTCTCACTTGTGGCGGCAATATGCATGGCGCTGATAGCTGCATATGATAATACAAAAGCTGCAGTGTTAAAAGCCACATTAGTGGTAATTGCGGTGAAGTTTGTATTAAGCCCCCATACACCGCCCATGGCATATGTGGCAGTGCTGGTGGAAGGCCTCGCCGGAGAATTGTTTTTATTGAGGAGAAGATCACTTCACACAGGCGCATTTTTCTTATCAGTGTTTTGTCTTTTGTATTCCGCTTTCCAGCACCTGCTGATACTTACCATTGTATTTGGAAAAGATTTCTGGAATGCGCTGGATATATTTTTGAATGGTATCACCAAATCCTTCATCTCAAGATCGCAGCATTATTCATTGTACCTGGTACTGTTTTATGTTGGCTGTTATTTTGTGGCGGGTATCGCAGGTGGTATTTTTTGCAACAGGCTTATGAGGAAAATACAATCTGGTAAAAAGCCGCAGATCATTGAAGAATTTGCCAATGCAGCGTGGAGCCCGGCGGTCACAAATGTTGAAGAGAACAAGGGGAAAAAAATATCTTTCCGTTATATGCTTGCGATATTGTTACTGGTATTGCTAGCCGCTTCCTATACTCCATTATTCAACGGTACAGTTTTAAAATCAAAAACGGGTGAAGTTATTTTACGCGGCCTGCTGATCATGCTTGCCTGGAATTTTCTTTTGTCGCCGCTGCTTATCAGCGCAATTGGCAACTGGGTCAGCAAATATAAAAGCAGGCGTGGCGAAAGACTCGGGGAGATCATTGCTTTATTGCCGGGTATCAAAACAATTGTGCAGTTCAGCTGGCAAAAAGCGGGCAGTACAAAGCGCTACAGGCGGCTGCAGCAGTTTCTTTCCAACACTGTAATGCTGATTGTTTATGGCTGAACAGCAACTGATCATACTCAGCGGTGCCATACAAACCGGTAAAACAACTGCTTTGACAAACTGGGTAAAAAACCGTACTGATACTGCAGGTATACTCACACCTGTTGAAAGCGGTAAACGTTATTTTTTAGAATTGCCCGGTAATAATAAATATGCAATGGAAGCTGCGGATGATGAAGTGTTATTACTGGCAGTAGGGCGCTTTCTTTTTTCTGCTGCACATTTTGAAAGGGCAATTGATTATTTGCAGCACAGCTTGCAGCAGCCACAATGGAAATACATTATTATTGATGAGGTGGGCCCGCTGGAGCTGAAACAGCAAAAGGGTTTTTGGCCGGTGCTGCAGTCGTTATTGAAAAAAGAGATCAATGCAATACCAATTATTGTTGTACGGGATAAACTGCTGGCCGAGGCAGCTGCTTTTTTTACTGGAGCAGGATACAATGTAACCGTTACCGGTACAGCTTATTTTCAATTATAAACTATAGACCGGATTACAAAAGGCGGGTGATAAATGGATAGCCCGTTATAATTTTATCTCTTCCTCATTTTCATCAAAGAAATGAAACTGGGTAAGATGGTAGGAGGTATTTGCCTTCAGCTTGATGCGCTGTTTGTATTTACGGCGCCATTTTGCGATAATGGAACTGAAGAAAAAGCCTTTGGTAAGGTATGCATATAACATCGGGTGCACTTCGATGGTGAGCCCTTTGTGTTTTTGCATGATAAGATAACTGAGGTTTTTTTCTATTTCATCTTCCAGGATAAGGGTGGAGGAAATTTTACCGGTACCATCGCAGCTGGGGCATATTTCGCTGGTGTTGATGTTCATCTCCGGCTTCATGCGCTGGCGGGTAATTTACATCAGCCCGAATTTGCTGATAGGAAGCACGGCATGCTTGGCCCTGTCGGGTCGCATCAGCTGTTCCATTGCATCGGCCAGTTTCTTTTTGTTCTCCATCAGCTTCATATCAATGAAGTCAACAACAATGATACCGCCAAGATCTCTCAGCCTTAACTGCCTTGCGATTTCTTCAGCTGCTTCCAGGTTTGTTTCCAGTGCGTTTTGTTCCTGGTTATTGCTCACACTTTTGTAACCGCTGTTTACATCAATTACATGCAGTGCTTCGGTATGTTCAATAATAAGGTATGCCCCGCTGGGCAGATTTACTGTTTTACCAAAAGCGGCCTTTACCTGTTTGGTAATACCAAAATTGTCGAAGATAGGAGAACCGTTATTGTAGTAAGAGACGATATCTGTTTTATCAGGTGCAATACGCTGGATATAATTCTTTGTATCGCTGAAGATGGTTTTATCATTTACCACCACGCGGTTAAAAGATTCGTTCAGCAGGTCACGCAGTATGCTGGTGGTTTTATTCTGTTCACTCAGTATCCTTGTAGGGGCAGCAGCACCTTTGAGGTTTTGCTGGATCTGTTTCCAGGTTGCTTCCAGTGCCAGCAGGTCTTCATGCAGTTCGGCAGTTGTTTTACCTTCTGCTGCAGTACGCACAATCACACCCAGGTTTTTTGGTTTTACAGCTTCTACAATTTTTTGCAGCCGTTTTCTTTCGTCGCTGCTGTGTATTTTACGGGAAACGGCAACTATATCATTAAAGGGTGTAACTACCACAAAGCGGCCGGGTAGCGAAAGCTCGCAACTCAGGCGTGGTCCTTTGGCAGCAATGGGTTCTTTCAATATCTGCACCAGTATATTGGGCTTGCCGTTCAGTACCTCGGTTATTTTACCGGTTTTAACGATCTCTGGCTCCACCCTGAATTTTGCAAAATCAAAGCCGCCTTCCGAATTATCATTGATGGCCTGGTTGGTAAATTTAAGTATGGAACGAACGTATGGGCTGAGGTCGGTATAGTGAAGGAAGGCATCTTTTTCAAAGCCCACTTCAACAAATGCAGCATTAAGACCAGGTATAAGTTTTTTAACTTTTCCAAGGTATAAGTCTCCCACGCCGAAATGGGCATCTGCTTTTTCAGTATGCAGCTCCACCAGCTTCTTGTCTTCAAGCAGGGCGATTTCCACACCCTGCGGGGCAGCATTAATAATAAGTTCCTTGGTCAATTAAAGAAGTTTGATAAGACCAATACACAATGGCAAAAAGATAATGCCCTGTACACATACACGGCACACATCAGTATGAAAACATACATGTACGCAGGCAAAAATGCCGGGAAGAAGTACCCGGCATCACAAGAAAAAGAATTAATTATCTTTTCTTATGACGGTTCTTTCTTAAACGTTTCTTGCGTTTGTGAGTTGCAATTTTATGACGTTTTCTCTTTTTACCACAAGGCATAACTAGTCTTTTTTAATTTTTTAAAAATATGTTTAATGCGGTTTGTATTTACTCCAGTGATTTGATCTTTTCGTCCACCTGGTTTAAAAACTCAGGGTTGTTATCAAGCCGCCTCATCACTCTCAGCCATTTTACAGCTTCAGTCTTATTGCCTTTTGCGGCATAAGCATTTGCCAGGTATTCTATGGCTTCCATGTTACCGGGCTGTGCCGATACCACTTTTGTTAAACGCTCAATGGCTTTATCGTATTGTCCCGAAACAAGTCCGCCCAAACCCAGCATCATCTGCGCTTTCATGTTGCTGGAGTCTTTCCTTACAACCGATAAAAGCTGCTGTATCCCCTTCATGGTGGCCTCTGTTCCGCCGGCACGGCCGTTTCCAAGAATATAACAACTGCCCAATCCTATTTTAAGATCGTCGCTGTCTGGATTGATTGCTATCGCCTTTTCAAATAACCCTGCAGCCAAAGCTGTTTCCCAGCTTAATTTAGACTCATCCTGCTCAAACCGCAGGTTGTTTAAAATTAATTGGGCAGCAAAGGTGAGGTTTTTTTCTGAATTATCCAACTTGGCGGCTTCAGATAAATAATAAGCGTAGGGCTCAAAAAGACGGATGCTGTCTTTCCAGAATGCGGCCAGCTGGTTGTTGGCTGTAATTTGCTGGTTCAGCACATCACCCCTGGTAACGCTGTTTTCGAGCTTGCCCAGCGTAATATTTTGAGAAGGAGTTAAACGTGATTTTGCCTGGCTGATAAATTGGTTAATATCAAAGGCCTTAGCTTCAGCAGCTGGCATGGCAGTTGGGGTTGTTGATTTTTTAGAAGCCGTACGTCCAAAAATAAAAAGCACGGCAACTATTGCAATTCCTGAAACTGCCAGTACAAGTTGTTTTTTCACCTGTTAAATTTAAGACGCAAAGTTACATCAGTCTTCCCTGTCTTCCAGCTTTTCGTTGCTTTCTTTCACGTTAGGTGAAGATTTTATCTCCTGCATAAACTCTTTGGCGGGCTTAAAGGCAGGTATAAAATGCTCCGGAATTTCCACAGCAATATTCTTTTTGATATTACGGCCTATTTTTGCAGCCCTTTTTTTGGTGATAAAACTGCCAAATCCCCGGATATAGATATTTTCGCCGTTGGCAAGAGAATGCTTTACTTCCTTAAACATAGTTTCAAGCGTTACCAAAACATCCACTTTAGGGATTCCGGTTTTTTCAGAAATTTGATTAATAAGGTCAGCTTTTCTCATATGAGGTTATTTATTTGAATAGAAAATTACAAAATAAGATTGAAATTTCCAAATAAGTAAATGATAATCAATTACTTTACAAGATAGTTTGTGAATATTTTTATTTCAATTGATTGATTTTCAGCATTATGTGGTTTAATTGATATGTATAAATTAATTACGGTAACATTGTTACAAAATGAATAAGAACACGTTAAATAATGACAAGCTTCATTTTAGAAAAAGTCTTTTAAAATGGAATAAAGAAAAAAATGAACGGTCCATGCCCTGGAAAGGAGAAAAAGACCCCTATAAGATTTGGCTGAGTGAGATCATTTTACAGCAAACAAGGGTTGAACAGGGGTGGGATTATTATAACAAATTTGTAAAAGCCTTTCCGGATGTAAGTAAACTTGCAAATGCACCCGAAGAAAAGGTATTCAAATTATGGGAGGGACTGGGTTATTACAGCCGTTGCAAAAACCTGCTGGCTACCGCAAAAAAAATCGCACAAGAATACAAAGGACAGTTTCCCGGTAAATATGAAGAGATTTTAGCATTGAAGGGTGTGGGGCCTTATACGGCAGCAGCTATAGCTTCTTTTGCTTTTAATCTTCCCTATGCAGTGGTGGATGGCAACGTTTTCAGGGTGCTGGCCCGTTATTTTGGAAACAGCACTGCAACAGACAGTACGGCAGGAAAAAAAATGTTTACGGTACTGGCTGAAGAACTGCTGGACAAAAAGCAACCCGGCATATATAACCAGGCGATTATGGATTTTGGAGCGGTAGTGTGCAAGCCACAGCTTCCTTTGTGTAGCAGCTGCCCGCTTAAACAGAAATGTATTGCTTTACATAACGGCACTGTATATGCACTGCCGGTTAAAGAAAAAAAACTGGTTATTAAAAACCGATGGTTTTATTATATAGTGGCACAATATGAAAATGAAATACTGGTGCGGAAGAGAAACGGAAAAGATATTTGGGAAAACCTGTATGAATTTGTGCTTTTCGAAAACAGCAAAGCCCTCGGCATGGATGAGATAAGCACCCTGGGGTTATTAAAACAGTTAACCGGTACAAACAAACCCCGGGTACAATATATAACTGCACCAGTAAATCAGAAACTGACACATCAAACCATACATGCACAGTTCATCGGCATATCACTTAACAAAAAAAGCACACCTGAGGGCTATGAATGGATACCTTTTAAACAACTGGCAAAACTGCCTTTTCCAAAAATTATAACCTCGTATTTGAAAGATAAAAATGTATCTTTAAATTTGATATAGGCAATACTACAGGCACTATCTTAAACTAAAAACTATGAGAGGCGTAAACAGGGTGATGCTGATTGGAAACCTGGGCAAAGACCCGGATATTCAATACCTCGAAGGAAATATCTGCGTGGCAAAATTCTCATTGGCTACAACAGAAACCTTTAAGGACCGGAGCGGAAAATTAATATCTCAAACAGAATGGCATACGGTGGTACTGTGGAGAGGATTGGCAGAACTGGCTCAAAAATACCTGCACAAAGGAAGTCTTGTTTATATTGAAGGCCGCCTTAAAACCCGCAGCTGGGAAGATAAGGATGGCAACAAAAAATTTGCGACAGAAATAGTGGGCGATAACCTCATTATGCTTGAAAAAAGAAATGACGGCACCACCCCTGCAACCGGGGAAGGTATGGAGGGTTTGGGAGGTCATGATATTCCGCCCATTGATGACGGCACAGAGCGTCTGCCTTTTTAACAATGAAGTTGTTGGCGGCGCATAGCATAGCTGGCATACTATTTTTTACCTAAATTATTTATTTTGGATTATCATTCGGTTACAGGCTTATTGCAATCATATACCCCCGTTTTACTGGTAACACTGGCCGCAAATGCGGTGCTTATTTTTTTAGCAGCCTTACTGCTTATCATTTCCTTTTTAATGGCTGGTTCTGAAGTGGCTTTTTTCTCTCTTACCCATAAAGACATCAACATCCTTAAAACAAAACAGCAGCCCTCTTACAGGCGTATCGTGAACTTGCTGGAACAGCCGAAATCACTGCTGGCCACCATGCTCATCACCAACAGTTTTGTAAATATCGGCATCATTTTAATTGCCAATATTCTTATCAACGGCTGGACATCGGGCCTGCACTGGAATTTTCTTTCCCTCTTTCTCATCAAAGTGGTGGCCGTAACTTTTTTACTGGTATTGTTTGCCGAAGTATTACCCAAGGTTTGGGCCACGCATCATAAGGTGTGGTTTGCTGCCACCGCATCACTGGTGGTGGAAATATTCAATAGCCTGTTTTACCGTTTTGGAAAAAGGATGGTGCGTTTTAGTGATGGTATAGAAAAACAGTTTTCGCAGGATACCACTCCTTCAATGGACAGCAGTAAACTGGATGATGCCATTGACCTGCTGCCCGAACACGAAGCAACGGTTGAGGAAAAACAAATACTGAAAGGGATACGTAAATTCAGTGATACCACGGTGAAGCAGATCATGCGTACCCGTTTGGATGTAAGCGGCATTGAATACAACAGCAGTTTTGGCGATGTGATAAAAAAAGTGGAAGAACTGCATTATTCCCGCCTGCCGGTTTATAAAAGCACGCTCGATGAAATGGCCGGCATGCTGCATACCAAAGACCTGCTGCCTTACCTGGGAGAACCGGAAAACTTCGACTGGCACCAGCTTATCCGCCAATCGTATTTTGTACATGAACAAAAACTTATTGAAGACCTGCTGCAGGAATTCCGTAACCGCCGCAATCATTTTGCGGTGGTGGTGGATGAGTTTGGCGGCACATCGGGCATCGTTACCCTGGAAGATATTATGGAAGAAATTATTGGCGATATCAAAGATGAGTTTGATGATGAGGAAAGCGGTAACAAAAAAATAGACGACTATAATTATATTTTCGAAGGTAAAACCATGATCAATGATGTGTGCAAGGCAATGAGCCTGCCAGCAGACACCTTTGAAACTGTAAGAGGCGACAGCGATTCCCTGGCCGGCCTGGTGCTCGAAATTGCCGGTGAATTTCCGCAGGTAAATGAAGATGTGGTGTCAGGCGACTTTACCTTTGTGCCACTCGAAATAAATAAGAACAGGATCGATAAAGTAAAAATAATTATTAAACAGCCGGAGTAAATTTTCAATAGTCAATGTTCAATTTTCATTTTCCTAAAGCCGTTCCGGCATTTATCTTTATTACGGTTTTATTGTCCTGCAATTCTGCCTACACATCCAAAAAGAAGGGATATTTCAGAATTGATTTTCCGCAGCATACGTATGTGCAGTTCTCAAAGCCCGGCTTTCCTTACAGTTTTGAATACCCGGCCTACGCCAATATTATACAGGACAGTACTTATTTTGAGGGCAAGCCCGAAAACGATTACTGGGTGAATGTAGATTTTCCCAATTTTGGCGGCCGTATATTTTTAAGTTACAAGATAGTTGGCGGCAACGCGGTATACAAGGTTAAGCAGGCCGACGGCAGTTATAAAGATTCAACCGGTGTGAACGCATTTGACCGCATGGTGAATGATGCCTTTAATCTTACCAATAAAAACCAGGTAATCACCACGGCCATTAAAGACAGCCTGATGCATACACCCAACGGATTAACCGGTGTGTTTTTTAAAGTGGGCGGCAATGCAGCCACGGCCAAACAGTTTTTTTTAAGCGATACCACAAAAAACTTTATCCGCGGTGCCCTGTATTTTGATGTAACCCCCAATGCAGATTCCCTCAGGCCGGTGCAGGATTTTTTACAGGAAGATATTGCACATATGATCAATACATTTAGGTGGACAAACCGTTAAGCTGCTGCTGCCGCATTTGTAAATGATGCAAACTCCTAACTTTGCACTTTAATTTTTTTAGATGAAACTTTTGCTACAATATTTAAAGCCATATAAATGGTTAATTGTGCTGGCATTATTTCTTGCCGCAATAAACCAGGTATTCTCAATGCTTGATCCATATTTTTTTGGAAGGCTGATTGACAAATACGCCACTCATCCTTTTGAGAAAGGCTATTTCAGCAAAAGCAAAGAATTTGTACCCACCGGCAGCAGGACCGAATCGGAGTTTATCTGGGGCGTGCTGGGTATTTTAGGTATTTTAATCAGCGTGGCTATGGTAAGCCGTATTGCCAAGGCCTTCCAGGATTATTTTACCAATGTGATTGTGCAGAAATTCGGTGCTAAAATTTTTACAGACGGCCTCAGGCATTCCATGCGGCTGCCTTACCAGGAATTTGAAGATCAGCGCAGCGGCGAAACCTTGTCTGTTCTTTCAAAAGTACGTACCGATACGGAGCGGTTTATTGTTTCGTTCATCAATGTGCTGTTTGGTATTTTAGTGGGTATCGTATTTGTATCTGTGTATGCTTTCAGGCTGCACTGGTCAATTATGCCTATTTATGTTGGTGGCATGATCATTTTAGGCTTATTGACAAGCGTGCTGAGTAAGAAAATAAAGGTCATTCAAAAAAATATTGTTAAGGAAACTACCGCATTGGCGGGTACTACCACCGAATCGCTGCGAAATATCGAACTGGTTAAAAGCCTTGGGTTAACTGGCCAGGAAATAAAACGGCTAAACAGCAACACATATAAGATACTTGGACTGGAATTGCGTAAAGTGAAAAGTATACGCACACTTAGCTTCATACAGGGTACGTTTGTAAACTTTTTGAGACAGGTAATCATGTTTACTCTTTTGTGGCTGGTGTTCAAAGGAAAATTAACTGCCGGTGAAGTAATGACCCTTACATTTTATTCCTTCTTTATTTTTGGCCCGTTGCAGGAAATCGGCAATATTATTCTTTCGTACAGGGAAGCTGAAGCATCGCTCAATAATTTTGATGCCTTAATGAAAAAGGCCCCGGAAATGGAACCTGTAAATCCTAAATCACTTGGCAATATCGACAGGCTCTCTTTTAATAAAGTTAGTTTTCAGCATAAAACTGCTGCACAAAAAGCCATAGACCAGATAAGCTTTGATGCATCACTCGGCGAAACCATCGCGTTTGTTGGTCCAAGCGGCAGCGGTAAATCCACGCTGATGAAATTACTGGTAGGATTGTACCGCCCGCAAGAGGGTAAGATATTATATAATGGTCTTGATGAAACTGAAATACATTTTGAAGACCTGCGCAAACAAATTGGCTTTGTAACCCAGGATACCAACCTGTTTAGCGGTACCATTAAAGAAAACCTGCTGTTTGTTAACCCGGATGCCGATGATGCACTGTTGAATGATGTGCTGAAAAAAGCCAGCTGTACCAATTTGCTGGCAAGGGCAGAAAAGGGACTGGATACCATGATAGGCGAAGGAGGATTAAAATTATCAGGTGGAGAAAAACAACGCCTTTCTATTGCCAGGGCCTTGCTTCGCAAACCACACCTGCTCATTTTTGATGAAGCCACTTCTGCACTTGATTCGCTTACAGAAGAAGAGATCACCAATACCATCCGTGATATATCCGCATCAAAAGAACAGATCACTATTTTAATTGCACACCGCCTAAGCACCATTATGCATGCCGACAGGATATATGTGCTGGAACAGGGAGAAGTGGCCGAAACAGGTACGCACGAAAAACTGCTGGAAGAAAAAGGTTTGTATTATGCCATGTGGCGCCAGCAAATTGGCGAAAGAAAAAAACTGGTAACAACAATTGCTTAAAAATTAATTATGCCACTTACTTTAATAGGTTTTATAGGTACTGCTGCCGGTTTTGTTTCCACTATTACATTTTTACCACAGGTAATTAAAATATGGAAAACAAAATCAACGAAGGACCTGTCTTCCCTTACCTTATTCTTTTTATTCCTGAATGTATCGCTGTGGCTGTTGTATGGCATCCTTATCAACGATTTTCCCATCATGGGCACAAATGGCATCGTGCTTTCAATGATACTGATCATGATTTATTTTAAATGGAAGTATAAATAACACTGCAACTTTTGTTACCATGCCCGTGGCATAGTTCAGTATCTTTGCAATTATGAGTGACAAGCCCAAGCCAAATTATTACTGGAGTATTTTAACCATGAAGTGCCCGCGCTGCAGGCGGGGCCCGATGTTTAAAGATGGCAACCCTTACAAGCAGCTTTCGTTAAAGCATATTTTCGACATGCACGATAATTGCCCGGTGTGCAACCAGAAATATGATATGGAAACCGGCTTTTGGTATGGCACAGGTTACGTGAGTTATGCGCTGGCAGTGGCTATCTCTGTTGCCACATTCGTAGCATGGTATGTTTTAGTGGGCATCTCTATTAATGACAACAGGCTGTTCTGGTGGCTTGGCCTGAATATTCTTTTTTTGGTGCTGATACAACCCTGGCTGATGCGGCTGAGCCGTGTTATATACATCCGTTTTTTTGTGCGGTATGATGATGACTTCGAGCAGCACAAACCAAAAGAATTCGACTACTAGGATTCCGGGCTTTTAAAAATATCAGTAAAAATATTCGCCTTATCCAGTTCCTCAATATCACTCAGTTCCAGTTCAATTGCCCTGGTGCTTTTATTGATCTCTATCAATGAAAAAATAATGGAGGCCAGCAAAAATATCAGGCTGAATGCAAATATAATATGGGCAGCCTGCATCCATCCCCTGAAAATTACATACATGCAAAGCACACAGCATAAAAAACTGAGTATACCCAGTCCCTGCATATAGCGGATGAGATTAATGCGGCTGCGGATATTCTTTATCTGGCTCAGGATATTCTTTTCTTTTTCTCCCCTGATATATTCTTCATGCAGGGTGCGTACCAGTGATGCCAGCGACAAGAAGCGGTTGGTATATGCAAGCATTAATAAGGTAATGGCCGGAAAAAGAAGCGCTGGTGTGTTTATATTCAGGTCAATCATACATTAAATATAAACACAAAAGTATATCGTTAGTCTGTATAGGAGGTATGATATTTCTTAGTTTTATGGGCCAGGTATTTGCCATAACCATATCCCAATGCAAAACCAAGCGGAAAATCGCTCGCCCAATGCACCCCGTTATTGATCATTGCCAGTCCGCATAAACCTGCAATACTGTAGCCAAGCGGTTTGATCCATTTCTTTTCAGGATAATTTTCTCCAATAATGGTGATAGCACTTACAAAACCCGCCATATGGCCAGATGGGAATGCGTCATATTTTGTTTTATTGTTCTGAAAATTCTTCCATGATGGAAACGGGGTCCACCGGCCTCTTGATACTGTTGCGTCTGAAGGATTTTCCCTCCCGGTTGCATATTTCATCAACTGTGTGCCCATACCCAAAGTGATGAAAGCTTCAGTAAGCTGGCTGGCGGTTCGCAGAGCCCTGTTATCCTGTTTCAGTTTGCCTGCAATAAAGAAGCCAGCCGCAAACAGCATTTCAGAAGATCCCTGCCCCAAATCATAAAATGCGGTGTTAATATTGTGCGGCACTTTGCCAATATTGGTTCCTTTACCGCTTATTCTTACATTGATGAGCGGAGAAAAACTTTCTGTTGCTACTATACCATTGTCTTCCATTTTATCCTGGATGGTGTTGGTTACCGACTGATCGGCGAGATACAAAAACAATGTGCTGCCGGCGATCAGCTGCAGGTTCCTGAAGTTATTTTTTGAAAAAGATGCTTTTGTAAAACCGGCCACATCTTTTGGTATGGAAGTAATAAAGGAAAAAGGCGCAGGTTTTTTTACTGTGGTAGTATTGTGGATGCCGGTTTCTTTACCTGCAGCAGCGTTTACTGTATCCGCTGTTTGACAATAAGCCCCGTAAGGGATAACAAGCAGGAGGAGGATTTTTTTTACCATTGTATTGCAACAGTATGTTGTTTTTTGTTTTTATGCTCCATCCAATGCTGCACTTTCCAGCCCAGCCATGCACTGCCTGCGCCCACAACAGCTCCTGCAAGCACATCACTGGGGTAATGTACACCCTGGTACATACGTGCCCAGGCAACACTGGTGGCAAATACATAAGCCGGCGCAACAAAATACCATTTGCGGTAACGTAATGCAACCGATGTGGCCGTGCAAAATGCCGCTGAGGTATGACCCGAAGGAAAAGACAGGCCACCACTTTCATCATCCCGCTTAATAATAAAGGAATATTTTTCAAAAGGGCGCTGCCGGTCAATAATTCTTTTTGTTGATTGTGTAATAATTGACGAAACAATATAAGCGCCCCCCATGTAGAGCGCATCACGCTGCAGCTGTTTATCATGCTTTATAAAACCTGCAATGGCAATACCAGCAGGTACACCAACACTCAATGCACTTACTGATGATGCATTCAGCTCCAGGTAATTGTCTTTGAGCCATGAACTGTTTTTATTGATGCCTTTTAAAAGATCAATATCAGCGTTCTGGGCATTCAGCCGGGTGCCCGCGAATAATATAACAAGAAGTATACAGCAGAATCTTTTCATTTTAATAGTATTATTGCAAGATACATTTTACGAGGTTAAACGCGAGTTAATGACAAAACGAATCATTACAAACATACATGCCTGGCTGGGGGTTGCCGGAGGAATATTCATCTTCCTGCTTTCTGTTTCGGGTACGCTGTTGATTTTCCACGACGAACTGGATGGCCTGCAAAAACCGGTAATAGCTAAAACAGGCACTGTTATCACTGTTGGCCGTTGCTATAATATTTTAAAGCAACAGTATCCTGCTGCGGAGATCAGCAGTTGCCAGCTGCCGGTTGAAAACAATCCTTACTCTTTCATTATTTACGACAGTTCGTTTAACAATACTGGTAAAGCAGCGGAAATATTTATCAGCCCATCGTCGGGTAAAATAACCGGTAAAAGGGGCGGCAGCGATGATCCCAGGCATAATTTTATGGCATGGCTGGCTAAATTTCACAACTCTTTTCATGCTGGTAAAACCGGGGAATGGCTGCTGGGGCTTATTGCCATTGTTTTTGTGCTGAGTATTCTTACCGGCTTTTTTATTTACAGGAAAAATATTGTTGCCGTACTGCTTTTCAAAAAAGTTGCCTTCAGCAAAAACAACCTGCACCAGGTTGTTGGGGTGTACGCCCTGCTTTTTAATTTGATGATGGGAGTAACCGGGTACTGGATGCAGCGTTATGTTTTTAAAAAGGAATTTTACACATCCGGCAGCTGGGTAAAAACAATTAAGCCCTCGCCTGCACCGCTGTTCAGTTTTGACAGCGCATTTGTTAATATCAAAAAACAATACCCGGATTTTACTCCTTACGTGGTTTATTTTGCACAAAGTGCAAAAGGAACCACAGCTGTTTACGGCAGCAACAGCACCAATACATTTATTCATTCAAAAAAATTTGCCGATGTAATTGTGCTTGACAGCACGGGTGCCGTGTCAAAAACCAGGTTTGTGAATGAGAACAAGGCAGGTGATTATTATGATATCGTAAACTCCCAGCTGCATATGGGTAAATATGGCGGCTGGTTCATAAAATTATTATACGGTCTGTTTGGAATAACCGGTGCTATGCTCAGCATCACCGGTTTTTCTTTCTGGATCAAAAGAAAAAGGCGGAAGAGCCTGTAGCTGTTCCGCCTGTATGTAAACAATGTTTGGCTTAGTTTTTCAATGAAAAACTGAGTGGCACATTTACCTTAATGCTGAAATTTCTTCCCTGGTTAAAAACACCTGTTCTGCCAGTAGCCAGATTTTCTGCTGCGTATTTTAAGCGGCTCAAATGATTTTGATAAGCTACATCAGTAATGTTAAGTGCATTGATGCTGATGCTGAATACCGGCTGCTTCTTTTTATTTACAAGATCGGCCCCAATGCCAAAGTTTAAAAGACTGTATCCTTTGGTGGCCGTTTCGGTGTTGTATGCAGTGAAAATATTGTTTTGTGAAAAAGTATTATCCAGTTCCATTGTTACATAAAAATCGTGTACCGCTTTATTAAGATGGTTGAAGTTGCCACGAACCTCGGTAGTTAATTTTGGTGCAGGTATGAATGGAATGTTTTTCGATCCTTCAATGACGCTGGCAAATCTTCCGCTTACAAACGAAAAACTGTTTTCAATGTGCAGCCAGTCGATGGGATGCGGATGTATGTCAAGCCTTGCTTCCAGTCCGGCAAGTGCAGCTTTTCGCTGGCTGAATTTAAATGCCGGTATCAGGTTACCATTTGCATTCACAAGGCTGTCGCCGCCATTCTTCGCTTCCAGCTTATTGTAAAAAATGAAATTGCTGAAGTTGTTGTAATAGGACGAAATGCCGATAGAGATATGTTCTGCGTTATAATCAAATCCCCCGTCGAACTGCAGGCTGGTTTCGCTTTTTAAATCATTCGTGCCATACTCATAGCGGTTAGTGCCTTCATGTGCACCATTGCTGGCCAGTTCAGGAATGCTAGGTGCCCTGAAGCCTCGTGCCGCGTTCAGTTTAAAATTCAGTTTATCAGTTGCCTGCCAGGTGATACCGGCGCTGCCGGAAAAATTGGAAAATGATTTTGTAAAACCATTGCCTTTAATTGCTGCACCGTCCATTAGGTTTTCTGCGGTGAGGCTCCTGCTGTCGAACCGGAGGCCACCGCTTACCGTTAGTTTGTCAATTGTTTTTTGCGAGTAGAGATAGGTGCCAAAATCAAACAGCCGGTAATCGGGTACCAGTTGCGCAACGCCTTTGTTGCTGTTGCTTTGCTGCATGCCGTTTATGCCAACGGATGTTTTCCATCCCCTGTTTTCTGCAAAGTGATATTGTGAGGTATAGGTAAATGTTTTGAGGTTAAAAAACAGTTCCCGTTCCGAAGGGTCATCAATATTGCCAAATTCTTCCCTTCGGTTTTGCTGGTAACCAAGATTGAAAGTAAGATGACCGTTCCCGGTTTTGATACTGTTATCTGTTGCAATTTTAAAATGCCTGATATGCTGGTGCGGTACCTGCGGATCGGTGCTTTTAAAATCTGTATCAGTTGCCCTGGTGACGAAGCCGCCTGCTACCGGCTTTACAAAATACCCGGCGGCATCCCTTTCTCCTTCCACCAGTCCGGCTTTCAGGTCAAAATTGCTTAGCAATACATGGCTAAAACCCCAGTTGCCATTGTATCCTGCATAACCACCCATATTATGCTCATTGAATTTTGAGTTGTATACATATCCGTCGTATTTGTTCCTATAATCGGCAGCTGCTTTGTTGGATGAATACAGGTTCCAGTTAAACCCATTTTTATTGCCACCAATATTGGCGTTTAGTGAACGCAGCCTGTTATTGCTTTGATAGTTGCTGGAAATATTTGCCTTGATGGTATTGGCAGGCACAGGTACATTGGTAATGATATTGATAACACCTGCCATGGCATCGCTGCCATAGATAACAGATGCGGGTCCCTTCAGCAGTTCAATTTTATTCACGCTGGCATCATCCACTTCAATGCCATGTTCATCGCCCCATTGCTGTCCTTCCTGCCGCACACCATCATTAATGGTAAGCACACGGTTGTAGCCCAGTCCGCGTATCACCGGTTTTGAAATGGCCGGTCCCGATGCCATGGTGGAAATGCCACCTGTTTTTACAAGCGATTCTATGATATTGGTGGCCGGTGTTTGAAACAGCTCCTGTTTTTTTATCACCGAAACCGCAAAGGGTACTTTCTTCAGTTGCGTGGCACCCGTAACGCCGGTTACCACTACAGCATTGTTTTCCACTACGGATTCTGTAAGTGCAAAATCTTTTTTGGTGTCGCCACTGATTATGATGTTTTCAATTATAGAAGTGTAACCGATATGCGATACTTCGATAAGGTGATTCCCTTCGGGGATATTTTTCAATGAAAAATTCCCTTCATTATCTGAGGCGGTACCAATTTTAATATCCGTGATATAAACTGTTGCATCAGGAATGACCCTGCCTGTTTTTGCGTCGGTGATCTTTCCTGAAAAACTTCCTTTTAAAGGCGCCGGATGCGTGGCAGATAACTGTAAGTTGTATGTAAGAATAAAAAGTAGAACGCAAATATTTTTTTTCATGTGTCTGCATTGAAATCAAAGCAGGCGCTGCTGCTTTAATAATTATTTAATGAGAAATGGAAATGGTGCTGCCGCCGGCATGGCAATTTGCTGCCGGATGAATTAAGTAGTGGCTGCAGGAGGGCCACGTGTTTCAAAACAGGTGTTGAAGACAGCAGTAATATACTCGTATAGTGCGGGTGCTGTAACGGGCGCTTTGCAAACTGCAGCAAAATGGAAAATGCTGTGGTCAATATCCGCATCTTTTGCAAGCTGGTATTCGCATAAAAAACATTTGGTATCAGTGCCCGGTACAGAACAATTTTCTATTCCCTTATGAACCGGTATTTTTTTAAGCTGAATAGCGGCTGCCTGTTTCCCGGGATGTGAGTGCGAAAGCTGTACAACAGTAGTGAGCAGCATGCAGAGCAGCAGCAGTGCTGCGGCAATTTTCCTGTACATGCTGTTTGCTGTCATAGCACAAAGATAAATCATCATGCAACAATGTTGCAATAAATTTTATGAACGGAAACTGGTCTGCGTGAATAAAAAATTAGGCTATCTTCAAAGCAAATAAGATTGCATGCAACAATACATCCTTGCTTTTGACCAGGGCACCACCAGCAGCCGTGCCATTGTATTTGATAAAAAAGGTTCCATCATTTCGGTGGCGCAAAAAGAATTTACACAAATATTTCCGCAACCCGGGTGGGTGGAGCATGATGCCAATGAAATCTGGAGCACGCAACTGGGTGTTGCTGCAGAAGCCATCAGCAAGGCCGGGCTTACCGTGGAAAATATAGCAGCAATTGGTATCACCAATCAACGGGAAACCACGGTTGTTTGGGAAAGGGCCACGGGCAAACCGGTGTACAATGCCATTGTGTGGCAGGACAGGCGTACTGCTTCTTTTTGTGATGAACTGAAAAGAAAACAGCTGGATAAATTTATACAGGAACGCACAGGACTTGTGGTGGATGCCTATTTTTCTGCCACCAAGGTAAAATGGATTCTGGATAATGTGCCGGGGGCAAGAGACAAGGCCAATAACGGTGAGTTATGTTTTGGTACCATCGATACCTGGCTGTTATGGAACCTCACCAAGGGACAGGTGCATGCCACCGATGTAAGCAATGCCAGCCGTACTATGCTATGTAATATTCATACACTGCAATGGGATGGTGAGCTAGAAAAAATATTTACCATACCCGGCAGCATGCTGCCACAGATACGCAGCAGCAGTGAAGTATACGGGCATACACAAAATATTCTTACAGCAAAAAATATCCCGGTGGCAGGTATTGCGGGTGACCAGCAAAGTGCCTTGTTCGGGCAAATGTGCACGCAACCGGGAATGGTAAAGAACACCTATGGCACGGGTTGTTTTATGCTGATGAACACCGGCGAAAAACCTGTGGCATCAAAGAATAATTTGCTTACCACCGTGGCATGGAAAGTAAACGGCATTACACAGTATGCGCTGGAAGGAAGTGTGTTTATTGCAGGAGCTGTGGTGCAATGGCTGCGTGACGGGCTGGGTATTATCCGCAGTGCTGCAGAAGTGGAGGTGCTTGCGGCAAAAGCAGCTTCAAATGAAGGCGTTTACGTGGTACCGGCATTCACAGGTTTGGGTGCACCTTACTGGAACCAGGATGCAAGGGGCACCATTGTTGGTATTACAAGGGGTACACAGTCATGCCATATTGCAAAAGCGGCACTGGAAAGCATCGCTTATCAAACCATGGATGTGCTTAAAGCAATGGAGGCCGATGCCGGTATTTCCATTAAAGAATTACGTGTGGATGGCGGCGCAACTGCCAATAATTTGCTCATGCAGTTCCAGAGTGATATTTTAAATACCCGGGTACTGCGGCCAACCGTAACAGAAACCACGGCCCTGGGTGCTGCTTATCTTGCGGGACTTGCAGTGGGTTACTGGAACAGCGTGGAAGAGATACAGCAGCAATGGCAGGTGGAAAAAGCATTTACACCTGTGATGGGTGAAGACGAACGCAATAAATTAACCGAAGGCTGGCAGCGTGCCGTGCACACCACCATTGGCTGGACAAAATAATAAGTGTGTACCCGCAGTTTTAAACAGAACGGATGGCTATATAAAAAATGATGAACAGAAATGAAATGCTGCAGCGTTTGCAGGATGATGTGTTATGGGATATTGTAATTACCGGTGGCGGGGCCACGGGGCTGGGTACTGCCGTGGATGCCGCATCACGCGGCTATAAAACTTTGCTGCTGGAACAACACGATTTTGCAAAGGGCACTTCCAGCCGCTCTACAAAACTGGTGCATGGTGGTGTGCGTTACCTGGCACAGGGTAATCTTAAACTTGTAATTGAGGCATTGAGAGAAAGGGGCATCCTCTTGCGCAATGCGCCGCATGTTTGCCATACCCAAAATTTCATTATTCCCTGTTACAGTTTTGGAGCAAATTATATTACGGCATCGGCCTGAAGTTGTATGACCTGATGGCTGCAAAACTGAGTTTGGGCAGAACCAGGATTGTAAATGCAAGCTACGTGCTGCAGCATTTGCCAGGTATAAAAAAACAAGGTTTGAAAGGCGGCATTGTTTATACCGACGGCCAGTTTGATGATGCAAGGCTGGCTCTGAACCTGGCACAAACAGCCATTGAACAGGGTGCTGCAGTAATCAATTATTGCCGGGTGGCTGATTTTATATTTACAGATGGGAAGATAACCAGTGTTGTTGCTGAAGATGCGTTAAGCAAACAGCAGTATCGTATCAATGCAAAAACCGTAATAAACGCCACGGGTGTTTTTGCCGATGCGCTGATGAAAGCCGCCCATGATCATTCGGCAAGCATTGCGCCATCACAGGGCGTGCATATTGTGGTGCACAAAAAGCATTTTGAGGGCAGCGATGCATTGATGATACCAAAAACATCTGATGGCCGTGTGTTGTTTGCCGTGCCCTGGCATAATAAAGTGATTGTGGGTACTACGGATGCAGCAGTGGATGCTGCCGTTATTGAACCGGCGGCCACCGAAGCAGAGATCAGTTTCATCATCAGTAATTTTAACAGCTATGCGGCAGTGCCCATCACTAAAAAAGATGTGCTGAGTGTATTCACCGGCCTGCGGCCATTGATAAAAAAAGAAGGCGTAAAGGGAACGGCTGCATTGAACAGGCATCATGCTGTATTTACCTCACCCGCCGGGTTAATTACGGTTACGGGAGGTAAATGGACCACTTACCGTAAAATGGCAGAAGATGCGGTGAATGTTGCAGAGAAAAAACTACAAGTTCAAAAACCGCCTTTAACTGCTGCGCTTAAAATTCATGGCCGCACAACAGAAAAAAATACAACACATTTATCTGTATATGGAAGCGATGCAGCGGGCATTGAAAAACTCTGGAAAGAAGAAGCAGTTCTTACAGGAAAAATTCATCCTGCTCACCATTTTACAAAGGCCGAAGTAGTATGGGCGGTACGTAACGAGATGGCACAAACGGTGGAAGATGTGCTGGCAAGGAGAACGAGACTGCTTTTCCTGGATGCGGGTGCTGCAGTGGAATCAGCTTCCGTTGTTGCAACCCTTATGGCGAAAGAATTGCAAAAGGATGATGCATGGATACAACAACAGGTGCAGGCATTTACATTGCTTGCCAAACAATATTTATTATCTTGACCAAAATTCAACTTTTAACTGATTGCTTATGGCCGCTTGTTTACCTGAATTTATTGGAACTGCATTGCTGATACTGTTGGGCAATGGTGTAAATGCAAATGTGATACTGACAAAGTCTTACGGCAACAGCAGCGGCTGGATCGTGATTGCATTTGGATGGGCAGTAGCGGTTTTTGCCGGCGTATATGTAAGTGCTTCACTGGGGGGTAACGGGCATTTGAACCCGGCGGTTACAATCGCAGATGCGGTTAAAAGCGGCGACTGGAGCAAGGTGCCCGGGTATATCGTTGCACAGTTTGCCGGCGCAATGGCGGGGGCTTTACTGGCATGGCTGAGCTACCGCAAACATTTTGACGCCACTGAAGATGCCAACGGGCAACTGGGCGTTTTTTGTAATGCGCCGGCCATTCCATCCACTATTGATAACTTAATGACTGAAATTATAGGAACCTTTGCGCGTGTGTTTGGCGCTTTTTCTATTTCCGGGGCTAAAATGAACGAAGTGTCTTTTTCATTAGGTGCATTGGATGCATTGCCCGTAGCTTTGCTCGTACTTGGTATTGGTTTAAGCCTGGGTGGTTCCACCGGCTATGCCATTAACCCAGCACGTGATCTTGGTCCCCGTATCATGCATTTTTTGCTTCCCATAAAGAATAAGCGTGACAGTAACTGGAGCTACAGTTGGATACCCGTTGTGGGCCCTGTAATTGGCGGAGTGATTGCAGCGCTGGTATTTAAAGCAGTGCATTAATGGGCTAAAGAAAGATCAGCCATGATGGGATAATGGTCAGAGTAATTCACTTCAAACTTTTTATACTGCTGCACTTTAAGTTGCTTTCCGGCAAGAATATAATCAATGCGCAGGGTGGGAGACAGGAAGCGGTAAGTTCTTCCAAAGCCAAAACCGGTTTTTAAAAAAGCATCCTGCAGACCGTCTTTGACAGTACAATAAGTATATGATCCGGGTACATCATTAAAATCGCCGCAAACAATTACGGGGTACGGACTTTCTTTTATTTTCTGTTGCAGAAACTCAGCTTGTGCGGCTCTTTTTTTATAGGCATGTTTCAGTTTCCAGGCAACCGCACGGGATTGGGTAACGCTGGCATTAACCGGTTCTTTCAGGTTATGCAGCGCTTCATAATCGTACGATTCAAATTTAACCGATTGCAGGTGTGTGGTGAATATTCTCACCATCTGGCCGTTAAATTTTATATCAGCATACACCAGCGGTTCGGTATCATCAGCCTCGGCATAATGAAAATAAGCGGTATCGGTAATGGGGATGCGTGAAAGAATGGCAACACCTGTAATATGTGAAGTACTGTAAAGATGTACCGTGTATTTTTTGCGAACAAAATAACTATAGACATATCCCTTTTTTGCCAGCTCGGGTATAATAGAGTCCCGGTATGAAAGTTCCCTTAAAAAATGATACTCCTGCAGGCATATAACGTCCGCATCTGTATTGTTCAATAGTTCCGTCATCTCATTCCGGAAACTCATTTTATTATTATTGTTGCGGTTGGTGAGCCCCCAGCTGCTAAGGTTCCATGTTACAATTCGCAGGCTGCCTGCGGGTTTGGTGGCTTCAAATTTTCCGGCAAGCCGGAACCCGAAAACCATACTTAGCTGGTGAATACCCAGTATCAATATGGCCAGTGATGCCCAGCGCCACCGCGATCTTTTATAAAACCAGTAACCCCCCAGCGCCATATTGGCCAGGTACAGTAATGGAAAAACCAGTCCCAGCAATGCAATTACCGGGTAATGGCCGGCATGCACAAAGGGGGCAAGGCAGGCCAAAAGGCCCAAGAGCAATGCCAGGCAGTTACCTGCTACAAATGCCGGCCATATTATTTTTTTTATTCTTTTAGTCATGAATACTGCTGCAAAATAATACGAAGCCTTTACTTTATAAAAACCACCGGGCATATTGCCTGGCGGTCAATGCAAAAGGATGAAAACAGGTTTGTACTGCCGCCATTTATAACCAGCCGCCCTTTACTTATCAACATGCGGTAATGGCCGGCCAAAAACCCTTTTACTGCTTTTGGTTTTTGGGTTTGATACCTTACCTTTGCGGCTCGAAAATATATAGTTCAAATACTCAATACTATTTTATGGCCAATACGGGTAAAATCAAATCAGTTATCGGTGCGGTTGTGGACGTACAGTTCGACAGCGACAGCAAACTCCCTGAAATTATGAATGCGCTTGAATTAAAGCGTGAAAATGGTGATACGCTGGTACTGGAAGTACAGCAGCACCTGGGTGAAGACAGCGTGCGTACCATTGCGATGGACGGTACTGAAGGTTTGGTAAGAGGTACTGTGGTGGTGGATACCGGTAAAGCTATTGCAATGCCTGTGGGTGAAGGTATCAAGGGCCGTTTGTTTAACGTAACCGGTGATGCGATTGATGGTTTGCCCCAGGTAAGCAAAGAAGGTGGCCGACCTATTCACAATAAACCCCCGATGTTTGAAAACCTGAGTACCGCTACAGAAGTACTCTTTACAGGTATTAAGGTAATTGACCTGATCGAACCTTATGCAAAAGGTGGTAAGATCGGTTTGTTTGGTGGTGCCGGTGTGGGTAAAACTGTATTGATCCAGGAACTGATCAACAATATTGCGAAAGCTTACAGTGGTTTATCTGTTTTTGCAGGTGTGGGTGAGCGTACCAGGGAAGGTAATGACCTGATGCGTGAGATGATTGAGGCAGGCATTATGAATTATGGCGATAAATTCAAACACAGTATGGAAGAAGGCGGATGGGACCTGAGCACTGTGGATGTGGAAGGCCTGAAAGAATCCAAAGCAACATTCGTGTTCGGACAGATGAATGAACCCCCCGGGGCACGTGCACGTGTGGCATTGAGCGGTTTGACCGTTGCGGAATATTTCCGTGATGGCGATGGTCAGGGCCAGGGTAAAGACATCCTGTTCTTCGTTGATAATATCTTCCGTTTCACCCAGGCGGGTTCTGAAGTGTCTGCCCTGTTAGGCCGTATGCCTTCAGCGGTGGGTTACCAGCCAACACTGGCTACCGAAATGGGTCTGATGCAGGAACGTATCACTTCAACCAAAAACGGTTCAATCACTTCTGTACAGGCGGTATATGTACCTGCGGATGACCTGACCGATCCGGCTCCTGCAACCACTTTTGCCCACCTGGATGCAACAACGGTATTGAGCCGTAAAATTGCGGATCTGGGTATCTATCCTGCCGTGGATCCGCTGGATTCCACTTCAAGGATCTTAACGCCTGCAATTGTGGGTGATGAGCATTACAATACTGCAAACCGTGTAAAACTGATCTTACAGCGTTATAAAGAATTACAGGATATCATTGCCATCCTTGGTCTGGATGAATTAAGTGATGATGACAAACTGGTGGTGGCACGTGCACGTAAAGTACAGCGTTTCCTCAGCCAGCCATTCTTTGTGGCCGAACAGTTCACCGGTTTAAAAGGTGTGCTGGTTCCAATTGAAGATACCATCCGCGGTTTCAATGCCATTATGGATGGTGAAGTGGATGAATATCCTGAAGCAGCATTCAACCTGGTGGGCACACTGGAAGATGCTATTGAAAAAGGTAAAAAACTGATGGCTGCTGCACAGGCCTAATTCAAATTGATTTTATGACTTTAGAAATATTAACACCGGAATCTAAAATTTTCAGCGGAGACGTGTACGGCGTTCAGTTACCGGGTATCAGCGGTTTGTTTGAACTGCTGGACAAGCATGCGCCCATGGTAAGTGCTTTAAAAGATGGTAAACTGAAAATACTGAAAGATAAAAATGCATCCGCTTCATACAAGATCAAAAGCGGTTTTGTGGAAGTGCTGAATAATAAAGTAACCGTGCTGGTGGAAGGTGCTGAAGAAGCATAATCCAGTTGCGAATATTTATTAAGCCCGCTTTTCGCGGGCTTTTTTATTTAGTCCAGCTGTGGTTTTAGCTGGATATAACTCCATGCGGTAAAAGGGAGTACCAACAACAGTAAAAGGCTGTACCAGCTGGCGGTAAAAACAAATAGAGCAAACGTAACAAGAAGCAAGAAAAGAGGATAAATCAAAAGACTCAGTCCCACCATGGCCGAATCATAATGTCCTTCTTCAGGTACCAGTTTGCGGTTTAAAAAAATCATCAGCCGGTATAGCGGCGCATGTGTTATTAAACCCAGCAATGCCGGAACGGCAAGAAGAATTTTTTTTGTTGTTGATTGCGGCACATAAAAATGCTGCAGCAGTTTTTGTTTATCGCTGCTTTCAATTTCAAATACAAATGGCTGCAGCTGCGATGCCAGGTTATCGTTGAACAACTTAATGGCCCGCCCATGACTGTCATCGATATCAATGTCTTTTTGTGTAATGAACTCACCAAAGAAAAGGCGGATATTCTTACCAAATTTCCTGAAGGAATTATAATTGATGCCAACGGGCAGCACTTTCAGATCAATGCCATCCTGCCAGCTGCTGATGGCCAGCCTGGCCGTACCTTTTTTTAAAGGGCGCAAGTGCCATTCGTTAATACAGCGGCCTTCGCTGAAAATAAGTACAATGCCGTTTTGCCTGAATATCTTTTTACAGTCGTCAAATGTTTTGTAGTTCTCCTCTAAATTTTCTGCGCCTTCGCTTACCCGGTACACAGGCAGTATTTTTAGTTTGTACAGTATACTGGCTGCAAAACTGCTTTTAAAGGCATCGCCCCTTGCAAGCGAGTACACCGGCCTGTTAAACAAAGTGCAAAGTATGATGGCATCTAAAAAAGAGTTGGGGTGATTAACAGCAAGCATCAGTGGTCCGTTGTGCTGCAGCAGTTCTTTTTTATTGATGGCAATATCCCTGCAATAAATATGTATGGCTAGCCGGGCTGGTATTTTTATAAGGGAGTAGAGCAAACAGTGAATTTATAAGGAAAGATAAAGAATTAATCACAGCTCAGTTTAGCTGAGGGTCAACGGGATAATTGATGAGTTGTTCATATTCGCCGCCCAGCTGCTGCAGGCTGCCTTTCCATACGGCATCGGGTGCAGTGCTGAATACCAGTTTTTGTGTGGCTGTAACAGTGAGCCAGCTTTTTTCATCCATTTCGGTGCCCAGTTGCCCGTTGCCCCAGCCGCTGTAACCCAAAAAGAATTTTATTTTACCGGTATTGATGCTATTGCTTTTTATCAGCGCTTTAACCGTTTCAAAGTTGCCGCCCCAGTAAATATCTTCTCCAACCTTATACGCATCATCAATCAGGTCGGGGTACTGGTGCACAAAATGAATGGTGTCTGTTTGCACCGGTCCGCCATAATACACCGGTAATTTAAACCCTTCAAAATCTGCCAGCAGCTCATCCAGTGTATTCTCAATTTTTTTATTCAGCACAAAACCAAAACTGCCTTCATCGCGGTGGTCACATAACAGCACCACGGTTCTTAAAAAATTAGGGTCTTTTAAAAACGGGTCTGCAATCAGTAATATTCCTGGCGCTGGTAGAATCATATTTCTAAAATAATGTTTTAAAAATCTAAAACAATCATTTTGGGTGTTTTTTTCTTTGCGGGCAAAGCTTAAACCTGCGTTAAAACTGCAGCTTTCCGTATTTTGCCATATTTTACGGAGGCTAACCCGTTTATTTTTGCATGATGAAGAGAACTTTACCCATCATTACGGTTTTGATTTCACTGTCCTTGCTGGGATTGATCTTCTTCCAGTTTTTATGGATCAAGAGCGCACGAGATGCAAAGAACAAACAGGTGGAGGAAAATATTGTAAACTCCATGCGCAATGTGAGTGAAAGGCTCACGGCATCCATCAGCACAGTAATTCCGCTGCCGCAAAAAAACGACCTGCTTTTTCCCGGTGAAACAAAAATGCAGATGCAGCCCTACCGGATGTCGGTAATACAGCGTTATTCAAAGGAAGAGATCACTGAAATAATCCGCACCGAGTTTAACCGCAATAACCTCAGGCATTATCCCTTTGAATTTGCCATTGTAGAAAATTCTATCACAGGCAAACAGCTGCTGTCGGATAATTTTTATAAATTTTACCAGGACTCTTCCAATAACCAGAATTATGTTTACCCGCTGATTCCGCCCAGCGGCAGCGATTATGAAAACCTGGTGAATGAAGAACTGCTTAACGTGATTGTACCCAACCAGGAAAAGATCATCTGGCAGGAAATGCTGTGGTTCATTATTGGCGCTGTTATGTTCACCATGATCATTACCACTGCTTTCTTTATAACATTGCGTACGTTGCTGAAACAGAAAAAACTGAGCGAGATCAAGTCAGATTTCATCAATAACATGACGCATGAATTTAAAACACCGCTGGCCACCATCTCGCTGGCGGTGGATGCACTCAAGAACGATAAAGTAAAGGAGAACCCCGAAAAGGCGCAGTACTTCACCAATATCATCAAGGAAGAGAACAAGCGCATGAACAAACAGGTGGAAACCATTTTACAGGCCGCCTTGCTGGATAAACAGGAAGTGCAGCTGAACCTGAAGAAACTCCCTGCGCATGATATGATCACCAGCGCACTCAACAATATCACCTTGCAGGTGGAGGAAAAAGGCGGCAAGCTGGAAGTGCAGTTCAATGCAGCGAAAGACCAGGTGCTGGCCGATGAAGTACATTTTACAAATCTCATCAACAACCTGCTGGATAATGCTGTAAAATATTCAAAAGACAACCTGCAGATAAAACTCACCACCAGCAATACAGGAAATAACCTCCGCATCAGGATAGAAGACAATGGTATTGGCATGAACAAGGAAACGCTCAACCGCATTTTCGAAAAATTTTACCGTGCGCATACCGGCAACATACATAATGTAAAGGGTTTTGGTCTTGGGCTGAGTTATGTAAAAACAATGGTGGATGCACATCATGGCAATATCAAGGCAGAGAGTATTTTGGGTAAGGGCAGTACTTTTATCATTACCATCCCGCTTGCTGCGGCGTAATTATTTTCATTTTCGTTTTGCCAGCGGCACTACCAGTTTAAGACCGCTCCACACATCACTCACTGCACATACTTTTACATCCACCAGTTCATGCAGCAATGCAAAACTGCGTATACTGTCTTCCGTAATATCTGTTTTAATGCCTGCACTTTTTTTATACCACGATACCCATATCACCAGTTTATTATTCTTTTTACAAAGCGGCAAAACCGTTTTCATACCTGCTGCAAATGCGGTGCTGTCTTCCGCAAATAAATGCACAAGGTGCGGAATTGCTTTGCCCTTCACCAGTAAAGCACCAGTATCTGCCTGCAGCAATTCATTGTAATTGGCAGGGGCATTCAGTAACAAAATTTTTGTGGCATCAGTAATGCCCAACTTCTTAATCAGCGGAGTTCCTGAGTATCCGGTCATAGCTAATTTGGGTTATTCACAGCTAATCCACCACTATTCACATGCATTGCACATAGCTATCCCCTAAAACAGCCCTCAAACCTTTACCAGCAGGGGGTCTGGCTCATGTGGAAAAAAAACTTGATCCCAAAAATGTTTGGAAAGTGGTAAAAAGTGTTATTTTGTGGTAATTTCTGTATATTTAGTGCTAATTATTTGAAAATGACAGGTTTTTTAGGTGAATATGAAGCTACCCTGGATACAAAGGGGCGCTTTCTGTTGCCAGCCGGCCTTAAAAAGCAGCTGCCACAGGAAGGTGCCGCCCAGTTTGTGCTCAACAGGGGCTTCGAAAAATGCCTGACACTGTACCCGCTGCAAAGCTGGGAGCCTATATTTTCTGAAATAAGCAAACTGAATGATTTTGACCCGAAGGTACGTGAATTCCGCCGCTACTTTTTGAACGGCGCCACACAGCTGGAGCTGGATACGGCAGGAAGATTACTGTTGCCCAAAAACCTGAGTGAACACGCAGGGCTGGATAAAGACATTGTGCTGGTTTCGGCAATTAATAAAATCGAGATCTGGGATAAAAGTAAGTATACACAGTTCTTTGAAACCTTTACACCGCAGGCCTTCAGTGACCTTGCGAACGAGGTAATGAATAAAGCTGCTTCAAATGGTTAATTAGTTAATCAGTTAATTGGTGAATGAATATGGAGCATAATGAAACAAATAAACCAATTAACCAATTAACAGGTGACCCTGAAGTATATCATGTGCCTGTATTGCTCAACGAGGTAATTGAAGGGTTGCAAATTAAACCCGGCGGTATTTATGTGGACTGCACCTTTGGTGGTGGCGGTCACAGTAAAGCCATACTGCAGCATCTTGATGCAAATGGTAAACTGTACGTATTTGACCAGGACGCTGATGCAAAAAAAAATGTGCCTGATGATGAAAGGGTGGTTTTCATTCCGCAAAATTTTCGTCACCTGCAGCGTTTTTTAAAACTGCATAAAGTAACCGCTGTTGATGGTTTGCTTGCCGACCTTGGCGTGTCCAGTCACCAGTTTGACGAAGCAGCACGTGGCTTCTCCACCCGCTTTGATGCAGCACTGGATATGCGTATGGACCAGCGCACCAATGTAACAGCAGCCGGGATAATTAAAGATTTTACTGAGCAGCAGCTGCATAAATTATTTGAGCAGTATGGCGAGGTAACCAATGCCAAAACGCTGGCACGCACCATTGTGCAGCAGCGTGGCGTGGCTCCCATCCGTACCATTAATGAATTTAAGCTGGCAGTAAAAGATGCGGTGAAAGGTAATCCTCAAAAATACTTTGCCCAGGTATTTCAGGCGCTGCGCATACAGGTTAACGAAGAGCTGGATGTTTTAAAAGAACTGCTGCAGCAAATCCCCCAAGTTTTAAAACCCGGCGGCCGTGCGGCCATCATCACCTTTCATTCACTGGAAGACAGGCTGGTGAAAAATTTTTTCCGCAACGGAAGCTTTGATGAACCGCAAACAGATGACGTGTTTGGCACAAGGCCTCAAAGCCCGTTACTCGTAATTACAAAAAAACCAGTTACAGCATCGGCAGAAGAATTGAAACGAAACACAAGAAGCAGGAGTGCAAAACTGCGGGTGGCGGAAGGGAAGTGAGGAGGCATGACAGAAGACAGATGATGGGTGACAGGCAACTGACAAAAATAACTAACAAATAAACCATTTCAAAGCATCGCATGCCAGAAAATAAAACAGAAGAACAACAACCGCTGAACCAGAAAATGGACTGGAAGCGGCTGCTTAGCTACAAATGGGTGGTGAAGAATATTCCCTTCTTTTTGTTTTTAAGCGCACTGGCGGTGCTGTACATCTATAACGGGCATTTTTCTGACAGGCTGATCAAAAAAATAAGCACCACAGAAAAACATATCAAGGAACTGGAGTACGAGTATAAAACGGTGAAGAGTGAAGTGATATACCGCAGCAAGGCAAGTGAACTGGCAAAAGCAGTGGAACCAATGGGCCTGAAAGAGCTGGTGAAACCACCGGTGGTGATTGAGACAAATAAGAAAACAGAAAAACATTAAGGGCGGGCATGACACATGCGCCGCTTTACAATAAAAATAAAATAACCCGGTAACGGGATATGGATATACGGAAAGACATATTGTGGAGAGTGTACCTCTGTTTCCTGGGAATGATTGTTCTGGGAGCCGTGGTGTTGGGCCGGGCTTTTTATATACAAAGGGTGGAAGGCGCCCGCTGGAAAGAACTGGGAAAAAAAGATCACCTGAAGTATATGCCTGTTGACGCGGAAAGAGGGACTATTTACAGTGAAGATGGAAATATGCTGAGCACATCGGTACCCATTTTTGATGTGTTCATTGATTTTGGTGCTGAAGGATTGCGGAAAAATAACGGCGAAAATTTCAGGAAGAATGTTGATTCACTCAGTGTGAAACTGGCCGCCCTGTTCGGGGATAAAACAGCCGCCGCCTATAAAAAAGAATTGCAGGCAGGATATAAAGAGGAAGACCGTTATTATACGCTGAAGAAAAAAATATCCTTTTCCGAATACCAGTCGCTGCGGGATTTTCCTTTGGTGCGTCTGGGCAGGAATAAAAGCGGTTTTATCATTGACCCAAGGGATAAAAGGATCAATCCCTATGTGCTGCTTGCAAACAGAACCATTGGTTTGTCGCGGGAAGACAGTACAAAAAATGTGGGACTGGAAAGAAGCTACGACAGTTTGCTGAAAGGAGCCAGCGGGCAAAGGCTGATGCGTTATGTGGCCGGTACTTATTTACCGGTGGAAGATGCGGAAGTGGAACCCGAAAATGGAAAAGACATTATTACAACACTGGATACATACATGCAGGATGTTGCCGAAACAGCGCTGATGAAAATGGTGGCAGGCAATAACTCACTGCATGGTACAGCCATTGTAATGGAAACAGCAACCGGAAAAATAAAAGCAATTGCCAACCTGGGCAAACAGGCCGACGGTTCTTACACCGAAGACCTGAACTATGGTATTGGCAAACGCACCGAACCCGGCTCTATTTTCAAACTGGCCACATTAATGAGCCTGATGGAAGATGGTTACGTGGAGGCAAACAGTACGGTGGATTGTGAAGGTGGTGTAAAATCGTTTTATGGTTTGCGTATCAAAGATTCGCATTTGGGAGCTGGCGCATTAACGGTAAAAGAAGCATTTGCAAGAAGCAGTAATGTGGCATTTGCAAAACTGGCCGACCAGTATTATCACAGCCAGCCATCAAAATTTCTGGCACACCTGCATAAGTTCAGGCTGGATACTTTAACCGGTGTTGATATCACGGCTTCTTCCGGCTATCCTGTTGTTAAAAAAGCCACCAGCCGTTCATGGGCTGCCACCACCATTCCGTTTATGGCACATGGTTATGAAGAGCTGGTTACTCCGCTGCACATGCTTACGCTGTACAACGCGGTTGCCAACAACGGAAAAATGATGCGTCCCTATTTGGTAAATGCCGTACAGGAATATGGCATCACCATTAAAAAAATTGAGCCGCAGGTGGTGGAAGAAAAAATATGCAGTGACAAAACACTGGCGCAGATCAAGGAATGCCTGCTGGCTGTTGTGGAAGCAGAGCATGGTACCGCACGTAAAATAAAAGACAGCAGCTACCGCATTGCAGGTAAAACCGGCACCGCGGTAACGGCGCTCGATAACAAGGGATACAATAAAGGAAATAAAATTTACCAGGCGTCTTTCATCGGGTATTTTCCTGCAGAAGCGCCGAAATATACAATTGCAGTGGTGATACAAAACAGCATGGAGTCGAAACTGGTATATGGCGCCGACGTGTCTGGCGCTGTGTTCAAGGAAATAAGCGACCGCATCTATGGCCGCTATATCGCTGCGCCAAAAGTTGCAACGGCAGCTGTTACCGACAGTTCGCTGTACAGTTTTTATGGTATGAAAAAAGAACTGTCAGCAGTGCTTAATTTTTTACAGCTGCCTTATGCCGATTCTGCCGCATCGGGCATACTGCGCAGGGCAAACATGAGAAACAATTTTACATCATTATATGCACCGCTTAATTCGTCTGCATCATCCGGTTCTGTAACCCCTGACGTTGTCGGAATGGGATTGAAGGATGCGGTGTATTTATTGGAAAACAAAGGACTGAAAGTTTCGGTAACAGGCCGCGGAAGGGTGATGAACCAGTCGCTCGCTGCCGGAACCATTTACAGGAAGGGACAAAAAATTACGATTGCATTAAATTGATTTTACAGGATATACTATATAAAGTTGCTATTCGCTCAGTACAGGGTAATACCGGTATTGAAATAAAAGACCTGCAAACCGATTCAAGAAAGGTTGCTGCGGGCAGCTGCTTTATTGCTGTAAAAGGAGTGGCAGCCGATGGTCATGCTTTTATTGATAAAGCCATTGCAGCCGGTGCCACCGCTATTGTGTGCGAAACGCTTCCTGGAAATTTATTTGATGCGGTTACTTATGTGGAAGTAAGCAACAGCGCCGAAGCTGCCGGTTTAATGAGCCATCATTTTTATGGCGACCCTTCTGCCAGAATAAAACTGGTAGGCGTTACCGGCACCAATGGTAAAACAACCATCGCCACATTGCTTTTTAAATTATTTGGTGCGCTGGGATACAAATGCGGTTTGATCAGTACCGTGCAAAATCAAATTGCCGATGCCATCATTCCTGCCACGCATACCACACCAGATGCCATCAGTTTGAATGCACTGCTGCGGCAAATGGTGAATGAAGGCTGTGCTTACGTGTTTATGGAAGTGAGCAGTCATGCCATACACCAGCACCGTATTGCCGGGTTGCAGTTTGCAGGGGCCCTGTTCAGCAATATCACGCACGATCACCTGGATTATCACAAAACATTTGATGAATATATCCGCGTAAAAAAATCATGGTTCGATCATCTTTCCTCAGCTGCATTTGCCATCAGCAATGCTGATGACAAACGGGGGGCGGTGATGTTGCAGAATACAGCAGCAAAAAAATATTTCTACAGCCTCAGAACCATGGCTGACTTCAAAGGAAAAATACTGGAGAACAGTTTAACCGGTTTGCACCTGGTGGTAAATGAAACAGATGTGCACTTCCGGCTGATAGGCGAATTCAATGCTTACAACCTGCTGGCTGTTTATGGTGCCGCGGTTTGCCTGGGTGAGGAAAAAAATAAAGTGCTGCAATTACTCAGCAGCCTGGATGGTGCCGAAGGAAGGTTTGATTACAGCATCAGCAACCATGATAAACTGGTGGGTATTGTTGATTATGCACACACCCCCGATGCCTTGCTGAATGTGCTGGCCACCATAAAAAAATTAAAACAGGGACACGAACACGTGATCACCGTGGTGGGTTGCGGCGGCGACAGGGATAAAACAAAAAGACCCGTGATGGCCGAAGTGGCTTGCGAATACAGCGACAAAGTGATCCTTACCTCTGATAACCCACGCAGTGAAGACCCATTGGATATTTTGAAAGACATGGAAGCGGGTGTGAGCGTGGTGGCAAAAAAGAAAGTGCTGAGTATTGCCGACAGGCGGGAAGCGATCAAAACAGCCGTAACGCTGGCAAACAAGGAAGACATTTTACTCATAGCAGGAAAAGGACACGAGAAATACCAGGATATAAAAGGCGTGAAGTATGATTTTGATGATAAGAAAGTGCTGCAGGAAATGTTTGCACTGCTGGAGAAGTAGGGACAAGAAGAGGGAAGAAGGAAGTTGGGATTTAAATAACATAACACAAAAAATAAACCATGCTGTATCATTTATTCGACTGGCTTAAAAGTGAAGGGTTTCACTTCCCGGGCGGCGAACTGTACAGGTTTCTCAGCCTCAGGGTAATGCTTGCCATGATGCTGAGTCTTGTGATTACAGCAGTGTATGGTAAAAGGCTGATCCGTTTTTTGCAGGCAAAGCAATGGGGTGAAACAGTACGCGATTTAGGTCTTGCGGGCGAACAACAGAAAAAAGGCACACCATCCATGGGCGGTATCATCATCATACTCGCCATCATTATACCCACATTGCTGTTTGCGCATTTGGGTAAAGTATATATCAGGCTGATGGTGGTGTGTACGCTATGGCTGGGCACTATTGGTTTTATTGACGACTATTTAAAAATAAGGGCCAAGCGCATTGCACTAAAAAAAGGTATTCCCTATAAAAAGAGCGACAGCGACGGACTGGCAGGAAGATTTAAAATATTCGGGCAGGTGATGCTGGGCATTATTGTTGGCGCCACACTATACTTTACACCGAGCGTGGTGGTAAAACGCGAAGTGGTAAACGGGCAGGTGCAGTTGGGGAGGGGCGACAAGCTTACCAAAACAAAATTTGATACCGTGATGATCGACGGGCAGCAAAAAGTGTATGCCGAAGTAAAGACCATCAGCACCACAATTCCCTTCCTCAAAAATCACGAGTTCAATTATGCAAGGCTGCTGCCGGCCAGTTTGGAAAGCATCACTTATATCATCTACATCATTGTGGTGATATTTATTGTAACCGCGGTAAGCAATGGCGCCAATATCACCGACGGGCTGGATGGACTGGCCACGGGCGTAAGTGCGGTAATGGGAATAGGGCTGGGCATATTTGCTTATGTAAGCGGTAATATAAAATTTGCCGAGTACCTCAACATCATGTACATCCCCAACCTAGGTGAACTGTCAATTTTCATCGCGGCATTTGTAGGTGCCTGTATCGGGTTTCTCTGGTACAATGCATATCCTGCGCAGGTGTTCATGGGCGATACCGGCAGCCTGGCCCTGGGAGGCATTATTGCGGCACTGGCCATTATTGTAAGAAAGGAATTACTGATACCCATATTCTGTTTTGTATTCTTTGTGGAGTTGCTGAGTGTTACCATACAGGTAACCTATTTCAAATACACCAAAAAGAAATACGGTGAGGGGCGGCGTGTGTTTTTAATGAGCCCGCTGCACCATCACTACCAGAAACTGGGATATCATGAAAGTAAAATAGCGGTGCGTTTCTGGATAGTGACCATACTGAGTATGATTGTGGCAATAGTGACATTAAAGCTGAGATAAGTATAATAGCTCTCCTGCGGGAGATCGGTATAAGGATTTATTGAAAAGCCACAACCTGGATGAGCCGTAAGGCAGTCTGCGTTTTTCAATTTTTGGTTATAACCCGGTATCTGTGAAAAACTCCTATTCAGTGAAACCCTATACCTGTTAAATTCTATGCTCTTGAAGAACCTCTTTTATTGCCAGTGGTAGTTGGAGAAAAGCTTAATAAAAGCCCAAACTACTGAAAAACCATTTTTTTCAAAAAGCAGGAGAAAACAAACGGCGTGTTTTGAATGAGTAAACGAATTGTGATACTGGGTGCGGGCGAAAGCGGAATTGGTACAGCCATACTTGCCAAAAAGCAGGGCTATGATGTGTTTGTGAGCGATGGCGGTACCATTAAGGAAAATTATAAGAACGATCTCAAAAATTACAATATCCCTTTTGAAGAAGCCAGGCATACGGAGGAAAAGATTTTAAATGCAAACGAAGTGATGAAGAGCCCGGGCATACCAGAAAAAAATGAACTGGTCAGAAAGATCAGGGCAAATGGTATTCCCGTAATCAGCGAAATAGAATTTGCCTACCGCTACAAAGGCAGCAGTAAAATCATTGCCATCACCGGCAGCAATGGTAAAACCACCACCACGGCCCTTATTTACCATATCTGCAAACACGGTGGAGCCGATTGTGCGCTGGTGGGTAATATCGGTTATTCATTTGCACGGCAGGTGGCAGAAGATCCAAAGCCGTTATACGTGGCAGAAATCAGCTCATTCCAGCTGGATGATATCATCACTTTCCGTCCCGATGTAGCTGTATTGACCAATATCACCGAAGACCATTTGGACCGTTACGACTATAAAATGGAGAACTATGTAAACAGCAAATTCCGTATTGTCATGAACCAGCAGCCGGAAGATGTTTTTATCTATTCTTTAGACGATGAAGTAACTGTGAAAACAATCACCAACTATCACATTAAATCAACACCAGCCCCATTTACCATGAGTAAACCATTACCACAAGGTGCTTACCTGATGAACGCCAAGTTGCACCTGAAATGGAAAAACGAAGAAATGCAGATGAGCATTGAAGACTTTGCATTAAAAGGAAAACATAACCAGTATAACAGTATGGCAGCAAGTTTAGCCGCATCGGCAGTAGACATCCGTAAGGAAAAGATCAGGGAAGCCCTGCAAACATTCCAGAGCCTCGAGCACCGCATGGAACCCGTGGCCACCATCAAGAACGTGGAATTTATTAACGACAGTAAGGCCACCAATGTAAACAGCACCTGGTTTGCACTGGAAAGTATGAAGAAACCCGTGGTACTCATCCTTGGCGGTGTTGATAAGGGCAATGACTATTCTTTACTGGCCGAGCTGGTAAAAGAAAAAGTAAGGGCCATTGTTTGCATGGGCACAGAAAATAAAAAGATACATGATGCCTTCAGTGGTATTATTAACAATATAGCCGATGCCGCTTCTGCAACCGAAGCTGTGCATGCTGCCTTCCGTTTTGCAGAGAAAGGAGATGTGGTGCTGTTAAGCCCGGCATGCGCCAGTTTCGACCTGTTTAAAAATTACGAAGACAGGGGCAACCAGTTTAAGAAAGCGGTGAAGGAGTTGTGATGCTGGAAAGTAAATAAAGTTGAAAAGGTTGATAAAGTTGATAAGGAGTGAATACTGTTGAAAAGTGAACAAATGCTGAAATGCTTAATAACAAAAGATAAAAAATAATAACTGCCGGGCCCCCTTCTCTGAAGGAGAGGGGTTAGGGGTGAGGTATGGCAAACTCGATTAACATAAAAGAACTGTTTACGCCAAACATTGGTAATAACCTGGTGAGCAAAACCCGGGGCGACCGTGTTATATGGGGCATTGTGGTGATACTTACACTGGTGAGTTTGCTGGTGGTGTACAGCAGCACCGGTTCGCTGGCATACAGGCACAGCAAAAGCACCGAGAGCTATTTGTTCAAGCAGTTTGCATTTATTGTACTGGGCCTGCTGGTAATTTATTTTGCACACAGGGTTAACTACACCATTTATGCCAGGGTGGCTAAAATGCTTTTCCTGGTGTCCATACCACTGATGATTTACACGTTGTTCTTCGGCGCCAAAATAAATGAGGGCAGCCGCTGGATCAAACTGCCCATCATCAACATGACGATGCAAACATCCGATCTTGCAAAACTGGCCCTGTTCATGTACCTGAGTTTATTGCTCAGCCGTAAACAAAATGTGATCAAGGATTTTAAAAAAGGTTTTATACTGGTAATCACGCCTGTTGCCATCATCTGCATGCTGATTGCACCGGCCAATCTTTCTACTGCGTTGCTGGTGGGCGCCACCAGTTTTATGCTCATGTTCATTGGCCGCGTAAGCACCAAACATATTTTGCTCAGTGCCGGCATTGCCGCCATACCCATTGCGTTTTTAATGCTGCTGGCGGTAACCACGTACAATAAGCAAACGCATAAGGCCGACCTGCCAGCCATACTGGATGCTGGCCGTGTTAAAACATGGGTGGGCCGTATTCAAACCTTTATGTACAGCGATAAGGATGATGAACAAAACGATAAAACCTACCAGGTAAACCAGGCAAAAATCGCTATTGCCAACGGGGGCTGGGTGGGTCGTGGTCCGGGTAACAGCGAGGCAAGAAATTTTTTGCCGCACTCTTACAGCGATTTTATCTATGCCATCATTATTGAAGAGTATGGATTTTTCGGGGCGGCATTCATGGTATTTATATACCTGTTGTTTTTATTCCGCTGCATCAGGCTCTATCAAAAATGTCCTTATGCATTTGGTGCATTTTTGGCGCTGGCATTAAGTTTCACGTTGGTAATACAGGCCATTGCCAATATGGGTGTGGCGGTAAATGTTTTTCCTAACACTGGTGTAACATTACCACTGGTGAGTATGGGGGGCAGCAGTTTTTTATTTACCTGTTTATCCATCGGAATTATTTTAAGTGTGGCAAGAAACGTGGAACAGCTGGAAGGTAAAAATCAGCCCGTGGTGGCTGAAGAATAGTTTTTTGAAGTGAGCAGCAGTGAAACAATTTAATATAGTTGCGCCCGCCCCGCAAGAGGCGGGGTCGCACACTTCAGCAGTAACAAATAACTGATCATGGCAAAGCGGATAATCATAGCGGGAGGTGGAACAGGCGGTCATATTTTTCCGGCCATTGCCATTGCCAATGCCATTAAAAAAATAGAACCGCAAACGGAGTTTTTATTTGTGGGCGCCAAGGGAAAAATGGAAATGGAAAAAGTGCCGCAGGCCGGGTACAGGATCGAGGGGTTGGATATAGCGGGATTTAACAGGAGTTCTTTGATAAAAAATTTTTCATTGCCTTTAAAACTCATCAAAAGTTTTATACAGGTGCGAAAAATTGTAAAAGCATTTAAACCGGATGCGGTGATCGGCGTGGGAGGTTATTCCAGTTTCCCGGTGCTGCGTTATGCGCAAAGCCAGGGAATAAAAACCTTTATCCACGAAAGCAATTCATTTGCCGGCAAGTCAAATATCATGCTGGGTAAAAATGCAACGCAAATTTTTGTGGCCAGCGACGGGATGGAGAAATTCTTTCCTGCCGCAAAAATAACGGTCACCGGTAACCCGGTACGCAGCAGCATTTCGCAAAGCACGGTTACCAGGGAAGAAGGGATCCGTTTTTTCGGGCTTGATCCTGCAAAGCAAACCATTCTTTCCATCGGCGGCAGCCTGGGGGCAAAAGCATTAACGAAGCGATTGACAAAAGTATTGACGCTTTTGCCGAAAACGGTTTGCAGCTGGTATGGCAAACCGGTAAGCCTTATGCCGAAAAAGGAAAAGCGGCAGCGGCAGGCAAAACCGGTATTTGGGTAAACGATTTCATTACCCAGATGGAATATGCGTATGCGGCCGCCGATATGGTTATCAGCCGCAGCGGCGCCATGGCAATAGCCGAACTGTGTGTGGCAAAAAAGCCGGTGGTATTTGTGCCTTTTCCCTATGCGGCAGAAGACCATCAAACGGTGAATGCACAAAATTTAGTTAATAAAAATGCCGGCATAATGGTGAAAGACAGTGAGGCGTTAGATAAGCTGGTTCCGGCCATATTGCAGCTGGCAAAAAATGAAACGCTGCAAAACGACTTAAAAAGCAATATCGGCAAACTGGGTATCACCAATGCCGATGCGGTAATTGCAACAGCAATTTTGAAACAAATACAGTGATTGAAGTAAAAGATATAAAACGGATTTATTTTATCGGCATCGGGGGAATAGGAATGAGCGCCATTGCCCGGTACTTTAACGCAAAAGGGGTGATCGTTTCTGGTTATGATAAAACAGAAACGGCACTCACCCAACAGCTGGTAACCGAAGGCATTGCGGTGCATTATGAAGATAATACGGAGTTCATTGATAAAAGGGCAGATGTGGTGGTGTACACACCGGCGGTTCCAAAAGATCATAAAGAACTGAACTGGTGCAGGGATAATAATTACACGGTTGTAAAACGCAGCGATATTTTAGGCGCCATCACCAACAGTGCATTTAATATTTGCGTGGCGGGCACACACGGTAAAACAACCACCAGTACCATGGTGGCACATATACTGCGTGACAGCGGCTTTGGGTGCAATGCTTTTTTGGGAGGTATTGCGGCTAACTATAACAGTAACTTTTGGCCACAGTCCCCCGGGGGGAGCAGTGCTAATAACGTATGTGTGGTGGAAGCCGATGAGTACGACCGCAGTTTTTTGAAATTGAATCCTGATGTGGCCATCATTACTGCCATGGACCCGGATCACCTGGATATTTATGGCACAGCAGAAAACGTGGAGCAGGCCTTCATTGATTTTTCAGCCAGGGTAAAGGCAGATGGATTGCTGGTAAATAAATACGGGTTGAAAAGAAGTGCTGAACTGAAAGCTGCCAGTCATCTCAGCTATCATCAAAAAGATGAAAAAGCGGATGTGCATGCGGCCAATATAAAAACAGATAACGGTAGTTATGTTTTTGATATAAAGGCAAAAAACTGGGAGCTGAACAGCGTGGTGCTGCATATGGGCGGGCTGCACAATATTGAAAATGTAACAGCGGCCATTACCGTGGCGCATCACCTGGGCATCGACGGGGAAAAGATCAAAGCAGCGGTGAGTTCTTTTAAAGGAGTGAAAAGAAGGTTTGAGTACATCGTGAAGAGTGAAAAGAACATTTTTATTGATGATTATGCCCATCATCCCGATGAACTGCATGCATTGCTCACCGGGGCTAAAAATTTGTTTCCCGGAAAAAAATGCACGGTGGTTTTTCAGCCGCATCTTTTCTCCAGGACAAAGGATTTTGCCGATGGATTTGCCGCAACACTGGATATGGCCGATGAAATCATTTTGCTGCCCATCTATCCCGCAAGGGAATTGCCCATGGAAGGAGTGAACAGCGAGATGATACTGGCAAAAATGAAAAATGGGAACAGCCGTGTAATGTCAAAAAATGATTTGCTGAACTGGGTGGAGGAAAACGATACGGAGGTTTTAATAACTGCAGGCGCAGGAGATATTGACACCCTGGTGGAACCAATAAAAGAATTGCTTTTAAGATAAGTGGAAAATAAAAAACGATACAGTATTAAAAAGATTGCACTGGCCATTGTATGGCTGGCGGTGGGAACGGCTGTGTCTGTATTGCTGGTGGCGGCCATACGCAAAAACGATGCGGCACCCTGCAAATCGGTTACTATAAATATTTATGGCATCGAGGCGGAAGAAAAATTTGTGGATGAAAAAGATGTGCTCAATACCATTAAAACCATTTGCGAAAGGGTGCCGGTGGGTAAAAGCCAGGGCTCTTTTAACCTGCGCAAAATAGAAACGGAATTGCAAAAAAGCGACTGGATCAAATCGGCCCAGCTGTTCTTTGATAATGCGGGGGTGTTACAGGTAAAGATCTACGAACGGGAACCGGTGGCAAGGGTATTTACAGTAACAGGCGGCTCTTATTATATTGATACCGCCATGAAGATTTTGCCACTGAGTGATAAGTTCTCTGCAAGACTGCCGGTGTTCACAGGTTTTCCTACAGATAATATTGTATTGTCTGCCGCCGACAGCAGTTTGCTGAAAGATGTGAGGGACATCAGCCTGCTGCTGCAACGGGATACATTTTGCATGGCATTGATAGACCAGGTGGATATTAATGCGCAGCGCAATTTTGAAATGATACCAAAAGTGGGAAACCAGTTAATAGTTTTTGGCAATGCCGAAGATGCTGGTATAAAATTTGAGAAACTGAAACTTTTTTATAAGAACGTGATGGTGAAAACGGGGTGGAGTAAATACAGTGTGATCAATGTGCAGTACAGGAACCAGGTGGTGGCAAAGATACGCGGGCAGGAAGATAAAACCGCCGACTCTGTAAGAACGCTGCAGCTGATGCAGCTGATTGCCGCCAACGCGGCACGTATGGCAGAAGATTCTGTACAAACCATTGTGCAGGATAACAGCAGTAATACTGCAGACAGTTCCATGATACAACAATCGATTCAACGCGACGATAACACAGAATCATCCAACGCAATCATCAGCAACCCCCTGCAACCAGAAAACCCACCGGTGGTTAACAAACCGGTTGTTAATCCGTTACCCTCTGCGAAACCACCAGGGGTAAAACCTGCAACAACGCAACCCGCAACAACAAAACCCAAACCGGCAGTTGTAAAACCGCCTGCACAAAATCCAAATCCTGTTAAAAAACCACCGGCTGCAAAACCAACCACCAATACAAACAAACCAAGAGTGGTGATGCCGCCTAAAAATGATTATTAAAACAGTTCATAGTTCATGGTAAATAGTTCATAGTAAAGCAAGTCATAGTTCATTGGGGAATATGCAATAGCAAATGCTCCATAAACCATCAGTCATAAACCAAGAGCCATTCACCAACAACCAATACAAACACACACAAAACATACAAATATGAATCACGAACAACCCATCATTGTAGGCCTGGATATCGGCACCACAAAAATTGCCGCTATTGCAGGACGCAAGAATGAGTACGGCAAGCTGGAGATACTGGGCTTTGGCCGTGCCAACAGCAACGGTGTGCAGCACGGCATGGTGCTCAACATCGATCAAACCATCAAGGCTATTGAAATGGCTTTGAAAAACTGCTACGACAGTAACCCTAATTTAGAGATCAACGAAGTGTATGTGGGCATTGCGGGCCACCATATAAAAAGTTTGCAAACAAGGGGCGATATTGTACGCCAGTCCATTGAAGAAGAAATTCGCCAGGAAGAAATTGACAGGCTTATTGCCGACCAGTACCGCACTTATATTCCTGCCGGCGACCAGATCATTGATGTGATACCGCAGGAGTTTACGGTAGACAATTTTCAAAACATACCCAACCCCATTGGTTACAGCGGTGTAAAAGTGGGCGCTAATTTCCATATCATCACAGGTGATAAAAATGCCATCCGCAATATCAACCGCAGTGTTGAAAAAGCAGGCCTGCAAACAAAAGACCTGGTACTGCAACCGCTTGCCTCTGCAGCCGCAGTAATGTGCGACCAGGACCTGGAAGCCGGTGTTGCCATTGTAGATATTGGTGGTGGTACCACCGACCTTGCTGTTTTTTATGAAGGCATTTTAAAACATACTGCCGTAATTCCTTTTGGTGGCGAAAACATCACCAACGATATTAAAACCGGTTTGGGTGTTTTAAAAACACAGGCCGAGCAAATGAAAGTGCAGTTTGGCAGTGCGTTGAGCGATGAGGCCAAATCAAATGCATTCATCACCATTCCCGGTTTGCGTGGCATGGCGCCTAAGGAAATATCTGTAAAAAATCTTGCAGGCATCATCCAGGCACGCATGAGCGAGATACTGGATTTTGTAAGTTATCATTTAAAACAGGTGGGATTGGATACAAGAATGCTCAATGGCGGTATCATCTTAACAGGCGGTGGCTCACAACTGAAACACCTGATCCAGTTAACTGAATATGCCACCGGGTTAAATGCACGCATTGGTTTCCCCAACGAGCACCTGGCAAGCGGTCATATTGATGAGCTGGCAAAACCCATGTACAGCACCTGTATCGGTCTTATATTAAAAGGATACAACGATTACGAAAATAAGAACAAGCAGTTTGAAGAAACGTTCAGGAAGGTGGAAGTTCCGGGAAGCCTGCAGCAGCAGCCGGTAGAGGAAGTGCTGGATGTGGTGGATGAAACAAAACCCGTAAAAATCAAACAGCGTAAAACATTGAAGAGTTTTATGGACTCTTTTAAAATCGGTTTAATTGATTTATTTAAAGAAGAGGAAGACGCAAAATTATAATTGTTAAATGTTGAATGTAAGATGTCGAATGTTTTGAAAAGAAGGAAAACAATTGACATTGAAAAACATTCGCCATTCGATATTCAAAAGTTCAACATTCTTAACTAACCCACAAACAAACAAGCTATGATACATTTTGATTTGCCTAAAGAGCAATCCTCCATTATAAAAGTGATTGGAGTAGGGGGCGGGGGGAGCAATGCTGTGAACCACATGTATGCGCAGAACATTGAAGGCGTGAACTTCATTATCTGCAATACCGATGCACAGGCCATTGCACAAAGTAAAGTAAGTAATAAGATCCAGCTCGGCCCGCATTTAACGCAGGGTCTCGGCGCAGGTGCCAATCCCGAAATTGGCCGCCAGGCAGTGGAAGAGAGCCTGGAAGAAATAAAGCGCATACTGGAAGTAAATACCAAAATGGCATTCATCACAGCCGGTATGGGTGGTGGCACCGGTACCGGTGGTGCACCCATCATTGCAAAAATCTGTAAAGACCTGGGCATACTCACCGTGGGTATTGTTACCACACCCTTTGCCTACGAAGGAAAGAAAAGAATTGCACAGGCCGAAGAAGGCATCAGCTATTTAAAAGACCATGTGGACACACTGCTGGTGATCAGTAATGATAAACTGCGTCACCAGTTTGGTAATTTAAAAATGAAGGAAGCTTTTGCAAAAGCTGATAACGTGCTTGCCACAGCAGCAAAATGTATTACCGATGTGATCAACAGCACCGGCCAGATCAATGTTGACTTTGCGGATGTATGCACCGTAATGCGCAACGGCGGCGTGGCCATACTGGGCAGCGCATCTGCCGAAGGCGAGAACAGGGCGCAGCGTGCTATTGAAAATGCACTCAACTCACCATTGCTGAACGATAATGATATCCGCGGCGCAAAATGGATATTGATCAATATCAACTCTGCCGAAGGGGAACATGAATTTACCATGGACGAAGTGGAAATAATTCAGAATTATTTGCTCAGCAATGCGGGGGAAGATACCGATGTGATACTGGGTATGGGTTACGACAGCACACTGGGCAGCAAGATCGGCATTACACTTATTGCAACCGGTTTTGAACATAAAGACCCTTTTGAAAGGGAACAAAAAGTAACTGTTGCCGAAGAAAAGAAAGATGATAAAATTGTTCTCACGCTCGAGATGCCTGTAAAGGAAGAAGCGGCACCGGCAAAAGTGGTTAAGATCACACAGCCTGTATTGCAATTTGACGAAAAAGAAGAAGAGCAGGCCATTGCCGAAATAACCGAGCAGCCGGTGATGCAAAAGGAGGAAGAAGATATGATGATGCCCAAGCTGGTGGAAGTAAAACCTGCAGCACCTGTTGTTAAAGAAGAAATACGCAGTAAAACTACGGGGGATAAAACGGAAGCGGCACCTGTGTTTTATGAAATATCTTCGTCAACAGATCATTCTCCCATCATTGAATTTGATCTGCCCGCAGCTCCGCAACCCCCTGTAAAACCCGTTAACAAAACCAGTTCACCTGCTGTTTCAGCAACAACTGATAAAGAGGCTAGCAATACTCCCTCGTCAGGAGTTAAACCCGGCAGCTACCGGGTGGCTAAACCCGCACAGTTATACGTGCAGGATATGCCCAAAACAGAATCCAAACCAACAGAGGAACCACTGCCGTTGCAAATAACGGTAAAGGCCGACGAACCCGAACCTGAAATGCAGCTGGTGGTTAAACCAACCCATCAAGCGGCGGAGGAAGCGCAACAACTTGTACAACAAACTCAGCCCATCATGATGTCCAATGTAGAGGAACCTGCAACGCAGGACGAGACAGAGGAACTCAGGCGCCGGGCTATGGAACGCATTGCGAAGCTGCGTAATTTGTCATTCAACATCAATGCAGCCGATCCGAACAACGAGTTTGAAACGGTGCCAGCTTACCTTCGCCGCAACATGGAACTCCGCAACTCCATTGCCGACGTAGAGAGTTTTTACAGCAACTACACCGTAAAATCAGACGATAACAACAAAGCTGAAATAAGCACCATCAATACTTTTTTAGATGGTAAAAAACCAGATTAAATAATGCGCCCCTGCGCACTATAAAATATGTTTGTATTTGGTATGTATGTTTTGGCCCCGCCTGCAAAGGCGGGGCTTGTGTTTTATTGCTTTGATACGGGCGGGCGTACTTTATTGTACATCGTTGTGCCTGCCCGCCGTACTGCTGAGGCAGGCGGGTCACTCACTGCAACTGCATCGCTTATCCCGGCAATTGCGTATTGCGCAAAAACCGCCTAACGGAAAATACTGGCCGCAATTGCTGATCTACTAAGGGAAAATAGTTTAGACGAAAATCATCACTTCCTGTATGAAAACGCGGGGCCCTGTTGTAATTTTATGGTCCATACCCCCTGTCCTGCCTCCATACTTTTACCCTTACTGCTTTGAAAAAAGCCCAGCCCTTTACGGCCTCATTAAAATCCGGATTATGAAAAAACAATTTTACTCCAAACTGTTTTTGTTTGTATTGTATTATTTTTCCCTGCTGCTTCCGTTTGGCAGTATGGCGCAAAACTGTACAGCAGTAATTGCATCCTATACTATCACCGAATCAAGATGTGCTTCCACCGGTGCATTGCAAATAACGGCCAGTGGCGGATCGGGCAATTATTTGTACAGGGTTTCCGGCCCCGTTAGTACCAATTTCTCCACCAGCAATACCATTACCGGTTTGCCGGCAGGAAGGTACCTGGCGGTGGTAAAAGATATTACCGCCAACTGCACCTACCAGCGTGATTCCGTTACCATACCGGGTAACTACCAGGCGCCGTCTTTCTTAATGCGTAAAACAGATGTAACCTGTATCAACGGCAGCGACGGCACTATTACCGTGTATAATCAGCAATATGGCCGCTCCCCGTTTTTGTATACCATTGTGGCTCCATCGGCATCCAATGTGGGTGTGCAAAATGCAACAGGCGCATTTACAGGTTTGCTGTATGGCAATTATACCATCCGCCTTACCGATTCATGCGGCGGTATCCAAACCCGCAGTATGACGATTGATAATTACGACTGGTGGATCGATTCGGGTAAAGTAACGAGGCTCTGCGATAGTGCCATTGTATCTATAAAATTAAAAGACAGCCGCGGCGTTACAACACCCAACAGCGTTTTTAACCTGTTTAGCTACGCTGTGGTGCGTGCGGCTGGTGATACGCTGTGGAGCAATACACCCTTGTTTGCTTTTTACCTCGGCAACAAACGCAGCGTTACCTTGCTGGCAAAAGATAAATGCGGTAATATAAAGACACTGGTGTGGACTGATACAAAAAAGCCTGCTGTAAATGCAAACATATCCATCAGCAATATGGCCTGCTCCACTTTTACCGCCACCGTAACCGGCGTGGTGAATTTTATAAAGCCACAGTTTTGCTTGTATAATTCAAGGGGCCTGCTGTTAAGGTGTGATACGGCTGGTTTTTTTAAAAATCTTTTGTACGGCTCATACTGTATAAAAATTACCGATGCCTGCTATGATACCACCATTACCCGTTGCTTTACGGTGAACAGGCCTGTTCCTTCTGTTGGGGCAACTGTCAATATCTCCAATAAGAACTGTACAGATTTTACTGCATCAGTCACTGGCGCCACCAATCTTAATAATCCCACATTCTGCATTTATGATAAAAACAATGTGCTGATGTATTGCAATACCACCGGCATATTCAATAACCTGCCTTATGGCACTTACTGTATTAAAATCACCAACGATCCGGCCTGTTATGATACGACTATTACAAGATGTTTTACCGTGCTGCGCCCGGTGCCATCGGCCAATGCCAATGTAAGTATCACAAACATGGCCTGCAGCACATTTACGGTAAGCATACAGGATACGGCCAACTGGAATGGCCCCAAGTTTTGTTTGTACGATGTGAACCATGTGGTGATCATTTGCAACAGTACGGGTGTGTTCTCCAATTTGCCTTATGGTACCTATTGTATTGAGATACGAAACAATCCTGATTGTTACGATACCACCATGTGGCGTTGCTTTACAGTGAACCGGCCGCTGCCGGCAGTAAACGCATCTGTAAAAATATCGGCAAAAACATGCGCCACATTTACTGCCGAAATACAGGGGCAGCAAAACCTCAATAATGCGCAATACTGTTTGTACAACAGCAGCAATGTATTGCTGGGATGCAATACAAGTGGTAAGTTCATCAACCTGCTGTATGGCAGTTACTGTATAAAAATAACCAATAACCCTGCCTGTTACGATACGGTGATCACCCGTTGCTTCACTGTGGCGCCGGTGCCGGTGCAGGTTTCTTTAAGTGCTGCAAAATCCTGCAGTGCATATGGCACCACTGATATTACAGTTACTGTAAACTCAGGCATCCCCGCCTATGGCATTACCATACTGGATGATGCAGGTAATGTAAAAGCCACCACAATCACATCATCATCCACTTACAAGGTAACCGGCCTGCCCGACCTGCCGCCGCCTGCGCAATACACCATTATTGTGATTGACCAGTGTGGTAATACCGATACCAGTTTTGTTACACCCAATGCAAGTGTGCTTGTTAAACAGGTGCAGCTCACAAAAAAATGCCCTTCCGGTATCAATCCCAATGGCGGTGCCGATATGGACATCACAACTTCCACAAATATGGGCTCCGCCACACCAAAGATCATTTTCAAAAATGGTGTGGCTGTGGTGATCACGTATAATTATAACAGTGGCACATTATTCCGTTTCAATGAACTGGCTCCTGCAACTTATATCATACAATACAGTACAACAGGCTGCACTGCAAAATTGTATGATACGGTTACGGTGGCACCTTATGTGTATCCTGATCTTTCACAGTCGCGGGCCTATAACTGCGATAGTAATACCATCAGCATCGGGGCTGTTGCCACCGGTGGTATGACGCCGTATATGTATGAAATATTCCAGAGCATTCCTGCAACACCCAGTATTATTACGCCGCCCCAGTCCAACCCCGTGTTTACATTCAATAACAGCACCAGTTACTCGCTCATCAGGCTGCGTATGGTGGATGGCTGCGGCAATGCTTCCATCAATGACGTGAGCATGCAGCCGCTGGCGCCTGTTTTGATAACACCATCCAAACCGCTTACCTGTTATTACGATTCACTTACACTGAGTGTTGATACCATTGCGAACGCGGTGTACCAGTGGTGGCATAAAACCGGGCCAAACGACAGTGTGCTGGTGAGCAGTACTTACTGGTATTTTATTCATGCCATACAACCTGCGGATACGGGCTGGTATGTATGCCATGTGTCGGTAAATAATTATTGCCTCACCCGAACGGCTTATTATCATTTGCAGAACATGTGCGGTATTACGCTGCCCGTGCAGTTATTGCTGAAAGGATCTGCTGCTACTAATGATAACAGGCTATTATGGAACACGGCCAATGAAACAGGCATAAAAAATTACAGTGTTGAAAGAAGCAATAATGGTCTGCGCCAGTTTGTAAACATCGGTGCCATACAATATAAGGGCATTGGCAGTGCCAACACATATGTATTTACAGATGAACACCCGCTAGCCGGAAATAATTATTACCGCCTGCGGATAACAGGTGATAACGGTGCCTGGCTGTACAGCAATACCGTTTTAATTAAGGGAACCGCAAGTGTTGTTGATATTTTTCCCAACCCGGCAGCAGAACAGTTTACAATAGATATGAGCCGCAAGCAAAATGGTAATTACCAGGTAACGGTTATATCTGCTGCGGGTTTGCAGGTGTACAGTACTATTGTAAATACTGCGCAGCAAAAAACACTGCTCATTAAAAGAAATGCATCAATGGCTGGCGGTGTTTACCTGGTAAGTATTGTGAACATGGGCACAGGTGATCAGGAGTTTGAAAAAATAATGTACAGGTAAATATGTAATGCGTATCTCCTGAAACGGATGCAAAATTATTGTGTGCAATAATAAACCCGTACACCGTAACTGTTATAATACTTCTATCACAGCATGGTGTGCGGGTTGTTATGTAATAATCTTGCAGACGGCCTGTTATTTTTTATTTGCAAGGTACAGGTCCAGTATTTTCATTGTCAGAAAAGGGCGCAGTTCCAGTTGGTTTGTAAGCACAATAGCGGTTATCTTTTTGCCTGGTATCCTTACAATATCTGCCAGTGCAGGGCCGCCGCTGTGGCCGGTTGCTTTTTCGCCATTGTGTTTATCCACTATCCAGCCCACGCCAAATGGTGCGGTATTGCCATTGCGCAAACTGGCAGCGCTCCACATTTGTTCGGCGTATTTCGCTTGAAGGATGGTTTCTTTATCAATGGCAATGATCCATTTTACCAGGTCATCCAGCGAGGAAAAAAGTCCGCCTGCCGGATAGGTCCATGAAGGAAACATCATAGAAAAGATCCGTTGCTGGTTTGTTGCTGCTATATATTTATATACTGTTGCCGCATAGGGAACGGTATCATAGGTGCGGTAAATAAAATCCTGCTCCATATTGTTGAATACCGTGTGCTGCATGCCCAGTTTGGCAGTAAGATTTTGTTTTAAAAACTGCTGGAAAGGCATGCCCGATATTTTTTCAACCAGCATCATCACCAGTGCATAATCACCCCCGGCATATACAGTTTTGGTACCCGGTGCAAAATCAAGCGGTCTTGCAACTGCTGTATCCACTGCTTCCTGGAGTGAATGAAAATTGTATTGCAGCCGTAACAGGTCGGCAATACCCGACTGGTGTGCCAGCAGGTCGGCAACACGCATATCATCCCATGTTTGGGGCAGTTGCGGCAAATAAAAACGTACACGTTGCTGCAGGTCCAGTTTTCCTTCCTGCACCAGCAGCATTACCGCGGTGGCCGATACCAGTTTAGTGCAGGATGCCAGCTGGAATGCCGTTTGCGGTGTATTGGGAATATTGTATTCGATATTGGACTTGCCATAGGTTTTAAAAAATACAGGTTTGCCGTTTTCAATGATGGCAGCTGATAATGCAGGAATGTGAAATTCGGCCATCCTGTTTTTTAAAAAAGTGTCGATCGCCTGCTGTTGTCCTTTGGCCGATGCACACAGCAGCATGCATACTACGAATAGCTTGTTCATTTTTTGTTTCAAATTTTATGCAGCGGTGAATGAGCTGCGGTTATTAAGGATAAAAGTAAAAATCCGCGTATTGTTATTACCGCAGTTTTCGGGAAAATGCCGGTACTTTTCAGTGTATCTTCATTTCAATCATCCAGTGGTGCCCGAACGGATCTTTGATATCACCCTGCCGGTATCCATAATCGTAGCTGGTGGCCGGGTTAACCAGTGTGGCACCTGCTGCAAGCGCACGCCCCATCAGGGCATCCACATCGTCTGTAAACAAACCGATGATGGTGGTGGTGGCCCTGCAGGTTTGCGGGCTTACCACTTCATAATTGGCAGTTTCTTCATGCAGGTGAAAAAGCGCACCGTTAATGGAAAGCGCTGCAACATGAATACTGCCATCATCATTATTCCAGCAATGGTGCAGCACAGCTCCAAATGCCCTGGTGTAAAAGCTGATATCAGTGATACCATTTGGAATGGTAAGCTGCGGTGCAAAAAAAGCAGACATATTATGTTCCTGTTTTGTGAAATAATTGCGGCTGCGGCGCAGCATCACTCCTGCAATTAAATGCAGTTAAATACCATTGCACCACCCGCTTACAGGCAAATGTATTGTGTACAGCCTCCGTTTTTGCTTTTTCTTTACCGGCGGCTGGCAATGCTGTTAAGCGTTTTGCCTGCTGCGCCCGGTAAATAATAATGTGAACGATATTTTTAAAATGTTGCACCGCTGTAAAACTAATCGGCTTTGTGCATGGAACTGCGGCAAAGTGTACCAGTTGCGCATTTCGCAGTATGAACCGGCTATAAACGGTACCCTTAGCCCGTACACCCGGCAGGAACATCATAGATAAATACTATGGAATCATCAATTTAATCAATTTGTCTTATTAGCCACCGCACTGTAGTTTTGATGCACCGGTACAAACGATACACGCTTGTCAATAACCTTATAAATAATCAGTCAACATGGACAACAGCACAACACAAGGCAAATGCCCGTTTACGGGAGCAGGAAACAAACCCTTTGGCGGCAACGGTACCCGCAACCGCGACTGGTGGCCCAACCAGCTTAAATTAAATATCCTCCGGCAGCACTCTTCACTCTCTGACCCGATGGATAAAGGGTTTGATTATGCAAAAGAATTCAATTCACTCGACCTTGCTGCAGTAAAGAAAGATATTTTTGAACTGATGACCACATCTCAGGATTGGTGGCCCGCCGACTATGGCCATTATGGCCCTTTGTTTATACGCATGGCCTGGCACAGTGCAGGCACTTACCGTGTTGCCGATGGCCGTGGTGGTGGTGGCGCAGGCACACAGCGCTTTGCACCACTGAACAGCTGGCCCGATAATGCCAACCTCGATAAAGCACGTTTATTATTATGGCCCATTAAACAGAAATACGGGAAGAAAATTTCCTGGGCCGACCTGATGATACTGGCAGGAAACTGTGCACTGGAGTCAATGGGTTTTAAAACCTTTGGTTTTGGGGGCGGACGTGAAGATGTATGGGAACCCGAAGAAGATGTGTACTGGGGCGCAGAAACACAATGGCTGGGCGATAAACGCTACAGTGGCGACCGTGATTTGGAAAACCCGTTGGCGGCTGTGCAAATGGGATTGATATATGTTAACCCCGAAGGACCGAATGGCAACCCCGATCCCATTGCCGCCGCAAGAGATATCAGGGAAACCTTTGCACGCATGGCCATGGATGATGAAGAAACCGTTGCACTGATCGCAGGCGGTCATAGTTTTGGTAAAACACATGGCGCAGCCGATCCGTCAAAGTATGTGGGAAGAGAGCCTGCAGCGGCCACTATTGAAGAGCAAAGCCTGGGATGGAAAAATACGTTCGGCAGTGGTAATGGTGCCAGTACTATCACCAGCGGACTGGAGGGTGCATGGACCACCACGCCTACAAAATGGAGTAATAACTTTTTTGAAAACCTGTTTGGTTATGAATGGGAGCTTACAAAAAGCCCGGCAGGTGCACACCAGTGGAAACCGAAAGGCAATGCCGGTGAAGGTTTGGTGCCCGATGCACATGACCCGTCCAAACGCCATGCACCCTTTATGCTCACCACCGATCTTTCATTGCGCTTTGATCCGGCTTATGAAAAAATATCAAGGCATTTTTTACAAAACCCTGATGCGTTTGCTGATGCATTTGCAAGGGCCTGGTTCAAGCTCACACACCGCGATATGGGTCCGCGTGCCCGTTACCTTGGCCCCGAAGTGCCGGCAGAAGAATTAATATGGCAGGATCCCATCCCTGCGGTAACGCATGCGCTGGTGGATGAAACTGATATCGTTTCATTAAAAGAAAAAATACTCGCTTCCGGTTTAAGCATTTCACAACTTGTAACAACAGCCTGGGCTGCTGCATCCACTTTCCGTGGTTCAGACAAACGCGGCGGTGCCAATGGTGCTCGTATCAGGCTGGCGCCTCAAAAATACTGGGAGGTAAATAATCCAACACAGCTTGCGGCAGTGCTTGAAAAACTGGAAGCCCTGCAAACTGCTTTCAACAATGCATCCGGCAATAAGAAAATTTCACTGGCAGATATCATTGTGCTGGGCGGCTGCGCTGCTGTTGAAAAAGCTGCAAAAGATGCAGGACACAATATTAAAGTGCCCTTCACTCCGGGCCGTGCCGATGCATCGCAGGAACAAACCGATGTGGCATCATTTGCGGTGCTGGAACCCGCTGCAGATGGTTTTCGTAATTATACAAAAGCAAAACATGGACGTATTGCCGAAGACCTGCTGGTGGATAAGGCACAGCTGCTCACACTCACGGCACCTGAAATGACCGTGCTGCTGGGAGGTATGCGTGTGCTGGGCGCCAACTACGATAACTCAAAACATGGTGTATTCACCCGCAATGCGGGATCGCTTACCAATGATTTCTTTGTGAACCTGCTCGATTTTGGCACTACCTGGAAGGCCACTTCAGAAGCACAGGATCTGTTTGAAGGCCGCGACCGTGCAACAGGTGCTGTAAAATGGACGGCCACACGTGCCGATCTCATCTTTGGTTCCAATTCAGAACTGCGAGCCATTGCAGAAGTGTACGCATGTTCCGATGCAAAGAACAAATTTGTAAATGATTTTGTGGCTGCGTGGAATAAAGTGATGAACCTCGATCGTTTTGATCTTGCATAAACACAGCAGTAATTTGTATTTAATAGTTAAGAAGACAGTCCGGTAACGGGCTGTTTTTTTTGCAGCATACGGTTACAGTGGCAGCATTTTTAAAATATACGGCGTAAGCGCTGCGGTGAAAATTCCGTTGGCAATTAAGCCGAGGCTGGAAAAGGCGCCGTAGTGTTCACTGATCTGCATCGATTTGGAAGTACCGATGCCATGTGCCGCAGTACCCATAGATAAACCCTGCGCCACCGGGCTGTTCACTTTCAGTAGTTTCATCAGTGAATAACCAAACACCGCCCCAAAAATTCCTACCACTATCACCACCGCTGCTGTTAATGATGGCACGCCGCCAATGGTACGTGATACTTCCATGGCAATGGGAGTGGTAACAGATTTTGGTGCGATTGATAATATCACTTCCCTGGATGCCCCGAGTGCTTTTGCAATCAATACCACCGATACTACTCCTGCAACACAGCCTGCCAGCTGCGAAACCAAAATTGGGATTGCCTGTTTTTTGATCCTGCCCAGTTGCTGGTACAGGGGCACACCCAGTGCCACCACGGCGGGCTTCAGTAAAAATTCTATTACACGGGTGCCTTCGTGGTACGACTGGTAACTGGTATTGGTTACAGTAAGAAATGCAATGATGATGATAACAGATACGAGTATCGGGTTGAGTACAATAAGTTTTGTTTTTTGCTGCAGCCATTGTGCACCAAAAAAAACAATAAAGGTTAACGCCAGTACAAATATTTCTGATTGAAAAAATGTGTTCATGATTTTTTTGTTCTTGTGATCTGGTGTACCCAGCCTGTAACGGCCAGTACAATAACCGTGCTGCCCAGTGCGGCAATCATAATGGGCCAGAAAGATGTTTTGATCATGTTAAAATAAAGCATCAGCCCCACGCCCGGTGGTACAAAAAATAAAGAAAGGTTGGTGGTCAGCAGGTCAGATATGCCTTTTACCCATTTCAGTTTGATCCATCCCAGCTGTAAAAAAAGCGTGAGCAGCAGCATGCCTGCAATGCTGGAAGGAAAGGGGATCTTTGTAATGCTAACCAGCAGTTCTCCCAATGCCCAGCAGCCGAAAATAACTGCACATTGTTTTATCATCATCCATTATTTAAGTATTTGCAAAGTTGCTGAAATAAAAGCAATGCGGTTAAAATAAAAAGGGCAATACATGTAACATGTATTGCCTTATAAAACCACACGGCATACTTGAAGATATTGCGGCCGTATCAGGCATGCGCAACAAGTGGCTGCGCTTTTGCTGCAAGTGACGGATTGTTTTTTACCACTTCTTTCCATGTATTATCTATCTGCACAAAATGTCTTTGTTCATGCGCAATAAAAAAACGGAAGGTGTCGCCCAGTTTTAAAGAAATGAGTTTGCTTAGTGAAGTGGGTACACGTATGCTGCCAAGATTGGCTGATCTTGCAATGGCCAGCAGGTTGAGCAAATGATACTGGTGCTGCAAAAATTCCTGCAATACAATAGTTGCATCCGGTTGTGCTGATGGAATGGCATTTTTGGGCGCCTTCATTTTTTTTGCAATGGTATTGGTAACCGCGGGCTTCATCAGTTTGGTAAAATAATTGCCCAGCCAGCCGGGTTTAAAATGAAAAGCAGCACTGGTTTGATGATGATGCAGTTTGTGTTCGATGGCCGTAATGTAATGACGGCAGTAAATATCCAGGTGTTCCAGCACCTGCGCCACACTCCATTTACCGGGCGCCGGTATTTGTTGCAGCAGTGCAACATCTTCATGCTGCAGTTTTTTGCAACGGGCAATTATTTGTTTTACGTCCAGCTCCAGCTGGCTTAATAAGGCTGTACTTTTTAGTGTCATGATTTTTTTGCTGTAAAATTGGCCCGGCAGCAAAAAAACAATCTTGGCATTTACCAAGATTTTCAATTCCGTATTATTTTTTGTAAAAAAACAGATAAGTACTGACTAAATTTTTACGGATGCCAGCAATTTGCTGAAGTTGGTGGCATCAATGCCCAGGTAAGATGCGAGGTATTTGTGCGGTACCAGGTTAAGAATATGGGGGCTTCTTTTAAGCAGGATCTTAAATTTTTCTTCATTGCTGAAGCACTGCAGCTCCACATGCCGTTCCAGTGCGCCCTTTAACGCAAAGGCTGTTGCTTTAAAAAGCAGTTCTTTAACCGCGGTGTGCTCAGCAGCCAGTTCCATCACCTGCTGGTGCGATATGCGCAGTAATTTGCTGGCCGTAATGGTTTCTAAAAAATACAATGAAGGGGTTTGTGTTAAAAAACTGTCGGCTACCCCGCTGAAAGATGGCGGGTAGGTAAATACAATGGTGGCTTCTTTATTATCATCGCCCAGGTAATAGGCCCGCTGTATGCCTTCTTCAACAAAATACAGCCAGCGCTCCGTTTCCCCGGCAACAGTGAGCACAGTTTTGCGCTTGCAGGTAAGCGGCTGCCAGCCGGATGTAAAGGCTTTCAAGGCGGTATCTGGCAGCGGGTGTATTTGCTGTATAAACTGTGAGAGCCCGGTCATAAAACAAAAATAAGCAAATGCAGGAGCCCGGAACGGGCCCTTTTGAGCTGATTTAAAATATAATGGCCCGCCGGGAGGGCTGAAAGCTGCCAGTTATATGATTTTTCAGACCTATTTGTCCCTAAAAACTTACCAATCGCTTCCTTTCTTCAATTAAAACCCCTACCTTTGCGCCGCTAAAAAGTCGCTGACGAAATGAAGACTTGCAGGGAAAGCAGCGCTTTATTTAGCGGTCTATGAGAGTTTAACACACCATATTACCCCCCGGTTTTTTTAATGAGAACCGGATTTACGGGGATACTGAGCCAGGCATGGCTCCGGGTTTTCAATTTACATCTTTCAATATAACGAGCATCCCGTTAAAAGCGGGAAGGACACCATAAGTTCAGCAATGAGCCATGGTGAGAATAAACAAAACATAAAACTATAAACACTTAGTAAAATGGCCGATTTAAAATTTCAAAGGAATTTTGGTATTGCCGCCCACATCGATGCCGGTAAAACCACCACTACCGAACGTATCTTACGTTACACCGGTATGATCCACAAAATTGGTGAGGTGCACGATGGTGCTGCCACCACCGACTGGATGGAGCAGGAAAAAGAGCGTGGTATCACGATCACTTCTGCTGCTGTTAGCTGCCAGTGGAACTTCCCAACTGTATTGGGTAAGGCAACAGCCGACACAAAAAAATATAATTTCAACATCATCGATACTCCGGGTCACGTGGACTTTACCGTGGAAGTGGAGCGTTCAATGCGTGTGTTAGACGGTCTGATCGCATTGTTCAGTGCGGTAGACGGTGTGGAACCACAGTCTGAAACTGTATGGCGCCAGGCCAACCGTTACAATGTACCCCGTATCGGTTTCGTAAATAAAATGGACCGTGCCGGTGCCGACTTCTTAAACGTGGTGAAGCAGGTGCGTGAAATGCTGGGTTCTAAAGCCGTGCCATTACAGTTACCAATTGGTGCAGAAGATAACTTCACCGGTGTGGTTGACCTGATCAAGATGAAAGGTATCATCTGGCATATGGAAACAGAGGGTATGACATTTGATGAAATTGATGTACCTGCTGATATGGTGGAAGAAGCCAATGAATGGAGGGCCCAGCTGGTGGAAGCCGTTGCTGAATATGATGACAAACTGATGGAGAAATTCTTTGATGATCCCAACAGCATCACCGAAGAAGAAATGCATGAAGCTATCCGCAAGGCTACGATCGACCTGTCTATCGTGCCCATGATGTGCGGTTCTTCATTTAAAAATAAAGGTGTGCAAACTGCACTGGATGCGGTTTGCCGTTACCTGCCTTCACCGGTGGATATCGAAGCCATTAAAGGTACCGATCCTGATACTGGTGCTGAACTGGTACGTAAGCCCGATCCAAAAGAACCATTTGCTGCCCTGGCATTTAAGATCATGACCGATCCTTTTGTGGGCCGCCTGGCGTTCTTCCGTTGTTATTCTGGTCATCTCGATGCGGGCAGTTATGTACTGAACGTGCGCAGTGGCAAGAAGGAGCGTATCAGCCGTATCATGAAGATGTTTGCCAATAAGCAAAACCCCATTGATTTCATCGAAGCCGGTGATATTGGTGCAGCAGTAGGTTTTAAAGAGATCAAAACCGGTGATACATTGTGTCATGAAGATCACCCGATCACTTTGGAAAACATGTTCATTCCTGAGCCTGTAATCGCCATCGCTGTTGAGCCTAAAACACAGGCCGACGTTGATAAAATGGGTATGGCCATTGCCAAACTGGTGGAAGAAGATCCCACACTGCGTGTAAACACAGATGAGGATACCGGCCAAACCATCCTGCGTGGCATGGGTGAATTGCACCTGGAGATCATTGTTGACCGTATGAAGCGTGAATTTAAGGTGGAAGTGAACCAGGGCGCACCACAGGTGGCTTATAAAGAAGCTTTTGGTGCTTCAGTAGAACACAGGGAAACACTGAAAAAACAAACCGGTGGTCGTGGTAAATTTGCCGATATCGTATTTGAATTCGGTCCTGCTGACGAAGAATGGCTGAAAGAAAACGAAGGCAAACACTTCCAGTTTGTAAACGATATCTTCGGCGGATCTATTCCAAAAGAATTCATCCAGCCAATCCAGAAAGGTTTTGAAAGTGCCATGACAACCGGTGTGCTTGCAGGTTATCCTGTAAACAACATGAAAGTGCGCATTTTCGATGGCAGCTACCACGATGTGGATTCTGATGCAATGAGCTTTGAATTATGTGCCAAAGCCGGTTTCCGCGAAGCAGGCCGTAAAGCAAAACCAACATTGCTGGAGCCCATCATGAAAGTGGAAGTATTAACACCAGACCAGTACATGGGTGATGTTACCGGTGACTTAAACCGCCGCCGTGGTATGCTGGAAGGTATGGACAGCCGTAATAACCTGCAGGTTATTAAAGCCAAAGTGCCTTTGAGCGAAATGTTCGGTTATGTAACGCAGCTGCGTTCATTATCTTCAGGCCGTGCAAGTTCTACCATGGAGTTCAGCCATTACAATCCTGCACCCAATAACATTGCAGAAGAAGTAATAGCAAAGAGCAAAGGAAAAATGAAAGTGGAAGAATAATCACCATTTCAGTGATATAACAAACCCCGCATGTGCAACATGCGGGGTTTTGTTTTGCTAATAGTTTATAAGCGGGAGATATTATTACCAAACCGGCATGAGATAAAACTGTTTATATGATGAATAACCATCAGCAACAGCAATTGTTTTTGCGGCAAGTTCATCCCCGTCTTTATTACAAAGCTTTAACCAGGGCAATAAAAAAGCCTGTTTAAGAATAAACAGGCTTGTATGATGCGACAAAAAGTATTACTGTAGCTGTATGATCTTTAAAACATGCTGGCCGCTGCCATACAGTGCGGCAACCGTTGTGCTTGACGATACACCGCCGGCACTAATAAATACTGTTTGACCTGATGTTATGCTAACAATGGTATTACCCGACACGGTGGTATTTACTGTACCGGTTGAGGAACGGAATGCATTTGTTGTTCTTTCCATATCCACGCTGCCATTTACATATACCCTGTTACCCAACTGCATCAAAGTGTTGGATGAGGTGTTTGTTAAGGCATAACTGTTGTTAATGATTATCTCGTACAGCCCGGTGGCAGGTGCCGTAAAAACACCTGTTGAAGTATTGTACGCCGTCCCCACATTTGTACCGGCAGAGTTATACACAATGGTATCGTATGCAGAAACCGGGGCGTAAGCAGAAGTGATTCTTCTTGCATCCACAAGCAGTTTTGGAAAAGAAACCTGGGCCAGTTTTTTTATAACACTGCCAGCGCCCAGTACCAGGATACTGTCTGAAGAACTGCCCGTTTGCAGCCCGGTTACAGCGAGTGTATTGCTTGCACTGGTGGTAATAGTGGAGGCTTGTGTGAGGCTGCCGCCAAGTATTACCTCATTTGCCGAGAGTGTTAGACCGTTACTGGCCGTAGTACTGTCGTTTTTATTCAGTATCGCCATATTTATACGGTTGATCCTTCCTGTTGACGGATTGATCGTGACCAGGCTGTCGGTTGTTGCACCAGCCGTAAGCCCGGTAATATTCAACGCGGTTCCGCCTGTTGCAAAAGTGAGTGTGTTACTATTGCTGGTAATGGTGGATGGTTGCGTTAAGTTACCGCCCAGCTGAATGTCTTTACCAGATAATGTTAAACCATTGCTGGCCGTGGTGCTGTCGTTTTTATTGAGAGAAGAAACATTGATGCGGTTAATTCTTCCGGTAGAAGCATTAATTGTAACTAAGCTGTCGGTGGTTGCACCAGCCGTAAGCCCGGTAATATTCAACGCGGTTCCGCCTGTTGCAAAAGTGAGTGTGTTACTGTTGCTGGTAATGGTGGATGACTGTGTTAAGTTACCGCCGAGTGTAATGTTTTTCCCTGATAGGGTCAAACCATTGCTGGCCGTAGTGCTGTCGTTTTTATTGAGGGTTGAAGCGTTGATCCGATTAATTCTTCCTGTTGTTGTGTTGATGGTGACAATACTGTCGGTTGCT
>JABLTH010086286.1_pt1 | contig 143133 bp, 109 predicted proteins | sample 7875711 | NCBI WGS metagenome assembly JABLTH01 (sample SAMN14941262, study PRJNA633318) | bioreactor metagenome | isolation source: bioreactor | place: China | collected 2019-03-05
CGACCACGTGTTCGGGCTGGGGCGCCTGCTGCGCCTGCGGCTCGGGCGTACGGACCGGACGCTGTGCCTGTACGGTCCGCCGGGCTTCGCGGCGCAGGTGCGCGCCGCGCTCGGCGCGTTCACGTGGAACCTCGTCGACGCGTTCCCGCTCGACCTCACCGTGGTCGAGGTGCACAGGGACCGCACGGAGCGGTGGCGCTTCCCCGAGGTGCACGGCTTCGAGCCCTTCTGCGCGGCACGCGGCCCGGGCCCGCACGACGCGCCCGTGCTCGACGACGACCTGCTCGCCGCGCGCGCGCTGCCGCTCGATCACGGCGGCACGCCGTGCCTCGCGTGGCGCGTCGACGAGCACGTCGCGCTGAACGTCGACGCGGTCGCGCTCGCCGCGGCCGGGTTGCCGACCGGGCCGTGGCTCGCCGCGCTCAAGGACGCGATCCGGCGCGGCGCGGACGACGCCGCGCCGATCGAGGTCCCGGGCGAGGGCGCGCGGCCGCTGGGCGCGCTGCGGGGCTCCGTGATCCGCGAATCGCCCGGCGATTCGGTGGCCTACGTCACGGACGTCGCGCCGACGCCGGCCACCGAGGACGCGGTCGCGCGCTTCGCGGCCGGTGCGCGGCGGCTCGTGATCGAGACCCACTTCCTCGACGAGGACGCCGCGCTCGCGCGCCAGCACGGCCACCTCACCGCGAAGCTCGCGGGCACGATCGCGTGCGCGGCCGGGCCGGGGTCGCTGTCGCCGATCCACGCGTCGTCCCGCTACGAGGCGCGCGAGGCCGACGTGCTCGACGAGGTCGCACGGCACGCCGCGCCGGTGCCGGTCGAGCCGCTGCCGCGCGGCGCGGACGCGGACGCGGACGCGGACGACGCGTGAGCGCGCACGACGCGGGCCTCGCGCTGCGCCTCGGCGCCCCGCCCGACTTCGAGGCCGGCGTGGTCGTCGCGGGCTTCGACCGCCCGCCGCTGTCGTGGCGCATCGCGCTCGAGCGGCGGCCGTACGCGGAGCTCGTCGACGCGCTCGACGCGGGCACGCTCGACGTCGCGCTCGTCCCGGTGCACCTCTACGCGGCACGGCTCGCGGCGCGCGTCGAGCTCGTCCCGGCATGGCGCTCGGGTCCGACGGCACGTCCTCGACCGCGCGGCTGTGGACCGCCGCGCCGCTCGCGAGCCTGCGACACATCGCCTCGCGCGCGCCGGGCCACGCGGCCGAGGCGGCGGTCGCGGCGCTGTTCCACGCGTCGGGACGCGCGGTCGAGGTCGTGTCCGGCCCGCCCGCCGGCTCGGTGGAGGACACGCTGCACGCGCACGGTGCGGTGCTCGTGTGCGGGGACGAGGCGGCGTGCCGCGACGCCCCGGGCGGCGTGCAGACGATCGACGTCGGCGCGGCGTGGCGCGAGCTGACCGGGCTGCCCGTGGTGTGGGCGGTCTGGGCCGCGTGCCCCGGCCGCGTGAACCGCGACACGTACGCGCTTCTGCACGGCGCACGGACACGCGGCCGCCAGCACGCGGGCGCGCTCGCGGCGGAGCACGCGGCCGCGTTCGGCCTGCCGGCACCGGAGCGGCTCGTGGCCGCGGTCGAATCCGCGGTTTCCTATCGCCTGGGCCGCCGCCAGCTCGACGGCCTGAACGCGCTGTGGTCCGCGGTGCGCGGACTTCCGGGCGGCGCCGAGGTCCCGGAGCCGCGCTTCCTCCCGCTCGCGCAGGGCAGCGCCTGCCACCGCTGGGCCGCCGAACGGCGCCGCCGTACTTCCTAGCTCGCCCGGACGGCTTTCTTTTTTCGATCGGCCGGAGCCCGATCACTCGGGGGCCCGCCACCCGGACTTAGAATCGTCACGCCCAAAACGTCGACGCCCTTCTCTTCGGGGAAGAGAGAAGGAGCGGACCCATGAGTGCGGTCGATGTCGTCCCCGGGATCGCTCCCGGCACCGCACACCGTTCCAGCGCGGTGCGCACGGCGCGTGTGCCCGTTCGCTGCGCGGAAGACATCCGTGCGCTGGTCGAGCCGCACCTCCACTTCGTGATGCTGGTCGCGGGCGAGTACCGCTCGAGCGCCACGCCGTTCGACGACCTGCTCGCCGAGGGCTGCGTCGGACTCGTCGAGGCCGCGCACCGTTTCGACTGCGCGCACAACGTGAAATTCCTCACCTACGCCTCGTGGTGGATCCGCAAGCGGATCCTCGATTTCCTCGCACGCGAGGGCAAGCCCGTGCACATGACGCGCTACGCGCGCGACCGGCGCCGCGCGCTGCGGCTCGCGCAGGAAGCGCTGCGCGGCACACTGGGTCGCGAGCCGAGCCACGCCGAGATCGCCCTCGCGACGGGGATCGACGCGGCGGAGGTCGAGCGGGCGCTCCGGCCGCCGCGCATGGTCTCGATCGACCAGCCGGGGGACGACGGCCGCGAATCCCTCGCCGAGACGATTGCCGACCCGCGCGGAACCGCCCCGGCCGACGCCATCGACGCGCGCGTCCTCGCCGAGCAGGTGCGGCGCGAGGTGCTCCTCCTGCCCCCGCGCGAGCGGATCATCGTCGAGAGCCGCTTCGGCCTCGACGGCGGCGAGGCCCGGACGTTCCAGGAACTGGGGGACAGCCTCGGGATCAGCCGCGAGCGGGTGCGTCAGCTGGAAGGCGATGCGCTGGCCCGGCTGCGGCGCCGGCTGCGGGTGAGGCACCTGCGTCGCAACTTGCCGGCGGTTGAATAATACGAACTCATCTGTCGGTCAGCTTTTGTGTATCATGCGGCGTCGCTGCGTCGTAATGACCGGTTTGTTCGCCCAAGGAGAGCTGCCCGATGAAACGCGTCCTCCTGTTCCTGACGCGCAATCCCCTCAGCCTGCTCGGCACCGCGCTGACCACCGCGAGCGCGGTCCTGATCCTCAGCCTGCTCCTGGTCGAACTGCTCGGAGGCTTCGAGGGCAGCCCGTACCTCGGGATCATCGTGTTCCTCATCCTCCCCGGCCTGTTCGTGGCCGGCCTGCTGCTGATCCCGCTGGGACACTGGCGGCAACGGCGGAGGGAACTCGCCGGCAAGTCGACGAAGGACGCCCTCCCTGTCCTGAACCTCAACGAGGACAACACGCGGCGCGGCGCGCTGCTGTTCCTGGTCGCGACGATCGTCAACGTCGTGATCCTCGGAACCGCGACCTTCAAGGGCATCGAGGTCAGCGAGTCGGCCAACTTCTGCGGCGAGACGTGCCACAAGGTGATGGAGCCCGAGTTCACCGTCTGGCAGCGCTCGCCGCACTCGCGCGTGCAGTGCGTGTCGTGCCACATCGGTCCCGGCGCGAGCTGGTTCGTGAAGTCGAAGCTCTCGGGCAGCTGGCAGGTCGTGTCGGTGCTCTTCAACCTCTACCCGCGCCCGATCCCCTCGCCCGTGCACAACCTGCGCCCGGCGCGCGAAACGTGCGAGCAGTGCCACTGGCCGACCAAGTTCGTCGGCGACCGCCTGAAGCAGATCACCCACTACGAGAGCGACGAGGTCAACGGGCCGCGCACGACCGTGCTCCTGGTGCGCGTCGGCGGCAAGGCGGGCAGCTCGTCGAAGGGCATCCACTGGCACGTCGACCCGGGCGTCACGATCCGCTACCGCTCCGACGAGAAGCGCGAGCGCATCGACGAGATCGAGCTGACCCGCGCCGACGGCACGAAGACCGTCTACAAGGGCCCCGCGGCTCCGGCCGAGAACGGCAAGCCCGCGCCCGCGGCGACCGTGTGGCGCTCGATGGACTGCGTCGACTGCCACAACCGTCCGACGCACATCTACCGCAACCCCGAGGGCGCGGTGGACGGCGTGATCCTCGACGGGCGCGTCGACCGCTCGCTACCGTTCGTGCGGCGCGAGGCCCTGCGCCTCGTGCAGGAGAAGTACGCCTCGCACGACGACGGACGCGCGAAGATCCTCGCCGGTCTCAAGGAGTTCTACGCGAAGAACTACGCCGACCTCGCGACCTCGAAGGCCGCGGCGATCGACGCCGCGGGCAAGGCGGTCGGCGAGGCGTGGGCGGTGAACGTGTTCCCTGGCATGAACGTGCAGTGGGGCACGTACCCCAACCACATCGGCCACCAGGGCTCCCCGGGCTGCTTCCGCTGCCACGACGACGAGCACAAGTCGGCCGACGGGCGGCAGATCTCGCAGGACTGCAACCTCTGCCACGCGCTGCTCGCGCAGGACGAGGAGCACCCGGAGATCCTGAAGCAGCTCAACCCCTGAGCCGGCGGGGCCCGCGCGGTCTCCATGACCCCGCGGGCCCGACGCCGTAGAATCGCCCGATGTGCGGCATTGCAGGCATCGCCGGCCGGACCGGCTCCGATCCGGGCCGGCGCGAGACCGTCTCCCGCATGGCGGGGACGCTGGGCCACCGCGGCCCCGACGGCGCGGGCGGTGAGGATCTGCCCGGCTGCGATTTCGGCTTCCGCCGGCTCGCGATCGTCGACCTCGCCGGCGCCGTGCCGCCGTTCCCCAACGAAGACCGCACGGTGTGGTCGGTCTGCAACGGCGAGATCTACAACGGCGACGAGCTGCGCGACGAGATGATCGCGCGCGGCCACGCGTTCCGGACCGCCGTCGACACCGAGTGCCTGCCGCACCTCTACGAGGAGTTCGGCGTCGACTTCGTGCAGCGGCTCGACGGGATGTTCGCCTTCGCGATCTGGGACGAGCCGCGGCAGACGCTCGTCCTCGGCCGCGACCGTGCGGGCGAGAAGCCGCTGTTCTGGTGGGACGGGGGGCACGAGATCGCCTTCGCGTCCGAGCTGCGCGCGATGCTCGAGCACCCGCGCGTCGCGCGCGTCGTCGATCCCGTCGCGCTCTCGCGCTTCCTCCTGCACGACTTCTTCCCCGCGCCGCTCACACCGGTCGCGGGCGTGCGCAAGCTGCCCGCGGCGCACGTGCTGACGTGGCGCGCGGGCACCGTGCACGTGAAGCGCTACTGGGACCTCGCGTCGTCACTCGTCGCGCCGCAGCGCCGCCCGCTGGCCGAGGTGGAGAAGGAACTCGACGAGCGCCTCGCGCTCGCGGTGCGGCGCCGCAAGAAGAGCGACGTGCCGGTCGGCGTGTTCCTCTCCGGCGGCATCGACTCGTCGCTCGTGCTCGCGCACCTGTCCGAGCAGGACGGGCCGGGCGTGCCCGTGTTCGCGCTCGGGCACCGCGACGCGATGTTCGACGAGAGCGCGTACGCGGCCGAGACGGCGAAGTTCTACAAGGCCGAGTTCGAGGCGCTGATCCTCGGCGAGGAGGAGCTCGAGGACGGGCTCGCGCGGATCGCGCGCGGGTTCGACGAGCCGCTCGGCGACGCGTCGATCATCCCGACACACCTGCTCTCGCTGTTCGCGCGCCGCAAGGTCAAGGTGGTGCTGTCGGGCGAGGGCAGCGACGAGCTGTTCGCGGGCTACCCGACCTACATCGGCGACCGCATCGCCGAGGCGTACCGCCGCGTGCCGGGACCGCTGCGCCGCGCGCTGCTCGACACCGTACGCCGCTTCGTGCCGGTGCAGATGGGGAACAACGGGCTCGACTACCTCATCGGCCGCTTCCGCGAGGGCGCCGAGCTCGACCGGCCGATGCGGCACCACGCGTGGTTCGGCAGCCTCTCGCCGGCGCGCCAGGCGACGCTCTTCGCGCCGGCCGTGCGCGAGATGCTGCTCGGCGTCGACCCGTTCGAGTCCGCGCGCGCGGTGGTGCGCGGGCACGCGTTCCCCGACGGCCTCTCGATGCTGCTGTACACCGACTTCTCGATGTACCTGCAGGACGACCTCCTGACGAAGGTCGACCGCGCGACGATGCTCGCCTCGCTCGAGGCGCGCGCGCCGTTCCTCGACCACGAGTTCGCGGAGTTCGCCGCTTCGCTGCCGTCCGACTTCAAGCTGCGCGGCCGCACGACGAAGTGGATCCTGCGCCGCGCCTCGCGCCGCCGCCTTCCGCCGGCCGTGCTCACGCGCCGGAAGCGCGGCTTCACGATCCCGTTCTCGCGCTGGCTGCTCGGCGGGCTCGGCGAGCGCCTGCGCGCCCGCTTCGCGCCCGAGCGCGTGCGCGCCCGCGGCCTGTTCGAGCCGGCCGAGGTCACGCGCCTGCTCGAGGAACACCTCGGCCGGCAGGTCGACCACAAGAAGGCGCTGTTCACGCTGCTCGTGCTCGACCTGTGGTGCGATCGCGTCTTCGGCGAGGGCGCGCACGTGCCGCTCGCCGCGCCGTCGTCCGCCCCCGTCGTCGCCGCGCGCGCGTCCGGGGCCTGATGAGACTCCGCCACGTCCTGCTGATCGCGCTCCTGCTCGCGCTGTGGAACGTGTGGGCCTACGACCTGTGGGCGCCCGACGAGCCGTACTTCGGCGAGGGCGCGCGCGAGATGATCGCCGACGGGCAGTGGCTGGTCCCGCACGTCAACGGCGTCGTCACGACGGACAAGCCGCCGCTGTTCTTCTGGCTCATCGCGCTGGTCTCGTGGCCGTTCGCGCACGTGTCGTCGCTCACCGCGCGCCTGCCGTCGATCCTCGCGTACCTCGGGTCGGTGGCGCTGGTGGCCCGGCTGGGCGGGCGGCTCGCGGCGAACGGGCGGGGCAAGCCCCGCCCCTACGGCGAGGGTGCGAATGCAGTCGCCGGGTCCGGGGGTGCGGGCGCGCTGGCCGCGCTGGTGTTCGCGACGGCGTACCTGCCGTGGGACAAGGCGCGCTCGGCACAGATCGACTCGCTGCTGTGCCTCCTGGTCCTCGCGGCGATCTCGGCCTTCGAGGCGTTCCGCGCGGGCACGCTCGACGGGCGCCGCGCGGGCGTGGCGGTGTGGGCGCTCGGTGGCCTGGCGACCCTGGCCAAGGGGCCGGTCGGCTTCCTCCTGCCGGTGGGCGTCGCGTTCTTCACGCTGCTCGCGGACCGGCGCCTCCGCGACTGGCGCCGCTTCGCGCCGCTCCTCGGACCGCTGGCCTTCGTCGCCGTCGTCGCGCTGTGGGCCGTACCGGCGATGCTGCTGCCGCAGGACTACTCGCTGGTCGGGGCGCTCGAGACGCACTTCTTCAACCGCGCCCTGCACGGCATGCACCACAAGAACCCGCCGTACTACTACCTCGGCGCGATCGGCCTGCAGTTCCTGCCGTGGTCGCCGCTGCTGCCGGGCGCACTGCTCCTCGCGTGGCGCCGCCGCCGCGATCCCGCGGATCGCCTGCTCCTCGTGTGGGTGCTGTTCATCGTGCTGTTCTTCACGCTCTCGGGCGAGCGCCGCGACCTCTACGTGCTGCCCGCGTACCCGGCGCTGGCCCTGCTCGTCGCTCGATTCGGGTCACACGTCGCCGCGCCCGGCGGCGAACGGCGCGTCGGCGCCGGGTGGATCCTCTGGCCGCAACTCGCGCTCGGCGTCCTGTTCGTCGCCGCCGCGGTGCTGGTCCCGAAGATCGCGACGAAGGAACTCCCCTCCCTCGCCCGCCCTGCGCTGACCGTCGCGGCCGTGCTGGTCGCCGCCGGCCTCGCTCTCGCGATCACCGCCTTGCGCCGCCGCCCCGCCGCGGTGCTCGCGGCGACGGCGGCGGGCATGTCCCTCGTCTACCTCGCGGTGGCCACGTTCGTCCTGCCGCCGCTCGACGCGACCAAGTCCGCGCGCGCGTTCTCGCTCGCCGTGCGCGACCGCACCGCCGCGTATCGCGCGGCGGGCGGCAAGGTCATGGCCTTCCGCACGAGCAACGTGCCCGAGGCGATCTCGTTCTACGCCGCGGTGTACACGACCGAGGAGGGCGACGAGAACGCGCTCGAGCGCTTCCTCGACGGCCCGCAGCCGGCGTACGCGATCTCCGACCGCCACTTCGTCGACGAGCTGCCGGCGGCGGTGCGCGCGAAGCTCACGGTCGAGGCGCGCGCGAACCTCGCGCGCATGGAACTCGTCCTCGTGCGCGGCGGCGCCGCCGGCCCGGCGAACGCCACGCCGTAGCACGCCGCGGACGGATCAGCGCACCACGCCTTCGCGCAGCGCCTTCGCCACGGCCTCGCTCTTCGAGTGGACGGCGAGCTTGGCGTAGATCTTCTTCATGTGGGAATTGACCGTGTGCCGCGAGCAGCCGAGACGTTCGGCCGCGGAGTTGTAGTTGTGTCCTTCGACGAGCAGCTTCAAGAGCCGCTGCTCGTGCGGCGTCAGGTCGTAGTCCGCGCGCGCGGGCGGCCGCACGGAGTGGAACAGGCTCACGACGCGCGAGGCGATCTCCGGCGAGATCGGCGCGCCGCCCGCCGCCGCCTCGCGTATCCCCTCGAGCAGCCGGTCCGGCGGCGTCTTCTTGAGCAGGTAGCCGTTGGCCCCGGCGCACAGCGCCTCGAAGATCCGGTCGTCGTCCCGGTAGATCGTGAGCACGAGCGCGACGAGCTCGGGCCGTTGCTCCTTCAGGCGGCGGATCCCCTCGATGCCGTTCATGCCGGGCAGCCCGAGGTCGACCAGCGCGACGTCGATCGGTCGCGTTCCGAGACCGCCGAGCGCCTCCTCCATCGAACCCCACGCGCCGGTGAGAGTGAAGCCGGGTTCCGCCGCGATGAGCGCGGCGAGGCCCTCGCGGATCTCCGCCCGGTCTTCGACGATCGCGACGCTCACGACGTCGGAGGATGCCGTCCCGCCATTCATCGCGATCGACGTTAGCACGCGTCCGGCGGGACGTGATCCCTCACGTGAGCGATGCGCGCACCCCCGCCGTCGCGGGATATTCCGCGGCGCCGAGGAGGAACCATGCCGCCCTGTGCCGTGCGCGGCGCACGTCTGCCGCGTCTGACGCTGTTCCCGCTCGTTCTCGCCTGCCTCGCGCCGGCGTTCGCGACGCCGCCCCGGACCCCGCTCACGATCTCCGGGTCCTCGACGCTGCTCCCCGGGGGACGGGTCGAGGTCGACGCGGTGCTCGAGGCCGTGCAGCCCGTCGCGGACGCGACCGTCACGCTGACGACCGAGACCGGCGACGAAATATCCCTGCTGGCCGGCGGACACGAGCTCGCGGTAACGGGCCGCGGCGCCGACCCGCACACGCCCGGGCTCGAGCGGCGCAGCTATCGCGTGCGCTTCGCGCCGGGACTCGCGCTGCGCGCCGTCGTGACGCCGCGGGGCGAAGGACGGCACAGCGTCCGGGTGATCGTCAACGCGCCCGGGCCCGGACTCGACGTGTGGGGCGACGACTACGCGTTCTTCTACCGCCGTGAAGGGACGACGCTGCTCGCCGGCTGGCCCGATCGCGACGAGCACGAGGGGCTCGGCGTCGCGCGGCCCGACCTCGACGCGCGACGGCCGCCCGCGGGCACCGACGCCCCGAGCGGCCTGCTCACGGTGAGCGGCTTCTGGTTCATGTACGACCAGGACAACAACCACATCCCGCAGCGCGAGCGCCGCGTGCAGCTCCTGAACGGCAGCGCCGCCGTCATCGCGGAGTCGAACACGGACTCGGGCGGCTACTACAAGTTCCCGCCGGTTCCGAACCCGGGCACGTTCTACGTCCGCGTCTGGGCGCGCGTGACCTACAACCGCGTCGGCGGCACGGACACGCTGCGGGTCCACAACTCGCTCGGCAGCGACTACACCTACGCGACGTCGCCCGTCAGCGGCGTCCCCGACGGCACGTACGACATGGGGATGTGGGACCTGCCCGACGGCGCGACGAACGAACCCGCGTTCTGGGCCTTCAACGCGATGCAGATCGTCTGGCGCTACTTCTTCGTCATGCGCGGCGGCGACGGCAACCACACCGCGGGCTCGATGTCCGCGGTCTGGTACCCGGGCTCGACCGACGGAACGTACTACTCGGGCGGCGGCGAGATCCACCTCCTGAGCAACGATCCCGTCGCGCCGCACATCACCGCGCACGAGGCCGGCCACAACGCGATGTACAACGCCTACGACGGCTGGTGGCCGATCGACGACTGCCCCGCGCCGCACTACCTCTTCGCGGCGAGCGGGCTGCATTGCGGGTGGACCGAGGGCTGGGCCGACTGGACCGCGATCGCGGCGTTGAACGATCCGATGTTCGGTTTCGCGAACGGTTCGAAGACCGATCTCGAGAACACGTCCGGCTTCGCGCAGGGTGACTGGGTCGAGGGGAACGTCGCGGGCGCGATGTGGGACTGGATCGACGCGACGAACGAGGCGGACTACGACAAGCACACCGATCCGCCGCTGCCGTTGTGGGAGACGCTGTGGAACCACCGCGACCAGACGTTCTGCGATTTCTTCGAGTCCACGCGGGACCAGGGCGTGAAGCGCAGCCGGGACAACGAGCTGCGGCAGAACACGATCACGACCTGCACCAGCTGCCGCCAGGACTTCTACGAGCAGGACAACACCTGCCCGGCGGCGAAGAACTTCCCCGTGGGCTCGTTCGTCGACCAGGCGACGTTCTGCAGCGATCCCGACTACAAGGTGCTTTCGGTGGAGAAGGGGTGGAACTACGTCTTCGAGACCGACGAGCTCGGCGCGTACGGCGACACCGTGCTGACGCTGTTCGACACGACGTGCGATCCGGAGAACACGCTCGCCTACAACGACGACAAGCACACCTCGCGCTGGCCGCAGGCCTCGCGCATCGACTGGCGCAGCGACCGCACCGGCACGGTGTTCCTCGAGGTGTGGAACTTCGACGGGTACGGCGCGAACCGCTCCTACGACCTCTCGTCGTACCGCTACTGCGCGACGCCGCTCGTGCCCGCCGCGCTCGCTCCCGCGGAGGGCGCGAGCGTCTGCGGACCGTCCGCCACGCTCACGTGGTCGGCCGACGGGACCTCTTACAACGTGGTCGTCGACGGCGGCTACTTCTTCCCCTGCATGAACCTCTCCACCCCGTCGTGCCCGTTGACGAACCTCGCGCCGGGGCCGCACTGGTGGCAGGTCGAGTCCACGCTCGCGTGCGGCAGCGTGACCTACGGCCCGCAGTTCCACTTCGAGGTGCTCGCCCCCGGGAGCATTCCCGCGGACACGCCCACGCTCGACGTCCGGGCATCCGTCGTCGCCTGGAGTGCGGTCGGCGGCGCGATGTCCTACGACCTCGTCCGCGGCGGACTCGCGGCGCTGGGCGCGAGCGGAGGCAATTTCGCCACGTCGACGACCACGTGCCTCGGCAGCGCGCTGCCCGGCAATTCCATCCCGTACACGGAGACGCCGCCCTCCGGTGACGGGTTCTTCCTTCTCGCGCGGGCGCGCGGCTGCGGCGGCGCGGGCAGCTACGACTCGGGGGCCGAAGGACAGGCCGGATCGCGGGATGCGGGCGTGAACGCGTCCGCGGGGGCCTGCCCGTAGCCGGGGGGCGGCGCGGGCCGGTGCAGGGTCGTGAGATATTCCGTCCGTGACCTCGCACCGGCCCGTCGTCGTCGTCGCGCTCGTCGCCGCGCTGCTCGGCGCGGCAGCGGAAGCGCGCGCGGAACGTCTCGCGCTCACGTCGTACAGCGTCGCCGAGGGCCTGCCGAGCGACGACGTCCGCGCGCTCCTGGTCGACCAGGGCGGTTTCCTGTGGGCCGGCACGACGGACGGTCTTGCGCGCTTCGACGGCCGCGAGTTCCGCGTCTTCGGCACCGCCGACGGACTGCCGCACGCGGCGACGTGGTCCCTCCTCGAGACGCGCGAGCACGAGCTGTGGGTCGGGACGGACCGCGGCATCGCGGTCGCGCGGCTCGACGATCCCGCGGGCCGCGGCTTCGGCGTCGTGCGCTGGAACGCCCCCGCGCGGCCCGACCCGGACGATCGGGTCGCGGTGACCGCACTCGCGCAGGATCGCGCCGGAGACGTGTGGGCCGGTACGGCGAGCGGCCTGGTCCACTTCACGCGCGCGGGGGACCGCTGGATCGGCCTGCCGGTCGACCTCCTCTCCTCCACGGGGCAGCCGTCTTCGGCGGAACGTCCCGTCGTCACGAGCATCGCCGAAACCTCCGATCGTTCGTTGTGGATCGCGGGCACGGACGGCCTCTACCAACGCGATCCGCGCGGCACGTGGTGCCGGCTCACGCTCGCCGACGGGCTGCCGACGATGGTGCTGCGCCAGCTCGTCGTCGACGCGAAGGAGCGCGTGTGGGCCGTCGGCCACGGCGAGTCCCTGGCCGTTCTCGACACGGGCGAAACCGGCCGTGCCCGGATCGTTTCCGTACTCCACGTACGCGGCGGGAAGGACGTCGACGCGCACTTCACGCTCGGCCGCGGTGCACGCGACGAGATCTGGCTCGGCAGCTGGAGCGGCCTCACGCGCTTCGACGCGGCGAGCTCCGCACCGCGCGCGGTCGAGCACGTCGGGGCGGCGGCCGGTCTGCCCGCGCTGCAGGAACCGCACGCGGTGGTCGCGGGGGCGCGCGGGGACCTCTGGATCGGCACCAACCGCGCGGGGCTGTGGCACTGGCACCGCGATGGCGCCGTGACGTTCGACGCGCAGGACGGGCTCGGGAGCGGAGCCGGTGCCCTGCGCGTCTCGCGCTCGGGCCAGGTCATCGCGCTCGACCACCACGATCAGCACGTCCTGCATGGCTGGACCGGGAGGGGATTCAGCACGGTCCGGCCGCGCTTTCCGGCGGCGTACGCCGCGGCGTGGCTCACGCCGGTGCTGCAGGACCGCACCGGCGCGTGGTGGATCGGATCGGCGGCGGGCGTGTGCCGCTTTCCGCCTTCGTCGCTGCTCGAAGGGATCGACGGCGCCCCGCCCGAACGCTGCTTCGGGGCCGCGGACGGCCTGGGCGCGTTCGTGGTGGGCCTCTTCGAGGACGCGCGAGGCGACGTCTGGATCACGCTCTGGAGCGGTACGCGGCAGGTGTGGCGCTGGGAACGCGCGACCGGACGCCTCGTCGCGTACGGCGCGGACGAGGGGCTCGGACCGGACTACGACATCACGGCGATCGTCGACGACGCGGCGGGTGGGCTCTGGCTGGGCGCGTGGTCGGGCGGCCTGTACCGCTTCGACGGCTCGCGCTTCCGCCGTTTCACCGAGCGCGACGGCATTCCCGAGGCGAGCGTCGTGAACGCGGCGCGCGCGCCGGACGGCCGCCTGTGGTTCGCGCGGCGCCGCGACGGGGCGCTCGTCGTCGACGATCCTGCGGGACCGGCTCCGCGCGCGCGACGCATCGGACGCGCGGACGGCCTCGTCTCGGACAACGCGGAGACCGTCGCCGCGGGGCCCGACGGCACGACGTGGATCGGCAGCAATCGCGGACTCACGCGGCTCGACCGCGAGGGCCACGTGACGCGGCACTTCGGCGTACGGGACGGTCTCCCGCGCGCCGCCGTCACGACCGTCCTCGCCGACGCGCGCGGAACGGTGTGGGCGCTGACGATCCCGAGCGTCGTTCGACTCGAGGCCCCTCCGGTGCGTCCGGACCCGCCGGTCGACCCGCTGATCGCCGCGCTGCGCGCCGGCGGGCAGCCGCGCCCGATCCCACTCGGCGGGCTCGCCGCGCTCGACGGACTCGAAGTGCCGGCGGCCGCCCCCGATCTCGAGGTGACGCTGACGAGCCCGTCTCCTGCGCGCGCGGACCAGGTGCGCTACGCGCTCGACCTCGACGGCCCGACGCGGCTGAAATCCACGCTGCGCGACGACCCGCACGTCGAACTCCCGCGACTCGCGCCCGGACGCTACGAGTTGCGCGCGCGCACGGTCGCACTCGACGGCTCCGTGTCGGCCCGCCCCGCCATCGTGCGCTTCGTCGTGCAGGCGCCCTGGTGGCGCCGTCCGTGGGCCTGGGCGATCGCGCTCGCCGCGGTCGCCCTCGCCGCCTTCGCGACGCACCGGTCACGCGTGGCGCGGCTCCTCGCGATCGAACAGACGCGCACCCGGATCGCCACCGACCTGCACGACGACATCGGCTCGAGCCTGTCGTCGATCGCCGTGCAGGGCGGGCTGCTGCATCGCCGCCTCACGCAGATCGACGCCGACGACCGGCAGCGCCTCGCGCGCATCGCCGAGACCGCTCGCGAACTCGTCGAGACGATGGGCGACATCGTCTGGTCGGTGAACCCGCGCTACGACCACCTCTCCGACCTCGCGCACCGCATGCACCACTTCGCGCGCGAGGCCACCGACGCGGCCGGCCTCACCCTCACGTTCGAGGCGCCCGGCGCGCGCGACGTCGCACTCGACCCGCCCGTGCGGCGCCAGGTCTACCTCGTGTTCAAGGAACTCGTGGCGAACGCGATCAAGCACTCCGGAGCGTCCCGGCTCGACGTGGTCCTGCGGCGCGACGGGACGCATCCGGCGCACATCGAGCTGACCGTGCGCGACGACGGGCGCGGCATGGCGCCCGAGGCGGAGCGCCGCACGGGCACCGGGCTCCCGAGCCTGGCGCGCCGCGCGGAGTCGATCGGCGCGCGGCTCACGATCACCTCGGAACCCGGGGCGGGCGTGTCAGCGACCTTGCGAACGCCCGCCTCGGGCGTCCCGTCTATAGAATCGGTCCCCTCATGAACGACGACTGGGTGCTCCGCGAAACGTTCCGCGTCCGCGCGTTCGACTCCGACGCCGCGGCGCGACTCGCCGTGCCGGCGATGTTCGGCCTGCTCGAGGAGGCCGCGGGACTGTCGGCCGCGTCGCGCGCGTTCTCGGTCGAGGACCTGATCGGCGACGGGCTCTCGTGGGTCGTCGCGCGCCTGCGCGTGCGTTTCACCGGCTGGCCGAACTGGCGCGACGACGTGACCGTCGAGACCTGGCCCTCGGGCGCCGACGCCCTGCGCGCGTTCCGCGAGTGGATCGTGCGCGACCCTGCCGGCACGCCGATCGGGCGCGCCAGCAGCGTCTGGATGGTCATCGATCTCGCCACGCGCCGCCCGGTGAAGATCCCCGAGCGCATGCACCGCCTCGGCATCCCGATGGGTGCGCGCGAGGTGCCCGAGATCGCCGACGCGCTCCCCCGCCCCGTCTCGCCCGGGCCGCCGGTCGAGATCCCCGTGCGCTACGCCGACCTCGACCTGAACCGCCACGCGAACAATGCGTCGTACGTCGCGTGGGCGCTCGAGAGCGTGCCGCTCGAGGTGCGCGAGGCCTGCGTCCCGACGCGCATCGACGTCGACTACCGCGCCGAGGCCGTGCTGGGGGACGTGCTGCGCGTCGAGGCCGAAATGGAAACGGCGCCCGAAGGCGCCGCGTTCCGTCATCGGATCGTGCATGCGGCCGACGGCCGCGAACTGGCCGTGCTGGCGAGCGCCTGGCGGCGCTGACGGAGCCGACCCCGCGTCAGGCGTGCGCGAGGTGGCCGACGTGCGGCGTCTCGCGGATCTCCTGCTCACGGCGGTGTTCCGCGGTGTAGATGCGGTACACGACGATCGGCAGCGCGACGGGCGCGACGGCGAAGCCGAGCATGATGAGGAAGGTCAGCAGTCCGACGACGTAGCAACCCGCGGTGAGAATCGCGTTCCAGATCTCGAACATCGTAATTCCCTCTCGAGGCCGGAGCAGAGTAGGGCGGGTGTTCCGTCGCTGAGTCCGGTCAACTGGCTCCCCGAATCCAGGTGCTCCCTGCACCCGCCCGTCTCTTTCGCAACCGGCGTGCCACGCAAATCCGGATGCGTCCGTGCGCCGGGAGAAGCGAGCAGCGGCGGCGAGACAGCGGGAAACCGGCGCCGGGCGCCGCGTAACTGACGGCGTGGCCGATACACCGCCGCGCGTGCCGGTCAGTGACCCAGGCGCCGATCAGTGCCGCGCACCGCGCGACGCCAGGAGCTCGAGCGCTTTGTCGAGCGCGCGGTCGGCCGCGACGGGCACGTCGGGCGCGACGCCCGTCCCCTCCCAGTCGGTGTTCGAGACGGGATTCACCGCGTGCAGGATCGGGATCTGCGCCTTGAGGCGCGGGTGGATCTTGAAGCCGTTGACCGGGTGCGCGCCGCCACCGGTGGTCTCGCCGACGATCAGCGCGCGGCTCTGCATCTTGAGGTCGTACGCGAACTCCTCGGCCGCGGAGTACGTCGCCTTCGACGTGAGCACGAACACGGGCACGGTCGGTGCGAAGCGCTTCCCCGGCACCTTCGCGCTGCTCGTCACCTCGGACTCGAACGTGCCGTCGCGCGCGACGAAGCGATTGAGGAGCGTCGGCGTCTCGAACAGGTAGCCGGTGAGGAACGCGATCATCTCGGGCGACCCGCCGCCGTTCCGGCGCAGGTCGAAGACCAGCGCGCGCGCGCTCTCGACCTTTTTCATTTCGCGCGCCGCGACCGCGAGCGCGGCGGGACCGTCGTCGAACATGTCGAGGCGCACGTAGCCGACGTTGCCGTCGAGGAGCTTCGTCTCGATGAAGCCGTGGTCGCCGGGCACGGCGCCGGGCGCGGATCCCTTCGGCCCGTTGTCGTCCTCGGCCGCGGGCCGCACCGAGAGGTGGCCGTCGTGGCCGGCCGCGCGGAGGTCCTGGGTGAGCCGCGCCGCGAACGACGCGAGGTCGTCCGCGTCGGCCCAGCGGCCGCTGCGCGCGCCGTCGCGCACCAGCGCCGCGAGCTTCGCGCCCGCCGCGGGGAACACGTAGCGCTGCTCGAGCAGCGTCGCGAGCGCCGCGAGCGCCTTGTCGCGCTCGTCCGCGGAGAGCTTCACCGCGCCGCCCGCGACCGGGGGCTCGCTCGACGCCTCGATGCGGATGCCGTCGAGCTTCGGCGGGTCGCCGCCCAGCATCAGCTGGAAGTCGAAGAACAGGCCCTTGGCCGAGCCGCGCCCGGCGACGTGCCCGGAGTGCGCGTCCCCTTCGACGACGTCCGCGGTCAGCGTGCCGATGTCCGCCGCGACCTTCTTGATGCCCGCCACGCGCTCTTCGAGCGAGCGCTTCTGCGCCGCGGCGGGCGAGCGCCACTCCTTCTCGAAGGCGATGAACGCGTCGTCGGTGCCGGCGGCGAGCGCCGCGACGAGCGCGCGCGCGGCCGCGAGGCCCGGCGCGGGTTCCGATGTCGCGGCGCCGGACTCCGCCGCGCGGGCCGCGGGCGTGTGAAGGGCGCAGAGCCCCGTCAGGGCAAGAAGGAGCGCGAGCCCCCACAGGGGCATCCTCGTGACCTGGGGACGCATCGGGTCGTTCCTCCCGGTTCACGAGAGACTAACGCACGAGCCCTCGCGCGGATCCATCCTCGTACGGTGCGACTACGGACAATGGTACGGCGACGCCGCGATCTCCGCGTCGCGCGACCCGACCTGCGACGCGCTTCCGGAGTCGTACGTCCCGCCTCCCGCGCAGCTCGCGGCGCGCAGCACGTAGTAGAAGCCGTCCCCGCCGGCCGGTGCCGCAGGATCGTCGAGGCTGCTGGCCGCCGTGTCGTTCGCGAGGCAGGCATCGACCGACGTCGTGAAGTCGCCGCCGCTCGAGCGCAGCGCGGCGAGCCGTCCGCGCACGACGTCGTACGTCGTGCCGATGGCCGGCCAGAAGAGGTGTGCCGTCGCAGCGGTTCCACGTTGCGCGGAGAGGAACGGGTTCACCGGGGCTCCCGGCGGCACGGTGTAGATCCCTCCGCCGTGCGATTCGGGCGCGTACGGGCCGCTGCCGCCGAAGACCAGCAGTGCCAGCGTGTGCGGGTCCCATGTCATCGAGAAGTGCGTCCGCCCCGCGGGTGCTCCCGCGTCGAGCATCGGCCGCCAGGCATCGGCGTCCGCGTTGTAGATCGACCCGCCGCGCGGCAGCGGCGAACCGGCGCCGCCGCCCCACACGAGCATCTCGTGGCGCGCGGGGTTCCAGGCGGCGAGGCTGCCCGGGACCGGCGACGGTGCGCCGCTGTCCGTGATCGCGCTCCAGGTGTCCGAGGCGACGTCATAGCGTCCGCCGCCCGGGGCCGATCCGCCCCACACCAGCATCGACGCCCCCGTCCAGGCGGTGAGCGGCGCGCTGCGCGGCGCGGGTGCGTTGGCGCTGCTCATCGGGCCCCACGTGTTCGTCGCGAGGTCGTAGATCGCGCCGTCGGTGTTCGCGCCGCCGCCCCAGACGACGAGCCGCGTACCCGTCGACACGGCGGCGAAGTCCGCACGCGGCGACGGTGCGCCGGCCGACGCCATCGGCTCCGGATCCCACTGGTCCGTCGCGGGGTCGTAGCGGCCGCCGTCGTCGAGCAGCAGACCGCCACCCGACGTTGCACTCGAGCCGCCCCAGACGACCATCCGGTCGCGCACCCACGCGGCCGCGAAGCCCGAGCGCGGCGAGGGCGCGAGGATGTAGGTGAGGCCCACGGTGGATCCGTTCGGCGCGTGGTTGATCCCGTCGGTCGTGTTTCCGCCCTGGCGATCGGCACCGCCCCAGAACAGCGTCGTGGTCCCGGTCCACACGCCGGCCGGGTCCAGGCGGCCGAGGGTCGGTGCGTCGAACAGCGTCCAGGCGTCGAGCACCGGATGGTAGTCCGCGCCGTCGGACCAGTTGTCGAAGAGATCGTAGCCGGACCAGACCGTCCACTCGTTCCCCGTGAACACGGCTCCCTGGTGGGAGCGGTCGCCGGGCGCGGTCGTGTACGCGAGCTTGGTCCAGCTGTCGGTCGACGGATCGTAACGGCCCCCGTCGTCGTCCGGTGCGCCGTAGTAGTCGCCGCCCCAGACGAGCATCTCCGCGCCCGACCAGACCGCGGTGTGCCCGATGCCGGCGTTGGGGCCGAGCGTGCCGCTCATCGGGTGCCAGGAATTCGTGGCGGGCGCGAAGCGCGCCCCGAACGCCAGCGCGTTCGCGGTGTTCGACCCGAGGACGAGCATCTCGCCCGTCGTCGTCGACCAGATCGCGCGGTGGTCGTGGAGCGCGGGGCCGCCGCTGAAGGGCATGATCATCCACGCGTTCGTCGCGGGGTCGTACGTGCCGCCGTCGCCGCGCGTCGTGTTCAACGAATCGACGCCGCCGTGCACGATCATCCGCGTTCCGCTCCACACGGCGGCGTGATGCGTGCGCTTGCTCGGCGCCTCGCTCGCATCCATCGACGACCATGTGTTGGACACCGGGTTGTAGATTCCGCCGGTCCTCACGACGCCCGAGACGTCGGTCCCGCCCCAGACGAGCATCGCGCTGCCGCTCCAGACCGCGGTGTGGCCCGTGCGCGGCGTCGGGGCGTTCGCGCTCGCCAGCGGCGACCACGTGTCGGTCGACGGGTTGTACCGCGCCGCGTTGAAGGGCGCGCCGCCCCACACGAGCATCTCCGTGCCGGTCCAGACCGCGGTCGCCCCGAAGCCGCCGGAAGGCGCTCCGGCCTGTGACATCGGCGTCCACGAATCCGACCCCGGCGCGTAACGCCCGCCGCTCGACGTGCCGCCGCCCCAGACGAGCATCAGGTTGAGCGGTGGCCCGGTCCAGACGGCGACGTGATTCGAGCGCGCGGCCGGGGCTCCGGCGCGCGAGATCGGCGACCAGGTGTTGGTGGCCGCGTTGTAGCGTTCGCCGTCGTCGAGGAGATAGATCTCCTCGCCGCCCCACACGAGCATGTCCGCGCCGGTCCAGACCGCCGTGTGATTCTGCCGCGACAGCGGCAGCGTCGAGCGCAGCGGCGACCAGGCCTCGGGCGGGCAGTTCGCCGGAGCGCGCGACGACCGCGAGCGGCCGATCGCGGGCAGCACGAGGTGCTCCGCGATCGCCGGCGCGGCCGCGGCGAAATCCGCACGATGCTCTCCCCACCACGTGTCGAACGGCAGCTTCGGCCAGCGGACCGATTCGAGAACCAGGCCGCGTGCATCGTGCTCGAGGACGCGCAGCGCGAGGAGCGCCTGCGGCCGGTCGAGCGGGCCGAGCCAGCGGCCGTCGACGATCGCGGCGAGGCGCGCGCCGTCGCTCGCGCCGGCCGTTTCGGGCGCGAGCACGCGCAGCAGGCGGCCCCACCCCTCCTCCGTGGCGTCGTGATGCGCGATGCGGTGCATCGCACCGAGTCGCGCAGGGTCGGCGCCGGAGAGCAGAGCGGCGACGCCGCGATCGGCCGCAGCAATGGCCGTGTGGTGCAGCCGTCGATCGTCGGCGTAGTAGCGGCGCAACGCGTGTGCCACGAGCAGCGGGCGCACCAGCGCGGCGCCGATCCGCTGCGGATCGTCGTCCAGCGCGGCGAAGTACCGGCGGAGCGCGGCGGGATCGCGTGTCGACGACGCGATGCGATCGAGCTCGGCCTGCAGCTCGTACGTTCCGATCGTGACGCCCCACAGCGCGTGCAGCGCCGTGACCTGCCGCAGTTCCGCGTCGACCTTCTCGCGCGTCGCCGGGAGCGGGGCCAATTCGTCGATCGACGGCTTCGCGCGCGCGTTCCCCTCCGGCCACGTGCGACGCTACCAGTCGAGCGTCTCGAGCGCGTGCCGGTCGGCGACGAGCTGCTCGAGCGGAGGAGCGGCGGGCGCCTCCGCCGCGCGCGCCGGCACGGGGACCGGCCCGAGGGCCGCGGCGAGAGCGACGAGGCATGCGAGAGGACGTACGAAGGCCATCGACGACGTCGGCATGGCGGACTCCTCGGCGTGCGCGCCGCGCCTGCGGCGCACCCCTGTTCACGAGGTTACGGAGTCCGGGGCCCGCGGCCGACTGTGTGAACGCTCAGGTTGACGATCGCCCCTACGCCGCGCTCGCGTGGCGAGTCCTTTCGCTCACCCGGCGCGCCGCAGCGGCTTGATGGCCCGCTTGGGCCGCGCCCGGGCGAGGTCGTGAGCTGCCTGAAGGTTGACCCAGAATTCGGGGGACGTGCCGAAGGCCTGCGCGAGCAGCCATGCGGTCTCGGGCGTGATGCCGCGCTTCCCGCGGATCAGTTCGTTGATTCTCTGGATTGGAACGCCGAGGTGCGCCGCGAGGGCGACCTGCGTCGTGCCTGCGGGAACGAGGAACTCCTGCAGCAGGATTTCTCCTGGATGCGACGGGATGCGATTCGTCGGAAGCATCTCGACCTCGGTCTCAGTGGTAGTCGGTGATCGTGACGTCGTCCGCTCCGCCGTCCTGCCAGCGGAATACGATCCGGAACTGATCGTTGATCCTGATGCCGTGCCAACCGCGAAGCTCGCCCTTGAGGGCTTCCAGCCGATTTCCCGGCGGAGCCGCCACATCCGAGAGCCAATGAGCTGCCTGAATCATGTCCAGTTTCCGCAAGGCACTCGGAATGATGGCGACCGGGTATCGGCGAACTCGAGCCGTTTCCCGGCCATGGTAGAGGTCGGCCGTCGCCTCGTCGCCAAACGAGCGAATCACCAGCTGCCCTCCTCAATGAAGATACGTCTTACACGGGTTCCGTGCAACCATGAAAAGCAGCCGACCCCGCGCCAGTGACTCTAGCGCTTCAACCGGGCTGGTCCCCGTGCATCGCGCGGACAGGAACGACGTCTCGTCCCACGCGCGGGAATTTCGAGGGCGTCACACCCCCATCGTGTTCGCACCACAATCGACGTGCAGCGTCTCGCCCGTGATCCCCGACGCGAGGTCCGACACGAGGAACACCGCCGCGGATCCCACGTCGCCGCCCTCGACGTTGCGGCGCAGGGGCGCGCGCTTCTCGGTGTGCGAGAGGATGTCCTTGAAACCGCCGACCGCGGACGCGGCCAGCGTGCGCAGCGGGCCGCCGGAGATCGAGTTCACGCGGATGTTGTACTCGCCGAGCTCGTGCGCGAGGTAGCGCGCCGAACACTCGAGCGCGGATTTCGCGACGGCCATCACGTTGTAGCCGGGGATGACCTTCTCGGCGCCGAAGTACGACATCGCGATGATCGACCCGCCGCCACCCGCGGCCATCTGCTCCTGCGCGCGCTGCGCCATCGCGAGCAGCGAGTAGCTCGAGATGTCGAGCGCGAGGTGGAACGCCTCGCGCGGGGTGCGCGCGAACTTGCCCGGCGACAGCCACTCGCGGTCGGCGAAGGCGATCGAGTGGATCACGAAGTCGAGGCGGCGGAAGTCGCGGCCGTACTCGGCGAAGATCGTGTCGAGCTCCGCGTCCTTCGAGACGTCGCAGGGCCGGATCCAGGGGTCCTCGACGCCGAGGGCGTCGACGGCGAAGCGCGTGCGCGCCTCGTTCTTCTCGCCCGGGAGGCAGCCGAAGGCGCAGGTCGCGCCCGCGCCGATCAGGGACTGCGCGATGTACCACGCGTAGGACCGCTCGTTCGCGATCCCGAAGATCAGGCCGGACTTCCCCTCCAGCAGTTCCATAGTTCTCGCCGCTCCCTCTGGTGCCCGGGCCTCGCCCGGGGGCCAGAGCATACCCCCTTTCCCGCGACAATCCCGCTGTAAGCCAGTGGCAAGACCCCTCGCCGCGGCCGGGCGGGGCAAGCCCCGCCCCTACATGACGTCATGGATCGCCCGCACCGACACGATCCACGGGCGGGGCAAGCCCCGCCCCTGCGTTCGAACCCAATCGGGCCGGTTTTCTAGAACAGGGGGGCGGGGTAGCGGCCTTCCTCGCGCAGGAGGTCGGCGATGTCGTCGTCGAGGCGGTCCCGCAGGGTCTCGAGGTCCTCGAGCTCGCGCAGGACGATGAGGCGGCCCTCCTCGATGAAGCGGCTGCAGAGCAGGATGTCGCGCGCGGCGTTCTCGGCCCCGCGCGCGGCGACGCGGGTCGAGGCGCGCGAGAGGCAGGCGCCCATCGCGTAGAGGCGCATCGCGGCGTCGGCGATGCGGCGGATCGTGAACTCCTGGCCGAGGATCGCGCGGCGGTGGCGGCGCATCGTCTTCTCGACCTTGCGCGAGAACGCGCCGAGCGTCGCCGCGAAGGCCTCGCCTTGCGCCGCGAGCGCGGCGGGAACCCACTTCGGCACGACCGGGTCGACGATCGTCCCCTCGGTGACCGCGGTGACGACGTCGTTCGCCAGCTCGGACTTCGCGGCGCGCAGCGCCTCGGTCGCGCGGCGGCCCGGCTCCTTGAGGCCCTCGAGCGTGCCCGCGAGGCGCAGGATCTCGTTGGTCCCTTCGAAAATCATGTTGATGCGGCTGTCGCGCAGGTGACGCTCGTACGGATATTCGATCATGTAGCCGATGCCGCCCGCGATCTGCACCGCGTCGTTGACGGTCTGCCAGAGGTTCTCGCTGCCGTACACCTTGCAGTAGCCCGCCTCGAGCGAGACGTCGACGCCGCCGCGGTCGAGAAGGCCGGCGGTGAGGTAGACCATCGACTCGGCGCCGTACGTGTTGGACGTCATGCGCCCGAGCTTTTCGCGGATCATGCCGAATTCGATGATCGGGCGGCGGAACTGCGCGCGCTCGCGCGCGTGGCGCGAGGCGAGGCGGATCAGCTCCTTCGCCGCGCCGGTGCAGCCCGCGCCGAGCGAGAGGCGGCCCGTCTCGAGGGACTTGGTCGCCATGCGGAAGCCGTCGCCGGGCGTGCCGATGATGCGTTCCTCGCCGAGCATCACGTCCTGGAACGCGAGCTCGGTCGTCGAGGAGCCGCGGATGCCGAGCTTGTGTTCCGAGGGGCCGTTGGTGAAGCCCGGTTCGCCGCGCTCCACGAGGAACGCGGTGATGCCCTCGTTGTCACCGAGCGGTCCGCCGGTCGCGCGCGCGAACACCGAGAACACCTTGGCGTAGCCGCCGTTGGTGATCCAGATCTTGTTGCCGTTCAGGCGGAACTTGCCCGCCGCCGCGTCCCACTCCGCACGCGTGCGCAGGGAGCCCGCGTCGGAGCCGGCGCCCGGCTCGGTCAGCGCGAACGCGCACAGCGTCTCGCCGCTCGCGACCTGGGGCAGCCACTTCTTCTTCATCTCTTCGGAGCCGAAGAGCACGATCGGCTTCGCGCCGATCGACAAATGCGCGCCCGTGAACACCGACAGCGACGCGTCGGTGCGCGTGATCTCTTCCATCACGCGGCAGTACGAGGTCGTGCCGAAGCCGTAGCCGCCGTACTCCTCGGGGATCGTCATGCCGAGGATCCCGAGCTCGCCGAGCGCCTCGCGCACCGCGGCCGGGATCTCCTGCTCGCGGTCGATCTGCACCGGGTCGAGGTTGTCCTTGGCCCAGTCGCGGAACGCGTCGACGGTGAGGTCGGCCTTCTCCTGCTCGTCGGGTTCCTGCTCGGGGAACGGGTAGAACGTCTCGTCCTGCAGCTCGCCCACGAACAGGCCGCGGCAGGCCGTACCGGCTTCGGCAGGCTTCTCCTGGCTCATCGCACGTGTCCTCGTCGCCGTCGCGCCCGACGGGGCGCGGAGGCCGCACATGATAGCCGGTGGGCGGTGTCGATGTAGGGGCGGGTTCGGGCGCCGTAGGGGCGGGTTAAGGCGCCGCAGGCGCCGCAACCCGCCCGCTTCACGGAAGGGGCGGCAACGCTGCGAACGGGTCGCCGAGGCCGCGCAGGTCGGCGGGGATGCCCTTCACCAGCGCGGCGGCCTCGAAGCGCTTGCCGCCACCCGCGCCGGGCATGATCAACGACCGCGCCGCGAGACGGAAGGCCAGCGCCGCGGCCCGCTCCCCCTCGTCGGCCCCACCCGACTCCGCGGCGACGAGGTCGTCGACGAGGCCGAGCGCGAGGAGGAACCGGTCCTGCGTCGTGCGGCCGGCCGGATCGAGCCCGGCGGCGCGCGCGGCCTCCGCGAAGTGGTCCCAGTTCACGTGCGCGGTGATGTCCTGCCGCCCCGGCCGGAGCAGCACGTCGGGCTCGACGCGGTGCTGGTGGTACGCGAGAAGCGTGCCGTCCGCGTGCTCCTCGTCCGCGAGCCGCGCCGCCGGCCACCCGTAGTCGACGAACAGCGCGGCCCCGCGCGCGAGCGCGCGCCCGAGCCCGCGCAGGAACGGCTCCATCTCGAGGCACACCTCGGCCACGTGGCCGTCGCGCGGCAGGAGACCGAACTGCGCCGCGCGCTCGACGAGCCGCGGGTCGGACGGCGCGCGGTCCACGAACGCGAACGCGGCGCCGTCCCACGTGACGCAGCGCTCGACGACGGCATCCCCGCCGGTCGCAGAAGCACTCTTGCGCCGCGCGAGCACGTGCACGGGCAGCGCGTCGAGGACCTCGTTGCCGACGACGAACCCGGTGATCGAACCCGCGGCCAGCTCGTGCAGGTCGCGCACGTGGCGCACCGCGAGGCCCGGCGCCACGCCCGCGACGCGCGCCCGCTGCTGCGCCGCGAGCGACGGACTGACCTCGACGAGCACCAGCTCGGTGAGCGCTGCGCGCGCGCCGGCCGCGAACTCCGCGAGCCCTTCGAGCATGTCGGCCGCGAGGAGACCGCGCCCCGGCCCCAACTCGACGAGCGACCACGGCCCGCCGCCGAGCCGCGCCCACACGTCCGCGGCCTGCACCGCGAGCCGCCGCCCGAACGCGGGCGACACGTCCGACGACGTCGAGAAGTCGCCCGTGCGCCCGGTCCCCGCCCCGGGCCGCGTGTAGTACCCGTCCTCGGGGTGATAGAGCGCGAGCGCCATGAACTCGGCAAACGGAAGCGGCGCCTCGGAGGCGAGGCGCCGCAGGTCGAGCTCGGCTCCCGATGGTTCGCTCACGTGCCACTCCGCTCGGGCGGGTTCCACGGGCGGGTTACGCTCGCTGCGCTCGCTAAACCCGCCCCTACACCCACGCTCGCTGCGTTCGCTGAACCCGCCCGCTCAGTAGCGGCGGAACAGCTTCGCGGCCATCTCCGGGTGCGCCGGCAGGTTCGGACGCGGGTACTGCTGCGACACGTACGTCGTCGGGTTCTGCGCGGTGAGGCCCGCGGGCGCCATGCGCACCGGCGGCGCGCCGCCCGCGGCCTGCGCTTCCTTCCAGCGCTGCAGCGCCGACGGTTCGCCGGACATGATCTTGCGCTGCAGGAAGATCAGCGCATCGAGCACGCCCTCGGGACGCGGCGGGCACCCCGACACGTAGAGGTCGACCGGGATGATCTCGTCGACACCCTGCACGGTCGAGTACGAATTCATCATGCCGCCCGACGACGCGCACGCCCCGATCGCGATCGCCCACTTGGGCTCCGGCATCTGGTCGTAGATCTTCTTGAGCGGCACGGCCATCTTCTTGCTGACGGTACCGGCGATCAGCATCAGGTCGGCCTGGCGCGGCGAGAACCGCAGCGCCTCCGCGCCAAAGCGCGAGATGTCGAACCGCGAGCCGACCGCGGCCATCATCTCGATCGCGCAGCAGGCCAGCCCCATCGGGAACGGCCACAACGAGTTCTTGCGGCCCCACGCCAGGATCGAATCGAGCCGCGTCGTGAACACGTCCTTCGACGGGTCGATCACATGCGGATTCACGTACGTTTTCAGGACGTTAATCCTAGCATTGGCCGCAGGGGCCGAGCTTGCTCGGCCCGGCACCCGCGGATCACGTCAGCCGTTCCGTCCCCAGGGTGTACCGGGCGAGTCGCTCCGGGACCACCTCGACCCCGATCCCCGGCCCCTCCGGGACCTCGATCCACCCCCCGGGCGCCAGCACGACCGGCGGGTCGACGATGTCCTCGCGGAAATAGCGGGCCGTCGCGGACGTGTCCCCGGGCAGCGTAAACCCTTCGCCCGTCTGGAGGTGGATGTTGAACGCCCGGCCGATGCCGGTCTCGTCCATCCCCCCCGACCACGCCGGCACCCCGCGGGCCGCGCAGGCCGCCGCGATGCGGAGCGACTCCAGGAGCCCCCCGACCCGCCCCTCCTTGATGTTGATCACCCGGCAGGCCCCGAGGTCCATCGCCGCGAGCGCGTCGTCCAGGTCGTGGATCGACTCGTCGAGGCACAAGGGCGTCTTCAACCGGTGCTGCAGCTCGGCGTGCCGGATGATGTCGGTGTAGCCGAGCGGCTGCTCGATCATCGTGAGCCCGAACGCATCGAGCTCGGCCAGGTGGTCGGCATCCTCCATCCGATAGTCGCCGTTCGCGTCGGCCATCAGCGGCAGGTCCGGCCAGCGCTCGCGCACCGCGCGCACCCACTCCACGTCGCGCCCGTGCATGATCTTCATCTTCACGCGGTGATATCCGTCCGCGACCGCATCCTCGACCGCGCGCAGCAGCGCATCGACCGAATCCTGCAGGCCGATGCTGATCCCCGACATGATCGGGATGCGCGGCCGCCCGAGCAGCGCGTGCAGCGGCACGCCCGCGCGCTTCGCCGCGAGATCGAGCAGCGCGTTCTCGATCGTCGCCTTCGCCATGCCGTGCCCGCGCACGCGCCGGAAGCGCGCCATGAGCGCGCCGATCGTCACGTCCGGCTTCATCTCGGGCAACAAAAACTCCTTGATGATGTGCCGCGCCGTCGACGTCGTCTCGTACGAGTAATACGGATCCGGGTCGGCGACGCATTCCCCCCACCCGACGACACCGCCGCTCTCGAGCCGCAGCAGCAGCGCCTCCTTGCACGTCCACGTGTAGACGCTCGTGCCAAACGGCGCGACGAACGGCAGGCTGACGGTGATCAGGTCGATGTGATCGAGCGTGCCGATCGCGAGGCCCTCGACCGCGGTGAGGTCGAGCGCCCCGCTCCGGTCCTGATGGGAGTTCACGGCTGTCCCAAGGCGTCCCGCAGCGCCGCGACGAGCCGCGCCGCTTCGTCCGGCGCGTATGGTACCGCCGGTCCGGTGCCGAACACCGCCCCCGGCCACGCCGGGTCGGTTTTGTAGCGGACGATGTGGTGGACGTGGAGCTGCGGGACGATGTTGCCGAGCGCGGCGACGTTCATCTTGTCGGCGTGGAAGTACTCGGCCATGCGCCGCGCGAGATGCGTGGACTCACGCATGAGCTGCTGCTGGTCGTCCGGCGTGAGCTCGTAGATCTCGCGGATGTTCTCGCGGCGCGGGACGAGGATGCACCAGGGGAAGCGGCTGTCGTTCATGAGGAGGACGCGGGAGAGCGGGAAGTCGGTCACGAGGACCGCGTCCTTCTCGAAGCAGTGTCGCGTGGTCATGTCAACGATAGGTTACCTTGACGAGGACGACGTCGGGGAGGGGCGTGCTATCCCCTGGCATCGTCACCGACGCGGGCCCAAAGAACTCCTCCGGCAACGTGCACGCCGCGTACCCGCGCTCTCGGTCGCCCTTGGCGGGCCTGGCGTCACCGCCTGAGTACCCGACACAGAGCGGGGCAAAGGGCTTGTACCGATCCAGCCACCATTGGGCTTGGTGCACGGCGTCCTGATCGGCGGTGATGGTGAGGGTCCGGCCGCCGAAATGCAGCTCAACCGCGTCACGCTCCGTCGCGATCCCATGGTAGTTGACCGTTTCAATGCTCTTGATCTGGCCGTACATCGCTGTCCTCAGTTCCGCGCCACCGCGGAAGACTTCGCCGGCGGCAATCTTGTGGTCGCCGAGTGTCCACTCGGCCCTGCCGCTGACCCTAATCGTTACGGTCTTGGGGCATCCAAACAGGGCGGGTGTCAGCGCCAAGACGATCGCGAGGCGGTGTCCGCGCATCAGCGTGTCCTCGTGCGATTGGTGTCGGCGAAGTTGACTACCCATTCCGGGCCGGCCCAGCTTTCCACCCATTCGTTGCACGCGAACGACGGAAGCCTGCATGGCTTATCCCCGCCCTGATCACAGGTCGGCGTGTATTTCTGGCCGTCAACCCACCAGTCCGAGTTGCCGTCTCGATTGGACGAGATGGCAATGTGGTGCACTACGGAGTTCTCCTTGACATGGATGCTGAATGAACTGACCTCAATGGATGTAGTGTTCGCGGCGTCCTTGTAGAGGATTTGTATTATCGGTCCGTTCCACACGCGCCACTCAGCAGGAGTGAACCCTGCACAGAGGTCGTTGTTCGAGTCACTCTTCCACTGCGGCTTCGACGATGGAGTTGGGGGACTCTTGACCGAGATCTTGGGAATGAAGTGAATACGCGGAGGCCCCTTCAGCTGAGGTTGCGACGCACACCCAACCTGGAATGCGACTGCGACGAACATTGCCACCTTTGCCATCCAACGGATTTCCTTCATGGAGCGTCGCTCCTTTCATGTGTCGGGTATGACCTCAGCGCCGCAAGCAGAGGGCGAGCGGCTGCGAAATGGACCGCATCGGCCGGGAGTGCTTGCTCGTAGTTCTCCAGGGCCCGGCGAGCCCGCGCCTGCTCGACGTCCTCGCCGATGCACACGAGCACGTTTCGCGAACGCGCCTCGGAAAGCCGCATCCCCATGGCGGTGCTGTCCGCAATAGCCTCGCGGGCGCGCACACCCGCGGCCGCGCTGCGGCCGGTGGCGGCCAGCAGTTCGGCCTCGAGCACGCGCGCCTGTAGCCGCCACGCCGCGGAGGAGTGCTCGACGTGAAATGCGGCGCGTGTCTCCGCAAGGGCCTGCTCGAGGTCACCCTCGGTGCGCACGGCAATTGCGAGGGCAAGTCGGAGCGCAACCTCCTCGTCTGCCGCCGTGATCGGTCCGGCACCAAGAGCGTGCCGCGCTCGTTCGATGACGGCGCGCGTCTTGTGGCGCTCGAGATCAACGGAGCAGGCCGCCACTTGAAGGTACGGGCCGATGCCGGGGTCGTCATCCTGCACAATCGAACGCGTTTCTGCGAGGTCGTGTTCGGCCTCACCGATGCGCCCGAGCTCCGCCAACACGCGCGACCTGAAAACGAGGACGAACGCGAGGGTCGTCTGGTCCTGCACTCGACGGTACAGTTCGACCGCCACGTTGCCGTCGCGGAGGGCGTCGGCGGGGCGCTCGGCATAGTGCTCTACCTCGAGAAGGCAGCCACTCGCGTACGCCCTGTCCTCGATTCGTCCGTCAGCAGCCGCCTCCCGTTCGGCGATGCGGCGGTAACTCGCGATGCCTTCGTCGATCTTGCCCCTACCGACATCGAGCCCGGTGAGCACGAACAGAGCGTTGTTCCTGTTCTCGCGGTCCTCGTGCCGCGAGGTCAGGTCGAGGACTTCACGCGCGAAGCGATCTGCATCGTCCTTCCTGCCGTGCTCGAGAGCCAGGTTCGCCAGCGTCGCGAGCGACTGAACGCGAATCGTTTCGTCGTCGAGTCGGCGTGCTTCGTCGACGGCGCGGAGCAGGACCGCTTCCGCGTCGGCTGACCCCTGCAGGCGGAGCAGGCCGCCGCGAGCCGTGAGAGTGAGGACGAACAGGCGGAAGTCGCCAAGTGCCTCGGCCGTGGCAGCTACTTCCCTGTAGCGCCGATCGGCTTCCTCGAAGTCGCGCTGAGACGCGTTGCGCCGGCGGGCGAGCGCGTCCGCGACGATTTTGCTCTTCGCGGCCGCCTGAAGCGTGAGGCCAGCGTTCCGCGAGAGCACCTCGGCCCGGGAGTATCGCTCCGCCGCACGAGCGTAGTCCGGTCTGCGAAACTCGATGTATCCGGACGTGTCGGCAAGTAGGTACTCGCGTTCCGGATCCTGCGAGACCTCGAGCAACTTCCGCGCCGTGTCGAAGCTACGGTCGGCTGAGTCGAACTCTGAGAGGTCCGCGTGGACCTGAGCCAGCAAGAGCCGGCTTCGTCCGTCGTCCGGATGATCGAGCACGATCTGCGAGAGCAGAGCCTTGGCCTTCGTGAAGCTACCCGCACGGCAGTAAGCCGACGCCAGTTCCGTCCTGCTGCGCGGCCGTTTCGACAACCAGTGCCGGCTGAGTCGCTCGAATGCTGCGACTTCCTCGAGCGGTCGCTGGCGCTCGAGCGCGCGGAGGATCTGCACGTCGAGGCGGGGCAAGTCGTTGGGCCCGTAGCCCGCGGAGTCCGCCATGAAGGCGGCCGTGTCAGCAGCGTCACGTGCACGGGCCTCGTGACCTGCCACGCGCAACGCCGTTGCAAACTCGAAGATGATCCGGAGCGAATTCGGTGCGCGGCCGGTCGCCGCCTGTGCCACGCCGACGGAATCCTCGAACCGCCTGTCTCGCTGTAGAGCCGCGATCTTACCGACGACGGCTTCCTCGTCGCTCGTCATCTTCGGCCAGTCCCGCTCCAGCCAATGCGAAGGCGGCCAATACGGATGCCGATCCGGCCAGCCGGCGGCGATCGAGGACACCGCGACGACGGCGACCACGCCCGCGGCCACGCTCGCGCGCAGCCACAGCGGCCAGGGCTCGCGCAGTTTCTCGAGTGCGTCGGCGACCTCGGCGGCGGTCGCGAAGCGGCGCGCGGGATCCTTCTCGAGCAGGCGCAGCACGAGGCGGCGCAGGTTCGTGTGACCGCGCCACTCGCGCGCGTTGAGGTTCGCGGGCGGTTCGGTGCAGATCGCCTCGCGCACCGCGTCGATCCTCTCGCGATAGAACGGGTGGCGCCCGGTGACGCACTCCCACAGCACGATGCCGAGCGAGAAGAGGTCGGTGCGCCCGTCGACGTCGAGCCCGTCGTGCTGCTCCGGCGACATGTACGCCGGGGTGCCCGCGTTCGAGCGCGGGCGCTGCAGCATCGACAGCGTGTCGATCTCCTCGGCGCCGGGGACGCGGCTGTCGCCGATCGTGCCGTGGGTCGCGTTGGTGTCGCCGTCGGCATCTTCGGGCGCGTGCGCGGGCGTCGGCAGCGCCGGCGTTCCCGCGTCGGGCGGCGGCACCTCCGCTCGCACACGCGCCCCGTCGAGACCGCGCGGCAGCTGCGCGATCCCGAAGTCGGTCACCTTCACGATGCCCTGCGGCGTGATCATCACGTTGCCGGGCTTGAGGTCGCAGTGCAGCAGTCCGCGCTCGTGGATTGCCGCGAGCGCCTGCGCGATCTGCCGGCCCCACTCCTGCACGTCCGCCACCGACGGGCGCGCGTTGCGCAGCAGCGCCGACAGCGGCTGGCCCTCGATGAACTCCATCACGAGGAACAGCTGACCCGCGTCCTCGGCGATCTCGAGGACCTGGGCGACGTAGGGGTGCGTGGCGCGCGCCTGCGCGGTGATCTCGCGCTCGAACAGGCCGCGCCGGATGGGATCGGTGGCGAGGTGCGCGGGGAGGGTCTTCAGCGCGACCGGCATCTTGAGACGTTCGTCGTAGGCGCGGAACACTTCGCCCATGCCGCCGCGTCCGACCAGTTCTTCGATCCGGTAGCGACCGGCCACGATGCGGCCGAAAGAAAAGCGGTCTCCCTGACCCGAGCCGGTCAGTGCCCCCACGATCCCCGCCCCTGTTCGCACGAGAGGTGCGATGTGCCGGAGGTTAACAAATCAAGGCGGTCATTTCGAGATACGTTCTTGTTAGCTGAATTAGAGCTGACGGTCGCGTGGTACTGCAGCGGACGGAAGCTCGCATGAGGCGCGTCGAGCCCGGGTCCCCCCCCCGGGTGCCCCCCGGCCCGTTGACGACGGTGCGCGTGTCGCGCGAACTCGCCGTCCGCTGCGCCCTTTCATATTTCACGATGCGTGCCAATTCGGGACAGGGCGCGCATCACGCACTGCAGCAGCGCGTTGCGCGGATTCAGGACGATGAGAGGTCAGCGCGGGTGCTTCGATTCCCGGAACGGAGACCGATATTCAGAATGTGTCAGGGTGGAAGCGGGACCTTGAACGTCGTTGCCCTGCTCGCGGGGCGCCGCGAGGCGCTGAAGCACGAGCACCACGACGCCCACCTCCAGGACAAACACATAGAAGTACCGGTTCGACACTTCGATCCGTGAGGTGACGAGGAGGATGGCAATGCAGTGCAGGACCGCCCATGAGCCCAGGACCAGCTTGACGCGCCGGTTCCACGGTTCGTTCCACACGGCGTACGCGGCGGCGTGGATCGGCCCGATCGTCCATATGACGGTGTCGACGACGCGGTTCGACACGTGCAGAACCGCGGCCGCGACGGCGACGAGAACGAGGGCCGTCGCCGTGAGGACCAGACGCAGCAGATCCCATTTCGGACGGCGCGACGGCTGGGCGGCGTGCCGCGACCGTGCATTTCCGCAGGCCATGCCGTCGAGGCTATCACCGGCACCCGATCCCACGGGCCGAGCAAGCTCGGCCCCTACGGGGTTGTGGGATGCGCCGCGGAGTTGAGATGCGTTCGCCGAGGTTCGTGGCGACCAACCCGCCCGGAATTTCACAGGAGGCCGACCAATCCCCCTCCGATTGCACGGCCCGCCGCTCGCGGCGCGTGCCGCTGACTCCGCACTCGTTCGCAGCGGTCCCTCGGACGCGTCGGCCCCCGCGGAAACGAGCTCGGCCGGGCCTGCGCTGTGCAATTGGAGGGGGGTTGGTCGGGTCGGTGTGCAAATCGGTGGGGGTTGGTTCCGGCCGCGGCATGGCGCGGGCCGAGCGAGCTCGGCCGCTACGAGGAACGCGTGACGGCGCGACGGGGCCGGATCAGGACTGGGTGAACTGCAGGATCACTTCGTTCCCCAGCTTGTCCTTGAGGAACACGCCGAGCCGCTCCTTCAACTTGTTCTCGGCCTGGCGCATGGCCTCGCGCGTGACGCCGAAGCGGTCGCCCAGCTCCTGCAGCGTCGCGGGCTCGTCGGCGACGAGGCGCTGGTCGAGGATCGCCGCCTCGCGCTCGCCCAGTCCGACACGGAACTCGGCGATCGCGGCGGCGACGCGCTCCTGCACCTCGTCGTGGCTGACGACCTCCTCGGCGCTCGGCATCGGCGCGCTCAGCGTGTCGCCGAGCGTGAGCGAGCCGTCCTCGGTGATCGGCGCGTCGACCGAGACGTCGCGGCCGGCGATCGCGCGGTCGACCTCGACCACGTCGGACTCGCTCACGCCGAAGTGCTCGGCGAGGAGGCGCGGCGTGACCGAGATCCCCTGGCGCTCGAGCTTCTCCCGCTCGCGGCGCAGGTTGTAGAGCAGCTTGCGCCGCGCGTTGGTCGTGCCGATGCGGACCAGCCGCGCGTTGTCGAGCAGGAACTTCAGCATGTAGGCCTTGATCCACCACGCGGCGTAGGTCGGGAAGCGCACGCCCTGGTCCGGGTCGAAGCGCTTGAGCGCTTCGAGGAGGCCGACGTTGCCTTCCTGGATCAGGTCCATCACGTTGCGGATCGCGCGCCGGTACATGAGCGCGAGCTTCACGACCAGCATGAGGTGCGCGGTGATCAGCCGGCGTGCGGCGCCGGGGTCGCCGGTCTCGCGGTAGTGGCGCGCGAGGCGCTGCTCCTCGTCGCGGTCGAGTTCGGGGAAGCGGCGCACTTCCTGGATGTAGCGCGCGAGCGGGTCGAACGGCGCGGGGACGCTGCGGCCCGGGGACGGCGCGATGGCCAGCTCGTGGCCCGGCTCGGCGTCGTCGAGCGCGTCGGCCTGCTCGGCGAGCACGTCGGGGAGCGCGGCGTCGCCGACGAGTTCCTCGCCCAGCACCTCGGGCTCGAGCGCTTCTTCGTGATCGTCGTCGTGGGTGTCCTGGGCGTCGGGCGGCGCGGGCGCCGGTGGCGCGGCGTCACGCCCCGCCCGTTTCGCCGCGGGGGCGCGCTTCGCGGCGGGCTTCCTCCGCCCGCCGCCGCTGCCGCCGTCCGCGCGCTCGCGCCCGCCGGTGGTCACGCACCGCCTCCACGGCCGGCGTCGCGGCTGGCGGCGCGCCCCTCGTCGCACAGCGCCAGGAAGTTGCACGAGCGGCAGCGCCACGACGGCGTCGGCTCGAAGCGCTCCGCGCGGGCGACGTCGCGGCGCGGGTCGTGCAGCGCCTCGAGCATCGCCTCGATCGAGCGCCGCATGCGCTGCTCGGCCGCGGCGAGGGTGTCCGCGGTGATCGTGCACGGACGGTCGGTGTCGTCCTTCGCGAGGAACACTTCCTTCACGCGCAGCCGCTCGATCGGGACGTTCCAGCGCTTCATCGCGAACAGCGCGTAGCCGAGCATCTGGATCGGCGTCTCGCCGTGCTCCCGCTGGCCGGTCTTCCAGTCGACGATGTGCACGGTGCCGTCGTCGTCCTCGTACGCGAAGTCGATCTTCACGTAGACCTTCACGTCGTCGAGCGGCCAGTCCTCGAGCTCCTCGAGCGCGCGCACGCGCGCGGGGCCCAGCGTCCGCGCGCGCTCGACGTACCCGTGCGCGGGGAACGCGCGCAGCATCGCGCACGCGGACTCGACGCGCGGCGTCCAGTCCTCGGGCGCGAGCACGCGCCCGGTCTCGGCGGCGTACTCGTGCTCGTGGAAGCGCAGCATCGAGGAGAAGTCCTTCCACTTCCCGGTCCCGCCGTTGGTGCTCGCGCGGTAGTCGGCGCGCATCTGCCCGACCATGCGCTCGACCGCGACCTCGATGTCGGCCGCGCCGCCGTCGCGCGCCTCGCGCAGCACGCCCTCGATCGCGTCGTGCACGCGGCTGCCGACCCACAGCGGCAGCGACGAGAGCCGCTTGAGCCGTGCCGCGCGCGCGACGTCGTCGGGATCGGCGCCCTCGGCGCGGCCGTTGGCGAGGTAGTACTGGTAGAAGTACGCGCGCCGGCAGTCCTCGAACGTGTTGCCGCGCGTGGCCGACCAGCTGAACTTCGGCGGCGCCGTGAGCTTCATGATGGCTCCCCGGACGCGGCCAGGAGGCGCGCGAGATCGTCGATCAGCGGCAGGTCGGCAGGCAGGAGCTTCATCCCGCGCATCTCGTCGGGCGTGTACCAGCCCAGCGTCGCGACCTCGATCGGCTGCGGCTCGACGCCGTCCGCGAGCGCCGCGTGGAGGAAGTGCAACTCGACGTGGCGGTCCTCGTAGACGTGCTCGATGCGGCGCAGCAGCGCGCCGGCCTCGAGATCCACGCCCAGTTCCTCCTGGACCTCGCGCCGCAGCGCCGCCGCGACGGTCTCGCCGGGCTCGATCTTGCCGCCGGGGAACTCCCAGTAGCCGGCCCAGTGCGTGCCCGGCGGGCGCAACGTGAGGAGGAACCGCGGACCTCGACGGACGATCGCGGCGGCGACGCGAACGACGGGAACGCTTTTCGAACGCGTGTCCACGATCGAGGACCTCCCAGGAACCGGATGTTATCGGCCGTGTCCGAGGGGGTCAACATTACGTGCGCAATCGCATTTATCGCCGTGGCAGGGCGAATCTTTCCCGGTATGTTCTGACGGTGAACACCAACCCGTACGTCTATCCCGGCGTGCTGCTCCTCGTGGGGCTGCTGGCGCTGCTGATGGTCAAGGTCAGGACGCGCATCGCTCCCGCGCGTTGGCCGCGACTCGTCGTGGGAGCGTACGGACTGCTCGTCGTCGCCGCACTCGCCGCCGGAGCGGGGGTGCTCGTCGCACACGGCCAGCTGTTCTGGGGCGTGCACTGGGACGCCGCGTCGCACGAGCTGGTGCTCGAGCGCATGCTGCCGCTGTCCGAGGTGCGCATCCCGCGCGCCGACCTCGCGAGCGTCACCGAGTTCGCCGCGCCCGAACGCACCGTGCTCGGCCCGCGCATGGCGCTGCAGTTCATCGTGCAGACGAAGTCCGGCGCGTCGTACTGGAGCGCCCCGGTGTATCGCAACGCCGCGGCGACGAACACGCGCAGCACGATGATCGCGGCCGGCCCGCGCATCGACCACCTGACCGTCGGCGGGCGCGGGGCCGTGTTGCCCGATTAGGCCCGCCGGCGTTTCAACCACCACACCACGACGAGGGCGGCGGCGAGGCTCACGACGACCGAGATCGTCGCGACGTACTGCACCGCGTGCGCGCTGCCGGCGAGGGCGCCGAAGCCCTGGGCGCCGAGGTAGCCGATCGTCATCCACACCGCGATGCTCACCAGTGCGGCGAGCCCGTCGGCCGCGAGGAAGCGCCCCGGCGTGACGCCGAGCACGCCCGACGCGAGGAACACCTGCGCGCGCAGGCCGATCAGGTTGCGGCCGCCGAGGATCACCCAGAAGCGCCAGCGCTGGAACGCGCGCTCGAGCCGCTCGAGCGTGTGCTGCGACATCACGCGGCGGAAGCGCCGGTGCTCGACGATGCGCCGGCCGAACTTGCGGCCCGTGGCGAAGAGCGCGTAGTCCGTGCACAGGACCGCGACGTAGAGGACGAGGACCACGGGCAGGAGTTCGACCGCGCCCTGGGCGTAGAGCACGCCCGCGAGCAGCAGGATGCCGTCCTCGGGAAACGGGAAGCCCAGCGTCCCCAGCACCAGCAGCAGCACCAGCCCGGGGTACGGCAGGTGCGCGACGTACGATTCGGGTTGGAACGTGGCGAACGGCAAGCGGCGGGCCCTAGCGGGTGATCGGCGCGCCGGTGGGCGCAACGCGCGGCTTGATCTGGCCGAGGAGGCGGCGGGCGTCCTTCGCCTCGGGGCTCGCGGGCGCGAGTTCGACGACGCGCTGCAGGTAGGCCATCCCTTCCTGCGCGCGGCCGGTGCGGAGCAGCAGCGAGCCGTACTGCAGGTTGGCCTTGACGTAGCGCGGCAGGATGCGCAGCGCGGTCTCGAGGTGTCCCTGCGCCTCCGCGATGAGACGCTCGCGCTCGGGGCCCTGGCGCTCCTGCGCCATGTTCAGGAGCGCGATCGACCAGTTGTAGTGCGGCGTCTCGTAGTTGCCGTCTTCCTTGATCGCGAGCTTGAACTGCTCGATCGACTCGTCGAAGCGGCGCAGCTTGAGGTACTCCGACCCCAGGTCGTTGTAGGCCTTCGCGCGCGACACGGGGTTCGTGTAGTACTGGAGCGCGAGCTTGTACTGCTCGATCGCCTCGTCGTCCTTGCCCATTTCGCCGTACGTCATGCCGAGGTGCAGGTGCGGCACGCCGCTCTCGGGGGCGCCCTTCACCGCGTCGGTCCAGAACTGCAGGTTGTTGCTCCACACCTTCTCGCGCGCGACCGTCGCGAGGCTCGCGGGAACCGACACGAGCACCGCGAGCGCGACCGGAACCGCCGCCGGCAGCCACGCCGGCACCGTGCGCAGCCGGAGCAGCAGCCGCCGCAGCACCATGAACACGAGCAGCAGCGCGCCCGCGCTCGGCATGTAGACGTAGCGCTCGGCGAGCGGCGTCTTCGAGATCGGGAACAGGCTGATCAGGAGCGAGAGCGCGAGCGAGCCCCAGTACATGGCGAGCGCGAGCAGCTCCGGCGCGAACTCGCGCGCGCGGCGCGCGAGGACCGCGAACGCCGCGATCGTCGCGGCCACGGCGAGGACGCCGACCAACGCGTAGGCACCGCCCGGCACCGTGTCGACGTAGGCCGACTGCGGCGGCGCCCAGAACGTCTTCACGACGTACCAGCCGATCGCTCCCGGCAGCCGCCCCCACTGCGCCGTCATCGACATCGCGGGGCTGCCGTAGGCCTCGATCGCGTTGTGGCGCAGCACGAGGTAGATCAGCGTGACGAGTGCGAAGAGCGCGTAGCCGGCGATCAAAGGCACGCGCCGCGTGGTCATCGCGGTGGGCGCGCCCTCGCGTTCCTGGCGCCGGCGTTCCGCGCGCGTGGCCGGAGCGGTGCCGGGTGCGGCCGACGCCGGCACCACGAGCCAGTCGACGAACGGCACGACCAGCAGCACGCCGAGCCCCGCCTCCTTGCAGAGCATCGCGCCGAACGCAAGCAACGCGGACCCGATCAGCGGCGCGATGCCGCCCCGCCGCCGGTAGCGCACGTACGCGAGGAGCGCTCCCAGGAAGAACAGCCCGCAGATCACGTCCGAGCGGCCCGCCATCCACGCGACGGACTCGACGTGGATCGGGTGCACCGCGAAGACGATCGCGGCCGCGGCCGCCGCGGCAATCTCCGGCAGCCCCACCGTCGCGACCAGCCCCAGCAGCACGATCCCCGACAGGAAGACCAGCTCGGTCGCGAGCGTGTGGTAGACCACCGGGCTCGCGTGGAACACGATCCGCCGCGCGTGCTCGCGGTCCTCGAGCTTCCACCAGCGTTTCGCGATGCCCTCGTCGACCAGGTACGTGACGACTCCCAGCGGCCGGTAGTAGTGCTCGCCGAACTGCGGGATCCCCTTGGGCGGGGCGAACACGTTGGACCACGTGTCGAAGAACGGCAGCTGCCGGTCGAACACGATCGGATCGTCCCAGACGAACTCGTTCCCGATCACGCCGCGGTACGGCACGATCGCCACCACGGCGAGCAGGAGCGCGGCGATCCACATGGCCTGGGTCCGGGTCACGGTCACGATCTCCAGGGTTGGCGAGCCTACGATACAGGACGCCGGGCGACGACGATCAGGTTCTCCCCCCAGCCGCGGGGAATCAGCGGACGGGCGAGGAGCACCGTGGCCACGGTGGGCAGGGTGAAAAGGCCGTACTGAAGCGCGCGCGGGATCATTGGGAGGTAGGGCACGTCCCAGAGGCCGTCAGAAAAGGACTGCAGCGGCTGCAGTCCGGCGTCCCGCGTAAGACGCAACCAGTCTTCCCCGGGAAGCAGCGTGCAGTGGGTCGGGTCGCCGAATGCGAACCACTTGTCCTTCTTGAACCGCAAACCAGGCGATCCGGTGTCCGGCACGGAGTAGAGCAGCATGCCGCCAGGGCGCAGCAATTCTGCGATCCGCCGCAGCGCGAAATCCGGTTCAGGGACGTGTTCGAGAACATAACGCGCAAGGATGACATCGAAGCCCCCGACGGCGATGTCAGGAGGCAGTTCTCCGGTAAGGTCTGCCACTGCGAGGCCTGCCTCCGGGACGACCTGGCGCGCCTTGACGATGGCGTGCTCGGACAGGTCGAACCCGTACCGCTCGACGGCGTGACCGAGCCGCGCAAGCACGTGCCCCTGAGCGCAGCCAACCTCGAGCACGCGCCGGCCGTCCACCTCCCGCAGCAATCGCCGCGTCAACCGTGCATAGAACGAGACGGACCACCACGCCATGCTGAAGCGGTGCAGGGTGTCGAGCTTGAAATACTCGCGATAGTAGTCGGCATCGAAGCGTGTGGGTTTCCCGGTCACGACGTCGCTTCCCGATCGCGCACGAGCTGTCCCGCCGCACGAGGAGACGCGATCGCGAGTACTGCGTTTCGAACGTCCGCCGACGTGATGCCGAGCATGCACGCCAGACCCTGCACACAGGGCGGCGTGTAGCCGTAGACCGTGCACGGCGAACATGGCACGGCGGCTGCAAGTGAGCGGAATTTTCGCCCCGGTGGCCCCCACTTCTGAAGTACGCCCGCGCCGAAGAGATGGACAGTTGGGACGCCGACCGCGTATGCGAGGTGCAGCGGCCCTGTGTCGGCGCTGACGTATACGGCAGAGCGCGCGATCACCGCGGCGGCCTCGGCGAGAGATGTTCGCCCGGTGAGGTCGAGTAGAGTGTTCGGCGAGAAGTTCCGCGCGATCACTTGCGCGGCGGCATGGTCCGCCTTTCCCCCGATGACGACGACGGCGAACCCATCCTCGACAAGCGAGCGCGCCAGTTCCGCGTAGCGCTCGACAGGCCACCGTCGCTCAGGAATGGACGCCCCGGGGTGAATCGTCACGAGGGTGCGGCCCGCGAGAGGTGCCAGCACATGCTGCGCGAACTCGATTGCCGCAGGCTGGAGATCGTAGAACGGAACGTTCGGATCCCAGGTCGGCTCACGCCCGGTCGCCTCGCGACCCAGTTCGAGAAACAACAGAGTTTCATATCTCAGTTGGTCGTAGGGAACGACCTGGGTGAAGAGGCGACGGCGCAGGTTGGTACCGAATCCGATGCGACGTGGGGCGCGGGTCGCGGCGGTGACGAGCGCCGACATCGCGTGGTACTGCTCCGTGTCGATCACGAGGTCGTACCGACGACGGAGCACCTGGAGCAGATCGTGCGGAAAGGCGTCGTACCGAAGGACGTCATCGGCAAGACCGGTGCCGTGTACGACGCCGGCATTTCGTCGTTCGGCCAGCACGTCGAGGACTGAGTTCGGCCAGACGCGGCGCAACTCGCGGAGGAGAGGCAGAAAGAGCACGGCGTCGCCGATGCCGCCGGGACGGATGACGAGGATCCGAGTCGGTGGAGCATCCTCATTCGCCGTAGGCCCGGCCTGCGGAACGACCATGCCCACCAGGCCGCAGAGAGGGCGCGCGAGCGCGAGGTCCAGCAGTTTGAGCAGGTCGACCAGAAGGGCCATGTACCCAGTGTACAGCCCGGAGCCGGTGCGGGCGGGTCGAACGACCCGCCCGCGACCTGCGCTACCGGAGACAGTCTCCGCTCGTCGGCGCGAGGTTCTCGTCCTCGGAGGACCAGCCGTACTCCGAAATGGTCCTGACGCGGCGATAGCGCACCAAATAGAAGAAGGCCGTTCCCGGCTCCGGAATGCTGGAGTCCTGCGCCGTGCTGTCCACGCTGGATCGTGCAAGGCACACCACGGGGCCCAGGTCGACGGCTGCTCCCGCGGTCGGCTTGATGCGCGACACGTCACCGCGAATCAGGTCGTACGAATCCGCCCTGAAGGCGGGGACCCAGTCGATCCTCGTGCCTGGTCCCGCGGACGAGAGACGAAGATCGACCTGACATGCGCGGGGTGTGAGCGATGGAACGAGCGGGAGCACGCGTGTTGCGGAGCCCGCGTTGCCTGCGCAGTCGTAGGCGTCGATGCGGATCGAGGTGCTGCTTCCGACCTCAGGCAAGCCACAGCGCTCGATCGCCTCGCAGAACGTCGGGAGGTCGACGGTGAGCAGCTCGTCGGTCAGCAACCCATCGCGGTTCCCGTAGGTGGCGCCGTCGAAGATCGTGCAACCGTCCCACGACGCAACTTCGCGGAGGACGGCCCCGGAGGCCCCATCGTCATCGTTTGCGGCGAAGAACTGCGCGAACGGAACCGTCGATGGCAGCTTCAACAGCGGAGGTCCGGGCAGCAGGGTGACGGTCGGCGGGACCGTGTCGATCGTGAAGAAGACCGACGCCGTGCCCACGTTCCCCGAGTGGTCGGTGGCCTGCAATTGAAGCGAATAATCGCCGTGATCGAAGTACGAAGGGCCGCCCGCTGGCATGTAGGAGCGCGTGAATCCTGGGTCGCAGCGGTCCGTCATGTCATCGGCAACTCGCACGGGTAGCGCGGAAGGTCCGATGCAGGCACTCGCCGGAGGCGACGTGATGCGGCCTGTTGGGGCCTTCGTGTCTCTGACCGAGACGATCGCGCTGTCGCTTGACGTGAGTCCCGAGGGGTCGGTCACGTCGAGTGTGGCGATCGTCGAACCCAGCGGGAATGTGCCCGTCGCGATCGCGGTTTCGGGGTGATCGAAGGGCACGCCCGGGGCGGACCAATGGAACTGCAGGGGATCGCCGTCTGGATCTGCCGATCCTGAACCGTCGAGCGTGACCGGCGTACCTGCCGGGCCGACACACTCCGCCAAGCGGTCGGGGCCCGCGTTGGCAACTCCGGTACCGTTGGTCGGGCGGGCGCGATACTCCCACGTGTCGTTGAACAGTCCCGGGTTCCGCCCGCCGAACATTACGATCGCCTCGCGCACGTTGTCGTAGACCATCGCGAAGTGATGCCGAGCGGGCGGCGAGGTTCCAGGGAACTGCTGGACCCACTCCGTGCCGTCAAATGTCCACGTGTCGTTGTAGTACTTCGTCGGAAGGTTGTTCTGGTCCGACCCGCCGAAGAGCACGTGTTTGCCCGTCGGCGGGAAGAAGGTGGTCATGTGGGCACGCCGCGGTATCGGGCTCTGAGGAATGGAGAGCGCGGTCCAATTCGCTCCGTCGTACGACCATGTGTCGGAAAGTACACCGTAGTCGTAGCCGCCGAAGAGAATGGCCTTCAGGGTATTGCGATCGTACGAAAGGCTCGCCTGTGCCCGCTGGGGCCAGGGGCTGATGGGCGTGAAGACGCGCCGCCAATCCGTACCATCGTATTCCCACGTATCGTTCGAAAACGGATCACTCGAACCAAAGATGACGGAGACGCCTCGTGCGACGTCGTACGTCATGGCCTGCTGCCACCGCCCGGGCGGCGTATGCTGCGGTGTGCGCTTCGTCCAGTCTTGCCCGTCGAACTCCCAGGTTTCGTTCGAGTAGCAGAAGCAGCTTTCGTCGTAGCCGCCGTAGAGTACGACCACGCCCCGCCGCTCGTCGTAGGTCATCGAATGCGAACGGCGCGGGCCCGGAGCATGAGCCGTGGTCACCTGGCGCCAATCCGTCCCGTTGTATTCCCATGTGTCGTTCAGGTGATGAATCTCGTCGAAGCCGCCGAACAGCACCATGACTCCTCGTCCACGATCGAATGCGGCATCCGGTGACACTCGCGCGGGTGGGCTGTGGTCGGTTGAAATTCGGGTCCAGAGGCCGTCGGATTCGAACAGGCAATGCGCGGAGCAACCGTCGCCCGCTTCGAGGTTTCCGTCGTCACACTGCTCCCCCGGCTCGAGGATCCCGTTTCCACACACGGCCGGGGGCGGCTCGATCGTGCAGGACGCGGAACACCCGTCCCCGGAGATCGTGTTGCCGTCGTCGCACTCCTCCCCGCCTTCCACTATTCCGTTCCCGCACACGGGGACGGGCGATTCAAGGGTGCAGGTCGAGGAGCACCCGTCGCCCGACACGGTGTTGCCGTCATCGCATTCTTCTCCGCTCTCCAAGATGCCGTTCCCACAAACGGCCGTCGTCGACAGCTCCCATGTGTCGTTGAGCGACCGCGTTCCGTCGCCACGCCCACCAAAGATCACTGTCACGTTGCGTGCGGAGTCGTAGTCCATCGCGAAGAGGTCACGGCGCGGCGGAGTGGCCGGTGTCGTGAGCCGTGTCCAATTGCCGTCCCGGAGCAGCCACGTGTCATCGAAATAGGTCGACGGGGGATTGCCAGCTCCTGCACCGCCGAACACGATCGTGCCCCGCTGCGCGGCGTGATAGCTCGATCCGTGGGCCTCGCGCGCGGTCGGTCCCGTGGGGGGAGCGGTCGGTGACCAGTCAACGCCGTCGTACTCCCAGACGTCGTCGAGCGCACTGGACCCGCTGCCATCGTTCGAGCCTCCGAACAGGACCATCCGTTGCCGGACCGAGTCCCAGGACATCGTGGCGCCTTTTCGACCGCTGGGAGCGTGCGCCGTCGCGATGAACTTCCAGTTCGCGCCGTCGTACTCCCAGGTCGAATTGCTCGTGAGCCCGAATTCGAATCCACCGAACATGACGACCACGCCGCGTCGCGCGTCCCAGGCCATCATTTGCTGCCAGTTCGGAGGAGGTGTCGTCGCAGTCGACACGACACGCCAATCATTGCCGTCGTATTCCCACGTCTCGCCGCTGCGCCCGACGTTCGGGTCCCATCCGCCGAAGAGCACGACGACGCCGCGGTGTGCGTCGTACGCCATCGCGTGCGAGCGACGTGGCGTCGGCGCGTGGGCGGGTTGCATGCGGTGCCAATCGGTTCCGTCGTATTCCCACGTGTCATTGACGTGGTTTCCGGACGCGTACGCCTCCTGGCCTCCAAAGAGGACGAAAACGTGACGGTTGGTGTCATAGACCCCGACAGTCGAGATCCGAGCTGACGGCGCGTGGGCGGTTGCGACCTGACGCCACGACCACTCGGCCAGGCCGGGTGCAATGGAGCCCCCAAAAACGCCAAGTACGAGTGTGACCACACGAAGCACGACCCTGGACGAGCGGTATCTGGACAAATCCCCCTCCCGGACGCGCCGTGCAACCGTTCGGTCGGCCCGAGGGCCTCGACGGGAGGCGCTGCCGGAATATACTGCCGGGTGACGTGCTAATTACCGGGAGTTTTGTAGTTTCTGTTCAGGACGCAATTCTGGTCAAGACAGCGGCTTCTGGAGCGCTGCCTGGTAGCGGGCCGACACGAGCAACGGAATCGAGCGTGCGGCCAGAAACTCGTCGAGCGCCTTTCGAACGCCCGGTGTGCGTTGCCAGTCGTAGTCGTCGAAGAGCAGCCAACCGCCCGGTACGAGCAGCGGATAAAAGAACTCGAGCGCGTCCTTCACCGATTGATAGATGTCGACATCGACGTGAACGAGCGCGAACCGTCGCCCCGCAACCGCTGCCGCGGTCTCCGGGAATCGTCCGGGGTGGAATAGCACGTCGCCGCGGTCCGCGAACAGGCGTTGTACCGCCGCAAGACTCGTGTCGCGGAAGTCCCCCTCACGATGGACGTCCACCCCGCCGTCCGTAGCGGGCATCCCACTGAACGTGTCGAAAAGGTGCAAGGTCCGGCCCGCGGCGGCCTCTGCGATCAGCAGTGCCGTACCACCGCGGTACACGCCGAGCTCTGCGAACTCGCCCGGCAGGTGCGCCGCCATGCGGACCCATTGGTACAGGGCAAAACACCGGTCAGGAGTGACAAGGGTCCGGCCCTCGATGCGTTCGAGCAACTCAAGAAAGCTGGGCTCTCGACTCCACAGAAACGGTTGTTGAGGGTCTTCCCGCTCGATGTGATACCCAGCGGCACGGAACGCGCGGCGTACCCAGCCAGCGATCAGCGGATTCACTTTCTCTCCTCTGCAAGCGGCGCGAGCTCCGCGAGGAACGCGTCGGCCGCGCGGCGGAACGCGTCCGCGCGCGTGAACATCAAGGGGTGCCCGCCGCGGTCGACCAGGTGCGCCTGGCTCCCGCGCACGCGCCGCACCAGTTCGAGCGTGCCCTCGCCGATGTCGCCGAGCAGTTCGTCGCCGAGGCTCGCGGTGAAGAGCACCGGGCACCGCACGCGCTCGGGCACGTTGCCGAACGGATCGCCGCCGAGCGCCGCGATGCGCTCGAGGAACGCGCCGTCCGCGCGGATCACCCGTTCCCAGTCCGCACCGTGGCCGGCGCTCCAGAACGCGATCATCGCCGGCGTCTGGATGTTGCGCAGCACCGCCGCGCGCCGCAGCAGGTCGGGGTCGTAGCGCGGCACGCAGCTGTCGGCGAGCACCGCGCGCACCAGCTCCGGCTCGAACGCGGCCATGTGCAGCGCGACGATCGCGCCGCCGCTGGTGCCCGCGACGGTCACGCTGTCCGCCCCGAGGTGCCGCACCAGCGCCGCCGCGCCGCGCGCGCCGCGCGGCCACCAGTCGTCCGGCCACACGTCGATCCGGTCCGAGTCCCCGGTCCCCGGGAGGTCGATCGCCACCGCGCGGAAGCGCCGGCCGAAGTGTTCGAGCTCGCCCGCGTGGTGCGCCGACGACGTCGTGCTGCCGGGAACGATCAGGAGCAGCGGACCGTCACCCTGCTCGCGCCAGGCGATGCGCAGTCCGTCGTGGAGGAAGGTCGGCATGACCCGGAGACGATACCCGCGATCCGGTGGGTCCGTCACGCACGGGGGCGTTCAGGACCGCGGGCCTTCAGGACCGCGGGACCTGCAGGACCACGGGGCCTTCAGGACCGCGGCTTCCCCGCCGCGACCGAGTTCTGCAGGCCGGCGTCGGCGACGACCTTGGCCAGGGCGTCCTGGACCGCGGCGGTCAGCACCTGCATCTCGAGGAGGTTCTTGCCCGGCTTGCCGGAGACCTGCACCTCGCCGCGCGTCGTGCCCTCCCACAGCGTGACGCGCGCGGCGGTCTGGACGGTGGTCTTCAGTTCGACGACGGCCGCGTAGCCCGCGTCGGACTCGTCGAGAGAGAAGCGCGTGATCGCGACCGCGACCGTGCAGTCGGCGCTCTGCCCGACGAGCGTGAGGCCCCAGCGTTGCAGCGCGAGCCGGCCGGCGAGCGTCGCGAACTGCGGCACGGAGTCGTCGGTGCGCAGGGTGACGCCGGCGCGCGTGCCGATCGAACGGCGCTCCTCGGCGGGCCGCGCGTCGGTGAAGGCGGGCAGCGCGAAGGTCTTCGCGACGAGCACGCCCGCGTCGATCGGCGGCGGCAGCGGCGCCTTGCGGTCGTCGAAGCGCAGCTTGATCGAGGCGTCCTTGGCGAGCGCCGCGGTCAGCGCGAGCAGCATGATCACGACAGTCATGGATCGCGCAATGCGCGATCCGGGCGGGGCAAGCCCCGCCCCTACGGTGTTCGCGGCGCTGATGGTCATGCAGGGAGGATAACCCGCCCCGGGCTCCGGCGAGTGCCGGGCCCGGGGCGGCAGGACGTTACGCGACGAGCGTCACTCGGCGCCGATGCCGAGGTAGGTGCGCAGCTTCTCGTCCTCGAACTTGGCCTCGGCGGTCGTCTCGCGCGTCATGAGCGAGACGAGGATGCCGACCACGAAGGCCGCGGTCATCGAGACGATGGCCGGGTTCTTGAGCGGGAAGATCGCTTCCTTGTTCTTGAACACGTCGACCCACACCGTCGGGCTGATGATGATGAGGCCCACGGCGAGGATCGCGCCGGTCAGGATCGAGCACACCGCGCCGGCCGTCGTGAACCGCTTCCAGACGATCGACAGCAGGAGCGCCGGGAAGTTCGCGCTGCAGGCGATGGCGAACGCGAGGCCCACCATGTAGGCCACGTTCTGTTTCTCGAACAGGAGTCCGAGCAGCACCGCGAGGACGCCGAACACGATCGTCGCGGCCTTCGCCACGCGGACCTGTTCCTGCTCGGTCGCCTGGCCCTTGCGGATGACGCTGACGTAGATGTCGTGCGAGAACGCCGACGCGCCGGCGAGCGTGAGGCCGGCGACCACCGCGAGGATCGTGGCGAACGCGACCGCGGCGATGAAGCCGAGGAACGCCTCGCCGCCGAGGTGTTCGGCGAGCAGGGGCGCGGCCATGTTGCCGCTCCCCTTGTCGATCGCGGTGATCAGGTCGCGGGCCAGCGATTTTTCGGCCGAGATGCCGGGCAGCATCGCCGCGGCGCCGAAGCCGACGATCGGGATGATGATGTAGAAGTAGCCGATGAAGCCGGTCGCGTAGAGCACCGACTTGCGCGCCGCCTTGGCGTCCGGAACCGTGTAGAAGCGCATCAGGATGTGCGGAAGGCCCAGGAGGCCGAACATCAGCGCGAGGCCGAGCGAGATCGCGTCGAGCGGCTTCGTCACCAGCGACCCGGGTTCGAGCGCGGCGTGCTTGTACTTGTCGGCGACAGCGGCGTAGAGCTGCGGCGGGCTGAAGTTGAAGTGGTTGAGGACCATGATCGTCATCAGCGTCACGCCGAACAGCAGCAGGATCGCCTTGATGATCTGCACCCACGTGGTCGCGATCATGCCGCCGAACAGCACGTAGCACAGCATGACGCCGCCGACGATGATGACGGCCCAGAAGAACGAGATGCCGAACATCAGCTTGATCAGGCTGCCGGCGCCCACCATCTGCGCGATCGTGTACACGAGCACGGTGAGGATGCCGCCGATCGCGGCGGCGATGCGCACCGGGGTCTGCTTGAGCCGGAACGCGACGACGTCGGCGAAGGTGTACTTGCCGAGGTTACGCAGCGGCTCGGCGAGCAGGAACATCAGCGCGGGCCAGCCGACGAGCCAGCCGGTGGCGTAGATCATCCCGTCGAAGCCCTTCATCGCCACCATGCCGGCGATGCCGAGGAACGACGCGGCCGACATGTAGTCGCCCGACAGCGCGAGACCGTTCTGGAACGCGCTGACGCTGCGGCCGGCGGCGTAGTACTCCTTGGCCGACTTGGTCCGCTTGGCGGCCCAGTACGTGATGATCAGCGTGATGATGACGATGGTGAAGAAGAAGATCAGCGCGAACGTCGTCGGGTGACCGAGCGAGGTGAGCTGCGCGGTGGACGGCGCGGCGGCCGGAGCGGCCGGGGCGGCCGCCGGCGCCCCCGCGGGCGCGGGGGCGGGTGCGGGAACCTGCGCGAGCAGCGCGAGCAGTGACATGGGTGCGTCTCCCTTCGCCTAGTGCTTCACTTGGTTCTTCAGGCGGCTGACCTCGTTGTCGTAGGACTTGTTGGCCCAGACGACGTACGCGGCGGTCAGCACCCACGACCCGAGGATCACGCCGACGCCCATCGGGATGCCGCGCGTGGTCGCGCCACCCTCGCTCACCGGAGCGGCGAGGAACGGCTTGTTGTAGGCGACGAGCAGGATGAACCCGTAGTAGATGAAGAAGAGCAACACCGTCAGGACGATCGATGTGACCCACTTCTTCGCGACGAGTTGCTTGAACTCGGCCGACTCCAGCATTTCGTGACCTGACTTCTGCATTGCTCTCCTCCTTTGGGCGGGGCAAGCCCCGCCCCTACGTCGTCATGTCGCGTTCGTCATACCCCTTCTGTCGTCATTTCAAGTCCCGTAACGTCGACGCACCCAGGCGTGCGCGGAGGGCGAGGAACAGCTCCGCGGTCGCCATGGCGTCGGCCAGTGCGTGGTGGGATTCGTGAGGCGGCAATCCCAGGTCGGCGCGCGCCTCGGTCAGCGCCGTGCGCACGCGCGGGGGATTGGGATCGATCTGCTGCCGCCGCCGCTGCAGCTTGAGCAGGAGGTCGACGGTGTCGACGACCGTCGGCCGGGTCCACGCCCAGCCGATGCTGCGGTAGGCATGCTTCAGGAAATTCACGTCGAGGCTCGCGAAGTGCAGCAGCAGCACGCCGTCGCGCAGCCGCCGGTCGACCTCCGGCAGCACGTGCCCCAGCGTCGGCGCCTGCGCCGATTCGCTCGGCAGGATGTGGTGCGCCCGCAGGCCTTCGTCCGACAGCACGCCCTCCTGCTTCGGGCGCACGAGGCTGTAGAAGCGTTCCCCGTAGTGGATCACGCCGTCCCGCAGCGGCACCATCCCGACCGACAGGATGCTGTCCTCCTTCGGACGCATGCCCGACGTCTCGAGATCGAGCGCCCAGTACGTGAGCGAGTCCCACGCGGGTGAGCGGAAGAACATGGCGGTCCTTCGTCATCCCAGCCGGTCCGTCGCGAAGCGCAGCGCCGCCGCTTCCTGGATCTCCCGGATCGCCAGGAACGTTTCCTTGAGGTGCCGCCTTTCGAGCGGCGACAGGTCTTCGAGCTGCACGGTGTTGCCGGGCGCGGTGCCGCGGCGCAGCGCGTCGAGCTGCGCGCGCAGCCGGATCCGCATCAGGAACCGGAACGCCTCGCCGAGCGTGCCCGCGCCCTGCTCGCTGAGCGTGCCCGCGGCCGCGGCGGCCTCGAGACGCGCGAGCGTGGAGCGCGCCTCGGCTCCCGCCTCGAGCGCGTACACGCGGGCGAGCCCGACGATCGGCATGATGCCGCCGCGCTTCACGTCGACCCCGCCCTCGCGATCGCGGATCTGCCGCAGCGGCGAGAGCGGCGGCTCGAAGCGCAGCGCGGTCTTCGCGAGGTGCGCGAGGAACAGTTTCTTGCGGCCCGCGTCGCGCAGCAGCGCCGCGAGCGTGTCGAGCGGCAGCCCGCCGTGGACCTCGCGGAAGTCGAAGAACGACGACGCGTCGCGCAGCGCCTCGGGCTCGGGCGTGTCGATCCAGCCCGCGAACAGCTGCTCCCACTCGGCGAGCGGGCGGTGCCAGTTCGTCGCCATGAAGCCGCCCGTACACGCGGGGAAACCGGCCGACAGGAGGCCGCCCACGACGCGGTCGGCGAGGCGCGCGAAGTAGCGCTCGGCGTCGGGCGCACCGCGATGGACGAGCGCGTTGTCCTGGTCCGTGATGAGCGTCTGCTCCATCCGGCCTTCGGACCCGAAGACGATCCACGCGTACGGCGCGGGCGGCGGCCCGAACTCGTGCTCGGCGAGCCGCAGGAGGTGCGCGGTCAACGTGTCGTTGAGGCGCGACACGATGCGGCCGATCTTGGCCGCCTCGAGGCCGCCGGCGGCGAGCGCCTCGACCATCGCGATCAGTTCGGCCCCGTAGCTCGCGAGCACCTCGGGGCGATCGAGCCGCTCGAGGCCGTGCAGCACCTGCAGCGGGCTCTTCACCTGCAGCCGCAGCATGTCCGTGTCGGTGATGATGCCGACGAGCCGGCCGTCGTCCTCGAGCGGCACGTGGTGCACCTTGTGCTCGAGCATGAAGACCAGCGTCTCGAACAGCGGCGCGTCGGCCGCGACCGCCTGCACGGGCGCGGTCATCACCTCGCCCACCGGCGTCCCGGGGCCCTTGCCCTCGGCCAGCACGCGGCTGCGCAGGTCGCGGTCGGTGAGGATGCCGGGCGCGGCGCCGTGCACGAGCACCGAGCTGACGCCCGCGTCGCGCATCACGCGCGCGGCGTGCTGCACGCTGTCGGTCGCGTCGACCCACAGCGGGTCGCGCTGCACGAGCTGGCGCGCGGGGACGGCGAGGTCGCGGTCGAGCGGCAGCGGCTCGATCGAGGCCGCCTGGCGCAGCCGCGCCGAGAGGTCGGCGAGGAAGAACTCGGCGAACGCGGGCGCGTTCATCAGCTGTCCGAACACGTCCTCGGGGATCTGGTAGGCGAGCGTGTCGTCGGACGCGACCACGTCGACGTGCGGGCTCGCCTGTCCGATCATCGAGGGAAACCCGAAGCACTCGCCTTCTTCGAGCACCTGCAGGAGACGGCTCTCGCGCTCGAGGCGCACGGTGCCCTTGCGCACGACGTAGAGGAAACGGCTGCGCGCCCCGCCCTGGCGCAGGACGGTGGAGCCGCGCGGGTAGTAGGCGACCTGGAGCGCACCTTCGACGACGCGGAGCTGTTCGCTCCCCAGCCGATCGAACGGCGGATGCGTCCGAAGGAACTCCGCTGGTTCCACGGCGGCCCCTTGCGCCCCCGTCGGTCGCCGACTCCTCGACCGACAAAACACGGGCACCTGCCCAAGTTTGGCCGGACGGTACGTCGCATGAAAGGCGACTGTCAACGGGTTAGGCCGAAAAAACTGGTCCTGCGCCGCTTTCGCGCATCACTCACAAACCAATCGCGGTGTGCATGACTATTCAGACGTTATGCAAGCCTCGTGAACCATGGCCGCATAGAGCCGGCTGGCCTGCCTGACTTCGTTCAGGTCGACGTGTTCGTCGCGCGTGTGCGCCGCTTCGAGCCGCCCCGGGCCGCAGATGACGGGCGGGGTCCCGCTCGCGTAGAACAGGTTCCCGTCCGAGTGCGAGCGGAAGGCGGCGGGCGCGAACGGCATCCCGCAGTGGGCGTAGGCGGCACGCACCGGGGCGACGAGCGGGGCCGCCGGGTCGATCGAGTAGCCCGCACCCCAGAACGAGAGGTCCCAGTGCAGGCGGACGTTGCGGCGCGCCTCGAGCGCCGCGGCGCGAGCCCGCTCGAACAGCGCGGCGATCGTCTCCTGCGACGTGCCCGGCGGCATGTGCACGTCGAGCAGGGCCTCGCAGCGGTCGGCCACGAGGAAGCGCGTGTCCCCGCCCTTGATCTCGCGCAGGTTGAACGCCAGCCCCTCGGCCCCGGGCAGCCGCGACAACTCGCCGAGCAGGCCGTCGATCCAGTGGAGCAGCGCGTGGATCGCGTTCGCGCCGACGTCGGGCAGCGCCGCGTGGGCCCGCGCGCCCTCTGCGGCGAGGTGTCCCTCGAAGTACCCGTTGTGCGTGAGGCACGGCACGAGCCCGGTGGGCTCGCCGATCACGGTGAGCGGCGCGGACACGTCGCTGATCAGGACCTCGGCGCCGTCGCCGTACTCCTCTTCCCCGACGACGAACGCGACGGCAAGCCCGCGCGCGAACGTCGCGCCCGCGCCGGCCAGCGCGATGAGTGCTTCGGCCATGGCCGCGCAGCCGCCCTTCATGTCCGCGGTGCCGAGGCCGTACAGCACGTCGCCCTCGCGCCGCGAGCCCAGTTCCTCGTCGTGCAGGAGCGGGATCGTGTCGAGGTGCCCGACCCACAGCATCGCCGGCGGCCACGGGCCCAGTTCGACAAGCAGGTTCGCGCGGCCGCTCTCCCCCGGCGAGGACGGCACGGGCTGGCGCCGCACGGAGAGCCCGGCCCGTTCGAGTGCGTCGGTGAACAGTTCGACGACGGACTCCTCGGCGTACGACGGGCTGTAGCACGCGACCGCGTCGGCGAGCAGCTGCTCGAGCCGCGCGTCGTCGATCTGCGACCAGGTGCGCGCGAGACTCATCCTTCGTCGTCCTCCCCGGCGGTGACGCGCGACGGGCCGACCGTGCGGCGCGCGCGGCGCCGGCGGCGCTTGGCCTTCTCGGCCGTCTCGATCGCCTCGTCGAGGTTCTTGCTGAGGAACACGTGGCCCTGCTCGTGCCCGAAGCCCTGCTTGCGGAAGAAGCCGAGCGCGCGCTCGTTCTCGCTCGCCGTGTCGACGAGCATGATGCGCGCGCCGCGCGCGACGAACAGGTCCTGCATGCGCTCGAACAGGCGGCTGCCGATCCCGAGCGGCGGCATGTCCTGGTCGACGCCGAGCCACAGGAGGTAGCCGTAGCGCCACGCGCTGCGGCGCTTCTCGATCACGGTGCCGAGCGCGAAACCGACCACGCGCTCGTCGATCTCCGCGACGAGGCACGTCTCGCCGTCGGAGGCGAAGAGGTCGACGAGCTCGTACTCGTCCCACGTGCGATAGAGGTTCGGCCACTTGTCGGCCGGGAACACGCGCTCGCCGAGCGCGAAGATCTTGGGGATGTCCTCGAGCTCCATCTCGCGGACGACGACCGGCCCGACCACGGGCTTGGCCTTCCTGCTGCGCTTCTCCGACATGGTGGAACGCCGCCTTCCCGCGGCGCGAGTGCGCCGGTCCCTCGATGATAGTCGCGGTTCGCGTCCGCGCGGCATCCGCCGATGGTCGGCCGCGTCCCGCCCCCGCGCCAGCCGCGCTTGCGCCGCCGGCGCAGCGCTGCGACCCTCGCCGGCATGAGATCTCCGGCGCTCCCCGCCTATCGCGCCCTGCTCGAAGAGGCCGGGACGTGGTTCGAACGCGCCGCGGCCGCGCACGCGGCGGACGTGCGGTGCGGGCGCGGGTGCGACGCCTGCTGCCACGGGCTGTTCGACGTCTCGCCGCTCGACGCCGCCCTGATCGCCGAGGGCGTGCGCGCCGCCGGCGCGGAGACGCGCGCGGCGCTCGCCGCCAGCGCGGCGCAGGCCCTCGCGACCGTCGCGGAACTCGCCCCGCAATGGCGCACGCCGTGGCGCATCGGCGACCTCGGCGTCGAGCGCTTCGACGCGCTGTGCGACGCGCTGCCCGACGCGCCGTGTCCCGCGCTCGACGACGCCGGCGCGTGCCGGATCTACGCGCACCGCCCGCTGGTGTGCCGCCTGCACGGGCTGCCGATGTTCGACCCCGGGACGAGCCGCGACTGCGGCGGCGCGTGCCCGCTCAACGCACCGCTGTTCGGGCTCGACGCGGACGCGCTGCGCGCGCGGCCGGCGCTCCATTTCGACCACGCGGCCTTCGAGGCCGACGAACGCGCCCTGCTCGCCGTGTTCGCCGGACCCGCGGCGGCCGCGGATCCCGAGCCGTTCGGCACGATCGTCGCTGCCGCTATACAGTCCGCCGCGGTTCGGAAATAATCGCGCGGGCGGATCGCCATGAACGACGCACCGTGGACGTACCTGGTCGAACTCGCCGCGGGCATCAGCCTCGCGGCGTGCTGTGGACTGCGCGCGTTCCTGCCGCCGCTGCTGCTCGGGCTCGCGGCCCGGTTCCACGTCGCCGAGATGATCCTCGGCCGGCCGCTGCTCAGCCCGTCGTTCGAGTGGCTCGCGAGCCGGCCGGCGCTGCTGGTCTTCGGTGTGGCCGTCGTCTTCGAGCTGCTCGCGGACAAGATCCCCGCGCTCGACCACATGCTCGATGTCGTTCAGACGTTCGTGCGTCCGCTCGCCGGAGCCCTCGTCGTCGCGGCCTCGCTGCACGGGTCGTCGCCGGCGGTCGCGGCCGTCGCAGGCCTCGTCGCGGGCACGCCGGTCGCGGCGCTGTTCCACGTGGGCAAGGCGAAGATCCGCCTGTTGAGCACCCTCGGCACCGGCGGTCTCGGCTCGCCGGTGCTCTCCGCGGCGGAGGACGTCGCCACGTTCGCGGGATCGACGCTGGCCCTCCTGGCCGGGGTCATCGCGCTGTTCGTGGTCATCGCCGGCGCGATCGTCACGTGGCGCCTGGTCCGGGGTTTCCTGCGCCGCGTCGGCCGCCTCAAGCAGGACCTGCAGCAGCCCTGACCCCCGCGTCCGGGGCCGTTCCGGCGCCCCGCCGGGGGTCGCGGTATCTTCTGGGGATGCCCGTGCGACCCGCCCGGATCCTCCTCGCGGCACTGCTCCTCTTCGCGGTGCGCACGGCGTGTGCCGAGCCGGTGGAACTGCCTTTCGAAACCGACATCACGGCGAAGTCGGTCACGATCGAGCTCTACGACAGCCGCCTCGAGGTGGTCTACGACGCCGACCTCGCCCCGTCGGTGCGCGTCACCAACCTGCTCGCGGAGTCGAGCGGCGGGTTCGTCCTCGTCGACGACGACAACGGCGGGCTGACGATCGAGCGGCCGCACGGCAATCCGGACACGGCGCCGCCGCTGCTCGTCAAGCTCCGGCTCGCGCCGTCGACCCCGCTGATCGTCAAGGGGAACAAGCTGACGATCGACGTCGAGCGCTTCGGCGAGACGCGCCCGGCGGGAGATGCGGGCGCCGCGGAGCGCGCGATTCCGAACGATCCGCCGCTGGTGCACTTCACGGGCAACGAGTCGTCGCTGCACGTGACCGGCGTGCCGTTCGAGTGCACCGGCCGCGCCAACCACGTGACGACGGACGCCGTGCGCGGCACCGTGCGCGCGCAGTTGCAGCAGGGCGACCTCGCGGTCGAGACGCTGGTCGGCGTGCTCGACCTGCGGCTCGACCGCACGGCGGCGCGCTTCGCGACCGTGCGCGGGTCCGTGCGCGCCCAGCTCGAGGGAGCGGAACTGCGCGGCGTCGGCGGCGAAGGCCACGTGGAGGTCACGACGAGCGGCGGAACCCTGGAACTCGAGGAGTGGTCGGGGCCCGTCGTCGTCAACGGCGACGACGCCCGCATCGAGTGGCGTGCGGTCACCTCGGAGAGCCAGGCGTCGAGCATCGCGGGCCGGGGCAACGAGATCCACATCGAAACCACCAAGGGCCCCTTGCAGGTCGAGATGAACGGGGGCCGCTGCGAAGCGCGCGGGCTCGGCGGTCAGTCGCAGTTCACGCTGCGCGGCGCGGGCAGCCTCGACGTCGACAACACGGCCGCGCCGTTGCGCGTCGTGCTCGCGGAGAGTTCGTCGGCGCGCCTCCGCGAGCTGGGGTCCGAGGCGGTCGTGCGCGGCGAGCAGTCGTCGGTCGAACTGCGGGGCGCACAGAACCTCGTGCTGCGGCTGAGCGGCGGCAGCGTGGTGGGACGCGAGATGACCGGCCGGCTCGAGGTCCACGCGACCGACGCCGAGGTCGACTTCGAGATCACCGCCGCCGCGTCGAGCCCGGAGTTCGAACTCGCCGGCGCGACGCGCGCGCGCATCGCGCTGCCGCAGCCGTGTTACGTGCAGCTCACCGGCGAGCGCGACGCCGGGTCCGCGGACCGCGTGACGCTGACCGGCTGCGAGGGCGACGCGGACGGGCGGCGCGCGTACACCATGCGTCCGCCGGGCAGCAAGCCGCCGGTGCTCGTGAAGGCCCGCGTGTCCGAAGGGGCGTCGGCGGAAATCCGCGCCGGGCTTTGATCGTCACCTCACAACAGACGTCGCGCCCCGCACAGCACTTCGATCGACGTCCCGGTCGACCGCACGACGCGGATCGACGGCAGCTCGAGTTCGCCCGAGGCCTCGTGCGCCGGCGTGAACAGCACGTCCGTGCCGCGCGCCGGGGCCACGAGCCCGTCGAGCGCCGCGACCGCGATCGCGGCCGTCGCCGACGCGAGCTGCGGGCGCGGCCACGCGCCACCGCGCAGCACCGTGAGCGGCAGCGGTTCGGGCAGCGGCTGTCCCTCCGGACCGCACACCACCAGCACGACCAGTTCGATGTCCACGCCCGGTGCGATGCGGGCCAGCACGGCGGGATCGGGCCGCACTTCCTCGACCGACTCGCGGTCCTCGACCGGCACGACCAGCACCGGCCCGGCGAGCCGCACGATCGCGGGCAGGCGCCCGGTGTCGGCGATGAACTCCGGGTCGAGGCCGAGCGCGGCCCCCACGACACCCGGGGTCAACGTCGCGGGCGCGAGTACCGACGGCACCTCGACGCGGTAGCCGCCGCCGGGCAACGGCTCCGCGGTGCCGAGCGGCGAGTCCACGCGCGTGCGGAGCGTCGCCGCCGCGGCGAGCAGCGCGTCCGGACCGGCATCGCGCTCGCCGGCGGGACCCACCTCGCGGATCGGGCGCGCGGCCCCGTCCTCGGGCACGATCACGAGCACGCCGAACCCGTCGCGCAGGGCCGTCGCGGTGCGCGGCGGCGGCGTGCCACGCAGCACGAGCGCGAGCCCGCCCGCGCCGTCCGGTTCGCCCGGGATCGCGACCAGCGATTCGATGCCCCTGTCCTTTTCGACGCGCGGAGTGCCGTGTGCCATCGGCACATGATGAACGCGGGCGGGGCGTCGCACAATGGAAACCCCTTAGGATGAACGGCATGACGCGCGGAATCCCCCCCACGACCGGCACGCCGGGCCGCATCCCCCCCGGCGGGGCCGCCCCCGAACGGGCCGAGATCGTCCTGTTCGACGCGGGCGGGACCCTGATCACGATCGACTACGAGCGCCTGCGTGGCGTGCTCGACCCCGGCCCCGGCGCGCCGGACGACGGCGCCTTCGAGCGCGCCGAGGGCATCGCGCGGACCTGGGCCGACGTGGCCGTGCGCCGGCGTCTCGCCCCGCGCGAGCTGTGGGACGGTTACTTCGGCCGTCTGCTCGAGAACGTCGGGGTCGCGCGGGAGGCGCTGCCCACGGCCCTCGAGCGCCTGTGGCAGGCCAACCGCGAGCTTGGCCTGTGGCGCCGGCCCGTGCCCGAGGCCCTGCCGCTCATGGAGCGGATCGCGGGCGCGGGACGCCGCATGGCCGTGATCAGCAACGCCGAGGGGCAGGTCGAGGGCGACCTGCGCGCGGCCGGCTTCGGCCCGCACCTCGAAACCGTCGTCGACTCGCACCTCGTGGGCGTGGCCAAGCCCGACCCGCGCATCTTCGCGATCGGACTCGAGCGCCTCGGCGCCACGCCCGGGCAGTGCGTGTACGTCGGCGACGTGCCGGCCTTCGACGTGGTCGGGGCGCGGGCCGCGGGCATCACGCCGATCCTGCTCGACCCGTGGGAGATCCACGCCGCGCTCGACGACGAGGTGTTCCGCGTGCGGTCCCTGGCCGACGTCGCGGCGCTGCTCGGGGTCTGACGACCGCCGTCAGGGCGCGCGGACCGCGTTCGCGGCGCTCCGCGCTCCGCGCTCCGCGCTCGGCGCTCGGCGCTCAGGGCGCGTACACGAAGCCGAAACCGAGCGCGAAGCGCGGCGCCGAATCGCCGAACCCGACGCCGGCCTGGGCCTGCAGCTTCCACGCGTTGCCGATCCGCCAGCGGCCGCCGCCGGTGAGTTGCGCGAAGGTGCCCGCGCCGCGCCAGCGCTCGGTCTCGAGCATCAGCGACGCGAACGCCTCGAGCCCCTCCTGCGCGGGCACGACGCCGCCGAAGCCGACGAACAGCGAGTTGCGCCCGTTGAGCGTGGTGGTGACGCTGTTGTCGAGGTCGTCGTTCTGGCGCAGGCCGACGAAGCCCTGCACGAACGCGTTGCCCGCGGTGCGCGTGCCCGCGCCGACGAACACGCCGAGACCGGGATTGCCGGTGCCCAGGCCGTCGCCCTTGCTGCCGGTGGGCAGGGACACGATCGCGCCCGCGCCGACGCGCACGTTCTGGTCCTCGAACAGGCGGTACTTGCCCCAGACCTGCGTGTCGGTGAGGCCCGAGCCGCTCGAGAGGTCGCGCTCGCGGTAATCGCGCTGCACGAGGCTCGTGTTGGCGCCGACCTCGATCTTCGGGAACAGCTCGAACGCGCCGTCGACGACGAGCGCGAAGTCGTTGGCCTTGGGGAACGCGTCGGACCCCGGCCACGAGCGGAACGTCACGCTGGCGTCGACCCACAGGTTGCGCGTCACGTTGGCGTCGTAGGGCAGCGTCGCCGGAACGCGCAGGTCCTCGGCGGCGCGGGCGGGCAGGGTCGCGAAGGGCACGGCCAGCGCGGCCAGCGCGGCCGCGCGGGCCAACAGGCGCGCGATGGGCATCGGTCGGTCTCCTCGTGCGATGCGCCGGAGTATAGCGACTGTCAGCGCGCGCGCCCGTCACGCTGCAGGACCGCTCGCGCCGTTTCGCGGACCGCCGGGTCGGCGTCGTCGACGAGGTCCTCGCCCGCCGCGAGCGCCGCGTCGTCGCCGACGTGCGCGGCGACGTGCAGCGCGTTGCGCACGATCCCCGCGCGCTTGGGCCGCGAGAGCGGCGTGCCGAAGAACGCGCGCTTGAAACCCTCGATGTCCATGCGCACGACGTCGGCCAGCGGGATGCCGCTCCAGCGCGGGTCGGGCGCGAACTCCGGCGCGTCCGCCGCCTCGACCTTGTGGTTCCACGGGCACACGTCCTGGCACACGTCGCAGCCGAACAGCCAGTCGTCGAGCGGCGTGCGCGGATCGCGTCCCGGGAGCGCGGGCAGCGGGCCTTCGTGCTCGATGTTGAGGTACGACAGGCAGCGTCGCGCGTCGACGAAGAACGGCTCGGTGATCGCGCCGGTCGGGCACGCGTCGAGGCACGCGCGGCACGAGCCGCAGCGGTGCAGCGCCGCGGCGGGATCGGCGGTCGGCTCGAGCTCGATCTCGAGCAGCGTCACGCCGAGAAAGCGCCACGAATCGCCGCGCGGCCCGATGAGGCAGGTGTTCTTGCCGAACCACCCGAGTCCGGCGCGCACGGCCATCTCGCGCTCGAGGATCGTGCTCGTGTCGACGAGGATCGCGCGGTGCACCCGGCGCCCCGCGGCCTGCTCGATCGCGCCGGCCCAGTTGAGGAAGCGCCGCTTGAGGAGCTCGTGGTAGTCGTACCCGCGCGCGTAGCGGGCGACGTAGCGGCCGACCCCGCTCAGCGCGTTGCGGTCGAGCGGCGCGGTCAGGTACGACACCGCGCCGACCAGCGCGCTCCGCGCCCACGGCCACTTCGAGCGCAGGTCGCGGCGCACGCCCTCCGACGACTTCATCCAGTCCATGTCGGCGTGGGCGCCGCGCGCGAGCCCGCGCGCCAGCGCCGCCCCGTGGTCGGACGGGCCGCAGTGCGCGATGCCGACGGCCGTGAAGCCGGCCTCGCGGCCCAGCTCGAGGACACGATCGCGGTCGAGGGCGCTCATCCCGCCGATGTTACGGGGGATGCAAGCGCGCTTCGACCCTGCTGCAAGCCCGTATCCGTGAGGACGTCGACCCTCTCTCTCAAGTCGTAGAGCCGCAAGCGCCTGCCCCACTGGTACGCGTCGTGCAAACGGTGCGTCCTGCCGGAGGTCACTCCCATGACGCGACTCGCCCTGGCCATCCACGTCCCGGACGCGTTTCCCGACGACAACGTCTTCGAGATGGGCCGCGGAACGGCGGCCGCGCGCGCCGCCCAGTATTTCGAGATGTGCCGTGCGCCGCGCGGCGGATCGGTCGAACTGGTCGAACTCGACTTCAGCGGCAAGGTGCGGCGCATCCTGAGGAGCAAGGCGGGGCCGCCGCGGATCACGGTCACGACTCGTAGCGCTTGAGCTTCTCGTAGAGCGTGGACAGCGCGATGCCGAGGCGCCGCGCCGCGGCGCGCTTGTTGTCGCCGGTGTCCTTGAGGCAGTTGAGGATCGCGGCGCGCTCGATCTCCTCGAGCGTGCCCGTTCCCGCGCGCGGCGGGCGGAGGGGCGCGTCGGCGAGCAGCTCCTCGACCAGCGCGCGCGTGATCGTGCCGTCCGGAGCGAGCACGACCGCGCGGTGGACCACGTTGCGCAGCTCGCGCACGTTCCCGGGCCAGTCGTGGGCCTCGAGCGCCGCGAGCGCGGGGGCCGCGATCTTCACGCGGCTCGCGCCGCGTACGCCGGTGTCGCGCTCGGCGGCGCGCAGGAACGCGTGCACCAGCTCGCGGACGTCCTCGCGCCGCTCGGCGAGCCGCGGCAGGCGGATCCGCAGCACGGCGATGCGGAAGTACAGGTCCTCGCGGAACGTCCCCGCGTCGATCGCGGCGCGCAGGTCGCGGTTCGTCGCGGCGACGATGCGCGCGTCGCTCTTCTGCAGCACGGTGTGACCGAGCGGCGTGAACTCCCCCGACTCGAGCGCGCGCAGGAGCTTGGCCTGCAGCTCGAGCGGCAGCTCGCCGATCTCGTCGAGGAACAGCGTGCCGCCGTGCGCGCGCGCGAACGCGCCCTTGTGATCGCCGACCGCTCCCGTGAACGCGCCCTTCCGGTGTCCGAACAGCTCGCTCTCGACGAGGTCGCGCGGGATCGCCGCCGTGTTCACCGGCACGAACGGCATGCGCGTGCGCTCGCCGAGCACGTGCACCGCGCGCGCGGCGAGCTCCTTGCCGGTGCCGGTCTCGCCGGTGACGAGCACGGGGAGCGTCGATCGCGCCGCGGCGCGCAGCGCGCGATACACGGACTGCATCGCCGCGCCGCTGCCGATCATCTCCGCGAGCCCGGGCTCGCGCTCGGGCTCGGACTCGGACGCGTGCCCGGGTTCCCGCCCGGCCTCGGAGGCAGGCCCGTCCTCGAGCCCGGCCAGCACGAGCACGGTGCGCCCGAGCGTCACCCGCGCGCCGACGCCCACGCGCGCCGACTCGATGCGCTCGCCGCCGAGCAGCGTGCCGTTGCGGCTGCCGAGGTCGCGCACGCGCACGCCGTCGGGCACCCGTTCGATCGCCACGTGCCGCGCGGACACGCGCGCGTCGTCGAGCACGAGGTCGCACTCCGAGGAGCGTCCGACCAGCGTCACGGGCTGGTCGAGACAGAGCGCGCGGCCCGCGTCCGGCCCCTCGGCGACGAGCACGCGCCGCGGCGCGGGCCCGAGCGTCGCGCGCCCGTCCTCGGTGATCGTGCTGAACGGGTGCGGTGAGGACTGCCCGAGCGACGCAACGCGCATCGTGTAGGAGCCGATCGAGACGACGTCGCTCGCGCCGAGCGCCGCGCTCTTCACCGGCCGCCCGTTGACGAGCACGGTCTCGTTGTCGAGCGCCGCGAGCGCGAGTCCGTCGGGCTGCTCGGTGAGCTCCGCGTGCCGCTCGGCGACGTCGGGCAGCGGCAGCACGACGTCACACGTGTCGGCGCTGCCGATCGTCATCGTGCCGCGCACGTCGAAGGCGACGACCGGTAACGACCCGAGGGCGATGTGCACGCGCGCCACGACGTCCTCCGCATATGAACGGCTCGAATTATAGGGGCGGGGTTCCGGCCGGGTTCCGGCGGCGTTCTGGAATCCGGTGCGCGTTCCGGAAACCGGAAGCCGCGCATGGCCCGCAAAGCGCGGGAAACTCGCGGAATACGGCCCCTTCCGCGCGTCGTCCCCTCGCGCCGGCCCTTGGTACACGACTTGAAATAGGAGGGCGCAGGAACCGCGGACGCAATCGGGCGTTCGCACGACAGGACGCGGCGGACCCGCGTGAGAGAGGGACACCATGAAGACGACCCGCAGGCACTCGATGCTCCGCGCGGCGGCCGTCGCGCTCGCCGCGTGCACCGCCACCGCCACCGCCGCCCTCGCGGCCGGACCGCTCACCGTCCGCTACTCGGGAACTATCGTCGCCGGCGACAACGCCTACTCCGGCACGACCGTGACGCTCGAACCGCTCGCGCTCGGCGCGCGCGTGATCCTCAAGGTCGACGGTCACTGCGTGGCCGCGTATCTCGCGACGGGCGGCAACGTGCGCGCGAGCCTGCGCGAGATCGTGCTCCGCGCACGGCACGACGGCACCGCCGAGATCGCGGCCGTGCGCGACGTGAACGGACGTGAAATGCCCCTGCGCCTCGCCGTGAGCCGCTACGAGTCCCTGGTCGCCGCCAACCGGCCGCGGCCCGACCAGGCGATCGCGGCCCGATGAAGGCGACCGGCCCGGACCCGCTTCCGCTGCACGCCACGCGGCGGGACGCGGGTCCGGGCGAATCATCCGCAGCGCGCGCGAATTCCGAACTGCGCGCTGCGCCCCGCGAAGAGTGCTCAGGCTTGCGGGAGATCCGGGCTAGCATGGGCGCATGCACATCGCCCATGTCGCGCCGGAAATGGCCCCCTTCGTCAAGGTCGGCGGGCTCGGAGACGTCGTCGGCTCGCTGCCGCCCGCCCAGGCGCGCGACGGTCATCGCGTCACGGTCGTCGTGCCCGGTTACGCGAAGCTGCTCGCCGCGGCCGGCCGCACGCCGGGCGACGGCACGCCGGTCGAGGTCGGCTTCCCCACCGCGACGTACGCGGGCGTCGTGCACTCGTTCGAGCACCAGGGCGTGCGCGTGCTCGCGATCGAGCAGACCGAGCTGTTCGGGCGGCCGGGCATCTACGGCAACCCCGAGGGCTATCCCGACAACGGGCTGCGCTTCGGCTGGTTCGTGCGCGCGGCGCTCGAGGCGCTCGGCGCGCTCGCGCCGGTGCCCGACGTCGTGCTGGCCCACGACTGGCCCGCGGCGCTCGTCCCCGTGTTCCTCGCGTCCGCACCGGCGGGCCATCCGCTCAAGGGCACCGCCTCGGTGATGGTGATCCACAACCTCGCGCACCAGGGGCTGTTCCCGCTCGAGTTCGGCGGCTACCTCGGCCTCCCCGACGCGCAGCTCGGGCCGGGCTCGCTCGAGGGCATGGGTCTCATGAACTGGCTCAAGGGCGGAATCGTCAACGCCACGCGCGTCCTCACCGTCTCGCCGACCTACGCGCACGAGATCCTCACCCCCGCGTTCGGCGAGGGGCTCGACGCGGTGCTGCGCAGCCGCGGGTCCGCGCTCACCGGCATCCTCAACGGGCTCGACACCGCGACGTGGAACCCGGCGACCGACCCGCACCTGCCGCGCGCGTTCGACCGCGACCACCTCGAGGGCAAGTGGCAGGTCAAGGCCGCGCTGCAGGAGGAGCTCGGGTTCCGCGTCGGCGATTACCCGCTGTTCGGCATCGTGACGCGCGTCGACGCGCAGAAGGGCGTCGACCTCGTGGCCGCGATCACGCCGTGGCTGCTCGAGGCCGAGGGCCAGATCGTGCTGCTCGGCAGCGGCCACCGGCCGCTGATCAAGCCGCTCGTCGACCTCGCCCCGTACTGGACGCAGTCGATCGCGCTCGTCGAGCGCTTCGACGAACCGCTCGCGCACCGCATCTACGGCGGGTCGGACTTCTTCCTGATGCCGAGCCGCTTCGAGCCGTGCGGGCTCTCGCAGATGATCGCGCTGCGCTACGGGACCGTGCCGGTCGTGCGCCGCACGGGCGGGCTCGCCGACACCGTGCGCGACGTCGACGAGCGCCCGGAGGACGGCAACGGGCTCGTGTTCGAGCACGCCGACCCGGGCGGGCTCGGCTGGGCCACGGGGCGCGCGCTCGCGCTGTTCCGCGACGATCGCGCGCGGCTCGACCGCATCCGCCGCACGGGCATGCTCGACGACTTCTCGTGGGACGGCTCGGCGCGGCTCTACGACGCGGTCCTCGAAGAGGCCGTCCAGCGCGTCAGGCCGGCGACCGAGGCGTGACCCCGGCGCGCGCGCGCCTGTCGCTGTTCGCCGCGGCGGCGCTGTTCTCGACCGGCGGGGCGGCGATCAAGTACTGCTCGTGGAACGCGTGGCAGGTCGCGTGCCTGCGCTCGGGCGTGGCCGGGCTCGTGCTCGTGCTGCTGCTGCCCGCGGCGCGCCGCCGCTGGACCCTGGGCACGGTGCTCGTCGGGGCGGCGTACGCGGCGACGATGATCCTGTTCGTCACCGGCAACAAGCTCACGACCTCGGCCGCGACGATCTTCCTGCAGTCCACCGCGCCGCTGTACCTGCTGCTGCTCGGTCCGCTGCTGCTGCACGAGCCCGTGCGGCGGCGCGACCTCGGCGTGATCGTCGCGCTCGGGGCGGGGCTCGTCATGATGCTGCTCGGCGCAGACCAGCCGATGGCCACCGCGCCGGACCCGTGGCGCGGCAACGTGATCGCGCTGTTGTCCGGCGTCGCGTGGGCGTTCACGCTGCTCGGCCTGCGCTGGCTCGGGCGCGGCGCGGGCGCGCGCGAGGCCGGGCTCGGGGCCGTCGTCGCGGGCAACGTGATCGCGTTCCTCGTCTGCCTGCCGTTCGCGCTGCCGCTCGATCACGCCGGACGCGGCGACGTGCTGTCGATCGCCTACCTCGGCGTGTTCCAGATCGGGCTCGCGTACGTCTTCCTCACCGCCGGGATCGCGCACGTGCGCGCGCTCGCCGCCGCGCTGCTGCTGCTGCTCGAGCCGGTCCTCAACCCGTTCTGGGCCTGGGCGGTGCAGGGGGAGAAGCCCGGCTTGTGGACGGTCCTCGGCGGGCTCCTGATCCTGTCGGGAACGCTGGTCCAGGCCGTTCCGGCGCGCGGTACGCCGGAGACACCGGACCGCGTTGATGCGGACCGTGTACGTCAGAGTGGCGACTAACAAAAAGTGAGACGGCACTAGCTCGCACCATTGCCTTACCCGGAGCGCCCCCTTATCATTAGTTAATGCGGGTCGCGGCGGTGAGTTTGGCCGTCGAGAAGCCGCTCTCGGAGATCTCCCTCAATGCGCGAGACGCTTGAACGGGCGGTACCCGGCCGCCCCCTTCGCGTGGCCGACATCCGCGGTGGCCATGAGATTCGTTCGCGTCTGGCGACGTTGGGAGTGCTGCCCGGAGTCGTCCTCCAGGTCGTGGTGAAGGGGCCCCTCGGCGGTCCGGTCCTCGTGGAGGTCGACGGCTCGCGCCTGGCCATCGGGCGCGGACTGGCGCGGCAGGTTCTCGTCGAGCCATGAAGCTCGTCCTGGTCGGGCAGCCCAATTGCGGTAAGAGCACCATCTTCAACGCGGTCGCCGGCTACAAGGCGGCGACGGCCAATTTTCCCGGCACCTCCGTCTCGTACACGACCAGCCGCGTGCTGGTCGAGGGACGCGACGTCGAGGTCGTCGACCTGCCCGGCACCTACTCGCTGACCAGCCAGGACGAGGCGGAGCGGCAGTCGCTGCGCTACCTCACCGAGGAAGACGCTTCGGTCCTGATCAACGTCGTCGACGCGAGCCGGCTCGGCCGCGCGCTCGAGCTGACGCTGCAGCTGGTCGACCTCGGCCGCCCGATGGTGCTCGCGCTCAACATGGCCGACGAGGCGCAGCGCAAGGGGATCGAGGTCGACGCGGCGAAGCTGGTGCGCGAGCTGGGCCTGCCGGTCATCGTCACGATCGCGCGCCGCGGGCTCGGCCTGACCGAGCTGTTCGCGGCCGCACTCGACGCCGCCGACCGGAACTGCGTGCCGCCCACGCCGCGCTACGACCGCGAGGTCGAGGACGCGGCGGCGGCCGTCGAAGAGCTGCTGCTGCGCATGCCGATCGGCTGCGAGCCGCGCCGCCTCACCGCGCTCAAGCTGCTCGAGCGCGACCCGCGCGTCCACGCGCAGATGAGCGCGGGCGGCGCGGGCGGCGCGGGCAGAGCGGGCGGCGCGGGCGACGTGTCCGTCGCACTGGCGCCGCAGGTCGAGGCCGCGGTCGCGGGGCTCGAGCGCCTTCACGGCTGGCCGGGCGAGCAGGTCATCTCCGGCGCGCGCCACGCGCTCGCGCACCGCATCGAGGAGCGCGTCGCGCGCGTGCACCGCCCGCGCACCGGCTGGCGCGAGAAGGCCGACCTCGTCCTGATGCACCCGATCGTCGGCATCCCGGTGCTGCTCGGGATCATGGCGCTGTTCTTCTGGATCGTGTTCGGCATCGGCAAGCACCTCGAAGACCCGCTCGTCGCGCTGTTCGACCGCTTCGCGGCCGCGGTCGCCGCCCAGGTGCCGCCCGACACCATCGCCGGCGCGATCCTGAAGGGCCTCGTGCTCGGCGTTTCCGGCGGCGTCGCGATCGTGCTGCCCTACCTCCTGCCGTTCCTCGCCGGGCTCGCCGCGCTCGAGGACAGCGGCTACCTCCCGCGCATGGCGTACCTGCTCGACGGGGTCATGCACCGCATCGGCCTGCACGGGAAGTCGATCGTGCCGCTGATGCTGGGCTACGGCTGCTCGGTCCCCGCGGTGATGGCCACGCGCATCCTCGAGAACCCGCGCGACCGGCGCATCACGGCGGCGCTGTCGGTCCTGGTGCCCTGCTCGGCGCGCACGACAGTCATCCTCGGGCTCGTCGGCGCGATCCTCGGGATCGGGCCCGCACTCGCGATCTACGTGGTGAACCTCGTCGTGATCGCGCTGCTCGGGATCGTGCTGCAGAAGAAGATGAAGGGCGCCCCCCCGGGACTCGTCCTCGAGGTGCCGGACCTGCGGGCCCCGTCGCCGAAGACGATGGGCGCGCGCACCTGGATCGCGCTCAAGGAATTCGTGATCGTCGCCTGGCCGGCGCTGATCGTCTCGTCGATCGTGCTCGGCCTGCTCGAGATCGCGCACTGGGACAAGCCGATCAACGGCGCGCTGTCCCCGCTGACCGCGACCGTGCTCGGCCTGCCCGCGGCGGTCGGCCTCACGCTCGTGTTCGGCGTGCTGCGCAAGGAACTGGCGCTGATGATGCTGATGCAGGCGCTGGGGACGAGCGCGGTCGCCGCGGTCCTTTCGCCGGCGCAGATGATCACCTTCGCGCTGTTCATCGTGTTCTACGTGCCGTGCGTCGCGACGATCGCCGCGCTGTGGAAGGAACTCGGCTGGAAGGACACCGCGTGGATCTGCGCCCTCTCCGGCGCGCTCGCGGTGGCCATCGGGGTCGCCGGGCGCTTCGCGGTCGGCGCCTGGCACTGATCAGCGGGCTTGCGCGGCCCGCTCGACGGCGACGCGCAGTTCCGGCGCGACGACGACCTTCAGCTCCTCCGCGCGCGCGAGCGCGGCGCGCGCCCGGATCGCGTCGCCCTGCGCGGCGTAAGCCGCCGCCAGGTTCGCGAAGGCCGGTCCGAACAGCGGCGTCCGCGACGTGCAACGCTCCCACGCGGCGATCGCCTCAGCGGTTCGGCCGAGGCGGAAGAGGGCGTTTCCGATGTGGAAATGAACCTCTCCCGGAGCTTCGGAGACGGCTTCCGCGCGCGGTTCCTCGTAGCGGTGCAATTCGCCGAGCCGATTGATCAGGGCCGCGTAGGTGTACTCCGGACCGCGCTGGAACGTCCCTTCGAGTTCGGGATCGTGCCTGAACGTGCTCAGCTGCCCTTCGATCTTGAGAATCTCGGCCTGGACCTCCGCCCAGCGCCGCTGCCGCTCGGCGAAGATTGCCTTCCCGAGCGGCGCGTAGGCGTCGCGCGCGGCCTCGTAGTGGGAGAGCGCGTCGGCGAAGCGACGCTCCTTGAGCGCGACGTGACCGAGTCCGAGCCGGGCGTCGGGGTATCCGTCGACCCGCGCGAGCGCCTTCTCGAACCCTTGCACCGCCTCCGCGGTCCGGCCCGCGCGAAACGCGGTGTCCGCCGCCGCCGTGAGACGGGCCGCCGTCCGGATCGCCGCCGGAGCCGGGTTGCCGGCCGGAAGGGCCGTGGCCAGGAGGATCAGGGCGCAGGCGAGCACGAAGCCCCCCTTTCGCCGACATTCTGACACCTCGGGAATGCCGTCCGGACCGGGCGATTTTCCCCGCGTCATGGCGTGGAAACTCGCGGTAACTTTCGGCGACGCGCCTCCCCACGGCGCCGGAGGTCTCCGCTCATGTCCAGCCCGGATCGCGTGCGCCGCACGGCGCTCGTCGTCGGACTCGTCGTGCTCGCCACGGTGTCGGCCGCGTCGGCGCAGTCCCCGTGGTGGCCGCCCATCCCCACCCCCGAGCAGCGCGAGGCGTGGATCAAGGGCAGCCGTCCGTTCGTGATGCCGCCGGTCGAGAAGACGCCGCAGCAGCGCGAGGCCTTCGCCGCGCAGGACAACTTCGACGTCACGAAGTACTTCCTCGATCTCGACTTCACGCCCAGCTCGCGCACGGTCGCGGGGTCGGTGACGATGACGGCGACGAGCACGATCGACGGGCTCACGCAGGTCGTGCTCGACTTCTACGACAACATGACGGTGAGCTCGGTGAAGCGCGGCACGACGAGCCTCGCCTTCGCGCGCGGCGGGAACCTCCTCACGATCACGCTCGACCGGCCGTTCGCGAAGAACGAGTCGTTCGAGATCGTCACGACCTACACCGGCGTCCCGACGTCGATCGGCTTCGGCTCGATCGGCTGGAACAAGTACGCCTACGGCGGCGGCGGCAACATGGTCTGGACGCTGTCGGAGCCGGACGGCGCGCGCACGTGGTGGCCGTGCAAGGACCGCCCGGACGACAAGGCGATGGTCGAGGCGTGGTGGGCCGTGCCGCCGACGTACACCGCGACCGGCAACGGCCTCCTCGTGGGCACCGACACGCGGCCCAACGGGCACAAGCGCTACAAGTGGAAGTGCTCGCACCCGCTGACGTCGTACCTCGTCTCGATCGCCGCGACCGTGTACACGAAGCTGACCGACACGTACACGAAGCAGGCCGGCGGCACGATGCCGATCGAGCACTACGTCTACGCCGAGGACGCGGCCGCCGGGCGCGAGTCGTTCAAGCCCACGCCCGCGATGATCACGGAGTTCGCGCGGCTGTTCGGCGAGTACCCGTTCGTCGAGGACAAGTACGGCCACAGCGCGTTCCCGTGGGGCGGCGCGATGGAGCACACGACGAACACGTCGTACGGCTACTTCATGATCGACGGCGGGCACGGCAACGACTACATCATCGCGCACGAGCTCGCGCACCAGTGGTGGGGCGATTCGATCAGCCCGCGCGAGTGGAAGGACGTGTGGCTCAACGAGGGCTTCGCGTCGTACTGCGAGGCCGCGTGGGCCGAGCACCTCAGCGGTGCGCAGGCCTACCACGATTACATGATGTCCTTCTACCGGTCGCACTTCGCCGGCCCGCTGTACGACAACGCCGACCTGTTCGGAACGACGGTGTACTCGAAGGGCGCGTGGGCGCTGCACATGCTGCGCGGCGTGATGGGCGACACGGCGTTCTACAACGGGATGCGCACGCAGTACGCGACCTACAAGGACGGCTTCGTCGACACGCCGATGTACCAGGCGACGATGGAGCAGGCCCACGGCGCCTCGCTGCAGTGGTTCTTCGACGAGTGGGTGTACGGCCAGAACTCGCCCGCCTACGAGTGGGGCTGGTCGACGGCGAACCGCGGTGGCGGCGCGTACCGGACGTACGTGAGGATCCACCAGGTCCAGACCGACGCGGGCACGTTCACGATGCCGGTGCGCCTGACCCTGGCGCTGCCGTCCGGGAACCAGGTGTTCACCGTGTGGAACGACACCGCGGACCAGGACTTCGCGATCGACACGACCGAGGCTCCGACCGACGTCCGCTTCGACGAGAACGACTGGATCCTCAAGGCCTCGACGACCGGGATCACGCTCGCCGACGCCGACGGGGACGGCGTTCCCGACCGCAACGACGTGTGCCCCGCGGTGGCCGACGCCGCGCAGGCCGACGGCGACCACGACGCGCACGGCGCGGCGTGCGATTGCAACGACGCGGACGCGACGAGCTGGGCGCGCCCCGGCGAGGCCGCGGCGCTCGGCGTCGCGCTCGACCGGGTCACGTTCGCGTGGGCCGCGCCGGTCGACCTCGGCGGGACCACGCTCGCGTACGACCTCCTGCGCTCGCCGGCCGCCTCCGACTTCGGTCCCGCCGCGACGTGCGTCGCGACGGGCACCGCGCTGACCCATGCGGCCGACGCGGCCGTGCCGGCGGCGGGAAGCGCGTTCCACTACCTCGTCCGCGCGAAGAACTCGTGCGGCGGCACGCTGGGCAATGCGAGCGGCGGCGGCGAGCGGCCCGGCCGCGGGTGCCCCTGATCCGCGGGGCCGAGCAGGCTCGGCCCCTACTCCGCGCGGCGACCCGACATCGCCGTAGGGGCGGGGCTTGCCCCGCCCGTTCGGCGATCAACTGCGGGACGCGTACGCCCGCACCATCGCATCGAGGCCGCCGGCCACGCACGGCAGGCCGGCGGCCAGCAGCATCCACCCGATCCCGCCGCGCCGGAACGCGAGCGAGACCTCCTGCCCGGCGCTGAACGCGCCGCGCGCGCGGGGCGGGAGGCGTACCGGCCCACGCGTCTCGCCGTCGGCGCGCACCCACATCCCGAGCGGCTCGACGTCCTCGACGAAGAAGCGGCCGATCACCATCTCGTGGTCGGCCAGCGGCCCCGACCCGGACGCCTGCTCGATCTCGCCCTGCAGCGTGCGGTGACGCCCGAGGGCGGGCAGCGCGGCGCGCCACTGCGCGTCGAACAGCCCCGGCGCCGCGCTGCCGCCCACGCCGCGCTCGACGAGCCAGCGCGCGAGGCGCGGCAACTCGGCGCGGAACGCGTCGAGCACCCCGCTGCCCGCGACGATCTGGTACGGGAACAGCGCCGCGCACGGGCCGAGCGTGCGCAGGAGCTGCAGCGGATCGAGCAGCTCGCGGGCCGCGGTGCACGCGCCGTGCGTCTGCCGCTCGAGGCGCCGCTGGGCGAGCGGGTCGAGCAGCAGCGGCGCGATCTCGTCACAGAAGCTGCCCACGACGTCGAGCGCCGACTCGATCCCGACGTGCTCCGCCTCGGAGCTCGACACGAGGCGCGCACGGCCGAACGCCTCGAGCGCCTCCGCCGCGGTGCGCGGCGCGGCCTCGTCCAGGGGCAACATCCGCTTGCCACCCATCGCTCCCCCCTCGCGCGCGAACCGTGCGCGTGAGTCGAGGGTACGGTCGGGCCGGATCCGCGGCGGCGGGTCCCGCATGCGGCCGTCCCGCCCGCGGGAATGCGTGGGGACGCGGGAACGCGGGCATAATCCCCGACCATGGCCGACAGGACCTCGATCGGACGCGCCGAGCGCATCGAGCGCTCGCTGCAATGGCTGGAGCGCTACGCGCCGCTCCTCTACGACGCCGCGGCGTTCCGCGCCGCGCTCGACGAGCCGGTCCCCGTGGACCTGCTCGTGCTGCCGGGCCGGATCACGCCCGACGCGCTCGCGGCCGGCCTCGTCCGCCGCGGCCTCGCGGTGCGGCGCTTCCCCGGCGCGCCCTACCACGTGCGCGTCTCCGGTCACGAGGGCGCGGGCCGGCTGCCCGAGGTGCTGCTCGGGTTCGCCTACCCGCAGGGCGTGTCGAGCGCGTTCGGACCGCAGGCCCTCGCGCCGCGGCCCGGCGAGCGCCTGCTCGACATGTGCGCCGCGCCGGGCGGCAAGACGATCCTGCTCGACGCGCTCGCCGGCGGCCGCGCGCCGATCCTCGCGGGGGAGCCGTCGGGCGGACGCACCGGGATCCTCGTGCAGACGCTCGCGCGCTCGGGCGCGCTCGGCGCGATCGTCGTGCAGCAGGACGGCAAGGGCTTCCCCGCCGTCGGCCCGTTCGACGCGATCCTGCTCGACGCGCCGTGTACGGGCGAGGGCACGTTCCGCGTGCCGTCGCCGCGCTACGACCTGCGCGAGGAGCAGGGCCTCGAGGACGCGCCACGGCTGCAGAAACGGCTGCTCGCGCGCGCGCTCGACATCCTCTCGCCCGGCGGCCGGCTCGTGTACAGCACCTGCGCGTACAGCCCCGAGGAGAACGAGGCCGTGCTCGACGCGGTGCTCGCCGAGCGCGACGACGTGACGATCGCGGAGCTGCCCGCGGACGTGCCGGGCCTGCCCGGCGTGCCCGAGTGGCGCGGCACGCGCTTCACCGCGCCGGTCACGCGCGGGCGCCGGATGTTCCCGCACCACCTGGGGTCGTGGGGCTTCTTCGTGTGCCTCCTGCACAAGGACCCGGCCTCGACGCGGACCGCGCGCCTGCGCACGAAGGGCCCGTCCGCGGACGGCACGCCGCCGGCGCCGCCGTTCGTCGTCGCGACCGAGGACGAGGCGTGGCGCAACGTCGCGGAGTTCCTGCACGAGTCGTTCGGCGTGGCGAAGGACACGTGGGACGACGTCGCGCTCGTGCACCGCGGCCGCGACGACTTCGGCCTCCTGCGCGCGGCCGACGCGTGGGAGCTCGGGCGCCTCAGGCTGGTCGTCCCCGGCATGCGCCTCGTGCACCGCGCGGGCCGCGGCCTGCAGCCGACCAACGCCGCGCTGCGCTGGCTCGGCGCGCGCGTGCGCGAGCACGTCGTGGACGTGACGCTCGACCAGGCCGCGGTCGCGCTCGAGACGGGCTCGGTCGCGCTCGACGGCGTGCGCGACGACCCGCAGGTCGCGGTGCGCGTCGACGGGATCGTCGCCGCCAAGGGGCACGTGCGCGGCGGAGCATTGTCGCTGGAAATTCCGGCGGGTTGGCGGTAGACGAAGGAACCGGAGGTCCGCTCGATGCGCGTTGTTTTCCCGATGCTTGCCGTCGTGACCCTGACCTGCACGTACGGGCTCGCCGCGGTGCCCGCGGCATTGCCCGCGAATGCCGACCAGGCGGCGAAGAAGATCATCGACACGGCGCGCGCCGGGGACGGCGGCTGGGGCATGCTCGCCGACCTGTGCGACCACGTCGGCTCCCGGCTCGCGGGCTCGCCGTCCTACGCGCGCGCGGTCGCGTGGGCCACCGCGCAGGCGACGAAACTCGGCTTCGAGAACGTGCACACCGAGGACGTCACGTTCGCACGCTGGATCCGCGGCACCGAGCAGCTCACGCTCCTCGAGCCGGGCGTGGTGCGCGAGCTGCCGCTCCTCGCACTGGGCCGCACGATCGGCACGCCGCCCGAGGGCCTCACCGGCACCGCGCTCGTGGTGCGCGACTTCGACGAGCTCGAGAAGCGCAAGGACGAGGTCAAGGGCCGCATCGTCGTCTACAACTTCCCGATGCGGCAGGGCTCGGGCGCGTACGGCGAAGCCGTCGCGTACCGCACGCGCGGCGCGAGCCGGGCCGCGAAGTACGGCGCGCTCGCCGCGCTGGTGCGCTCGGTGACGACACTCGCGGTCCGCGCGCCGCACACCGGCGTCATGGGTTACGAGGACGGCGTGCCGCAGATCCCGACCGCGGCGATCACGATCGAGGACGCGCTCCTCATGGCGCGCCTGCAGGAGCAGGGGACGCCGGCGAAGCTGCGCCTCGTGCTGGGCGCGAAGGACGGCGGCCCCGTCACCGACGCGAACGTCGTCGCCGAGCTGCGCGGGCGCGAGCGCCCCGACGAGGTCGTGCTCATCGGTGGGCACCTCGACAGCTGGGACGTCGGCTGCGGCGCGCACGACGACGGCGCGGGCGTGGTCACGTCGCTCGCCGTGCTGCGCACGCTGCGGGAGGCCGGCCTGCAGCCGCGGCGCACCGTGCGCGTCGTGCTGTTCGCGAACGAGGAGTTCGGCGGCATCGGCGGCAAGGCCTACCTCGCCGCGCACAAGGCCGAGATGGCGAAGTTCGTCGCCGCGCTCGAGTCCGACTCCGGCGGCTTCCGTCCGACCGGCTTCACGCTCGACGGCGATCCCGCGGCGGTCGAGCGCGCCGCGCAGTGGATGACGCTGTTCGCGCCGCTCGGCGACGTCACGCTGAAGGCCGGCGGCAGCGGCGCCGACATCGGCGGCATGGGCGGCGAGGGCGTGCCCGCCTTCGGCGTGGGCTCGTTCGGCGAGCACTACTTCGACTACCACCACTCGCCGCTCGACACCGTCGACAAGGTCGACGTGAAGGACCTGCGCGACGCGGTGGCGTCGTACGCGCTGATGACCTGGCTCCTGGCGGAGGCGCCGGAGCCGCTGGTGCGAAAGGCGCCGGCGCCACCCACACCGCCAGCGCAGCCGCCGGCGCAGTCGCCGTCGCCGTCGTCCTCGCCGGCGCAGTCGCCGTCGCCGAAACGCTGATCGTGCGGCTCGCGGGCGGGTTGCGCACGCGGGCGGGTTACGCTCGCTGCGCTCGCTAAACCCGCCCCTACAGGGCGTAGGTGATCGCGTGTAGGGGCGGGTTTAGGCGCCGCAGGCGCCGTAACCCGCCCGCGCCGCGCGCACGCCCGCGCCGCGCGCACGCCCGCGCCGCGCGCACGCCCGCGCCACGCGCACGTCGGTCGCGCGCACGTCGGGCGGGTCTCACGTCATCGCACGCGGGTCGGATCGCAGGGGTCAGCTGACGCGCACCGGCATGATCACCATCGCGATCCCGAGCCACTGCAGGCGCTTCTGCACGGAGTAGGCCATCTGGTTGTGGAGGAAGCGGCTGTACCAGCGGTCCTTCTTGAAGATGACCTTGCCGGCAAAGAACACGACGCGCGGGAACTCGGCGTTGACGGCGAGCGAGAGGTGCTCGGCCTCGTCGACGGGGTCGGTGCCGACGCCGTAGCGGTACGTCGCGGAGAACCCGAGGCGCTGCGCGAGCGCGACGTACTTCGCGAGCTCCTCCTCGGTGCGCTTCGAGAGGTGCTCGACCTCGCCCTCGCCCTTGAACAGGCCGGAGTCGACCACCGCGACCGAGAGGAAGACGAAGTTCTTGAAGTACCCCGGGAAGCTCCGGAAGATATTGAGGACGGTGTGGATGCCGAGCCCGCCGTAACCGCCGACGAGCACCACCGCGGTCGGCTTCTTCGGATCGGGTTCGCTCGTGTTGGGGGCGCCCGTGCTCGGCAGGCTGCCGAGCACCTTGTCCAGCTCGGCGAGCTTCGCGCCGACGTTGTTGTAGTGGCGCTTCGTCGCGAAGGCGAGCAGCACGAAGCTGCCCGTGATCACGATCGTGATCCAGCCGCCTTCGAGGAACTTCTCGTGCACCGTGATCGCGAGGATCGTGACGCACAGCGCGAGCCCGATCCCGAACAGGACCACGTGCCGCTTCCAGCCCGCGCGCTGGCGTGACGTCGCCCACAGCTTGAGCATGCCGAACATCGACAGCGAGAACGTGACGAACACGTTGATGCTGTACATGACGACCAGCGCGCGAACGTCGCCGCGCGTGTACAAGAGCGCGACGAGCGACGCCGCGCCCATCAGCACGTAGCCGTTCTGGGTGGTCAGCCGGTCGGAGAGCGACGCGAAGCGGCGCGGCACCCACGAGTCGATCGCCATGTTGGCGAGCACGCGCGGCCCGTCGAGGAACCCGGCCTGCGCGGCGACGACGAGCAGCGCGCCCTCCGTGATGAGCGCGACGATCGTGAACACCGGCCCGCCCAGGTGCAGTTCGGGCTCGAGGCTCTGCAGCAGGACCGCGTTGAGCGTCTTGCCCTCGACCACCGACACGCCGCGCAAGAGGTAGCAGACGATCAGCCCGCCAGCCGTGATCGACAGCGACACGGCCATCAGGAACATCGTGCGCTTGGCGGTGCGCACGCGCGGCTCGCGCATGATCGGCAGGCCGTTCGAGACCGCCTCGATCCCCGTGTACGTCCCCGCGCCCATCGAGTACGCGTGGGCGAACATCATGAACAGGCCGATCCAGCCCAGCGTGCCCAGCCCCGTGCGGAAGCCCTCGCTCGCCGAGTGCGCGACCTGCGGCACGTTGTCGATGCTGAACAGGATGCCCGCCCCGATCAGCACCGCGTGCGTGACCAGGAACAGCACGAAGATCGGCGACAGCGCGACGACCGATTCCTTCACGCCGCGGATGTTGAGCGTCGTGAGCATGACGATCAGCAGCACCTCGACCGGCAGCTTGGACGAGTGCATCGTGACCGGCAGGAAGCTGTAGATCGCGTCGCACGCCGAGGCGATCGACACGGCGATCGTCAGCACGTAGTCGACGAGCAGCGCGCCGCCCGACACGACGCCGGTGCGCGGGCCGAGGAGCTTGGTCGCGACGAGGTAGCCGCCGCCGCCGTGCGGAAACTCCTCGATGATCCGGCTGTAGGCGAGCGAGATGATGATGACGGTGACGGCCGTCGCGAGCGCCAGCGCGAGCGCGAGGTACGTGTTGACGCCCAGCGTGCGGTACGCTTCTTCGGGGCCGTAGGCCGACGACGAGAGACCGTCCGCGCCGAGCCCGACCCAGGCCAGGAACGCGACCAGCGAAAGATGCTTGAAGAGCGATTCGTCCCGCAGGTCGCGGGGCGGGCCGATGACGGCACGGCGGATGCGCTGGCCGAGGCTCCGGGCCGCGTCCGCCGACGGTTCCGGAGGTTCGGGCAACTCGGGCAACTCCGGATCGCCGGGAAGGTTGGCCATGGGCGTGCCGTCCCCTCTGAAAGTAATGGCGGACGATACACCCGGTCCCCGGCCCGCGCGAGGGCGGGTTGCGGCGCCTGCGGCGCCTTAACCCGCCCCTACGCCGCCCGTACGGGTCGAACACGTCGCATGGGCGGGTCAGGAGGCGCCGGGGAGGAAGCTCGTGACGATCATCACCACGGTCAGCACGACCAGCACGACGGTCGTGACCCACGTCACCACGTTGTAGACCGGTCCGTTCACGAACTTGCCCATCAACGACTTGCGGTTCACGAGAACGACCATGAACACGAGGATGAACGGCAGCAGGATCCCGTTCATGACCTGCGACATCAGGATGATCTTCAGCAGCGGGACCCCGGGGATCAGGATCGCGCCCGCGCTGGCCATGATGATCAGCGTGTAGAGCCAGTAGAACTCGGGCGCCTCGGAGAAGCGCTTGTTGACCCCGGCCTCGAGCCCGAGCCCCTCGCAGACGCTGTAGGCCGTCGACAGCGGCAGGATCGACGCGGCGAACAGCGACGCGACGACCAGCCCGATCGCGAAGAGGTACGCCGCGAGCGACCCGGCCAGCGGCACCAGCGCCTTCGCGGCGTCGGCCGCCTCGTTGATGTTCGTGATCCCGGAGCGGTTGAGCGTCGCCGCGCAGGCCAGCACGATGAAGAACGCGACCAGCACGGCGAAGATCGAGCCGATCACGACGTCGAGCCACGACTTGTTGTACTCGCTGATCTTGACTTCCTTCTCGACCACCGAGGACTGGAGGTAGAACTGCATCCACGGCGCGATCGTCGTGCCGACGATGCCGACCATCATCGAGATGCCGGCGACGTCGAGCGGCACGGTCGGCACCAGGAGGCCGTGCATCGCGGCGCCCCAGTCGGGCTTCGCGAGGATCCCCGAGATCGGGTACGACAGGTACACGAGGCACGCGACGAGGAACGTCTTCTCCACGGTCTTGTGGTTGGCGAACACGACGAGCCACCACACGATCGCCGCGCCGAGCGGCACCGAGATGTAGCGACTGACGCCGAACACCTCCATGCCCGACGCGAGACCCGCGAACTCGGCGACCGCGTTGCCGAAGTTGGTGAACAGCACCGCGAACATGATCAGCGCCGTCGTGCGCAGGCCGAAGTGCTCGCGGATCAGGTCGGCCAGGCCCTTGCCCGTCACCGTGCCCATCCGCGCGCACATCTCCTGCACGACGATCAGCGCGAGCGTGACCGGCAGGAGGATCCACAGCAGGTCGTAGCCGTACTTCGCCCCGCAGAGCGAGTAGGTGTAGATCCCGCCCGAGTCGTTGTCGACGTTGCTCGTGATGATGCCGGGGCCCATGACGGTGAACAGCAGCGCGAAGTGCGCCGCGTACACCTTCATGCGCCGCTTCAGGCCCATCGCCCGCTCAATCCTCGCCGACGAGCCGGCTGAAGACGTCCTCGATGCTGATCAGGCCGACCACGATCCCGAACTCGTCGGCCACCACGAGCGCGCGCAGGTGGTACTTCTCGAAGCGCTCGACGACCTCGTCGAACGGCGTGCCCGGCGTCACCGCGCGCGCCTCGCGGCGCATCACCCCGGTGATCGCGTCGTCCTCGTCGGCACGCACGACCCGCGCGATCGGCGCGACGCCGACCAGGCGGTCGCCCTCGCCGACGACGGGGATCTCGTCGAGGTCGGAGACGAGGTACTCGTCGACCTCGCGCAGGTGCGCGAGCGTCTCCTTGATCGTCCAGTGCGAGCGCGCCATGAAGAACTCGGTCGTCATGAGGCCGCCGGCGGAGTTCTCGTGGAACGTGAGGAGCTCGCGGACGTCCTCGGCCTCCTCGTCCTCCATCGCGTCCAGCACTTCGCGCGAACGGTCCTCGGTCAGCTCGCCCAGGATGTCGGCCGCCTCGTCGGGCTGCATCTCCTCGAGCAGGTCCGCGGCGCGCTCGGGGTGCATCCCCTCGACCACCGAGGCCTGGATCGACGGCTCGACCTCGGACAGCGCCTGCGCCGCGGTCTCGGTGTCCATCGCGTTGACGATCGCACCGCGCTCGACGCGCCCCAGGTCCTCGATGATGTCGGCGAGGTCGGCCGGGTGCATGCGCGCGAGGTGCTGGTGGACCTTCAGCTTGATGCGGGCCGAGCGCGGTTCGACGAGCCCGACGAAGTCCCACGGGATGCCCTGCTCGGACAGCCCGTCGGCCACCTGCCGCACCATGCGCGGCGGCAGCAGCCCGGACAGCAGGCGCCGCACGGCGCCGGCGAGCCCGACCTCGACCCGCCGCAGGGCCAGGTCCTCGCCCACCGTGTCGAGCATGATGTCGTTGACGCGCACGACCTTGCGGCCCTGGATGTCGATGATCTGGCGGTCGAGGACGTCGCGCTTCAGGAGCACGGCCTCGCCCTCCTGGGCCGGGGCCGGCTGGGCGCCCTCGGCGAGGGTCACGCGGCGGCTCTCGGGCGAGAACGTGTCGACCGACGCCCACGGGAAGACGACCTGCTCGCGGCCGCGCTTGACCAGCACGCGGTCGACGCGGTTGTGGACCGGGTCGACCTGGAGGTCGTCGAGCCGGCCGAAACGCGCACCCTCCGCGTCGAGCACGGGCAGACCGAGGATCTCCGAGAGGTGGACCATGGGGTTCCCCTTACGCGTTGCGAGGACGGAGCGGCCGCATGACGCCCGGGCGGCAGCCCCATAGACTGCCACACGTGGAGGCGCCATGCGCAAGGTGGTCGTCGTTGTCACACGCCCGTGGCTGGGCACCGTCGCGGAGGCCGACCGGGCCTTCGGCGTGTCGATGATGGAGAAGTACCTGCACGCTCTCGAGGCCGCGGCCGAGCGGCCCGCGGCGATCTGCTTCTATACCGAGGGCGTCCGCATGGTGACCCGCGACTCCGAACTGGTGCCGGGGCTGCAGCTCCTGGCCGGGCTCGGCGTGCGGATCGTCGCCTGCCGCACGTGCCTCGAGCACTACGGGATCGCGGACCGCGTGGCCGTGGGCGAGGTGGGCGGCATGAACGACATCGTGGCGCTGACGATGGGGGCCGATTCGGTAATCACCGTGTGAACGGTGTTTCAATGGTGGCATGCGCGCCCGCATCGCCGCCCTCGTCCTTTGGCTGCCCCTGGTCTTCGTCGGCCCTGCCCGGGCCGCCGAGCCGAGCGTCGCCGCGGAGCCGGGCGTCGTCGCCGAGCTCGGCGTCGAGCCCGTGCCCGCGGACCGCGTGTTCCGCTGGTTCCCCGACTTTCGTCCCGCGGCCGCGCCGCGCTGGGCGCTCGCGCTCGGCGGCGGCGGCTCGTGGGGGCTCGCGCACGTCGGCGTCCTGCAGGGCCTCGAAGAGGACGGCCTGCGGCCGGACCTCGTCGCGGGCACCTCGATCGGCTCCCTGATCGGCGCGTTCGCGGCGACCGGCGCCTCGCCCTACGATCTCGAGGCCGCGCTGCGCGACACGGACTGGGACGCGGTGCTGACCCGCAACGGCCGGCCCCCCGGCCTCTCGGTCCCCGACGATCCGCTCGACAACAGCGTCGCGCTGCTCAGCACGGGGCGGCGGCGCGGCGGCGCGGCACTGCCGTTCCGCGGACTGATCCCCGACGGCGCGTTGAACACCGAGCTCGTGCGGCACCTCGCGTGGGCCGGCGCCGCGGCGCACAACGAGTTCGACCGGCTCGCGATCCCGTTCCGCGCGGTGGCGAGCGACCTCGCGTCGGGCACGACGTTCGCGCCGCCGACGGGCAGCCTCGTCGTGATGGTCCGCGCGAGCATCGGCCTGCCCGTCTTCCGCCCGGTGCGGTACGCGGACCGCGTGCTCGTCGACGGCGGCGTGCTCGAGAACGTGCCCGTGCGCACCGCGCGCGCGATGGGCGCCGAGGCCGTGCTCGCCGTGCAGCTGACGAAGGACGGCCGGCCGCTGCCGGCGATGGGCGACATCTCGTCGTTCGCGGCGCTCGCCGGCCGCACGATCGACGTCTCCTACGCGGACCAGCGGCGCGCGATCGCGGAAAGCGCCGACGGGCTCCTCAACCTCCCCGTGGGCGACATCCCGTTCATGGAGTTCAACGCGCCCTTCGCGCGCGCGGTCGAGGCCGGACGGGCCGCGTGGCTTGCCGAGCGCGAGCGGCTGATCGGCGTCCTCGAGGCGCACGCGCGCGACCGGCGACGCTTCGCGGTGCGCGCGCTCGCCGCGGGCGGCGCGGTCGATCCCGCGATGGTCGCGGAGTCGGCCGTGCGCCTCGGCCTCGACGCGGGGCCGCGCGAGATCTCGGCGCTGCGGCTCGAGCTCGAGCTGGCGCGCGTCCTGCGGCGCGGCGGCTACGCCGACGGCCGCGTCACCGTGTACGACGACGGGCGCGCCGTGCTCACGACCGGCCCGGGCACCGTCGTGCGCGCGCTCACGGTCGAGTTCCCGCCGTCGCTCGCCACCGAGGCCGACGCGCTGCGGCTCGAGCGCCTGCCCGCGCCGGTGCTCCGGTCGACGGTGATGAACGCGGTGTCGGGCGCGCTCACGCGCGCGCGGCGCCGCGGGCTGTTCCTGTGCTCGATCAAGGACGTGCAGTGGAACGCGGAGACCGGCGCGCTGCACGTCGTGCTCGAGGAGGGCACGTTCGCGCGCGTCGAGGCGCGGTCGAGCGCGACGCTGCTCCCGGTCACGTCCGGTGAGGCGCTCACCATCGGGCAAGGCGGGGGCGAACGGGAGGCCGATCACGCGCGCGACCAGCGCGCCGACGTCGCCGTGCTGATGCGCGAGTACGTCTCGCTCTACCACCGCGGGCAGCTGTCCGACGTGAGCGGGCTCGACGTCGCGCGCCGTCCCGACGGGCGCTACGACGCGACGCTCTACGTCGACGAGCCGCCGATGTGGGAGCTCGCCGTGCAGCCGGGCCTCGGCGACATCCTCGGCCCCACCGTGTGGACGCGCTGGTCGTTCCCGTCGCTGTCGGGGTGGAAACACTGGGACCTCGACCTGCGCCTTGCGGCGTGGCGCCTCGGCGCGGTGTTCGGCTTCGAGGTCGGGCCGCCGGGCAAGACCGTGTTCTTCCGCATCCTGACCTCGCGCGTGCGCGTGCCGACGTACACCGACGAGGGCGACCTCGGCTCGTCGCGCGCGATGTGGCTGCAGGCCGGCTCGGTCGGCGTGCGCACCGCGCAGGGCCGGTTCGGGCGCGCCGAGGCGCTGCTCGTGATCCGGAACGTCGAGAACGGCGCGTTCGCCGAGCCGCCCGGCCAGGGCACGGGACGGCCGCTCGGCGAAGACCCGAAGCTGTTCTCGAGCGATCTCTCGCTCGAGGCCACGTGGAGCGGCGACCGGCGCGACGATCCGCGCCGCCCGTTCCGCGGGCTCGCGTGGTCGGTGACCGGGATCGCGCCGCTGTACGCGTCGAAGCGCGCCGCGCTGGGCACGCTCGACCTCGCGTGGCACGTGCCGCTCACCGAGTGGCGCCGGCTGTCGGCGGCCGCGCTGGTGCACGTCGCCGAAGCGCAGAAGGACCGGCCGCTGCCGCTCGACCGCTGGAGCGACGCGGGCGCGTGGTGGCAGGCGCCTTCGATGCTGCCGATGCGTGGCATGTCGCCCTCGGTGCGCCGCGGCACGCTCGTGCTGCGCGGCGAACTCGGCGTGTTCGGCGGCGCGACGATCGTGCTCGGCGCGAGCGGCGCCGCGTGGCAGCTCGGCGAGACGCGCGTCGACCCCGCGGTCGACCGCACCGGCCACGGCGTCTCGGTGTTCGCCGACGTGTACTACGGCCGCTTCGGCCCCGTGACGGTCGGCTGGTCCAAGGGCTCGCTGGGCGCGAACGCCGTGTACCTGCTCGCGCACCCGTTCACCGTGCCCTGGCCGGGGCCGCGGCTGCACCTGCCGGGACGCTGATTCGCGCTGCGGGCGTTGACCATCGCGCCGGACGCCGACCATCGCGCCGGCGGACCATCGCACCGCGCGTCGATTGTCGCGCCGGCGGACCATCGCACCGCGCGTCGATTGTCGCGCCGGCGGACCATCGCACCGCGCGTCGACCGTCGCGCCGGCGGACCATCGCACCGCGCGTCGACCGTCGCGCCGGCGGACCATCGCACCGCGCGTCGACCAACGCTGTGGGCGGGACATCGCGCGGGAACGCCGATCGTGCGCGTCGTAGGGGCGGGTTTAGGCGCCGAAGGCGCCGTAACCCGCCCGGGTCGCGCGATGGCGTGCACCGCGCGTGACCAACGGACCGGCATCGAACGCCCGGACTCCGAGACGGACGGACCCCGAACGCCCGCCCAATGGGCGGAGCCGCTTCGAATGCCCGAACGCCGGCCCGGAGCGGCATCGAATGCCCGTTTTCCGGGCATTGACCCCGGCTCCGTCCCGGAGCCCGGGCATTCGACCACGCTCCGTTTTCGCGCCTGCGTGTCGATGCGCCAGGCGGCGCGTTGCGCCGGGCGGGCGGGGCAAGCCCCGCCCCTACGGTTTGATCGGCGAGCGGCGTCAGCGCATGAACCCGGGGTCGAGCGTGTGCGGGCCTACACCACACGCCTCGCGAGGTGGACGCAGGCCCGCGGTCGACGCACGCAGCCGACGACTCACCCCAGCTTCAGCGTCTCGTAGATCACCGCGACATCCATCTCGCCCTGCCCCGCCGCGAGCGCGTCGTGGTACAGGCGGCGCGCGAGCGCGGTCATCGGCAGCGCCGCGGTGACCGACGCGGCGAGGTCGGCGGCGTAGCGCAGGTCCTTGTCGAGCGCTTCGACGCTGAACTGCGGGGCGAAGTCGTCCTGGACGAGCTTGTCGCGCTTCGCGGCGAGGAGCGCGCTGTTACCGGCGCCGCGCGAGAGGATTTCGATCACGGTCTCGCGCGGGAGCCCGGCGCGCTCGCCGAAATCGACGGATTCCGCAAGGCCCGTCATCACGACCGCGAGGAGCGCGTTGTTCACGAGTTTCATGCGCGTCGCCTGGCCCGGCGCGCCGAGGTAGAAGATGTCGCGCCCCATTTCCTCGAGCAGCGGCAGCGCGTTCTCGAACGCCGTGCGCGTCCCGCTGACGAGGATCGTGAGCATCCCTTGCGACGCGGGCACCACGCTGCCGAGCACGGGGGCCTCGAGGTAGTGGCCGCCGCGCTCGGCGACGATCCGGTGCAGGTCGCGCACGCGGTCGGGGTGGTGCGTGGTCGTGTCGATCACGAGCTTGTCGTCGAGCGGCGCCTGCAGCAGTCCGGCAGGGCCCTCGAAGACCGCCGTCACGGCGTCGGTGTCGAAGAGGTTCACGACGATCGTGCGCGACTCGGCGGCGAGGTCGGCGGGGCTGGCCGCGATCGGGGCGGGCAGGCCTTCGGCCCGGTCCTCGGTGCGGTTCCAGACGACGAGGGAACGGCCACGGGCGACGAGGTGCTCGGCCATCGCGCGGCCGAGGCGGCCGAGGCCGATGAACCCGATCTGCATGACGGACCCTCCGAACGGGACGGATTCGGGTTACCGCCATCCTAATGCAACGATCTGGCGATACCCTGCTGCTGACGGCCTTTACGCGGGTGGTAACCCCGCGGCGCGTGGGCGCGGAGCCCGCGGCGCGTGGTCACGGACCCCGCGGCGCGTGGGCGCGGACCCCAAGGCGCCTGACCGTGCACGGGGGTACACTTTGCCGCCCCCCTAACCAAGAGCCAGAGCGGACACGCCCGTGTGCCCTCCCGATCCGTCTGACGGTCCCGCGCCCGAGGCCGGCCCCAGGCCGCCCGGCGATCTCAATCCCCGCACCGATCCGCCCCTCGACTTCCCCGACAAGGAGCTCGAGGACATGTCGCCCGAGGACTACGAGATCCTCGGCTTCATGGGCGGGCTCGAGGTGCACCAGCAGCTCGCCACGCGCGGGAAGCTGTTCTGCCGCTGCCCCGCGGGCCGGCGCGCGACGCTGGTCGACGGCGAGGTGCTGCGCCACATGCGGCCGACGCTGTCGGAGCTGGGCGAGTACGACGGCTGCGCGCTGATGGAGTTCAAGACGAAGAAGGAGATCGTCTATCTCCTCGAGCGCGGCTCGGTGTGCACATACGAGATGGACGACACGCCGCCGTTCCCGGTCGACGACGAGGCCGTGCGCGTCGCGATCGAGGTCGCGCTGCTGTTCAACCTGAACCTCGTCTCCGAGCTGCACGTGATGCGCAAGCAGTACCTCGACGGCTCGATCCCGACGGGGTTCCAGCGCACGGCGATGGTCGGCCTCACGGGGGCGATCCCGTTCCGCGTGCCCGAGCTCGGCATCGACCGCATGCTGCGCATCCGCCAGCTCTCGCTCGAAGAGGACTCGTGCCGCGAGGTGTCCGACATCGGGCACCGCATCGTGTTCCGCACCGACCGCCTCGGCACGCCGCTGACCGAGGCCGTGACCGAGCCCGACCTCTTCACGCCGTGGGAGATGCAGGCCGGCGGCCGGCTGATCGCCGCGACCGTGCAGTCGACCGGCCACATCGCGCGCGGCGCGGGCGCCGCGCGGCAGGACACCAACGTGTCCGTCGCGGGCGGCCGGCGCATCGAGCTGAAGGGCGTGCCGAGCCACCGCATCCTGCCGCGGCTGACGCACATCGAGGCGTTCCGGCAGCTGAACCTCCTGCGCATCAAGCACGAGCTCGAGCGGCGCGGCGTCCGCAAGGACATGCTGCGCGTGCCCGAGAAGGGCCGGCCGTGGGAGACGTCGCCGATGGTGATCGACGCCGCGGCGGCGCTGCGGCACTGCGACTACGCGCCCGTGCAGAACGCGATCCAGAAGGGCGAGCGCATCGTCGCGCTGCGCCTGCCGCAGTTCGGCGGTCTCCTGCACCGGCGCACGCAGCCGGGCATCACGTTCTCGCGCGAGTTCGCCGACCGGCTGCGCGTCGTCGCGTGCCTCACGGGCCGGCCGTTCATGATCCACAGCGACGTGAAGGACTACGCGTTCAACCGCGCCGAGTGGCGCTACCTGCGCGGCGCGCTGCGCGCCGACAAGTGGGACGCGCTGGTCGTGCTGTGGGGGCCCGAGGACGACGCGGCGACCGCGGTGCGCGAGGTGTTCCTCCGCGCGCAGGACGCGCTCGACGGCGTGCCGCCCGAGACGCGGCAGGCGTTCGCCGACGGCACCAACGGTTTCGAGCGCATCCTGCCCGGGCCGGACCGCATGTATCCCGACACCGACACGCCGCCGGTCGCGATCGCGGACGCGGTCGTGGCCGAGATCACCGCGCGCCTGCCCGAGCGGCCGTGGGAACGCGCGGAGCGCTACGTCGCGATGGGGCTCGGGCTCGCGGCGGCCAACCGGCTCGCGCGCGCGCCGTGGCACGCGCTGTTCGACGCACTCGCGCCGCAGGCCGGCGCCTGTGCGAAGCGGCTCGCGTCGTCGCTCGAGAAGCGCATCCCGTACCACGCCCGCACGCTCGGCGCGCCGCTCCCGCCCGCGCACCGGCTGCGCCCGCTCGTGGCCGCGCTCGAGAGCGGCGCGCTGCGCGCCGAGGCGTTCGAGCGCGCGCTCGACGCGCTGCTCGAGAACCCCGGCCTGCCGCCCGAGATCGTGATCGCCGAATCGAAGCCCGGGCCGGACGACGCCGCCGAGCTCGAGCGCGCCGTGCGCGAGGCGGCCGACCGCTCGACGGAGCTGCACGGACGCGCGCCCGAGGTGCTCCTGCGCTGGGCGATGGGGCGCGTGATGCCGGAGTTCCTGGGACGCGTCGCGCCGGTCGCGGTCCAGGCCGCATTGGAGCGCGCGTTGGCCGCGGTCGCACGCACGGCCGGAGGTGCCGCATGAGCAGCGACGCGCTCTACAAGGGCTACCGCGAGCCCGCGCTGTCGGTGATGAAGAAGTTCGGCATCACCGTGTGGTGCGAGGTGAAGGCGGAGACGACGCGCGGCACGTTCGAAGGCCTCCTGCTGCCGCGCTCCGAAACCGCCGACCCGCTGCACTTCGTGATCAAGATGTCGAGCGGCTACAACATCGGCCTGCGCTACGACACGATCGTCTCGCTGACGAAGACCGGCTACCGCGAGGCGCACTACAAGATCCCCGAGAAGGAGTTCCCGAAGGATCCGCGCCTTCCGAAGGTCAAGCTGCTCGGCACGGGCGGCACGATCGCCTCGCGCCTCGACTACCGCACCGGCGCCGTGATCCCGGCCTTCAGCCCGGGCGAGCTGTACGGCTCGGTGCCAGAGCTGGCCGAGATCTGCAACCTCGACACCGAGAAGCTGTTCGGGATCTTCTCCGAGAACATGGGCCCCGAGCAGTACCTCACGCTGGCCGAGGCCTGCGGCAAGGCGATCCACGAGGGCTACGACGGCATCGTCATCGGCCACGGCACGGACACGATGCACCACACCGCGGCCGCGCTGTCGTTCATGGTCCAGAAGCCGCCGGTGCCGATCATCATGGTCGGCAGCCAGCGCTCGTCCGACCGGCCCAGCTCCGACGCCGCGCAGAACCTGATCAACGCGACGTCCGCCGCCGCGCGCGGCCCGATCGCCGAGGTGATGGTCTGCATGTTCGGTCCAACGTCGGACCGCTACAACCTGCTGCACCGCGGCACGCGCGTGCGCAAGATGCACTCCTCGTACCGCTCGACGTTCCGCACGATCGGAGACATCCCGCTCGCGATGGTCGAGAACCGCGTCGTGAAGCCGATCAAGGACGACTTCGCGCCGCGCCGCACCGACCGCGACGTGACCGTGCTGGCGAAGTTCGAGGAGAAGGTCACGATCGTCTACTACTACCCGAACATGGACCCCGACGTGATCGACGCCCTCGTCGAGAAGGGCTACAAGGGCATCATCATCGCCGGCACCGGCCTCGGCCACATCAACCGCAGGATCTACGGCGCACTGCAGCGCGCGCACGACGCCGGCGTGCTGCTGTTCATGACCGTGCAGACGCTGTGGGGCTTCGTGCAGATGTACGTGTACGAGACCGGCCGCGAGATCCTCGGCCTCGGCGTCGTGCCGCTCGCGAACATGCTGCCCGAGGTGGCCTACATCAAGCTCGGCTGGGCGCTGGGCGTGCACCCCGGCGATCCGCGCGCGGTCGAGCGGCTGATGATGGAGCCGATCGCCGGCGAGATCACCGAACGCGAGCCGCACGACAGCTACCTCGTGTTCCAGGGCGGCGTGCCGGAGATCAAGGAGTACCTCGGGGAGGTGTGGAAATGACGCCCGCGACCGGCTGGAACGGGCTTCCCGACGTGCAGCGCGGCGAGCCCGCGCTGCCCGCGCGGCGCCTCGAGCGCGTCTTCCGGCGCTCCTCCGACAACTGGACCGTCGACGACCTCGTCGAGCTCGTGCGCGAGGAGTCGATCCGCATCGTCAGCCTGATGCACGTGGGCAGCGACGGCTGGCTCAAGACGCTCGACTTCTGCCCGCGCTCCGAGAACCACCTGCGCGACGTGATCGAGGGCGGGGAGCGCGCCGACGGCTCGTCGATCTTCGCCGGGACCGGCATCCGCCCCGGCGCGTCCGACATCCTGCTGCGCCCGCGCGTGGGGTCGGCGTTCCTCGACCCGTTCGCCGCGCGCCCGACGCTCGTGCTGCTGTGCGGGCACGCGGGCCGCGACGGCGCGCCGCTGCCGGAGTCGCCGGACACGATCGTGCGGCGCGCCTACGAGCGCGTGCAGAACGAGCTGGGGCTCGACCTGCTCGCGCTCGGCGAGGTCGAGTACTTCCTCGGCAAGCACGCGAGCGAAGAGGACTTCTACGGCACCGCGGAGCGCGGCTACCACGCGTCCTCGCCGTTCGTGTTCGGCGAGACCCTGCGCCGCAACGCGCTCACGCTGCTCGCCGAGATCGGCGTGCCGATCAAGTACGGCCACAGCGAGGTCGGCTACATCCCCGCGGGCGAGGACGAGGACACGATCTGGGAGCAGCACGAGATCGAGATGGCGCTCGCGCCGCTGCCGCAGGCCGCCGAGGCCGTCGTGCTCGCGCAGTGGGTGCTGCGCAACCTCGCCTTCCAGGCCGGGGGGCGCTGCAGCTTCGACCCGATCATGCGGCGCGGTCACGCGGGCTCGGGCCTGCACTTCCACCTCGCGCCGTGCGCGGGCGGGCGCCCGGTCGCGGGCCGCGATCCCGACGGCCGCCTGCCCAACGCGGCCCAGTGGCTGATCGGCGGGCTCGTCACGCACGGCGGCGCGCTGATGGCGTTCGGCAACCGCGTGCCCGGCTCGTTCGTACGCCTGCAGCAGGGCAAGGAAGCGCCGACCGCGGTCGCCTGGGGCGAGTTCGACCGGCTCGCGCTGGTGCGCATCCCGATCGTCGCGACCGCGCCCGACGGGCGCGCGGTCTCGATGCCGACGATCGAGTTCCGCCTGCCCGACGGCTCCGCGCACCCGCACCTGCTGCTCGCGGGCGTCGCGCAGGCGATGGTCGCCGCGCGCGAACTGCCCGACGTCGGGGCGGTGGTCGAGACGACGGCCGCCGCGCGCGTGCGCGAGAACCCCGGCCTGGCGCGCCGGCTGCCGCGCAGCGAGGCCGACGTCGCGGGCGCGCTCGCGGCCGATCGTGCCGTGCTCGAGAGCGGCGGCGTGTTCCCGAAGGGACTGCTCGACAACGTGCTGAAGCAGCTCGCGCCCTGAGATCAAGGCAGAGGGAGAAGCGTTCCAATTCCAGTTGTCTGCGGTCAGACAAATAACGGCTCGCGCCGCCGTTGACCGCCATCCCGCGCCGGGCGTCTAATTTCTCCTGCGCCCGGCGCGGCTTCGTCCGTTCCCCCCACCCCCCGCGCCGTCCGTCACGTGCCCTCCGCAACCTCGTCCGGCGGAGCTGCACAGGGGGATCTCCATGGCCGACAAGAAGGCGGATCTCGCGGGTCCCGGCATCGGCGACTACGCCGAACTGGAGAAAGTGCTGCCGAACGACTACCACTCGCTGCTCGACCCGAAAGAGACCCAGATCGCGATCAAGGAGGTGAAGCGCTGCATCGAAGACGGGCTGTCCCGCGAGCTGAACCTGATCCGCGTCGAGGTCCCGCTGATCGTCGATCGCGAGAGCGGCGTCAACGACTACCTCGACCGCGACGGCTCGCGCACTCCGGTCGAATTCCATATCGCGAACGACTACGGGAAGCACCCGATCGACGCCCAGGTGGTGCAGGCGGCGACGAAGTGGAAGAGGGTCGCGCTGAAGCAGTTCGGGATGAAGATCGGCGAGGGCCTCGTCACCGACATGCGCGCCGTCCGCAAGGACTACTTCCTCGACCACGACCACAGCGCGTACGTCGACCAGTGGGACTGGGAGCGGACGATCACGGCCGAGCAGCGCACGCTCGCGTACCTCAAGGACACGGTCACGAAGCTGTGGAAGGTGCTGTACGAGGCGCAGGAGTACGCCTACGAGCTGTTCCCGAAGCTGAAGGGCGTCTACCCCGAGATCCCGAAGGAGCTGGTGTTCCTGCACGCCGAGGACCTCCTCGACATGTACCCGGACCTGCCCCGCAAGCAGCGCGAGACGGCGATCCTGCAGCGCCACCCGGCGGTGTTCATCGCCGGCATCGGCTGGACGCTCAAGGACGGCTACCCGCACGAGATGCGCGCGGCCGACTACGACGACTGGGTCACGCCGACGTGGAACGAGACCGGCAAGAACACGCACGGCCTCAACGGCGACATCCTGGTCTGGAACCCGGTCACCCGGCGCCGCCACGAGCTGTCGTCGATGGGCGTCCGCGTCACCAAGGAGACGCTGCGCCAGCAGCTCGAGCTCACGGGGCAGATGGACTTCCTGAAGCTCCCGTACCACCAGGCGATCGTCAACGACGAGATCCCGCTGTCGATCGGCGGCGGCATCGGCCAGGCGCGCACGATGATGTACCTCCTCAAGAAGGCGCACCTCGGCGAGGTCAGCGTCACCGTGTGGCCGAAGATCCTGAAGGAGATGTGCGCGAAGAAGAACATCCACGTCATCGAGTGACACGGTGACGTGCGGCGCGGTCCCGTCACCCCCCCCGGGGCGGGGCCGCGCCAGTCTTATCGCTTCAGGGGGTGGGCTGGTCGTCGTAGGGGCGGGTCCAGGCGTCGTAGGGGCGGGTTTAGGCGCCGAAGGCGCCGTAACCCGCCCGCTCTTCAATCCGGGATCAACCGCCCCACCTCGCGCTCGACGGCGTCGCCGCGCAGCTCGACCGCCGCGACGTTGCCGTCGCGGTCGAACAGCACGTTGGTCGGAATGCCCCGGATCTCGTATTGCCGGGCGATCGCGGTCGACCAGCCCTTGCCGTCGTAGGCCTGCGGCCACTTGATGCCGTTCTTCTCGAGGAACGCGCCGAAGGCCTTGCGGTCGTCGTCGTCGAGGCTGACGCCGACGATCTCGAAGCCCTTGGCGTGGTACTTCTCGTACGCCTTCCTGAGGTTGGGCAGCTCGCCGACGCACGGCCCGCACCACGTCGCCCAGAAGTCGACGAGCACGACCTTGCCCTTCATCGACGCGGCGTCCCAGCGCGTGCCCGCCGTGTCCGTCACGGAGAACGCCTTCCAGTCGCGCGCCGCGTCCCGCAACTCGCGGCCGTAGCGGGCCGAGAACGACCTGGAATCCTCGTTCTCGCCGAACTTCTGCTTGAACTCGGCGAGCAGCGCGGACAGCTCGGGCGTGAGGCGGTTCTGCGCCTTCTGGAACAGCAGGATCGCGCGCACGTACATCGCACGGCCCGCCGCGTCGGTGCCGGGGTACTGCTTCTCGACGGCGAGGAAGCGGTCGATGAAGGGCTGCACGTCCTCGGGAGGCGGCGCGGGCTCGCCCTCCTTCCGCGGCACCGGCAGTGGACGCGAGAGCAGGCTCGCCACGACACGCTGGTACTCCATCATCGGCCGGTCGGAAGTGTCCGGGAACGTCGCGAGGAACCACTCGACCGCCACGGCCACGGCCTCGCCGTCCGCGTCCCAGCGCGCGGTCGGCGAGAAGTCGTGCAGCTTGAGGACGGTCTGGACGTATTCGCGGCCGGCGTCCTCGCGGTCCTTCGCCGCCGGGTGATCGGCGACGTAGCGTTGCAGGGCCGCGGCCTTCTCGTCGACGAGCGTCCACTTCTCGTCCCAGTACCCGGTGAACGACAGGCACCAGCTCTTCCGCTCGAGCCTCTCGAGCGCGCCGTCGAAGCGCTTGTCGATCTCCGTCGAACTGTCGAAGGACGCGGCGCTCGCCGGCCCACGCACGCGGTGCCGCGCCGACCAGTGCTCGTGGAAGCGGGTGGCGTTGGCCTGCATGCCCTCGAGGGCGGCCTTGAAGCGCGGCTCCTCGTGCAGCGAGACGAGGTCTTCGTCCCTGCCGGCGTGTTCGTTGGAGAGATACCCGTGCTGCACGGCCGCTTCGAGCGCGGTGAGCGCGCGCTCCTTGTCGCCGGCGCGGGCCCACGAGCAGGCGAGGTTGTAGCGCGCGGAATCGGTGTCGGGGCAGAGCTCGACTGCCTCCGACCATGCCGCGGCGGCCTCGGCGTGGCGGCCCGCCTTCGTCGCCTGCTCCGCCTTGCTCATGACGCGCGAGTAGCGGTACCGCGGGAGCTGCTCGCAGCCCGGCACGAGCACGAGGGCGGCGAGCGCGAGAACGAAAACGCGACGCGTGCGCATGCCCCCTCCCAGACCATCGACGGTCCAGGATAGATCTATCACACTCCGCTCACTGGAACAGCGCCCTGAACCCGCGCTCCGCGGCCTCGGCGTCGGGCTCGCCCTCGGCGGGCGCCCACGCGGCGAGGTCGGCGGGCCCGGGCGCGACGTAGGGGCCGGGCTTCGCCTCGAAGAACACGCTGCCCTGCGCGAGCGCCACGAACGTGTGCCACGCGCCGGGCTCGATGTCCGCGCCGCGCACCCCGCCCTCTGCGTCGAGCACGGCGGTGGTCGTCACGTTGCCCGCGTCGTCGAACACGATCATGCCGATGCGCCCGGCGAGGACGATCGCGGTCTCGGACTTCGGCGGCGCGAGGTGCCGGTGCGGCCGGATGTAGGTGCCCGGCTCGACCGCGTTGAGCAGGCGGTGCACGGGATCTTCCATGCGGTGCAGGTTGCGGTTCTTGCGCCGGCGCGCGGCGGCGCGCGCCTCGTCCGCGACCTCGTCGAGCAGCTGCGTCGTGATCCAGCGGACGTCAGGCATGGTCGGCTCCCAGCCCGGCGGCGAGCCGCCGGATCCCTTCGTCGAGCGTGCGGTCGGTCTTGCAGAAGGCGAACCGCACGTAGTTCCTGATCGGCGTGTCGGGCGCGCAGAACGCGGAGACGGGAATCGCGGCCACGCCGGCCCGCGCGGGCAGCTCGCGGCAGAACGAGAGGTCGTCCTCGTAGCCCAGCGGACGGATGTCGGCGACGACGAAGTACGTCCCTTCGGGCACCTTCACTCGGAACCCGGCCTCGTGCAGCCCGGCGCAGAGGCGGTCGCGGCGGTGCCGGTAATCCTCCGCGAAGCGATCGAAATACTCGCGGGAGGACTCGAGCCCCGCGGCCACCGCGTGCTGGAACGGCGTCCCGTTGGTGTAGGTGACGAACTGGTGGACCATGCGGATCGCGCGCGTGAGCGGCGCCGCGGCGCAGGCGTAGCCGATCTTCCAGCCGGTGAGGCCGAACGTCTTCCCCGCCGACGAGATCATCACGGTGCGGTCGCGCATGCCCGCGAGCGACGCGAGCGGCACGTGCTCCATCCCGAACGTGAGGTGCTCGTACACCTCGTCGGTGATCGCGAGGAGGTCGTGGCGGCGGCAGATGTCGGCGACGATCTCGAGCTCGCCGCGCGTGAACACCTTGCCGGTCGGGTTGTGCGGCGTGTTGAGCACGATCGCGCGCGTGTTCGGCCCGATCGCGCGCTCGAGGTCCGACGGGTCGAACTCGAAGCGCGGGGGCTGCAGCACGACGGTCTTGACGCGGGCCTGCGCGAGGGCGAGGGCGGGCCGGTACGAGTCGTAGTACGGCTCGAAGAGGATGGCCTCGTCGCCGGGCTCGAACAGCGCCTGCAGCGTCGCGAACAGCGCTTCGGTGGCGCCGGCGAAGACGGTCACCTCGTCCTCGGCGTCGAAGCGCAGGTCGTAGAAGCGCTCGCGGTGCCGCGCGACCGCGCGGACCAGTTCGGGCAGGCCCCACGGGCGCGCGTACTGGTTGTGCCCGGCGCGGATCGCGGCCACCGCCGCCTCGCGCACGAACTCGGGCCCGTCGAAGTCGGGAAAGCCCTGGCCGAGGTTCACGGCGCCGTGCCGCACGGCCAGGGCGGTCATGTCCGCGAAGATGCTGGTGCCGATCCCGGCCATCCGCCGGGTGAGGGGGTCCTGTCGCATGCGCGGCATTGTACGGAAGGGCGGGAGGTGATGCCCGCGTTCAATGCGCTCGCGGAATGTTGCAGCGATGTTGCAGCGCGCGTCCCGCGCGTGCCGCGAAAGCCGCATGTCGCGGGGCTTCCGCTCCTGGCACGCACCATGCTTCGGGATCGTTCGGAGCGGGCCGGCGGATCGTGACCGGAGCGACGGCCTGTGCCACCACCCCAACCGGTCCACCCCGCGGGTGCGCGGAGGGACCCCGGAGCGGCGGGCGGCCTGGACCCGCCCGCCGCTTCGCGTTGCCCGCCGCATCGTCCCGCACCGGCCCGCCGCTTCGCGTTGCCGTCGTGTTCCCGTCCGGGCGGCACGCTAAACTCCCCGGCGGAGGGACGCATGGCGGGTCACGCGACCGAGGGGTGGAACGTCCGGGCGAGCGACTTCCCGGCCGACGGATCGACGGCGGACAAGTTCCGCTTCCTGCTCGGGTACGCGATCCTGGCGCCGTCGGGACACAACACGCAGCCGTGGCTGTTCCGGATCAAGAAGGACGCCGTCGAGCTGTACGCGGACCGCACGCGCGCGCTCCCCGTCTCCGACCCGGACGACCGCGAGATGCTGATCTCGTGCGGGGCGGCGCTCCTGCACCTGCGGATCGCGATGCGCCGCTTCGGCTGGCGCGGCGAGGTCGTGCTGCACCCCGAGCCGGACGATCCGGACCTCGTCGCGCGCGTGCGGCCGGGCACGTCGGCCGAGCCGAACGCGGACGAGGTGGCGCTGTTCGACGCGATCCCGCGCCGGCGCACCAACCGCCGCCGCTTCGAGATGCGCGACGTGCCGCAGACGCTGCTCGCGCAGTTGTCGGGCGCGGCGTCGAGCGAGAACGCCTGGCTGTCGTTCGTGCAGGACCCGCACCAGAAGCACGCCGTGGCCGAACTGATCGCCGAGGGCGATCGCGAGCAGGGCGGCGACCGCGCGTTCCGGCGCGAGATGGCCGCGTGGGCGCACCCGGGCCGCGCGCGCAGCCGCGACGGCTTGCCGGGGTTCACGTACGGGGTGGGCGACGTGCCGCACTTCGTCGGGCCGACCGTGCTGCGCACCTTCGAGGCCGGCGGCGGCGAGCCCGCGACGGGCGAGGCGCTGGCCGAGGGATCGCCCGCGCTCGCGGTGCTCGGGACCGGCGGCGACGCGCCGCAGCACTGGGTGCGCGCGGGCCAGGCGCTCGGGCGCGTGCTCCTGCGCGCGCGCGTCGACGACGTGCACGCGTCGTACCTCAACCAGCCGGTCGAGGTTGCCGACCTGCGCGTGCGGCTGCGCACGCTGCTGGGGCTGTCGGGGTTCCCGCAGCTGGTGCTGCGCTTCGGCTACGGGCCGGAGGTGGCGCCGACGCCGCGGCGGGCCCTGGACGACGTCATCGTCGGATAGTCCTCTCGGTGACGAACGGGCTCCTTGACCGAGAGTCTCTATTGACCCTCATGAAGCGGTGACGATCGAAGATCGTCACCACTTCATGAGGCCAATGAGGGCGCCGTTCGAAATTCGGTCGATCGGTTGAGATTCAGTTCGTCGTCGAGAGCTCGGCCAGCTTCTGCCGCGCCAGGCGATTGTCCGGATCGAGATCGAGCGCGCGGCGATACCACGTGCGCGCCTCGTCGCGACGCCCGCAGCGCAGGCACGCCGAGGCGTAGTTCGCGGCCAGCGTCGGCTCGTCGCGACCGGCCTCGACGAGCGCGCGGCGGTACTCGCGCCGCGCGGCCTCGTTGAGCCCGAGCAGCATGCAGGCGTTGCCGCGGCCGCGCGCGTCCCACGGGTAGAAGCGCGTCCCCAACGCCGCGAGCGGGCCGGGAGTGGGCCGCGTCGCGAGCGGCCGGTCCTCCGGATCGGCCGGCGCGGACGCGCGGTTCAGGCGCGCGAAGCGTGACGCGGCCGCGGCGAGCGCGGCGTCGTTCTGCGGGCGCCGCCGTGCGAACAGCACGCTCGCCCCGTCGATGTCGACGGGCGCCCACGCGGGATCCTCGGACAGCCGCAGCACGAGGTCGCGCGTCGTCGACGCGACGAGCGCGAGGTTCGGGTCCCAGCGCCGCATCATGTCCGGCCAGCCCGCGCCCGATTCGATAACCTGGTACTGCTCGTAGAACGCTTCGCCGACGACCTCGAGACGCCCGTCGATGAACACCTTCTCGCGCGGCCACAGGCGCCCGAGCACGTAGCCGCCGAAGCGCAGCTCGTTGTACAGCGGGCCGGCGAGCCTCTCGCGCTCGATCGTGTCGACCGTGCCGTGCGGCGCGACCGCGGGCGCGAAGCCGCGGCCGAAGCGTTCGGGCCGCAGGTCGCTGACGTAGTAGCCGCCGAGCACGACCTGCGACGCGACGAGCGGCAGGAGCGCGATCGCGGCGATGCCGGCCCGGCGGCGCGGGGCCGCGAGGCCGCGCCACGCGTCGGACAGTTCCTGCGCGCATTCGAGCGCGATCGGCAGTACCGCGACCGCGAACATCCCGACGTTGCGCACCGCGGTCGCGCCGAGCACGGCGAACAGCGCGACGACCAGCAGGTCGAAGGGGCGGCGTTTCGCGAGGCGCGCGGCGACGAGCGCGACCGCGAGCACGAGCGCGACGCGGAACGCGACCACCGGCCAGATCCCGTGCACGCCGGAGCCGAAGGGGGACCGCAGTTCGGCGATCGATTCGCCGAACACGTTCTCGGCCGAGAGCCGCGTGCGCAGCAGCCACAGGAACTCGACCCCGCGCCAGCCGTACGGGTTGAGGAACAACGCGACGACGCTGCCGCCCAGCGCGATCCACGGGGCCGGATCGCGGCGGCGCGCGCCCAGGAGTCCGGCGGCGGCGTACGCGCCGGTGACCGCGACCCCGACCAGCGAGAGCGAGTGCGTCCACGTCCACACGAGTTGCAGCACCGGCAACGCCCACAGCCACGCGCGCCGGCCGTCGTCGGCGTGGCGGCGCAGGAGCAGCAGCTGAATCGCGAGCAGCAGGTAGGTCGCGAGTTCCGGCCGCGCGGCGAAGCGCATCTCCCACGCGCACAGCGCGACGAGGAATCCGCCCGCGAGCAGCCCCGGCGCGCGCACGCCGCGCTGCCGCGCGTGGAGCCACAGCACCGTCGTGGCCGCGAGCACGAGCAGCAGCACGAGCGCGTTCTTGCCGGACTCGCGCGCGAGCCCCCACGCGCCGGCGAGCAGGAGCTGCCAGCCTCCGTTCATGTCGACGTACGGCGCATCGGGCAGCGTGTACGTGAACGGGTCGTTCCCCGGCCAGCCGTGCTGCGCGATGTAGCGGCCGCCCGCGAGGTGGAAGCCCGCGTCGACGTCGGACTCCTCGCGCCAGGCGAACGTCGCCGCGAGCAGCAGCACCAGCGCCAGCACCACGGCGCGGACCGCGGGCGCGGACCCCCGAGCAGGGTCGGCGGCGGGTGCGGCGGGCGTGGCGGGTGCGGCGACCGCTGAACGCGCGGGGGCGGCCGTTGCTCTCGTTCGGGGCGACATGCGGGGCATTGTACGGAACCCGGGGCCTTACAATGGCAGCTTCTCCCGAGGACGGTCCCCATGCGTATCCGCCGTGCCGCGCCGGCGCTCGCCGCGCTCGCCCTGTCACTCTCCGCGTTCTGCCCCGCGTCGGCCGTCGAGGCCCGCCTGCCGCGCCACCCCGCGCCGTCCCCGGACGGCAAGCTGATCGCGTTTTCCTGGCAGGGCGACATCTGGACCGTGCCCGTCGCGGGCGGCACCGCGCGGCGCATGACGGTGCATCCGGCCTACGACCGCTTCCCGGTCTGGTCGCGCGACGGGCGGTGGATCGCGTTCTCGTCCGACCGCCACGGCAACGCGGACGTCTTCGTCATGGCCGCCGACGGAAGCGCGAACCCGACGCGGTTGACGTACGTTTCGACGCCGGACGCCGCCCTCGACTTCACGCCGGACGGCGCGGCGGTGCTGTTCTCGTCGCGCCGCGACGACTCGGTCCGGTGGATTCCGAGCCTCTACACGGTGCCCGTCGGCGGCGGATCGGCACGGCGGGCGCAGTCCGCGCTCGGGTCGTGGGGCAGCTACTCGCCCGACGGCAAGCGGCTGGTGTTCGTGCGCGGCGTGACGCCGTGGACGCGGCGTGGGTACCGCGGCGCCGCGAACCGCGACCTGTGGCTGCGCGAGGCGGACGGCAGCCTGCGCCGCCTCACCACGTTCGACGGCGACGACGACTGTCCGACGTGGGTCGACGACCACACGATCGCCTTCCTCTCGGCGCGCTCGGGCCGCAAGAACGTGTTCCTGCTCGACCTCACCAGCAACGCGCAGATGCAGCTGACGTATCACGACGGGTCCGACGTGCGCTTCCCGCGCGCGGCGGCGAACGGCTCGATCATCGCCTACGAGTTCGAGGACCGGCTGTGGGTCGTGCGGCCGACCGGCGGCGCGCCGCACGCGGTCGCGATCGACGTGCCGTCCGACCGGACCGCGAACGCGACCGAGCGCCGCACCGCGCGCGACGGCGCGAGCGAACTCGCCCTCGCGCCGGACGGCAAGACCGTGGCCTTCGTCGTCGCGGGCGACGTGTTCGTCACCGCGGTGCGCTCGAAGGACGACCAGGACATCGCCGCGCCGCCAACGGTGCAGGTCACGGCGACCGTCGAGCGCGAGCGCGACGTGCGCTGGGCGCCGGACGGCAAGTCGCTCGTCTTCGCATCTGCCCGCGAAGGGCAGCAGCTCGACCTGTACGTCGCGCGCCGCGGCGACGAGACGCAGGACTGGACGCTCAACTACGAGTTCCCGGTGACGCGGCTCACGTCGTCGCCGGAGGACGATCGCGATCCGAAGTTCTCACCCGACGGGAAGCGCCTTGCGTGGGTCCGCGGCGCGGGCGAACTGGTCGTCGCGAACGCCGACGGCAGCGCGCCGAAGCCGCTCGCTCTGCACTGGTCCCCGCCCGAATTCGCGTGGTCGCCCGACGGGCGCTGGGTCGCGTACTCGTTCGAGGACCAGCACAGCAACACGGAGATCTGGGTCGCGCCCTCCGCGGGCGGCACGCCGTACAACGTCAGCCGCCACCCGAACGACGACGTGCGCCCGTCGTGGTCGCCCGACGGCCGGCGGCTGTTCTGGCTCTCGCGCCGGCACGCGCGCACGCTCGACGTGTGGGGCGTGTGGTTGACCCGCACCGACTACGAGCGCCAGTCCGAGGAGTGGCTGCGGGTCTGGAAGTCGAAGGACGACCCGAAGAAGGACGAGCCCAGGAAGGACGATCCGAAGAAGGACGACCCGAAGAAGGACGAGCCCGGGAAGACCGAGTCGACGAAGGACGCGACCGGCGCGAAGAAGGACGGCGCGGGCAAGAAGGACGACAAGCCCGCCAAGGACGAGAAGACGAAGCCGGTGCCCGAGGTCGTGATCGACTTCGATCGCCTGTGGGAGCGCGCGCAGCCGCTCACCGAGTTCCGCGGCGACGAGGGCGCGCCGCTCGCCGTCGACGGCGGCAAGCGCATCGTGTTCACGTCCGAGCACGAGGGCGAGCGCGACCTCTACTCGATCCGCTGGGACGGCAAGGACGTCAAGCGGCTCACGAACGGCGGCAAGAACCCGACCGCGCTCGTTGCCGACGGCCAGACCGTGTTCTTCCTCGACGGCAAGGGCTCCGTGCAGCGCGTGGGCCTCGACGGCAAGTCCGGTGACCCGGTCCCCTTCACCGCGCGCTACGAGGTCAACGTGCCCGCGCTGCGCACCGCGGTGTTCGAGGAAGCGTGGCGCACGCTGGGTCAGTGGTTCTACGACCCCGAGTTCCACGGCGTCGACTGGGCCGCGCAGCGCGCGAAGTACCGCCCGTGGGCGGTGGCCGCGTCCGCGACCGAGGATTTCTCCGACGTGCTCAACCTCATGATCGACGAGCTGAACGCGTCGCACCTCGCGTACCGCCCGAAGGCCAACCCCGGCGGCGAGGTCACCGGCTGGATCGGCGCGCTGTTCGATCCCGCCGCGGGCGGCCCGGGGGTCCTCGTGCGCGAGGTGCTGCGCGACTCGCCCGCCGCGCGGCGCGACGTGAACCTCGCACCCGGCGAGCGTCTCCTGGCCGTGCAGGGCCGCACCGTGAGCGACGACCTCGACGTGTACGCGCTGTTCACCGACACCGTGGGCCAGCGCGTGCCGCTGCGCGTGCGCGGGACGGACGGCAAGGAGCGCACCGTCGTCGTGACCCCGGTGAACCTCGAGGCCGAGCGCGACCTGCGCTACGAGCAGTGGACCGCGGAGCGCCGCGCGCTGGTCGAGAAGCTCTCGAACGGCCGCCTCGGCTACATCCACATCCAGGGCATGGACATGGAGTCGTTCGAGAAGTTCGAGCGGGACCTCTTCGCGGCCGCCGACGGGCGCGACGGGCTCGTCATCGACGTGCGCACCAACGGCGGCGGCTGGACCACCGACTACCTCCTGGCGGTGCTCGAGGTGCAGCGCCACGCGGCGACGGTGCCGCGCGGCGCGCCGCGTTCGGTGAAGGCCTACCCGCAGGATCGCCTTCCGCTCGCCGCGTGGACGAAGCCCGCGCTCACGCTGTGCAACGAGGAGTCGTACTCGAACGCGGAGATCTTCTCGCACGCGTTCAAGACGCTGAAGCGCGGCACGCTCGTCGGCACGCGCACGTTCGGCGCCGTGATCAGCACCGACGGCACCACGCTGCTCGACGGGGCCCTGCTGCGACTCCCGACGCGCGGCTGGTACCGCGCGGACACCGGCGCCAACGAGGAGAACGACGGCGCGGTGCCGGACGTCGCGGTGGAGCAGCCGCCGTCGCAGGACGCCGATCCGCTCCACGACGCGCAGCTCGAGAAGGCGGTCGCGGTGTTCCTCGAGCAGCTCGGGAAGGATCCGCGGCACGGAGCGTGGTGACAGCCTGACCAGAGGGTTCCCGGGGCGTACGAGCGGTCTTCCGGCCGTTGGCGCCCCCGCGCGCCCCGCGTAGACTCGTTCGCGGGTCGGAGCGGCGCATCCCCATGGCAGCAGCAAATCCACGCATGGTTTCGCATTTCCGCATCGTCGAGAAACTCGGCGAGGGCGGGATGGGCGTGGTCTGGAAGGCGGTCGACACCCGGCTCGGCCGCGAGGTGGCGATCAAGTCGTTACCGGAATCCTTCGCGGGCGACGAGGAGCGGCTCGCGCGCTTCGAGCGCGAGGCGCGCGCACTCGCCTCGCTGAGCCACCCGAACATCGCCTCGATCTTCGGCGTCGAGCAGCCGGGGGACGCGAGCGCGCCGGTGCTCGTGCTGGAGTACGTGCCGGGCAAGGGTCTCGACGAGTGCCTCGACAAGGGGCCGCTGCCGCTCGACGACGCGCTCGACGTGGCGCAGCAGCTCGCGGCGGGGCTCGAGGCGGCGCACGAACTCGGCGTGGTCCACCGCGACCTCAAGCCGGCCAACATCCGGCTCACGCCCGACGACCGCGTGAAGATCCTCGACTTCGGCCTCGCCAAGGTGTTCAACGTGCCCGGGGCGACCAGCGGCGGCGGTTCGGACGACTCGCCGACGGTCGTGCTCGACGGCCCGACGCACACGGCCGAGCCGACGCGCGTGGGCTCGTTCCTCGGCACCGTGGGCTACATGAGCCCGGAGCAGGCGCGCGGGAAGCCGGTCGACAAGCGCGCCGACATCTGGGCCTTCGGCTGCATCCTGTTCGAGTGCCTCGCGGGCCGCTCGCCGTTCCCGGGCGATTCTCCGGCGGAGAAGATCGGCGCGATCCTGCACCTCGACCCGCAGTGGGACGCGCTGCCGCACGCGACGCCGGCGGCGATCGTCGAGCTCCTGCACCGCTGCCTCGAGAAGGACCCGAAGCGCCGCACGCGCGACATCGGCGACGCGCGCAACGAGCTGGAGCGGGTGCGCACGGGACTCTCGTCGCCGGGGCGCGCGATGGACGCGCTGCGCGCGGTGCGTCACCGCACGCCGCTCGCGCTGCCGCTCGCGCTCGGCGCGCTCCTGCTCGCGGTGGTCCTGTGGAACACGATCGGCGGCGGCGCGTGGCGGCACACGCCCGATCGCCGCGAGCCGGTCCGCCTCACGCTGTCGGTGCCGCAGAACCTGCGCCTCATGGACGGCGCGATGGCGCCCGACGGCCGCTCCGCGGTGCTGGCCCTGCGGCCCGCGAGCGCGCCCGAGGACGACAACCGCGCGCAGAGGCTCTACGTACGCGCGCTCGACAGCTTCGAACTGCGGCCGCTCCCGGGGACGGAGGGCACGCTCGGCGCGGTGTTCTTCCCGGACGGGAAGACGGTCGCGTTCGTCGCGCGCGAGTCGAGCGAGTCGCCGCGCTTCCGTCTCGCGCGCCTGCCGGTCGACGGCAGCGCGCCGCCCGTGCCGGTCCGCGAGTGGGACCCGACGTGGTCCGGGCTCGCGATCGACGCGAACGGCCTGTTCTACACGATCGGCGACGCGGGCCGCTCGCTCGTGACGTTCCCGATGGGCGGGACCGATGCCCCGCACCGCCTGCCGCTCGATCCGGGCAAGCTGAACATCGCGAACGTCGAGGGCATGACGCTGCTCCCCGACGGGCGGCACGCGCTGGTCAACCTCTCCGTGTACACGGCGCGCGGGTTCGCGTTCCAGGTGGGCGCGGTCGACCTCCGGAACGGCAAGGTCACGACGCTCGTCGAGGACGCGGCGAACGGGCGCTACTCGAAGACCGGTCACCTCCTGTTCTCGCGCGCGGACACGCTGCTCGCGGCGCGCTTCGACCTCGCCACGATGGCGCTGCGCGGCGACGCGGTGCCGCTCGCCGCGGGCCTGCGCAGCAACAACATGTGGTCGCCGGCGGGCTTCGCGTTCCAGGCCACCACCGCGGCGTTCATCCCCGGATCGAGCGCGGGCCGCCAGCGGCGCCTCTCGTGGCTCCTGTCCGACGGCTCGGTGAAGGCGTGGTCCGACGACCGCCGGCCGATCGTGTTCCAGCCCGTGGTCTCGCCGGACGGCCGGCGCGTGGCCGTGGTGATCATCAACTCCGCGGCGCTGTTCGAGATCTGGGTCTCCGACGTCGACCGCCCCGCGCTGCGGCGCGTGATCGCATTCCCCGACTCGGACTGCTACGCGCCGAGCTGGTCGCGGGACGGACGGCAGCTGCTCTACGCGCGCATCGCGAAGAGCGCCGACGACGGCGTGTGGGTGCGCGACCTCGCCGCGGGCACGACGCGCCGCGTGCTGCGCTTCGGCGACGTCGAGCTGATCCCGCAGGACTGGTCGCCGGACGGGCGCTGGCTGATCGTGACGAAGTACCACCGGCCCTCGGGGCTGATGCTCGTGCACCTGCCCGACGGCGACGATCCGGCGCGGGCGGTGTCCGTCACGACCGGACCGGCCGCGACGGCGCGCTTCGCACCGGACGGCGGCCGCGTGGCGTGGGTGTCGGGCGAAACGGGCCGGCTGGAGGTCTATCTCGCGCCGTTCGCGGACGGGAAGCTCGGCGCGCCGATGATGATCTCGACCGCCGGCGGCAGCGGCGTCGTCTGGGCGCCGGACGGACGCGCGCTCTACTACATCACCCTCGCGGACCAGCTCGTGCGCGTGGCGCTCGATCGCGACGGCACGCCGGGGACCCCGGCGCCGGCCGGCAAGCTCGGCTCGTTCGGCGAGACGAAGCAGACCGGGCCGGCGGTGTTCCGCGACGGCCGCGTGCTGTTCCTGCAGCGCGGCGAGGACGAGACCGACGCGCGCCAGCTCGACCTCGTCGTGAACATGGACCGTGAACTCCTGCGCCGGTTGCCCTGAACGACGGGCCGAGCAAGCTCGGCCCCTACGCCAAACTCGGGGTCACGCGATCGTCCTCACGAACGCGAACTCGTGCCAGCGCACGGTCACGGGCTGACCGGGATCGACCGCGCGCGTCGCGGCCGCGAGCAGCGCGGCGCGGCCGTCCGCTTCGAGGTCGGGGAACATCCGTGCGCCGATCGCCGGCACCTCGAGCAGCTCGAGCAGCTCCGACTGCGGCACCGTCAGGTCGGCGACGTGCGTCTCCGCGATCGTGAAACCGCAGCGCAGCGCGGCCTCGTGCAGGTCCGCGGCGCGGCGCTGCGGCCCCGCGGGGCGCGGCTCGCCGCCGGTGCGCTCGCGGCCGAGGCGCGCGAGGGCGAGCTGCACCGGTGCGGGCGGCAGGTCGTCGGCGCCCTCGAGCTGCGCCGCGGGCACGTTGTACGCGAGCCGGCCGCCCGGGCGCAGCACCCGCGCGAACTCGGCGAGCGCCGCCGCGGGCGCGGGGAAGTGCCAGAACGCGGCGCTGCAGGTGACCGCATCGAACGTCTGTGCCGCGAACGGCAAGCGCGCGGTGTCGGCCCGCACGAACTCGGCGTTGTGGACGGGAAGCTCGCGGCGCGCGACCGCGAGCATCGCGGCCGCCCAGTCGGTGCCCGCGACCTGGCCGTGCGGACCGAGCCGCGCGAGCAGCGCGCCGGCGACGACCCCCGTCCCCGTGGCGACGTCGAGCACGCGCACGCAGGCGGCGCGGGCGTGCCCGTGGACGTGCGAGGACGGCGCGACGAGCGCGGCGAGCCGCCGTCCCAGCTCGGGGTAGAGGCGGCCGCGCCGCACGACGTCGTTGTAGACCTCCGCCCCGCGAGGATCGTTCCAGCTGTCGGCGGCGCGCGTCACCGTTCCGCGCTGAGCGTGAGTTCGACGCGGTCGATGAGCGGGACCGCGTAGTTGAGGGTCAGGCGTTTCAGGTCGACGAGCCGCGCCCGGCCGTCGCTGACGCCCTTCTTGAACTCGAACTCGTCGATCACGGCGCCGTTCCTGTCGAGCAGGCGCACGCGGGCGGCGAGGTCCCAGCTCTCCTTGCTCGGGTTCTCCGCGGACAGGGCGTAGCGCAGGTACGAGTAGCGCGTCTGCCCGCCGCGTGGCGGCAGCACGGAGTCGATCAGGGACCCGTCCTCGCGCGTGATGCGGAGCTCGGGCACGCGCAGCGCGCCGACCGCGATGTCGAGCTTCTGCGGCTCGTCGAGCTTGAACGGCACGGTCTTCGACATGATCAGGCTGCCGGCGGGGACCGCGGCCGTCGCGGCAGTGGACTGGGCCAGCGCCGGCAGTGCGGCGAGCGAGACCAGCGCGAGAGCGAAGAGCATGCGACCGGTGCGTGTCGTCATGGCCGTCCTCTTGAGCGCGCCGTGGCGCGCAAAGTGCGAGCCTGTGCCTCTGCCTGTGCCTCTTCCTCTGCCTCTGCCTGCGAAGCTACAGCATACCGTGCAGGACGAGCTCCCGCCGAAGCGCGTCCGCATCCGTGAACAGCACCGCCGGCATGCCGAGTGCGCGCGCCGCGTCGACGTTCTCCTCGCGGTCGTCGACGAACAGCAGCTCGTGCGGCGCGAGACCGGTGCGCGCGAGCACGCGCTCGTAGTACAGCGCGTCCGGCTTGCGCGCGCCGACCGTGTACGACGGGTGGTGCCCGGCGACGAAGCGGTCGAGCTGGAACAGCGCGCGCACGTCCTCGTACCACGGCGGGTAGTTGGAGAGGATGTGGATCGGCGCGCGCGGAGCGACCTCCTCCAGCAGCGCCTCCATCCCCTCGACGAACGCGTAGCCGTCGCCAAACTCGCGGCGGAGCCGCGCGACGTCGAGCGCGCGCCCGGCGTGCGGCAGGAAGAAGCGCGCCGCGTAGCCGTTCTCGTCGATGACGCCGAGCTCGAAGTCGGCCCACGCGTCGCGGTCCCGCATGGGGCGGGACTCCTCGACGGTCATGCCGATCATCCGCTCGACCACGTCGCGCCACGGGTCGCGGATCACGGTGTCCATGAGGTCGAGCCCGAGGGCCCGCGGCCGTTCGTTCAAGAACCGTCTCTCCCGGCCGAAGAGAATAAAGGCCAAAAGGCGGCACCGCCGGGCCACGGCGGTGCGACATACGCGGCGACAAAAACCGCCGCGGGCACCGGGGACAGAGGATGTCCCCGGTTTTTATTTTGTCCGGCCGGGGGCGATCATCGCGGCCATGGCCGACGCACCCCGGTTCGTCGTGGACGCGATGCTCGGGCGGCTGGCGCGCTGGTTGCGCCTGCTCGGCTGGGACACGGTCTTCGACCCGCGCGCCGACGACCCCGCGATCGCCGAACTCGCCGCCCGCGAGGACCGCATCGTGCTGACCCGCGACCACGGCCTCCTCGCCCGGAAGCTCGTGCGGCGCGGGCTGTTCGTCCAAAGCGAGGAAATCGGCCCGCAGCTGCGCCAGGTCCTCGCCGCGTTCGGGCTCGACGCCGCGCCCGAGCGCATGTTCACGCGCTGCGTGGCCTGCAACACGCCGGTCGAGGACGTGCCCGCGGAGCGCGTGCGCGGCCGCGTGCCGCCGTTCGTGCTTGCCCATCACGACCGCTTCCGGCGCTGTCCGGGCTGCGCGAAGATTTTCTGGGGCGGCACCCACGGTGCGCTCGCACGCCGGCGGCTTGAGGAACTGCTCGAAGAATGACCGAACTTCGCTTGACGAACCCGGGAAGTGCCCCTACCCTTTGCGCTTTGCGGGCGGCTAGCTCAGCTGGGAGAGCACCTGCCTTACACGCAGGGGGTCACTGGTTCGAGCCCGGTGCCGCCCACCAATCGAAGGACCGGTACCAGGAACGCGGGGGCGTGGTGCAGCTGGTTAGCACGCAGGCCTGTCAAGCCTGAGGTCGCGGGTTCAAGTCCCGTCGCTCCCGCCAGTTTCGTTCCGGTCTTCGCGGCGCGCCCCGGCGCGCCGCCGTCGTTTTGATTCGCGTTGTTAATTTTTTTCGACCAATCCACACCGTTCGGTTAGTCGGCGTACCATCTCCGGATCGGGGAAGGTGGCCGCGGTGTCGGAAAGCCTCGACAAATGGCGGGACGAGCTGCTCGACGCCCTCGTGCGTGCGGGCGGCAACCGCAGTAAAGCCGCGGAGATGCTCGGCATCGGGCGCGGGACGCTCTACCGCCGCCTCGTGCGGCTCGGGCTCGAGAAGGCCTCGCTCCGCGTCGTCGGCCACCGCTACGAACTGCTCGACGCGGTCTGGATCGGACCGCACCACTCGATCTACGACGCGCGCGACCGCGCCCGCGCGATGGCGCTGCGGCGGATCTCGATCGTCACGGGGGACGCGCCCTACTACGCACAGTGGGAAGAGGCGCGCGCGGCGCTCCTCGCCCTCGTGCAGCTGCGCCACCCCGGCCTCGTGCCCGTGCTCGACGCGGGACACGAGGACGCGACCGACGAGTTCTACCTCGTCAGCGAGCGGGTCACCGGCACGTCGCTCGCCGAGCTCGCGCGCCAGATCGGCCCGGTGGACCTGCTGCGGACGCTCGCGGAACCCTTGGCCGCGCTCGCGGCGATCCACCGCCTGGGCCTCGCGTACGAGGGCCTGACCCCGCACGTCATCGTGGCGCCGGAGGGGCGCGGGCTGCTGCTCATGCCGCCGCCGCTCGGCGGCATCGCCGACGTGCCGCTCGCGCACCTCGCCCCCGAGGTCGTCGCGGGGGCGCGCTCGACGCCGCGCAGCGACATGTACACGCTCGGTCACGTGCTGATCGAGCTCCTCGCGGGCGTGGACTCCGATCCGTCGGCGCGGCCCTCGGAGCGCAACCCCGCGCTCCCGCGTGCGCTCGACGACGTACTGCTGCGGCTCGTCGAGCCCGAGATCGCGGCGCGGCCGTCGGACGCGGCCGCGCTCCTCGACCTGCTGCGGCCGTGGGTCGATCCCGTCGTGCCGCGCGTCGAGCCCGGCCGCGCCGCGCGCCCCCTCGGGCGCGACGAGGAGATCCGCTCGCTGCTCGCGGTGCTGCGGCCGCGCGCGGTGCCGTCGTTCGAGCCGCTGCTGTTCGTCACCGGCGAGAGCGGCATCGGCAAGTCGCTGGTCGTCGAGACGGTGCTCGACACGCTGCGCTCCGAGGCCGTGCCGATCGCCGACGTCCCGTGCCGCCACGGCGGCGTCGAGGAGTTCGTCGAGGCGATCGCCGCCGCCCTCGACGTCAACGCGGCCGGCGAGCCCGCGCCGCTGTCGCCGGCCGAGCAGGCCCTGTGCGCGGCGCTCGCGCCGGCGGCGTTCGACACCGTCGCGAGCGGACGCCGCCCCGCGGCGCGCGAGATCCTCGACCAGCTCCCGGGCCTCCTGCGCCGCGCGGCCGAGCGCCGGCCGTTCGTGATCGCGCTCGAGGACCTCGATCGCGCCGACGCGTTCCTGCTCGAGCTCCTCGGGCTGATCGCCCGCGAGCGCGGCGGCGCGCCGCTGCGCATCGTCGCGCGCTTCGCGACGCCCGCGCCCGACGGCACGCTCGCCGCGTGGGTCCGGGCAATGACGGCGGAGAACCTCGCGCGGACCGTGACCATCGGTCCGCTCGACGACCTCGCCGTGCGCGCGCTCACCGCGGAGGTGCTCGGGCCGGCGCGCGCGACCGTGCTCGCGGACCGCATGCTCGGCCTGTCGGGCGGACACCCGCTGTTCCTGCTCGAACTGCTGCGCGACGCGGCCGAGCGCGGCGGCGAACTCGCCGGCTGCGACCCGACGATCCAGGCCGTGGTCGGCGCGCGGCTCGGACGGCTGCCCCCCGAGGCCTTCGAGGTGTTCCGCGCGGTGTCCGTGATGGACGGGCCCGTGACGCGCGAGGACGTGGCCGCGCTGGTGGCGTTCGACCCCGGCCCCGCCCTGCGCCTCCTCGAGCAGCGCCGCCTGGTCAACGCACGCGCGGGACGCTTCGAACCCGCGCACGCGATCCTGCGCGAGCAGGCCGCGGCGACGATGGACGCGGAGGCGCTCCGCGCGTGGCACGCGCGCCGCGCCGGGCAGCTCGCCGCGCAGCCCGGCCGGGTGGTCGAGCGGGCGCGGCACATGCTGCTCTCGGGATCCTCGGCCGACGGGGCCGCGTACGTCGCGGCCGGGCGCGAGCTCCTGGCCCGGCTGGAGCTCACCGCGGCGGCGCGGATGTTCGAGGCGGCGATCGCGAACTGCCCGCCGGGCTCCGCCGTCGCGCTGCCGATCTACGAGCTGCTCGAACGTGCGCTGCACCTGATGCGCGAACGCGACCGCGCGATCCCCCTGTGCCGCTCGTGGCGCGAGCTGGCGCGCACCGCGGGCGACCGCCGGGCCGAGGTGCGCGCGACGACGATGCTCGTCGCGAAGCTGCGCGAGTCGGGCGACATGGCCGGCGCGCGCGAGACCGCGACCGAGAACCTGCGTCTCGCGCGCGAACTGGGCGAACCGCGCGCGCTCGCGCGGGCGGAGAAACTCCTCGGAAGCGTCCTGTGGGCGATGTGGGAACACGAGCTGGGCCTCGCGCACCTGCTCGGCGCGGTCGAGCGCTGCCGCGAGGACGGCGACCCGCGCACGCTCGGGCTCGCGCTCTCGGACTCCGCGCTCCCGCTCGCCGTCGCCGGCTGGACGCAGCGCGCGCACGCCGCGATCGACGAGGCGAAGGCGCTGTTCGAGTCGATCGATGAACCGGTGTGGAAGCACGCGATCCACGTCAACGAAGGGCTCGTCCTCGCGTACGAGGGCGATCTCGAGGGCGCCGTCGCGTCCCAGCGCCGCGCGATCGCCGGGCTGCAGCCGCTGCGCTCCGAGATCCCGGTCGAGCACCCGCTCGAGAACCTCGCGCTGCTGCTATTGCGCCTCGGCCGCTACGAACAGGCCCTCGAGACCGCGGCGGAGCTGGTCGACGAGGCGATCCGCTTCGGCCGCCCGATGCAGCGCGTGGCCGGCCTCCTCGTGCGCGGCGAGGCGCACTTCCACCTCGACGAGCGCGATGCCGCGCGCGAGCACCACCGCCTCGCGCTCGAACTGGCCGTCGCGCTGAACGTGCCGCCGCAGGAGCAGTTCGCGCGCCTCGCGCTGGCCCGCGACGCGCGTTACGACCTGCGCGGCGAAGAGGCAGCGCAGATTGCGGACGCGGTCGTGGAGTGGGCCGAGCGCGCCCAGAACTGGCGCATCGCGACCCTCGCCGCGATCGAGCGCGGCCGCATCGCGCTGGCGTTCGAGACGCCCGTCGCCGCGCTGCAGTGGTGCGATCGCGCCGACCGCGCGCTGCGCATTCCGCGCGAGGACGGACCGGCGCACCGCGCGATGCTGCTCGCGCTGCGGGCCGAGGCGCACTTCGTCGCCGGGGCCCGGGGCCTCGCGCACGGTGCCGCGCTGTCGTCGATGGCGCTCGCGTGCGCCTACGGCCCGGGCGAGGCCGATGCCGACGCGACGCGCGTGCTCGCCGAGTGTTTCGAGCGGCGCGGCGACCGCAGCGCCGCCGCCCGCGCCCTGCAGCAGTGGCTGCACCGCATCGAGGCGCGCGCGGGATCGATCTCCGATCCGCTGCGCCGGGCGCGCTTCCTCGCACGGCCCGACCTCGACGCCCTGCGCACGCGGGCGCGCGCGGCCAACCAGTTCGGGGCCGAGTGGCCCGACTTCGCCGCGGGCCAGCCGCGCGCGATCGACGTGCTGTTCGGCCTCGGGCGCTCGCTCTCGCGCGGGATCGCGCTCGAGGCCGTCATTTCGGACGCGCTCTCGGCGACGGTCGACGGCGGCTGCTGCGAGCGCGTGGTGCTGCTGCTGCGCTCGCCGCGCGGCACGTGGGCGCAGGCGGCCGGCGTGCGCGCCGAGCTCGACCTCGTCAGCGCCGCGTTCAAGCTGGCCGAGGAACTCGGGCCGTCGGCGGGCACCGAGGCGCCGGTGCTGCCGCCGGTCGTGGAGGCCGGCCTGCGCTCGATCGTCTGCGCGCCGCTGTGCGCGCACGGCAGGGTGCTCGGGCTGCTCGTCGCCGACGCGCGGCGCGGCCGCGAGCTCGAGTCCGCGGCGTCGCGCCGCTTCCTCCAGGCGCTGGCCGACCACGCCGCGCTCGGCTTCGCGCTGCAGGTGCCGCGCCCGCGCGATCCGTCGTCCACGCGGCGCGCGAAGCCGCGGCGCCCCGCGCCGCCCGACTCCAACTGAGCGCCGCCCCGCACGGCCCGTTCGGTGCGGCGCGGGGTGGCGCCGCGCGGCGCGACAGCGTGGCGCTTCGGATGTAATCTCATGTCCGGCTTCCGTCCGTAGCACCGTTCTCGGTCTTTCATCCGTCAGTCGTTCGGGGGGTGCCATGCCCGTGTCCCGTGCCGCCCTGCCTGCGGTCGCGCTGCTGCTCGCCGTCCTGTCCGTGCTCGCCGTCGCCCACCCGGGCACGGCGCCGGCCGCCGCCCCCGGCACGGAGCCGCCCCCCGCCCCGCCGGTGCTGACGCTCGCCCCCGGCGCCCAGCCGGACGGCGCGCTGGCCGTCGTCGCCGCCACGCCGACCGGCGCGAGCGAGCCCGACGTGCACCCGACGATCACCTTCTCGCGGCCGGTCGTGACGCTCGGGCAAGCCGAGGACGCGAACACCCGCAAGGGTCCCGCGACGCTCACGCCCGCCGTGCCGGGCGCCTGGCACTGGATCGGGTCGTCGGCGGTCGAGTTCGTGCCCGATGCACCGTTGCCGCTCGCGACCGCGTTCACGGTCGAGGTCGCCGCGGGGCTGACCGCGCTCGACGGGACCTCGCTCACCGCGCCGTACCGGTTCTCGTTCGAGACGCCGCGGCCGCGCCTGCTCGACGCGTCCGCCATGCCCGGTCTCGCGCGGCTCCACGCCGACGAGACCCTCTCCTTCACGTTCGACCAGCCGGTGCGCGACCTCGCGGAGCACGTCCGCCTGACCGCGGGCGCGCAGCGCTTTCCGCTGAAAGTCGTCCGCGAGACGAACGTGCGCAACGAGGAACGGCGCGCCGCCGCGCCGCGTTACGGGCGCGCGCCGGACCGCGGCTTCGAAGACCGCCGCACGCGGTACGAGCTGAAGCCGGTCACGCCGCTGCCGCTGGCGACCGCGTTCCAGTGCGTGATCGGCGCCGACCTCGCCGCGGCGCTCGGGCCGCTGACGATGGGCGCGGACCGGACGGTCGAGAACGTCTCGACCTACGGGCCGCTGCGCATCGAGTCCGCGGGAGCGTGCTGGGGCTGGGACGGCCAGTTCGACTCCGATTGCCCGTGGGGTCCGCTGGTGCTGAAGACCACCAACCGCGTCGACATGGCCTCGCTGAAGCGAAACCTCACGATCACGCCCGCGGTCCAGGTCCGGTGGGACGACGTCTCGCCGACCGACGATCACGTGGTGTTGCCGGCCCGTTACCGGCCGGGCACGCGGTACACGGTCACGATCGGCGCCGGGGTTGAGGACCAGTTCGGCCAGAGGGCCCCGGCCTTCCGGGCCGAGGTCGCGCTGAGCGACGTGACGCCGCGCGTCGACATCGACCAGTACGAAGTCCTGATCGAAGCCGCGTCCGACGGCACGCTGCCGGTCCGCGCGGTCAACGTGCCGCGCGTCGACGCGCGGATCTGGACGATCGCGCCGTCCGACCTGGCGCGCTTCCGGAACGCGTCGGAGACGAAGCTGTTCACGCCGCCGTCCCCGCCGAAATCCGCCGCGCTCGACTTCGGCCCGCGGCGCAACGTGTTCCGCTGGAAGCACCTCGACCTGCGCCAGGCGCTGCCCGCGGGGCGGACCACCGGCCTGTTCGTCGTCGAGCTGAACGGCGGCCGCCCCGGCGGCGCGCGCACCGTGACCGCGCAGATCACGGATCTCGCCGTGCACGCCAAGCTCGGCCCCGCGTCGAGCCTCGCGTGGGTCACGCGCGTGTCGTCGGCGGCGCCGGTCGAGGGCGCCGAGGTCGTGGTGTACGACGGCCAGGGCGCGGCGAAGGCGCGCGCGACGACCGGCGCGGACGGCGTGGCGCGGCTGCCCGGGCTCGCGGGGCTCGTGAACGAGGAGCAGTGGGGCGGCATCGCCCACGTGCTCGTCGCGGCGACGAAGGACGGCGACACCGGCGTCGTGCCGTCCGACGTGGCGGTCAACGCGTGGCAGTACGGCCTCATGGGCGGGTGGGAAGGCGTGCGGCCGGAAGGCCACGGCCTGGTCACCCCGGAGCGCGGCGTGTACCGCCCGGGCGAGGACGTGCTGGTGAAGGGCGTGGTGCGCTACCGCAAGGTCGGCGCGCTGCGCGTGCCCGCGGCGGGATCGAAGGCCGTGCTCAAGGCGGTCGACCCGCGCGGCAACGTGGCGTTCAAGTCCGAGGTGGCGCTCTCGCGCTTCGGCACGTTCGACGCGAAGGTGCCGCTCGGCGCCGACGCGCCGCTCGGCTGGTGGAACGTGCAGGCGCGCGTCGCCGTCGACGGGAAGGACATCGACGTCACGGGCTCGTTCCGCGTCGAGGAGTACCGCGCGCCGCAGTTCCAGGTCGACGTGCGCGCGGCCGCGAAGGAAGTGATCGCGGGCGACCCGCTCGCCGCGACCGCGAGCGCGCGCTACCTGTTCGGCGGCGCGATGTCGGGGGCCGCGGTGAACTGGTCGGCGACGCGCCGCTCGATCGACTTCGAGCCGCCGGGGCACCCGGACTTCACGTTCGGCGTGCACACCTGGGGCTGGGACGACGACGAGCCGCGCGGGTGGAGCGACGTCGTCGGCGACGGGACCGGCACGACCGACGCGGCGGGCGCGTACGCGATCGCGGCGGGCACGGCCGACGCGCCCGCGGGGCGCACGTTCGCGGTGACGCTCGAGGCCGAGGTCACCGACGTGAGCCGGCAGCGCATCGCGAACCGCGCGGAGGTGACCGTGCACCCGGCGGCGGTCTACGCCGGCGTGCGGGCGGGCGACGGGTTCGCCGTCGCGGGCCGGCCGGCGGACGTGACGCTCCTCGCCGCGAAACCCGACGGCGCGCTCGTGGCCGGCCTGCCGCTGACGCTCGACGTCGCGCGCCGCACGTGGAAGTCGATCCGCAAGAACGAGAGCGGCTCGTGGTTCACGGTGAGCGAGGCCGTCGACGAGCCGGTGACCACCTGCAAGACGACCTCTGCGGCCGCGGACGCGGTGCCGTGCGCGTTCACGCCGGACGCGCCGGGGCTCTACAAGCTCACGGCCGCGGTCGTCGACGGGCGCGGACGCACGCAGAAAAGCTCGACGTGGCTGTACGCGGCCGGCGCGGGCTGGGTCAGCTGGCAGCAGACCGACGACATGAAGCTCGAGCTCGTGCCCGACCGCGCGTCGTACGCTGCGGGCGACGTCGCGAAGGTGCTGGTCAAGAGCCCGTTCCCCGAGGCCGAGGCGCTGGTCACGGTCGAGCGCGAGGGCGTGCTCTCCGTGCGGCGCGTGCACGTCGCCGGCAGCGCGCAGCCGATCGAGATCCCGCTCGACGAGAGCGCCGTGCCCAACGTGTACGTGTCGGTCGTCCTGGTGCGCGGGCGCGTGACGTCGCCGCCCGCGGTCGAGGGCGACATCGACCCCGGCCGCCCCGCGGCGCGCGTCGGCATCGCCGAACTGAAGGTCGACCGCACGCCGGTGCGGCTCGCGGTCGCGGTCACGCCGGAGCGCACCACCTACAAGCCGCGCGAGACCGTGAACGTCGCGCTGCGCGTCACCGACGCGAAGGGCGCGGGCGCGCCGTGCGAGCTCGCGGTGTGGGCCGTCGACGAGGGCGTGCTGCGGCTCACCGCCTACGAGCTGCCCGACCTGGTCGAGACGATCTTCCCGTTCCGGCCGCTGTCGGTGTCGACGCTCGAGGCGCTCGTGAACCTGCTCAAGAAACAGGAGGAGCGCGAGAAGGGCGAGGATCCGGTCGCGGCCTTGCGCGGGGATGCGCTGTACGAGATGGGCCGCGCATGGGGCGGCGCCGGCGGCGAGGCCGCGGGCTCGGGCTTCCGCTCGCAGTTCAAGACCACCGCGTTCTTCGCCGGCTCCGTGATCACCGACGGGGAGGGCGCGGCGCGCGTCTCGTTCACGCTGCCCGACAACCTCACGACGTTCCGCGTGATGGCGCTCGCCGTGACGGAGAGCGACCGCTTCGGCTCGGGCACGGCGAAGGTCGAGGTGAAGAAGCCGCTGCTCGCGCTGCCGGCGACGCCGCGCTTCTCGCGCTCGGGCGATCGCTTCGAGGCCGGCGTGGTCGTGCACCGCGACGCGCCCGCGTCCGCGGGGCCCGTCGACGTGACCGTGACCGTGAACGCCGAGGGCGTGAGCCCCGACGGGCCGATCAAGCGCACGGTGCCGGTCACCGGCGGCAAGCCCGTCGAGGTTCGCTTCGGCTTCGCGGCGGAGGCGCCGGGGCGCGCGCGGCTGCGCTTCGCGGTCGCCGGCGGCGGCGAGCGCGACGGCGTCGAGCAGGTGCTGCCGGTGATCCTGCCGGCCCCGCTCGAGGCCACCGCGGTGTACGGCGACACACGCGACCGGTCGGTCGAAGGGCTCACCCCTCCGAACAACGTGCGCGCCGACGCGGGCGGGCTCGAGGTCACGCTCGCCTCGTCCGCGATGGGCGGCTACGGCGGCGCGGTACGCCAGCTGGTCGAGTATCCGTACGGCTGCGCCGAGCAGCTGTCGTCGCGGCTCATCCCCTTCGTCGCGATGGCACGGCTGCAGAAGGCCTTCGGCGTCGCGCCGGTCGCGGCCTCGGAGGAGCAGAAGCAGCGCATGCGGTGGACCGGCGAACTGTTCTCGCGCTGGTTCGGCGACGACGTGCTGCACCTCACCGGCGCCGAGTCGTACGACGAGGTCGTGACGAAGACGATCGCCGCGCTCACCCGGCTGCAGTCCCCGGGCGGCGGGTTCCGCTACTGGCCGTCCGACGCCTGCCCCTCGCCGTACGTGTCGGGCTACGTGGTGCTCGCACTCGCGAACGCGCGCGCCGCCGGGTACGCGGTCGACGACAAGGTGCTCACGGCGGGGCAGCAGTTCCTCGCCGACGTCGTCGCGCCGGGCACGACGTTCACCTGTGACGGCGTGAAGCACGACATCGGCCTCGAGACGCGCACCGTGGCCGTGTGGGTCCTCGCACGGACCGGCGCGCCGCGCGCGTCCTACTACGGCGAGCTGTTCGCCGCGCGCGAACGGCTCTCGCTCGTGGCGCGCGCGATGCTGGCCGACGCGGTGCTCGGCGGCGGCGGCGATCCCGCGATGGGGCAGACGCTCGTCACCGAGCTCATGAACCGCGCGAAGCAGACCGCGGCCGAGGTGCACTTCGAGGACGCGGACGTGCAGGTCCACGCGCCGGACTGGTCGTCCGACACGCGCACGACCGCGATCGCGCTGCTGCTGCTCGCCGACCGCCTCCCCGATCACCCGTTCACCGCGAAGATCGCGCGCTGGCTCGCGGCCGCGCGCGACCGCGCCGGCGCGTACCGCAACACGCAGGAGGCGGCGTTCACGCTGCTCGCGCTGTCGGAGCTGCTCGCGACCAAGGAGAAGGACGTTCCCGACTTCAAGGCGACGGTCTCGCTCGAGCGCGACACCCTGGTCGCGGAGCCGTTCAAGGGCCGCAGCCTCGAGCCGGTGCGGCGCGCGGTGCCGATCAAGGGCCTCCTGGGCAAGGCGGCGCGCACGTCGCTCATCTTCGAGAAGGAGGGGACGGGCGTGCTCTACTACGCGGCCACGCTGCGCTACGCGCCGCTCGCGGTGGACCAGCCCGCGCTCGACCGCGGAATCGTCGTGCAGCGCTGGTTCGAGCCGTGGCGCGGCGGCGGCGCGACGCTGTCCGTCAAGGCCGGGGACCTCGTGCGGCTGCGCGTGCGCGTGGCCACCTCGCAGGAGCGCCGCTGGGTCGTCGTCGAGGTGCCGCTGCCCGCAGGGCTCGAGTCCGTCGACCCGGCGCTCGCGACGAGCGCCCGCACCCCGCGCGCGGTGTCGACCGGCACCACCACACCGGCGAACGGGAACGACGAGGGGGTCGAGGGCGAGGACGGCGACGAGGACTCGCCGTGGGCCACGCGCTTCTGGAGCCCGTTCAACCACCGCGAGCTGCGCGACGACCGCGTGCTCCTGTTCGCCGACCTCCTGCCGCCCGGCGTGCACGAGATGACGATCGCCGCGCGCGCCACCACGCCCGGCACGTTCGTGCTCGGCGCGGCGCGGGCCGCGGAGATGTACACGCCCGAGGTGTTCGGACGGTCGACGGGCGGGACGTTCCGTGTGGCGCCGTAATCGCGTACGCGTGGCGATCGCCGGCGTCGCGCTCGCCGCGGCAGCGCCCGCGCTTTTCGTCGCGTGGCCGCTGCCGCCGGCGCTGCTCGACGCGAAGGCGGCGGTGCGCGTCACCGACCGCAGCGGGCTCCTGCTGCGCGAGCTGCGCCCGGCGGGCGCCGCGCGCGCGCTGCCGCTGCCGCCGGACCCGCTGCCGCGGCAGGTCGTCGACGCGTTCGTCAGCGTCGAGGACCGGCGCTTCTGGTCGCACCCCGGCGTCGACCCGCTCGCGATCGCGCGCACGGCGTGGGCCAACCTGCGCGCGCGCCGCGTGACCGGCGGCGCGTCGACGATCACCCAGCAGCTCGCACGGCAGCTCGTCCCGCGGCCGCGCACGCTCGCGGGCAAGGCCTACGAGGCGCTGTGGGCGCTGCGCCTTTCCGTGCACAGGACGCGCGAGGAGGTCCTGCGCGCGTACCTCGACCGCGTGCCGCAGGGCAACGGCCTCGTGGGCGTCGAGACCGCGGCGCAGGCCTACTTCGCGCGGCCCGCGGCGCGCCTGTCCGTCGCGCAGGCGGCGCTCCTCGCCGGGCTCGCCAGCGCGCCCGAGCGCTTCGACCCCCTGCGCCGTCCCGAGCGCGCCCGCGAGCGCATGCGGCACGTGCTCGCGTGCATGGTGGCCACGGGCGCCGTCGACGCGGACACCGCGCGCCGCGCGGCCGACGATCCCTTCGACCGCGTGCAGCGACCCGCGCCGTTCCGCGCGCCGCACTTCGCCCTCGCCGTCGCGCAGTCCTTGCCCGCACGCGGGCTCGCCTCCGCCGTGCGCCTCGAGACGACCCTCGACCCCGAGCTGCAGGCCTTCGTCGAGACCGCGATCCGCGAGGAGCTCTCCGGTCTCGCGACGCGCCGTGTCGGCGAGGCTGCGGTGCTCGTCGTCGACAACCGCACGCGCGAGATCCTCGCCTGGGCCGGCTCGGCCGACTTCTTCGACGACGCGAGCGGCGGGCAGAACGACGGCGTGCGCGCGCGCCGCCAGCCGGGCAGCGCGCTCAAGCCGTTCGCGTACGGGCTCGCCCTCGCCACCGGCATGACGCCGGCCGACCTCGTGCCCGACGTCGAGGCGCGCTTCGCGTCGCCCGCAGGCGACTTCCAGCCGCGCAACTACGACCGCCGCCTGCACGGACCGGTGCGCGTGCGCGCCGCGCTCGCCAACAGCTACAACGTGCCCGCCGTGCGCGTGTGCGACCGCGTCGGCGCGGGCCGCGTGCTCGAGCTCCTGCGCGCGGCCGGCTTCGACGGGCTCGACAAGGGCGCCGCGCACTACGGCGTGGGCATCGTGCTGGGCGACGGCGAGGTCTCGCTGTACGAGCTCGCGCGCGCCTACGCCGCGCTCGCCAACGGCGGCGTGCTGCGCCCGCTGCGCGACGTGCGCGGCGCGTGGGACGCGGGCGGCGCCGCGCTGCCGCTCGCGGACGCGTTCGCGCCGCGGCGCATCCTTCCCGCGGACGCGACCGCGCTCCTCACCGACATCGTCTCCGACGAGGCCGCGCGCGTGCCCGCGTTCGGGCTCGACAACGCGCTGCGCCTCCCCTTCCCGGTCGCCGCGAAGACGGGCACGAGCCGCGCGCACGTCGACAACTGGACCGTCGGCTTCACGCGCGAGCGCACCGTCGCCGTCTGGGTCGGCAACTTCGACGGCACGCCGATGAAGGACGTCTCGGGGATCACCGGCGCAGGCCCGCTGTTCCGGCGCGTGATGCTGCGCGCGATGAAGGGGATCGTCCCCGCGCCGCTCGTCGACCGCGCGCGCTTCGACGGCGCGACGATCTGCACGCTCTCCGGGCGCCTCGCCGGACCCCTGTGCCCGTCGACGATGGGCGAGGTGTTCCTCCGCGGGACCGCGCCGCACGACCGCTGCCCGATGCACGGCGCCGCGCCCGCACCGGGTGCGGGACGCGTGGCCGCGATCGACGTCGGCGCGAGCTACTACGCGTGGGCGCGCGGCGAGGGCTTCGACGCCGGCCCGCAGCCCGGCGGACGGCCCGGGGCCGCGACGCGCCTCCTCGTCCCCGGCGACGGCGACGAGTACCTCGTCGACCCCACCCTGCCCCGCGCCGACCAGTCGATCCCGCTGCGCGCCGAGCCCGGCGAAGGGGTGCGCACGCTCGAGTTCGCGCTCGACGGCGGCGCGCCGCGCCCGCTCGCGGCGCCCTTCGTCGCGCGCCTCGCGCCCGCGCCCGGCGTGCACCGCCTCGAGCTGCGCGAGCCGGGGCGCGGCGTGGTGGAGAGCGTGACCTTCACGGTGCGTTGATCGATTGCACCCGGCCGCGGGCGGGGCAAGCCCCGCCCCTACGGGGTCAACGGGCAGTCACACGCAGCGCACGAGGCGCGCGGCGATGTCGTCCGCGTCGCCGTGCACACCCGCTTCGAAGAACGGCACCTCGGTGTGGGCACGGCGCCAGCTGTCGAGGAGCGCGCCGGCCTCGCGGTCGGGGGCGTGTCGCAGCGTGGCGGGGTCCGCGAAGAGCGCGGCGGCGGCGCGGCGCGCGGCGGCGGACGCGCGCTTCGCGCCGCGCGGGGCGGGGACGCGCAGCACGAGGCCGTGTTCGCCCAGCACGAAGAAGACCGCGCCCAAGGTGCGGCCCGCACGCGGCACCGCGAGCACGCCGCGCGCGGGCGGCGCGCCGCGCACCTTGAGGCGCGTGTTCAGCGCGGGGCGCAGGCGGCGGATCGTGCGCGCCTCGAGCACCAGTGCGTCGCACGCGGTGTCGACCGCGCGCGTCGTCAGGCGCACCGCGCGCGTGCGGATCGCGCGGTCCTTCTCGTCGCGCGGCGGCCCGTTGAAGTACGAGAACACGCGCGCCGAGAGGCACGACGACTGGCCGACGTAGAGCACGGCGCCGGCGTGGTCGCGGAACACGTACACGCCCGGCCCGTCGGTGAGCGCGCCGAGGCCCGCGGTGCCGAACTCGGTGCCCGCGAGGTCGGCGGCCTCGAGGCGCGCGTCGACCAGGCGCTCGAGCGCGGCCACGTCGGTCACGTCCTCGAGCCGCAGTTCGGCCGCGAGCGTGTGCCAGACCGCGTGCGCGATCGCGGCGCGGCCGTCGGGCGTGTCGACCTCGAGGTGCGGCGTCCCGAGCCGTTCGGCGAGCGCGAGCGGGTCCGCGGCGCCGCGATAGCCGCGCAGCCGCCGGCACGCGGTCGCGAGATCGATCACGGGGCGCGGGAGACGACGCCCGAGACGCTCCTCGGCCCGGCGCACCTCGGCCTCGCCGCCGGCGGCGATCGTGAACCCGGGCGGCGCGCCGCCGGGCGGCTCGCTCACCCCGGCCACCGGCACCGCGTGGGGCGCGAAGACGGCCAGGGACGGTTCGTCGAGCGCGACGCTGCGAGATGCGACGGAGCCCGCCGCGAGGACCCAGCCGCCCGACGCGCGTTCGAAGCGCGGGTCCGCGGCGAGCTGAACGCCGAGGATGCGCTCCGCCACGATCTCGTCCACCAGGCCGAGACCGAGGAACTCGCGGGCCAGATCGCCCGAACTTCGCGGACCGGCGGCGCGCGCGAGCGCCGTGACGATCCGGTCAAGCAGGGGTGGCGCGGAAGGGGTCATCGCCGAACCTTCTTGGGCGGGCACGCGGGCTTCTCCGGACGGCACCGGGGGCCGCCGGACGGCCGATCTTACCGGCCGTTCTCTCGGGAGCGCATGGGGTTCGACACGAACCAGAAGCCGACGCTGGTCGTCGGCGCGGGCCTGACCGGGGCCGCGCTGGCCTACGTGCTCGCGCGCGCGGGCCGGCCGGCGATCCTGGTGTCGGTCGATCGACCCGCGAGCCAGGGCACCGCGCTCGCGAGCGGCGTCGTGCACGGCATCGGCCCGCCCGGGGAGCCGTACTCGTGGGTCCGGCTGCCGCAGGCGGCGCACGAGAAGTCGGCGCAGCGGGCGCGCGCGGGATATCACCTGCTGCAGGACGTGCTGCTCGCCGCGCCGCGCGCGTGCGGCCTCGTGCGCACGACGCACAAGCTCCGGCCGCCGATGTCGGGCGACGCGGGCTGGGTCGAGAAGACGCTCAACCTGCTCGTCGCCGGCGGCTGGCCGGTCGACGTCGAGGAGCTGGGCAACGGGCCCGAGCTCGTGCGCCGCGGCGACGCGCTCGTCAACCCGCGCCGGCTCACGTTCGAGATGCTGCGGCAGGCGCGGGTCGCGGGACTGCGGCTGTGCCTCGGAACGCCGTTCCGGGGGATCGTGCGCGAGGACCCCGGCGGGCTGGTCGTGCGGCTCGGGGGCGAGTCGGTGCTCGTCGATCGCGTGCTGTGGGCCGCGGGCCGTGCGTTCCCCGACGGGTCGCGGCTCGTACCGGTGCGCTCGCGCCTGGTCCTGCATCAGCTGCTCGGCCCCGGGCGCGTGAAGCTCGAGTCGATTCTCGAGCTGGGCGACGGCGACCTGCAATTCACGCCCGATCCGCTGCGACCCGGCTGCACCGTGCTCGTGCGGATCGCGGACGAGAACCCCGCGGGAGGACTCGTGTGGCCCGAGCTGCCGCGGGACTGGGACGGGCTGCGCGGGCCGGCGATCCGGCAGCGCCTCGCGGAAGCCGTCGTGAGCCCGCCGGACCGGCCGATCATCCGCTCCGGCGCGCTCGTCGCGGTTGCGGGTCTCTCGGGCTGGCCGGTGAGCGCGCTCCTGGGCGCGTGCCGCGAGGCGGCAGAAACAGACTCCGTGAACTGATTTGTCCCCACGCCGCTGACTCGCGTCAATATCGGCCAAATTCAGTTGCAAAACTCAGGCATTTGAGCGGGTGAAGTAGGTATCATCGTGTGCCCGTTTGCAGTTTCGACTTGGTTCAGCGGAATGACAGTGGACAGAGAAGAGGAGGAGAGCACATGTCATCGAAGATCTGCCGTCTGCTGGTGCTGACGGCCGCGCTGCTGAGCGTTCCGGCCGCGCTCGCGTCGGGCTTCCACGTGTACGAGCAGGGCGGGAAGGCTTCGGGCCAGGCGGTCGCGTTCATCGCGCGCGCGGACGACGCGAGTGCCACGTTCTACAACCCCGCGGCGCTCGCCAACCAGGATGCCGGCTGGAAGGTCGACTTCGGCGCGTCGGCGATTTTCCTCGGCAAGACCAAGCTCGAGGACTCGCAGGCCACGACGGCGTCGGCGAATCCGCTGTACTGGACGACGGGCCTGTTCACGACCGCGGGCAACGCGGACATGGACGATCACACGCCGACCCCGATCCACGTCGGGATCGCGTACAAGTTCAAGGATGCGCCGTTCGCGGTGAGCTTCGGCCTGACCAACCCCTTCGGGCTGATCACGGACTGGAGCAGCGACCCGAACTTCGTCGGCCGCTACGCCGCGTGGCGCACCGACCTGCGCACGTTCGACTACCAGCTCAACGGCTCGATGGCGTTCGGCGGCGGCTGGGCCGGGTCGGTCGGCATCGACTACCTCTACGTCGACCTGCGCAACTTCAGCAAGTGGCTGCCGGTGCCGGCGTCGAACCCGGGCATCCCGGGCCTCTCGCCGTACTTCATCGCCAACACCCTGCAGGACCTCGAGGGCACCGGCCACAAGATCGGCTGGAACGCCTCGCTGCACTACAAGAACCCGCAGTGGTCGTTCGGCCTCACCTACCGCAGCAAGATCGACGTCGAGGGCAAGGGCAAGATGACCTTCACGCCGATCAACGTGATCGACCCGAACCTCGGTGACGTGCTGCCGGCCAACGTGGTCGCCGCGGTGCAGGCCGGCGTGGCCGCGAACCTGCCGTCCGGCGGCGCGACCGCGACCCTGCGCCTCCCCGCCAACTACGGCGTCGGCATCGCCTACACGGGCCTGCCGAAGTGGCAGTTCGAGCTCGACGTGCACCGCATCGAGTGGAGCCACTTCAACGAGGTCCCGGTCGAGCTCGAGACCCCGATCGCGGTCATGACCCCGCTGGGCCCGGCGGTCACGAACCACCTCGTGGTCGACGAGTCGTGGAAGTCGACGACCTCGATCCGCTTCGGCACCTCGTACGACATCAACGACAAGAACCAGCTCCGCGCGGGCGTCTACACCGAGTCGAACGCGATCCCGACCCAGACGCTGCGCCCGTCGATTCCGGACGGCAAGCGCACGGGCGTGTCGCTCGGCTACGGCCTGCACTTCGGCAAGCTGTCGTTCGACCTGTACTACCTGCACATCTTCGTCGAGGACCGCACCGTGGCCGTGTCCGACACGACCGCCACGACCGTGAACCCGAGCTCGATCGCTCCCGCGGTGGGCCTGGGCTACTACGGCAACGCGGGCGAGCTGGGGCGCACCGGCAAGTACACGTCGGGGATCGACCTGCTCGGTCTGACGATGGGGTACAAGTTCTGACCGACGACGGCGGGCGGGTTGCGGCGCCTGCGGCGCCTTGACCCGCCCCTACAACACGCGTGGATTTCGGTTCATTCGACCAGGGCGGCCATCGCGGCCGCCCTTTCTTCTTCAGCGGACTTCCTTGGTCGTCACCTTGGCGCGCATGACGGTCGCGGGCACGCGGTACAGGAACAGGCGCGGGTGCATGAACACCTGCGCGCACATCTGACCCGTCGACGCGTAGTGCTCCTCGATCTCGAAGACGGCTTCCTCGGGCGACGCGAGCTTCGTGTCGATGACGCTGGTCTTGCGGCAGCTGTTCTCGCGCGGCCGGCCGGTGACGGCGACGATGCGCTCCTTCTCGAAGTCGACCTGCGGACCGCGGTCGCCGATCCCCATCTTGAGGAGCAGCTGCCTGTACTCGTTCTGGTCGACGATCACCTTGGCGCCGGGGTCCGCGTCCCACGAACCCTCGAACACCTGAACGGGCTTCGCTCCGCTGGACTGCTGCACGGTGGCGGCCTCCGGGCACGGAATCACACGGTCGGTCTTCACGACGTCGGCCGTGCGCACCGCGCGGTCGACGACGACCAGCCACACCTTGGGCGGGCGCGCGCCCTGCGCACACGCGCAGGCCTTGTCGGGAATGCGCTCCTCGAGCTTGAGCGTCGTCTTCGTGAACTTGGTCGAGGCCTCGAGCAGCGCGGTCTCGCGGCAGCCGTTCTCGCGCGCGCGGCCGACGATGCGCAGCACGACGCGCTTCGAGAGGTCGGGGCGCGGCGCGCCGAACGCGGGATCGAGGGGCGCGATCGCCTGGTCGAACGCCGCGTCGTCGCGGATGACGAGCACGCCCTCTTCGAGTCCGGGCCCGGTGCCGGTGTAGACGAGCTCCTCGCCGGCGGGCCGGAAGATGCTGGCGGCGGCCGGGGTGAGGGCCGCCGGGACGAGCGTCAACGCCAGGACGAACGCGGTGCGGCGCATGGGACCTCCTGGACGGATTCTGTCACGACGACGCCACCTTCGCCCCGTAGGGCGGGTTCAGTCGGGACGGGGTAGGGGCGGGTTTAGGCGCCGAAGGCGCCGTAACCCGCCCGCGAGCGCAACCCGCCCGCGCTAGGTGCGGCCCAGGACGGTGATCGTCGTGTCGTCGTCCTGCGCGGCGGTGCCGGCGAAATCCTCGAGGTGCTCGCGGATGCGGTTCAGCATGCCGGGCGTGTCGAGCGAGCAGGCGCCCTTGATCGTGGAGCACAGGCGCTCGACCCCGAACGAATCGCCGCGCGCGTTCTGCTGGTCCGTGACGCCGTCGCTGTAGATGATCAGCCGCGAGCCGCGCGGGAACGCCTGCCGCACCGAGCCGAAGGTCTGCCCGGGCAGGATGCCGAGGATCGGCCCGGTGCTGTCGAGGAGCTCGCAGTTGCCGGCCTCGTCGACGAGCACCGCGGGGTTGTGGCCCGCGCTCACGAACAGCAGCTCGTCGCGCTCCGCGTCGGCGATCGCGAAGGCCATCGAGATGAAACGGTTTCCGGGGAGCGCGCGGCGCAGCTCGTCGTTGAGCTGGTCGAGCCACTTCTCCGGCGGGATCCCGAGCAGGCGCACGCCGTGCCAGCGCGCGTGGAGGTTCGCCATGAGGAGCGCGGCGCCGAGCCCCTTCCCCGCGACGTCCGCGAGCATCACGCCGAGCTGGTCGCCGAGGTGGAAGAAGTCGAACAGGTCGCCGCCGACCGTGAGGCACGCGCGGTGGTAGCCGGCCGCGGTGAACCCGCCCGGCGTCTTGAGCTCCGAGGCGGGCAACAGCGCGGACTGGATCTCGGCCGCGGCCTGCAGCTGCGCTTCCATGCGGCGCAGGCGCTCGCGCTCGGCCTGCGCGGCCCGGCTCTCCAGCACGATGTCGGCCATGCCGGCGATGATCGTCACGACCTCGAGGTGCGAGGGCTTGAAGTCGGCCTTCGCGATCACGCTGTCGATGTAGAGCACGCCGCTGAACGGCCGCGTCACGCCGAGCGGCGCGCAGAGGATCGAGCGGATTCCGGCGCCCATGATCGTGCCCGCGCTCGCGAGGTCGTCGGGCAGGTCTTCGAGCGAGAGCGCCTCGCCGTGCTCGAGCACGCGCTCGAGCACGCGGCGGCTGATGATCGGCGGGCTCGCGCCCGCGGGGCACGACGCGACCGGCACCAGGAGGTTGGCGTCGTTGCGGCGCGCGATCATGCCGCGCTCCGCGCGCGTGGCACGCAGCGCCAGTTCGAGCAGGCTCTGCAGCACCTCGTCCGCCGAGCGGTGCGAGGTGATGTGACGCGCGGCCTCGACGAGGATGCGCGTCAGCGCGGTCTCGGGCGCCTCCTGGATGCGGATCGTCCCGAGCGTCTTCTCCTCGGTCGGCTGGTCGAAGGTCCGCACGACGACGGTCCCTTGCGTGCTGCCGAACAGGATCTGCGTCTTCCCCAGGCCGATGCGGTCGCCGTCGACGAGCGGGGTCGGGCCGTCGATGCGCCGGCCGTTGACGAACGTGCCGTTCTTGCTGCCGCGGTCGACGATCTGCCAGCCGTCGCCGGCCTGCAGGATCTCGGCGTGCAGGCGCGAGAGCGACTGGTCCGGGATGAAGACGTTGCACTCGCGCGAACGGCCGATGCGGACCTGCGGGCCCGAGGCGGGAACCTCGCGGGGCGGCGCCCCTTCTTCGATGATGGTGAGAAGCATGGCGCAAAACGTATCATGCCCGCCTCGCGCGCGCGCCGGCCCGGCGCGGCCGCGCGGGCCCGCGACGCGGGGTTCTCCTGTTTGCCTTATTTTCGCCCGGAGCCGCCCATGAGCCCCCGCACCCTGCTGGCCGGCACGCCCCTCCTGGCCGGCGTTCCGCACGGCGCCGCGCGACCCGCGGCCGGCGTGGTCGTCGCCGCGATCGTGTTCCTCGTGGCGGTGATCGCGCTCAACACCGTGTGGGAGTTGATCAAGGGGCCGCCCAACCCGTGATCCGCAAGTTCTTCGCCGACACCCGGGACATGATCCTCGACGGCCTCGCCAAGGTGGGGCTGCTCCGGGGCGGCTCGATCTGGTGGCGCGAGCGGATGCGCCGCCGCGTCGAGGCGGCGCAGGCCGACGCGGAGAACGTGCGCCGCTCGGTGCGCGTGCAGTACCGGATGTGCCGCGAGTGCCGCACGCTGGTCCCCAACTCCGAGCGCGTGTGCCCCGCGTGTGGCGCCCCGATGAGCGGGATCCCGCGGGGCGGCACCTCGCGCCTGCTGTCGCTGATCGCGCCCTCGTTCGGCTCGGCGTCGACGTCGCTCCTCGCGGCGATGGTCGTCGTTTACGCCGCGGTCGGGCTCGGGGCGCGGGACGGCAGCCTCTTCAATCCCTCGGGGGAGGTGCTCGCGTGGCTGGGCATGAAGTGGGCCCCCGCCGTGTTCGCCGGCCAGTGGTGGCGGCTGGTCAACCCGATCTTCCTGCACGGCGGCCTGCTGCACCTCGCGTTCAACGGCTACGCGCTCGCGAACCTCGGACCGATGCTCGAGAGCCTGATCGGCTCGCGGCGGCTGCTCGTGCTGTTCATCGGGACCGGCGTGCTGTCGTTCGCCGCGTCGTGCGTGGTCGCGCCGCTGACCTGGAGCGTCGGGGCCTCGGGCGCGCTCTACGGCCTGATCGGGTTCGGCGTGGTGCACGCGCGGATGGTCGGCGGCACGCTCGCCCGCCGCTTCTCGGACGACCTCATGCGCTGGGCCGTGTTCGGCCTCCTGATGTCGCTCGCGCCCGGGATCGACATGGCCGCGCACGCGGGCGGCCTGGTCGCGGGCGCGCTCGGCGGGCTGTTCATCGGACGCAGGCCGGGCGCGTCGCCGCTCGTCGAGCGCCTGTGGACGCTCGCCGCGATCGCGGCCGCGCTGCTGCCGGTGGTGGGGTTCGTGATGGCGATCCGGTCGTGATCAGGTGAACAGGGCGCGATGGGCGACGAACGTCACGCCCTTCTCCGCCCAGCCCGCACGCGTCGCGTCCCACAGCTTCATGTCGAACGGCTTCACCGCGTCCTCGATCACGCTGACCGCGACGCCGCCCCGGGCGAGCAGGCCCTCGACCACGGCGGTGACGAGCCGGTCGCACGGCACGCCGAAGACCGCGCAGCGCTGCGGCGCGAGCTCGTCGAGCACCAGCCCGAGCGCGGGGTTCGTGAAGGGGTCCCAGCCCGCCGATTCGACGGTGATTTCGAGGCCCCCGGCCTTGAGCGACTCGCGGATCGGGCGCCCGGCGTGCGGGTCGCGCGGGATCGTCACGGCCCGGCGGCAGGCCGACTCGGGGATCTGCGCCCAGCCGGGCGAGCCCTCGAGGCAGTGCACCGGGAAGGTCGTCTTGTAGTCGGGCTTGCCGGTCGTGATGTCCGCGTCGCCCTCGCGATGGGTGACCAGAGAGCACAGGCGCGGGACGTTGCGCTTGCGCGCCTCCTCGGCGAGCCAGCCGAAGCGGGGGCGGATGGAGTGCGTCGCCGGCACGTAGAGCAGCCCGTCGATGTCGGCCAGGTCGATCTGCGTACCGCAGTCCCAGAGCAGGAGATCGGTCATGAGCGTCCGCCGTCCGGTTGGGGAGGAACATGATACTCGCCCCGGAGGTGCGGGGGCTGCCGGTATCATGGGCGGCGGCGATGGTCGAGGACGCACACGCGAACGGCACCGGGGGGCTGCCGCTGGGCAGCGGGCTCGGCCTGTTGCTGCTCGCCTTCCTGATCGTGCTGAACGCGATCTTCGTCGCGGCCGAGTTCGCGCTGGTACGGTCCCGCCCCGGGCGCCTGCGCGCGATGGCGCGCCAGGGGACGCGCGGCGCACAGCACGCGCTGTTCCTCGCCGAGCACCTCTCCGACGCGGTGGCGGTCTGCCAGGTCGGCGTCACGCTGTGCAGCCTCGCCCTCGGCTACCTCGGCGAGCCCGCGCTCGCACACCTCATCACGCAGGGCCTGGGCGGCGCGCTGGGCGAGATCCCGTGGGTCGGCCGCTTCGCGCTGACGATCTCGATCGCGCTGTCGTTCCTGCTCGTCACGGTACTGCTGGTCGTGCTCGGCGAACTGGTGCCGAAACAGCTCGCGATCGTGCTCGCCGAGAAGATCGCGATCACGATCGCGCTGCCGGTGCGCCTGTTCCGCGCGGTGGCGTGGCCGCTGGTCGCCGTGCTGAACGGGATGGCGCGTCTCGTCGTGCGCATGTTCCGGCTGCCGCCGCAGCGCGGGGACGCCTCGCACAGCCGCGAGGAGCTGATGCAGCTGCTGGTGATGTCGGCGCAGGCCGGGCAGATCGGCGCGCTCGAGACGACGGTCATGCAGAACCTGTTCCGCTTCTCGCAGAAGCGGACGCGGGACGCGATGGTGCCGCGCAGCCGCGTCGTCGTGCTCGACGCGACGCGGCCGCCCGAAGAGCTGCGCACCCGCGCGCACACCGAGGGCTACAGCCGCTACCCGCTGGTCGAACGCGACCTCGACCGCGTGCTCGGCGTGGTCCACGTCAAGGATTTCCCCGAACGCGATCTCGCCGGGCTCGACGTGCGCCGGCTCGCGCGCACCGCGCCGTTCGTGCCCGACACGCTCTCGCTCGACCGGCTGCTGCGGCGTTTCCAGGCCGATCGCTCGCACCTCGCGATCGTGATGGACGAGTACGGTGCGGTGATCGGCGTCGTCACGCTCGAGGACGTGCTCGAGGAGCTCGTCGGCGAGCTGCGCGACGAGTTCGACGCGGAAGAGCAGGACCCCGTGCGCCCGCGCGCGGGCGGCGGCTACGAGCTCGACGCGACGCTGCCGCTCGATCGCGCCGCGGAGCTCGTGAGCGATCCGCCGGAAGCGCCCGAGGGCGTGCACACGATCGCCGGCCTCCTGCAGGTCGAGCTCGGCCGGCTGCCCGCGACCGGCGACCGCGTGCCGTTCGGCAAGACTCACGAGCTGGTCGCTTCGTCCGTGCAGGGGACGCGCCTCCTGCGCGTCGAGCTCGTCCCCCGCGCCGAGCCGTAGCGTCCCGGAAATTCACGTGCGGGACCCGGTCGGTCCCGTGCCGTTTCGGGCCCCCGCGGGGCCCGCTCCGGCTTGCCCACGACGGTCCGCGATTGTCCGGCTAAGCGGCACTCGATGACGCTTTCGTGAGCCCGTGTTCGCTTTCCGTACACGTCGTAATTCGCGCCTGTTCCGCTCGGTTCGTGCGGAAGTCCACGTGACCTTGCCTTCGATGGACCGAGAACGATATTCGCGGGGAGGGCCGGTCGTACGGGGGCTTGCGAGAAGGAGCAGTGACGTGCGCGCGATGTCCAGGATGATCGTCGTCGTTCTGATGTCGGCCGCCATGCTGATGGCGTTCGCCGACGCTCCGGAACAGGGTCAGGAGCAGCAGCCGCAGCAGGCGCAGCAGGGTCCGCGGGCGCGTCCCGTGTTCGACCTCTCTGCGTTCCGGCCGCAGATCGTGCTGCACGAGATGTCGCTCGTGACCGACACCGCCTTCGTGACCGTGACGGGCGTCGTGTTCTCGCGCACGCCGATCGAGAAGGTCACCGTCGGCGAGCGCTCGGCGAGCACGCGCATGGCGGAGCCGAAGGACCTCGTGCGCCTGACGAAGGTGCCCGCGGGTGCGAGCGACGCTCCGTACCGCACCTACTTCGAAGTGCCGGACGCGGGGCTGCCGAAGCTCGGCGCGAACGACCTCGAGGTCGTGGCGTACGGCGTGGACGGCCGCGTCTCCGACGCGCACCGGGCCACGATCGTCCGCTCGATGTCGGCCCCCAAGTAAGCGGCGCTCTCCCGTGAGCACGATCAACCAGGGCGGCGGACCCGTTCCGCCGCGCGCGGCGCCGCCGGTCGTTCCGGCGCGCACCGCTCCGGCGCGTCCCACGCCCGCCTTCGGGCGCGTGTTCGTCGCCAACCCGGGCCAGGAACGCAAGCGGCGCTCGCTCGCGGTGGCCACCGGCGCGCACCTGCTCGTCATCGCCGTGGGACTGCTCGCGTCGTTCACCGCGCTGACGGTGATCAAGGACCCCGAGCACGTCGACTTCACGCTGAACTTCTTCGAGCCGCCGCCGGCGCCGGACCCCGCGCCGCCGAAGCCGAAGGTCCAGCAGCAGCGCTACGAGATTCCGGAGCAGAAGGAGCCGGAGCCCGAGCCCGAGAAGCCGAAGCCCGTCGAAGAGAAGCGTGTCGAGTTCAAGCCGCAGATGCAGGAACCCGAGATCGAGATCCCGCAGACGAAGGAACAGCGGCAGAAGCTCGATCTGCAGGCGCAGAAGCTGGAGACGCTCGCCGGCCGCATGGATGCGCCCGACGTGAACGCCGCGGGGGCGCGCACGCAGGCGCGCGCGGCGGCCAACCTCTCCGCCGCGTCGTACCACGAGACGTTCTCCGCCGCGATGGACGCGCCCGAGGTGAAGATCCCGGGCGGCGGCCGCGGTGGCCCCGGTCTTCCGGCGCGTGCGCCGGGGATCCAGGTCCGCGAGGGCGGCGGCGGCGGTTCGATCGTCGCCTACAAGTCCGACGTGCCCGCGACGATGACCGATTTCCAGGTCGGTGCGCCCGGTCCGTCCGGGCGGCGCGGCGGCAAGCCGGGCGGCGCGGCCCCGGGAATCATCACGGTCGAGGGCAACGGCGTCGGCGGTGGGGCCGGTTCGGGCGGACGCGGCCTCAAGTACGGCGACGGTCCGGCCGATGCGCCGGGCGGTGAGATCGGCGGTTTCGGCGTGACCGGTCGGCCGGGACGGGGCACGGGGGCCCGCATCGAAGGCGTTCGCGCCGCCCTGGCCAACAAGTACGGCCTCCCGCTGGTCTCGGTGAACGACCTGGGCCAGCGTTCGACGGAAGCGGCGCGCTGGAACCTGCTGCTGCCCCAGCTGAGCGAGCTGGTGCGGCGCGCGGTCAGCGAACGGCGTGGCGGGTCGGGGGGCGAGGTGACGGCGGTGGAGATCGACGGGAGCAACGTGATCATCCGCTACCGCGACGGCATCGTCCACGTGCTCGTTCCGACGGACGACGGTCTCACGGCGCTGTACGTCGCGCGTGCCGCGGGCGCGCGCCAGGTGACATCCAAGGTGCAGGAAGCGGAGAGCGCGATCTCCGCCCTGTCCCGCATCACCCGAGGTGCCTCGTGACGGATCACTTCTCGAACAGACTGCTGACCCTTCTGGGCGTGCTCACGCTCGCGACGGCCGTGGCCGTGGCGGCGCCGCAGCAGAAGCCCGCGTCCGGCGCGACGCCGGCCAAGCAGACGAACGCGGCACCCGCGAAGAACGCGACCGCGAAGCCGGTCGCGGCGCAGAACGCCGCGAAGGCCGAGGCAAAGCCGGAGGCGAAGCCCGAGGCGAAGCCCGAGGCCAAGGCCGCGGCGCCGGCGCCGGCCCCGGCCCCGGTGACCGCCGACAAGGAGCTGCAGGCGCGGCTCGAGTCGCTGCGGGCCACCGCGGTCGAAGCCTTCAACCAGCGGAACTGGCAGGCGGCGGCCGAAGCGGCCGACGCCTTCACCGCCGCGCTCGACGCCGCGCCGCTGCCGCACGCCGGCTCGGACTTCGCGCTCGTCGCCTTCATCGGCGGCAACGCGCGCTTCGAGCTGTGGCGCAAGGACCCCAACACCTTCAAGTACGACTACGCGAAGGACGTCACCGGTGCGATGACGGAAAGCCTGGGCATCCTCCAGGACGACCAGTTCTTCAAGCACAACGTCCTCGGCACCGCGTACTTCGAGAAGCTGAAGGACGGGCACTTCCACGACCTCGAGTTCGAGAACCAGGCCAACTGGCACATGTTCCGTGCGCTGCTGGCGCGCTCCGAGGAACTGGCCGGCAAGCCGCGCGACTCCGAGGAGTACACCGCGTTCGCGAAGTACACGCTGCAGTACATCGCGCGGGCCTTCGAGATGGCGCGCTACTCCACCGTGCCCGACCTGTACCTCGTGCGCGTGCGCGAGGCGTGCCGCCTGGGCTTCGGCACCAAGTTCGACGACCGCTTCGCGCAGCTCTACCAGGTCGTCGGCTTCGACGACGGCAACGTGCGCGCGGGCGTGCTCTGGCAGACCGCGCTCGACATGATGAACGGCGACGGCGCGAAGCCGGACGACGTGCTCGACACCTTCCGCCAGGCCGCGCAGGTCGCGCACGGCGGCAAGGAGCGCGCCGAGGTCTACCGCCAGATGGCCGACTACTCCAGCCGCCAGGACGGTCACGCCTACAAGCTGCAGGCCGTCGAGTACGGCCGGCTCGCCTACCGCCTCGACCCGACGAACAAGGACATCCAGCTGCAGTACGGCACCAGCCTGCACGTCGTCTCGTACGCCCACTTCACCTCGGGCCGCTACGAGGACGCGCTGCGCGCGGCGAAGGAAGCCACCTCGTTCGAATGGGAAGGCGACGAGGTCGGCATGTTCGACCTGTCGCGCGCCGAGGCCAACTTCGGCGACAAGATCAACGCGCTGACGCACGCCGAGAAGGCGTACGACAAGGCGCGCCGCAAGTACACGGGGAACGAAGTCTCGCCGTTCCGCCAGAACTACGTGAACATCCTGCGCCAGTTCGGACTGAACGCCCGGGCCATGCAGGTCGAAGCGGAAGGGAGGAGCTGAGCCATGTCGAAGACCATTGCCATCCTGGGGCTGCTCCTCGCGGCGACCGTGCCGGTCATCGGCGAGACCGTTCCGGACAACGTGCAGAACGAGATCGACCGTGCGCAGGACCTCTACCGCGCGGTGACCGCGTACCACGTCATGATGCAGGGCGAGAACGTCACCAAGGAGATGGTGCAGTCCGCGCTGTTCGACGTGGAGCACTACGTCGACGAGATCGACAGCCGCTACGGCACCGCGCAGCTGTTCATCAAGGACCAGAAGGCGCTCGAGACGATCAAGTCCTACGTTGCGAAGGCGCACTTCGCCGCCTCGATGATGCACGCCCGCGGAGTCGACCTCGAAGGGTCGATCACGCAGTACGAGAAGGTCGTCGACCTGCTCGGCTACGATCCCGCGGATTGGAAGATCGACATCGAGCGCTCGGCGAAGCGCGGCCTCCTGCCGCACGCCGCGGAAGTGGCGTTCTCGATGGCCACGCCGCGCGACGTCGTCGAGGACCTCAAGTCGTTCTGGTCCGCCGGCGTCGTCACGCGCTTCTTCGTGAAGGACTACTCGCCCGACCAGCGCCACTCGCTCAAGATGGAGCGCATCGGCGGGGCGACCGATCCGTTCTCGGAGGCCTCGTTCCAGCTGGCCGCGAACCGCTTCACCGAGCGGCTCACGAGCGGGCTCGAAGAGTTCCGCGTCGTGCTGCCGGCCGGCCGCTACCGCGTGAGCTCGAAGGCCGAAGGCATCGCGCCGGTCGACTTCCTGCTCGTGCAGAACGGCGTGCCCGACCCGATCGTGCTGAACCCCAACACGTTCAGCTTCGGCTTCACCGCGCCCGACGACCGCTGCCGTCCGAACATGACGCTCAACGGTCTCCCCGTGCGCCACTTCAGCGGCCTGCCGTTCGGGACGTACCGCGTCGAGGCGCCGAAGAGCTGCTCGCAGCGCATGCCCGACAAGATCACCGTCATGCAGAACTCCGAGATGACCCTGCGGAGCGAGCCGGAACGCCTGGACTTCGTGAAGGAAGGTCAGCCGATCTTCCTGTTCATCACGACGCCCCCGGGCAGCACCTACAACCTCCGCATGTAATCCGTTTCCCGAGAACACCGCGCGAGGACCGGGCCCTGTGGTGGGGCCCGGTTCGTATTTTCAAGGCACGGGCACGGGCGCAAGGCACGGGCACGGGCATGGGCACGGGCCTGGGCCCAGGCGAAGACCAAGGCGGAGGCCTCCGTCCGTGCCTTCCTCTTGGCCTGGACCCACGCCCGTTCCCGTGCCTCTGCCCGTGCCTTGCGCCCGTGCCCGTGCCTCGGTGTTCCCCGGTGCTATGCTCCCGGGGCCGGGCAAGCCCGGCCCCTACGGTGCCAACCATGAACACCATCGACATCTTCATTCTCGTCGTCGTCGGCGTCGCGGCCCTCTACGGGCTGATCCGCGGTTTCGTGCACATCGCGCTCGGGATCGCGGGCTTCGGCATCGGGCTCGCGGCCGCGCTGCGGCTCGCGGACCGCGGGCCGGAGTGGTTCGGGAAGGCGTTCTCGTCCCCGGCGACGGCGCGGCTCGCGGCGTTCGGCGTCGTGATGGTGGGCGCGCTCGTCGTCACCGCGCTCGTGATCTGGATCGGCGGCAAGCTGATCCGTGCGGCGGGCATCGGGTGGATGGACCGCGTCGCGGGCGCCGTGATCGGCATCGCGGGCGGGCTGCTCGCGGTGATCGGCATCCTGCTCACCGCGACGACGTTCTTCCCGCCCGGCTCGTCGCTGCTGCGCGAGTCGCGCCTCCTGCCGAAGGTGCTCGGCGCGGTCGACCTCGCGTCGCTCGCGCTGCCGCCGGGACTCGCCGGCGCGTACCAGGAGCGCCGGCAGGCGCTCGCGGGAAAGATGGGCGACGCGGCACCGCCTGCGCCGCAGCCGAAGGGCACGCCCGCGCCAGCGCCGGCGCCCGCGCCGGCGAAGCCCGAGCCTCCCGCCCCGGCACCCAGGCCGGACAAGGGCTCGCCCCCGTGACGTTCGCGCACGCGCTCCGGGCGCTGTGTGCGGGCGCTCTCGTGCTCGTGGTCCCGTGCGCCCCCTGCCCCGCGGCCGAGTCCGCCGCGCCCTCCCCCACCGAGCACCTCGCGCGCCTCGCCGACGCGACCGAGTCGGTGCGCGGCCTCAAGTTCAAGGAGCCGGTGCGCTTCGTGCGGATGGGCGAGGCGGCGGCACTGAAGGTGATCGAGGGCGAGCTCGACCAGCAGCTGCCGCCCGATGAGACCGCGAAGCGCGTGCAGCTGCTCGCCTACCTCGGCCTCCTGCCGCCGGACTACCCGCTGCGCGACAAGCTGCGCGCGCTGCTCGGCGAGCAGGTGCTCGGCTTCTACGTGCCGCAGCGCAAGCAGCTCGTCGTGATCGAGCTCGGCCCCGAGAAGCTCGCCGCGCTGCAGGCCGCGAGCGGCGGGGTCGGCGATCCCGCGGACATCGTGCTCGTGCACGAGCTCGACCACGCGCTCAACGACCAGCGCTTCGACCTCGGCCGGATCCTCGAGGACCCGCAGGTGAAGCGCCGCGACGACGTGGCCTTCGCGCGCCAGGCGCTCGCCGAGGGCGACGCGACGCTGACGATGCTGATCTACGCGTTCCGCGGCATGGGCCTCAACCCGTCGCCCGAGGCGTTCCCCAGCGGGGACGCGCTGCGCGCGCTGATGCAGGGCGTCGGCCCCGCGGGCTTCCCCGAGTTCGCGAAGGCGCCGCCGTTCGTGCGCGCGATGCTGATGGAGCCGTACTCGCTCGGCATCGACTACGTCACGACGCTGTGGCGCAAGGGCGGATGGAAGGCCGTCGACGCCGCGTGGGCCGCGCCGCCCTCGTCGACCGAGCAGCTCATGCACCCGGACAGGCGCAGCGATCCGCCGCGCGACGTCGCGGTCAACGTGCCCGCGGGCTGGACCGAGGTGATCGGGACCGACCTCGGCGAGCTCGGGATCCGCACGTGGCTCGGCGACGATCCGCTCGCGGCGAAAGTCGCGGACGGCTGGGGCGGCGATCGCGCCGTCCTGATCGAGCAGCCGCGCCGGCCGCAGCCGGGCGAGAAACGCGGCAAGTGGCCCGAGAAGGACCGTGCGCTGCTCCTCGTCACGACGTGGGACACGCGCGAGGACGCCGACGAGTTCGCGGCCGCGGCGGAGCGCTGGCTGCGCCGGACGGCGAAGGACGAGGACGACTGGCGCATCGACCAGGCGCAGCACGACGTGCGCGTCTTCTTCCATCGCGCGCTCGTGCCCGAGGAGATCGTCGACCCGATCGGCCACGACCCGTGGGACCGCCCCGCGTCGACGCTGGAGAAGCCGAAGTGACGCGGCCCGGGCTCGAGGCGCTCGCGACCGACCGCGCCGCGCTCGTGCGCGGGGCGCGCGTCGCGCTGCTCGCGCACCCCGCCTCGGTCGGGCGCGACCTGCGTCATGCCGCCGCGTGGCTCGCCGAGGCGGGCGCGCAGGTCGTGCGGCTCTTCGCGCCCGAGCACGGCGCGGGCGGCACCGCGCAGGACATGATCGCGGTCGACGAGCGGCGCGATCCCCTCACCGGCCTTCCGGTCGTCAGCCTGTACGGCTCGACCGAGGCCTCGCTCACGCCCGAGCCCGCGGCGTTCGACGGGATCGACGCGCTGGTGATCGACCTCGCCGACGTCGGCGCGCGCTACTACACGTTCTTCGCGACCGCCGTGCGCGCGCTGCCCGTCGCCGCGGGCTGCGGCGTGCGCGTCATCGTCGCCGACCGGCCGAACCCGCTCGGCGGCACGCACGTCGAGGGCAACCTCGTCCCCGCGGACTGGCGCTCGTTCGTCGGCGAGCTGCCGCTCCCCAACCGCCACGGCCTCACGCTCGGCGAGCTGTGCCGCCACGCGGCCCGCACGCGTGCGATCGACGTCGACCTCACGGTCGTGCCCGTCGAGGGCCTGCGCCGCGCGGCGTACTGGGACGAGACGGGCCTGCCGTGGATCGCGCCCTCGCCCAACATGCCGACGCTCGACACCGCGCTCGTGTACCCCGGCATGTGCCTCGTCGAGGGCACCAACCTCTCCGAGGGACGCGGCACGACCCGGCCGTTCGAGTGGAGCGGCGCCCCGTGGCTCGACGCGGCCGCCCTCGCCGAGCGCCTCGCCGCGTTGGAACTCCCCGGGGTCGCCTTCCGCGCGATCTCGTTCCGCCCGTCGTTCCACAAGCACGCCGGCCAGGACTGCGGCGGCGTGCAGATCCACGTGACCGACCGGCACACGTTCCGGCCCGTCGTGACCGGGCTGGCGTTCGTCGCGGCCGCGCGGGCGCTCGACCCGGCCCGCTTCGCGTGGCGGACCGAGCCCTACGAATTCGTCACGGACCGCTTGGCCTTCGACCTCCTCGCCGGCGGGACCGGCTGGCGCGAGGCCCTCGAGGCCGGGGCCGACCCGCGCGACATCGCCGCCTCCTGGGCCCCGGAACTCGCGGCTTTCCGCGACATTTCCGCGGTCGACCGCCTGTACGGCGTCCCCCGCTGACCGCCCCGCACGACGGGGTTCGCCGACCGGTTCGCTGACCGGTTCGTGACAAACACCCGGCATCATCGGGACTGCGTGGCCGGATCCGCGGCCGAGTCCGCCCGCCCACGCCGGAGGACCAGGATGCCAGCGAAGATCCTCGGGATCGGCTCCGCGATTCCCGACAAGGTTCTGACCAACAAGGATTTCGAGCGCTACCTCGACACCTCGGACGAGTGGATCGTCACCCGCACGGGCATCCGCGAGCGGCGCATCGCGCCCGAGGGCGTGCTGGTCTCCGACCTCGCGACCGAGGCGGCGCAGAAGGCGCTGGCCGCGTCCGGCGTCGACGCGCAGGAACTCGACTGCATCGTCGTCGCGACCGCGACGCCCGACACGATCTTCCCGTCGACCGCCTGCTGGACGCAGGCCAAGCTCGGCATCAAGAACATCCCCGCGTTCGACGTCACCGCGGGCTGCTCGGGGTTCCTCTACGCGCTCATCACCGCGAACGGTCTCGTCTCCGGCGGCACCGCGAAGAAGGTCCTCGTCATCGGCGCCGAGGAGCTCTCGCGCGTCACCAACTACGACGACCGCAACACGTGCGTGCTGTTCGGCGACGGCGCGGGCGCGGTGGTGCTCGAGGCGGCGAACGGCGACGGCCGCGGCGTGCTCGCGACGACGTGGGGCGCCGACGGTTCGCTCGGCGAGCTCCTGATCCAGCCCGCCGGCGGCACGCGCCTCCAGGCGAGCCGCGAGACCGTCGAGAAGAAGCAGCACACGATCCAGATGGCCGGCAACGAGGTCTACCGCTACGCCGTGAAGGCGATGCAGCAGGCCACGCTGGACGTGCTCGAGAAGTCCGGCGTGAGCGCCGACGACATCGACCTCTTCGTCCCGCACCAGGCCAACCACCGCATCATCACCGCGACCGCGGAGCGCGCCGGCGTGCCGATGGAGAAGGTGCTGGTGACGATCGACCGCTACGGCAACAACAGCGCGGCGTCGATCCCCGTCGCGCTCTCCGACGCGGTGGCCGAGGGCCGGCTGAAGCCGGGCATGCTCGTGATGACGGCCGCGTTCGGCGCGGGGTTCACCTGGGCGGCGGCGCTGATCCGCTGGTAACCCCGGTCCTCGGATCGGCTCCGCGTCTCGTGGACCGCGCGTCGACTCGTGTTCACGCCGTAGGGGCGGGGCTTGCCCCGCCCTGGCCGCGCATCGCGCGGCCCGTTCCTGCCGACCAACGGACCTCGGTCGAATGCCTGCGTTTCCAAACGGAGTCCATGTGAATGCCCGGAGAAGGGGCGTTCGGCGCCACTCCGTCCCCTCCTTCGGGCGTTGAGATCGACTCCGTCCCCGGAACGGGCACTCGGGCCCACTCCGTTCCGATCCGCGGGCATTGAGGGCCGCTCCGTTGGCGGTGCGGCACACCGACGATCAGTTCAATCCTCTCCGATGCAAGCCTCTTCGTAGTCCCAGCGACCGCCCTCGGCCCCTGCTTTCAGGATCGAGAAGATATTCGGGTAGCTGAGCTCGGGGGGAACGTCTACGGCGATCAAGCCAGGCAAGCCGCTCAGCTCCGATGCGCAGCCAAGCGCGCGAAATTCGTCTCGGACAGATTGCGTTTCATCCTTGTTCCAGACAAGGATCCGAACGGTCGAGTGAAAGCTGCGATGCACCACCTCGCGGAACTCCCACTGGCCGTCAACCAGCTCAGCCCGAACCTGGTCTCCGAAGGCAACGCTCCTTGCGAAGAAGGGGATGTTGTCGATTGTGAACAGTCCCTCACCTGCGCCGGAGTTGGCCCACAGGGTCTCGACGGTTTCCGGCGGATACCCGTCTTCATCCTGGATCAGCCGAAAGGCGATCTTGGCCTGGGCCATTCGTCAGGCTCCCATCGCAGAGTACTTGCGGCGCGGCGTACGCGAGATCGTGACGTTGACTCGGCCACGCGATGCACGGCCCGGGCGGGTTACGGCGCCTTCGGCGCCTAAACCCGCCCCTACACCTGAAGGCGTCAGCGCTTGACCCAACCCCAGAACACGCTCGCCTCGATCCCGCCGGCGTTGTAGGAGTCGCGGAACAGCGTCACGTCGCCGCGCGTGTAGCGCGCGCGCACGCCCCACACGTGGCGGCCCTTGATCGGCACGTAGAAGCCGGCCTCGAACCACGGGGCGACGGTGTGGCCGCGCTCGGTGTCGCTCGACTGGAAATCGGGATCCCAGGACTGGATCGTCGCGCCGAGGAAGCCGAGGCCGCCGGCGACGAAGGGCGTGAGGCGCGCGCCGCGCGCGGGCGCGATCCAGCGCACGCCGAAGCTCACGAGGTAGGTGCCCGAGTACTTGCTGCGTTCCTCGCCGTTCCAGTACGAGGGGATGTCGGGCTTGCTGCGGTCGGGGATGCGGCTGCAGTAGCCGAACGAGAGGCCGGCGGTGAGCGAGACGGGCCAACCGTGCGGGCGCACGTCGCCGTCGAGCGTGAGGACGATCTCGTCCTTGGCGCCGACCCAGTCGTCGTTCTTCCACTTCGCGCCGAGGCCGAAGGTGATGTGGGAGGGTGCCGTGGCGGCGGGTTCTTCGGCGAACGCGGGGACGGCCATCGCGAGGGCGAGCAGCGCGAGAGGGACGAGGGCGAAGCCGGCGGGCCGGGAATCCCCGGCCCGCCCGTTGCGGAACATCGTCAGACCGTGCGCGACGCGCGGCCGTGTTCGAATCCGGCCGTGATCGCCTGCCGGTTGATGTCGACGAGCGACTTCTTCTTGATGAGGGTGTCGAGCGCGTCGAGGCACGTCTCGAGCGACAGCACGCCGGTGTAGCCCGCGTACGCGCCGAGCATGACCATGTTGGCCATGCGCGGGTTGCCGATCTTCGTCGCCATCTCGCTCGCGGGGATCGCGTAGAGCTCGACGTCCGCGCGCGACGGCGGGCCGGGCACCATCGACGAGTTCACCATCAGGAGGCCGCTGGGCACCAGCTGCGGCTCGAACTTGTCGAGCGACGGCTGGTTCATCGCCATGAGCACCGTCGGCCGCGACACCAGCGGGGACCCGATCTCGTCCTCGTTGATGTTGACGTGGCAGTGCGCCGTGCCGCCGCGCATCTCGGGACCGTACGACGGCAGCCACGTGACCTTGCGGCCCTCGAGCATGCCGCACTGCGCGAGCCCGAGGCCGAGCAGCAGCACGCCCTGGCCGCCGAAGCCGGCGATCTTGAGGCGCGGGTTCGCGTACTTGGGCGACGGCGCGCTCACCGTGTGCGGGGTCGCCACGCCGGTGTTGATGCGCAGCAGCTCGGGGATGCGCTCGGGCGCGGCCGGCGGGTGGATCTCGTACGGCTCGGCCGGCTGGTCGAGCTTGTCGGTGAAGACCTTGATCGGGAAGAACGGCACCATCTTTTCGAGGATGAAGCCCGGCGAATCCGACGGCTGCATGCCCCAGCCGGTCGGGCAGGCCGACAGCACCTCGACGAAGGTGAAGCCGCGCTTCTCCTTCTGCGCGGTGAGCGCCTTCTTGACGAGGCGCTTGACGGACATGATCTCTTTCACGCCGGCCAGCGCGCCGCGCGCGACGTACACCGGCGCTTCGAGCTGGGACATGATCTCGCACATCTTCATCGGGTTGCCCATCGTGCGCGGATCGCGCCCGAGGGGACTCGTCGTGGTCGGCATGCCGGGGAGCGTCGTCGGGGCCATCTGGCCGCCGGTCATGCCGTAGATCGCGTTGTTCACGAAGAACACGGCCATGTGCTCGCCGCGGTTCGCCGCCTGCAGGATCTCGTTGAGGCCGATCGCCGCGAGGTCGCCGTCGCCCTGGTAGGAGATGACGATCGAGTGCGGGCGCGAGCGCTGGATGCCGGTGCCGACCGCGGGCGCGCGGCCGTGCGCCGACTGCACGTTGCCGACGTCGAAGTAGTAGTAGGCGAACACCGAGCAGCCGACCGGGCTCACGAGGACGGTGTCGTCCTGCACGCCCAGCTCGACCAGCGTCTCGGCGATCATCTTGTGCAGCTCGCCGTGACCGCAGCCCGGGCAGTAGTGCGTGACGTTCTTGTTGCCCGACTTGCGCTCGTACGCGTCGTAGAACGAGGCCGGCTTCCCGAGGAAGGGCTCGTAGACCGGGGCGCTCACAGCAGGCCTCCTTCCTTCGCGATGCGGCGGATGCAGTCGAGGCTCTCCTCGGCCGAGGGCACGTTGCCGCCCATGCGGTTGAACAGCGAGACCGGCACGCGGTCGTGCACCGCGAGGCGCACGTCCTCGAGCATCTGCCCGTTGGACAGCTCGGCCGAGATGATGTGCTTGACCTGCGGGGCGAGCTCGCCGAGCCGCGCCTTCGGGAACGGCCACAGCGTGACCGGGCGGAACAGGCCGACGGGGATGCCCTCGTGGCGCGCGAGCGTGACCGCGGAGCGCATCACGCGCGAGACGATGCCGTAGGCCACGACGAGGAGCTTCGCGTCCTCGGTGTGGAACTCCGTCGACATCTGCTCGGCCGCCTCGATCTCCGCGTACTTCTTCTGCAGCTTGCGGTTGTGCTCCTCGAGCTCGTCCGGCTCGAGGAAGATCGACGAGACGAGGTTCTTGCGCGTGGCCTTGTCGGCGCGCACGGCCCACTCGGGCTCGGGGCGCGGCGGCAGCGGATCGGGGAAGCTCACCGGCTCCATCATCTGGCCGATGAAGCCGTCGGTGAGCACGAACACCGGCGTGCGGTACTTGTCGGCGATCTCGAACGCCTTGATCGTGAGATCGCACATCTCCTGGCCGCTCGCGGGCGCGTACACGGGGTTCTTGTAGTTGCCGTGTCCGCCGATGCGCACGACCTGGTTGTAGTCGCTCTGCTCGGGCGCGATGTTTCCGAGGCCCGGGCCGCCGCGCATGATGTCGGCGATGACGCAGGGCAACTCGGCGCCGGCGCAGTACGACAGGCCTTCCTGCATCAGGCTGATGCCGGGGCCGGACGAGCCGGTCATCGTGCGCACGCCGGACGCGGCCGCGCCGTAGACCATGTTGATCGACGCGGTCTCGGACTCGGCCTGCACGAAGACGCCGCCGACCGCGGGGAAGTCACGCGCGGCCGCCTCGGCGATTTCGCTCGCGGGCGTGATCGGGTAGCCGAAGTACGAGCGGCAGCCCGCGAGGATCGCTCCTTTGACGATCGCCTCGTTCCCCTTGATGAGGATCGGCGGCTTTGGAGCGGACGGGAGCCCCGCACCCTTCTGCGGGGAGCCAACGGTCGTAGCCATGCAACACCTCCGCGGGTCAGGCCGACTTGACGAGGCGATAGACGGTGATCGCTCCCGGCTCGGGGCACGCGTAGAAGCAGTAGCCGCAGCCCGTGCAGCCCTCGCCCTTGTAGGCGACCGGCTGGTAGCCCTGCTTGTTGAGCCGGGTGGTCTTCTCGATCACCTTGGGCGGGCACACGCCTACGCAGAGCAGGCAGCCCTTGCACTCGTCGCCGTTCACTTCGATGCGTCCGCGATCCACACCGGGCGCCATATCTGCTCCATCTCGATTGTGTCGAGGAATCCGCGAGAGGGTGGGTCTAACGTGTAAGGCAGAGCGATTTTAACGGTGCCGCGCGACGCCAGTCAACGCCGCCGCGCACGCTTCCCGCGCACGCTTCGGCGCGCGCGCGGATGGTTCGCGGGATGTGGGCGGATGTTGTTTCGCGGCCGCGAACGGTTCAGATTGATCACGTCACGAAAGGGCCCATGAGCAGCGTCGCACCGCGCAATTCGAGCTCGACGGCAGTCGCGGCGCGGTCGCGTCCATCCGCGCGGATCGACCTCGCGATCGGCTGGGACGCGCTCGACAGGCTCGCACCGGACTGGGAGCGGCTGTTCGTCCAGCACCCGCGCCCGGTGCCGTGGTCCTCGCCGGCCGGGCTGCGCGCGCTGCGCACGACGTGGACCGACACGCGCGAGCCGCTGGCCGCGACGGTGTCCCAGAACGGGCTCGTGCGCCTGATCCTGCCGCTCGAACTCGTGCGGCGGGGACCGTTCCTCACGGTGCGCGGACTGGGTCGCGGCGCGTTCCACCGCTTCGAGCCGCTCGTCGGGGCGGACGCGGCCCTCTACCAGCCGGGCGAGGTGCTGCGTGGGATCGTGCGCCGGCTGCGGCGGCCGGTGCTGTTCGACGTCGCGGGGCTGTGGCCCGAGGCGCCGGGGGCGCGCTGGCTCGGGGAGGCCGTGCACGACGCGCCGGGCTGGTTCCCGTCCGAGGGCGCGCTCGACTACGAGGTGCCGCTCGAGCCGTCGTGGCCCGCGGAGCACGCGGCGATCCGCCGCTCGTTCCGCGATCGTGCCGCGCGCGGCGCCGAGCGCGCCCGGTCCGGCGGGGGGCTCGCGACGACGATCTTCCGCGCGGACACGGCCGAGGATCTCGGTTTCCTGTTCGAGCTGGTGCGGCGCCGCGGCCGCTTCCGCGACGGACGCGCAGGCCGCGCGAGCGCGCGCCGGGCCGAGGCGTCGGCGGGGGCCGGGCG
>JABLTH010020272.1_pt1 | contig 141299 bp, 132 predicted proteins | sample 7875711 | NCBI WGS metagenome assembly JABLTH01 (sample SAMN14941262, study PRJNA633318) | bioreactor metagenome | isolation source: bioreactor | place: China | collected 2019-03-05
GGGCGATGGGCGGGACACGGTCACCAACTACAACGGGGGGCAAAGCGGGCACGCCGACGTGCTCAAGTTTGGCGCGGGCATCGTGGCTTCGGACGTGAGCCTGGCACGCAGTGGCAACGACATGGTTTTCAAGGTCGGTGCTACCGATCAGATCACTGTGAAGGATTGGTTCGTGCAAGATTACAGCTACATTGAGCAGGTGCACTTTGCGGACGGTACCCAGTGGGATCTGGCAAAACTGCGGACGCTGGTGCCTTCGACGTTTAGTGCGACGGGCGGCGCCGATATCCTTAACGGCTGGGCGGGCATCGACATCCTCAATGGGATGGAGGGCAACGACACAGTCAATGGGCTGGAGGGCGACGACACCCTCGACGGAGGCGCGGGAAATGACACCCTCAGCGGAGGCGCCGGCAACGACACCTACCTTTTCGGCACCGGTTCGGGGTCGGACACCATCACCGAAAACGACGCGACGGCGGGCAACCTGGATGTGCTGTCGGTCGGCCTGGGCGTGAGCGCGGATCAACTCTGGTTCCGCCACGTGGGTAACGATCTGGAAATCAGCATCATCGGTTCCACCGACAAGACCACGGTGAAGAACTGGTATTCCGGTGCCGCCTATCACGTCGAGCGGATCAAGACGGCGGATGGCAAGACCCTGATGGACTCGCAGGTGGACGCGCTGGTCTCGGCCATGGCGGCATTTGCGCCGCCCGCGGCGGGCCAGAGCACGCTGCCGCCGAGCTACCAGACCACGCTGAACCCGGTGATTGCCGCCAACTGGCAATGACGCGGGCCGCGCAACCCACGCCAGACAGCGGCCTGGTCTGTCTGGTGATGATGGCGCGCCTGCACGGCGTGCCCGCCGACCCAGCCCAGTTGGCGCATGAATTCGCCGTGGATGGCCAAGCCCTGGACACCACGCAAATTCTGCTGGCCGCCAAAAGGCTGCAACTCCAGGCCAGGAAGGTGCGCACCACCCCCGAGCGGCTGGCCACCACGCCCCTGCCCGCCGTGGCCGTGATGCCGGCTCGGGACGGGCAGGAGGCGCACTACATCGTCCTGGCGCGGGTGGATGGGGACAAGGTGCTCATCCAGTCGCCCGCCGTGGGTCGCCCGGAGGCGATTTCCATGGCGCAATGGCAGGAACGCTGGGAGGGCGAGTTGATCCTGTTCACCTCGCGCGCCACCCTGGCCGGGGAAATGAGCAAGTTTGACTTCACCTGGTTCATACCCGCCATCGTCAAGTACCGCAAGCTGCTGGGCGAGGTGCTGTTGGTCAGCCTGGTGCTGCAACTGTTTGCCCTGATCACGCCGCTGTTTTTCCAGGTGGTGATGGACAAGGTGCTGGTGCACCGGGGCTTCACCACGCTGGACGTGATTGCCGTGGGGTTGACGGTGGTGGTGCTGTTTGAAGTGGTGCTCACGGCCTTGCGAAGCTACGTGTTTGCCCACTCCACCAGCCGCATCGACGTGGAACTGGGCGCGCGGCTGTTTCGCCACCTGCTCACCCTGCCCATGGCCTACTTCCAGGCACGCCGGGTGGGGGACTCGGTGGCGCGGGTGCGCGAGCTGGAGAACATCCGCTCGTTTCTCACCGGCAACGCCATCACACTGGTGCTGGACCTGCTCTTCTCGGTGGTGTTCATCGGGGTGATGCTGACCTACAGCGGCTGGCTCACGCTGATCGTGGTGCTGTCCTTGCCGTGCTATGTGATTCTCTCGGCATTGTTCACCCCCATCCTGCGCGCGCGCCTGCACGAGAAGTTCAACCGCGGCGCGGAGAACCAGGCCTTTCTGGTGGAAACCATCAGCGGCATCGACACCGTCAAGGCGATGGCGGTGGAGCCGCACTGGATGCGCAAGTGGGACAACCAGTTGGCCGCCTACGTGGCGTCCAGCTTTCGCACCGCCACGGTGGGCACCCTGGCCAACGGTGGGGTGACGCTGATCTCCAAGCTGGTGACGGTGGGCACCATGTACCTGGGCGCGCGGCTGGTGATCGAGGGCAAGCTCAGCGTGGGGCAGTTGATCGCCTTCAACATGCTGGCCGGCCAGGTGGCGCAGCCCGTGATGCGGCTGGCGCAGCTGTGGACCGACTTCCAGCAAACGGGGATTTCCGTGCAGCGCCTGGGCGACATCCTGAACACGCGCACCGAGGTGGCCGGCAACAAGAGCGCGTTGCCCGCGCTGGCCGGGCGCATCACCCTGGACGAAGTGGTGTTTCGCTACCGGCCCGATGGCCAGGAAGTACTCAAGGGCGTCTCGCTGGACATCGCACCGGGCGAGGTGGTGGGCATCGTGGGGCGTTCGGGCTCGGGCAAGAGCACGCTGACCAAGCTGGTGCAGCGCCTGTACGTGCCCGAGCGGGGCCGCGTGCTGGTGGACGGCGTGGATTTGGCGCTGGCCGACTCCACTTCGCTGCGCCGCCAGATGGGCGTGGTGCTGCAGGAGAACGTGCTGTTTGCCCGCGGCATCCGCGACAACATCGCCCTGGCCGACCCGGGCGCGCCGCTGGAGGCCGTGATGCAGGCCGCCAAGCTGGCCGGTGCGCACGACTTCATTCTGGAGCTGCCCGAGGGCTACGACACCCTGGTGGGCGAGCATGGCTCCACCCTCTCGGGCGGGCAGCGTCAGCGCATTGCCATCGCCCGGGCCTTGATGACCAACCCGCGCGTGCTGATTTTTGACGAGGCCACCAGCGCCCTGGACTACGAGAGCGAACGCATCATTCAAAACAACATGAAGGCGATCTGCCAGGGACGCACGGTGCTCATCATTGCGCACCGGCTGTCCGCCGTGCGCGATGCCAACCGCATCGTGGTGATGGAGCGCGGCCAGATCGTGGAGGTGGGCACCCACGCCGAGCTGCTGCGCCACGAGCTGGGCCACTACACCCGGCTGCACCGCCTGCAACAGTCGTAGGACCCTGCCCATGAAGCTGCGATTGCAAGCCATTGCTGACCTGTTGAAGCGCTATGCCACGGTGTGGCGCCACGCCTGGGCGCTGCGTGCCCAGATGGAGCCTGTGCCCCGGCTGCCGCACGAGGTGCAATTCTTGCCTGCGGCGTTGTCCTTGCAGGAAACACCGGTTTCGCCCGCGCCCCGGGTGGCCATGTGGCTGCTGATGAGCTTTGCCGTGCTGGCTTTGCTGTGGGCCATATTTGGGCGGGTGGAGGTCGTGGCCACCGCGCAGGGGCGCGTTGTGCCGGGGGACCGCAGCAAGACGATCCAGCCCTTTGAAACCGCCACCGTGAAGGCCATCCACGTGACGGACGGACAGACGGTGAAGGCCGGCGACGTGTTGATTGACCTGGACGCCACTAGCACGCAGGCCGATGTGGACCGGCTGGGTTCGGACCTGGCGCTGGCGCGGCTGCAGGTGGCGCGGGGCAAGGCCATGCTGGCGGCGTTGGACAACGGCCGGGAGCCGACGCTACCGCGCCTGGCCCGTGCCAGCACGCATGATGAAGCCCGGTGGCTGGAGGCGCAGCGCCTGTTGTCCGGACAGTATGGCGAGTACACCGCCAGGCGCCAGCGCATCGATGCGGAGGTGGCGCGGCGCGAGGCCGAGTTGCGCTCCACCCAGGAGCTGGTGCGCAAGCTGGAGCAAACGGTGCCCATCGCCCGGCAGCGGGCGCAAGACTTGAAGAACCTGGTGGACAGCGAGTTCGTGTCCCGCCACGGCTACCTGGAGCGTGAGCAAATCCGCATCGAGCAGGAGGGGGACCTGGCCAACCAGCGCAGCCGCCTCAAGGAAATCGAGGCTGGGTTGCGCGAGGGGCGCGGCCAGCTCGCATCCTTGGCGGCCGAGACACGCCGCGCCAACCTGGACAGCATCGCCGAGGGTCTGCAAAAGGTGGCGGCGCTGGAGCAGGAAGTGCTCAAGGCCGAGTCGAGGGGGCGCCAGATGCAACTGACCTCGCCGGTGGATGGCACGGTGCAGCAGTTGGCGGTGCACACGGTGGGCGGGGTGGTGACGCCGGCGCAGGCCGTGATGGTGATCGTGCCGCGCGATCATGTGCTGGAGGTGGAGGCGTTCATCGAGAACAAGGACATCGGCTTCATCCGTGCCCAGCAAGATGCCGAGGTGAAGATAGAAACCTTCCAATACACCAAGTACGGCACGCTGCACGCCAAGGTGACGTCGGTTTCGCACGACGCCATCAACGACGAGAAGCGCGGCCTGATTTACTCGACCCGGGGGCGCATGGACCGTTCCACCATCCACGTGGACGGGGTGGAGGTGAACCTGAGCCCGGGCATGGCCGTGTCCGTGGAAATCAAGACCGGCATGCGCCGCGTGATCGAGTACTTCCTGAGCCCGCTCATGCAGTACGCGAGCGAGAGCTTGCGGGAACGGTGAGGGGGAGGCGTGGGCGCAGGCCGGTGCGGGTACCGCACCGCCTCACAAATTCCCCGCGAACAAGCGCCGTATCAGCAAGTCCTTGAAGCTGTGCGCGTCGGTCAGGCCCAGGCGTTCCAGATAGGCCGGAGGGGCCTGCTTGCCTTCCCACAGCGACTTCACGGCCATGGTGAGCATTTCGGACGGGTGGTTGCTGGCGTGCTTGAGCTTCTTCATGGCGCGCACCATGTGCAGCTCGTCCTCGGTCAAGTCGGTGCCAAAGGGGAAATCCGGCAGCAGCCCGGCCTGTGTCCACGGCAACAGCTTGTCCTGCAGAGCCTGGGGCAGGTTGTGACGGTAGCGCTCGGGTACTTCGTAATCAGCCTGGAGCTTGCCGTGGGCCTTGGCCTGGCGCACCAGTTCGTCCTGGAAGCGTGAGTCGGCCACGGCGATGAGACGCTTGACCACCTCGGCGTCGGGTTGGCCGCGCAGCTCCGCCACACCGTATTCGGTGATGATCACATCGCGCAGGTGGCGCGGAATGGTCACGTTGCCGTAGCTCCAGACGATGCTGCTCTTGAGACCATCCTTGTTGTCGTGGGTGGCCCGCAGCATCATGATGAGGCGCGCATCGGGCAGTGCGTGTGACATGGCGACAAAGTTGTATTGCCCACCCACGCCGCTGACCACCTGACCCGATTCGAGCGCGTCGCTGGCGGCCGCGCCTAGCAGGGTCACGATCATGGTCGTGTTCATGAAGCGGCCCTTGCGTCGCTGCACGCGCTTGAGGTCATCACCGCCATAGAGCTGGTTGATGAAGTCGATGCGCGTCATGTCGATCTTGCTCAGTTCCTGCGGCGGCATGGTGCGCAGCCGCTCGTAGAAGTCGCGCGGCCCCAGGAAAAAGCCGCCGGTCATGAAGATGCCGCCAGTCAGGCGCGAACCGAGGAGATCGCGGCACACCCGGTCCAGATTGACTTCGTCCAGGAGGTCGGTGGCGTAGTGACGTTCCTCCAGCAGCAGTTCGTCACCCGCGAGCGTGACTTCGGGCTTGATGACGCCCACCTGCTGCAGCCAGGCCAGGTCCTGCGCGGCCAGCGGCGAACGCACTCGGCCCACGTCCAGTAGGGCGCGCAAGGTGGCAGGCGTGACCACGGTGTCGATTCGGCCATCGTTGAGCAACTGCTGCAGCACCACGTCCCCAAAGACTTCTCGCCGGATGATGCCGGCTTCGATGAGCTTGAGAAAACCGTTGACGAACATTTCGGAGCAGCCATACAGCCCCTCGTCGAAGCGGCCCAGCTCGCGCCCCTGCACACCGTCCGGGCACAGGCTTTCCAGAATGCGGCGGTATTCGTCGCCGTGCCGGTCGCGCACGATCAGGGCCTGGCCGATGGCATCGCCCAGCGAGCCGATGCCGATCTGCAGCGTGCCCCCATCAGCCACCAGGCTGGAGGCGTGCAGGCCGATGGCGTAGTCGGCCGCGGAGACCTTGTTGTTGGGTGGGGCAAACACGGCGTGTGTGCCCGCCGGGTCGGTGACCACCACGCTGAAGAAATCGGGCGCCACTTCGGCGGTATTGGGCATGAAGGGCATCTTCTGGTTGACGACAGCGACGGTCATCAGCGGTTGCCCGGCGGCGCGCATCTTCTCGACGACTTCGAACGTGACGTCGGTATTGCTGGACAGGCTCAGGCGCATGCCGTCGCTGCCCTCTCGCGCCGCCACGGCCTGAGCCAGCACGTTCATGCCCTGCACGGCCATGTCGCGCGCCACGAAGGTGTAGTTGGTGGAGATGTAGGCCTGCTGGGCCGTGTCATTGCCCAGGTAGTCGCCGGTCTTCATGAAGAATTCCTGCACCTCGATGTTGGGGGGCAGGGTGTGTCCGCGTACGTCCTTCACGTAGTCGAGGTCGGGGTAATCCTCAAACACCCGCTCCACCAGGGGTGCGAGGAAGTGCTGCTCCAGTTCGCTGTGCCCCACGGGCTTTTCCAGGGACAGCGCGGTGATGATGCGCAGGCGCCGCGCAGGATTCCCCTTGATGCGCCGGTACAGGGCGTTGACAAAGGGGTTGGGCTTGCCCACGCCCAGAGGAATGCCCAGCACGATATCGCCGGGAATGGTATCGAGTACATGGTCCACGGCTGCGTGGATGGAATCAACAAAAAGGGGTGCACTCATGACAAGCCTCCATAGATGCCTATCCAAAGTATGATTCCTGGCCCGCGCGGGATATTGCGTCAGGTCAAATCGACAGCCAGTATCCGTACACTACGGCACTGGCGCTTGCGCCGCCCGCTGTGTGGCGCGAGCTTTTCCCTACGGGCCGTGCCGCCCACCACCAGGAGACACCATGAGCGTTACCGTACCCATTGAGCTGGGCTATGAATTCGAAGTCAAGGCTCCGGCCAAGGAGGTGTTTGACGTATTGTCGGACGTGCCAACCTCCGCCAGCCACTTTCCCAAGGTGCACAAGCTCGTGGACCTGGGCGATAACGTCTACCGCTGGGAAATGGAGAAGGTGGGTACGACGCAAGTGAACATCCAGACCATTTACGCGTCGAAGTATGTTTCCAACCAGGCCAAGGGAACGGTCGTGTGGACACCGGTCAAGGGCGAGGGCAATGCCCTGGTGAGCGGCAGTTGGAAGATCACGGACAACAAGAAGTCCACGGGCGTCGTGCTCAAGATCAATGGCGAGGTGACGGTGGGCCTGCCCGCATTGATGAAGCTGATCGTGGTGCCCGTGGTGGAAGGCGAGTTTGAGAAATTGGTGGACAAGTACATCGCCAATCTCATCAAGCGTTTCGGTGGCGAGGCCTGAGACCATGCACCGCGTTGCCATCAGCAGCACGGGGATCCATGTTCCCCATGAAGTCATCTCCAACGAGGAACTGGTGCAGGCGTTCAACGCCTATGTGGCGCTCGAAAACACACGGCACGCGCAGGAAATCGCAGCCGGGAGTTTCACGCCCCTGGTCGAGTCCAGTGTGGAGTTCATCGAAAAGGCGTCTGGCATCAAGCGCCGCCACGTGCTGGACAGGTCGGGGGTTCTGGACCCGACGCGCATGCGGCCACGCTTCTCGCGCCGTGGAGATGACGAGCTGTCCCTGATGGCGCAGATTGCCGTGGAAGCGGCAAACGATGCGCTTCGGCGAGCCGGCAGAACGGCGGCGGATGTGGACGGAGTGATCTGCGCGGCCGCCAACATGCAGCGCGCGTATCCCGCCATGGCGGTGGAAATCCAGTCGGCGCTGGGCGTCAAGGGCTTTGGTTTCGACATGAATGTCGCGTGTTCCTCAGCGACGTTTGGTATCGAGATGGCGGTGAACGCGGTCAGGGCTGGCACGGCGCGCGCGGTGCTGGTGGTGAACCCCGAAATCACCTCGGCGCATCTGGACTGGAAGGACCGCGACTGTCACTTCATCTTTGGCGATGTGTGCACGGCCATTCTGGTGGAGCGACTGGAGAATGCGCCCCGCGGAGCGTTTGAGGTGCTGGGCACGCGGCTGCTGACCAGTTTCTCCAACGCCATCCGCAACAACTTCGGTTTCATGTCCCGCGCGGAGGACCGCAACCCGGACGATCGCGACCAACTCTTTCGCCAGGAAGGGCGCAAGGTGTTCAAGGAGGTGTGTCCCATGGCGGCCGAGCACATCAGCACGCACCTTGCCGCCTTGGGCTTTGAGTCCGGCGGTGTACGCCGCTTCTGGTTGCACCAGGCCAACCTGTCGATGAACCAACTGATCAGCCGCAAATTGCTGGGGCGCGATGCCACGCCGCAGGAGGCGCCCGTGATTCTGGACGAGTTTGCCAATACGGCATCGGCCGGTTCCATCATTGCGTTCCACCTTCATCATGACGACATCCGCGCTGGAGAGGTCGGTGTGATCTGCTCGTTTGGCGCCGGGTACTCCATCGGCAGCGTGATCGTTCGTCGCACTTGAAAGGATGCATGCCATGAGGCTGTTTCGTTGGTTGACCGCGTGTCTCGTGGGGGTGGCACTGGCCGCATCCGGGTGCTCACCCCAGGAGGCAGGCGTTCCAACCAAACAGAACGTATCCACCGACCTGGTTGCGGCCAAGGCGCGGGGGTTTGCGGTGGGGGCGGTGATGAGCGCGAATACGGTCTACGTGTTCTTCGATCCGCAATGCCCGCATTGCGGCCATCTGTGGGAAGCGTCCGTACCCCTGCATCGGCAGCTCAAGTTCGTGTGGATACCCATTGCGTTCAGCGAACGTTCGCCCAGTCTGGCGCAGGGTGCGGCGCTGCTGTCCGCGGCCAGCCCAGCAGCCCTGATGAGTGAGCACGAGAGATCGCTGCTCGCCGGCACAGGGGGGGTGTCCGCGCCCAAGGATGTGCCACCCGATCTGGCACAGGCGGTCCGCAGCAACACCGCCTTGCTGAACAGCTTCTCCGTCGAGGCCGTGCCCTTTCTGGTGGCCAAGAACCTGCGTACGGGCGCCATGGTCAGCAGCAATGGTGCCATGGACACCACGGCCTTGGCCGAGTTGCTGGGCGTGACGCTGGCGCCATGACGTCGGGACGGGATGCCGTGGCGGTAACCTCGGGAAGGACAGGTGGCGGCTGATGGCCAAGGTGCTCATGCCCCTGCCATCGACGGATTTCGACCCCACGGAAACCGCCGTTCCTTGGCGCATGTTGACGGACTGCGGGCATCAGGTGTTGTTCGCGACACCTGACGGCGCCGCCGGGCAGGCCGACACACGCATGCTCACGGGCCAGGGTCTGGGGGTCTGGGCCGCACTGTTGCGTGCCGATTCGAATGCGCATTCGGCCTATACCGCCATGACTCACAGCATGCAGTTTCAGGTGCCGCTGCGATGGGGGGATCTGTGCAGCCAGGAGTTCGACGCAGTACTGTTGCCCGGGGGCCACGCCCCCGGCATGAAAACCTATCTCGAATCGGTGCTGCTGCAGGCCCGCGTGGCCGACTTCTTCGCTCAGGGAAAGCCCGTGGGCGCCATCTGCCACGGTGTGGTGTTGGCGGCACGTTCACGCCAGTCCAACGGGTTGTCCGTGCTCCATGGCCGCAACACAACGGCTTTGACGCGCACGCTGGAGATGACGGCGTGGTTGCTGACGCACTTTTGGCTGGGCGACTACTACCGTACCTATCCCGAAACTGTGCAGGACGAGGTGACGCGTGCTCTGGGAAGCTCCGAGCATTTCCACACCGGCCCTTTGGCACTGCTTCGGGATGACCCGAAGCGCCTGGGCCGGGGCTTCACGGTACGTGATGGCAACTACCTGTCAGCGCGCTGGCCGGGCGACGCTCACCGCTTTGCAAGCGATTTTTGCGCGATGCTGACCGAGCAGAACTCCAGTTTCAGTCCAACGAGCGCTTGAGCCGGATTTCCTCCAGCCTGAGGCTGCCCATGCCATCGGACTTGGTCACGGTCTGAGCCGTTCCCATTTCCCGCTTGAACCCGGCCAACTCAAAGAAGCGCAGGGCGCGCTCGTTGCGCAGCCCCAGCCACACGGTGACCTTGTTGCAGCCTTCCTCGGACAGTTCGTCGCGCGCGGCATCCCACAGCGTCAGACCAGCGCCTCGATCCCAATGCGCGGGCGCCACGTAGATGGCCCAGATTTCGCCGGTGGTGGCGGGGGTCTTGGGGTCGCGGGAGCGGTCGAAGGCCACGAAGCCGACGATCTTGCCGTCCTCGGTGGCCACGTGCACTTGGGGATCGAAGTATTCGATGGCCTCGCGCCAATAGGCCAGGCGCTTTTCCATGGAGGCGGCGCTGCCCAGCACTTTGAGCTGTTCATCGGGCAAGATGCCCTCATGCGCCGCTTGGCTCGCGCTGGCATGTATTTCGGAAATGGCCTTGGCGTCACGCAGTGTGGCCGGGCGGATCTGGAAGCTGGACATGGTAAAGGGGGTGGATAGCGGCAGAAGGTACCCGCGAAGCGAGCCTCGCGGCCCCCGATTGTCGCTCGTCCTCTCCACCCCCTTGTGGCAGGGTCTATTCGATCGTCAGTCTTTGCGATCCGCCTGCGCGTTTCTTGGGCAACGTGAGCGTGAGGATGCCACTCTCGTATTTGGCCTTGGCTCCGGCCTGATCAATGTCGGACGGCAACTGGAAGCTGCGCGATACGGCTCCGAAATAGCGTTCGCTGCGCAGCACCTTTTCGTCCTTGGTCTGGCTATCCACCTGTTTCACTTCGGCGCGCAGCGTGACGATGTTGCCGTCCAGAGAAACATGTATTTCCTCCTTGCTCACGCCAGGTACCTCGGCCTGCACGGTATAGGCCTGCTCGGTCTCCTTTACGTCCACCTTGATCTGGGCGGGCGTGGGCAGTGGGTCGCCATGCAACGGACGGACATAGAAACCCGGTGCCACATCCCGGAAGAAGTCGTCAAACAAGCTGCCACGGCTCAACAGTGCATTCATACGGTTCTCCTTGAGTTGAATATGGAACGGGGCGGTCGCCCCTGATCCACAGATGGGGGCGAGTCGCGCGGGCTCAAGCCCATTTCGCGCCGTTTGTGGTCGTGAGCGCCCGCGCTGGCTGCTGCCAATGCAGGCACATTTCGACTGGGTGGCGCACCAACGCGCTCTTGATTGCTTCGCGACACCGACCGCCGGCCAAGCGCCGGTGGGCACGCATCAGTGACGCGCGGGTTCGATCGGTTGCGATGTGGAGTGGGCGGTCTGGCCGCCCAGGCGTTGCGCCAACTCCAGCCCGCGCTCGTGGTACATGTTGCCGGGTGCGGTGGTCTGAAACAGTACTTGCAGGGCCTGCAAAGCCTCTTGCGGACGCTGGAATTGCGCATGCGCCACGGCGCTGAAATACAGAGCGGGAGGATAGGCCGGCGACTGATCCAGCACCTGACACCACGTCTGCAGGGCCGACTCTGGCTGCCCCTGCTCCAGTTGCGCAACCCCCAGCTCAAAGCGCTCGTGCACGGCCGTGGATTCCAGCGCCAGATAGCGCTCAAATCCGGCTTGCGCACGCGCGGGCAAGCCCAACTGACCGTGTAGGCGCGCCAACATCAATATGGCGTGTGGGTTGGCATCGGGACCCTGGGTCAAGGCTTTGAGGCGACCCAGCGCTGCAGCAAATTGCCTGGCCTCGATCTCCTGGCGCGCAAGCGCCAGGGATTCATCAATTTCGAATTCAGGCGTGGGATTGGAGGCGTCTTGGCTTGACATGAAGCTATCCTTCCGTGGTGCAAACAGGCCTACTGCCGAGAGTAGGCGCCCGCGCCCAGCCCCACCGCAGGAGAAACGTCAGCGTCCTCGGACGCAGATATGAGGCCGCGCTGCTGAAGCTCATTCAACACTTTGCGCATGTCGTTGTTCAGTGCTTCGTTGCCAGTGTTTTGTGCCATGCCTCGTAACAGGTACTGCTTGCAGGTGGCGAAATCGTCGCGCAGCATGGCCTCCAGTCCCAGGGCAAACAAATGTACCGGGTGTTCCTGGTCCAACCCGTGCAGCGCCTGCCAGGCAGCGATGGCGTCATCGGGTCGCCCCAGCGTCATGAGCAACATGCCCGCCTGAAACGGCGCGAGCACCAATGTGCTGTCGGCCTGCGCGGCCAGCAACATGCGCTGGATTGCACGCTCGTACATGCCGATTTCTGCATACTGGACACCCAGGAAGTAGTTCGCTCGTGCGTTGTCCGGCTCCTGGCTGAGCGCGGCCTTCAGGTACAGGATGGCTTGGTCAAAACGCTCCTGAGCCGCCAGACGCACGGCCAAGTGTGTGAGTTCTTCCACGTCCAGGCCTACTTGGTTGTCGATGGATGTCATGTGTATCCCCTTCATTGAACTGCGAGCGATTATCGTCTGCGAATGTCGACCGACCCGACCGGGTTTGCCCGAACCGGGTTCGAGCCACCCAGGCTGGACCTGCACGCGCTCCCCCTACGCTGTGCCACCTCCAAAAATGCCTGATCGCCGGCCCGATCTGGAGATCGACGAAGACGGATCGTCACGCGCTCCGGTTATGACGTCAATTTTGAGGACTTGTTGCTGATTTGGATATAAACTGCGTCCCGTCTGTGGCGAATTGAGAGTGGTTTGATGGGCTTGGCGACACCCAGACTCGCTCCTGTGTAGAGGTACGCATGTACAAGAAACTCGTTTTGATCGTTTGTGCTTTGGTGCTCCCGCATTACGCCGCTGCGCAGACGAGGTTCTTATCCTCCGAACAAGAGGTGCGCAAAACCGCTGAAGGGATCGTTGCGAATCTGGTCGCTGGCAATCCGGGTGGGGCCATCAAGGAGATCAGGCCCCTGTCCGTGATCGCGTCAACGGAGTTGGATGTCTTTGAAGCACAGTTCAACAGTCGGCAAGCGGCGACTTTGGGGCAATCCGGGCCCGCGACCGGCTACGAGTTCCTTCGGGAGGACTGGGTTGGAACGCGGCTGTTGCGGCAGCAATTCATTGTGTTTTACGAAAAGGCGCCGCAACGCTGGAGCTTTGTGTTCTACAGAACCGAAAAGGGGTGGGTTCTCTCGCAATTCGCCTTCGGAGGCAACGCGATGTCGTTCTTTCCTGCTGGCGGTTGAGCCTTGTCGGCAGTTCACCTCTCTTTGTGAAACGCGTTGGCATTGGCAACAGCCAGCGCGGTCATGTTGACGACGCGGCGCACGGTGGCCGAGGGTGTGAGGATGTGCGCCGAGGCAGCTGAGCCCAGCAGGATGGGGCCCACCGTGACGCCGTGGCCGGCGGTCATCTTGAGCACGTTGAACAGGATGTTGGCCGAGTCCAGGTTGGGACATATCAGCAAATTGGCCTCGCCATGCAAGGTGGTGTCGGCAAGTGCGGCACGGCGTACCGTTTCGGACAGGGCGGCATCGCCCTGCAGTTCACCGTCGCACTCCACGTCAGGAGCCAATTGCCCGAACAGCTCGCGAGCGCGGCGCATCTTGCGCGCCGAAGGACGCTCCGAGGAGCCGAAATTGGAGTGCGACAGGAAGGCCACTTTGGGCGGTATCCCGAAGCGGCTCACTTCCTCGGCTGCCATGCAGGCGATGCTGGCGAGTTGTTCGGCGGACGGGTCCTCGTTCACGTAGGTGTCGGCGATGAACAGGGCGTGCCGGTCCAGCATGAGCGCATTCAAGCCCGCCAGACTGCTGGCGCCCGGCTTGAGGCCGATGACGTCGCGCACATGCTGCAGGTGCACGTCAAATCGTCCCAGCATGCCGCACAGCATGGCATCCGCGTCGCCCAGGCGCACCATGAGCGCGGCAATGGTGGTGCTTGAGCGGCGCACAGCCGCCTTGGCGGCATCCTGCGTCACACCGTTGCGTCCCATGAGCTTGTGGTAGGTTTCCCAGTACTGGCGAAAGCGTGGGTCGTCCTCGGGGTTGACGTTGTCCACCTCGCGCCCGAGCTGGATACGCAGTCCGGCTTTGGCCAGACGCGCGGCGATCACCGCGGGACGTCCAATGAGAATGGGTCTTGCCAGGCCTTCGTCGACGGCTACCTGGGCGGCGCGCAGCACCCGCTCGTCCTCGCCCTCGGCGTAGGCCACGCGCTTGGCCTGGGGCGACACGGCCTTGGCCGCTCCGAATACCGGGCGCATGAACATGCCGGTCTGATAGACGAAGCGTGAGAGTTGCTGGCGGTAGGCGTCCATGTCCTGGATGGGACGGGTGGCCACGCCGGATTCTTGAGCCGCCTTGGCAACGGCCGGGGCGATGCGCAGAATCAGGCGCGAGTCGAAGGGCGTGGGGATCAAGTATTCGGTGCCGAACACCAGTTCCTTGCCGGCGTAGGCATTGGCGACTTCCTCACTGATGTCGGCCTTGGCCAGGTCCGCAATCTGGCGTACGCAGGCCAGTTTCATCGCTTCCGTGATCTTGGTGGCGCCACAGTCCAGCGCGCCGCGAAAGATGTACGGAAAGCACAGCACATTGTTCACCTGGTTCGGATAGTCCGAACGTCCCGTGACGATGATGCAGTCCGGGCGCACGGCCTTGGCGAGTTCCGGGCGGATCTCGGGCTCGGGGTTCGCCAATGCCAGGATGACGGGCCGCGGCGCCATGGTCTTGACCATGTCCTGTGTCAGCACACCCGCGGTGGAGCAACCCAGGAACACATCGGCACCCTCGACCACGTCCGCCAGAGTGCGCTTGTCGGTTTTCTGGGCGAATCGTGCCTTGGACTCGTCGTAGCCACCGGGGCGGCCCTCGTAGATCAAGCCCTTGGAGTCGCAGGCGAACACGTTTTCACGGCGCACGCCCAAGCCCACCATCACGTCCAGACAGGCCAGTGCGGCGGCTCCGGCGCCAGAAACGGCGATCTTGACATCGGCGATCCGTTTGTCCACGAGTTCGAGCGCGTTGAGCAGAGCGGCCGAGGAGATGATGGCGGTGCCGTGCTGGTCGTCGTGGAACACCGGGATGTTCATGCGCTCGCGCAGCTTCTTCTCGATGTAGAAGCACTCGGGCGCCTTGATGTCCTCCAGGTTCACGCCACCCAGCGTGGGCTCCATGGCGGCGATGATGTCCACGAGCTTGTCGGGGTCGTGCTCGTCCAGCTCAATGTCGAAGACGTCAACCCCTGCGAACTTCTTGAACAGACAGCCTTTTCCCTCCATCACGGGCTTGCCCGCCAGCGGGCCGATGTTGCCCAGCCCCAGCACGGCCGTGCCGTTGGTGATGACGGCTACCAGGTTGCCGCGCGAGGTGTATTCGGCCGCCAGCGACGGGTCGGCCTGAATGTCCAGGCAGGGGTAGGCGACGCCGGGCGAGTAGGCCAGCGACAGGTCGCGTTGGTTGGACAAGGGCTTGGTGGGGGTGACGGAAATCTTGCCCCGGGTGGGCGTGCGGTGGTACTCGCGCGCGGCGTCACGCAGGGCCAGTTCGGCGGGGGAGAGGGGATTCATGATGGACTCCTGAGACATCGGAAGCCGGTGTCCGCCTGGCGGCACCCACCGGTCCCGATAACCTGTTCAACAGGAGGCACATTGTGGACCTGCGCGAGGTCCGCAACATGACGGAGATCAAATTGGAGGGAGATGGGATACGCAGAGCGTCCTTCGCCCTCAGGCGCATCAATCCCCCAGGCAAATTCCCAGATCGCGCGCCGTCTGCAGGGTGTCGCTGTCCATGGGTACCCCCTTCATGCGGCCGGCCACTTCCTCTAGGGCCACGTAGTTCACGTTCGGGAAGGCCAGCGCTACCATCACGCCGGACAGACCCTCGTCCAGTGCGCGCACTGCCGCGGCGCCAAAGCGCATGGCAGCCAGGCGGTCGAACGAGGTGGGGCTGCCGCCGCGCAGCAAATGGCCCAATACCACGACCCGCGTGTCCTTGCCCGTGCGCTCCTGCAACGCCTTGGCCACGCGCTCGCCGATGCCGCCCAGACGTTCCGCATGCCCGATCTCCGCCGGCGCCACCACTTCAAGATGACCGTCCTTGGGGGCGGCGCCTTCGGCCACCATGACGATGGAGTACTGGCGGCCTTCGGCGTCACGGGCGCGAATTTGTTCGACCACCTTGTCCAGGTCGAAGGGGATTTCCGGCATCAGGATGGCGTGGGCATTGCCGGCAATGCCCGAGTGCAGGGCAATCCACCCCGCGTAGCGGCCCATCACCTCCACCACCATGACGCGCTGATGGCTTTCCGCCGTGCTGTGCAGGCGGTCCAGACAGTCGGTGGCGAAGGCCACGGCGGTGTCGAAACCGAAGGTGGTGACCGTCTTGTCCAGATCGTTGTCGATGGTCTTGGGCACGCCCACGACGCGCAGTCCCTTCTTGTGCAGGGCGTCGGCAATGGTCAGCGAACCGTCACCGCCCACGGAAACCAGGGCGTCCAGCTCCTTCTTGGCGAAATATTCGAGGATCTCGCCGGAACGGTCGATCTCGCGGGTGCTGCCGTCGGGCATGCGCGTGGGGAAATGCAGGGGGTTACCTTTGTTGGTGGTGCCCAGCATGGTGCCGCCCAGATGGCCGATGCCACGCACTTTCTCCCGCGTGAGCCGGAACACCCCGCCTTCGACATAGCGTTCGGGAAACAGGATGCCGTTGAACCCGTCGCGGATGCCGTAGCACTCCCAACCCCGGTTCGCCGCGGCGATCACCACCGACCGGATGACCGCATTCAGGCCTGGCGCGTCGCCGCCTCCGGTGCAAATGGCGATGCGTCGAATCGGGCTGCTCATGAAAACTCCTGTTGCAAGTACAAAGTGCCAAGGATAACGTCATCTTGGGGTCCCGCACGCGCGGGTGGGCACGATGCTTTGCCCGGCAGGCAAACAACGCCGAAATTCCACGGACCTCGCGCGCGTTGCAAAATGCGCCTACTGACGAAAACGTGCAAATACTTGCCATGCCAGACACCGGGTCCAACCCCAGCTATTTCACCAAGGCTGTCACCGAACTGGGTGAACGTCGTCCCGTGTTTACCACCCAGGCGATCTTCAACGAGCGTGGGGTCAAGATCCTCGACAAGGGCAAACCAGTTCACGCCGGGTTGTACGAGCGTCTGATGGAGCACAAGCTGACGGTTCCCCTGGAGCACTCGGTCAGTTGCCTGCCTGCGGTGAACGGGGCGCTGCTGCGCGAGCACGCCGAGCGAGTCCTGGACGAGGAGCCGTATCTGGCTCGCATCACGTCTACGGGTGCAACCCGGGCGCTGCTTCTTGACTCGGTGGAGCGGCTGCCGTTGCCGGAACCGATTGCGTTTCAACTCTTGTTGGCGCTGGAGGTTCATCCAGACTTGTTTCGGCATTCCATTCTCATGGCCTTGATCGCGGCCTGGATGACGCTCGGGCCGATGGTGTCGCGTTACGACATTGGCATTGCGGCGGCGGCGGGGTTGTTGCACGACATCGGCATGTTGCACCTGGATCCCGACTTGCTCAAGCCGGAGTTGACCATCGGGCGTGACCAGCGCCGTCAACTGTACTCACACCCCTTTGTTGCCGCGACGCTGATTGAGCGCCACCATGAATATCCGCCGGAGTTGTTGCACGCGGTGCAGGAGCATCACGAATTTCTGGATGGATCGGGCTACCCTCGTCACCTCAGCGGGTTGGCCATCAGTCCGTTGGGCCGTGTTCTGGCGCTCGCGGAATTGGTGAGCGCCAGCGTACAGCCGTCACATCCTGCCTCGGAAATGCGCTTGTCGGTGCAGTTGCGCCTGAACAAACACCGCTATGACGCCACGCTGGTCAAGCGTGTCAGTCAGACGCTCACTTCTCACATCGATTCAACCGGTGCGGGCGTGGCGATCGTGGCGCAGCCGGTGCACAGGCTGCTGGAACTGAACTCGGTCGTTTCCGATTGGCCCGAGGAACTCCTGCAGACCCTGAATCCGGATGCTTCGCGGCACGCCGGGATGGTCGCCGTAGCCGAGCAAGCCGGGCAACTGCGACGTACCCTGGCGATGGTGGGCGGTGCGCCAGAGCAGTTGGGTCAATTGACGGGCGATGGCGTGGACGACGCGCTGCAGCTGGAACTGAGTCTGCTGGCCCAGGAAGCAGCATGGCAATTGCGCAACCTGGCGCGGCAGACTCGTCGTCGTTGGCATCTGGAGTCCGGCGAGGCGTATCCAGGTGCACTGCAAGCGTGGCTCGATCGCGCGGACGGACTTGTGGGCGCCATACAGTCACATGGCGGCCCTGGTGGCGTGGAGGGGGACGCCGCTGGATCAGGGATGTGAATCCAGCAGGTTCCGGCATGGGCGGACAAGCGCCGCGCGGGCGCGGGCGAAGCTGCACCGGTCTCGCTCAGTCAAAAATCTCGCTTAACCAGGACTTGTGCTTGCGCCGGACATGGCCTGAGTGATGGTGGTCTGAGTCCTCATGGTCCGGTCGGTGGGGAGGGCGCGGGTAGGAAGGTTGGGGAGGCGATGCAACGGTGGCACCGTGCGCGATCAACTTATCCAGTTCACCTCGGTCCAGCCAGACCCCACGGCATTGGGGGCAATAGTCGATTTCGACGCCCTGACGCTCGGTCATGAGCAGGGTGACGTCGATGCAATGCGGGCACTTCATGGGTTCTCCTTTGAGTCGTGTGCGGGTCTCAGACCGTCTGAAACGGCTGGCATTGTGGTTCCAGCCACATGAACAGGAGATGAACCACCCCTTCACATTAGGTTCACACGCCAAGGATCAAGATGCCCCCACGGTCCGATCCTGGATCGCCTGCCGAACCTAGGGAGTCCCACATGAACCCGCATTTGCGCACCTTTATTCAACACTATCTTCGCGTCGTGCTGGGCACGGTGTTCGTCGTCGCGTCAGTGGTCTTCGTCTCAGTCCCCGGCACATTGGGCCAGCAACCGGAGCACGAACTCGCCGCAGCCCAGGCGGTCAGTCGCCACATGACTTGAGGACACCGGGCCCCGTTGCACCGGCCATGAAAAAAGCCCCTCACCATGACAGCGAGGGGCTTTTTGTAAGTGGTGCCGGAGAGATGAATCGAACACCCGACCTTCTCATTACGAATGAGCTGCTCTACCGACTGAGCTACACCGGCATTTTCGTCCGTTTTGGGCGGATCGAGCCCTGCATTATATCGCGAGCAGTCAGTCCGCCAGCGCCCGCGAAACGACCTCGCGCACGTCGTTGCTCAGGTCAGCCTTGGCGGCCACGCGGGCCAGGGCTTCGCGGGCGGCGGTGCGGTAGGGTTCGGCCAGCTTCTTCCAGCGGTCCAGGGCCCGCGCCAGACGCGCGGCCACCTGGGGGTTGAGGGCGTCCAACTCGATCACGCGCTCGCTCCAGAACACGTAGCCCGCCGCATCGGCCCGGTGGAAGGCGCCGGGGTTGGCATTGCAGTAGCTGAAGATCAGGCTGCGCGCGCGGTTGGGGTTGCGCAGGTTGAAGTCCGGGTGGTTCATGAGCTGGCGCACCGCGGGCAGAATGTTGCCTCCCCGATCCGGGGCGCCCGCCTGCAGGGCAAACCACTTGTCCAGGACCAGGGCCTCGTTCTGGAACAGTGCATGGAAGCGACGCAGCGCCGGCGGGGCCAGTTCGTGGCCGCTGCCGACCAGGGCACTCAGGGCGTTGAAGCGGTCGGTCATGTTGCCGGCGTCCTTGAAGCGCTGGTAGGCCCTGCCGGGCCAGGTGACGTCGTTGGTCTTGCGCGCCACCAGGCACAGTTGCGCCAGGGCCATGCCCACCAGTGCGCGGCGGCCAGAGGATGCGGCATCGGGCCGGTAGGCGCCGGTGTCCTGATGCGCCTCGTAGGCCCATTGCCAGTCGGCCTCCAGCGCCACGGCGAGTTGCTCGCGCATGGCTTCGCGCACGGCGTGAATGCGTTGCGGATCCACTTCGTCGAGCTGCTCGGCGATGTAGGTTTCGGCCGGCAGGGTGAGCGCCAGTTCCTTGAAGGCAGGGTCGAGGTGGGGGTGGCGCAAAACGCTGCGCATGGCTTCCAGATAGGCGCTGTCCAGCACCACATCGGCGCCGCTGCGCACGAACTGCAGGGCACGCGCCAGGCCCAGGCGCTGTCCGGCTTCCCAGCGGTTGAAGGGATCGCTGTCGTGCGCGAGCAAGGTGAGCAACTGGGCGTCGGTGTAGGCAAATTCGAGCACCACGGGCGCGCTGAAGGTGCGCAGCAACGAGGGCACGGGTTCGGCGTCCAGTCCGGTGAAGGTGAGGGTGTGCTGCGCCTGCGTGAGCACGGCCATGCCGTGATGCAAGTGGGCGCTGTTGTCCGCGAGTGTGAGGGGCAGCTCCGTGCCGTCGGGCGCCACCAGGCCCAGCGCCACGGGGATGACGAAGGGCTCCTTGTGATCCTGGCCGGGGGAGGGAGGGCAGGTTTGCGTGAGCGTGAGGGTGTAGGTACGCTCGGTGGGGTCGTACACGCCGCTGGCCTGCACGCGCGGCGTGCCGGCCTGGCTGTACCAGCGCTTGAACTGGGGCAGCAGGGTCGCCAGCGGTGACTGCGGGTTGGCGTCGGCGATGGCCTGGGCGAAGTCGTCGCAAGTCACGGCCTGTCCGTCGTGCCGCTGGAAGTACAGGGTCATGCCCTTGGCAAAGCCTTCGCGGCCCACCAGGGTCTGCATCATGCGCACCACTTCCGCGCCTTTTTCGTACACGGTCACGGTGTAGAAATTGTTGATTTCCACGTAGCTGTCGGGACGCACGGGGTGTGCCATGGGGCCTGCGTCCTCGGGGAACTGCGCGGTGCGCAGCACGCGCACGTCCTGGATGCGGTTCACGCTGCGCGCGGAGGCAGCCGCGGCGCTGTAGTGGCCATTGCGGTCCGGGGCGCCGGCCATGTCCAGGGAGAACTCCTGGTCGCGGAACACGGTGAGCCCTTCCTTCAGACTGAGCTGGAACCAGTCGCGGCAGGTGACCCGGTTGCCGGTCCAGTTGTGAAAGTACTCGTGACCCACCACGGATTCGATGTTGGCGTAGTCGGTGTCGGTGGCGGTGGCCTGGTTCGCGAGCACGAACTTGGTGTTGAAGATGTTCAGTCCCTTGTTCTCCATGGCACCCATGTTGAAGTCGCTGGTGGCAACGATCATGAAGCGTTCCAGGTCGAGCGGCAGGCCGAAGCGGGCCTCGTCCCAGTCCACGGAGGCCATCAGGGAGTTCATGGCGTGCTCGGTCTTGTCCAGGTCACCGGGGCGCACGTACACCTGCAGCAGGTGGTCCTGGCCGCTCCGGGTGGTGATGCGTTGCTCACGGCATACCAACAAACCGGCTACCAGCGCGAACAGATACGAGGGCTTTCGGTGCGGGTCCGCCCACTTGGCGAAGTGGCGGCCATCGTCCAGCGCGCCTTGGTCCACCAGGTTGCCGTTGGACAGCAGCACGGGGTATTTGTGCTTGTCGGCACGCAGCGTCACGGTGTAGCTGGCCATGACGTCCGGGCGGTCAAGGAAGTAGGTGATGCGGCGAAAGCCCTCGGCTTCGCATTGGGTGAAGAAGGAGTCGTTGCTCAGGTACAGGCCACTGAGCTTGGTGTTCTTGGACGGGTTGCAGGTGGTGAAGATTTCCAGGTCGAACTCCCCCTCGGTCGGCAGGTTCTCCAGCACCAGGCGCGAGCCTTCCATCTTGAAGGAGCAGCCCTGGCCGTTGACCAGCACACGCGCCAGATTGAGTTCCTCGCCATCGAGCTTGAGCGGCTGCGCCGGCACGTCGGCATTGCGACGCAGGCGCATCTTGTTGAGCACGCGGGTCTTGGCTGGGTCCAGGTCGAAGCTCAGGTCCACGGTATCGATCCAGTAGGCCGGCGGCGTGTAGTCTTCGCGGCGCACCAGCGCAGGGGTCTGATCAGGCAGCATGCAGGGTCTCCAGAAACGGTGAGTTCGTCAACTCGGTGTAGTCCCGCACACTGGCCAGCACATGCGGGCCGGCCAACTGCTCGGGGGTATGGGTGGAACACACGGCCACGGCGCGCATGCCGGCGCGGCGCGCCGCCTCGATGCCGAAGGGCGCGTCCTCGAACACGATGCAGTCCTCGGGGGCCATGTCCAGGCGCCGCGCGGCTTCCAGAAAGATGGCGGGCTCGGGTTTGCCGGGCAGGCCCTCGTCGCCGCCGACGATGGCGTGCGGCTCCTGGGGCAGGCGCAGGTGGGACAGCACGAACTCGATGTTGTGGCGGTCACCGGCCGTGCCCACACCGATCTTCAGGCCGCGTTCGCGTGCCAGATCCACGAAGCGGACAAAGCCGGTCACCTCGGTGAACACGGGAGCAAACAGCTCGCGGTACAACTGCTCCTTTTGCTGCACCAGTTGCAGACATTGCGCCTCGGGCAGCTCCGCCTGGAACAGCTCGCGCATGCACTCCACGGCGGTGCGGCCGGTGGTGCGGCGCATGACTTCGTCGATCGGGATGTCCAGCGCGTGGACACGGATGAATTCCACCCAGCTTTGCGCGTGGTAGGGCATGGAGTCGATCATGGTGCCGTCCATGTCGAAGATGAAGGCGCCCACGCGTTTGCCCGGATGCGGCTTGGCGCAAAACTCTGCCCTCGTGCGCGTCAACATGGTGTTCACACGCCCTGCTTGAGCGACGCTTCGATGAAGACGTCCAGGTCGCCGTCGAGCACCTTTTGCGTGGCCGAGACTTCGACATTGGTGCGCAGGTCCTTGATGCGGGAGTTGTCCAGCACGTAGGAACGGATCTGGTGTCCCCAGCCCACGTCGGTCTTGCTGTCTTCGAGCTTTTGCTGTTCGGCCTGGCGCTTGCGCATCTCGTGGTCGTACAGGCGGCTGCGCAGGCGCTTCCAGGCCACGTCGCGGTTGCTGTGCTGGCTGCGGCCATCCTGGCACTGCACGACGATGCCGGTGGGGATGTGGGTCAGGCGCACGGCGGAGTCGGTCTTGTTGATGTGCTGGCCGCCGGCCCCGCTGGCGCGGAAGGTGTCGGTGCGCACGTCCGCGGGATTGATGTCGATTTCGATGGAGTCGTCGATTTCCGGATAGACGAACACCGAGGCGAACGAGGTGTGGCGCCCGCCGGACGAGTCGAAGGGGCTCTTGCGCACCAGGCGATGCACGCCGGTTTCGGTGCGCAGCAGGCCGAAGGCGTATTCGCCATCGATCTTGATCGTGGCGCTCTTGATGCCGGCGGTGTCGCCCGCAGACTCGTCCTCGACGGTGGCGGTGAAACCATTGCGTTCAGCGTACTTGAGGTACTGGCGCAGCAGCATGCTGGCCCAGTCGCAGGCCTCGGTACCGCCGGCGCCGGCTTGGATGTCGAGGAAGCAGGGCAGGGGGTCGGCCGGGTTGTTGAACATCCGGCGGAATTCCAGCCCCTCGATGATGGTGGCGAGCTTGGCGGTCTCGGCTTCGATGGTGAGCAGGCTGGCCTCGTCACCCTCGGCCTTGGCCATGTCGTAGAGCTCGGTGTTGTCGGACAGATCGGAGCTGAGCTGGTTGAGCGTCAGCACCACGCCGTCGAGCAACTTCTTTTCCTTGCCCAGTTCCTGGGCGCGCTTGGGGTCGTTCCAAACCGCCGGGTCCTCCAGCGAGGCGTTGACGGTCCTCAGACGTTCGGACTTGGCATCGTAGTCAAAGATACCCCCGTAGTTCCTGGGTCCGGGCGCTCAGGTCCGCCAGGGTGGTACCGATGAGGTTGACGCGTTCTGCTTCGATCATGATGGGCTTTTTGGAGTGGTGGGATGGCGCCGTCAGGCGTACGCCAGGCGGCTGTCTGTCCCACGGGTTTGCGAATGGCCAGAATGGCCGACCCGCGATTTTCTCACGACCGGCGCACGCCGTGCGCTCAACGGCCAAACAGACCCTTGAGCGCCTTGCCCACGTCGGGCAGACCGGGAACCAGGGGCTTGTCCGGCTCGGTCCTGGGCTCCTGGCCATCAGTGGCGTTGGGCATGGGATCGTCCGCGTTGCGTCTGGCGTTGCGCCGGCCGCGCGGGGCGTTGGCGCCTTCCTCGCCCAGGGTGACCATGGTCACGGATTTCACCCGCACGCGGGCCGCCCATTCCGGCTCCCAGGGAACACGCTTGTCCGTGGGGCGGGGTGGGTAGGCGAGGTTGAGTTCCTGGCCATAGGCAATGCCGCGCAGCATGGCGCCCTGGGCCTTGGCAAAGATGCCCGCAGGAATGGCGCACTGTGTCCGGGTGGGGGGCAACAGCACCTTCTCCTTGAGCCATTTGTCGATATTGGTGTTGCTGGCGTAGTCCAGCAGACCCCAGCCGGGCTCGGGCACGTCGGACGAACTCCAGATCACCATTTCGTCCTCGCTGCCGCTCATGGCGGTGAGGAAGTAGGCGCGGGCCGTGGGCACGCTGGGCCACGTGAGGTCAGTGGCGTTGGCGCCGCCACCTTGGGCACTGAGCGCCAGTTTGGGCATGAAGTCCTGCTGCTCACCGATGGTGAACTTCAGGCTGGCGGGGAGGCCTTGGCCACTCACGGCATGCGAGCCCATGAGAGAGGCATCCTTGGGCACGGCCTGACGGTGTTTCTCGTTTGGCCAGATGGCGTGTCCCGGCTCGGCCTTGGCGCCACGGTCGCGCACGGCGCGGCCCATCATGAACTTGCCGTATTCCTCCACGCCCGCGGAGGAGAAGTCCAGCACGCGCGGCTGACCGGCTCGCACGGTTTCGCTGCAGCCCCAGTAGAACAGGATGCGGCCCTTGGGACGCTCGGGCACTTCGTCCTCGGCGCGCGGGCCACGTTCGCCCAGCACCTTGGGTTGGGGTTGTACGGGCAGCAACGTCAGGTTGGGCCCCATGTTCTGCCCGGCCGGGATGGCCTGCGTGGCCTCGGTACCTTCCGGTTTGCGTTGCGTCACCACGGCCAGGTCCAGCCAGCGCCCCGGCATCATGCCGCGTGTGGCGCCGAAGCTGGGCCCAGTCATGCCGGTCATGCCGCCGATCAGGCCACCCAGTCCGCCACCCATGCTGGGCATCTCGTCCATGCCGGCCATGGACATGGTCGCCACGTCCATCCAGTACTGTGCGATGGGGGGTTTGACCACCTGCGTCTGGGCCAGGGCGTGGCCGCACAGGAGAAACGCGCAGGCCGCCGTCACAGGAGCGACTCGAGGCCATTGCACGCGGGCGGTGGGAAGCTGGGTATTCATGGATTTGCTCCGCAAAGAATGGTGAATTGGGCTTGGCTCGAAGCTGGTCAGGCTACCACGGGAACGCCCCTGGTGCCATGGGCATGAGTCGCGCCCGTGGCAAGAAAGGGTTCCAGCAGCCTAGCCACGGCCTGTGGCTGGTCGTGGTGCAGCATGTGGCCTGCATTCTCGATGACGGCGATCTGGTGGTTGGCCACCGATCGCAGGCGCTGATGGTATTCATCCAGCGTGTATCGGGCCTGGAACCATTGCATCAAGCTGTCGTGGGCGTTGTCGCATTCCACCGCCAATACCGGGGCCGCGATGTTGCGCCAGCTCGCCAGCACTTCTTCCACGTGATAGAGCTGTGCATTCACGACCTTGTGGGCCGCGTCGCCCAAAATGCTCCACTGCGCGTGGCCGTTCCCATCGCGCACCTCCTGCGCCCAGTGGCGCGCGAGCCAATGCGCCTTGTCCGCTCCCAGGCGCGGATTCGTCTTAATCATGCGGCGCGCCACGGCTTCGATCGAGTCGTACGGCTTGAGTGCCAACTCGCCGCGATGAAGGGCCTTGAGTTCGTCCATCCAGCGTGCGTAACGCTGTGGCGCCTCCTCGGGCTGCGTGACTGGCATGCCGAAGCCCTCCAGGTTGACCAGACGCCGCACGCGCTGCGGACGCACACCCGCATAGAGCATGGCCACGTTGCCCCCCATGCTGTGCGCCACCAAATCCACCGGCTCGTCGCCCGCGTAATGGTCCAGCAGGAAGTCCAGGTCCGCCAGGTAGTCCGGAAAGCCGTAGTGGTCGCCACCTCCTGATGCCGTATGCCCAAACCCTCGCCAATCCGGGGCCACGATGTTGCGGCCGCGCGCGAAGTCGTCGCTGAACTCGTCCACCAGGAATTGCCACGACGCGGCCACGTCCATCCAGCCATGCAGCAACACCAAGGTCGGCGCGGCCGCTGCGGCGGGTGAGTCGCCCCAGCGAAGCACGTGGTAACGCAAATTGCGGATGGAAACGGATTCGCTTCGAGCGGGTCTGGAACAGATATACATGCGCTCATCATACGGGGGGACAGCGGGATTTCCACGGTCGGTACTCGCTGTCGGGCCAGGGGTCAATGCTTGAACCCGGGCAGGCTTTTCGGCACAATCAAATGGCCCCGCGGTCCCTCCGGCGGGGAAGAGGGCTCCCCATGAACACGTACAAGCTGATTCCGGTCGTTCTGATCTTGTCGGGGTCCTTGGCGGCTTTTGCGCAGACGGTGGACGCTGACGCGCCCGTGTCCCTGCGCTGGCAGGCGGTGCCCCTGCTGGGCAGGTTCAGCACCCGACTGCTGGACACCGGCGCTCAGCGCAGTCCGCTGGGGCTGCACGTCGAGGCAGGCACCTGGCGTGTCGATCTGGCACTGCCCAACCTCGCGCCGACGACACCACTGACACTGACGGGCACGCGGCGCGGTGGTCGCTCCGATGTGGGTGATTTTTCCCTGGGCATTGCCCGCAGCATGGGCTCAACGGGCCGTGATGCCTCGCTTTGGGACTGGAGTCGCTTCAGCCTCGAGGCGAATGCGGGTTATGCGGTCGGAAGAACGGTGGATGAGCGCTATCGCAACCTCTGGGAGGGCAGCCTGGGCGCTGCTTGGAAATTCTCCCAGGCAGGCAGCCTGGGGCTGAATTACCGCATCGAGACGGCCAGTCTGCCGGAGGCCCAGGCTTCGCGCAGTGTGGGCTTGTCGTATGGCTACCAGTTCAGTTCGGGCTTGCGCGTGAACACCAGTCTGGATCGCGGTCTGACGGACGGTACGCCCCGCTGGGGCGGCGGTTTGTCGATTTCGTATATGCGCTGAGCCCCATGCCGGATTGCTACGACAGCCTGCACGCCGGATTTGGCTGGCAGGTGCCGGGCCAGTTCAACATGGCTCAGGTGTGCTGTGGTCGCTGGGCGGAACGGCCCGACGCGAGACGCCGGATCGCGATCCTGACCCACCGCGAAGCGCGACCGCCTCTTAGTCACAGTTATGCCCAACTGCAGGAACAGGCTCATCGCCTGTCCAACGCCTTGGCGAAACTGGGAGTGGGGCGCGGCGACCGGGTGGCGATTGTGCTGCCCCAGCGCTTTGAGACAGCAGTGGCCTACATGGCTGTGTTGCAGATGGGCGCGGTGGCCATGCCGCTGTCGACCCTGTTCGGACCCGAGTCGCTGGAGTTACGTCTGCACGACAGCGGGGCCGTGCTGGCGCTGTGCGATGCGGCGGGGCACGACAAGTTGCAGTCCGTGCGCGGATCCTGCCCCTTGCTGCGGCACGTGGTGGTGCTGGACGCGCCACGCGACGCTCACCGTACGCTGGACTACGCCACCTTGCTGGCGCAGCAGCCGGCGCAGTTTGTCGCCGTGCCCACCCTGGCCGAGGATGCCGCGATCCTGATCTACACCAGTGGCACCACGGGCAACCCCAAGGGCGCGCTGATTCCACACCGGGCGCTGATCGGCAACCTCAGCGGCTTCGTCTGCAGCCAGAACTGGTTCGGCTTCGACCCGCAGCCCAAGGCGCCGGCCGCCCCCGGTGAATCGAACGCCGTTTTCTGGAGCCCGGCGGACTGGGCCTGGACCGGCGGCCTCATGGACGCGCTGCTGCCCACGCTGTACTTTGGCCGTCCCATCGTGGCCTACGGTGGACGCTTCAGCCCACAGATGGCGTTCGAGATCCTGCAGACCCATGGGGTGAGCCACAGCTTTTTGTTCCCCACCGCGCTCAAGGCCATGATGAAGGCCTACCCCGAGCCGCGCCGCCAGTTCACGTTCAGTCTGCAAGCCATCATGAGCGCGGGCGAGGCCGTGGGCGATGCCGTATTTGCCTATTGCCGTGAGCAGCTGGGCGTGACCGTGAACGAGATGTTCGGCCAGACCGAGATCAACTACGTCGTGGGCAATTGCGCGCCGATGTGGCCGGCCTTGCCGGGCAGCATGGGCCGGCCCTATCCGGGCCACCGGGTTGCGGTGATCGACGAGCAGGGCGCGGAATGCCCGGTGGGCGTGCCCGGCGACGTGGCTGTGAACCGGTTTGACGTGCATGGCGACGCGGACCCGATCTTCTTCCTGGGCTACTGGAAGAACCCCGCTGCCACACAGGCCAAGTACACGGGCGACTGGTGCCGCACGGGTGACATGGCCACGCGCGATGCCGACGGCTACCTCTGGTACCAGGGCCGCGCCGACGACATGTTCAAGGCCGCGGGCTACCGCATCGGCCCCAGCGAAATCGAGAACTGCCTGGTCAAGCACCCGGCCGTGGCGAACGCGGCCGTGGTGCCCAAGCCCGACCGCGAGCGCGGCGCCCTGGTCAAGGCTTATGTCGTGCTTGCTCCTGAATTTGCAGCGCAACGCGCCCTTTTGGCGGGCGATGTGGCCCCCTTTGATCAACACATCGTGGCCGAACTGCAAGCTCATGTGCGCGGCCGCCTGGCACCCTACGAGTACCCCAAGGAGATCGAGTTCATCGACGCCCTGCCCATGACCACCACCGGCAAGGTGCAGCGCCGGGTCCTGCGCCTGCAGGAAGAAGCCCGCGCCGCGCAAGGATGAGACGGCTCCCTTAGACTTGCGGTCTTCCCCTTCACTGCAAGCAAAGCCGCTCCATGAAAACTCTTGCGCTCGGTCGCAGCGACCTGCACGTCACGCCCATCTGCCTGGGCACCATGACCTTTGGTGAACAGGTCACGAAGCCCTGGCCCACCGCATTCTGGACCGCGCGCTGGAGCGCGGCGTGAACTTCATCGACACCGCAGAGATGTACGCGGTGCCCGCCAAGGCCGAGACCTACGGCGCCACCGAGACCATCATCGGCAATTGGTTTGCCCGCAACCCGAGCGCGCGCGCCAAGGTGGTGCTGGCCAGCAAGGTGGCCGGCCCCTCGCGCGGCATGAACTGGATCCGCAACGGCAGCCCGGACCTCACGCCGCAGGACATCGTGGCCGCGTGTGACGCCTCGCTGCGCCGCTTGCAGACCGACGTGATCGACCTGTACCAGATCCACTGGCCGGTGCGCCATGTGCCGGCGTTCGGCATCGTGTACTACGACCCCGCCCGGGACCGCGAGGCCACCGCCATCCACGCCCAGCTCGAAGCGCTGGCTGGGTTGGTCCAGGCCGGCAAGGTGCGCGCCATCGGCCTGTCCAACGAGACGCCCTACGGCGTGCACGAGTTCGTGCGTTTGGCCGAGCAGCACGGATTGCCGCGCGTGGCCACCGTGCAAAACCCCTATTGCCTGATCAACCGCTCGCTGGAAAACGGCCTGGACGAAACCATGCACCGCCTGGGCGTGTCCCTGCTGGCGTATTCGCCCCTGGGCTTTGGCTTGCTCACCGGCAAGTATGACAGCACGGGCATCGACAGTCCCGACGCGCCGCAGGGCCGCATGGCCTTGTACGACTCCATGAAGAAGCAGCGCTGGGGCCGCCCCGAAGCCCTGGTGGCGGCGCGTCGCTACAACGCCCTGGCGCGTGAGCATGGCCTGACCCCCACGCAACTGGCCATGGCCTTTTGCCTGACCAAGTGGCAGGTGGCCAGCACCATCATCGGCGTGACCTCGCTGGCGCAACTCGACGAAGATCTGGACACTGTGGGCCTGACGCTTTCGGCCGATGTGCTCAAGGCCATCGACGCCATCCGCTGGGATATTCGGGACCCGGCGCTGTAGGCGCGCGGCGTGGAGCGACAGTTGACCACTGGACGAAGCCAACGGGGCCGAGAGGGTTGGCGGGGGCTGCGCAGCCTGATCCGCGTGGCAGCCGTGGCGGGTGCCTGGGCAGTTGGCGCGGCCCACGCCGCTCCAGCGGCGACATCGGCTACACCGCCTCATCTGGACACCGAGGGTCAGGCCGACTACCGGGCCTACCTCGCGGCATCAACGCACAAGGCCTTTGCCCTCGCTCCCGGCGGTGCCTGGGGCTGGAAGGCGCAAGCCCCCTCTCGCGAGCAGGCCGAGGCCGCTGCGCTCGCCACCTGCCAGGCGAACACGCGCCAGACCTGTGCGCTTTTCGCCAGCGACAACGCGGTGGTGTGGGATGCGGCCGCCTGGTCCCGGCTCTGGGGCCCTTATGCCAGCGTGGCGCAGGCACGCCAGGCAGGCACCGGGCGCGAGCGCGGCCAGCGCTTTGTCGACCTGAGCTTTCGTGACGCGCAAGGCCGGCCCGGCAGCGTGCGCGGCCTGCAGGGCAAGGTGGTGGTACTGCACTTCTGGGGCGCGTGGTGCGGTCCGTGCCGCCGCGAAATGCCCGAACTGCAGAAGCTGCACGACAGCCTGAAGGATCTGCAAGACCTGGCCTTCGTGCTGCTCCAGGTACGCGAACCCTTTGCCACCTCACAGCGCTGGGCCAGCGCGCAGGGGCTGCACCTGCCGCTGTTCGATTCCGGGGCGCGCAGTGCGGCGGATGCGGCGCTGCCCATCAAGGGGGGAGGCAGCCTGGCCGACCGAGACATCGCCACCGTGTTCCCCACCACCTACGTGCTCGACAAGCGTGGCATCGTCGTCTTCAGCCACTTCGGCCCCGTGCCCGACTGGAGCCAGTACCGCGAGTTTTTGCTGGATGTCGTGAAGCGCTCCGGGCGGTAGAGACTTCCAGACGCAGATCTCAGTCGGGGCGGGCGCGGACCACCGTGCCACGCCCCGGTTCACCCCCGCCTATTTGGCCGCGTGTTCGTCTTCCACCGTCTCCCAGCCCGTGACCATGGCCTTCAGATGCGCGCCCACGGTGTGGCCAGTAGTGATGAGGTAGACGTGACTGATCAGGAAGGCCAGCATCAGGAAGGCGCCGGCCACGTGGAAGAAGGCCACCCATTCCAGTGACAGGTAGGCGTCCCAGCCCCAGGCCTTCCAGTTGCCGTAGAACAGGTAGAACCAGCCCGACACCCAGATCAGCGGACTCACCACCACGAGGATGATCAGGTAGGTCAAACGCTGCAAGGGGTTGTGCTTCTTGAGCGCGGTGACGCGAAATGGATGCGGCTCGTTCTTGAAGATCCCCACCGAGTAGTGCCGCATCACGGCGAGCATCTTGTCGGTGGTGAGGATGTACTGGCGCCACTGACCGGTGGTGATGTGCCAGAACACCGCGAACACCCACAGGCCCACCAGGGTCCATGCAGCGAGCGTGTGCACCTGCACGGCGGTCTTGAAGCCCAGGCTTTCATAGCTGCCATGCACTTCGAAGCCCGTGACCAGCAGGGTGATGATGAGGGCGGCCTGCAGCCAGTGCCACAGACGTTCGAAGCGGTTGAAGATGTAGATGCGTGAAGAGGCCATGATGTTCAGCCTGCCTTTCTGCTCAGATAGATGCGCACGCCGCCATGCACGAGCACGCCGAAGAGGGTGCCGAACACGGCCAGCCAGCCCAGCATGTCCAGCCCCTGACTGCGGTCGCGCCCGGGCATGTAGATGCCCTTGACGTTTTGCAGCCGGCCGAACTTGCTGTGGCACTGGGTGCAGGTCAGGGCGTCTTCCTTGGGCGCCACCATGTGGGTGATGGGCCAGGTCATCTCGGTCTTGACGAAGTCGAACTTGCCGCCGAATTTCTGTCCAGAGGCCTCAGCGCCAGCCTTGAGGGCCGCCTCCCACTTGAAGTTCTGCCAGAAGGCCGTGTCGTCCTTCTCACCGTAGCCGGTAGCGGTGTGCGGCACCAGCAGCGACTTGGTCTCGAGGTCGTAGGGTTGCTTGCCGCGGAACACCTTGACTGGCCAGATGCGGGACTGGCCATCCTCGGCGCTGCCGTAGTAATGGTTGATCTCGGTCACGCCGGTGGTGTTCACCGGATCGCCCAGCAGGGTGTACTTGACCTTGCCGTTGATCCAGATGTACTCGGGCACGACGTCGGTCTCGTAGGTGAAGTTGCCCTTCTTGCTGTCATAGCGGTCGTGGTGGCCGGAGCTGTCCTTGATGGAGAAAGGCTTGCCCTGGCCGTCGAGCTTGCCGGCGGTGGACCAGTCCCAGGTCATCTTGGTGGCGATGTTGCCGCGCGCGTATTGCGGCACGTGACAGGTCTGGCACGCGATCTTTTCCGTGTGCTCGTTCAGCTTGGCCGCCATGTTCGCCTTCTTGTGCGGGATCTGCCCGTGGCAGGACTGGCAGGTGGCGGCGTTGCTGCCATCCTTCTTGCCGCGCATGTGGGCGTCGTCCGCGTCCTTGCCCGTGGGGGTGTAACGGCTGCCGGGAATGTTGTGGCCCTTGGTGGCGTGGCAGGTGGCGCAGGAGAAGTTGAGCCCCTTGGCGTCCATGTGCACGTCCAGGTAGCGCGGTGGGTTCTTCATGGAGGTGTCCAGATCGCCGTGCTTGACGGCATCGCCACCACCACCCAGGAAGTGGCAGGTGCCGCAACTGGCGCGGCTGGTGGGTCCCACGCTTTGCGCGATCTTGCTCAGGTCGGCGGGCTTGACGGTCTTGCCCGAGCCGGGCGGGAACTCGATCTCCTTGTAGGCCGGGTGTCCAGCCAGGCCGGGCAGCTTCTTGTAGGTGCCGGTGCGCTCATGGCACACCAGACAGTCCACGTTTTCCTCGGACTTGAAGTCGAAGTTGTTGTCGCGCCAGCCATAGCCCGCGTGGCACGAGGTACAGAAGGCCTGGTTGGACGGCACGGCCGTGCAGAAGTTGTTGATGACGTTCTTCTTGCCCAGGCGCTGGCCGTTGTCGGGGTTGAGCACATCCCAGGTCCAGTGCTTGGTCTTGTGCACCTGCTTGGCGGCCTCGGTGTGGCACACCAGGCAGGCCTTGGTGACTTCGGGGCCGCTGGCAAAGTTTTGCTGAAGTTCCTTGAACTTGCTGTGGTCCGCCGTGGACGTTGAAGCCGACTTGACAGCGGCCGCGCTCGCGGCGCCCGCCGGGGCCGAGGCGGCCGGGTTGGCAGCGGCCACCGCCACAGATGCGGGAGCGGAAGGTGTGGCGGCCATGACGCTGGAAGCCAGCAGCCATAGCGTTGCCACCGGACGGGTGAATCTCATGATGTGTTCCCGCCTTTCTCAGCAGCCACTGGGTGCGCCGGCGCCGCCACCACCGCCTTCACCCGCGGGTTTGGGCACGATCATCTGGGGTGCGGGCTTGGACGGGTCCATGACCAGGAACTTCTTCTGGTCCTCGGCCACCTTGCCCATGATGTCACCCACCAAGGGACCGAACATCTTGCCGATGAGCCCGGCGTTCATCGTGGCGATGTACACCTTGCCGTCGTTCTTCTTGTACACCGTGACCTTGCACGGCATCAGGATCGACAGGTAACGCACCGAGTCTTCCTTGAGGATAGGCCCGGAGTATTTGGTGCTGCAGGCTTCCACCATCATCACGGGCAGCACGTTGCCGCCGTCGTTTTGCACCGACTTGGCCGGATTGCGCAGGCCGGACAGTGCCCAGCCGTTGCCCGTGGCCTGGATGTTGTGCTGCACGCGGGCAATCGTTTCCTCCATGCCGAAGGGGCTGACGTACTCGTTGAACATCAGTCCCGCAGCCATGTTCCATACCGCAATGCCGGTCAACGCGACGCCGGCAACCACACCACCGATGAACTTGAACATGACGATCCGCCTTTCTTTTGAAATAAATATCCAGACGTGCTTATTTAACAATGAATGGATATCGAACTTCTTGATGAAGCTCAAGATGAGGGCGAATCGGGACGCCGCAGTGTGGCGCCAATGTGTCTGCGCGTGCACCAGTTTGGGTGCGTGCTCAACGATATTGCTGTTCCAGCTTCCGGTAGTAAGCCTGCAGCGTGAAGAAGGCTTTCTTCTTGATGCCCCGGTTGGAGATCAAGCCCTTGCGGTTCCAGCCGTCCTGTACGCCGGGCAGCAAGCGCTTGGGCGAGCGGAAGTCGGTGAGGATCCAGGGACTGACGCCGCGCAGACCGGGCAGTTTGTCCAACATCAGCAGTGTCTGCTCGTACAGGTGCTCCTGGTATTCCTCCGTCCAGCGCTCGTCGCGCGGTCCGTGACGGCCCTGCAGGGCGCCGCCGCCAAACTCGGACACGACCACCGGCTTGTTGAAGCGGATGTCCCACTTGGCGCGCGCGGCATCCTCGGGCGTGCCGCCGTACCAGCCGATGTACTGGTTGAAGGCCACGATGTCCAGATGTTCGCCGATGGGGTCGTCCAGCACCTGCGTGAGCGGGTCGCTCTCGCTGGCGTGGCGCTCCAGCGCGGCGCTCAGCAGCCGGGTGGTGTCCAGCGAGCGGGTGTGCTCGATCAACTGGCGCAGGAACGCGTGGCGCGGCGCCGACGGCGGTGTTTCATTGGCCATGGACCATACGATGATGGAGGCCCGGTTGCGGTCGCGCGTGATGGCTTCGGTCAGTTGCTGGCGCGCGCTGTCCAAGGCCCGCGGGCTGCTGAAGTCCACCGTCCAGTAGACCGGGATTTCCTCCCACACCAGCAGGCCCATCTTGTCCGCCAGGCGCAGCATGTGCTCGTTGTGCGGGTAGTGCGCCAGCCGCACGTAGTTGCAGCCCAGTTCCTTGGCCCAGGTCAGCGCCACCAGGGCGTCGGCCTCACTGTAGGCGCGTGCCCCGCGCTGGGCGTTTTCCTCGTGGATGCTGATGCCGCGCAGGAAGATCGGCTTGCCATTGAGCAGGATGTCCCTGCCCTGGGTGCGGATGCTGCGCAGGCCGATGTCGTCGCGCAGCCGCTGATGGGAGGTGGACACCCACACTTCGTACAGCTTGGGCGACTCGGGTGACCAATGGCGGATCCGGTCCGAGAGCATTTCAAAGCTTCCCAGGCCGCCGCGGGTCGTGACGGGTTGCTTCAGGCCGAGTTCCGGGATTTCCACATGCGCCACCTCACCCTCGGCCGCGCCGTTGAGCCGCACGTAGCCGGCGATGGTGTCCGGGGCGCCGGGCTTGAGTTGCACCTGGTAGTCCTGGATGAAGGTCCGGGGCTCCTCGATCAGCAGTACCTCGCGCGTGATGCCGCCGTAGTTCCACCAGTCGGTGTTCAGGGTGGGCACGGCCTCCTTGAAGCGCTTGTTGTCCACCTTGACCACCAGGAAGTTGTCCTTGGCCCTGACCAGCCCCGTGACCTCGTAGTTGAAGGGCGTGAAGCCGCCTTCGTGCGTGCCCAGTTTGCGGCCATTCAGGTACACGTCGGCACGGTAGTTGACGGCGCCGAAGTAGACGAACAGGCGGTTGCCGGCCTGGGTGGGCGTGTGGTCAAAATTGCGCCTGAACCACACCGTCCCCTCGTAATAAAAGAGGTTTTCCTTCTGTGAGTTCCAGTCGCCGGGGATGGCGAGCGTCGGGGACTTGTCGAAGTCGTACTCCACGAGCTCAGCCTTGTCTCGGGCATGGTGATTCATGAAGAAGGCGGACGGAGAGTGTTCTTTCGCCTGGTCGTAGGGCTCCAGCCGGTAGTTGTAGTAGCCGGTCTCGTAGGGGTCCACGATATAGCTCCAGGTGCCGCCCAGTGAGGTGATCTGACGGTGCGGAGTGTTGGTGAGCAGCCCCTGGGCCCAGCCGATGGCGGGCAGCAGCAGCAGGCAGGCGAACAGTTTGCGCATGGATTTCCTTGCGGTGAGCTTCGACGAAAATGCGCCATCGTAACGACACCTCCAAGCCGTCCGACGAATCCCCCATGCGCAAGAAAGCCCACATCTCGGAAACCCCCGCCATCGAAATGCTGCGCGCGCACGGCGTGAGCTTCACCGAGCACCCCTATGAGTACCTGGAGCATGGCGGCGCCACGCACAGCGCCGAGGTGCTGGGCTTTGACCCCTTCATGGTGGTGAAAACCCTGGTCATGCAGGATCAGGATGCCAAGCCACTGATCGTGCTCATGCACGGCAATCGCAAGGTCTCCACCAAGAATCTCGCTCGCCAGATCGGCGTCAAATCCGTGGAGCCCTGCCTGCCCGAAGTGGCCAATCGGCACAGTGGTTACCTCGTGGGTGGCACCTCGCCATTTGGCACGCGCCGCCAGATGCCGGTGTACATCGAACAAGCCATCCTGGCGCTGCCGCGCATCCTGATCAACGGTGGCCGGCGCGGCTACCTGGTGGGCATGGAACCCGAGGTTTGTGTGCGTCTGCTGGGCGCCAAGCCGGTGCAGTGCGCCTTGCCGCTGTGAGGCGCGATCCAGGCACGCCGATGCCCTGGGCGCTGGCACAATGCGCCCTTCTCTGGAGACTTTCTTGGACACCCTGAATTTGATGCTTCCCGTGTTGGTCACTGTGGCCGCCTACCTGCTGGGCTCGCTTTCGTTTGCCGTCATCGTGACCCGGCTCATGGGCCTGGACGACCCGCGCTCCTATGGCAGCAAGAACCCCGGCGCCACCAACGTGCTGCGCTCGGGCAGCAAGGCGGCGGCGGCGCTCACCCTGTTGCTGGACGCTCTCAAGGGCTGGGTGCCGGTGGCACTGGTGGCAGGGTATGGCTCGACCTGGGGCTTGGGTGGAGGGACGGTGGCGCTGGCAGGACTCTCCGCTTTCCTGGGCCACCTGTACCCGGTGTTCTTCAAATTCAAGGGCGGCAAGGGCGTGGCCACGGCGGCGGGCGTGCTCCTGGGCATCAGCGGGTGGCTGGGGCTGACGGTCCTGCTCACTTGGCTGACCATGGCCGTCGTCTTTCGCTACTCATCCCTGGCGGCGCTGGTGGCGTCCTTGGCCGCGCCGGCGTTCTATGTGCTGGGGGCGCGCTGGTGGGGGGGGCCGGACCCGTTCATCCTGGGCGCCGTGGTGGTGATGAGCCTGCTATTGATCTGGCGGCACCGAGAGAACATCGCTCGCCTGATGAAAGGCCAGGAATCCAGGCTCGGTCAGCGCAAGAATTGATCCGCCAGAGTGGCAGCACGGGCGCGTGGCCTCATACGCCAAAGTGCTTGCGCACCATGGCTTCCATCAGTCTGCGCGCCTCGTCTTCCGTGGCATTCACCGTCGCGGCGTGCACGTGGCTGGCGATGCGCGAGAACTCCTGCATCAGCTCGGGATCGAAGTGCGAGCCCGCGTCGCGGAGCAGGATCTCCATGGCCTGCTCCAGCGAGAAGGGCTCCTTGTACGGACGTTTGGAGCACAGGGCGTCGAATACATCTGCAATGGCAAAGATGCGCGCCACCAATGGAATGGCCTCGCCCGCCAAGGCACGGGGGTAGCCCGAGCCGTCCCACTTTTCGTGGTGGTGCGCCACCACGTCCTTGCCGCCATCGAGCCAACCCGCGCCGGTGACGATCTGCTCGCCCATGGCCACGTGGGTGCGCATGATGTCCATTTCCTGCGCCGTCAGCCGGCCTGGCTTGAGCAGGATGGCGTCGGGGATACCGATCTTGCCCGCATCGTGCAGGAAGCTGCCGGCGATCAACTCCTGCATCCTGCTGCCCGAAAGGCCCACGGCCTCACCCAGCGTGGCGGAGATCCAGGCCACGCGATAGTTGTGCGCGCCGGTGTCGGAGTCGCGTTTGGCGATGGCGCGTCCCAGAGCTTCCATCATGGAGATGTGCGATTCCAGAACTTCCCGCGCCTTGCGGTCGTTGTCCGCGGCCAGGTAGGTGACGATGGGGTAGAGCACGCCACCGCACACCAGCGAAGCCAGCACCACCATCAGCGCGACGGTCATGGCGCTGGTCAGGATCTACTGGCGTTGCCAGTCGGGAATCAGCCGCACCCCCTCGAAATAGCCGTTCATGCGCGGCCCGTCGCGCAAGGGCACGAACACGCGCAGCACCCAGCGGTCGCCCGAGAGATGCATGCTCTCGTAGAACGGGTCGTGATAGTCGGGCTTGCCGTGCTTGGTGATGTCCTTTTCGATGTTCTTGCCCACGTCGGTCAGGCCCTCGGCCAGGCGCTTGCCGTCCGCTCGATAGATTTCCGCGATGTCAAAGAGCCCACCGGTCAGTGTCCGGGCTGCCTGCTCCGCGTGCCGGATGGCGTCGGCGCCATCCAGGTGAAACACTTCCTGCTGCTGCAACAGTCGTCGCGACTCTTCCATGGCGAAGGACACGATGCCTTCCTCGGCGTGTTCACGCGACACCATCCAGGCCAAGGGGCCGGCAAGGGCGGCCAGCGCCAGCGAGACGGCCGCGATGCGCAAGGCCACCCGACGATTGAAGGTGTTCAAGGGAATCGCTCCAATGTCGAATGCCCGCGCATGCGCCGCGACCGAAAGCGTGCTGGACGTCAGTCGCGGAAGTTGTTGAAGCTCAGCGGCACGTCGGTGATGTCCTTGCGGATCAATGCCATGGCGGCCTGAAGATCGTCACGCTTGGCGCCGGTGACACGCACCGTGTCGCCCTGAATGGACGCCTGTACCTTGAGCTTGCTGTCCTTGATGATGCGTTGCAGCTTCTTGGCCAGCTCCGACTCGATCCCGTTGCGCACCTTGACCACGACCTTGACCTTGTCTCCGCCAATCTTCTGCACCTCGCCCTTGTCGAGGAAGCGCACATCCACGTTGCGCTTGGTGAGCTTGTTGCGCAGCACGTCCTCGATCTGGGTGAGCTGGAAGTCCGCATCCCCGGTGAGCGTGATGTCCTTGTCCTTGAGTTCGATGGCTGCGGACGTTCCCTTGAAATCGAAACGCGTGGCGATTTCCTTGGCGGTGTTGTCCACCGCGTTCCTGACTTCCACCAAATCGGCTTCGCAAACCGTGTCAAATGAAGGCATGATAGGTACTCAAAAGTGTTTCGGTCGCCCTGAGCCTGTCCAAGGGCGGGATGTGTACTGTTTTCCGGGGGGTGGACAGGCTCGGCCAGAATGAGGGCACGCGCCCCCGGATGCGACAATCTCGCCATGTTAGTCGAGAAAAACGTCTCTTTACAGCCCTACAACAGCTTTGGCATCGCGGCCAAGGCGCATACCCTGGTACGGGTGCGCAGCATCGACGAGCTGCGCGCGCTGATGGGGCGGGACGACTGGGCGCAACAACCCCGGCTGGTGCTGGGCGGCGGCAGCAACATGGTGCTCACCGGCGACGTGAAAGCCCTGGTGCTCAAGGTCGATATCCCCGGCCGGCGCCTCGTGCGGGAAACCCCCAAGGCCTGGATCGTCGAGGCCGGGGCCGGGGAGAACTGGCACGAGTTCGTCACCTGGACCCTGGAACAGGGCTACCCGGGACTGGAAAACCTGGCGCTGATCCCGGGCACGGTCGGTGCGGCGCCGGTGCAGAACATCGGCGCCTACGGCGTGGAGCTGCAGGACCGCTTTGATTCGCTGGACGCCGTGGATCTGGACACTGGGCGCGAGTTCACGCTGGATGCCGCCCAGTGCGCATTTGGCTACCGCGATTCCGTGTTCAAGCATTCCCCCGCACCCGCGCCACAGGCTGAATCGGCGGAGACTCTGCCACAAAAGGGCTTTGGCCTGGCCGGACGCGCGCTCATCGTGCGTGTGCGTCTGGCCCTGCCCAAGGCCTGGAAGCCCGAGCTGGGTTACGCCGACCTGGAGCGAAAGCAGGCCGAATCCGGCATCGCGCAGCCCACGGCACGGCAGATTTACGACTGGGTGGTGGCCGTGCGCCGTGCCAAGCTGCCCGACCCCAGGCTCATCGGCAACGCGGGCAGCTTCTTCAAGAATCCCACCGTCACGGCCGAGCAGTGCGAGGACATCATTCAGCGCGATCCCAGGATCGTGCACTACCAACTGGCCGACGGTCGTGTGAAGTTGGCCGCTGGATGGCTCATTGATGCCTGTGGCTGGAAGGGCAAGTCCATCGGTAACGCCGGTGTGTACGAGAAGCAGGCCTTGGTGCTGGTGAACCGTGGCACCGGAAGCGACGACCCCGCGCGTTGCGCCACCGGCGGCGAAGTCATGACCCTGGCGCGTGCCATCCAGACCAGCGTGTACGAGCGCTTTGGCATCCTGCTGGAGCCGGAGCCGGTGGTGGTGTGAATAGATCCGAGGGGTGACGCCTCAGCTCTTGAAAGCGAACCTGCCTTCGCGGAACAGTGCCAGGCAAGTGTCTGCCACGGCGGCGTCGTAGATGCTGCCGCGACCGCGCTCGATTTCGCCGAGGGCCACTTCGATACCCAATGTGGCGCGGTAAGGGCGGTGCGAGGCCATGGCCTCGGTCACGTCCGCCACGGCAAGGATGCGCGATTCGAGCAGGATGTCGTCGCCCTTGAGCCCTTTCGGGTAACCCGAGCCGTCGATCCGTTCATGGTGCTGATGCACGATGTCCGCGATAGGCCATGGAAACTGGATGCCCTTGAGGATGTTGAAGCCGGACTCGGGGTGCGTCTTGATGAGCATGAACTCGATCTCCGAGAGCCTGCCCGGTTTCGCCAGGATTTCGGCGGGCACCTGGATCTTGCCCAGGTCGTGAATGCTCGCGGCCAGCCGGATGCCCTGAATTCTGTCATCGGGCAGGCCCATCGCCCTGGCAATGGCGGCTGCCAGCTCGGCGACGCGCCGTTGGTGTCCGGCGGTGTAGGGGTCGCGTGCCTCCACGGTGTCGGCGATGGCGCCGATGGACTGCTCCAGGCTCTTGCGCAGTATTTCCTCGTGGTGCAAATGGGCGTAGGCGATGCGGTCCCGCTCAGCCCGGGTGCGCAGGGTCTCCATGCCGAAGGCCAGGTCCGCGGCCAGTTCCCGCAGCAGCGGCACCTCGGCTTCGTCAAAGGCGTTGGGTTCGGGAGCGTAGATCGTGAGCACGCCCAGCCTGTCGGTGGCGCCCATGAGGGGAAGCGCGATGCTGGACTGGTAGCCGCGCCTGGCCGCGGCTTCACGCCAGGGCAGCAGAGCGGGGTTGGTCGGATAGTTCTGGTTGATCTGGACCGTGCCGGTACGCACGGCCATGCCGGTGGGGCCGCGCCCCAGTTCGGTTGCGTCAGACCAACTGAACCGCGCGTCGCGCAGGAAACCCGTGACGTCCCCGAACTGGGCCACAGGTCGCACGGTCTTTGCCGCGTCGTCCAAGGCGACACCGACCCAGGCCATCAGGTAACCCCCTTTTTCCACGATGAGTTGACAGACTGAATCGAGCAACCCGGATTCGGTACTGGAGTGCACCAGGGCGGTGTTGCAGTCACTCAGGGTGCGCAGGGCGCGATTGGCGCGCTCCAAGGCCTGTTGGGCCTGCTTGCGCTCCGTGATGTCGCGCGCCGCTGCAAACACGCCCTGTAGTTCGCCCGCTTCGTTGCGGTATTCGGCGGCGTTGTAGAGCACGTCCATGGTACGCCCGCAGCGGTTGCGAATCGTCAGCGGGTAATCACGCACATAGCCTTGCTCCAGCACCCTGCGGTAGCCCACGCGCGCCTGTTCCGGTTCGGTGAAGTAGTCGGCGAAATCGGTGCCAATGAGCTCGGCGCGATCCAGCCCGGTGGCCTGTTCGGTTGTCCGGTTGACGTCCGTGATCTTGCCTTGGGGGCTGATGGTCACCAAAGGATCCAGACTCGCCTCGATGAGGCTGCGCGCATAGAGCGCGGCCGCGCGCTGGTTCTCCTCAGCGCGCTTTCTTTCGGTGACATCGCGCGCCGTGGCATACGTCACCCCGTCACTCGTGTCCAGGAAGGCGTTCCACGACAGGAGAACGGTGGAGCCGTTCTTGCATTGGCAGCGGTTCTCAAAGTGCAAGGACGGATGAGCCGCCGTCTGCAGCTTCATTTCGGCAGCGGTGGTTGGGCGATCGTCCGGGTGAACGAAGTCGAGGAAGGGCTTGGACAGCAACTCGTTCTCGAGGAAACCCGTCACTTGCGTCATGGCGGGGTTGACTTCCTTGAAGCAGCCATGGGCATCGACAATGCCCATGGCCTCCGTGGACAGCCGGAAGAATCGCAGGTACTGCTCCTTCTGCTGCTCCAGACGCAGGCGTTCGGCGCGTGTGCGCAGCGTGATGATGCCAAACGCCAGATCGCCTGCCAGTTCCTCCAGAAGGCGCACTTCCTTCGTAGTGAAGGCATCGGCTTGCGTGGAGTAGATGCTGAGAATGCCAAACGCCGCCTGCTCGTCCTTGAGGGGCAGGGAAATGACGGACCGGTAACCCCTTTGCAGTGCCGCCTCTCGCCAGGGAAGTGCCTGGGGCTCGGTGGCGAAGTCCTGGATGCAGGCGGTTTGTCCCGTGCGAACGGCGACTCCGGCGGGTCCCCGGCCGCGCTCGGTGTCGGCCCAGGTCAGTTGGGCCTGTTCGATATAGCCCTCATCCAGACCGGCGCGGGCAACGGTGTGGATGGTCTTGGCTTCGTCGTTCAACACATAGCCGACCCAGGCAAATCGGTAGCCGGCTTCGTCGCAGACGATACGGCAGATGGCGTCCACCAGGCCTTGCTCGTCCTCGGCCCGCATCAGGGTCTGGTTGCAACTGCTGATGGCCCTCAGCTCCCGGTTCGACCGATGCAATGCCTCCTCTGCCTCCTTGCGTTCCGTCACGTCCACGAAGGATACGATCACCTGTAGGATGCAACCGGCTTCATCGAATTCGGGCTCGGCGCTGACCAGCACCCAGGCGAGGTCCTCGTGACCGGGTTGGCGAATGCCCAGAACCTGGTTGCGCAGCGGCTTCTTCGACGTCAAGACCACGCTGGCCGGATGTTCCTGCGCCGGTAGCTGGGCGCCGTTTTCACGGATGAAATGCCAGCCGGGATCGGACAGGGACTTGCCCTCGAGCTGGTCGCTGGGCAGCCCCAACAGCGTGCGGGCCAGTGGATTGCTGTCCAGGACGACGCCCTGGCTGTCGTACAGCACGATGGCCGCCTGGACACGCTGGATGAGGGAACGGTACCGGTCCTCGCTCAGGTGCAGTTCGGCGTCCCGCGCGGCCAGCGAGTCAAGCATGGTGTTGAACTCGCGCGCAATGACCGCGGCCTCGTCGGGTCCGGTCAGCGTGGAGCGGGCCAGACGGTTTCCGGAGCGCACCTCGTCGATGGTCTTTTGAACCGCGTACAGCCGCCGGGTGATCAACCGCCCCATGGACCACGCCACGAGTGAGCCGATGATGATGGCCGACAGCGCATAGAGAATGCCGTCGCGCGTGATGCTGGCCAGTCTGGCTCCCGCCAACTTCTGTTCAAGGCCGACACGCGCCCAGCCCACGTGCGCGCCGCCAATGATGGCGGGGGTAGCCACATCCACAAGATCGCGAGTGGCGGAAAGCTGGGTCTGCCGTACCTGGCGTGGCAGGTCCTGCATGTACAAGCCCACGCGCGACGTGTTGGTGTCGGCCAGCACGCGCCCATCCCGATCGACGAGGATGGCAAACACGACTTCCGGGTAACGGCGCTGCACCTCCACGAGTTCCTGCAGGCCGGAGATGTCGTCGGCGGCGATCCACCCCGCGGCGGATGTGGCCAGGGAGAGCGACATGGCACTCGCTTCCTCGATCTGCCGATCCAGAAGCATGTTGCGCTGGCGCAGGGTCAGGTCGCCTACCAGCAGGGCCATCATGACCGCGTTCACCGCGACCACGCCTACGATAAGGCGGCCGCGCATCGTGCCGAACAGGAAGCGGATCAGAAGCTGCAATTTCATGGTCGGTCCACCCGACGCACGGTCTGTTCGAAGTGTTCAATGTACCGGCGCACCACCTCGTAGTCCTGATCACTGGCGGGAAGGAAGCGGGCCGTCTCCATGCCCGCGAGTATGGTTCGTCCCTCGGGTGTGCCACCCACCTCCGTCAGGAGTTCCCGGATCCGCTGGGTGACCTGCGCGGGAACGTCGCTGCGCGCCATGACGGAATTGTTGATCAGGGATTCCGTCTGCCAGATCGCATCCAACTCCGCAGCCTCTTTGGGATGCTCCTTCTGGAACGCCCGCCAAGGCGTAGGCCAGGTGGCCCCTGCCGCCGTGAGCTTCAGGTAGGCGTTCATGATCGCCGACTCCTGCGAGCCTACATAGCGGTTTTCAATGTCCACGTTGACGTTGACGCCATGCGTGTGCAAGAAATGCTGGGGCATGATGCAGGCCGCAAGGGCGGTTGCCGATGGGTAGCTCACAGCCTTTCCCTTGAGATCGGTCGGGCGCTGAAACCCGCTGTCCTTGCGCACGACGAAGATGCCCGTGAAGTCCTTGGGCTCACCCGCCATGGCGATGACGTGATACCCTGCCTTTTCCGCTTGCAGTGTCTGCCAGGGATTGGGCAGTATGAATTCGGGTTTGCGCGCCGCATATTTCTGCTCGAAGTTGGCGTAGTCGCGTGAGGCCTCCAACTCCAGCTGCGCTCCCGACAAGCGGCTGTTCAGATGGTCAATGAGAGGTTGGTAGCTCTGTACCAACTTGGCGGGGTTGTGCAGAGGGTGCACGGCAAAGCGGTAGACAGGCACGCTGGGGGCGGCGGGCTTGGCTGCGAACTTGGGCCCCAGGTCTTCAGGTTCGCGGTCGCACCCGCCCAGAAATCCGAGCGCCGGCGCAGCGGTCGTCAAGAAAAAACGTCTGTCCACGAGCCTCCCTGGACGGCGGAATGGGCATGTGTCCCTCGAAGATGATTGTGACCAGAAACCGCCACCCCACGTTGACCGAAATCAAGGTTGCGGGCGTATGACGAATCAGCTGCGGGTTCGCAGCATCAGAATGGCTCCCAGGGATTGCAGCCCAATCTGCTCTTCCAGTGCCCAACCGGAGCGCTCGAACAGTTGCCGCCATTCGCGCAGCGTGCGCTCCTTGCCGCGAGTGGCCATGAACATCTGCATGTCGAAGGACGCACTGGACAAATCGGCTTTCAGGTCCGGGACCACGAGTTCCATCAGCGCCACGCGTGCGCCCGTGGCACCCACGGCACGTGCCAATTGGCCCAATGCCTGCACGCAGGTGTCGTCGTCCATGCCATGCAGCACGGCACACAACAGGTAGATGTCCTTCTCACCCTGTGCGGCTGGAACACCGCTGAGCAGATCACCTGCCTGCCACGTCACGCGATCCAGCAGTTCAGGGGGCTCCCTGTCGCACCAGTACGCCTGGGCCGTGGTGACGACCTGCTCGCGGTCGAATACCAGGGCCTTGAGGCGGGGATGGCGCCTGAGGATGGCCAGGGTCTTGCTGCCCTTGGAGCCGCCGATGTCGATGACGCGATCGAACCGCCCCCAATCGACATCGGTGGCGAAACTGTCTCCGGCCAGTGCCTCGACGCTGTCCATGGCGCGGGCAAACAGAGCGTCGAACTCGGCGTGGTGGTCCATGTACGCATACAGCGGCTCGCCGTGCACCGTCTGGAAGGGAACGGCCCCGGTGCGCACGCCGTGTTCCAGAGCGTCCAGCCACGGTAGGCTCATTTCGGGTGAGTTGTGCATCAGGACCATGGCACGCACGTTTTTCCGCCGATCTTCACGCAGGCAGGCGGACAGCGCGTTGTTGCGGAACACGCCGGGAGTGACTTCTTCAAAGACGCCCATGGCGGCGAGCAGGCGCAGCAATCGGAACAGGGCCTGCGGTTGCGCCGACACCCGCTCGGCCAGGGCATTCGCGCTCAGGCTGTCGTCGCCCAGCGTGGTGGCGATGTCCAGCCGTGCCGCCACGTACAGGGCGCGCGACTGCCAGAACGCGGAGCCGATCTGGAGGAGGCGAAACGGCGCCGGCGTGAGCTTGTGGGGCAGGTTCTGCAGCCAGTTTGCGAACTTCAGCAGCGTGCCGAAGCGGCGCACGGCGCCGGCGTTTTTCTGGAACGTCATGTGAGATGTCCTGTCAGGCAAGTGAACGCGGGGTCAGCCCCGCGGAGAAGAGACGGCCGTTGAACGCGGCGAGCTGCTCGAGAAACATCGCGTCCATCGGCTGGCCCCGCTGCTCCTCAAGAAAGTCCTTCAGAAGCATGGGCATCATGGCCAGGCTGACGAACGCCATGCGCACGATGTCGGGGTCCAGCGTGGCATCCACCTGGCCCGCGGACATGAGGGTGTCCACCTTGCGCGCAGCGCCCGTGCGTCCCCGCTCGAGCAGTTGTTGGATGAAACGCCGCCCCGGACCCTGGTTGAGCGCCAGTACTTTCAGGATCAGCCGCGGGAACTCGGGCTTTTGCACCATCGTGTCGTAGTACAGCTTGAAGAAATCCTTGAGCCCGGAGACCGAGTTGAGCATCTGCCCATCGAGCACGGCCAGCAGGGGGTTCAGGGTCTCGCGGATCATTTCCTCGTACAGACCTTCCTTGTTGCCGAAGTAGTAGCGGATCATGGACACGTTGGCGCCGGCCTGGTTCGCGATCAGCCGGGTGGAGACTTTGTGGTAGTCGTCGGACAGGAAGGCTGCACGGGCGGCGTTCAATAGCCGCTGGCGCACGGATGCTTCAGACGCCTCGGGCGTTTGGGGGGTGTCGGTCATCGGCCATGCCCTGTTCAAGTGGGTAGGCCAACTCTAGTGGCCCACGGGGTCCGCCGCACCAAGTTTCGTCAATCAAGTTGGGGGCTTTGATTGAACCGGATCCCGGTGCTGCTACTTCTCCAGCACGTAGGTGCCGGGGGCGTCGGCCAGGGCCGGGAACCTGCTGTGGGCGGCGGGATAGGCCGGCACGCGCTTGCCGGTGCGCGCGCTGAGCCAAGTGGTCCAGTCGTTCCACCATGTGCCGGGCTTCTCCACGGCGTGGTGTCGCCATTGTTCCCAGGTCTCGTCGCGCTCGGACTCGGCGATCCAATACGAACGCTTGGGGGGTGTGACCGGTGGATTGACGATGCCCAACACGTGTCCCGACGTGGAGAGTGCGAAGCGCACGGGCGTCTTGGCGTTCACATACTTGCGGATGCGGTAGCACTGCTTCCAGGGCGCCACGTGGTCGTCCTCGGCGGTCACCGCGTATAACGGCTGAACGATGCGGTTCAGATCGATAGGTTCGTTGCCCAGGGTCAGGTGGTCACGCTTGATCAGGTTGTTGTGCAGGTACATCTGGCGCAGGTAGTACGAATGCATGGCCTGCGGCATGCGCGTGGTGTCCGTGTTCCAGAAGAGCACGTCAAAGCGGGGCAGCTTCTCGCCCAGCAGGTAGCTTTGCACCCAGTAGTTCCAGATCAGGCTGTTGGAGCGCAGCAGCCGGAAGGACGTGGCCATGTCGCTGCCGTCGAGATAGCCTTTGGCGGCCATGATCTCTTCGAGGGCATTGATGGAGGCCTCGTCGATGAGGACGTCTATGTCGCCAGGGCGCGCGAAATCCGTGAGCGTGGCAAACAGGGTCCAGTGCGCCACCGGCACCTGGTCGGCGCCAAAGTGTTTGTTGGCCCAGGCCATGTAGATCGTCACCAGGGTGCCGCCCAGGCAGTAGCCCACCAGATGCACCTGCGGCACGTTGCAGAACTCGGTGGCCACGCGCACCGCCTCGTTCACGCCTTCCAGCAGATAGTCGTCCAGGCTCACGTCGCGCATGTCGGAACCGGGGTTCTTCCAACTGGTGATGAAGACGGAGAAGCCCTGGTCGGTCAGGTACTTGACCATGCTCTTCTTCTCAGTCAGGTCCAGGATGTAGAACTTGTTGATCCACGGCGTGATGAACACGATGGGCATGGAGCGCACCCGCTGGGTGGTGGGTGCGTAGTGGATGAGTTCCATCAGGCGGTTGCGGAAAATCACCTTGCCGGGCGTTGTGGCCAGGTCCTTGCCCACGGTGAAGGCGTCCTGCTCCACCATCAGGATGTTGCGGGCGTCCAGATCGCGCAGGAATTGGGTCCAGCCGTCCTTCACGCTCTCGCCCCGTGTTTCAAGGAAGCGCGCCACGGCGTGCGGGTTGAGCCAGAAGAAATTCGTGGGCGCCACCATGTTGAGCCCGTTGCGCAGCCAGAATGCGGCGCGCTTGCGCTCGCGCTCCGACAGACCGGGCGCATCGATGTACATGTCGTGGAGGTGGCGCGACACCGCCAGGTACCACTCCTTGGCGATGTCCCAGGTGGCCGAATCCGTCCAGAGCGGATCGGCAAAACGCGTGTCGTCAGGATTGGCCACGAATACGTCGTCGGAGGGCTGTCCCAGCATGCGACGCACGCCATGGCCGTGCAGGGCGATCAGGTCGCCAGACAGATCGTGGGCCGCGCGCAGCAGTTCCTGCGGGTGCAACAGCCACGCCAGCTGGGCATTGAGCTGGGACGCCACGATTCCAAACGGGTCCACCCTCTTGTTGAAGGTCTGGATGGCGGTTTCCAGCGGTGTCGGGCTCTCGCAGTCCACACCTTCACGACGACCAGTTCGATGAACAGACATGACCGTTCTCCTTGCGTGCCACTGGCATGGTACTCCTTAAACGGGCGCAGGCAGTTCCAGTTGCGCTGCCACCCAGGCGCAGTCGGCGATGTGCTGATGGCACACGTGGCGCATGGCCCCGTAGGCCAGTGCGGCGCTCACGGCCTGGCCGGCCAGGGGGACGTACCGGGTGAGTTGCTTGGCGGTGAAGCGCACGCCCACCTTGCGCAACAGGAGCAGGACCAGCTTGCGCGTCACGGCGCTGCCGATCACGCTGGATCCCACCATCGTGATAGCTTTGTAGGCCAGGGCCTTCTTCGACGGGGACAGGGCTTCGATCTGCGCCTCGGTCAAGCCAAAGCGGGTATTGATCTGTTCGATCAGCCGCGTCAGCAGGGCCAGGTCCGCCGCCACGTCCAGGCCCGGGATCGGGACCACGGCGGCTCCCGCCGCGAGCAGCGCCTTGCGCGACACCAGCTTGCGGCACTCGGCAATGCGCGGATCGGGGGATGCTGTTGCGTGCGGTCGCATGATGGGCGTGGATTTTGCTCCGTCTGGCGGCGGCGATCCGCTGACAGTCGGAGCTTACGCCAACCGCATCAGAACGTCTCGTCGCCCGTGGGCTCCTGTCGTGGCACACCATTTGCGGCGTGGCGAATGCGCGAGATGTCGCGGTACACACTCAGGCGGCAGCGATTCACGCCGCCCAGCGGACGGTGCTCCGGCAGGCAGTGCCAGGGTGTGTAGGACAGTTGCTCGGCAAAGGCCATCTGCGCGGGTGTGTCGAACTGCTGCACCGGAATGCGCAGGGTGGCCACCTTGCGGTACGGTGACTGGCGCTCGGCCCAGCGGATACGGGGGTCTTCCACAGGCATGCTGCGCGAGTCGGTCTGCAATTGCACGAGGAAATCGAAACACACTTCCTGTGCGGCGAGTTGCGCCGCCATGACCTCGCGCAGAAAGTCCGCTCCGGGCTGAGCGGGCAAGCGGTCGCCACGAGGGTGGCAAGGGCGCACCGACAGCTTGGCTGGCCGGTCGCCCATGAGGATCGGCACCATGGACCAGTACTGAACGTCCAGCGGGTTGGCGATCTGCACGCGCGTACGGTTGGCGTTCGTCAGTTCCTTCAACCGCCACCGGAACGGGTTCGCACCGAGGAAGAACCGGGTGGGCACGCCGTCGCGCGTGACGGTGCGGAAGAACTCCACATAGTCCCGAGCATCTTTCACGAAGAACACGTCGTGGTTGATGAACAGGAAATCCTGCGTGCGCGCATCGGCTTCGTCCGCCAGCAGCTTGGTGCCCGGCACGTCCAGCAGCTTGATGCCCACGCCCCGACCATCAGGCACGCCATCGGGTTGTACTTGACCAGAACCATTGGAGAAGCGCACCCACGCCGCATAGTGGCGTTCCTCGGCAAACACGCCCACGCGGTACTCCGGCGGCAGTGCGGCCTGCACCTCCAGCGTGGCCCGTACCACGCCATGGTGCTTGGGATGGGCATCGCGGCGTGCCACGGTGCCCGTCGGGTACTGGGTCTGCATGCGCTCGGTCACCAGGCGCAGCACCTCGGAGATGGACTGCGCTTCGTCGGGTGGCACGGTTTCGTGCAACGTGGCGGGATAGGGGGTGGTCAGGGTCATGGCGGCTGTGGGCTCAGTTGGGTGTGATCAGCTGGTGCAGGTGCAAGGTGTCCATGTATTCCTTCACCTCTTGCACGGTGCCGTCGCGCACCGTGAACAGGAAGTGGTAGCGGTTGTTGTAGGTCTTGCCGTTGACGTGCGCGCCCAACGACTCCACCTCGGCGGCCACTTTGTCGCCCTCAGCCGTGAGTCCGGTGACCGTCAGCCTCAGGCCACCCGGAAAGCCGCGCGCAATCGCGTTCACCACCTGCAGGTACTGCTCCTTGGTCTTGGTACCGGAAAAGGGCAGCGTGCCGGGCACCCACCAGCTGGCGCTGTCGCTCACGTGGGCGAAGGCGCTGCCAAAGTCGCCGCGGCTGAACGCCTCGAAGAAGTCGCGGATCAATTGCTTGTTGGTTTCGATGTTCATGAGTGCTCCGGTCATGCAGGGGTGGGGTGGGGGCTGGGCGCACTGTAGCCCCGCCGGTGGGCACGTTCACGGAAATGAAAATGGTTGATACCGGCAGCACACCAAGTAACAATAGGCGATACCAATTCAAGCGCACCCTGGGGGTGCCCGAACGCCATGTCGAATTCCATCGCCCTGATCGATGCCCTCAAGCGCGAGCTGCGGGCCCGCCGCATCACCTACGCCAAGGTAGCGCAGCACCTGAATCTGAGCGAGACCAGCGTCAAGCGCCTGTTCGCGCACAACAGTCTGAGCCTGCCGCGCATCGACGCCATCTGCGCGCTCATCGGCATCGAGTTCACGGACCTGGCGGCCGCGGCGGTGGCGCGCACGAGCGTGATTTCGCAACTGACGCTGGAGCAGGAGCAGGAACTGGTGGACGACCCCAGGCTGATGCTGGTGGCCTGCGCAGCCCTGAGCTACTGGACGCTGGAGCACATCGTGGAGCACTATGCCCTGACGAAGCCGCAGTGCATTGCCTTGCTGGTGCGGCTGGACCGTTTGAAGATGATCGAACTGGGAGCGAACAACCGATTTCGACTGCGTGTGAGCCAGACCTTCCGCTGGCTGCCGGACGGCCCCATCCAGCGGGAGTTTCGCAAGTCCGCGCAGATCGACTACTTCCAGTCGAGCTTCAACGGCGAGAACGAACTCATGCTGCAGATATTCGGCGCGCTTTCGGCGTCGTCACGTGCCGCCCTGCTGACCCGCCTGAAGAAGGTGGCCCACGAGTTTGCCGAGATGAACCACCAGGACGGCCACCTGCCCCTGAGCGAACGGCACACCATGACGCTGGTCATGGCCGTGCGTCCGTGGGAGCCGCGTCATCTGCGGGCGTTGCGGCGCAAGGCGACGTAAACGGGATGGGCGCCTGGTCTGGGCCGTGAAACGGCGCTCAACCCGGCGCGGGCTGGTACACCCGCACGTGCTCGACTTCCATCTGCACGGGAAAGATGCTGTCGTCCACCGCGCCGCCCAGGTCGCCGCCGATGGCGATGTTCAGGATCAGGAACTGCGGGTTATCGAACGGCCACTGGCCGTAGTCGCCGGTCTTGGGGTTGGCGTATTCGAAGTAGTTGACATCGTCCACGCCGATCAGGATCTTGTCCGCCGTCCAGGTGAGCTGGTAGTTGTGGAAGGCCGTGCAGGCGTCGCTGACGGTGGTCGTGCGGGTCTTTTGTGTGCCCAGGGTCCAGTTGTTGGCGCGGGTGTGGATGCTGCCCAGGATCTGGCCCGGGTTCTTGCCCACGTGTTCCATGATGTCGATCTCGCCGTCGTCCGGCCACGTGCCCTTGGTGCCCAGCATCCAGATCGCCGGCCAGGTGCCCAGGCCGCAGGGCAGCTTGGCGCGCACTTCCATGAAGCCGTAGGTCCAGCTGGCCTTGCCGCGCGTGAGCAGGCGGGCCGAGGTGTAGCGCTGGCCGCCGTAGTCGGCGGCGCTGGTCAGGCTTTCCTTGCGCGCGGTGATGATGAGCCTGCCGCCTTCAACGCGGGCGTTCTCGGCCCGGTCGCGGGCGTAGTACTGCAACTCGTTGTTGTACCAACCCTGGGCGTTGCGGCTGGTGTCGTAGTCCCACTTGACGGGGTTGGGCAGACCGTCCACGTCAAACTCGTCCGACCAGGCCAGTGTCCAATTGGCGGGCTTGCCGCCCACGGTGTTGGCCGGGGGCGGCGGCGTCACTGGGGTGGGGGGCGTGACCGGCGGCGGCGTGCTGCCCGTCCCACCGGAGCCGCCACCGCCACAACCGGCCAAGGCGGCCAGAAGGACAAAACCCATGGAAGTGTTGCGCAGTGTGGTGAATTTCATGGCAATAGTGTGCCACGATGAGCAACCTATTGGATCGCGCCGTTGCAGCCCGCTTTTTATGTCGCCGACAACGACATGATTTGAGAACATGTCGGTATTCGGCAAAAATTGGTACGCGTCCTGTCGACGTGTCGCTGGTGGCGACATAAGCTGCTCATCTGTCGCCAAAACAAGTTTTTTTCATCATGACCGACGCAGCCCCCGCTTGGCACCCCGAGCAGCCCCACAACCATTTGCCTGCGCTCCCCCCAGCGCGCGAGCTGGAGACGCGAGCGGTGCTCAAAGCCTGTATTGAGGCTCGCGCCGCGTTGGCCGAGCTCAAGCAAGCCGCCGAGCTCATCCCCAACCCGGCGATGCTGATCAACACCATCCCGCTGCTGGAAGCCAAAGACAGCTCCGAAATTGAAAACATCGTCACCACGACAGACCAGCTATTCCAGTACGCACAAGGCCACGACAACGCCGACCCCGCCACCAAAGAGGCGCTGCGCTACCGCACCGCGCTATACCAAGGCTTTCAGTCGCTAAAAAGCCGCCCGCTGTGCACCGCCACCGCCGTGGACGTTTGCCGCACCCTCAAGGGCGTGGACTTGGGACTGCGCCGCACCCCCGGCACCCAGCTCGCCAATGACGGGACCTGCGAAGTGGTCTACACCCCACCCGAGGGCGAAGCCCGCTTGCGCGACATGCTGGCCAACTGGGAGCGCTTTCTGCATGACCAGACCGAGCTGGACCCTTTGGTCCGCATGGCCGTGGGCCACTACCAGTTTGAAGCCATCCACCCCTTTATTGATGGCAACGGCCGAACGGGCCGCGTGCTCGATATCCTCCACCTCATTCAGGAAGAGCTGTTGAACCTGCCCATCCTCTACCTCAGCCGCCATGTCATCGCCCACAAGGCCGACTACTACCGCCTGTTGCTCAGCGTGACGCGCGACCAAGCCTGGGAGCCCTGGCTGATCTTCATGCTGCAGGCCGTGGCCGAAACGTCCAAGTGGACGACGGCCAAGATCGCCGCCATTCGCGCCCTGGCCGAGCACACCACGGAACACGTGCGCACACGCCTACCCAAGATATACACCCGTGAGTTGGTGGACGTGATCTTTGAGCAGCCCTATTGCCGCATAGGCAACCTGGTGGACAAAGGCATAGCCCAACGCCAAGCCGCCTCGCGCTACCTGCACGATCTTGCCGATATCGGCGTGTTGCGTGAAATGCCCTTTGGCAAGGAAAAGCTCTTCATACACCCCAAGCTGATGCAGTTGCTCAGCCGGGATAGCAACCAGTTCCAGCCTTACGCTTGAACGTATAGTCAGCAACCATGCTCCCATCCAATCCAAGCTACGACCAACCCGCCAAAAGGTCGAACCACGTCGTCAAAGAAGAGCAGATCGAATACGGCTTCATTGGCAAGCTGCAGGGCCTGAAATACGAATACCGCCCCGACATCCGTGACCGTGCCACGCTGGAGCGCAACTTTCGCGAAAAGTTTGAGGCGCTCAACCGCGTCAAGCTCACCAACGCAGAATTTGAGCGCTTGCTTGAAGAGATCACCACGTCCGATGTTTTCACCGCCGCGCAAACCCTGCGCACCCGCAACGCCTTTATCCGTGAAGACGGCACGCCGCTGAACTACACGCTGGTCAATATCGACGACTGGTGCAAGAACAGCTTTCTGAAGGAGCTGGGTTTGAAGCTGCTGCCTTGACCTGTTGATTATTGAAAACAAACAACAAAGCCCGCCAGGCTCCCACCTGACGGGCTTTGTTTTTGGCGTTTCAGCCTGGGCTTACTTGCCCAGCTTCAAAAAGTCATCCCCCTTGCCCAGCTCCAGCAAACCGGCGTTGCTGTAGATGCCCAGCTTGGCGCGCGTGTCGGTGATGTCCAGGTTGCGCATGGTCAGTTGGCCGATGCGGTCCAGCGGGCTGAACGGCGCGCCTTCCACCTTCTCCATGCTCAGGCGCTCAGGCGCATACGTCAGGTTGGGCGACTCGGTGTTCAACAGCGAGTAGTCGTTGCCGCGACGCAGTTCCAGCGTCACGGTGCCGGTGATGGCGCTGGCCACCCAGCGTTGGGCGGTTTCGCGCAGCATGATGGCCTGGCTGTCGAACCAGCGGCCCTGGTAGAGCAGGCGGCCCAGCTTGCGGCCGTTGTCGCGGTATTGCTCGATGGTGTCTTCGTTGTGGATGCCGGTCACCAGACGCTCGTAGGCGATGAACAGCAGCGCCAGTCCGGGGGCTTCGTAGATGCCGCGGCTCTTGGCTTCGATGATGCGGTTCTCGATCTGGTCGCTCATGCCCAGGCCGTGGCGGCCGCCAATCTCGTTGGCCTTCAGGATCAGGCTCACCAGGTCGGGGTATTGCACGCCGTTCAGGGCGACGGGGCGGCCTTCTTCAAAGGTCACGCTCACTTCTTCGGCCTTGATCTGGCAGTCTTCGCGCCAGAAGGGCACGCCCATGATGGGGTTCACGATCTTGATGCCGGAGTTCAGGTGTTCCAGGTCCTTGGCCTCGTGCGTGGCGCCCAGCATGTTGCTGTCGGTGCTGTAGGCCTTCTCGGCGCTCATCTTGTAGCCAAATCCGTTGGCGGTCATGAAGGCGCTCATCTCGGCGCGGCCACCCAGTTCGTCGATGAAGGTCTGGTCCAGCCAGGGCTTGTAGATCTTCAGCGCGGGGTTCACCAACAGGCCGTAGCGGTAGAAGCGCTCGATGTCGTTGCCCTTGAAGGTGGAGCCGTCGCCCCAGATGTTGACGTCGTCTTCCTTCATGGCGCTCACCAGCATGGTGCCGGTCACGGCGCGGCCCAGGGGCGTGGTGTTGAAGTAGGTCTGGCCGGCGGTGGTGATGTGGAAGGCGCCGGCCTGCAGCGCGGCAATGCCTTCGGCGGCCAGTTGCGGGCGGCAGTCGACCAGGCGGGCTTTGATGGCGCCGTATTCCAAGGCCTTGCGGGGAATAGCGTCGTAGTCGGCCTCGTCCGGCTGGCCCAGGTTGGCGGTGTAGGCGTAGGGCAGGGCACCCTTGAGCTTCATCCACAGCAGCGCGGCGCTGGTGTCCAGGCCGCCGGAAAAGGCGATGCCCACTTTTTGCTGGAGGGGCAGGTTTTGGAGAATGGTGGCGCTCATGGGTTTCAACCGAAGTGGCAGATGTAGTGGTAGGGCGCGGTGACGCGGATGTCAAAGCTGGAGTTGCCCGGAATGCTGAACTTCTCGCCGGGGCCGGACTTGAGCCAGGCCTCGGTGCCCGCGAGCTTGTATTCGCAGGCGCCGGCCACGCATTCCATGATTTCCGGTGCGCCGGTGTTGAAGGTGAGGGTGGCGGGCAGCACCACGCCCACGGATTTCTTCGTGCCGTCGGCAAAGGTGATGCCGTGGCTGATGCATTTGCCGTCGAAGTACACGCTGGCCTTGGTGGTGACGGACACGCCGTCGATTTTTTCGGTGGTCATGGGCTGGGTTTCCAGGTGGGCCGCAGGGGCGAAAGGCGAGCCACTGGCTCGCAAACCCATGATTCTAGGCCAGGGCACCCACCGCGCTCAGAGTTCTCGCGCTAGCCAAGGACGCGGCTGGCGGTGTAGCCGATGCTGGACTTGAGGAGTTCCCAATCCGCGTCCGAGCGCAGGTCCAACCCGCCAAAAGTCTGGATCTTTCGAGCCCTGATCAGCAAGTACTGCACGCCGGCGATCAGCAAGGTGGTCAGTCCCAGCAGTTGGTCAGGCCGTAGATCGAGGCCTGTCCCAGCCAGGTGGCTCAGTTCCGCCCCCCAAGCCTCGCGTTCCGCCTCGAGAATGGCGGTCAGTTCGTTGCGCTCCATGGTTTCCTGGGCCAGGATTTCCAGGGTCAGCGGGCGTGCCCGCAGCGCATCGATGAAGCGGGCGAAGAGCGCCGTGTAGCGCGCCGCGGGCGGCAAGGAGGCGAGCGAATTTTCACCATCCCCCAGGAGTTCCTGGGCCGAAGGCCAGAAGCCGCCGCTTTTCCCGTAGGCGCGCAGAAGTTCAGGCAGGCCACCGAAGTAGCGGTAGATCAGTACCTTGTCGACGCCCGCCTCGCGTGCCACGGCATTGACGCCCAGTGAGGCAAAGCCGTGCCGAGACAGCACGTGCCCCACGGCGGAAATGATCCGTTGCTGGGTCGCTTCCCGGTCCCGAGCGGGACCGTTTCGAACCGGATGAGTGGCCTGTTGTCTCATGAAGCGGGGTGACGGTGGGAGCGCGCGGGCTGGCCCCTTTGTGGTGAGGCGATTATGCGGCCGGGCCTCAGGCTGGGGCGCATTTCTGGCTGGCTTGCGCGTCTTTCATGGCAATCAACTCGCCCTTCAGTCGGGCGATATCCCGTTCATGATCGCCCGTGAGCTTGCTCAAGGGCAGCCCGAGCAACAGCACACCCATCGCGTCGTTGTCCGCTTTGCCGTTTTGAAGCCGGGTGTACTTGTCGAGTTCGGTTTGAGTGGCTTGCAGCTTGCCGGTCAGCCCCGCGCAGTCCATGCGTTCGAAGCTCGCGCGGGGAACGGGATCGGGGGCGATGTCGTGCGGACGCGTGGCGCACGCGCTGAGCAGCACGGTCAGAAGGATGGGAAGCAAGGTTCTCATGGTGCTGGGCGTCAGGTCTTGATGATCTCGGACATGCCACGGCGCGGCGTCGGGCCAACGGACTCGGTTGGGTAACCCACGCGGCACAGCATCTGCACCGTGGCGTCGTCGGCATGGCGAGGCGCGGAGCGGTCCAGCAACAGTCGATGCACCTTCTCGTGGTGCGGTCGCATCTCGACAAATTCCTGCAATGCCTGGCTCATGGGGTGCATGCCCAGGCCCAGTGCCGTGGCGCTCAACTGCGCTCGCACGTAGGCGCGGCCTGACCGTATCTGGGTGCTGCGTTGGTTGTCGCGACTGTGTATCCAGACGAAGCCCATGGCGCTGTTGCAGTACCCCGAGTAGCGGGCCATGGTTTGCTCGTGTCCGATGCTGCCAGGCTTGGGGAACTGCGTGCGGTCCAGAAGGCCGATGTTCGCCGCCAGCCGCGCCAGCAACGTGTTGTCGCTGATGCCATCACGGTGGCGGTTGATTTCCGAGGGGCCTATGCGCAGCAACCTCATGCTTTCCATCATGGTGCGTTCGGTCTCGACCTCCACGCGCGCAGCCTGCAGGCACAGGGCACGCAAAGCCTGCGTGCGTGCCGGGTCGGTGGTGGATGCCAGGGATACGAGCGGCTCGTCTCGCGGACTGCTCAAGCCCCGAAGCGCCTCCGCCGAAACCGGGCGTGAGACGTCGAAATCCACCTTGGGTGTCCGGCGCGTCAGGATATGCGCAAACAACGGGTCCGCCAACGCGCCGCGGGTGATCTGCACCCGTGCGACCGGTCGCACGCCTAAGTCCGCCAGCGTGGGTCCCGGCATTCCCCTGGGGAACAGTTCGATCCGGGCCCCGAAGCCCCGTTGCGTCAGTGCGATGACCAGCAACTCCAGAAAGCACCCGTGCCCGATCAGTATTTGCCGCCCGTGCGGATCGGTTTCGGGCAGCCCGCGTTGCGGATCATGGTACAGGGTGATGACATCAGCCTCGCGCAAATCCACCATCCACGGTTGCAGGTTGTGCGGGTTGGGAGCCAGGATGGCGTAGCCCAGTGCCCAGCGGCGTGGGTCGGCTTCGTCAGCGTCTGGCCCCTCCCAGCCCACGATGGATTCGGGGGGCATGTCCCGTGCTGTGGCTGGACCAGCGGCGCCTACGGTTGCCGCTGCAAGAACCACACCCCCACCGATGATGCGAATGAATGAACGACGGTGCATGAACTTCTCCTGTGTGTTTGCAAGTCACTTGCCGGAGACATTGTAAGTCACTTGTAGGTGACATGCAATCGACGACTTTTTCTTTGACATGCCCGGTCACGGGGCCAGCGCCTGAACCGGGCGCTCATTGGCTGCACAATCCCTTACGTCCACGGAGAACGCCATGAATGCAGCCACGCAACCGCCCATCCCCAAGGGGACGCCCGTCATGACGTCATTCCCGCTGGTCGACGGGATATTGCTGCCGTTCGCGGCGGTGTTGGGCGGCGACCGGGCCGCGTACCACCATCACGTCTATCGCGTGCTGAACTTCTATGCCGCGCTGGCGGGGGACGCGCAGGACATTCCCGATGCGGTGCTCATCGCTGCGGCTTTCCACGACCTGGGGATCTGGACGGACGACACGTTTGACTACCTAGAACCCTCCGTGCGTCTGGCGGGAGCCTACCTGGCGTCCGCGGGCCTTACGCCAATGGAAGCCCAGGTGCGCGCGATCATCCTGGAGCATCACAAGCTGCGTGTCTACGCAGGCCCGTTCGGGCGTACGGTGGAGCTGTATCGCAAGGCCGATCTCGTCGATGTGTCCCTGGGGATCATTGGGCACGGACTGCCACGTGCCCGAATTCGCGCCGTGAGGGCAGCGTTTCCGAATGCGGGGTTTCACCGACGGCTGGTCGCCTTGACAGCCAGGCAGTTCGCGCGCTCGCCGCTGCGCCCGCTACCGATGATTCACTGGTAGACCGGGGCGCAGGCGACCCTCGCCGACTGTCAGCGCGCGGGCCACTCGCCGGGGTTGAAGCCCACGGTGATTTGTGTGCCGCGAGCGTAGTACCACGCAATGACGGGCCGCTTGATCACGCTGGGCTGCGCCAGCATCAGCGCACGGGCAGACGCCAGGTCCGACACGGCCGACTGCACCGCCGTGTCCAGCCGGCGCCAGGTCGTGCCTTTGCGGTTGAGCAGCTGTTCCCAGCCCACGCTGGCGATCCAGTGGCTCAGCTGTTCGGGCGGCACGCCCTGCTTCTTGAAGTCGTGAAACGTGTAGGCCAGACCGTGTTCGCTGAGCCAGGCGCGTGCCTTCTTCACGCTGTCGCAGTTGGGAATGCCATACAGGGTGATCGCAGGGGGGGTGGCGGCGTCATGCATGACCGGGATTTTGCGTCATTCCTTGAGGCCATTCGTTACCTAGTCGCAGTCGGTGGTGCCGCATCGCTGCGCGACAATGCGGTTTGCATGAACACTGAACTGAAAACCCTGCCCGACTGGCTGGCGCATTGCGAGCGCTTGCACCCCAAGAACATCGACATGGGCCTGGCGCGTGTGCGTGCCGTGGCCGAGCGCATGGGGCTGCGCTTGGCGTGCCCCGTGATCACCGTGGCCGGTACCAACGGCAAGGGCTCCACCTGCGCCATGCTCGAGGCCATCCTGTCGCAGTCCGGCTACCGCACGGGGGTCTACACCTCGCCGCACCTGGTGCACTTCGAGGAACGGCTGCGGCTGCGGGGGGAGAACGTGGATGCTTCTGAATTGATAGCGTCCTTTTCCCGTGTGGAAGCCGCAAGGCGCCAGAATGGTGATGAAATCTCGCTCACCTATTTCGAATTCAGCACGCTGGCCATCCTGGACGTGATGGCGGGTGCCGGGCTGGACGTGGCCATCCTGGAGGTGGGGCTGGGCGGGCGGCTGGACGCGGTGAACATCATCGATCCGGACTGCGCCGTCATCACCAGCATCGACCTTGATCACATGGAGTTCCTGGGCGACGACCGGGACAGCATCGGTCGGGAGAAAGCCGGCATCATGCGCACGGGCCGTCCTGTCGTGGTGAGCGACCCGCTGCCGCCGCAAAGCGTGCTGGACCAGGCGCTGGAAGTGGGCGCCGACCTGTGGCGCTTTGGCGTGGACTTCAATTACTCGGGCGACAAGCAGCAGTGGGCCTGGGCTGGGCGAGAGCGCCGCTACGCCGGCCTGGCCTACCCGGCCCTGCGCGGGGCCAACCAATTGGTCAACGCCTCAGGCGTGCTGGCCGCGCTGACCGCCCTGCGCGAACGCCTGCCGGTGACGGCCCAGGCCGTGCGCAACGGTATGGCGATGGTGCAGTTGCCCGGACGCTTTCAGGTGATCGCGGGTCAGCCCACGCTGGTGCTGGACGTGGCGCACAACCCCCATTCCGTGGCGGCATTGGCCGCCAATCTGGATGCCATGGGCTACTTCCCGACCACACACGCTGTGTTCGGCGCCATGGCGGACAAGGATCTGGGTCCCATGCTGGCGCGCGTCGCGTCTTTGGTGGATCGCTGGTATTTCACGGATCTGCCCACGCCGCGCGCCGCCAGCGCCTTGGCACTGCGGGCGCGGTGGGAAGCATTGCGCCTGCGTCCAGAAGCTGTTCTCTCGACCCACGCGGACCCCCTGCTGGCGCTGGAAGCAGCCATGGGTGAGGCGGACCCCGCTGATAGAATCGTCGTCTTCGGTTCCTTCCACACCGTGGGCGGCGTTCTGGCGCACGGCACACCCCGCCTACAGGCCAAACATCTGACCTCCTGACCCGCAGCACGACCATGGCTTTTTTCAAGTTCCGAACGCCCGGTCAGCCCGGGGCCGATGGATCCCAGGCGGGGGTGTCACCCACACAAAGCATCGAGGTCATGCGCCGGCGGGCCAGGCACCGGCTCATCGGAGCGGCCGTGCTGGTGCTGGCGGGCGTGGTGGGTTTCCCGCTGCTCTTCGATTCCCAGCCGCGCGTGGTCGCGGTGGACATTCCCATCGACATTCCCGACAAGGCAAAAGTCAAACCACTCGTGCTGGGCGCCGCGCCTGGTGTGGAACGGCCTGCCTCGGCCGCCGCGCCCGAGCCGGTGGCCAGTGCGCCGACACCACCCGCCAAGCCGCAAGCCGACACTCAGATTGAGCCCAAGCCCGCGGCCCCGACCCCAGTGGTCTCCAAACCCCCAGCGGCCGTACCCGCTGTTGCCCCCGTGCCCGAGAAGCCCGCAACCAAACCGGGGGCTGAGGCCGACGATGGAGCCAAGGCGCGTGCCTTGCTCGAGGGCAAGGACGAGGCGTCCGCCGCTACGTCGGCCGCCGGCCGGTTCGTGGTGCAGGTAGGCGCCTTCTCCGACGCCGCCAAACTGCGTGAGGTGCGCCAGAAGCTGGAGAAAGCCGGGCTCAAAACCTACACCCAAGTGGTGGATACGAAGGATGGCAAGCGCACCCGCGTGCGCGTGGGGCCGTTTGGGACCCAAGGCGAGGCTGACACGGCTGCCGCGCGCATCAAGGGGCTGGACCTGCCTGCTTCCGTGTTGAAGATGTAGGCCGCGCCCATGGCGACGCTGGACTGGATCTTTCTGGGCGTTCTGCTCACCTCTCTGTTGGTCGGGGCGTGGCGTGGTTTGGTGTACGAGGTGTTGTCGTTGCTGAGCTGGTTGGTGGCATTCGTGCTGGCGCAGTGGCTGGCGTCCGACGTGGAGCCGCATCTGCCCCTGGGCAATGCCTCGGAGCCGGTGCGTTACGCAGCGGGCTTCGTGCTGGTGTTCGTGGGCGCGCTGTTTGCGCTGGGGCTGGTGGCGGCTCTCGTGAAGAAAGTGATCGAGGCCGTGGGTTTGCGCCCCGTGGACCGAATCCTGGGCGCGCTGTTTGGCGTGCTGCGTGGTGCGGTGCTGCTGCTGGCCGCCGCGGTGGTCGTGGGCATGACGCCGTTCAAGTCGGCGGCGTGGTGGCGCGAATCGGGCGGAGCGCAGGCCTTGATGACGACGCTGCGCGCGATCAAGCCGGTGTTGCCCGAGGAATTTGGAAATTACCTTCTGCTAGAGGATTGAAGCATGTGTGGAATCGTCGGCGTTGTCAGCAACGCACCCGTGAACCAGTTGATCTACGACGCGCTGTTGCTGCTGCAGCATCGCGGCCAGGACGCGGCCGGCATCGTCACCCAGCAGCAGCGCAAGTTCTTCATGCACAAGGCCAAGGGCATGGTGCGCGACGTGTTTCGCACACGCAACATGCGCTCACTGCCGGGTAATTGCGGCCTGGGCCAGGTGCGCTACCCCACGGCGGGCAACGCCTTCAGTGAGGAGGAGGCCCAACCCTTCTACGTGAATGCGCCGTTCGGCATCGTGCTCGTGCACAACGGCAACCTCACCAACGCCAAGGCGCTCAAGGCAGAGCTGTTCTCGGCTGACCACCGCCACATCAACACCGACAGCGACTCCGAAGTGTTGCTCAACGTGCTGGCCCACGAGTTGGACAAGAGCACCCAGGGTGGGGCGCCGCTGCAGCCGGAGAGCGTCTTCGCCGCCGTGCGCCATGTGCACCAGCGCGTGCGCGGCTCCTACGCCGTGGTGGCGCTGATTGCCGGTCATGGCATGCTGGCGTTTCGCGACCCCTACGGCATCCGTCCGCTGTGCATCGGGCGCGGGCAGGACACGGTGATGGTGGCCAGCGAGTCCGTGGCGCTGGAAGGCACGGGCTTCCAGTTCGAGCGCAACATTGCCGCGGGCGAAGCCGTGTTCATCGACCTGCAGGGCACGGTACACAGCCAGCAGTGCGCCGCGGCGCCCAAGCTGAACCCCTGCATTTTCGAATTCGTCTACCTGGCCCGTCCGGACTCCGTGCTGGACGGCATCTCGGTGTACCAGGCGCGTCTGAACCTGGGCGAGACGCTGGCGCAGCGCGTGATCTCCACCGTGCCGCCCAATGAGATCGACGTCGTCATCCCCATTCCCGAGTCCAGCCGTCCCAGCGCCATGCAACTGGCGCAGCTGCTGGGCCTGCCCTACCGCGAGGGCTTCGTGAAGAACCGCTATGTGGGGCGCACCTTCATCATGCCGGGGCAGGCCGTGCGGCAAAAATCGGTGCGGCAAAAGCTCAACGTCATCGGCAGCGAATTCAAGGGCCGCAACGTGCTGCTGGTGGACGACTCCATCGTGCGCGGCACCACCAGCCGCGAGATCGTCCAGATGGCGCGCGACGCCGGTGCGCGCAAGGTCTACATGGCCAGCGCCGCGCCGCCGGTGCGCTACCCCAACGTGTACGGTATCGACATGCCCACCAGCAAAGAACTGGTGGCCTACAACCGCACGGTGGAGGAAATCCGCGCCATCATCGGCTGCGACGCCCTGATCTACCAGGATGTGGACGCGATGAAAACCGCCGTGGGCAAGCTCAACCGCGACATCGTTGGTTTCGACGCATCCTGCTTTGACGGTGTGTACGTCACCGGCGACATCAGCGCCGACGACATCGTGCGCCTGAACGAATGCCGCGTGGTGGCGCAGGAGGGCGAGGAGGATACCTCGCGCCTGGCCCTGCCCAACGCCCAGGAAGCCTGAGTCATGAGCGACCGTTCCCTGCCCCCTGGCCTGCACCCGGACACGCTGGCGCTGCGCGTGGCCGTCGACAAGAGCCAGTACGGCGAAAACTCCGAGGCTCTGTACCTCACCAGCAGCTTCGTGCAGCCTTCGGCCGAGATTGCCGCGCGCCGCTTTGCCGGCGAGGAGGAAGGCTATACCTATACGCGCGTGGGCAACCCCACCGTGACCAGCATGGAGCAGCGCCTGGCGGCGCTCGAAGGCACCGAGGCCGCCATCGCCACGTCCACCGGCATGGCCGCCATCCTGCTGCTGGGCATGGGCCTGCTGCGTGCCGGCGACCACGTGGTGTGCTCGCAGTCGGTGTTTGGCTCCACCATCCGGCTGTTCGCGGGCGAGTTCGGCAAGTTTGGCGTCGAAACCACCTTTGTCTCACAGACCGACGTGGCCGCCTGGCGCGCCGCGATCCGCCCCAACACCAAGCTGCTGTTTGCCGAGACGCCCACCAACCCCCTGACCGACGTGTGCGATATCCAGGCGCTGGCCGACCTGGCGCACAACGCCGGCGCGCTCCTGGCGGTGGACAACTGCTTTTGCACCCCCGCGCTGCAGCAACCGCGCCGCTTCGGCGCCGACTTCATCATCCACTCTGGTACCAAGTACCTCGATGGCCAGGGCCGTGTCATGGCCGGCGCCATTTGCTGCGACCAGCGCTACGTGGACGAGGTGTTCCTGCCCATCACCCGCACCGCGGGCATGGTGCTGGCGCCCTTCAACGCCTGGGTGGTGCTCAAGGGCATGGAGACGCTGGGCATCCGCATGCAGGCGCAGTCCGAGCGCGCGCTGGCCGTGGCCCAATGGCTGCAGGCCCACCCCAAGGTGGCGCGCGTGTTCTACCCCGGCCTGGCCTCGCATCCGCAGCACGAACTGGCCATGCGCCAACAGTCGGCCAGCGGCCGCGGCGTGGGCGCGGCGGTCGTGTCGTTCGAAGTCCGGGGGCAGGACCCGGTGGCCGCGCGCGGCCACGCGTTTGCCGTCATCGACGCGGCCCGCGTGTGCTCCATCACCACCAACCTGGGTGACACCAAGACCACCATCAGCCACCCGGCCAGCACCTCGCACGGCCGCCTGAGCGAAGACCAGCGCCAGGCCGCCGGCATCGGCCAGGGGCTGATCCGCCTGGCCATCGGCCTGGACCATGTTGACGACGTGACCGCGGACCTGACCCGCGGCCTGGATAGCCTGAAATGACCCACACCACTTCCCCCCGCGTTCGCACCCGCTTTGCCCCCTCGCCCACGGGCTTCATCCACCTGGGCAACATCCGCTCCGCGCTCTATCCCTGGGCCTTTGCCCGGGCCAGCGGTGGCGACTTCATCCTGCGCATCGAAGACACCGACCTGGAGCGTTCCACGCAAGCCTCGGTGGACGTCATTCTCGAAGGCATGCGCTGGCTGGGCCTGGACTACGACGAAGGCCCGTACTACCAGATGCAGCGCATGGACCGCTACAAGCAGGTGTTGGCCGAGCTGCAGGCCGCCGGCCACGTCTACCCCTGCTACATGAGCGTGGAAGAGCTCGATGCCCTGCGCGAACGCCAGATGGCCGCCAAGCAAAAGCCGCGCTACGACGGCACCTGGCGCCCCGCGCCCGGCAAGGTGCTGCCGCCCGTGCCCGAAGGCGTCAAGCCCGTGCTGCGCTTCATGAACCCGCAGACCGGCTCCGTGGTGTGGGAAGACAAGGTCAAGGGCCGCATCGAGATCAGCAACGAGGAACTCGACGACCTGGTGATCGCCCGCCCCGACGGCACGCCCACCTACAACTTCTGCGTGGTGGTGGACGACATCGACATGGGCATCACCCACGTCATCCGGGGCGACGACCACGTGAACAACACGCCGCGCCAGATCAACATCTTCCAGGCCCTGGGCAAGCTCGTGCCCGTGTACGCCCACCTGCCCACCGTGCTCAACGAGCAGGGCGAGAAGATGAGCAAGCGCAACGGCGCCAAGGCCGTCACGCAGTACGCGGCAGAGGGCTATCTGCCCGACGCCATGGTCAACTACCTGGCGCGTCTGGGCTGGAGCCACGGCGACGACGAAATCTTCAGTCGCGAACAGTTCCTGCAGTGGTTCAACCTGGACCACCTGGGCAAGAGCGCCGCGCAGTTCGACGAAGCCAAGCTGCGCTGGGTCAACGCCCAGCATCTCAAGGCCATGGCCGACGACGCGCTCGCACCCCTGGTGGCAGCGCACTTGCAGACCCGTGGCATCACGCCCGACGCGCGGCTGAGCGGCATCTGCGGCCTGTTCAAGGATCGCTGCGACACCACCGTGGCGCTGGCCGACTGGGCCGCACGTTTTTACGCCGACGTCTCGCCCAGCGCCGAGGAACTGCGCCAGCACGTGACCGACGCCGTGCGCCCCGCCTTGACGCTGCTGGCCGAGAAGCTGGCCACCTGCACCTGGGACAAGGCGGGCATTGCCGCCGTGCTCAAGGAAGTGCTGGCCGCCCAGGGCCTGAAAATGCCACAACTGGCCATGCCCGTGCGCGTGCTCGTCATGGGCACGGCGCAGACCCCCTCGCTCGATGCGGTGCTGGCCCTGTGCACGCGAGAAAATGTTGTGCAACGCTTGAGCGACGGTAAAAATTGACGCTATAATTCAAGGCTCGAATGTTGACGACGACGCATTTCGGTCACGAATGCATCGGCGGAAAAACGGGGGTATAGCTCAGCTGGGAGAGCGCTTGCATGGCATGCAAGAGGTCAGCGGTTCGATCCCGCTTACCTCCACCAACAAACGAGTTCGGTTAGTTCCTAAGGTTTTGACCCCATCGTCTAGAGGCCTAGGACATCACCCTTTCACGGTGAGTACCGGGGTTCGAATCCCCGTGGGGTCGCCAAGTTTGGAAGCGCTTGGCTCGCAATGGCAGCAGCTGTTGCAGCGAATGCTTTTCTACCAGGAGTGGTAGTTCAGTTGGTTAGAATACCGGCCTGTCACGCCGGGGGTCGCGGGTTCGAGTCCCGTCCACTCCGCCAAAATCAAAAAGCCATCAGTCGCAGGATTGATGGCTTTTTTCATTTTCAGCCGCCGATGGAAGGCCCTTCCAACGCTGAAACATCACCTCGTCATCGGCAACGCCACCCCCATCGCCACGAACATGCCGCCGCAACCGCGGTTGAAGTTCTTGCCGGCGCGCTCCAGCCAGGGGCGGATGCGGTGGGCCATCAGGGCCAGCAGGTATTCGACGACGATTTCAACCGCGACGAAGATGGTGGCCATCACCACGAACTGCAGCATCAGGTCGCGCTTTGGGTCGATGAACTGGGGCAGGAAGGCACCGTAGAAGAGCAGGGCCTTCGGGTTGGACACGGCAGTGAACAGGCCCTGGCGAAACATGTCGGCGCCCCGGGTGTGGGCTGGGTCCGCAACGGCGCGCAGGTGGATGGCGGGCGCGCGCCAGAGCTGGATTCCCAGCCACACCAGATAGGCGCCTCCCAGGAACTTGAGCACGGTCAGCGCGCCGGCCGAGGCTTGCAGCAGGGCGCCGATGCCCAGCATGGACAGGGCAATCAGCGCCACAAAGCCCAACGCGCCACCGCCCACGGTGAACCAGGTCTTGCGGTGGCCGTGCAAGGCGCCATGCGTCAGGACCAGCAGACTGTTCGGCCCGGGCGTGAGCGACAGACCCACGGCCGCCACCAGATACAGCAACAGGGTGTGTAAAGCCATTGGGCCAGTTTACGGTTTTTCGCGTGGCACGACGTCGGTGATGTCGCCAATGGCGGGCGGCTCCTGGCGCTGCTTCGGGCTTGCATTGCTGCTGTGCGCGGCCGAGCCGTAGAACCGGCTCCATTGCGCCCGGGGATCGACGCGCATGACCCAGGGGTTCACGGGCCGGCCGGTGAGCCGCGCCCACAGCGCGCGCAAGGCCCAGGCCGCAAACAGCACCAGCACCGCGAACAGCACGCTGGCGGCAAACACCAGCCCCATGAGCAGCAGCACCACGCGCAAGGTCACGCGCAACAGGGTTTTGATCAGCAGTTCCAACGACCGGCTCCTTGGTAGAAAGCTCAAGATGCGGGTGCGCGCAGCGATTGCAAGATGCGGCGCCCAGGGCACGGATGGCACGAGAAATCTGGCACCATGCGCCCCATGTCTTCGAGTTTGCCACCGCTGATCACCGCACTGCTGCAACCGGCCCGTTACCCGCACCCGGTGGAGGACGTGGAACTGGTGCAGACGCACATCTCCTGGGTGTTGCTGGCGGGCGAGTTCGCCTACAAGATCAAGAAGCCCGTGACCTTGCCCTTCCTGGACTTTGGCACGCTGGAGCGGCGGCGCACCTGCTGCGAGGACGAGCTGCGGCTGAACCGCCGCTTTGCGCCGGACCTGTATCTGGAGGTGGTGCCCATCACCGGCACGCCCGAAACACCCCATTGGGGCGGCTCGGGCGAGGTCATCGACTACGCGGTGAAGATGCGGCGCTTTGACGAGGCGCAGCGGCTCGACCACGTGTGCGAACGGGCCGAGTTGACACCCGAGCACCTGAGCGATATGGCACAGGGCCTGGTGCGCTTTCACGATGCGGCGGCCGTGGCGCCACCGGCGTCGCGCTTTGGCACGCCGCAGCGGGCACTGGCGCCCGCGCTGGACAACTTTCGCTTGACCGCCCCCTTGCTGCCGGACGCGGCGCTCCAGGCCCGGCTGGACGCGCTGCGGCACTGGACCGAGGCGCAGTTTGAAACCCTGGCGCCGTTGATGCAAGCGCGCCGCGAACAGGGCTTTGTGCGCGAGTGCCATGGCGACCTGCATCTGGCCAATATGGTGCTGCTGCAGGGCCATGTGCGCATGTTCGACTGCATCGAGTTCAACGAGGACTTGCGCTGGATCGACGTGGCCAGCGAACGCGCTTTCACCTACATGGACCTGCTCGGGCACGACCGTCCCGGCTTGGCCAACTGGTTTGTGGACCAGGTGCTCAGCCACAGTGGCGATCACGAATCGGTGCGGCTGCTGCGTTTTTACGCCATGTACCGCGCCATGGTGCGGGCCAAGGTGGCGGCCATCCGCGCCGGGCAGGCAAGCGCAGAGGGGGCACGCGACGAGGCCGTGTCCTACATCGGGCTGGCCGAGCGCATCGCCGCGCCGGCGACGCCGCGCCTGGTGATCACGCACGGTCTGTCCGGCTGCGGCAAGAGCACGGCGTCCCGCCAGTGGGTGCTGGGCGACGCCACCGGGTCCATGCTGCGGCTGCGCTCGGACGTGGAGCGCAAGCGCCTGTTCGGCCTGTCGGCCCTGCAGTCCAGCGGCTCCACGCTCGATGGCGGCATCTACGTGGCGGATGCGCACCAGCGCACTTATGCCCGCCTGCAGGAGCTGGCTGAGCTGATGCTGCGGGCGGGCTGGTCGGTGGTGGTGGACGCGGCCTTCTTGCGCCGGGGTGAGCGTGCCGCGTTTGCGGTGCTGGCGCAGCGCTGCGGCGCGGGCTACGGCATCCTGGCGCCGCAGGCCAGCGTGGACGAGCTGCGCGCGCGTATCACGGCGCGACAGGCCGGCGGCAACGACGCCTCCGAGGCCACGCTGGCCGTGCTGGACAAGCAGTTGAGCTGGATCGAGCCGTTGGACGCGCACGAGCGCCAGTTCATTCTTGCAGCGGCTCCTGCCTGAGTGCGCGCTTATCGGCCTGCCGTTGGGCGGAGGCGGTCTTGCGGTGCGCGCCGGCCTTGCGTCGCAGGGCCGGCACCACCAGCGGGTTGCGCGGCTTGCGGGCCGAAAGCTTGAGTTTGATCTTGCGCGCGGAGTTCATGAGCGGAGTTTAAGCAAGCCCGCCGACAGCGCCGTGCCGCACAGGATGATGGCGCCACACAGCAGCATCCACAGCGTGACGGCTTCGTGCAGCAAGAGCACGCCGTAGATCACGGCAAACACCGGCACCAGGAAGGTCACGGCCAGCGAGCGCGCGGGGCCGATGGACTCCAGCAGCCGGAAGTACAGCACATAGGCCACGCCCGTGCACAGCACGCCCACGGCCAGCACCGCCAGCCATGCCGTGCTGCCGGGTGTTTTGGCGGGCCACAGCCACAGTGTGGGCAGGGCCAGTGCCAGCGTGGCACCCAGTTGGCTGCCCGTGGCCGTGACCAGCGAGGGCAGGCCGGCCAGGTACAGCTTGGTGTAGCTCGCGGAAATGGCGTAGCAGGTGGTGGCCAGCAGGCAGGCCAGCACCGCCCAGCCGCTGGCCACACCGGAGGCATCAGGCTTGAAGCTGGCCTTGTCCCAGGCCAGCAGGGCCACGCCCACAAAGCCCACGAGCAGGCCCACGGCGCGGGCGGCGCCGGGCCGGTCCTTGAGCCAGGCCCAGGCTACCAGGGCGCCAAACAGCGGCACCGTGGCGTTGAGGATGGCCGACAGGCCGGTGGTGATGGACTGCAGCGCAAACGTGAAGCACATGAAGGGCAGGGCCGAGTTCAGCAGCCCGACGAAGAACACGGCCTTCCAATGCTGGCGCAGTGCGCCGGCGTGGCCTTTCCAGACGAGCAGGGGCAGCAGCACCAGCGCGGCCACGGCCACGCGCACGCCGGCGGTGGGCACTGGGCCGAAGTCCAAGACCGCGAGGCGCATGAACAGAAACGACGAACCCCAGATGGCCGCGAGCAGCAGAAACTCGATCAGCCAGGTCTTGTTGTGTTGTGCGGAAGTCATAGCAGGCCCTTTTGTGGGTCCAGTCCGTTTTCGAGTTGCAGCAGGTAGGTCTTGCGCTCCAGCCCGCCCGCGTAGCCGGTGAGCGAGCCGTCCGCGCCGATGACGCGGTGGCAGGGCACGATGATGCCCAGTGGGTTGGCGCCCACGGCCGCGCCCACGGCGCGCACCGCGCTGGGTTTGCCGATGCGCGTGGCCACATCGGCATAGCAGCAGGTGTGGCCGAAGGGGATGTGCAGCAGCGCCTGCCACACGGCCTGCTGGAAGGCGGTGCCGCTGCCCAGGTCCAGCGGCAGGTCGAAGGCCTGGCGCGTGCCGTCAAAGTATTCCTTGAGCTGGTGCGCGGCGTGGCGCAGCACCGGGTGTTCGGGTGCGGTGTGCGTGTCGTGCCCCTGCAGTTCGGGCGGCAGACCGTTCAGGTCGTCAAACCAGGCCAGCGCCAGCCCCTGTGCGCTGGCCGCGAGCAGCAGCGTGCCCAGCGGGCTGGCCACGCGCCGGTGCACCAAGGAGTGGGGGAGTTTCATGGCAAGGGTCCTGAATGTGCGTAAGGGAATCGGGCAAACGGTGTTGTCTATTGTGTAGCACCCGGCAGCGGCACGGGTGGTGTGTGCCAGGCGCGCACCACGGCGTAGCTGCGCCAGGGGCGCCAGGCCTGGGATGCGGCTTCGGCCGCCAACGCGGGGCGAGGCGCGTGGCGCACGCCCAGGGCGGTCTGCAGCGCCACATCGCCCGCGGGAAAGGCATCGGGCCAGCGCAGGGCGCGCATGGCAATGTACTGCGCCGTCCAGTCCCCAATGCCGGCAATGGCCTTGAGCGCGGCCAGCGTGCCCGGGTAGTCGGCGCCGGCGTGCAGGGCCAGTTGGCCGCTGTCCACCGCCTGGGCCAGCGCCACAAGAGCCCGCTGCCGCTGGCGCACGATGCCCAAAGCGCCGAGCACATCACCCGCGCCTGCGCCCAGATGGGCCAGGGCCGCGGGTGTGGGGAACAGGCGGTTCAGGGCCGGCCAGGGCGTCTGTACGGTGGCGCCCAGCGCCTGTACCAGGCGCCGCGTGAGCGTGCGTGCGGCGGCCACGGTTACCTGCTGGCCCAGCACGGCGCGCACCGCCAGTTCAAAGCCGTCCATCGCGCCGGGCACGCGCACGCCGTCGCCGCCGGGGAAACTGGCGTGCAGCACGGCGTTGATGGCCTGCGGGTCGGCATCGAGGTCGAGCGCGGCGCGCACCCGCCCGATGATGAGCGGCAGCACATCGCGAAGGCTGTCGCTCACGCGCAGCTCCAACTGGTGCTGTGCCTCGTCGAAGTGGCCGTGCAGCCAGCCGGTGTAGGGCGTGCCACCCACCTCCAGGCGCAGGGTGCGCGTGATGCTGCGGTGTTGCGGCGTGTTGCTCACGGTCTCGATGCCCGGCACCAGCCGCTGGGCAAAGAAGCCGAGCAGGGCGTCCAGGTCATACGGTGGGCGGTAACCCAGGCGCACCTGCGCGCCTTCCACGCCGGGCTGGGCGCCGCTGCGCCGTAGTTGCGTGGGGTTGAGCTGGTAGTGCTCGGCAAACGCGGCGTTGAAGCGGCGCACGCTGGCAAAGCCACTGCACAGCGCGATGTGCGCCACGGGCAGATCGGTGTCGGTGAGCAATTGTTTGGCGGTCAGCAGGCGGCGGGTCTGCAGGTACTGCAGGGGCGACACGCCGAACTGGGCCTCGAAGATGCGGCGCACGTGGCGATCGCTCACGCCCAGGCGCCGCGCCAGCGCCGCCACCGTGGGAGCCTCATCGCCCCAGGCCTCGGGCTCGTCCAGCCAGCGCGCGGCCTGCTGTGCCAGGATGGCGCTGGCGTCCTGGGCCGACCAGGCGGGTGTGTGGTCTTGCAAGGGACTGAGGCCACCGCGCGGCGCCAGTTCGGGCCGGCAGCGCAGGCAGGGCCGAAAGCCCGCGCATTCGGCCTGCGCCGCCAGGGCAAAGAAGCGGCAGTTCTCCCGCTTCGGCGTCTTTACGCGGCATACCGGCCGGCAGTAGATGCCGGTGGACGTGACGCCCGTGAAGAAGGTCCCGTCAAAGCGCGCATCCCGTGCCTTCAGCGCCAGATAGCAGGCGTCATCGGGTGCGCGGGGGGCGCTGGGCGAAACGGAACGTGGAACACGGGTCATGGTCGGAATGATATGTGCCGCGCGACACGCGAATGGTCATTTCCGGACATGTTGCTCCGAGCACGCGCATTTCGGCTGGCGGGCAGGAGCGGCCGTGGCTGCTGCACTGAACAATTGTTAATGCATGACGCAAGCGGCGTGGACATCATGGCGGCACCGATTCACCGCAACCGCGCATTGCAAAGGAGATCTATGCCGACCGTACATCTGCCCACGGGCACGGTTCACTATCTGGAGCATGGCAACGGCGTGCCGTTGGTCTTGCTTCACGCCAATCCAGGTGACAGCCGGGACTTCGAGGCGGTCATTCCGGCGCTCGCCCGGCAGTATCGGGTGATTGCCCTGGATTGGCCGGGATACGGTCAATCCGAGCTGCCACGACGGCCGGAATCCGTCTCGGTGAAGTTCTACTACAGGGTACTGCGTGAATTCCTGGCGGCACTTTCATTGCCTGCGGCCTACTTTGTTGGCAACTCCGTGGGTGCCAATCTGGCCGCACGGCTGGCCAGCGAATCGGCGGAACGCGTGCGTGGGTTGGTGTTGGTTGCCCCTGGGGGGTTCACGCCGCACAATTTTCTGACCAGGGCCTTTTGTCGGCTTCAGGGGAGCCGTTTCTCACTGCCACCCCACAGGTTTGCGCGCCTGTACCTCAGGCAGCGCACGTCCACCACCGAAGCCATGCTCGAGCGTGCCGCCACCCAGCAGTCGACTCCCGAACGTGTCGCGCTCAGTCGAGCCCTGTGGCGCAGCTTCGGGCGTCCTGAGAATGACCTGCGGCAGGTCGCCCAACGCATCAGGGTGCCCACACTGCTGGTGTTTGGACAACAGGATCCCACCATCTCGCTCCGCAGAGACGGCAAGGTCGCGGCGCAGTGCATCCCCGCGGCGCGGACCATTTCCCTGCCATGTGGTCACGCTCCCTTTGCGGAAGTGCCGGAGTTGTTTCTGGCGCAGGCGCAACCTTTCCTGGCGTCGAGCCATGCGCGCCAGGAAGGTGCCGCAATCGGTCACCACGCCCGCGAGCGGGCGCTGGGCCCCATCAGCTTGGGAGGTCTATCATGAATCATTCCGCTGCTCGCGCCAACGATGGCCTGGCCGCCCTGATTTGCCGTTGCGCCCTGGTCGCCAGCACGCTGGTGGTGGCCATGGTCGTGGCATTTGCGGTGACCGGCATTGGTCAGGATCCGCTGCAGTTCATGCATCCACCGGCCGAGTACACGGCCATCCTGCTGCGCAATCCGCCCGTGCTCAAGCTGGTCATCGGGCTGGACAACGTGTTCATACTCTTCTACTCCACGATGTTCCTGGCGTGGTACGCGGCGCTGTGGCGCGAGGGGGCCTCGCGCCTGCTGGTCGTGGCCGGCGGTGCGCTCGTGACCTGCGCCGGCATGCTGGACCTCGTGGAGAACATGCACTTTCTCGCCTTCCTGGCCATGGCGCAGCAGGCGATACCGCTGGAGGCGGGGCAGATCGCGGGACAAGTGTGGGAATCATTGATCAAATTCCACGTGAGCTACCTCGGCCTGTTCATGCTGGGGGTCGCGCTGCCAGGTGACACCGGACCGAAACGCGCGCTCGGATTCCTGCTGCGCTGGGTGCAGTGGCCGGTTGGAATGCTGATCTACGTGGCGCCGGAGAGCCTGGGCAGGCCCCTGGTGTTCGTACGCTTCACGTTCTTCCTGGTTTCGCTGCTGTTGCTGGCGCTGATCTACCGCTCCCCCGCAAGCGGCTCAGGTGGACGGGTGTGATACCCAGGTAAGACGCGATCAGATGCTGCGGCAACCGGGCCAGCAGCGAAGCGTGCTCCGCGCAGAACCGTTCGTAGCGTTGCGCGGCGCTGAGGGTCAGCATCTCGAACTCGCGCCGCGTCTTTCGCAGGTACAGGTTTTCTGCGACGCGCCGCACCAGCAGCTGCCAATCCGGCCACGCGTGTGTCATGGCATCCACTTGCGCCCAGGGGATCTGCCACAGCGAGGAGGGTTCAAGGGCTTCGATAAATGTCATGGCCGGCGCGCCGGACAGCAGGTCGGCCAGGGACCCCGACAAGTCACCTTGGTCGCAAAAGCGTCGGGTTGCACTGCGGCCTTCGTGATCCAGGGCAAACTCACGCAGCAGCCCGCTGCGCACAAAGTAGATTTGGCTGGCCCGCTCACCAGCGCGCAACAGGAATTCGCCCTGCTCAAGTTGCCGTGCCCGGCACCAGGGGGCGATGACTTCCCAACTGGCGTTGGACACGACCGAAATACGCCCCAGGGCCTCGCGCAGGTCGTCAATGTGGGAATCGGGCCGTGAACCGGGCATGAACGGCATTGTCCGCCAAGTCCTGAAATCCGGCACCTACAATGCATAGTTGATCCAACTCGACCCCGACTGGGGCTAACCACCGTGCAAGTCGCTGATTCCATTTTCAAGGCCTACGACATTCGCGGCATCGTGCCGTCCACAGTGAACGAGGACGTGGCCGAAGGCCTGGGCCGCGCCTTCGGAACCCTGGCCCGCGCCGCGGGCGAGACTACCGTGGCCGTGGGGCGGGACGGGCGCCTGAGCGGCCCGTCGCTGAGCGCCGCTCTGGTGCGCGGGCTGGTGGCCACGGGCTTGCAGGTGCTGGACGTGGGCGTGGTCACCACCCCCATGTTGTACTTCGCCGCCACCACCCTGTGCCGCAGCGGCATCCAGATCACGGGCAGTCACAACCCCAAGGACTACAACGGTTTCAAGATGGTGCTGGGTGGCCGCGCCATCTTCGGCGAGGACATCCAGTCCCTGCGCCGCATCATGCAAACCGATGCCTGGACGCTGCAGGCTGGCGGAGCCGTGCGCAACGAGGACGTGCACGAGGCCTACCGCGCGCGCATCGTGGGTGACGTCAAGCTGGCACGGCCGATGAAGATCGTGGTGGACTCCGGCAACGGTGTGGCCGGTGCGTCGGCCCCGGGTATCTTCCGCGCCCTGGGCTGCGAGGTGATCGAACTGTTCAGCCAGGTGGACGGCAACTTCCCCAACCACCATCCCGATCCCAGCAAGCCCGAGAATCTGCGCGACCTGATGGCCGCGCTCAAGACCACGGGTGCCGAATTGGGGCTGGCCTTCGACGGTGACGGGGATCGCCTGGGCATCGTGACGCGCGAGGGCAACAACATCTTTCCAGACCGCCAGATGATGCTGTTCGCGCGCGACGTGCTCACGCGCGTGCCGGGTGGCACCATCCTGTTCGACGTGAAATGCTCGCAACGCCTGGCCCCGGCTATCGAGGCCGCGGGTGGCAAGCCGCTGATGTACAAGACCGGGCATTCCCTGATCAAGGCGGCGATGAGGGAGATCGAGGCCAAGGGCGGGCAAGCGCCGCTGGGCGGGGAGATGAGCGGGCACATCTTCTTCAAGGAGCGCTGGTACGGGTTTGACGACGGCACCTACGCGGGTGCCCGCCTGCTCGAAATCGTGAGCCGCGCAAGCGATGCCAGCGCTGTCCTCGATGCGTTGCCCACCAGTTTTTCCACGCCCGAACTCAACGTGGCCTGCGCCGAAGGTGAGCCGGCACGCCTGACAGCGCAGTTGCAGGCGTTGGCGAAGGACACGTTCCCGGCCCCTGCGACCGTGTCGCTCATCGATGGCATGCGCGTGGACTGGCCCGATGGCTTCGGCCTGATCCGCGCATCCAATACGACGCCCGTGCTGGTGCTGCGCTTTGAGGGACAGACGCAGGAGGCGCTGGCCCGCATCGAGGCGGACATGCTGGCGTTGCTGCGCCGCGTCAAGCCGGACGCACACGTGGGCGCGGCGGCGCACTGAGAGGCGTGAGGGCGCCCCCCGGTGAAGATCCTCATCGTCAAGCTGTCGTCCCTGGGGGATGTGATCCACGCCATGCCGGCGGTGCAGGACATACACGCCGCATTGCCACAGGCGCGGATCGACTGGGTCGTGGAGCGTGCCTTTGCGCCCTTGGTCCGACGCTGCGCCGGCGTGCGCCGGGTGATCGAGGTGGACTTGCGGCGCTGGCGCAAGGACCTGTGGTCGGCGCGTACGCGACAGGAGTGGAAGGCGTTCCGGGAGGAACTGCAGCGCGAGCGCTACGACGCCGTGCTGGACCTGCAGGGGCTGAGCAAGTCGGCGCTCGTGGCGTGGTTGGCTCGGCTGACCCCGGGGGGCAGGCGCTACGCCATGGCCAACCAGACATCAGGCTCCAGCTACGAGGCACCTACACGGTGGGTGGCACACGAGACCGTTCCCATGGAGCGGGAGATTCACGCCGTGCCCCGTGCACGCGTGCTGTGCGCGCGGGCGTTGGGCTACCCTGTGCGGCGCAAGGTGGCCTATGGTCTGGCTGGCCAGCCCGGGCCCCTGCAGGCGGATCTGGAGGTGGGGGTGAACATCGTGCCGCCCAGCACGCGGCCCTGCGTGGCCCTGGTGCACGGTAGTTCCCGCGCGGACAAGTTGTGGCCGCTGGCCCACTGGCTGGAACTGGGCGCGCGCCTGAACGCCCAGGGCTATACCCTGGCACTGCCGCACGGATCGGACGCGGAGGAGCGAGAGGCCGAGGTGCTGTCCACGCAACTGGAGCACGCCATCGTCTGGCCCCGTCTGGACCTGGATGCCATGATCGACGCGCTCAATACCTGCGTGGGTGTGATCGGTGTGGACAGTGGTCTGAGTCACCTGGCCGTGGCGCTGGACTTGCTGCACGTGCAGATCTACAACTTCGACACCGCCTGGCGAACCGGACCGCAGGATCAGCCGCATCAGATCAGTGTGTACGGATCGCCCACACCCAGTGTGGCGGCGGTCTGGCACGCCTGGCAGGAGGCCACTGGCGTGACCGAGATGGAAGCGTCCGCACCCTTGCCGCAAGGGGTCTGATGCGCCGGCTGTATTCCGTGCTCATGTGGCTGGCGCAGCCTCTGGTGCGGCGCAAGCTGGCGCGTCGTGGCGCGGCTGAGCCGGGTTATCTGCACGCCGTACCCGAGCGCTTCGGCCATTACACACATGCACCGGATTCGGGCTACATATGGGTGCATGCGGTGTCGCTCGGCGAGACGCGGGCCGCCGCGGTGTTGTTGCATGCCCTGCGCGCGCAGTTGCCGGGCATGCGCCTGTTGCTCACGCATGGCACGGCGACCGGACGTGAGGAGGGTGCCGGGCTGCTCCAGGCGGGTGATGTCCAGGTCTGGCAACCCTGGGACACACCAAAGGCGGTGGCACGGTTCCTGGCGCATTTCCGGCCGCGTCTGGGCATTCTGATGGAGACGGAAATCTGGCCCAACATGGCAGCGGCCTGCGCGGCCGCGGGCATCCCCCTGGTGCAGGCCAACGCCCGCATGAGCGAGGTTTCGGCACGTCGCACCCGGCGCCTGGACTGGCTGGCACGACCGGCCTACCGTTCGCTGGCCGCGGTATGGGCGCAGTCCGAGGCCGACGCGCAGCGTCTGCGTGACTTGGGCGCTTCAGTACACGCGGTGCTGGGCAATCTCAAGTTCGATGCCACGCCAGATGCCGCGTTGCTGGCGCAGGGACAGGCATGGCGCAGCGGCCTGATGCGCCCGGTGGTCATGCTGGCGGTGTCGCGCGAAGGGGAGGAACTCCAGTTGCTGCAGCTTGTGCGCGACCACCCCGCTGCCGATGCCCTGCAGTGGCTCATCGTGCCGCGCCATCCCCAGCGCTTCGATGTCGTGGCTGCGTTGGTGCAGGCGCAAGGGTTCTCGCTGTCGCGGCGGTCGCAGTGGCACGAGAGTCCACAGCCGGCGCAGATCTGGCTGGGGGATTCCCTGGGCGAGATGGCCCTGTACTACGGCCTGAGCGACGTGGCCCTGCTCGGAGGAAGCTTTGCGCCGCTGGGGGGGCAGAACCTGATCGAGGCGGCGGCTTGCGGTTGCCCGGTCGTGATGGGGCCACACACGTTCAATTTCACCGAAGCTGCACAGTGGGCCGAGGCGGCGGGGGCCGCCTTGCGGGTGGGCAGTCTGTCACAGGCTCTGGACACCGCATGGTCACTGGTGTCGGACAAGCGGCGTTTGGCCGAGGCACGCGCCGCGGGCCTGCGCTTTGCCGCCACCCACCGGGGCGCGGCGCAACGCACGGCCCAGGCCGTCAGCGCCTTGCTGGCGCGCTGACACGCCAATCGTTTACTTGGCCAGCAGGGCGTTGACGGCCATCAGGTCGTCCACCTTGAGCGTGCCGTTGGCCTGGCGCAATTTGAGACCACCCACGAGCACGTCGTAGCGCGCCTTGGCCAGATCACGCTTGGTCTGGTAGAGCTGGCTTTGCGAATTCAGCACGTCGATGTTGATGCGCACGCCCACCTGATACCCGAGTTTGTTGGCGTCCAGGGCGCTTTGGCTGGACGCTTCAGCCGCTTCATACGCCTTGACCTGGCTCAGGCCCGCGATCACGCCAAAGTAGGCGGTGCGGGTGGCCTGCGAGACTGCGCGGCGCGCGCCTTCCAGGTCGGCGCGGGCCTTTTCCTCGAGCGCAACGGTTTCGCGTACACGGTTCTGCACGGAGAAGCCGGCAAACAGCGGCATGTTCAATTGCACTCCCAGGGTGCCCACGTTCGTGCGGTAGTTGCCACCCGTGGTGGCGGAGCCGTCGTTCCGGGTGACGGCGTAATTCGCGACGAGGTCCACGGTGGGCTTGTGGCCAGCCTGGGCCTTCTCGGTCTCCAGCTTGGCGATGTCCAGCGCGATCTGCGACTGCCTGACGCCAGGATGTGCCTCCTCGGCGCGTTGCACCCAGGCGTTCACGTCCCCAGCGGGCAAAGTTGGCAGTGTGGCTGGCAGCAGCAACGTCTTGGGCGAGGTCGATGGCCTGCCCACCAATTGGTCCAGCGCAAGGAGTTTCACGCGCAGATCGTTGGTGGCGGCGATTTCCTGCGCCAGCACCAGGTCGTAGCGGGCCTGGGCCTCGCGCGTGTCGGTGATGGTGGTGGTACCGACCTCGAAATTGCGCTTTGCGGCCGCGAGTTGTTCGGCCACCGCGGCCTTTTGCGCCGCCACGAAGGTCAGACTGTCCTTGGCGGCCAGGGCATCGAAATAGGCCTGGCTTACGCGCACGATCAGGTCCTGCTCGGCGGCCAGCAGTTGCGCCTCGGCCAGCTCGATCTGCTTCTTGCCCTGTTCGTAGCTGGCCAGATTGGCCGGGCGGTACAGGGGTTGAGAGGCGCTGAGCGTGGCGTTCTGCGAGCCGAAGTGCGTGGTGTAGGAGGGCGCCGAGTTCTCAAACTGGGTGCGGTTGGCGCCTGCCGAGAGCCCGGCGCTGGGCAGGATCGCGGCGCGTGCCTGCGCGGCCCGGGCCAGGTTGGCATCGTACTGCGAGCGCGCGGACTGGTAGGCCGCGTCGTAGCCGCGCGCGGCCTCGTACAGCTCACCCAGGCTTTGGGCATGCGCAACGGAGGCGAAAACGCCACCCAGAGCCAACGACAGGGGAAGAATGCGATAGATGCTCATGGTCGTCCTTGTGTCCTTGTTAAATGCAAGCCGGCGATAAAGGGAAACGTCGCAAACTCAGTAGCGGGGAACCGATGGATCGACTTCCTGCGACCAGGCGTTGATGCCGCCGCCGATGTTGGCGACCCAGGGAAAACCGTGGTGCATCAGGAATTGCGCCACGGACATGCTGCGTCCGCCGTGGTGGCACAAGCAGGCCACCGGTCGGGAACGATCCAGTTCGTGCAGCCGCGCTCCGAGCACGCTCATGGGGATCGCGCGCAATTCGAAGCCGTCGGGTTGGATGCTGGCGGTCTTGACTTCCCACGGCTCGCGCACATCCAGCACCACGGGCTGGCCGTGCTGCTGCACCTGGCTGATCCATTCGGGCAGGGTGGCAGGGCGTATCTGAGCGACCATGGGGTGTTATCCGTTTTCAGAATTTGAAGCGGGACGGCTCGGGCACGCCCTGCAGGCGCGCCGCCACCGTATCCCAGCGCTGCTGCGTGGTGAACGTGTTCGCGCCGGTGCGGGTCACGAGCGTGGCGTACATCATGGGCTCCTCGCCCACGATGGCCACGAGGCGGCCTCCGACCTTGAGCTGTTGCAGCAGCTCGGGTGGCACCTGGGCCACGGAGCCGCCGAGCACGATGGCGTCATACGGTTGGTCCGGCGCACCACCCGTGAGCGGGTCTGCCTGGCGCACCTCCACGTTGAACACGCCGGCCTTTTGCAGGTTGGCACGCGCCAGTTCCACCAATTCGGGAGAGGTTTCCAACCCCAGCACGCGCTGAGCGCGGTGCGCCAGCAGCGCGGTGATGTAGCCCGCGCCCACGCCGACCTGCAACACCTTTTCGTGACGCTGGGCGTTGACGTCCTGCACCAGACGGGCCTCGATCCTGGGCGCCAGCATGGCCTGGCCGCCCGGCAAGGGGATCTCCATGTCCACGAAGGCCAGGGCCTTGTGCGCCAGCGGCACAAAGTCCTCGCGCTTGACCGCGCCCAGCAGTTCCAGCACGTGCGGGTCCGCCACGTTCCAGGGGCGGATTTGCTGGGCAATCATGTTGAAGCGGGCCTGCTCGATGTCCATTTGATACTCCTTGGGGTATGTTAACCGATTCTTTTCAATTCTACCGAGGCGCCCCGCTCGGACGGGGCGCGAAGTGCCGGCGCAGCCACTGGGAAAAATCGTCCATGTAGCAGTACACCACCGGTACCACCACGAGCGTGAGCAGCGACGAGGTGATCACGCCGCCGATCACGGCCTGGCCCATGGGCGCGCGCTGTTCCGAGCCTTCCGTCAGCGCGAAGGCCAGCGGCACCATGCCGAAGATCATGGCCAGCGTCGTCATCAGGATGGGGCGCAGCCGCACTCGGGCCGCATGCAGCAGGGCCTCCGTGCGTGGCAGGCCCTTCACCGGGCGTCCCTGCTCGTCGACGCCGTCCTCCCGGCTGCGGATGGTGAAGTCCACCAGCAGGATGGCGTTCTTGGTGACCAGGCCCATGAGCATGACCACGCCGATGATGGAGAACATCGACAGCGTGGAGCCGAACATCAGCAGCGCCAGCACCACACCGATGAGGGTGAGCGGCAGCGAGGTCATCAGCGCCAACGGCTGGAAGAAGCTCTTGAACTGGCTCGCCAGGATCATGTAGATGAAGACGATGGCCAGCGCCAGCGCGGAGACGGCGTAGCCGAAGGTCTCGGCCATGTTCTTTGTCGAGCCGCCAAACTGGTAGCGGTAGCCCGGCGGGAACCGGATGGTGTCCAGCGCTGCGCGGATGTCGCTGGAAACCTCACCGGCTGAACGCAGGTAGGTGTTGGCTGACACGGCCACTTCACGGGTCAGGTCGCGGCGGTTGATCTGGTTCGGTCCGGTGCCCGCGCGCAGCGTGGCAACCTGGTTCAGGCGCACGATGCGCGCGCTGCCGTCGGCGTTGGTTCCGGTGATGAAGGGCACGCGCTCCAGGTCGCTTGCCTCGTTGCGCGATTGCGGTGCCAGGCGCACGTTTACGTCGTAGGTCTGGTCGTCGGGCGCGCGCCAGTTGCCCACGGTCTGGCCGGCCACCAGGGTGCGCAGGGCGCTGCCAATCTGCGCCACGCCCAGTCCCAGGTCGGAAGCGGCGTCGCGCTTGACGTCCACCTCCAGCGTGGGCTTGTCGGGCTTGACGCTGGAGTCCAGGTCCACCAGCCCGGGGATGCCGCGGATCTTTTCCGTGACCAGCTTGGTCAGGCGTTCCAGTTCCTTCAGGTCCGACCCTTGCAGCGAAAACTCTATCTGCTTGTTGCCGCCCACGGGGTCCACCAGACCCGCATGGGTGACGGTGAGCCCCGGCACCTGCCGCAGGCGCTCGCGCAGCACGGCCGACATCTGGTCCACGTTGCGGCTGCGTTGCTTGCGGTCCACCAGGCGCACGTAAATCGTGGCGTAGATCTTGCCAATGTTGTTGGGGTTGATGGTGGACAAGGTGTACCTGACTTCGGGAAACTCGCGCAGGATGGCTTCGGCCTGACGTGCCTTGGCCTCGGTGACTTCCAGCGAGGAACCCACGGGCGTGTAGAAACTGACGGTGGTCTCCGAGAAGTCGGCCTTGGGCACGAACTCCGTGCCCAGCAGCGGCACCATGAAGATGCTCGCGGTAAAAATGACGGCGCCCAGCCCCAGGGTGGCCAGCTTGTGCTGCAGCGCCCAGCGCAGGATGCCCTGGTACACATCGGACAGCACGTCCGTGCCGTGGTCAAACCAGCCAGTGACGCGACCTATGGTCTTGTCGTACAGCGTCACGGGTGTGATCCGCTGGCCGTGCGCGTGGATGCTGGGGTCGTGCCAGATGCTGGACAGCATGGGGTCCAGTGTGAAGCTCACGAACATCGAGATCAGCACAGCCGCCACGATGGTGATGCCGAACTCATGAAAGAACTTGCCGACAATGCCGCCCATGAAGCCGATGGGCAGGAACACGGCCACGATGGACAGGGTGGTGGCAAACACGGCCAGGCCGATTTCCTGGGTGCCCTCCATGGCCGCCTGGAACGCCCCCTTGCCCATCTGCACGTGGCGCACGATGTTCTCGCGCACCACGATGGCGTCGTCGATCAGCAACCCCACGCACAGGGACAGCGCCATGAGCGTGATCATGTTGATGGTGAAGCCGAAGGCCTGCATGAACATGAAGGTGCCGATCAGCGCAATGGGCAGCGTCAGCCCGGTGATGACGGTGGAGCGCCAGGAGTTCAGGAACAGGAAGACGATGAGGATGGTGAGCGAGGCGCCTTCAAGCAAGGTGCGACGCACGTTTTCCACCGCCACCCGGATCGGACGCGAGGCATCGGTGATGGCCTCCAGGCGCACGCCAGCCGGCAACTGCGACTGCAGCTCGGCCACGGTGCGCACCAGTCCGTCGATGACCTCGATCGTGTTTTCGTCCTGCGACTTCTGCACCGACAGCAACAAGGTGCGCTGGCCGTTGTACAGCGCCAGGTTGTCCAGTTCCTGCGCGCCGTCGCGTACGGTGGCCACCTGGTTGACCCGGATGGGGGCGCCGTTCCTGCGGGCCACGATGATCTGGCCGAAATCCTCGGGGCGCTGCATGCGCGCATCGATCTGCACCACGCGCTCCTGCTCCAGCGAGCGCACCGCCCCGGCCGGCAGGTTCTGGTTCTCCGCGCGCACCGCGCTGGCTACCTGATCAGCGCTGACGCCCAGGGACTCCATCGCTTGCGGGTTGAGGTAGATGTTGATCTCGCGCTTGGTGCCACCCACCAGCGTGATGGTGCCCACGCCGCGCACGTTTTCCAGCCGTTTCTTGAGTACCTGATCGGCCCAGTTGGTCAGCTCCACGGCACTAGGTTGCCGCGACTCGCGCGCCGCGCCGGACCGCTCCAAGCAAGCGCGGGCCCCCTCGGGGGGCAGCGAAGCACACTCAGTGGCGAGCGTGGGGGCCAACTGTGCGGGCAGCACTGCAAGCGACCAGATCGCGCGGCTGGACGGATCGAAGCGCAGCACGCGCGGCTCCTTGACCTCGGTACGAAAGGTCGGGCGAATCGTGGCCACCTTTTCGCGCACGTCCTCGGCGGCGCGCCGTCCGTTCACATGCAACTGGAATTCGATCACGACCACCGACAATCCCTCGTAGCTGCGCGAGCTCAGGGCGTTGATGCCGGCGATGGAGTTGACGCCTTCCTCCAGCTTCTTGGTGACCTCGTTTTCCACGATTTCGGGCGAAGCGCCGGGGTATTCGGTGGTGATCACGACCACCGGAAACTCGATATTGGGGAACTGGTCCACCGGCAGTCGCTGGTACGAGAACACACCCAGCACCACGAAGGCGAGCATCACCATGGTGGCGAACACCGGGTTCTTCAGGCTGACCTGGGTGAACCACATGGGCTCAGTTCCGCGCCTTGGGGGGCGAGCCCGGCGTGATCGGGGCAGGGGCCACCGTTTGCTTCACCTGCGTACCTGCCCGCAGGGGACCGACAGCGCCGCGCACCACGGCCGCCTGGTCGGCAATGCCTTTCACCGCCACCATGGTCTCACTGCCCACCCGGCCCTGCGCGCCCAACTGGATCGTGCGGTGCACGATGGCGTTGTTCTCCACCACCTGGACGTAGGGCTCGGGCTTGTCCGTGCGCACGGCGGTCAAGGGCACGGACAAGGCTGAAACCCGTCCCGTGTCCAGCGTCCCCTGGGCAAACAGCCCGTGGCGCAGCCCTTGCGTGCGCGGCACCGACAGGTAGGCCAACACCGAGCGGCTGCCCGCCTGGGCTGAGGGATTGATGCGCGCCACGGTGGCGCTCACCGGCTGCGCGCTGCCTTCCACGACCAGCGTGGCGCTTTGCCCCACGCGCACGTTCTGCGCATCGGCGGGCGCAAGCGTGGCTTCAAGTTCGATGCGGCTCAGGTCCACCACCTCGACGATGCGCGCTTCCACCGCCACGCGCTCGCCCGGTTGCGCCAGACGCTGCGCGACTTGTCCGGCGATGGGGGAGCGTAGTACCGTGTCGTCCAGTGCCTTTTGCGCCACGTCCACCGCCGCACGCGCTGCCTGGTAGCTGGCCTGCGCCGACTGCAGGCTGGCCAGCGACGTGTCCAGCGCGGTGCGGGAGATGAAGCCTTGGTCCACCAGCGAGCGGTTGTTGTCGAACTGGCGTTGCGCGATGTCGATCTGCGCCTTGGCCGAGGCGCCCTGTTCGCGGGCCTGCTTCAGACGGGCCGCGGTTTCGGTGGGGTCCACCCGGGCCAGCACCTGGCCGGCCTTGACGCTGTCCCCCTCTCGCACTGACAGGTCCTGCAGTTCCCCGGCCACGCGGGCCTTGACCACGGCGGAGTTGGCTGCCTTGAGCGTGCCAGCGATGGGCACGCCCTGAACCAGTTCGCGCGGCGTTGCACGCACGACGTCCGTGGCCGCCAGTTCCACCACCGCCTCGGCCTTGGATGCGGCGGCGGCCACGGCCTCCTGTTGCGCCTTGCGGGTCGCCAGCGCACGCAGGACGCCGCTGCCGATGAGCAGCACCACGACGCCCACTACGATCCATTTGATCCAGCGTTTCATTTCTTGTTGCGTTCCTGGGTGACGGGTACAGCCAGGCCATTGAGTAAAGTGTCCAACTGTTGGGCGATGTACAGCTTCGGATCCAGCGTGCGCGCGCCAGCCATGCACGGGCAGGCACCCAGCGAGTGTTGCCACATCACCAGGAAGATCATGGGCGCGAGCACGGCGTAGACGCCGTAGTCCAGATTCACGGGGCGGAATTCGCCGCGGTCAATGCCGCGTTGCAGCACACGGCGGATGAGTTGGTCGCCCGGGGCGATGACTTCCTTCTGGTAGAAGTCGGCGATTTCCGGGAAGTTGCCGGCCTCGCTCATGATGAGCTTGGTCAGCCCAGAGGCCTTGGTGGCGCCCACGTGTTCCCACCAAGTGTGGATGACCAGGGTCAACATGTCCGGCGTGCTGCCTTCGAAGGCTTCCAACTGCGCGCTCCACAGCGGAAACTGCCCCGACAGGTTGTGGCGCACCACGGCCTTGAACAGCTCTTCCTTGCTCGTGAAGTAAAGAAACAGCGTGCCCTTGGACACGCCGGCGCGCCGGGCGACTTCTTCGACCCGGGTGGCGGCAAAGCCCTTTTCCACGAACAGATCGAGCGCCGCTTCCAGCAACTCGCCTGGGCGGGCCTCCTTGCGTCGTGTGCGCCGGGGGCAGACGGCGGCGGCCTGATCGGCAATGAATCTGGAAATGGACATGAATTTAATGACTAGCGGGTTAGTAATGTAGTCGCAGGGGAGGAAAGCGTCAAGGCAGGGTGCGACGAAACGCGCGGTTGCGGCCATGAGTAGCCGCCCTCTGCGATCAGCGGGAAGCGGCGGCGTAACGCACCTCCCGCGCGGATGCCTGTTGGCCCAGAGTGTGCGGGCTTGTCGGACCGCGCGAGTCCGTGCAGTGAGACGAGGGCTGAGGGAGCGGGACCGATGTTGTCGTGGTCGAGTGCCGCGGGTCCGTCCTGTCAGGATGCGATCAAGGCGCGACCGGATTGACTCTCCCGCCAGCCGTTTCCGTTCGTACCGCCGTCGAGCTTGAACGCCGCCACGGTGTGGACCAACTCCTCGGCTTGCGACTTGAGACTGCTGGCCGCCGCCGCCATCTCCTCGACGAGGGCGGCGTTTTGTTGTGTCACCTGGTCCATCTGTGTCACGGCTTCCCCGATCTGGCCCACACCGTCCGCCTGCTCACTGCTGGCCGCGCTGATCTCGCCCATGATGTCGGTGACACGTCGAATGCTGTTGACGACTTCGGTCATGGTGCTGCCGGCCTGGTCCACCAGTGTGGTGCCCTGGGCGACGCGATCCACGCTCGCATTGATGAGGGCCTTGATCTCCTTGGCGGCCTCCGCGCTACGCCCTGCCAGCGAGCGTACCTCACCGGCGACGACGGCGAAGCCACGCCCCTGGTCGCCCGCGCGCGCCGCCTCGACAGCAGCGTTGAGAGCCAGGATGTTGGTTTGAAAGGCGATCCCGTCAATCACGCCGATGATCTGCGAAATCCTGCCGGAGGACTCGTTGATCTCCTTCATCGTGTCCACCACCTGTGCCACGACATTTCCGCCCTGGATCGCAACGGCCGAAGCGCTGGCCGCGAGCTGGTTGGCTTGCCGTGCGCTGTCGGCGTTTTGCTTCACAGTGGCGCTGAGCTCCTCCATGGATGCCGCGGTCTGCTCCAATGCGCTGGCCTGGGACTCCGTGCGTGCAGACAGATCGTGATTGCCCTGCGCAATCTCGGAACTGGCTGTGGCCACACTTTCGGAACCCTGGCGCACTTGTCGGACCACGTTGGACAGGCGGTCGCGCATGTCGGCAAGTGCCTGCATGAGTTGGCCCAGCTCGTTCTGTCCGCGTACCACCACCGCGACGTCCAGGTTCCCCTCGGCCACCGAGGAGGCGACGGACACAGCCTCGCGAACCGGACCTGTGATGCTGCGCACGAAGGCAAGCGCCAGCATGACCGCGCTGATCAACCCGGCCAGCAACAAGGCGATCACCAGGTACTGGTTTTGCCGCATGTTGGTGACCCGCAGCTCCAGCGCCTGGACCAGACTCTTCATGGCCTGGGTGTTGAAGTCGTAGAGCCCGTCTATCGTGCGGGTGAACTCATCGAAGTAAGCCGGCGCCGGGTGAGTGATGTCTGTTGCGCCAATGAGGGCCTGATCGGCCAAGGTCGTGACCTTTTTCACCGACTGCTGACTGGCGTCGATGCTGCTGCCAAGCGCAGCCTTCATGGCTGGATTGACATCAATGGCACGCTGGAGGTTTCGCTGCATTTCGCCCTGAACTTCCAGTACCCTCTTATGCAGCGCAGCCAGGGTGGCACGCCCCTCGGGCGGAAGGCTGCCCTGCGCCAGAAAGCCGGTTCCCTGTGCCCGCATGATTCCCAGGTTCTCCGCCAACATCGGCAAATTGACCAGTGACGCCTGAATCAGGTGGTAGGTATCCGCGTCAGGATCCAGTGACAGGGAAAACTCATAGAGGAGTTCCTCGTTGAGCAATTGCACCCCTGCGATCAATTGAGTGTGAAGCTTGGTGCTTTCCGCCGATTTGAGCTGTTTGCTGGATACGCCGGCCTCAAGGGGCGCCCAGCGCTGGCGCATATCGCTCCAGCGGTTCAGGATGGCTGGCGACGCGCCGGATTGCTTCAGGGCGACATCGAGTGCGTCGATGGCACTGACGACGTTGTCGCGCACGGCGGGACGCCGCGCAGCCAGGGTTTCATTGCCCCCCAGCGCGCCTGCGGACAGACCACGATGCGACTGCAGAAACTGAACCACGCGGTTGAGCGCGATCACCGCATTGCTCGACCTGGCCTCCAACTCGGCAACGTCCACCTCGCCACGCAGTTTCTGAAAATACAGACCCGAGGGTAAGAGGACCATCAGCAGTGCAAGCATTCCCAAAAGGGAAAACTTATGCAGGAGACTGAGTCGGTGCAATAGGTTCATGGCGGAGATCCTGAAGGCTGATGGTTGTCAAACGAAGAATGCCTGACTTGCATTGGCACGTCGAGAAAAAATGACAGGGTGCGCCGCTATTAGTGTGGTTTTGACCACAATAGCGGCGCCCTGCCCCTTGGGGCGAGCTCCACGTCGCGTTCCGGCCCGGCTGTGATCTGGATCAGGCGGAGGCGGTGGCCCGCTCCGCATCCGGACCAGGTTGCGCCCGGTGGGCGCGGGCATAGGCCTCGAACGCCGCCTTCGGCACGGCCGGGCTGAAGAGATAACCCTGAAATCCGTGACAGCCGCCTCGCAGCAGGAACTCGCGCTGACCCTCTGTTTCCACGCCTTCTGCAATGACCTCCAGCCCCATGTTCTGACCCAGCGTCAGCACGGTGCGCACGATGGCGGCGGCCTGTGGGTCGGCGAGCACGTCGCGCACGAAGGACTGGTCGATCTTGAGCTGGTTCAGCGGCAGCCGCTTGAGGTAGGTGAGCGAGGAATAGCCCGTGCCGAAGTCGTCCAGCGACAGGATCACTCCGCGCTGACGCAGTGCCTCCATGCGCCTTATGACATCGCCCACGTCGTGCACCAGCATGCTCTCGGTCAATTCCAGCTCCAACTTCGTCGGATCGATGCCCGCGCCGTCGATCAGCCTGAACACCTGGGCCACAAAATCGGGTTGGCGGAACTGCAGGGCGCTGACGTTCACCGCCAGGCGCAGATGGTCAAGGTCCGGCGTCTGCGCCCAGGCGCGCAACTGGGCACACGCGGTCTCCAGCACCCACCGCCCCAGCGGCAGAATCACACCGGTCTGTTCGGCCAAGGCAATGAAGCGGTCCGGCCCCACCAGCCCCTGCTGGGGGTGCTGCCATCGCAGCAGGGCCTCCGCGCCGACGACGCGACCCTGCGCATTCAGCTGGGGTTGGTAGTGCAGCTCGAACTGGCGCAGGGCCACCGCCTGACGCAGGTCGCTTTCCAGGGCGGAGCGGGCCGAGACGTCCGTGAGCATGATGTGCAGCAGGACCCAGAACATCACCAGCGCGATCGTGGTCTGGACCCAGGCACCGAGCTCGCGCACGCTGTCGGGCAGGGCATGGCCCGGCCATGGGGTGGTCGGCACGACCGCGAAGTAGCTCAGCGCTGCCAGGCACAACAGCGCCACGCCGTGCCGAAGCCAGAGGCGCTCCTCGCGAAACACCATCAACGCCGCTACGCTCAAAGGGAGGAAATACAGGTGTGTGGCGCGCCCGACCTTGGCGCTGGGAATGTCGAAGACCGCGGCGATGATGGCCACGACCAGGATCAATGTGGCGACCAGGATGATGCTGGCAGCGCGCGTCTTCTGGCGGTGGGTGAGCCACGCGCCGATCATGGCTGAGACCACCAGACACAGGTCCAACCCGACAATCAGCCAGTCCGCGCGCAGGGCAAAGAACACGCCCCAGCCTCCACCCGCGACCAGCAAAGCCAGGCTGAACACGATCAGCATGCGTCGTTGCCGCCGCCGATCGAGCAGGGTCAGTTCAGCGGCTTCCCAGAAGCCACGCAGCGCGTGCAACGAGAACAACGAACCGTGGGCCATGTGTGGCTGTCCGAAAGCTGACCGACGGCGCATCATAAGTCTTGTTTTCATTACGTTGCTCGGGTCTGGGTTAGCATGTCACTTTTTCCGCATTACCCTGTCTGGAGAGCCTTCATGCTGCATTTGCGTCATTCCCTGGCTTCACTCATTGCCGCCGTCCTGGTATCCGTGGCGTGTGCTCCCGCCACCGCCCAGCCCCTGCCCGCGGGCATGAGCAAGGTGACATCCGTCGAGGGCATCGACGAATACCGGTTGGCCAACGGCCTGCAGGTGCTGCTGATCCAGGACGACAGCAAGCCCACCACCACCGTCAACATCACCTACCGCGTGGGCAGCAAGCACGAAAACTACGGCGAGACCGGCATGGCCCACCTGCTGGAGCACCTGCTGTTCAAGGGCACACCCGGTACGCCCGGCGTGTGGGCCGAGTTCACCAAGCGCGGCCTGCGCGCCAACGGCACCACCTGGCTGGACCGCACCAACTATTTCGCCAGCCTGTCCTACAACGAGGAAAACCTGCGCTGGTATCTGAGCTGGCAGGCCGATGCCATGGTCAACAGCTTCATCGCCCGCAAGGACCTGGACACCGAGATGACGGTGGTGCGCAACGAAATGGAACGGGGCGAGAATAACGCCAGCCGCATCCTGTTCGAACGCGTGATGGCCACGGCCTACCAGTGGCACAACTACGGCAAGAGCACCATCGGCGCGCGTGCCGACGTGGAAGGCGTGAACATCGAACGCCTGCAAAGCTTCTACCGCACGTACTACCGCCCGGACAACGCCACCCTGATCGTTTCGGGCAAGTTCGAGCCCACCAAGGTGCGAGCGTGGATCGCGCAGTACTTCGGTCCCTTGAAGAAGCCCGCCACGCCCCTGCCGTCGCTGTACACCCTGGACCCGGCGCAAGACGGCGAGAAAAGCGTGACCGTGCGTCGCGTCGGCGGCAGCCCCATGCTGTACGCGCTGTATCACACGCCTGCCGGTGCCAGCCCCGACTACGCCGCCATCTCCCTGCTCAACCTGGTGCTGGGCGACACCCCCTCGGGTCGGTTGCATACCCGCATCGTGGAAAAGCAGCTTGCCGCCGCGGCGTTTTCCTTCTCGCAAGGTCTGCAGGACCCGGGCTTCACCCTCATGGGCCTGCAACTGGCCCCGGGCCAGGATGTGGACAAGGCGCGTGACGCCATGCTGGCCACCATCGAGTCCGTGGCGAGCGAGCCCGTCACGCAGGAGGAACTGGACCGTGCCCGGCTGAAATACCTCAAGGGCTGGGAACTGGCCTTCACCAACCCCGAGCAGGTGGGCGTGGCCTTGTCCGAATCCATTGCCCAGGGCGACTGGCGCCTGTTCTTCCTGAACCGCGACAAGGTGCGCCAGATCACATTGGCCGACGTGAACCGCGTGGCCGCCGGCTACCTGCTGCGCGACAACCGCACGCTGGGCCTGTACGTGCCCACCGAAAAGCCCGTGCGTGCCCCGGCCCCGGCACGCGTGGACGTGGCCGCGCAGGTGACCGGCTACAAGGGCGACGCCGTGGCGGCGCAGGCCGAGGCCTTTGACGCCACCCCCGCCAACATCGACAAGCGCACCCGCACCAGCGCCTTGGCCAACGGCGCCAAGCTCAGCCTGTTGCCCAAGGGCGCGCGCGGCCAGGTCGTGAGCGGCACGGTCATGCTGCGCCTGGGTGACGAGAACAGCCTGTTCGGCCTGGAGGACGTGGCCAATGCCACCGGCGCCCTGCTGAACAAGGGCACGGCCACGATGACGCGCCAGCAGATACAGGACAAGCTCGATCAGCTCAAGGCGCAGGTCAACTTCTTCGGCAATGCCTTGAGCGCCGGTGCCCACATCAAGACCACGCGCGACAACCTGCCTGCCGTGGTGGCACTGGTGGGCGAGGTGCTGCGCACCGCGAGCTTCCCGCCCGAAGCCCTGGAGGAATACAAGCGCCAGGTGCTGGCCGCCATTGACGAGCAGCGCAAGGACCCCGAAGCCATCGTGGAAAACGAGCTCCAGCGCTATGGCAACCCCTACAAGAAGGGCGACGTGCGCTATGCCGCCAGCTTTGACGAAACCGTGGAAGCCACCAAGGCCCTCACGGTGGACCAGTTGCGCGCCTTCCATCGCAAGTTCTACGGGGCGCAGTCCGCGCAACTCGCCCTGGTGGGCGACTTTGACGACGCCAAGGCCAGCCAGGCGCTGACCGCCGCGCTGGGCGGCTGGCGTAGCGAAGCGGGCGTGACCCGCGTGCCCAACCCGCTGGTGCCCGTGGCCCCCAAGCGCCTGGTGTTCAAGACGCCGGACAAGCAGAACGCCTTCATGCAGGTGGAACAGGCCGTGGCCCTGAGCGAGAACGATGCCGACTACGTGCCCCTGATGGTGGCCAACTTCATGCTCGGCCAGGGTGGCAACTCACGCCTGTGGGTGCGCATCCGCGAGAAGGGCGGCCTGAGCTACGACGTGCGCAGCTTCATCAACTGGAACAGCTTCGAGGCCAACAGCCCGTGGAAGGCCACCGCCATCTTCGCGCCGCAAAACCGCGACAAGGTCGAGACCGCCTTCAAGGAAGAAGTGGCCCGTGCCCTGAAAGACGGCTTTGATGCCAAGGAACTGGCCGAAGCCAAGCAGAGCCTGCTCAACTTCCGCCGCCTGTCGCGCGCGCAAGACAACGTGCTGGCCGGCACGCTGGCCCAGAACCTGTACCTGAACCGCACGTTTGAGCTGGCGCAGAAAGTGGACGACCAGATCGCCGCCCTGACGGTGGAGCAGGTGAACGCCGCCTTGCGCAAGCACATTAAGCCCGAGCAGTTTGTGTATGGGTTTGGTGGGGATTTCAAGGAGTGAATGCCGTGGCGGGGCCGTGGTGCTTGGACGGGATGGACGGCAGGGTTCGCCTTTCCCGAACTGGGCTTTGTCCTGGTTGGCGCGGAAGCGACCACTTGTGGGCTGCCAGATTGCTTTGTCGCTTGGTATTGGGATGCCGGATTTGGCTCTCGCCTAAATTGCGTTGGGCGTCATAGCCATGGCCTACACACTCCAAACCATCGTTACGGTGGCTGATGAAATACAAGGTCAATTGCAGTCCCCACTTCGCTCCCTTTCTCTCGGTTCCGGTGTAAAGATGGTGCCGTTGAGCAGCGAGGTCACGAGTCACTTTGGCATTCCGTTCTTACCACTCACAGACGAAGGTGAGATGCCGCCCCAAATTCGAAAGCTTTGCGAACAACTGAGCCACGGCCGCACTCTTGCGTACATAGAAGCAGAGTTCTTTGGTGGCGCAGGCACTCAGGCATGTGTGGTCTTCACTGATGGAAGGCAAGTCGGTCAGCCCATAATTTCTGAAATCGCAATCAACGAAGGATTGCATTTCCTTGGCGTATCGAAGGGGAGCGCTCACGACGAATTCGAGGCTATTGGCTTGGGGGCGCATCGAGACACCGACGCATGGCTAGAGTGACGATGACACCCAAGCCATCAATCGAGCGGCTTCGCGCGTAAAGCCACGCGGGGCCGCTCATTTCAGGACGGTTATACGCTCTGCAAGAGGACGCCATGGGTCTATATGTACACAGTCTGAGCCGACTTCCCCTGGGCATCGAACGTGATTACTGCCTGTACGTCCTTGACTACGGATGGGACGAACCGCTTGGTCAGGCGCTTCAAGCAAACTTTCGCCGCATGGCAGATCTTGCAGCGAGAAACAAAGCCATTGTTGTAGCTGGAACGGATTCAAGGGCGTTTGCCGATGAGATTCTTTCAGTACATGTTGACGACCCGCAGTTCTCTTGGGCGAGCATCAACGGAGAAAGCGGCGAGGAAGTGCTACCGGTGCTGATGCTTACGACCATTCATCCTCAAAAGTTTCGCGCGGAAATTCCTGGCTATCGCTTGCGCCAAGACGGCCAGGGTGTCGCCGACGACAAAATGATCCTCATTCCATTGCGGGGGATATGCAAGGACTCAACGGAAGTCGTGGGTCTAATTGAGCGAATCTTTCGCGACGTTGCGGCCCAGAAGCCTCTCGAAAACTTCTCGGTCGCGAAGGCAATCAAGGCAGGGCATAGGGGCGCGTACTCTGATGCCTTCATCCTGAAGCCAGCGCTCTGGGGTATGGGCGTTGACCTAAGGGAACTGGTGAAGACGTGGAAGGGGAAGCGCGCCTAGCCGGTCGTATATGGGAAACCAACAAGTACAAGAACGCACCCGCCATTTTGGGTGCGAGGGAAGCACACAGTGGTTCGCTGCGCGACCGATATCCGGTGATAGGTAATCTTTTTCGCTACCTATCAACTATGAAAATCGACCGTCGCCGCGCCCTCGCCATGCCCCTCGTGCTGATGCCGGGCCTCGCTGCGGCGTCGGCGCGACCAACCATCGTTGGCGCATATGACTTGCCGCAAATGAAAGCCATGAAGGGCCTTTCCTTTCCGCGAGTGCTTCTCTATGGGGCGACCGGCAAGCTCATTCCGCGGGAGTCATGGCCCTCTGCACTCGCGGAGCTGAAGCAAGCCGCCGGTGACGCGTTCTGTTGCGTTTCGGACAAGCCGAGCCCGCCGGGATGGAAAGGGCCGCCGCCCGACTGCAAGATCGTCGTGTACGGAGCGAAGATTGAAGAGCATTTCGTCGGGCTCAAGGCCCCCGACGGAAGTCCGATTCGATACGCATCTCTTCCTCCCCACGAGCATCTGATCGTTGAGTATTACGCTTCATGGTGCGCTCCGTGTCTGCCCGCGCGCAAGGCCCTGGAGACGTATCTGGGCATACCGGCCGCCACTGGCACCTTGGCGCTTGTTGTGGACTTCACAAAACTCGCCCCCGGCAAATAGGCACCTGCAACGCATGACCTATCAACCCAAGCGAATCGACATGACCGTCCGTCTCGCATCCCGAGACACCATCAAGATCAGCGGCGAGAGAGCGCCCGATGATCGAGACAAAGTCCAGCTATCCGAGCTATTGAGAGCTGCCTACCACGGCACCGTCGACGATGAAGGCGAAACGCCAGAGCAAGCGTTGGCGGAAGTCGAGAAGACTTATGCAGGCGAGTATGGCCCCTTCATGCCAAGTTGCTCCAGGGTATTCGAGCGAGGCGGCCGCATCGTCTCTGCCACGTTGGTTACCGGCTGGAAGGGGCGCCCCTTTGTGGCGTTTGCAATGACCCATCCCGACTGGAAGCGCCAAGGCCTGGCGCGCGCGGGCATGGTCAACGCAATGGCCGCCCTTCATGCCCAAGGGCATACGTCGCTGAGCCTGGTCGTTACCCTCAAGAACGAGCCCGCTTACAACCTCTACAAGAGCTTGGGCTTCGTCGCTGGCAGGTGATGCCTACCCATTCAATGCAGCATGCAATCTCGCAAAAATTCCCGCACGAATTGGAATAAAGTCGTTATATGACATAGACTTAGGCATGCCGAAAAAGTTGCAAAACATCGCGCTGTATGACCACCCGTCGCAGATGGAGCCCCTGCTGCCGGGCGAGCATCGGCTCGGGCCCTTGCTGGAGCAGGCGCACGACCTGATCCGTGCGGCGGACCGGCTCGCGGGGCTGTGCCAGCCGGGCGCGCTGGCGGACCTGCGCACGCTGCTGCGCGCCATGAATTCCTACTACTCCAACAAGATCGAGGGCCGGCACACGCTGCCCCTGGAGATAGAGCAAGCCCTGCGCAACGACTATTCATCCGACGCCGACAAGGCACGGCGCCAACGCCTGGCGCTGGCGCACATGGCAACGCAAGCCCAGCTTGAAGCCCGCTGGCCCGGTTGGGGAGCGCAAGACGTATGGTCCCCCCAAATGGTGTGCAACATCCACCAGGATCTGTTTGCACGTCTGCCTGCGGCCGACCGCGCCCTGCCCGAGGACGGCGAAGTGCTGCAGCCCGGCGCCCTGCGCACGCGGCAAGTCAGCGTGGGCGTGCATGCCGCGCTCACGGCGCAAAGCGTGCCCGACTTCCTGAGCCGCTGGAGTGACTATTACCAGCGCGTGCGCCGTGGCGAGATGCAGGTGCTGGCGATGGCGGCCGCGCACCAGCGGCTGGCGTGGATACACCCCTTTCGCGATGGCAACGGCCGCGTGGCCCGCCTGCACATGCATTTGGTGCTGGGCCATCTGGGTCTGACCAATGGCCTGTGGTCCCCGCTACGTGGCTTTGCCCGCAGCCACGATGCGTATTACGCCCATTTGTCCGCCGCTGACGAGCCCCGCGCGGGCGCGCTGGACGGTCGCGGAAACCTGAGCGAGCAGGGTCTTGAGCGCTGGATGGTTTATGTGTTGGAGCAATGCATGGACCAGGTGCGATTCATGGCCGAGCAGCTTGACCTGAACCGCATGAAGGAGCGCATTGCCGCGTGCCTCACTTACGAGCACAAGGTGGTCAATCTGGGGGTGCGCACCGAGGCGCTGCGCGCACTGCACTACCTGTTTGCCACCCAGGGTGAACTTGAACGCGCCGACTTCAAGGCCATGCTGGGCCTGGGCGAGCGCCTGGCCACGGCGCAGGTGGCCGCCCTGCTCAAGCGCGGACTGATCGTGTCGGATTCACCCTATGGCAAATTGCGTTTTGGCGTGCCTCAACACGCGTTGCGCTTTTACTTCCCCCGCTTGTGGCCCGAAGCCGAAGCGGGCGTTTGAACTCCACGTGAAATGACTCACTGCCCCACCAGATGCGCAATGGAGTTGGCGTAGTACGCCAGCACCGGCAGCTCCTGCGGGTGGGCGCGGTACAGGCCGTCCTGTTGCAGGACCAGGCGGCGTAGCTGCAGCATGCGCAGACCCACGGTGAGGGCGTAGTCGCGGTCGCTGCGGGGCACATACACGTGGGCGCCGCCAGCCTAGATGCGCTGCATCAGTTCCTGCACGGCGGACTTGAGCTCCAGCTCCGAGAGCGCGCGCTGCGGCTCGCGCAGCAGCACGCTGGCCACCAGCGGCACGGGCAGGGCCGGGATGATCTGGCCGATTTGCCGCATCAGCGTCTGGCCCAGGGCGGCCACGGCCTCGCGCCGCTGGGCGTCGCCGAGGGTGCGCAGGTCCAGCGACTGGCGCCCCACGTAGTCGCGCATGGACAGGGGCTGGCCGAAGTTCACGCAGGCGTAGCCGTGCCGGTAGCGCCGCCCCACCAGGCCCAGCCGCAGTTGCTTGAGCAATTGCGCGGCGGTGACGCGCAGGCTGTGCCACAGCGAGGTGCGTGGCGCGTTCGGGTCCAGCTTGCGCAGCAGGCTGCGGTCCTCGATCACGCGGTCGTAGTTGATGCCCACGGGGATGAACACCAGGTCGCGTTCGGCCGCCGGGTCGAAGCCCTTGAGCATGTAGTCCAGCAGGCCCAGCTTGGGCGCGCGCAGGCGGCCGTCGGTGGTCAGCCCGCCCTCGGGGTACATGGCCTGAGGCACGCCGGCTTCGGTGGCCATCTGCACGTAGCGCTGCAGCACCATGCGGTACAGCGGGTCGCCCGAATCGCGCCGCACAAAGTACGCGCCCATGGCGCGAATCAGCCCCTGGATGGGCCAGATGCGCGCCCATTCGCCCACGGCATAGCTCAGCGCCACCTTTTCCGCAGCCAGGAAGGACACGAGGATGTAGTCCATGTTGGAGCGGTGGTTCATCACGAACACCACGGTGGACTTGGGGTTGATGGCGGCCAGCGCGGCGCTGTCGGTGTAGCCCAGGCGCACGCGGTAGTTCAGCCGGGCAAAGGTCTTGGACAGCCAGTAGCCCAGCCGGAAGTACACGTAGGCATTGAAGGCCGGCACGATCTCGCGCGCATAGCGGGCCACGCGCTGCATGGCCACGTCGGCGGGCACGTGCGCCTCGCGCGCATGGCAGTCGGCGGCGGCCAGCACCTTGGGGTCGAGCATCAGGCGGTCGATCAGGGCCTGGCGGCGCGTGAGCTTGAACTGCGGGATCTCGATGTTCAGGCGCACGCTGATTTCGTCGATGACGCCGCGCACCTTGCGCCGGAAGTACCAGCGCACGCTGGGCAGCAGCAGCCACTCCAGCGCCGCCAGCACGGCCAGGGCCAGCAGCAGCCCGAAGGCCCACAGCGGAACGGCAACGGTTTGACTCAAGGCGTGTTCTCCCGAATTCGAGAACACAGCCTAGCGGTTTCAGCCTGTTGTGAACAGGGTGTTTTCCCAGAGTGAGCCACGGCCAGCCGCCCGGGTGTAAGAATTGGCACCGCCGCTCGGACCACTGTCTCGATTCAAGGAGAAACCCCATGACCCCCATCACCGAAACCATCACCCTGGGCGGCGGCTGCTTCTGGTGCACCGAGGCCGTGTTTGTCTGCGTCAAGGGCATCGTCGATGTGGAGTCCGGCTACTGCAACGGCCATGTCGTGGCGCCCGACTACCGCCAGGTCTGCACGGGCGACACCGGGCATGCCGAGGTGGTCAAGCTCACGTTCGACCCGGCGGCGATCAGCGTGCGCGAGATCCTGGAGATCTTCTTCACCATCCACGACCCGACCACGCTCAACCGCCAGGGCGCGGACAGTGGCACGCAATACCGCAGTGGCATTTACTTCTCGCAGCCCGAGCATGAGGCCGTGGCGCATGACGTGATCGCCGAGCTGCGGCGCGAACTGCCGCGCCCGGCCGTGACCGAGGTGCTGCCCCTGGCCAACTACTGGCCCGCCGAGGACTACCACCAGGACTACTTCGCCAAGAACCCCAACCAGGGCTACTGCATGGCCGTGGCCGCCCCCAAGGTGGCCAAGTTCCGCAAGACCTTTGCGCGTCTGGCCAAGTAAGCGCGGAGGCTTCAGGGATTCGCTTCGCGCGCAGCCAGCGCCGCGCGCAGCCGGGGCCACAGCACGATCACGGCCAGACCGGCGAGCACCAGCGCGCCGGCGGCCAGCTTCCAGCCGGGCAGGGGTTCGCCCAGGGACAGGGCCGAGGCCCCCATGCCGAACACGGGCACCAGCAGGGCCATGGGGGTCACGGTGGCGGCGGGGTGGCGCGCCAGCAGCCAGTTCCAGGCGCCGTAGCCAAACAGCGTGTTGCCCACCGCCTGCCACAGCACGCTGGCCCACACACCCAGCCCGGCGTGGGTGACACCAGCTAGCATGGCCTGCGGGCCTTCCAGCCAGCACGCCAGGGCCAGCAGCGGCGGCACGGCAAACAGGCTGGTCCACACCATGAAGCCCAGCATGTCCACCCGGCCCACGGTCTTGACCACCATGTTGGCGCAAGCCCAGAAGAAGGCCGCCGACAACACCAGCACCAGGCCCTTGACGGTGAGCGTCGCGTCCAGATGCGAGGCGATGATGGCCAGACCGGCGATGCCCAGCGCCAGCCCCGCGAGCTGGAAGCCGCGCACGCGCTCGCCCAGCGTCAGCAGCGACAGGCCGATGGTGAAGAACACCTGCATCTGGATCACCAGCGAGGCCAGCCCGGGCGAGATGTCGCCGCGCATGGCCAGGAACAGCAGGCCGAACTGGCCCACGCCCAGCAGCACGCCGAACGCCGCCAGCTTGTGCCAGGGCACCACCGGGCGCCGGATGAACAGCAGCCAGGGCAGGGCCGACAGGGTGAAGCGCAGCGCCGCGAACAAAAAGGGCGGCAGCCCGTCCAGCCCCCAGCGAATCACCACGAAGTTGGTGCCCCAGACAAACACCACGGACAGGGCCAGAAGAAGATGGGCGTAGGACAAGGGTGGGGCTCCGTGGCCAGCGCGGCCACCAATGAAAGATGGAGCGCGCAAGTTTAGCCGTCGCTAAGATCGCCCCATGATCCGCACACATGCCCTGAGCTACCGCTACCCCGACGCTGCGCCGCTGGGCTTCGCCGACGTGGACCTGCCTCAGGGCGGCACGCTGCTGCTTCGGGGCAACTCCGGCGCGGGCAAATCCACTTGGTTGGCGCTGGCCGCCGGCCTGCTCACCGCCACCGGCGGCCAGATCACCGTGGCCGGTCAGGACCTGACGGCGTTGAGCGGCGCGGCCCGCGACGCCTGGCGCGCCCGCACTTTGGGCTTTTTGCCGCAAAAGCTGCACCTGACGCCCGCGCTCACCGTGGCCGGCAACCTGGGCCTGGTGTATTTCGCGGCCGGTTTGCCCCAAGACGCCGGCGCGATCCAACAGGCCTTGCAGTCGCTGGGCGTGGCGGAGCTGGCGCAACGCCGCCCCGCGCAACTCTCGGGTGGCCAGGCGCAGCGCGTGGCCCTGGCGCGCGCCGTGCTGCTGCGGCCCCAGGTGATCCTGGCGGACGAGCCCACCGCCAGCCTGGACGACGAAGCCGCCAGCTCGGCCCTGCAACTGCTGCAGGACAGCGCCCGCCAGTGTGGTGCCACCCTGGTGATTGCCACCCACGACGCCCGCGTGGCGGCGGCCCTGCCGCAAGCGCAGACACTACGGCTTGTGGGTAAATCGACGCCACAGTCCATGCATGACGCCATGGTGAAGCTATGAAAACAATAGCACTCGCGTTTCGCTACCTGTGGTCGCGCCCGCTGGCGGCGGCGCTCAACCTGCTGCTGCTGACCCTGGGGCTGGCGTCCATCACGCTGGTGGTGCTCACCCGCGCCCAGATCGACCACGCTTTCGAGCGCGACCTGGCGGGCATAGACGTGGTGGTGGGCGCCAAGGGCAGCCCCATGCAGCTCATCCTGTCGGGGGTGTTCCACATCGACGTGCCGCCGGGCAACATCGCCCTGTCCGAGGTGCGCGAGCTGCGGAAGAACCCGATGGTGGCGCAGCTCATCCCCCTGAGCCTGGGCGACAGCTTCCGGGGGTTTCGCATCGTGGGTACCACGGCGGACTACCTCTCGCACTACGAGGCCACGTTGGCGCGGGGCACGCCCTGGACCCAGCCCATGCAGGTGGTGCTGGGGGCGCAGGTGGCAGCGAGCACCGGCATGAAGACGGGCGACCATTTCGTGGGCTCGCATGGCCTGGGCGGTGGCGGGCACGAGCACGGCAACAACCCCTACCTCGTGACCGGCGTGCTGCAACCCTGCGCCTGCGTGCTGGACCGGCTGGTGCTCACGGCCACCGAGTCGGTTTGGCAGGTGCACGACAAGGCGATCGAGGGCGACACACCGCTGGACGCCGAGGACAAGGCCGCGCTGGACGAGGACCGCGAAATCACCCTGGCGCTCATCCGCTACAAGAGCCCGCTGGCGGCCGTGAGCTTTCCGCGCTTTGTGAACAGCAACACCAACATGCAGGCCGCCGCGCCGGCGGTGGAAATTACCCGCCTGCTGCGCATGGTGGGCGTGGGCGCCGATGTGCTGCGCGGCTTTGGCGTGGTGCTGCTGCTCACGGCGGGCTTGAGCGTGTTCATTGCGCTGTGGAGCGCCGTGCGTGAGCGCCAGGCGGATCTGGCCATGCTGCGCATGCTGGGCGCGCCGCCCCGGCGCGTGGCGGCTCTGCTGCTGAGCGAGGCGCTGTGGCTGGCGGTGCTGGCCTCGCTGCTCGGTCTGGCGGGAGGGCATGTCTTGACGGGTCTGATAGGCTTGCTGCTGGAAGGGCAGCAGTCCCTGGCGGTCACGGGTTGGTACTGGGTGGACACCGAGGTAGGGGTACCGGCGGTGGCCGTGGTTGTGGCGGCGCTGGCGGCCCTGCTGCCTGCCTGGGCGGCGTACCGGCTGGACGTGTCCCTGTTGCTGAACAATGGTTGAAATGGATGAGGGAGCTCTGATGATGAACAGGACTTTGAGTGTTTGCTTGGTGATGTGGCTGGCCAGTGGCGCGGCCTGGGCGCAGCACAGCGACAAGGAAACCAAGGAAGACGTGGCACGGCACCGCGCCATGGCGGCCGCGCACGAGGCCGCGGCCAAATGCCTGGAGTCGGGCAAGAAGCCCGAAGCATGTGGAAAGGAACTTCAGTCCGCCTGCAAGGGTCTGGCCATCGGCAAATACTGCGGGATGAAGCATGAACATTAAGCCCCTGATCTGGACCTTGTGCGCCTGTGCCGCGGCGGCGCAGGCACAACTGAGTTCGCCGTTGCCCGCAGGCACGGCCAAGCCCGCGGCCTCCAAACCCGCGGCCAATGCGGCCACCCAGCCCATGTTGCCCGGCACCATCGACCTGCCCGGCGGCTCCGGCCCCGGCGTGCACAGTCCCAACAGTCCGTTCGCGCCACTGCCCACGCGCACCGACGTCGTGCCCTGGTCGGTGCTCACCGACGTCAAGACCAAGGCGGAGAAGAATCGCATCCTGCCCGTGTTCAACATGGGCCAGATGGCGCTGCACCAGAAGTCCCAGCGCGTGCAGGGCTTCATGATGCCGCTGGAGCCGGGCGAAAAGCAGAAGCACTTCCTGCTCACCTCCGTGCCCCTGACCTGTTCGTTCTGCACCCCGGGTGGGCCGGAAAGCATGGTCGAGGTCAAGACCAAGACGCCCGTCAAGTACACGCTGGAGCCCGTGGTGGTGGAGGGCAAGTTCCTCGTCCTCAACGACGACAGCTATGGCCTGTACTACCGCATCACCGACGCCGTGGCGGTGAAGTAGATCCGGCATCCCCATCGAAGGACGAGAACATGAAAGACTGGTTGCGTGAGAACCGTGGCTTCCTGCTGTTCCTGCTGTGTTTCGGCTTTTTCCGCACGGCCATCGCCGACTGGAACCCCATTCCCTCGGGCTCCATGCGTCCGAACCTGCTCGAAGGCGATGTGGTGCTCGTGAACCGCGTGGCCTACGACTTCAAGCTGCCGCTGACCAACACCATCGTGGCCCACGTGGGCGAGCCCCGACGCGGCGATGTGTCGGTGTTCTTTTCGCCCACGGATGGCACGCGCCTCATCAAGCGCCTGGTGGCCTTGCCCGGCGATGTGGTGGAAATGCGCGACGAGGTTTTGTTCATCAACGGGCAGCAGGCGCAGTACAGCGATGCGCAAACGCTGGTGGAAACCGTCGATTCGGGCAGCCGCCTGCGCGCCACACGCCTGACTGAAACGCTGGGGGACAGTCGGCGCACGGTGCAGTGGCTCGACGGCGTGCCGGCGCGCAACAACTTCGGCCCGGTGCAGGTGCCGGCAGGCCACTACCTGATGCTGGGTGACAACCGTGACAACAGCGCGGACTCGCGCTATGTGGGCTTCGTGCCGCGGCACCTGCTCGTGGGCCGCGCGCATCACGTGCTGGTGTCCGCCGACATCCTGGGCCACTGGCTGCCCCGGTTCGAGCGCTTCGGTCAAGCGCTGTAACTTCGCCCGTGCAAGACTTCACGTCCCTGCGTTCGACCCTGCCGCTGCGTGCTGCGCTGGCATGGGTGCTCGCGCTGCTGCTGGCGCAAACGCTGGGGCTGGTGCACGGTGTGCTGCACGGGCAGGGCCGCCTCGCCCCAACCGCCGGGGTTCATGCGCCGCGCGGCGATGCTCCGCCGGGCTGGCTGCTCGGTTGGGCGGCGGACCACGACGAGGGGGACGCCACCTGTCAGCAGATCGACCAGTTGGGCCACGGGCCGGCATTGCCGGTGCTGGAGTCCCTGCCCACGCTCGCGCCCGCGGTGGCCGTCTGCGCGACGGCGCCTGCCTTGCCCCTGTGCTGCGCGTTGCGCAGCCCTACCAACCGCGCGCCCCTCCGGCGGCCTGAGCGGTTTCTCCTTTCTCCTGTTTTTTCGCTGGCTTTGCAGGTCGCGCCCCGGTCGGGTGCGCGCGCCAGCGTGTTTTCCCTATTTTTTTGGATCTTGAATGAGCAACTTTTTTTGTGTTCGCGCACTGAGCGCGGCCGTGGCTTCCTTGCTGGGCGCCGCCGCGTGCGCCCAGGGCACCACCGCCTTGCAAACCGTCACCATCACCGGCAACCCGTTGGGTGCGGCCGAGGCCATGGCGCCTTCGGCGGAACTCTCGGGCACCGAACTGAGCTTGCGCGCCCAGTCCACCCTGGGCGAAACGCTCGATGGCCTGCCCGGCGTGAGCAGCACCTACTTTGGTCCCAACGCCAGCCGCCCGGTGATTCGCGGGCTGGATGGCGACCGCATCCGCGTGCTGCAAAACAGCGGCGCGAGCATGGACGCGTCCTCTTTGAGCTTTGATCATGCCGTGCCCACCGATCCCCTGAGCATTGCCCGGGTGGAGGTGCTGCGCGGGCCGGGCGCGCTGCTGTACGGCGGCAGCGCCGTGGGCGGCGTGGTCAACGTCATCGACAACCGCATCGCGCGCGAGCCTTTGTTCGACGCGCAAGGCGGCATCAGCGGCAAGGCGGATCTGGGCCTGGCCAGCGGCAACGCCGAGCGGCGCGGGGCCGTGCTGCTCGAAACGGGGGGGCAAGACCCATACCTTGCACGCCGATGCCTTTGCACGCACCACCGGCGACGTGAAGGTGCCCGTGGCGTTGGACTGCTCCCGAACCGACAGCGCGGGGCCGGCCCGACGCATCTGCAACTCGGCCAGCGACGCCCGGGGCGGCGCGCTGGGCGGCACGGTGTTTTTTGACCGGGGCTACCTGGGCGCATCGCTCAGCCACTACCGCAGCGATTACGGCACCGTGGCCGAGGACGAGGTCACCATCGGCATGCAGTCCACGCGCCTGGCCGTGGAGGGCGAGATGCGTGGGCTCAGTGGGCTGATCACCAGCCTCAAGGGCCAACTCAGTCAGTCCGATTACCAACACACCGAATTTGACGCGGGCCAGCCCGGCACCGTGTTCAAGAACAAGGGGATCGACTTCCGGCTGGAAGCACGCCACGCCCGGCTTGGGCCGCTTGAAGGCGTGCTGGGCGTGCAGGGTGAAAGCAGCCGCTTCTCGGCCGACGGCGCCGAGGCCTTCACCCCCTTCAGTCGCACACAGCAGACCGCGCTGTTTGCCTACGAAGAGTGGCCCACCGCGTGGGGCAAGCTGAACTTTGGCGCGCGCACCGAGCACGTCACGGTGCAGTCCCTGGGCAACCCGGACCCGGCCATCACGCGCTTTGTGTCCGGCAGCCGCAGCTTCACGCCGCTGAGCGCGTCCGCGGGCGCCCTGGTCAAGCTTTCACCGCAGTGGCAATGGACCGCCAGCCTGGCGTCCACCCAACGCGCGCCCAAGGACTACGAGCTCTACGCCAACGGGCCGCACCTGGCCACGTCGGCCTGGGAGTCGGGCCATGCCGACCTGGGCAAGGAGCGGTCCACGAGCCTGGACCTGGGCGCGGCGTGGAAGGAGGGGCCTCACCACGTGGCGTTGAATGCCTTCGTCAGCCACTTTGGCAGCTTCATCGGCCTGGACGACACGGGGCACAGGCGCGGCGCAAACGGCGAGCTCGATCCGGTCGATGCCAACGGCGACGGTCTGGCCGATGGCAGCGGCGAGAGCATCGTGGCCGACACCCGCTACGCCGCCGTGCGCGCCCGCTTTGTGGGCCTGGAAGCCAGCGGCAGCACGCGCCTGCTGCAAGGGAGCTCCACGCTCGATCTGCAGTGGCATGCGGACACCGTGCGCGCCACCAACCTGAGCACCGGGCAAGCCTTGCCGCGCATCGCGCCCGTGCGCCTGGGGGCCACGCTGGCATGGCATCGCGGACCTTGGGGTGCGCGTCTGGGGCTGGAACACGTGGCGGCGCAGCACCGCGTGCCGCCGGTCGGCCAGCACGCCACCGACGCCTACACGCTGTGGAACGCCGCCGTCACCTACCAACCGCAAGCCACGTCTTCCTGGTTCTGGTACGCCCGGGTGGACAACCTGACCGATGCGTTGGCCTACAGCGCCACCTCGGTGCTCACCACCACGGCCTTTCCCAAGGCGCCGTTGCCGGGGCGCAGCGTCAAGCTGGGGGTACAGTGGAGCTTTTGATAGACTGAGTTGCCATGGGTCCAAGCCACTTGTCCTCAAGTCCCCGCTCGGTGCCTGTGTTGCCCATGAGGCTGTACACGTCTCGTTGGAAGGCACTGGCACTTCTGGCTGCGTCCATCGGATTCGTCGCGGCGGGGTGGTCCATGCGGGTGGGGAATCCCGTCGCGGGGTACCTTGGCATGGGGTTTTTCGGCTTGGGCATCCCGGTGTTTTTGGCCCAGTTGTTGCCGGGGCGGTCGTATCTGGAGCTGACTTGCGGGGGCTTCACTTGCGTGAGCTGGTTTTCGAAGTCCCATACGCGCTGGGCGGATGTGCGGCAGTTTCGGGTGGTACAGGTCAGCGGTCATCGCATGTTGGGATGGGACTACCTTGCCCACGGCCCGGGCCATGATTGGGGTCGAAAATTTTCACGCGCTGTGTCGGGCGCGGATGCTGCCTTGCCAGAAACCTATGGCCTGACGGCCGAGGCGTTGGCGGCACTGATGAACGAGCTTGGCCAGCGTCAGCAGAGTCTGTGCAACCCTCCATGACCCCCTCTCGCTGGATCGACACCCACTGCCATCTGGATGCCCCGGAATTTGGGGTAAATCAGGCTGAAGTGGCCGCCGTACGGGAGCGAGCAGCTATCAATGGTGTAGCGCTGTGCGTGTTGCCGGCGGTGAAGGCGGCCCATTTCGGGGCGGTGCGCGCGCGGGCGCACCGCACGCAGGATGCCTACGCGCTGGGCATCCACCCCCTGTATGTGCCGCGGTCTGAGTTCTCGGACCTGTCGACGCTGGAGGCCGCCCTGACCGAAGCGCGTGCCGATCCCCGGCTGGTGGCGGTGGGCGAGATCGGCCTGGATTTCTTCGTGCCCGAGGTCTGCACGCCCGAGATGCGTGCGCGGCAGGAGCAGTTCTACCGCGCCCAGTTGCTGCTGGCGCAGCAGATGGATTTGCCGGTGTTGCTGCACGTTCGGCGTTCGGCGGATCGGTTGCTCAAGCATTTGCGTGCACTGTCGTTTGGCCACGGTGGCATCGCGCACGCCTTCAACGGCAGCGTGCAGCAAGCGCAGGCGTTCATCGACCTGGGCTTCAAGCTCGGGTTCGGTGGCGCGCTGACGTACGAGCGAGCGCAACAACTGCGCCGCCTGGCGTCCACGTTGCCGCTGGATGCGATCGTGCTGGAGACGGACGCACCCGACATGCCGCCGCATTGGCTGTACACCACCGCGCCACAGCGGGCACAGGGTCGGCCTCAGGGACGCAATGAGCCGGGCGAGCTGCCGCGCATTGGCGCGGAGCTGGCGGCGTTGCGCGGCATGCCCGTGGGCGCACTGGCACAGGCCAGCACCGCGAACGCGCTGGCGGCCTTGCCCAGGCTGCGGGCGCTGTTGCCGCCGGGTTGATTGGGCGTCTCAGGCGGTCTCTTCGGGCGTGCCCGTCGTGGTCGGTAGCGCACTGCGCCAGCGATCCATCCACACGGCGGCGTCCTCAGGTCGCCCAAACAGATAGCCCTGGTGGACCACCGTGCCACGCTGGTTCAGGAAATCGGCCTGCTCCTGGGTTTCCACCCCCTCGGCCACGACCTTCAGGCGCAGGTGGCGGGCCACCGCCAGGATGGTCTCGACCAGCATCGCATCGCTTTCTCCGCCCGTGGCATCCTGGACGAAGGACTTGTCGATCTTGAGCTCATGGATGGGAAGGCGCTTCAGGTAGGACAGCGAGGAATAGCCCGTGCCAAAGTCGTCGATGGAGAACAGGATGCCGTGGGCCGTGAGGATGTTCATCTTCGTGATGACGGCGTCCACGTCCTCGATCAGCAGGTTCTCAGTGACTTCCAGCACAAGGCGACCGGGCTGCACGCCATGCCGGGCGACCAGTTCCAGCAGCCAGGGCACGAACCTGGGCAGGCGGAAGTGGCGGGGGCTGATGTTGACGGACAGGGTTGCTGGAGCCCCATGCATGGCCAGGAGTTGGCAGGCCTGCTCGGTCACCCACTCGTCGATTTCGACGATCTGGTCGGATGCCTCGGCCACGGAAATGAATTCCGCGGGTGCCAGCAAACCCCGCTGCGGGTGCTGCCAGCGTACCAGTGCCTCGGCGCCCACCAGGCATCCCTGGGCGTCCACCTGAGGCTGCAGGAACAGCCGCAGTTCACCGCCAGGCACACCGCGGCGCAACTCATGCTCGGCGCGAAAACGCTGCGCCGCGACGGCGCCCATCTCGGCATCGAAGAAGGTGGTTTGCGCGCCCCCACTGCTCTTGGCGCGGTGCAGCGCCGTGTCAGCACGCCGCAGCACTTCGTGCGCCGAATCGACGTCGCTGTGCGGAAACAAGGCCACGCCCATGCTCGCGCTGATCCACAGATCGTTCACGGACCCGTAGTTCGTGGGTTGACGCAAGGACGTGTGGATCGCGTTGGCCAGCGACAGTGCGCGGCCGCTGACCGCATCGCGCTGGGGGGAACTGCCATGCAGCAGGATGGCGAATTCGTCGGCCGACAGGCGTGCCAACGTGTCCTCAGGCCCCAGCAGGTCGCGGATGCGCTGACTGATGGTGACCAGCACGGAATCCCCGAGCGTGTGACCGCCAGCGTCGTTCACGTACTTGAAACGATCGATATTGAACAGGATGATCGCGTCCAGCCGGTGCTGACGCCGCGCCGCGGTCAGGCACTGATCCAGGCGAGTCATCAGCAGCGCGCGATTGGGCAGCCCGGTGAGCTGGTCGAAGTGCGTCAGCCGCTGAATCTCCGATTCCACCAGCCGGATGCGGGTGACGTCCTGCTTGACGGCGACGTAGTGCGTGATGCGCCCGTCCGCCTGGCGCACCGGCGTGATCCGCGCGAGTTCCACGAATTCACTGCCATCCTTGCGACGGTTCCTGAACTCTCCCTGCCAGGCCTGGCCACGTTTGAGCGCGGACCACATGTCCTTGTGCACGGCCGGCGGTGTCTTGCCGGAGTGCAGCAGGTTGGGATTGCGCCCAAGCACTTCCTCCCGCGTGTAGCCCGTATTCAGTTCAAACGCGTCGTTCACGTATTCGATGCGCGGGGTGAGGTCCGTGATGACGACACTGTCGGTACTCTGTTTGACCGCCTGGGACACCTTCTGGAGCTCGGCGTCGCGGTCGGCCAGCTCGAGCGATGTGCGCTGCACCGCCGCCAGGTGGCGCTCGTAGCTGCGTCGCGACAGCAGTGTCAGCCCCGTGGTCAGGATGATGAGAGCCATGACGAAGACGACGTGAGTGAACGATCGCGCTTCGGCCGGCGACGCCGGCGGTGGGAATGGATTGATGAGGTATTGCGCGAGCAACAAGGTCACGGTAGCCGAGGCCAGAACCAGGGTGGCACGGGTTCCGAGCAACCAGCCGGTCAGCACCACCAGTACCGGGTAGTTCATCCAGCTGGGCGAACGACCGGCGTCGGTGTTCCATACCAGCATGGCGACGATGATCCACATGCCCCAGACGATCAGGTGCCCTGCCAGAAGGTAGCGCTGCGTGCGCGCCACCAGCAGGGTGGTCAGGCCCAGAACGCCCACGGCGACGTTGAGCGCGATTCTCAGTTGGGATTCGGGGGCCTCCGCGCTCACCAGGGCGGCGAGTGCGAATCCGGCGACAGCCAATACCCAGGACGTGAAGATCAGCACGCCACGCGACAGCGAGTCGGCCAGCAGGTTGCTTGCGCTGTCGTTGGGAGGTGGGCCGGGCAGCATCGGTGGGAAGTGGGTCAGAGGGGTGTCGCTGCCACTTTAGCACTACACCACGGTGTCTGGTGGCGTATTGGTGAAACCCCGGGTCTGACGGCGTGCTGACCTTGCGGAGCGGGAACAACGACAATGCAAGGCTGCCAACAACCGATACGCTTCGCCCATGAGTCGCTCCGCCCCTGCACCGAGACTGCCCGATGTGAATTTTTCAGACTACGGCGACGTGCGCTGCCTGCACCTGGGAACGGAATGGATTCAGGGCACCATGTTCCTGGACGCGCCGTACGACATCGAGCTGGAGTATGTGCAACGCATGATGGCCTGGCTGCTGTTCGTGGAGCCGGCCAGCCTGGGCAAGCGCCACGCCATGCAACTGGGCCTGGGCGCGGGCACGCTGACCAAGTTCTGCCGCAAGAAGCTGCGCATCAAGACCACGGCCATCGAGATCAATCCGCAGGTGATCGCCGCCTGCCGCCTGTGGTTCAAGCTGCCGGCGGACGACACCAAGCTGGAAGTCGTGCTGGGCGACGCCGCCGAGGTGGCGGCCCATCCCCACTGGCATGGCAGCGTGGACGCGCTGCAGGTGGACCTGTACGACGAGGAGGCCGCCGCGCCCGTGCTCGACAGCGAGGCCTTCTATGCCGACTGCCGCAAGCTGCTCACGCCCGACGGTTGCATGACGGTGAACCTGTTTGGCCGCTCCAGCAGCTACGCGCGCACCCTGGAGAAGATCGGTGCCGCCTTCGGGCCGGATGCCTTGTGGGCCTTCAAACCCACGCGCGAAGGCAACACCGTGGTCATGGCACAGCGCACCCCCACGCGACCCACCCGCGCCGAGCTGCTGCAGCGCGCGCAGACGGTCCAGACCTTGTGGGGCTTGCCTGCGGCGAAATGGTTGAAGGTCCTGGTGCCAGTGCGGCCATAATCCCGATAACACCCGCCCATCGCAACACGAGTCTGGACATGGCACATAAAGCGCTTTCCACGGGCCCCGGCAACCAGCCTTTTCACGGCCACCTGGATTGGCGCAGCCTGGTGGAGTGGCTCAACGCCGATGGTGTGATCTCGGACCACGAAGCGCAGCGCACTATCGCCCGCTGCTCGCAGGCCGAGAGCCGGCAGCATCCGCTGGAGCGGCTGGCGGCCGTGGCGATGAAGCGCGCCAGCGACGGCAAGGTGCTGGAAATGGACATGCTGGTCCAATGGCTGGCACAGCACAGCGGGCTCGACTTCTTTCGCATCGACCCGCTCAAGGTGGACGTGGGCAAGGTGGCCGATGCCATCAGCGCCGTGTATGCCGAACGGCATCACATCCTGCCGGTCAAGGTCAGCTCCAGCGAGCTCGTGATCGCCACGGCCGAGCCCTACGTGACGGAATGGGTGTCCGAGGTGGAGCGCCAGAGCAAGCGCACGGTGCGGCGCGTGGTCAGCGCCCCCGGCGATATCCAGCGCTATACGGCGGAGTTCTTCTCGCTGGCCAAGTCGATACGCATGGCCATGAAGGCGGGGGCCGGCACCAACAACACCGCCAGCTTCGAGCAGCTCGTGGAGCTGGGCAAGAGCAACAAGGCGCTGGACGCCAACGACCAGGGCGTCATCCGCGTGGTGGACTGGCTCTGGCAGTACGCCTTCGACCAGCGCGCCAGCGACATCCACCTGGAGCCTCGGCGCGAGCAGGGCGTGATCCGTTTTCGCATCGATGGCGTGCTGCACCGTGTCTACCAGATGCCCATGGGCGTGCACAACGCCATGACCGCGCGCATCAAACTGCTGGGGCGCATGGACGTGATCGAGAAGCGCCGCCCGCTGGACGGACGCATCAAGACGCGCAATCCACTGGGCGAGGAGGTGGAAATGCGCATCTCCACGCTGCCTACCGCCTTTGGCGAGAAGATGGTGATGCGCATCTTCGATCCCGACACCACCCTCAAGGACCTGGACGCGCTGGGCTTTTCCCAGCACGACGCGACGCGTTGGGAGACGCTGGTCAAACGCCCACATGGCATCATCCTGGTGACCGGTCCCACGGGTTCGGGCAAGACTACCACGCTGTATTCCACGCTCAAGCGCCTGGCCACGGAAGAGGTGAACGTCAGCACCGTGGAAGACCCGATCGAAATGATCGAGACGGCCTTCAACCAGACGCAGGTGCAGCCGCAACTGGACTTCGGCTTCACCGAAGGCCTGCGCGCCCTCATGCGCCAGGACCCGGACATCATCATGGTCGGCGAAATCCGGGACACTCAGACTGCGGACATGGCCGTTCAGGCCGCGCTCACCGGGCACCTGGTGTTCTCCACCCTGCACACCAACGACGCGCCCGCGGCCATCAGCCGGCTCATGGAATTGGGCGTGCCGCCCTACCTGATCAATGCCACCATGCTGGGCGTGCTGGCGCAACGCCTGGTGCGCACGCTGTGCCCCAGTTGCAAGCAGCCCGACGACGAGGTCTCGCGCGAGACCATGGACGAAGTGGTCAAGCCCTGGAAGATCAATGGCGACTACCGCCCTTTCAAGGCCGTGGGTTGCGTGGACTGCCGCATGACCGGTTTCAAGGGACGCATGGGACTGTATGAACTGCTCACCATCAGCGAAACATTCAAGGACCGCGTGGTGCAAAATCCCAGCCTGGAGGCGTTGCGCCGCCAGGCCGTGGTGGACGGCATGCGCCCGCTGCGACTGGCCGGCGCCCTGCGCGTGGCCGAGGGCGTGACCACGCTGGACGAGGTGCTCAGCGCCACGCCGCCGCTGAGTTGAGGGGGACGCGTGGGCGTCACAGCGTGACGGGTCGCATCCACCGCTCGATTCACCCGGGTTCATTAACGAGGAGTTTGTCTGTGTTCATCAAGAGTCAAAAGGACTTCTACTCTGGCCTGATGTTTACCATTGTGGGCGTGGCCTTCGCGGTCGGCTCGCAGAACTACACCATCGGGGAGGGCGCCCGCATGGGGCCCGGATACTTTCCGATGATGCTGGGCATCCTGCTGGCGATTCTGGGCAGCATCATCACCGTCAAGGCACTGGTCCTGGCGCAGGTGCCGGGCGGAGATCGTATCGGCAAGATGGCCTGGAAGCCGCTGTTCTTCATCATTGCCGCCAACCTGGTATTTGGCGTTCTGCTGGGCGGGCTGCCCCGCTTCGGCGTGCCGGCCTTTGGCCTGGTGGCAGCCATCTTTGCGCTGACTTTCCTGGCCAGCCTCGCTGGCGACGAATTCAACCTGAAGGAAGTGCTCGTCCTGTCGGCCGTGCTGTCCCTGGGCAGCTACCTGACGTTCGTGGTGCTGCTCCAGCTGCAGTTCGTGGTCTGGCCCACCTTCATCACCGGTTAAGGACACTCCCATGGATCTGATTGCGAACCTGTCGCTGGGCTTCGGCGTGGCCTTCACGCCCATCAACCTGGCGTACGCCTTTGTCGGCTGCCTGCTGGGCACGCTCATCGGCGTGCTGCCCGGCATCGGCCCGGTGGCCACCATCGCCATGCTGCTGCCGGCCACCTATGCGTTGCCCCCCGTGTCGGCGCTCATCATGCTCGCTGGCATCTACTACGGCGCCCAGTACGGCGGCTCCACCACGGCTATCCTGGTCAACCTGCCCGGGGAGGCGTCCTCGGTGGTGACGGTCATTGACGGCTACCAGATGGCGCGCAAAGGGCGTGCCGGCGCGGCGCTGGCGGCCGCTGGCCTGGGCTCGTTCTTCGCGGGTTGCGTGGGCACCCTGATCCTCGCGGCGTTTGCGGTGCCGCTGACCGAGGTGGCGTTCAAGTTCGGCCCTGCCGAGTATTTCGCACTCATGGTGCTGGGCCTCATCGGTGCGGTGGTGCTGGCGTCGGGCTCCCTGCTCAAGGCCGTGGCCATGATCGTGCTCGGGTTGCTGCTGGGGCTGGTGGGCACGGACGTGAACTCCGGCGTGGCCCGCTTTGCCTTCGACATTCCGGAACTGACCGATGGCATCGGCTTCATCGTCGTGGCCATGGGCGTGTTCGGCTACGGCGAGATCATCGTCAACCTGGGCAAGCACGAGAGCGAACGCGAAGTCTTTACCGCCAAGGTCAGCGGCCTGATGCCGACCAGGGACGACTTCAAGAACATGGTGCCGGCCGTGCTGCGGGGCACGGCCCTGGGCTCCATGCTCGGTATCCTGCCGGGCGGTGGCGCCGTGATGGCGGCCTTCGCGGCCTACACCATCGAGAAGAAAACCAAGCTGTACCCCGGAGAGGTGCCCTTCGGGCAGGGCAATATCCGCGGCGTGGCGGCTCCCGAGTCGGCCAACAACGCGGGTTCACAAACCTCCTTCATCCCGCTGCTCACGTTGGGCATCCCGCCCAACGCGGTGATGGCGCTGATGGTGGGGGCCATGACCATCCACAACATCCAGCCCGGCCCGCAGGTCATGACCAGCAACCCGGAGCTGTTCTGGGGGTTGATCGCCTCCATGTGGATCGGCAATGCCATGCTGGTGATCCTGAACCTGCCGCTCATTGGCGTCTGGATCAAGCTGCTGACCGTGCCCTACCGCTGGATGTTCCCGGCCATCGTGCTGTTCTGCGCCATCGGCGTGTACACCACCAACAACAACACCTTCGATATCTGGACGGTGGGTTTGTTCGGCGTGATCGGTTATCTGTTCCTCAAGCTGGGCGCCGAGCCCGCGCCGCTGCTGCTGGGCTTCATCCTGGGTCCCATGATGGAGGAGAACCTGCGTCGGGCCATGCTGCTGTCTCGTGGCGACTGGAGCGTGTTCGTGACACGACCACTGTCGGCCAGCCTGCTGGCGGTGGCGGCACTGCTGCTGGTGGTGGTGCTGTTGCCGGCGGTGAAGTCCAAGCGCGAGGAGGCGTTCGTGGAGGATTGAGCGGTTGCACATGGCTGCGGCACAATCCTTGCAAGAGGTTCCCATGCCCCAACACCGTCATTTGCCCCAGCATCCCCAGCGCGTCGCGCTGCACAACGAGATCCATGCGCGGCCGCCCGAACCCCTGACGGCGCCCCTGGCGGTGTCGCATATCGTCATGCTCACCGACGCCACCGGGCGCGAGGCCAGCCGAGAGCACCTGGCCCGTCTGCTGCGCGACCATCACCTGCCGCCACCAGCCGACGATCTGACGCACATGCGGGCCGAACTGGGCGCGTTCCGGCTGCGTTGGGAGATGCACACCGAGTTTGTGTCCTACACCTTCATCCGGCCGCTGGAACTGAATTCCGTGGAAACGCAGGACCCCGCCACGGCGTTGGAAATGGTGCCGCGGGATTGGCTGGCGGGTCTGCCCGGTGTGTGTCTGAGCAGCATGCATCTGTGGGCCCTGCCACAGCGCATCTATGGCGCGGCGTCGCTGCGCCACCGTTTGCTGTTCGAGGAAACGCTGGTGGCTTCCAGTGTGGCCGATGGGTCCGCCGAGGTGCACACCGACTTTGCCATCCATGCCGACGGCTACTCGCGCGTGCTGGTGTTCACCGGCGAACTCACGCCGCGTCGCCTGGGCCGGCTCATGCAGCGCCTGATCGAGATCGAGACCTATCGCATGGCGGCCTTGTTGGGCCTGCCCATTGCGCGGGAGGCCATGGGCCTGCTCACGCGCGGCGAGGCCGAACTCGCGTCGCTGGCCAGCGCCATACGCACGGCGCGCCGCGAGGAGGAGCCTGAACTGCTGGACCGCCTGACGCGCCTGGCGGGCGAGGTGGAAGGGCAGTACGCCTCCACGCATTCGCGTTTTTCGGCCAGCCGCGCCTATTTCGATCTGGTGAACCGGCGCATCAACGACATTGCCGAGATCCGCATCGAAGGCATGCAGTCGATCAAGGACTTCATGGACCGGCGCCTGACGCCGGCCATGAGCACCTGCGATTGGGCCGAGCGACGCCAGGCGGGGCTGTCCGAGCGCATTTCGCGCATGAGCAGCCTGCTGCGCACGCGCGTGGAGATCGAGGCGCAGCAAAGCAGCCAGGCCCTGATGGCCACCATGAACCAGCGCCAGGACCTGCAGCTCAAGCTTCAGGCCACGGTGGAAGGCCTGTCCGTGGCGGCCATCACCTACTACATCATCGGCCTGGTGAGCTACCTGACCAAGGGCGCGCAGAAGCTGGGTTGGCCCGTGTCGGCCGAAACCACGTCCGCGGTGGCGATCCCGTTCGTGGCGCTGGCCGTGTGGTGGTCCATCCGGCGCATGCACCGCAAGCTCGTGGGGCACTGAGCGCAGTGGGCCGTCGCGTCGCGGTCAACGCTCAATCCAGAGGCTCCACCAGGTGGCTGCGGTTGGCCGGCGCCACATAGGGCTCGGGCCAGAACTCCAACTGGCGCGCGATGCGACCATGGCGAACGGTGAAGACGGAAATGGCCCGCGCCCGCTGCACACCATCGGTGATGTCGACGTCCGTGACCACTTCGTCCGGCCCGGCCACGAGGCGATTCAACGTGAACCGCCACGGACCATGCGCGGGGTACTGTGAGTTCAGGGCAGCGAAGTTGTCGCGCCCGCGGATGCGTTCGCGGCTCTGCGGCCACTCCAGCACATAGTCGTCGGCGAGCACGTCACCCACCGACGTGAAGTCGTTGCTCGCCATCAGCGCCCAGAACCGCCGCACCACGCCCTCGGGGGTTTGCGGCAGCAACGGCGTATCGAAGTTCGCCCGCAGCAAGCCGAAGTGCAGCATGTCGTGTCGCTGCCCACCCCAGAACGCGGCTTGGCGCAGCCGACCCTCCTGTTCGAAACCCAGCGTGGTGGCCAGTTTGATGGATGCGGTGTTGTCGGGGTGGATTTGCGCCTCCACACGCTGCAGTTCCATGTGTTCGAAGCCCCAGGGCAGCACGGTTTGCAGCGCTTCGCGCATGTAGCCCTGGCCCCAGGCGCTTGGTGCCAGTTCGTAGCCCACGGTGCAGCATTGCCAGTTGCGGTTCCACTTGAACAGCCCGCAGGTGCCCAACAGCTCCCCCGTGTCGCGTGCGGCGAGGCCCCATCGTGTGCCCGGATTGAGCATGACCCGCCAGCCGGAGAAGACATCGATCAGACGCTGGGCCGCGGCCACGTCGGGCAGCGGATCAGCGCCAAACCAACGCATCACCTGAGGGTCGCTGTGGATGGCGAACAGCGCTGGCGCGTCGTCGGTCGTGAGCTCGCGCAGCCACAGGCGCGTCGTGGTCAGGGTGGGGAAGTCAGACATGGTGGGCTGTGACTTGACGCAAAGCAAACTCTCTGGTGATAGGCCTGAATTCAGCAGCCGTCGCGCGGCTCCGAGGCGGGCGCGGGCGTGGCCCAGGCCCATAATGGCTGCGATGCGGGTGCTTCACGGGTGCCAAGTGCGGTGGGGTTCTTGCACGTTGAAAGGATTGTCATGTCTGCCTGGCTCCTGTACAGCGCGGTTTCGGTGGTGCTCATTCTGACCGCCACCGCGATTTTCTTCTTTACGGTGACGCGGGGCGCCCTGATTGTGCGCGGAGTTCTGCCCAGCGCTCCCAATGCCACCGCGCATGTGTACCCCATCTACTCCAACATGCGGTTGATCCGGATGGTGGATTTTCAGCCCATCATCGCCGCGATCCTGCTGTTCCAGTACGACCGGCTGGTGACGGCCATCACGCAGGGCCTGCGGCACATGGCGTTACGTGACCGCAAGGTGCTCATCACCTCCTGCGCCTTTGGCAACGTGATTCCGCGCGTGGTCGAGGCGTCGGTGAAGAACGGCGCATCACGCGTGCAGATCGCCGACATCATCCGCAACGAGCTCGACCATGCGCATGGCAAGCTGGGGGCCTACGCGCAGCATCTCGAATTGCTGGAGGAGAACGCCACCGCCCTGCGCCTGCCGGATGCGTCGGTGGCCGCCAACGTGATGTTCTTTCTGCTGCACGAGCTGCCACACCCCCTCAAGGGCGAGGCGCTGAAGGAAGCCGTGCGCGTGCTGGAACCCGGCGGCAAGCTGTACCTGGCCGAATTCCACCGGCCTGACCTGTGGGTGCTGCGCGCCCTGAGCTGGACCTACTTCAAGGTGTTCGAACCCCTGGGCCTGGCGCTGTGGGATACGCACGATCCCCTGGCCCAGCTCGAGGCGATGGGGGGTCTGAGCTGCGAGCGCCGCACGGTGTTCTTTGGCAACTTCCAGATCATCGTGGCCACCAAGAACCTGGCGCACTGAAAGGGCGCCTCGGACGACGGGCGTCAGTGCGGTCGGTACGCCAGGGTGACGCCCACGCCAGCTTGTTGCTGCAGCGTGCGTGGCTGACTGGCACCGCCCAATACGATGCCGTTGCGCGTCACCCCCCGCACGGGACCTGCCCGAAGAAGGTCCCGTGTGTACGTGGCATGGACTTGCCACTGCCACGCGGTGGCCTCACCTTGTGACGGGGCGAGTTCGATGCGAACCTGCGCCAACATCGACGAACCGAGCGGCAGCGTCAATGGGTCGGACTGCGGCAAGCGGACGTTCAGACGTCCTCTTGGCCCGGCGCCAGCCCAGCCCGACAGCCTGACGGACAGCGCAAGCGGGACTTCCGCCTGGAACCGCGCACCCAGGGCGCCCTGCCAATAGGCGAAGCGCTCGGGGTAGCCCAGCGCCATTGGCGTGCTGGCGATGTCGCGCAGGGTATCCTGGTATCGGAGTTGTCCGCCCAACTCCCACCGGGGCGCGACCGGAATCCACCCCGTAAACATGAACTCGTCGGTGCGGGCCCGGGTCGTGGTGGACAGTGGCGTCTGGCGGTTCGTCTGCCCGTCGTAGGCACGCGTACCCTCGACATGGGTCAGGGTTCCCAGCAGCGTCGTGTTGCCGCATTGCCAGGAAGCAGCAGCCGCGGCGCCCGTCAATACGCCTTGCTCGCGCACCAAGGTGCTCCCCGCCGCGTCGGACTCCCTCCAGCGGCTGGACAGACTCGCGATGGACGCATCAGCACCCACCCACCGGCAAGCCGCACGCGCCGCCGGTGCATGCAAGGTGACACAGACCAACAGAAAGGAGACCCATTGGCCCGCGCGGGCGGGGCGCTTCACGTTGGGCCTAGAGGAGTTCACTCCACAGTTTGGTGGTGGAGAGTTCGTAGCTGCCATTGGCGTCCGCATCGGCCTCGATCAGCACGCTGGTCTTGTTCGTGACGGTCAGGCGTACCTTGCGGCCGCCAGTGTCCGCCACCGACAACTGCCCGCTGGAGGGGTAGCTGTCGGTGCTGAAGCGCACCAGGGGACTGAGGGTGGCCACGGTCAGGGTGTCGCTACCCAGGTCGGAGATCACGATATTGCCGTTGGTGCTGACCGAAGAGGTGTAGCCCGCGCCCGACGGTGCGAGCACTTGCGACGCGGTGTAGCTGCTCAGGCTGACCGTATGCGTGCTGCCAGCCACGGTGGAGGCGAGTGTGAGCGCGGGCGTTGTCACGGTCACGGTCTGGTCGTACAGGCGCCGGGAGTTGATGGTCTCGGTCAGACTGCCGTTGCCAACGACCTTCGTCGTGGCGTTGGAGACCTCCAGGTTGGTCAGCGTCAACGTCACGCCCAGGGAAAATACGTACGTCTGGATGTTTCCCGAAAGGCTGTTGACGGTCATTTGCAGCGTGCCCTTCATCGTGTCGGCACCTTCCTGGCAGTTGTTCATGGTCATCGTGAAGGAATCACCCGCGTCGAGAACACTGTTGTTGTTGGCGTCGTTGACGCTCACGCTCAGGGAGCCGCCATGCGTGCAATTCACCGTGGATGTCGTGATGACGCCCGCGGCGACCGGGGGCCGGGATTGAAACCAGAGGTCCAGCCTGGGCAGTTGGGCCAGGGCATACTGAACAGGAGACGCGGTAAGCGATGCTTGCACACCCGTGGCGGAGGGTGTGCCGCCCGCTGCGCTCGCGGAATCCACCATGAAAAACGCCCCCGACAGCGCTTGTTGAGCCACCACGGGATAATTCGCGGACGTGATCGTGACACTGCCCGAGGGTGGCGGCGTCGACGAGCCGCCGCCTCCACCGCCGCAGCCCGCAAGCGCGACACAAAGACCAAACATGAACAGGGGTGATTTCGATCGCATGCTCGCGCTCCTTTGGGGTTAATTCTGGAATTGATTTTAAGGGTGAAATCGATGAAAAAACGGTTTTCCATTGCGCTGTGCGTTGGTCTTTTGGCGGCCTGCTCCAAGGCGCCGGAGCCACCTGCGTCGGTGCCTTCCGAGGTGTCCTGGGTCAAGCCCGAGGGCACCCACATCGACGCCATCTTTGCCCAGGCGCAGGCGGCGAACAAGCCGGTGTTCCTGTACTGGGGCGCGGTGTGGTGCCCGCCGTGCAACCAGATCAAGGCCACGGTGTTCAACCGCCAGGATTTCATCGAGCGCAGCCGTCTGTTCGTGCCGGTGTACCTGGACGGCGATACGCCCGGCGCACAGAAGCTGGGTGCGCGCTTCAAGGTGCGTGGCTATCCCACGATGATTCTCTTCAAGCCCGATGGCACGGAGCTCACGCGCCTGCCCGGCGAAGTGGAGGCGGACAAATACGTCGAGGTACTGGGCCTGGGGCTGGCGTCCGGCACCACAGTCAAGGAGTCGCTGACCGCCGCGTTGGCGGGCAAGGGAGCCGCCTTGTCGCCCGAGGCCTGGCGTCAACTGGCCTACTACTCCTGGGACCAGGACGAGGCCCAACTGGTCTCTCCCAAGGAACTGACGACCACGCTGTACAAGCTGGCGCAGGCCTGCCCGGAGACCCAGCGCGAGGCCGCGTCGCGTCTGGCCCTGAAGGCCATGGTGGCGTCGGCGCTGGGCAAGACGGAATTGCCCGTGGCCGCCGCGGCTCCCGACCGTGCTCGGCGGATCCTGGCTGATGCGCCATCGGCCCGACAGAATTTCGACGTGCTCGTGAACTACGGCGCGCAGCTGTTGCCCGCGCTGGCCGCGCCCGGCAGCGGTGCGCGCAAGGAGTTGACGCTGGCCTGGAATGCGGCGTTGGACCGCTTTGCCACCGATACCAGCCTGTCGCGTGCGGACCGCCTGTCCGCCGTGGCGGCCAAGCTCGCGCTGGCCAAGCTGGACGTGCCCGAGGGCGTGCCGCCCACGCTGGATGCGGCGCTGCTGACCCAGGTGCGCGAGGCCGTGGCCACGGCGGACAAGAGCACCACCAACACCTACGAGCGTCAGGCCGTGATCCCGGGCGCGGCCGATGTGCTCAGCGAGGCCGGCCTGCTGGACGAATCCGATGCCCTGCTCAAGGCCGAGTTGCCCAAGGCGGTGTCGCCCTACTACCACATGCTGGTGCTGGCGGCCAACGCCAAGGCGCGAGGCGACAAGGCCGCCGCGCTGGACTGGACCGAGAAAGCCTGGAAGGCATCGCAAGGCCCGGCCACGCGGCTGCAGTGGGGCAGTGGCTACGTGAACCGCTTGATCGAGATGACGCCCCAGGATGTCACGGGCATCGAGAAGGCCGCCTCGGCCGTGATCGGCGAACTGGAGCCCACGCCCGAGACCTTCTACGAACGCAACCGCCGCGGCCTGGAGAAAATGGGCCAACGCCTGCTCGCCTGGAGCAGTGCCGGCCAGCATGCCGCCGTGGTTGGAAGACTGAGCACCCAGTTGCAGGCCGTGTGCGCCAGACTGCCATCGCAGGACGAGGCGCGCTTGGCGTGCGACGGGGTATTCAGGTCAGCAGCCAAGGCGGGCAAGGCCTGAGGCATCAGGTCGGCTCGCCCACGGCACGGTTTTCACCATCCCCCCTTTTTGAGTTCCAGCCGTTGCCGCCCCGCGCGGCCGCGCGCCTTCCATTCCGAAAGCTGACGTTGGCGCTCCAGCATGCTCATGGTGTCGCGCCGTGCCTCGCGCTGCAGCTTGTGGTAGTTGTTCAGCCTTTGCGGATGCAGGGCCTCGCGCACCGCGCAACCGGGCTCGTCCAGATGCTGGTAATCGCGGAACCGGCATCGCCCTGCCAGTTCGGCCACGTCGCCATACAGCCCGCTGAGCGTTTGCGCATCCAGATCCGGGCGCAGGGCGCGCACCCCAGGCGTATCGATCACACAGGCACCTCCCGGCAGGCAATGCAGGGTACGCGAGGTGGTGGTATGCCGTCCCCGGTTGTCGTGCTCGCGCACAGGCCCGGTGTCCTGGGTCGAGACGCCCAGCAGCGTGTTGGTCAGCGTGCTCTTGCCCGCGCCCGAGGACCCCAGCAACACCAGGGTCTGGCCTGGCCCCAGGTAGGGTGCCAGACTCCGTGCCGCGTGTGGCGCACGCGCGTCCACGGCCAGCATGTCCACCGCGTCGCCGATGCGCTGCCGCAGCTCGCGCAGGCGGTCCGCGACGCCATCGTCGCCACCGGTTGGTCCGGCCATGGTGTCGGCCTTGGTCAGCACGACCACGGGCAGCACGCCGCTGCCTTGCACCAGGGCCAGGTAGCGCTCCAGGCGCTTTGGGTTGTAGTCCAGGTCCAGGCCCATCACGAGCAGGGCGGTGTCGACGTTGCTCACCACCGCATGACGATGACCGTGGGCGTCGCGCCGCGTGATGCGGGTCAGGGGGGCGATGCGTTGCTCGATCCACGCCGGGCCGTCACCATCCTGTGAGGTGAGGACCCAGTCGCCCACCGTCAGGGTGTCGTCGTGTTCCATCAGCTCACGCAACAGTCGTGGGCGAACACGTGCCGCGTGCTGGGCGAGCCCGTCATGCACGGTCAGGGTCTCGCGGTGAATGCCGGTCACGCGCACGAGTGCTTGCGGCGTGTCGGGGGGCTTCGCATGGAGGGTCAGTTGTTGCGCCATGGCCGGGTGCAGCCCCAGGGCGCGGAATCGTTCCAGTGAGATGTCGATCATGATGTGAAGAAATATGCGTTGAGCCGTCCGGGGGCGCTGCCACGCGTCGCCCAGGGATACAGGCGATCACGCGGCAACCCGCGCGGCGGCGGGAGGAAAAAAGTCGGGGGGTCGTTGGCGGCGCCGAAGTTCGGACGCCACGTGGGGGCGAGAGCGGACGCAGTCTGACCGGTCAGGTCAGGTCACGCGGGCTTCGGGAACCGGGGACAGGTGTCCGAACGTCAGGCGGCCAACGAGGAGGGGGTGGTGCGGCAAGTATCCATGGCGATCCTCCTGAAGTTGGGTTGATGTCGGAACACCGTTCGATTTTGAGCCTACCTGCGAGGGCTGTCAACGCGCGTCGTGGATCCCTGCCAACGCTGCGCGCATCGAAGGGGTTTGCTACAGTGCCAGTTCACGTCCACACCGGCACCGCGCCGTGTGCGGGACGCTCACGCGGAGAACTCCATGAAACGCTCATTCCTCCTGGCCGCGCTGGTGCTGGCGCTGGCGGGTGCTTCGGCTCAGACCATCGACGCCGGCAAGGCGCTGGTGCCCGATGCCCACCTCAAGACCGATGGCATGCCCCCCATCCCCGCGCGCATTGCGGAGCAGGTGGCGCGGTACACCGAGTTTCGCGGCCACGGTTTCGTGGACTGGCATCCCAAGGAGCCGGTGATGCTGGTGCGCCATCGCGAGGCGGGCGCCAACACCGCGCAGATCTACCGCTTGTCCGCGCCCGGCGCCAAGCTGGAGAAGATCACCGACTTTGCTGACCCGGTACATGCCGCGTCCTTCAACCCGGTGCATGGCCAGTACATCGTCTATGCGCGCGACAGCGGCGGCAATGAAGCGACTCAGGTCTTTCGCATGGACCTGGACACGCGCGCCTCCACCCTGCTGTCGGTGCCCGACGAACGCAGCAGTTTCTCGTGGACGCGCAAGGGCGACCGGCTGCTGATTTCCGCCCTGCCGCTGGACAAGACTGCCAGCGGCGGAAAGCGGGATGCCGTGCTCACCACCCTGAGCCTGGTGGACCCGCTTCAGCCGCAAACGCGCCAACGTCTGGCCGAACTGCCCGGTGGCGGCTGGGGCGAGTTCCGCTTCAGCCACGACGACCAGCGTCTGGCCGCCATCCAGTACCGCACCACCAGCGATTGCGACCTTTACCTCATCGATCCCAAGACCGGCGCGCGCGAGAAGATCCTGCCGGCCGAGGGCGCGCCCAAGGCCGGCTTTGGCGGCGTGGAATGGAGTCGCGACAACCAGCGGCTGTTCATCACCACCAACCAGGGCGGCGAATTCTTTGAGCTGGCGGTGTACGAACTGGCGACGAAGAAGCTCACGGTGTGGTCGCGCCACATTCCCTGGGACATCGAGCACTTCACTTTGTCGCGCGACGGCAAGCGCTTGTTGACCGTGGTGAACAACGCCGGCCGCGACGAGGTGCGCCTGTTCGATGCCCACAGCGGCCAGGAGTTGGCACCACCGCCCATTCCCGCGGGTTCCATCGGCGGCGGGCGCTGGCACGAGGTGGACACCGGCCGCTTTGCGTTTTCGCTGAACTCCCCGCAAAGCCCGGGCGATGTGTACAGCCACGACGTGGCCAGCGGCAAGACGCAGCGCTGGACCACCGCCTATGCCGCACCGGGCGTGAATCCGGACAGCTTCGTCAGCCCCGAGCTGGTGCAGATCAGGAGTTTTGATGGGCTGGCACTCAGCGGCTGGCTGTATCTGCCCGACGCCCAAAAATTCCCCGGCAAGCGGCCCGTGATCGTGGACTTCCACGGCGGGCCGGAGCGCCAGTCCACGGTGCACTTCATGGGGCGCTGGAACTACTACCTCAACGAGATGGGACTGGCCATCCTGCTGCCCAATGTGCGCGGCTCGGCCGGTTATGGCAAGAGTTTCCAGAACATGGACAACGGCTTCAAGCGCAAGGACTCGGTGAAGGACGGCGGCGCCTTCCTCGCCTGGCTGGGCACGCACCCGCGCCTGGACGCCAGCCGCGTGGTCGTCTCCGGCGGCAGCTACGGCGGCTACATGAGCCTGGCCACGGCGGTGGACTACAGCCCGCTGCTGCGCGGCGCCATCGACGTGGTGGGCATCAGCCACTTCGTCACTTTCCTGAACAACACCGAGAGCTACCGGCGCGACCTGCGCCGCGTGGAATACGGCGACGAGCGCGACCCCGCGATGCGCGCCTTCATGGACGCCATCGCGCCGCTGAACAACGCCAAGGACATCAAGGTGCCCCTGTTCGTGGTGCAGGGCAGGAACGACCCGCGCGTGCCCTACACCGAGGCCGAGCAGATGGTGGCCGCCGTGCGCAAGAACGGCGTGCCCGTGTGGTACCTGCTGGCCGACAACGAGGGCCACGGCTTTGCGCGCAAGGTCAACGCCGACTACTATTTCTATTCGTCCGTGCAATTCTTCGAGACCACGCTGCTCAAGTAGCGTGCCGACCCCTATGAACTTCGATTTCTCCAACCCCTACGCCAGCACCCGCATACCGCTGTTCGCGCGCAACGTGGTGTCCACCTCCCATCCACTGGCCGCGCAGGCCGGCCTGCGCATGTTGCACCAAGGCGGCAATGCGGTGGATGCGGCCGTGGCCGCGGCGGCGGCCATCACCATCACCGAACCGGTGAGCTGCGGCCTGGGCAGCGACGCCTTCTGCATCCTGTGGGACGGGCAGCAACTGCACGGCCTGAATGCCTCGGGCCGCGCGCCGCAGGCGTGGACGCCGGAGTACTTCCAGCGCAAGTACGGCTCCGATGCCCGCACGCCGCCCAAGCGCGGCATGGATGCGGTGACCGTGCCCGGCGCCGTGAGCAGTTGGGTGGCCTTGAGTGAGCGCTTCGGCAAGCTGCCATTTGCCGATCTGATGCAGCCAGCCATCGAGATCGCCGAGCGCGGCTACCTCGTGCCGCCCGTGGTGCAGCAGAAGTGGGCTGCGGCCACGGACGAACTGCGCAACCTGCCCGGCTTTGCGCAGAGCTTTCTGCCCTGGGGGCGCGCGCCGCAGGTGGGAGAATTGTTTGAGTTCAAGGCTGCAGCCAAGGCGCTGCGTGCCATTGCTGCTACAAAAGGTGAAGCGTTCTACGGCGGCGAGATCGCGCAGGCCATCGCCCGCTTCTCCGCGCAGCACGGCGGCAGCCATACCGTGGCCGACTTTGCCGCCTACCGGCCCGAGTGGGTGCGACCCATTGCCCAGACCTACAGGGGCTACACCCTGCACGAGATCCCGCCCAACGGGCAGGGCATTGCGGCGCTGATTGCGCTGGGCATCCTGGGCAACTTCGACGTGGCATCGCTGGCGGTGGACGGCCTCGACTCCCAGCACCTGCAGATCGAGGCCATGAAGCTGGCCTTTGCCGACGTGTACCGCTACGTGGCCGAGCCCGCCAGCATGGAAGTCACGCCCGCGCAGATGCTGGACCCCGCCTATCTGGCCACACGGGCCAAGCTCATCGACCTGAAGCGCGCGCAGGACTTTGGCGCGGGCAACCCGGTCAAGGGCGGCACCATCTACCTCACGGCGGCGGACGAGTCCGGCATGATGGTCAGCTTCATCCAGAGCAACTACATGGGCTTTGGCTCGGGTTGCGTGGAGCCCACGTTCGGCATCAGCCTGCAAAACCGCGGCCACAGTTTCAGCCTGGACCCGCGCGGCCTGAACCCGGCCAACCTGGTGGCGCCGGGCAAGCGGCCGTTCCACACCATCATTCCCGCCTTCCTCACGCGCGACGGCCAACCCGTGATGTCGTATGGCGTGATGGGCGCCAACATGCAGCCGCAAGGCCACATGCAAACCCTGGTGCGCATGCTGGACTACGGCCAGAACCCGCAGGCCGCGTGCGATGCGCCGCGTTGGCGTTACCACGCCGGGCTGGAACTCAACGTCGAGGCCTCCATGTCCGCGGCCACGGTGCAAGGCCTGCGCGAGCGCGGCCACCAGATCGCCGACATCGGCGGCGTGGGCAACTCGTACCAGGACTTTGGCGCCGGCCAGTTCATCTGGCGCATGGGCGACCCGGCTCGTGAAGGCTACCTCGCCGCCAGCGACCCGCGCCGCGACGGGCAGGCGGTGGGGTTTTGAGCGGGCCATCGTGAAGCAACTGGCGCCAATTTGACGTACACTGTCAAACCACCTTGGAGAACGACCATGCCCGCCGTTGATACCCCCTCGCAATCCGTGCGCATCAACCTGCGCACCACGCCGCAAGCCAAGGCGATGATCGAGCGCGCGGCCACGCTGATGGGCGCCACGGTTTCGGGCTTCATGCTGCAAAACGCCTATGAAGCCGCGCGCCGCATCGTGGCCGATGATGATTCATTGATCCTTTCGCAACAAGCCTTCGAGTCGTTCGTGGCGGCGTGCGAAAAGCCCCGCAAGCCCACGGCCGCGTTGCGCAAGCTCATGGCGCGCCGTTGAATGGGGATTTCCATAGAGCGCTTGGCGGCGCAGCATGCGCGCGACGGCTTTGACTGTGGGGTGCCCGCGCTCAACGACTTTTTGCGGAAGCAGGCTGGCCAACTCCAGCGCCGTGGCTATGGCAAAACCTACGTGGCGCTGGGCGAGGGCAGCGTCGATGTGATCGGCTACGTCACCGTGAGTGCCGGGCAAGTGGCGAGTGACAACCTGCCCGAAAACCTGAAGCTTCCGCGCTATCCAGCGCCCGTGGTGCGCATTGGCCGCCTGGCGGTGGACTTGCGGCATCAGGGGCAGGGCCTTGGACAGGATTTGTTGGCCTTTGCCTTGCGCATTGCCTTGGAATTTTCCGACAAGGTGGGTATTTACGCGGTGCTGATCGATGCCAAGGACGGTGCGGCGAAGGCGTTCTACACCCGCCTCGGTTTTCTGGAAACGGCCGACAACTCACTGAGCCTGTTTTTGCCATTGGGCACGCTGGCGCAGACACAGATCCAGCCGTGAGCCCCATCCTGCCCGGCCTGCTGCTGGCCACCTTTGGCGCCAGTGCCTTCAGCGGCAAGGCCATCATCGTCAAGCTGGCGTACCGCTACGGCGTGGATGCGGTCACGCTCATCATGTACCGCATGCTGTTTGCCTTGCCCATCTTCGCCGTCATGGCGTGGTGGGCCACCTACCGTCAGGGCGGCACGCGCAAGCTGCCGCTCACGCGCCGTGACTGGCTGGGAGTGCTGGGCCTGGGCGTGAGCGGCTACTATCTGGCGAGCTTTCTGGACTTTGCCGGACTGGCCTACATCAGCGCTTCGCTGGAACGGCTCATCCTGTACCTCAACCCCACGCTGGTGCTGGTGCTGGGCTGGGTGCTGTACCGGCGGCGCATCACGCGCTTCCAGGCCATGGGCATGGCCGTGAGCTACCTGGGCGTGGTGCTGGTGTTCGGGCACGAAATCCAGCTCGAAGGCGCGCAGGCGGCCTGGGGCGCCTTGCTGGTGTTCCTGAGCGCCGTGAGCTATGCCATCTACCTCGTGTACAGCGGCGAACTGGTGCAGCGCCTGGGTTCCATGCGACTCGTGGGGCTGGCGACCACGGTGGCGTGCCTGCTGTGCATCCTGCAGTTCGTGCTGTTGCGTCCTCTGAGCGCGGCGGCGGTGGCGCCGCAGGTGCTGTGGCTGTCGGTGCTCAATGCCACGCTGTGCACGGCCGCGCCGGTGCTGATGGTGATGATGGCCATCGAACGCATTGGTTCGTCCCTGGCCGCGCAGACCGGCATGGTGGGCCCCATGTCCACCATCCTCATGGGCGTGCTGATCCTGGACGAGCCCTTCACCGCCTGGGTGGCGGTGGGTACGACGCTGGTGATTGCCGGGATCTTCGTGTTTACGCGGTTGGGGCGCTAGCCGAGGGCTTGCGCGCCGTCGCGCCGCAGGCATGACAGAACTGGGAAAACGCGCTCTTGCGCGCCTGGCAATGGCCGCAATGGTCGTACAGGCCAATGCCGCAGTGGGGACAGAAGTCGATCTTCTCGTTCTTCAAATCCACGGGGCGCTCGCAGCCGGGGCACAGGCCCTTGGCCAGCCGTGCCAGCGCCGTGTCGTAGCTGAGCTCCTCGCGGCGCTGTGCATCGGGCAGTTGCTCGGCCTGCTTCTGGCGCTCCAGGTAGCGGTTGAGCGCCAGGATGGCGTAGCGTCCCACCAGCGCGGTGATGATGATGCCCACGATGTAGCGCACATAGCCGCCATAGCTGGGCAGGTAGGGCACCAGCTCCACAAAGAAGGCGAACAGCGCAAAGTAGATGAAGCCCCAGACGAAGGGCCAGTACGTGCCCTTGCGCTTCTTCACAAACAGCCAGCCGGCGATCACCAGCAGCGGCAAGGTCAGCAGCAGGCGGTACAGGAAGACACGCAACTCCTGGGCGCGGGTGGCCTTGTTCCAGGCGGCCTGCGCGGCTTGGCGCAAGTCCTGCAGTTGCTCGTCGGCGTGGCGCTGTGCCTGATTGGCGTCAAGCGCGATCTGCTGCTGCTTCTCTACCAAGGCCAGGGCGTCGCGCTCGGCCTTGCGCAAGCTGTCGAGCTGCTCCGTGCGCTGGATCAGCTCGGTGTCCTGCTCGGCGCGGGCCGTGGCGCGCCGGGTGGCCAGCCAGTTGGAGAAAGTTTCGCGCGCGGCCTGGTTGTTGGCCTGTGCCGCCTTGAGCTTGAGCTGGGCCTGCTCCAGTGCCTCCTGCGCCTCCTTGCCCACACGCTGCGCGTCCTTGAGCGCCTGGCGCAGCTTGGGCGTGGCGACCGGGTCCATGAAGTCATCCAAGGTTTGATGCTGTTCGACCTTGGGCAGGTCGTTCACGATGGTGCCGCCCAGCCCGATCAGGAAACTGGCGAACACGAAGGCCACCAGCCACAGGCCGCGGTGAAACCATTTTTCGGACAGACGCAAGGCTTTGCTCATGGGTAACTCCTGCTGATGTGGCAGACACTGTACCCGCTTCAGGCAGTGTTTCCCACCGGCGAAGCCGGCCCCGCCGTCGCGCTACCATGGCAGCCTGTGGCTTTGTGCAGGAGTGTGATCACCATGGACTTGGGATTGACGGACAAATGGGCGCTGGTGTGCGGCGCCAGCAAGGGCTTGGGTTTTGGCTGCGCGCAAGCTCTGGTGCGAGAGGGCGCGCACGTGCTCATCGTGGCGCGGGGCGAGGGCGGTCTGCGCGAGGCGGCGCAGCGCCTGCTGGACGACCCCTTGCGGCCCGCGGGTGCCAGCGTGCAGTGGGTGGCGGCCGACATCACCACCGAGGCCGGGCGTGGCGCCGTGTTTGCGCTGCGCCAGGACTTCGACATCGTGGTGACCAACGCCGGTGGGCCGCCGCCGGGAGACTTTCGGGACTGGGCTCGCGAGCAGTGGGTGCAGGCGCTGGACGCCAACATGCTCACGCCCATCGAGCTCATCAAGGCCACGGTGGACGGCATGGCCGCGCGCGGTTTTGGCCGCATCGTCAACATCACCTCCAGCGCGGTCAAGGCGCCCATAGACATCCTGGGGCTGAGCAACGGCGCGCGCAGCGGCCTCACGGGCTTTGTGGCCGGCGTCTCGCGCAGCAAGCTGGCCGCGCAGGGAGTGACCATCAACAACCTGCTGCCCGGCGCCTTTGACACCGACCGGCTCGCTGCCACGATGCAAGGTGTGGCCACCCGCACCGGCCAGACCCTGGAGGCCGTGCGCGATGCGCGCCGCAAGACCATCCCCGCGCAACGCTTTGGCGACCCGGCCGAGTTCGGCGCCATCTGCGCCTTCCTGTGCAGCCAGCACGCCGGCTACATGACCGGGCAGAACGTGCTGGCCGATGGTGGGGCTTACCCGGGGACGTTCTAGCCGCTGTGTATCGGGGAGCCGTGGTTCAACGCGGTTCGTGATCCGGGGTGCGCGCCCGCCGCACCTGGAGCACACGTCTGGCGCTCATGAACCTGCGGTTCCCAAATCGCTCCAGACGTGTGCCCCAGTTGCGACGGGGTGTGGGGCGGGTCAAAGGGATCGAATCGTTTTTGAAGCAAATCAAATGGCGCAATCAGGTAGGAGGTTCAGATGAGGGCGGTCATTTGCACGAAATACGGGCCGCCGGAAGTGCTCCGTCTCGAGGAGGTTGAAGAACCGATTCCACAGCGCAATGAGGTGCTGATCAGAATCCACGCGACCACGGTGCATATCGGCGATACCAAGATCCGGGGTTTTAGGCCAGGGATGGGCTTTGCGCTGGACATATTGGTCAAGCTCGTCATGCGGATAACCGTGGGTTTCACCGGCCCCAAGAGAAAGATATTGGGGATGGAGTTTTCTGGCGAGATCAAGGCGGTCGGCAAGGATGTGACCAGGTTCAAGAAGGGCGACCTGGTATTCGGGCCGACCGAGATGAGGTTCGGTGCCCATGCCGAATATATCTGCCTGCCGGAGGATTGGCCGTTGGTGATCAAACCGGCCAACATGACTCACGAGGAAGTCGCGCCTGTCCCCAATGGCGCGATAACCGCGCTGAAAATACTCAGAAAGGCGAATGTGCGCAGAGGCCAGAAGGTGCTGGTCTATGGCGCTTCCGGAAGCGTCGGCACGTTTGCCGTGCAGCTAGCCAAGGCCATGGGGGCGGAGGTCACCGGGGTATGCAGTTCCGCGAATCTGGAGATGGTGAGATCGCTGGGTACGGATAAGGTCATCGATTACACGGCTGAGGATTTCACCCGCAACGGCGAGCGCTACGATGTCATCTTCGATGCGGTAGGCAAACTTCCCGGTTCACGGACCAAGGGTTCGCTGAAGGATACCGGCAGGTATCTGAACGTGCTGACCGATTCTGGCACCAGCATGAAGATAGATATCGCCAATCTGCTCACCCTCAAGGAGTACATGGAAGCCGGGAAGTTGAGGGCGGTCATCGACAGGGTATATCCGCTGGAACAGATCGTGGAAGCCCACCGCTATGTGGAACAGGGCCACAAGAAGGGGAATGTGGTCATCACTCTGGAACAAAACTGCCAGACAGGAGGATCGATCCGCCCGTCGGTAGCGGCACCGCACCTTGAGAAGGCGATCAGCCGGTGATGACGGGCGAAGCGGATGAAAGCGATCACAACCCGATGGCTATCAGGGCCATGGTGAAATGAGGTTGGGTGCTCCTTGGTGCTCTGGTGGGATGTCTCAAGTTCTCAATACGACGCTGGTGTGACCTGCCCCTACACCACCAGGCGCCGCGCAAACAGCGCGTCCCACTCCGCCAGGGCGGGCTTGGGCGCCAGGTTGCTGTCGGTCAGGCCGATGTGGGCAAACAGCGGCAGACTTTCGGGCTGGGGTTGCGGCCAGGCGCTGAGGTCCAGGTCGGCAAACATCAACTGGATCAAGCCCTGGGCGTGGATGCTGTCCAGCAGCCGGGCATGCACGCGCTGGTAGCGTGCCTGGGCTTCGGGCGTGGACGACACCGTCCCGAACGAGGCGCTGCTCCACCCGCCTTCGAGCACCATGGCTGGCAGCTTCACGCTGGCCAGCGGGCGGCTGTAGTAGTCCACGGGCAGGTCCTCGGGCTGCGCCCAGGCAAAGTAGGGGTAGGACGACAGGCCCACCCTCTGCATGAACGCAAAGTCCCGCAGGTCGGTGGCAATGCCTGCGTAGGGCCCGCTGACCCCCAGCTTGCCCCAGGCCGTTTCCACCTGCACGCTGCACAGCAGCGGGGCGCTGACGCCGGCGTTGCGCAGGTCGGTGGCACAGGCATTGGCCGCCTGCACCACGGCCGCGTACAGCGGCGCCGGCGCGATGGCGCGCACCAGGTTGGTCTCGGCCGCCAAGCCCAGGTAGTCTGGGCGCAGCTTGCGCGCCACCGCCAGCATGTAGTCGCGGTAGAGCCGTTGCACGGCGGGGTCGGTGATGCTGCGCCCGGCCTGCAGCAACTGTGGCGCTTCGCGTTGCCGCGCCATGCCGTCGTTGAGCTCACCCATGAAGGCCACCTGCAAGCCCTTGTTGCGGTAGTACTGCACCAGCGGCAGCTTGTCGCGGTCCAGGATCGCATCGGCGGAGGTGCCACGCAGCAACTCGGTCCACGGAAGCTCCTCGTGGATGATGGCCAGCTCCGCGCGTTGGCTCCACACATCCACGCCGCGCAGCAGCGTGACCGCATCCGGCCGCGACGGGTTGCCCGAGAAACCCATCCTCCAGGTGCGCGTGGCTGGCGGTTCGGGTGTAGGCGAGGGCGAGTTGGACCCGTTGACGCTGGTGCCACCGCCGCAGGCGCTCAGGGACGCCAGCGCGGGCGCCGCCGCGCCCAGCAAGCCATGGCGTAGCAATGTGCGGCGTTGGATCATGGGGGCTCCTAGGCTGGGGTGGACAGGTCGCTCGCGATCAGACGAAATTGTTCCAGCGCGGCTTCGAGGTCGTCCACGATTTCCTGCGCAATCACATCGGGCGGGGGAAGGTTGTCGCTGTCGGCCAGCGACTCATCCCTGAGCCAGAAAATGTCCAGACTGGTCTTGTCGCGCGCGATCAGCTCGGCGTAGTCGTAGGCGCGCCAGCGGCCCTCGGGGTTCTCGGCGCTCCAGGTGGGCTTGCGCTCGTGATGCTGGCCTACGCGGTACAAGGCCACAAACTCGTCCAGATCTTCACGCCGCAGCGGGTTGGTCTTGAGCGTGAAGTGCTTGTTGGTGCGCAGGTCGTAGATCCAGAGCTTCCGGGTCCACGGCGTTTCGCTCGCGCCCTTTTTCTCGAAGAACAATACGTTGGCCTTCACTCCCTGGGCGTAGAACAAGCCCGTGGGCAGGCGCAACAGCGTATGCACATCGCACTCGTGCAGCAGCTTTTTGCGGATGGTCTCGCCCGCGCCGCCTTCAAACAGCACGTTGTCGGGCAGCACCACCGCCGCGCGGCCATGGGTGGCCAGCAGCGTCTTGATGTGCTGCACGAAGTTGAGCTGCTTGTTGCTGGTGGTGGCCCAGAAGTCGTCGCGCTCAATGGTGTCTTTCTCGGTACTGGTGCGGCCGTCTTCGCCCACGATGACGGTGCTGCTCTTCTTGCCAAAGGGCGGGTTGGCCAGCACCACGTCATAGCGCTCGCCGGGGTCGGCAACCAGCGCATCGCCCACCACCACGGGCACCTGCTTTTCGGAGCCTATGCCGTGCAGCATCATGTTCATGGCGCACACGCGGGCCGTGGCCTGCACCAACTCGTAGCCGGTGAAGGCCTTTTCCTTCAGGTGCTTGAGCTGGTCGCGCGTGAGGCTCTTGTTATGGGCCGCGATGTAGTTGTGCGCCGTGAACAAAAAGCCACCCGTGCCACAGGCTGGGTCGGTAATGCATTCGCCCGGCTGCGGAGCGATGCAGTCCACCATGGCCTGAATCAGCGCACGCGGCGTGAAGTACTGGCCCGCGCCGCTCTTGGTGTCCTGCGCGTTCTTTTCCAGCAGGCCCTCGTAGGCGTCGCCCTTCACGTCCGCGCCCAGCACCGTCCAGGTTTCGGCATCGATCAAATCCACGATCACACGACGCAGCTTGGCCGGGTCCTGGAACTTGTTTTGCGCCTTGCCGAAGATCAGGCCCAGCGTGCCCTTCTGCTGGCCCAAGGCCTCCAGCACGTGGCGGTAGTGGTCAAACAGTTCGTCGCCATCCTTGGCCAGCAGCGAAGGCCACGAATAGGCGCCGGGCACGATGCTGGCCTGGTTGTAGGGCGGCTGCGCGCGCTCGTCGGCCATCTTGAGGAACAGCAGGTAGGTGAGCTGCTCCACATAGTCGCCGTAGCTCATACCGTCGTCGCGCAGCACGTTGCAGTAGTTCCAGAGCTTCTGGACGAGGGAGTTGGTGGTGGTGTTCATGGGGCTCAATCAGTAGCGGGCATTACACATTGAGATAGCCCTTGCAAAACGCATCCACAGTCAAAATCGGGCAGCCACTCGCCTGTTCGAATTCTGCGGCAATGGCCGGCAGATCGCGGTCGCCAGACACCAGCACTTGCGCCTTGCCCGCCACGGCCAGGTGCATAAATGGCGCATCGAGCACATCGCGGCATTCTGGTACTTGGGGCGGCGGCCGGGAGATGCGGACTGCCTCGGCATAGGGCAGGTAGTCGGCCAGCAATTCGGTCTGCTCTGCTTGGGACAGCTGGAACTTCGGGTAAGCCAACACACGTACCAACTCTTGCACCGTGGCCGTGCTGGCCAAGGGCAACAGCACGCGCTGCTGCCACGCGCGCCGCGCCTGCCCTGCTGCGCCACCACCAAACACCAGCGCGGACAAGACGACGTTGGTGTCCAGCACCACACGCAATGGTGCGGTCATGTTTTTGACTGAGGCTTTTTCGCAGCCGTTTTCTTCGTCTTGGCAGGGGTGACGGCATAGGGCGCCACCGGCTCGGCAGTCATGGCTGGCGCTGATTGGGGCGCTCTGGCCCAAGCCACGGCGGCTGCCATGTCGTCATCGGTCAAATCCAGTTCGGCCAGCTTGGCCCGCACCGCGTCCCCGCGCTGGATTCGCACAGGCGTCAGGATGATTTGCCCTGCACGGACCTCCACGTCAAAGTACTCCGTGGCCCCCACGGCCTGCGTCACGCTCTTGGGCAGCGTGAGCTGGTTCTTGGAAGTGATTTTGGCAAGCATGGCATTTGGCGCAAAGTAAGGATTCATTACTTTAGCGATCGATAGCGCATCTGTCCAGTCGCATCTATTGCGAGAAGCTGCCGTAATGGCGCAAAATGCGCCAATCCGGAGAAACACCATGCCACAAGCCAACACCGGTTTTGCATCCGTCAAACTTCCCGCCGCCTTGGTGGACCAAGCGCGTGAGGCCGCCCAACCCATGCGCCGGTCAGTAGCCGGGCAGGTGGAATACTGGGCCACGCTAGGCCGCATCGTGGAACACAGCGGCCTGACTGCGCAAGAAGCGCAAACCGCCATCGCCAACTACGAGGCCGCCGCCCGTCGCACTCGCCCCACCCCCAGCGAACCCGCCAGCCAGGCGGACGCCCTGCTCGTCCAATTCATGGCGGTGGAAAACGATGGCAGTCTGGCACAACGCGTGCGTGAAGTGGTAGCCAGCAACCGGAACAAAGCAGGCAAAGCAGCTGCCTGACATGGGGAAACCCGTCTTCTACCTGCTGGCCGGGCCCAACGGCGCGGGCAAGTCCACCCTGTTCCGCGCGCTAGTTTTGGCGGGCACTATTCCCGCCACAGTTGAATTTGTGAACGCCGACCTGCACGAGGCCGCACACCTGCAACACGTTGCAGACCCAGCGCAGCGTTCTGAGCAAGCCCGCCAGTGGGCCGACGCACGCCGGGCCGCGCTGCTGCAAGCAGGCCAATCGTTCGTAAGCGAGACTGTGTTCTCACACGAGTCCAAACTCGCGCTCATTCAAGAGGCCCAGGCAGCGGGCTTCTTCGTCATGCTGCTGGTCGTGGCGCTGGACCAGCCGGAACGCCTGCTGGAGCGCGTAGCCCAGCGGGTTCTTGAGGGCGGCCACACTGTGCCTCCTGAGCGCATTCTGGCGCGTTACCCGCGCACGCTAGCCCACCTGACCCAAGCGGTGCGCCTGGCCGACGCCGCCATTCTTTACGACTCTGCTGACGTGTCGCCCGGCGCGCACACTGCAGTGGCCACCTGCAAAGGCGACTGGACGCAAGAGCTGGTACAGCCCATGCCCGAGTGGGCACGGCGGGTGCTTTGGGATTGAAATTGGCCTCTAGCCCTCTTGGAATTTACGCAAGACGCTATAAAAACAGAAGCAAACTTACCTCACCCCAAAAATCCACCCCTCCAAATCCGCTACGGTGCGCTCGGCTAGCGTGAGTGGCGGCGCAAAGTAGCCCGCCAGGGCACCCTGCGTGGCCATGCTTGCCATCCACTTGGCGGTGGCGTAGGCGTCTTGTTGATCCAGGGTGCGCCCATCGCGCGGGTAGCGATTACGAAAGATGGAGGGATACACCTCCACCATGACCGACTTGCCCGGCGCGGGCGTCCAGCCGTCAAACGGCCAGAAGTGCAGCTTGTCTCCCGCCTGGTCACGCAGCCAATTGAGCCACGGGATGCCCGCGTGGGTGGACTTGGCTACCGAGCCCTGCACATCAAAAAGGAACACGCTCTTGGCCGACGACGTCCACCGTTCTGTCAGGCGGAACTCGTCGGCCGTGCCAGTGCGGCTGCCGGGTGGCGGGGCATCGCCACTGCGAAACAAGTTGCCATCACGCACAAAGTCCACATACACAAAGTCGCCATGCGTGGGCCAGTGGTGCACAAAGTCGTCCAGAAACTGCGGCCAGCTCTCCAGCCCATAGCGCGCAAAGTAGCTCATGGGCATGGAAAACCCGTGGTCAATGCCCGCCAGAAAGCGCGTGCCTTTGTTGACCTCTTGCAGCAAGCGTTCGGCCACTTCGCGCCGCGTCCAGTTCACGGGCTGACCGTTGTTGGACAGCTTGGGGCAGCGCCACAACTCGGGCTCCTGGGCCCCCGCCTGCGCAGCATAGACCTGCAAGCCCTTGAGGCGAGAGGTTGGCGTTTCAGCGCCAGAGTAGTCGATGCCGATGTAGCAATCGAAGTTCATGCGTTGGCTTCCGCCGTTTGAATCTCTTTCAAAGTCCGGCCTTTGGCGTCTTTCCAACTGGTGCGCCCGTTTGTGCTGCCACCCAACACAATGTCTGATGCAGCAGAGGGTGCAGAAAACACATAGTCCTGTGTGAAGCGCAACACACCGCCCTCCGCCACCAAAACGCCGTTCTTGAGTAGGTCTGCCCGCAACTCGCTCGCACCCGTCATTTGGTTGAAAGTCGCCGTCACGGCTGCAACCGCCTGCGAACCTGCACGCACCACAAAGCCCTGGCTGGCCTCGTAGCCCGTGGCCTGCACGCCCTTGCCCTTGCAGGTGAGCACCGGGCCTGCCTTGGCGGCGGGGGCCTTGGGCGCTTGCTCAAACGCATGCACGCCTAGCACCGGCAGCATGCCCAGCATGTGGCCCAAAAAAACTTCCATGTCGGCACGGTCCGCCTCGCTCAAGGATGGCTCGGCGGGCTGATTGGAGTTGTCCAGCGGCATGCGTTTGGCGGCGCGGGCCAGGGCGATGAGGCGCGACTCCAGAAACTGCACATGCGCCTTGTTGAGCTGCCCAGCCGTGGTGGTGAAGCCGATGGCGCGGGTCCAGAAATCCTTTTGCGCATAGTGGCTCTCCAGCCGGGGGCGGATGGGGTCGCCCTCGCCCACGTAGAGCATGTCGCCCTCGCCAATCGGGCGCGGCCCCAGCAGCAGATACACCCCGGTCTGCGCCAGCTCAGGTCGGGTCTTGACTTGCGGCAGCAGCGCACGCGGGAACACCAGCGCCTTACCGATCCAGTTGGACTTGTCGACGATGCGCAGGCCATCGGGGTCGCCGTCGGCGACGAAGATGCGGAGGGAGAAGGGGGTTGAAGTCATGCGTTCAATGATTTAGGGCTGACACCGTCCGGTAAGCTTGATCAGGCCGATTCGGCACATCCGGGAATCGCAACTCCAGCAATCCCTTCTTCACCATCCCGCCAAGAATGCGGCCCTGCAAGTTTTCCGCATCGCGGTTCAACAGAGCGGCCAAGTCCTTGGATGTGAGCCACCGGCCATCGCACAGACTCAGCACCAGCGCTTGCATTTCAGCCGCAGGCAGCTTTCCTTTGAGCCGGGCTGGTTCCGCCAACGACAGGAGTTCCGGGGGCAAATGAGGGGAGTTCGCCGTCAAATGAGGGGAGTCCCCTCCCAATTGGGGGGAGCTTTGGGGGGAGTCCGCCGGCAAATGAGGGGAGCTTTCGCCGGATTGGGGGGAGTCCTCCGCCACGCGGTAACTTGCCCAGCGCCGCTGGTTCTGCTGCGTCAGCAGGCCATCGCGCACCAGCCCCTGCAGCACACCCGTGATGTCTTTGGAGTGCTCGCCGGTGATTTCCTGCATGCGGCTGTTGGTCACGCTGCCTTCCACTTGGGCGGTTACCACCGCCTGCACCGCTGTCTTGTCCAGCTTGGCAAACCGGTCACCAAAGCGCACGCGCAGCGCCTGGTCCACCTCGTCCGGTATCAGGCTGACCATGGGCAGCACCAGCTTCACCCGGTCTGGCTGCAAAGACTCTTCCAGCCGGGGCGAACGCCAATGCTGCGATCGCCAGCCCGCCCGAATCTTGTCCATGCCCGAGCCCGCCTTGTCGCCACCGCCCATGAGCTGGAACATCAGCTGCAAGCTCTTGTTGCGGCATTCGCTCACGCCACCTTGCAACAACTGCACGCGCGATACCAGCAGAGAGCCGGGGTTGGACAACTCAATGCGGTCTGGGTAGCGCTCAATGACCACACCTCCCTGTCCCCGGTGGTCCGCATGCACGAGCGCGTTGACCACCGCCTCGCGCAATGCCTCGTGCACGGCAGAGTCGTCCTTGCGGTACAGCTCGCGGTCCAACTGGAAGGGCATCTTCAAGTCGCCCGACAAGCGCTGCATCACCCGCAGATAAAACTGGAACAGGTTGCTTTCCCACGTGCCATCGGGCACCACGCGGTCGGTCCAGCGCACGGCGGGGTCATCCGACAAGCGCTCGCGATAGTCCACATGAAAACCCGGCAGCGCATCGCGCAGCGCCTCAAACCGGCCAAACATCAGCAGGCCCGCCACAGTGGCACCCTCCAAACCCGTGGCGCGGTCACGGCGCAGGGCGCTCAGTTTGGTGAGCAACGGCGCGTCATCCAACAGCAGCCACGGATGGTCTGGCGCGCGGGATGCAAAGCGGTTGCGGTATTGTTTGACGGTTTCGGGGTCAAAGTCTGCCTGACCAAAATGCTCCACGATCTGCGAGTCGGCAGGTGTGTCGGACTGGTCCGCCAGCATGCGACGCACCTCGTCGTCCGAGCAGCGGTAGTCACCCTCGTCCGCACGGCGGTAGGTGCCCGTCATGGGGTTTGGCCCGACAAACACCGGGCGTTGCAGCCGCGAGGCACGCGGCACATGCACCACCACAAACTGGCGTCCGTCGTCTTCCACCGTGCGCACATCGTCATCGCGCAGCAGATTGGCGCTGACCTTGTGCCGGTCGTTCAACTGGCCCCACAGCACCGTGCGCAACTGCGCGGCATCGGGCACGCCCTCCCACACCAGGCCGGTGGGCTTTTCGGCCACGCCCAGCACAATGGTGCCGCCCTGGGTATTGGCCATGGCGGAATAGGACTCCCAGAAACTGCCAGGCATGCCACCGCGCGCCGACTTGAATTCGGTGTCGATGCCCTCGGTACTGGACTGCAGGGCGGAGAAGAGGTCAAGTTGGCGCATGGGTAGACCTTATTCTTTCTTCTTGTCCAGTACCTTTCCAACAACTTTCGACAAAACGTCGTACAGCGGATGTGACGCGGGCTCTACAGGACTACCCTTGGCCGGGTTGTTGCGAATTTCGAGGAATACCTCTGCGGTAATTTCCTCCTCGTACTTGGGTGCTTGCCGTTTGAAGCCGTCAACGGACATTGCTAGCGCGGCCTTGTGCGCATATTCCCGCTCAAGGTGAAAAAATTCGGCGAATGTCTTGGTGTAAAAGCCCGTCAACCATGTCGCAGGGACCATTAGCAAAACCTTGCCAAGCACTCCGTACCAACTCTCGTGGGCTGTGTCACTCACCTTCGGAAAGAATTCGCCAAACAAACCGGGCAGTAAATGGGCGGCCAAAGGCAACGCAGACAGCACCAATATCGCAATTGAAACGATGAACCCAATTCTTGCGGCGGTCATTCGGTCCTCATATCGCTTACGAGTCACCTCTAAGCTCTTCGCGAGCCCTGCGGTCGTTGACCCCGAAATCATCGAGTCCGCGAGCGTCGTTAAACGATCAATCTCCGTTTCTCGCTTGACGTTTGCTTCCGTTGCGGTTTTTGAGTCAGCTTGGAACTGAGTGAACTCTGAATTTCGAGCATCCAATTCCCTTTGAAACGCCTCAAACTTGCTCACATAGGTGCCAATTAGCGCCTCCAATTTGTCTGAATTTGCCCCAACCGTTTTGATTTGTTCTACCAACGTAGCAACGTTGCTCGCATCAGCCGCAGCCTTGGCTTGAAGTTCGCGCAAACCAGCCACAACAGTTTGCGCCTGCACGACATGCTCGCGGACCTCCTTCTCATGCCCAGCGACTTGTAAGGCAGTGGTAGCGACCACAGCGCCCTGCTCTTGAGTCTGTCTCCGAAGCAATTCTGCTTCTCGATTTGCGCTCCCGAAGGCTGCAACTCGCTCTAAAAGATCCGCTACCCCTTTGGCTCTGCAAAGAGGAAGAAATGTGCCAATCGCGCCGACCAAATAGTTAATGGCCGGATGCATCTGCTGAAAATTCGGAGTCACGTCTACGGCCGCAATATTTGTCGCTCCGTCCATCAACTGCCAAAGGAAATTGTCGCTTCCATCCTGGATGGAGACGCCTTCACGCCATGGGGACCGCAACTGGCTTAAGGTCGCGTCCAAATGCCGCTGAAAGTTCAGCAGGTGCGCTCGCAACTCAACGAGTTTTGAGCCAACAACCAGATGCGCAACATCGTTTTCATCTTGTGGACGCAACGAAAATAAGACCTCGAAGACCAGGTCGACTCGACGACGAAACACTTCCATTGACTGCTGGTCAAGTACTGGCCGTTGCCTTCCAAAGTCATAATTTCCATTGACCAGGAGATCATTCAAGCTCCCCCATGCAAGGCGTGAAGCTTCCAATTCGTTGTAAAGCGCATTGATGGTCATGGAGTTTCCCCCTTTGTTTTGTATGGTGCAAACGCCTTTGCAAGAGTCGCCTGCCGCAGCGCCTGCGCGCGCTTGAGGTTGGCGTCGACCTCGGATTCGACTTCGCGGATGATGGACAGGTGGCGGTCGACTTCGGCGACGATTCGGTATTGTTCCGCTGACGGTGGAAGTGGGACGATCAACGGAACGATGTCTTTATTGTTGATTTGCGGAATGTTGGAACCATCCGACAACTTCGCCAAATCTATGCTCTCGAACCACAGAAAGAAATACGGTGCAACTTCATCGAATGGAGTAATGCCCATAACGTTCAAATCACAAGCGCCGCACGAACTGAGCAATCGCTTCTTGTTTGTGGCTATCGCACCGCCTCGCTTCGGAAAAATTACCGTTTGAGGGGGAAATACACGAAGCCCCAATTTCTCAACTTGCTGATGTGTCAGCCATGCATCTGCGTGCGCCATTGAATGCTGATTTCTCTCATGGTTCATGTCTCCCACCTTGAACCAAGGAACATCACCAGCGGGTTTAACCAAGTCAAGTATTCCAGCAGGCGTATTTCCGCTAGCGATATTCGCAATCTGGGGAATCGTTGATCTGCACCATCCATCTGGAATCGAGAGCGCTTCACCAACCACTGGCGCCTCTGGTTCGCAGAATTTCCCACGCCCTGCCCACTTCGCCCGCCGAACCTCAAGAATCCGCTGCAAAAGCTGTTCGCCGGTCTCAAAGGTGCGGTCCTCGCGGCGGGCCAGGGTGGCTTCGGTTTCTACGAGGCGGCCTTCGACGGCGGCTTTGAGGACGGAGGCTTTGTAGCGTTTGAGGTTGGCTTTGACGCGCTGGAGGTTGGCGACGGCTTCGTCGAGGCGGGAGAACTGTTTTTCGAGTTCGGCGACGATTTCGAGTTGCTGCGCTGGCGCGTGAACTGCTACTTGGACAGCGTTGTAATCGTCGCGACTCAATCCAGGAATCGCTGTCGACTTGTCCAACCTGACTAGGTTGAGCGATGTGAGCAAATAGCGGTAGTAAGTTGCAGAGTGTCCGGCTGGTGGCTCAACAAAGTAGGCTGTATCGATGGGCCAGCACGGAACAGCAGAAAAATGGACTGCGCCGACATTTCCCTTTCGGCCAACAATGATCGTTGGGCCGCTGGTCAATGAGGCGGCGTGTTGACCCACGACGCCGCTTGAGCCGAAAACGGGAACGGAGCCATTCGCATCCCGTGCAGCGGCTGGCAAGCTTTTCCCGTACTTCAGTGGCAGCAATTCACCGAGTGTTCCGCGAATGCGATGTTCAGGAGCTACTTCACTCACGCCGCCAACTCCCGATTCAATTCCTCAATTACCTTGGGCAGTTCCCCGCCAAAGAGCTGGTGCACC